>TARA_R110000751_G_scaffold234229_3_pt1 | contig 232436 bp, 223 predicted proteins | sample TARA_R110000751 | Tara Oceans TARA_R110000751 (sample SAMEA4398001) | marine metagenome | biome: Polar Biome; feature: [MES] marine water layer (ENVO:01000295) within the mesopelagic zone...; material: water (ENVO:00002006), including particulate matter (ENVO:01000060) such... | reverse complement strand
CCTCCCCAGAACGGCATTTCCAAGCCGGAAAAGATCTTCCGAGACGCCCGCAGCAACAGAAAACGCGCCCATGATCAAAAACAGCGGCAATGTGACAACCTGATCGTCACGCAGAAATTTCATCGCATCGCCGGAAAAGGTATTTGCTGATGCCGATGTGCCCACATAGGCCAGCGTCCCGCAAATGCCGATGAATGCGGTGACGGTTGCCAAGGGCAATTGCGCCAGAACGCCAAGCCACAAGACGGCAAATGCGATTAGAACGGCACTACCCGGATTTTCCCCGACAAAAGCCGAATAGCCCTGCAGGTCCCACAATGCCCAACCCAGCCCGCCGCCGACAATGCCAGCCAGCAGGGCTATCGCCAAAACAACAGCGGGATGAGAACCGGCCCTGTCGGATACCTGGCGGGCGGCTTTGAAGTCGTTGACCATATGCACGATCTGAACGAGGGCTGTCGCGGCCATTGATATCGAGACAACAAAGTATATGGGCCACAAGGGCCATTCGAGAAGCGGTGTCGCACGCCCCTGATCGAAATAGCGTCCCGACAGGCCGAATATCCGCCAGGCGAGCACGGCAAAAAACAGGAAAAGCAGGGATGACCCGATAAAGTTCAGCCACGCCGTGAGCTTGGCACCGGTAAGGTGACCCAGCAAATCCACCTTCAGGTGGACGCGCGCAGCCGCTCCAGCGGGAAATGTCGCAGCGATTGCCATTGCAAAAATGGAGGACATCATTTCGTTCAGGGCGACAACCGAGGTACCAAAAAGCCATCGACCGGTAACATCTACCACGATGATCATCGCGCCCAGCAGAATACCAGCAATCGCCGCAACGGAAATGATCCCGGATATTTTCTCAGCCCAGAAGATGAGCAGTCCTTTATCGTTGGTATTGCGTGTCATGGTTCCTCCCGGTGCACGTCATGAAGCGGCGTCGATCAGTGCCACCGGTCGGCACCATCCAGCAGAGCCTTTGGCGACCTTCACAGGCAATGCTATGACTTCAAAACCAGTGGACGGCAGCAAGTGCAGATTTGCCAGTTTTTCCATGTGACAATAAATACTGTCTGCCCCGGCCTTGTGCCCTTCCCAGAAAATGGACCAGTCGCCCGTCTCACGGGCTCTGGCGGCCTGACCCATCAAAGGCGGATCCCAGCTCCAGGCATCTGTTCCACAAACACGCACGCCGCGCTCCGTCAGATAAAGGGTGGCCTCGCGTCCCATGCCGCACCCCGTTGCCAGATAGTCGTCCTGGCCATAGCGCGCACCCGCAGCCGTGTTGACCAGAACGATGTCGCCTGGCTGCAGTTCGTGGCCAATGCGCTTGAGTTCCTCCGCCACCTCGGCCGAAGTGATTGTATGGCCGTTGGGTCGGTCGCGGAAATCCAGTTTGACGCCGGGACCAAAACACCATTTGAGCGGAACTTCATCAATGGTAATCGCCCGCTCACCGCCATTCATCGTCGGATGATAGTGCCAGGGCGCATCCATGTGTGTGCCATTGTGCGTGGTGATGTTGCACCGCTCTGCTGCAGGGCCTGCATTATCCCGCAAAGCGCCGTCAGGAATGCTGAACATCTGCTGAAACTCTTTGGCGCCCTCACCATGGTCCAAATAGGAAATTTCGGGTCCAAGACCCGGCGGATCGGATTTGATGGCATCTGTAAGGGTCACAGACAGATCAATTATCTTGCGCGCCATAGGCTTACCTTTGTTCAAGTCGGCCGAATCAACGGCCTGTCTTTCTGCCGGAACCAGATGCGCCATGAACGCATCTCTCGGACGGTACATCATGTCCGTATACAGCGCCCGCTTCAACAACCAGATCGACGGGCGTCAGTGTCTGCCCCAGACAGGGACCCAATTCGCAAACGCCGTCTTCGATGCGAAACAATGCGCCATGGCCGGCACAGACGATTCTGGAGCGGTCGCCATTCAGGAACTCATCCTTTTTCCAGGCCATCGGCGCCCGGTCATAGTGCGGGCAATTGTTCACATACCCATATAGGCGCGTGCCCCGGCGTATCAGCAAGATGCGGTCCCGACCGCGCCGGTCCGGCGCCACACCCTTGGAATGGCCATCACGAATGTCTGCAAGTCGGCACAGGAACATTCGTTCCGTCATCAGCCTTTTCCGGGAGGCGGGCCACCAGGCGCCCACTTCTCGACATTTTCAAACAGGAACATCTGTGAATTTTCCTTGTTCATGGGCTTTTCCCGCTCGACCCAATCGCCATCGTGCTTGTCCATGTCGGCATCATATTCGATATGCGTGCCCAGCGGAGAATTAAAATACCAGAACCAGTTGGATCCGAACTTGTGTCGACCCGGCCCCCAAAAGCTTTCGTAGCCTTTCCTGACCATGCGTGATCCCGCCAGCATCAGCTCGGTCGGCCCCTGCATATGGAAAGCCAGATGTTCCAGGCCCTGCATGTATTCCGGCGTCTGAATCATGAAAAGCACATGATGATCATCGTTGGCCTGAGGCCGCAGGAATGGTCCCGTATTGGTAAATTTGTCGGTGACCACAAATCCCAGTCGATCAATGTAGAAGTTTGCCATCTTGTCCATATCGGGAATGAAATAGACGATGTGGCTCAACGAGCGTGGCTTTGCCTCGGCGTCCTCATTGGCGCCGATCTCATTTGCGGCCCGGCCGGGTGCGGCCCCTGGCGAATTGATTCGCTCACCCGGCAGATTGAGCTTGATGCGTTGGGTGATCCGAAAGGCAATTTCGAAGCCGGCGTCATCCTGACAGCTGATGGTGCCGTCATCAGCCTTCGCAACCTTCCTGTCCTTCGACAGTTCTGCCTCAATGTCATCCAGGCTGGGCTGGTTTTCAACACCCCAGATAGTCTGGCGAAGCATGGTGGCTGTTCTCATCGGAGCCGGCAGTGAAGGATCATCCTTCGGACGCACGCTGATCGCGGTGTTGTCCAAAGCATTGAACCGACCATTTCCGGCAGGCGTCAGGCCGTAATCGGTCAGAAAAGCCTCGCTTGCCTCAACATTGTCCACGCCAAAAACAAGCTCGTCGGGTCCGATAATGCGCATTCAACCAACCTCCAGTCATTTTTCATGATGCTACCGGAGGTGAATGCATTGCGAAAATTGGAACTTGTGATGCATTGCATTTACCGCATCAATGCATCTATGCTCAAAGGCACGATTTTCGCAAGCGGCGCACAATGAACACTTGAGGGCTTGAATGCGTTTTAAGAAACTCGACCTGAATCTCCTGGTGGCGCTGGATCACATGCTGGAGCTGCGCTCGGTCAGCGCTGCCGCAGAGAAGATGTTCATGAGTCAGTCCGCCATGTCAAATGCGCTCACCCGTATCCGCGATTATTTTGATGATCCGCTGCTGATTCAGGTTGGCCGCAAAATGGAATTGACCCCGCGTGCAGAGGCCATGCGCCCGGCCATCCGCGATATCCTTGTGCGGGTTGAGGCTACGATCGATTCACAGCCGGAATTTCGCCCGAGAGAATCCACGCGGATGTTCAACATCCTGCTTTCCGACTATTCCATGCGCGTGTTGATTCCCCATGTATTTGCCGTGGCACAGGAACAAAACGCAACCGTGCGCTTCAATCTCGTCCCGCAGACCGATCCACCATACTCTCTTCTGGAGCGCGGTGAAATCGACTTGCTGGTGTCTCCCGAGCAATTCGTTTCAAGGGATCATCCCTCGAGTTTGCTCTATCAGGATGAATACCTCGTCATTGCCTGTAAAAACGGCCGTTACGGCGCTGTGGAGATGGACATTGAAACCTATGAAAGCGCCTCTCACGTCGTCATGATGCCGCCCAACAGCGCCGGCTCCGTCGAATCCGCTCTATTGGAGCGTGCCGGGATCACAAGAAAAGCGGACGTCAAGACATTCTCCTTCTCGAACCTGCCATACCTCGTTGGAGGCACAGACAGGATTGCAACCATCCACGGGCGGCTCGCCAAGTTGGTTGCGCCGCAAAACGGGCTTGTCATGTATAAATTGCCAATCAACTTTCCGCCCTTCAACCAGATGCTCCAATGGCACGCCTATCGTGAACTCGATCCGGGCATTCAGTGGTTGCGTTCGATTTTTGAAGTTGGGGCCAGCCGAATGTCCACACATTCATCAAATCAATAGGGCTGATTATATCTTTCCATTTTTCAAATGGATTTGAGGTGCATACTTTCTGCGTGGAATGGACAGGGAGGTATACGCGTGATGAAGATTGAATCAGCTCTTATCGTTGGAGCGGGCATTGGCGGTTTGACAGCAGCCATCGCCCTGCGCCGACAGGGCATTCCCGTCGAGATGATTGAGCGCGATCCGGACTGGACGGCCTATGGCGTTGGCATTATTCAGCAGATGAACGTCATCCGCGCCATGGGGCAACTGGACCTTCTTGATGCCTATATGTCGAAGGCCTGTGGTTTTGACAGCACGGCGATTTTCGTCGGCCCCGGTGGCCACAAGGATGCCGAATTTGCAACGCCCCGCCTGGCGGGCCCAGATTATCCGTCAAATGCCGGCATTCGCCGCCGTGATCTGCAGCATGTGCTGGCGGAACGGGCCAAAGAACTGGGGGCCAATGTCCGCCTTGGTCTGACTGTCTCGGAGTTGAACGATGATGGCGGCGGCGTTGATGTCAGTTTTTCTGACGGCAGCACCCGGCGTTATGACATCGTGGTGGGCGCAGATGGCGTCTACTCGCAAATCCGCGGCATGATGCTGCCCGATGCGCCCGGCCCGCGCTATACGGGACAATGGGTTTGGCGCTATAATCTGCCAAAACCGGCGGCCATGGACAATATTCAGATCTTTGCAGGCCCCTGCAACGCTGGCCTTGTGCCGATCGCCAATGATTTGATGTACATGTTTCTGCTCAGCCAGGAGGCAGAAGGCCACACCGTTGCGTTGAATGGCGCAGCGCAAGCCATGCGCAGTTGCGCGAAGATGGCGCCACCTCAAATCGCGGCCCTGCTTGACCAGATAACCGAAGATGCCGGTGTTGTAGCGCGCCCGCTCGAAGTGGTTTTCGTTGAAGGCGATTGGCACAGGGGACGCGTCGTCCTGTTGGGTGATGCAATCCATGCGTCAACACCCCATCTGGCACAGGGTGCAGGCATGGCCATAGAAGATAGCATTGTATTGGCTGACGAATTGTCCAAGGCCGCATCGCCAGAGGCGGCTTTTGCGGCATATCGCGCCCGGCGTTTTGCCCGTGTCAAACATGTGGCGGAAAACTCGATCCGCATCGGTGAAATGCAAATGGGTAAAATTCCACCGTTTGATGTGGGCGCCCTCACCGGACAGACCATCGGCATGATGTGCCAACCAATCTGATATTGAACAAGGAATTTCACCATGGCCATGTTTGACTACTTCCCTAATTACGTCTGGAATCTTTCAGTCTCCATCGCCATGGCCAGTGGCGCCGAGCTTGGTGAAATCATGGACATGTGCCAGCCGCTGCTTGCCAAGGCGGAAGCCGGGGAAGATGCCGGGACCGTCGAGTTTATGCATGAATGGATGAAAGTCGCCGACAAGCTGGTCGAACTGGCCGGCGAGGACGAGGCAAAAGGCCGTCTTCTGTCAGCCGGACCAAAGCTGCAGCGGGCGGCCCTTTATTATCTGACGGCAGAACGCATGCAGGCCCAGGGCAGTGCAGACCGCCTGAATACGTTCAAGAAGGGTCTGGCCTGTTTCCTCAAGGGCACGGAATATTCCCGTGAGGATGTCACCCGACATGAGATACCCTATGGCGACAAGACAATTCCGGTTCTCTTTACCCGCGCCATTGGCGTTGAAGGTCCCGCGCCCGCGGTTGTCTATCTCAACGGTCTGGATAGCAACAAGGAGCTGCTCTACTGGTCGCGCCTTCCACAGGAACTGGCCAAGCGCGGCATATCCTGCCTGTGTGTTGACCAGCCTGGCACCGGCGAAAGCCTGCGTCTGCAAGACATGCCGGCCACCTGGAAATCCGAAGAATGGGGAACACCTGTTTATGAGTGGCTCGCCGGGCGTGAAAATGTCGATGCGGACCGCATCGGTATCACCGGCATTTCACTGGGTGGCTACTATGCTCCGCGCGTCTGCGCCAATGAGCCACGTTTTGCTTCGGGCGCCGTTTGGGGCGCCAATCACAATTGGGCGGAAGTACAACAAAAGCGACTCAACCGTGAAGGCGAGAACCCTGTGCCGCACTACTGGAAACATGTTCAATGGGTCTTTGGCGCAAAGGACATGGACGATTTTCTGGAAAAATCGGCAGGCATGAATCTCAATGGGCAGATGGAGAAAATCAAGGTTCCATTCCTTGTAACCCATGGTGAAAAGGATCGTCAGATCAGCCTCGATTACGCCCACCAAAGCTATGATCAATTGGTCAATTCTCCGCAACGCGCATTAAAAATCTTTACCGACCGCGAAGGTGGTGTAGAACATGTGGGAGCCGATAATATGAGCTTTGGTCGCAGCTATATAGCCGATTGGTTCGCAGAGACTCTCGGGGGCAGAACCCGCTGAAAAGGGGAGCCTGTCGGATATGATACTTGAACAGGAATATCCCATGAAGCTTCCAGACATTCGCCGCATCGTCACTGCGCATGATGAAAACGGCAAGGCAATCATCGCCGAGAATGGTCCCTTGCCGAACGTCAACCGGCCACCCACCCAGCCGGGCCTGGCGTTCCACGAAATATGGAACACGTCGAAAACCCCCATGCCGCTGGGGTTTACCGAAGAGGAGCCGACGGATCGGCATCTTGACACTGCACCACCCCGCAACGGTACCATTGTCCGCATTGTTGATATTCCGCCCGAGGGTGAAAACGGACTGGATTTCGACAAGGAACAGACCAGGAAACTGTTGGATTCGGTCGGGCTGGGTGAAAATGCAAAACACGCCGCTCCCGGTCGCCATCCCCTGATGCACCGGACTGAAAGCGTCGATTACGGCTTTGTCGTTTCCGGCGAAATTTATCTGGTATTGGATGATGAAGAAGTATTTCTGCGCCCCGGGGACGTGGTTGTGCAGCGCGGCACCATTCACGCCTGGGCCAACCGGTCTCGTGAGATTTGCCGCATGGCCTTTATCCTGACAGATGCACGCTTCGATGCGGATCTGGCCAGCGCGCAAGCCGCGTTTGATGCCAGTCTGAAGGCCCAGGACTCATGACGCGGCAGGCATCCTGGCGTACTTTCCGTTTTTAGCAAAATGATATAATTCAGGCGCGCGTTCGACAAAAGATTCCTACAGGAGACAGACCATGAAATTTGCAACCATGTATGACGGCAGCCCCGACGGGCAGTTGCATGTCGTCAGCCGCGACCTGACGCGCATCGAGCCGGCAAACGGCGTGGCAACATTGCAATCCCTGTTGGAAAACTGGACTGGCCTGGCACCGGCGCTCGAAGCGCAATACGCAGCGCTCAACAAGGTCAAAGGCATACACTTTGACCAGGGGGCCGCACTGGCTCCTTTGCCGCGCGCCTGGCAATGGCTCGACGGCTCCGCTTTCGAAAGCCATGGCGATCTGATGCAGAAAGTCTTCAGGATGGACCCCAGCCCCAAGGGCCGGCCATTGATGTATCAGGGCATGTCCGATCACTTTCTGCCGGCAACCGCAGACGTGCCACTTCCCTCGGAAGAAGACGGTATCGATTTTGAGGGCGAATTTGGTGTCATCTGCGACGCCGTGCCGATGGGCACCGGGGCCAGGTCCGCCGGCAACCACATCCGTCTTGTCGTACAGATCAACGATTGGTCACTGCGCACCCTCGCCCCCATCGAGATGAAAACCGGCTTTGGCTGGGTGCATGCCAAACCGGCCTGTTCCATGGCGCCTGTTGCAGTCACACCGGATGAACTGGGCGACGCCTGGCGGGATGCGCGGGTCGATCTGCCCTTGCTGGTGCACTGGAATGGCAAAAAATTCGGCGCAGCCGAAGGCTATCCCATGTCCTATGGTTTTGACGAACTCGTTGCCCATGCAGCCCGCACCCGGCACCTGGTGGCGGGCACGGTGATCGGATCAGGCACCGTTTCCAATGACAATTACCGCGAGATCGGCTCCTCCTGTATTGCCGAACGTCGTGGTATCGAAATCCTCGATCAGGGTGCGCCACAGACGTCCTATATGTCCTTTGGAGACCATGTGCGGATGGAATGCCTGACCCGTGATGGCGACCCGGTCTTCGGCGCAATCGACCAACGCGTGGTCGTATCACAAAAACCCTAGAGCGGCCGGACCCGGGTCACATAATCTTCGAAAAAGTCGGAGAATGTCTTGACCCGCATCGGCAATTTTTCATAGGGCGGATAATAGAGGTTCAGCCACAGGGGCGGCGGCTCCCAGCCGGGCAGAACCATCTCCAGTCGTTGGTCGGCAAGCGCCGGTTCGACGATGAAATGCGGCAACAGCGCCACGCCTTCGCTGTTTTCGGCCAGTCGTGCGATCAGTTCTCCATTGTTGCCGGCAACGGTTTTCCCGGCTCTGACCTTGTGCGTTCGCCCGGCGTTGGAAAGTTCCCAGGTCTCGCTGAGAGCGCCAGCGTCATAGGCAAGGCAGGCATGCGCGTGAAGGTCTTCGGGCTTTTGAATGCTGCCAAAGGCCGCCAGATAGCCCGGAGAGGCCACCAGGACGCGGTTGACGCGGCAGATCTTGCGCCAGATCGTCGATTTTTCCCTGGGGGCCTGTGATATCCTGATGGCCAGATCAACATGATCGGACACAATGTCGATCAGCCGGTCCGTCAGACTGATGGAAATGCTGGTATCGGGATATTCCTGCCGAAACCCCGATGCGACATCAGGCAGGATCTGCAGCCCCAGCGACATCGGCGCATTGATCCGCAAAAGGCCGGCCGCTTCCCCCTGCTGCTCGCGCACCTCCTCTGCCGCCATCTCGAAATCGGCGAGCAAGGGGCCGACCCGCGCCGCATAGATCGCCCCGGCCGAGGTCAGCGATACATGGCGAGTGGTGCGCAACAGCAATTGGACGCCAAGGCTTTCTTCCAGCGCACTGACCGCCCGTGTCACCGAGGGCGGCGTCATGGACAGCTGGCGCGCGGCGGCGACAAAACTATGCAGTTGCGCAACGGTCAGAAAGGCCCTTATCTGGCTTAAATCGTTCATGCTCGATTATTACGTAATCTGCAATAATATTGTCAATATTATTACCATTCAATTCGGCAGCGGTTTGCACCATCTTGTGGTCACGCCAATCGCACAACCTTGCAACAGAAGGTACAGCCAGAATGATCACACACATCAAGGGCCTCCATCACGTCACATCCATGGCCGCCAATGCCCAGCAAAACAGCGACTTTTTCACCAAAAATCTTGGCCTGCGCCGGGTCAAGAAAACCGTCAACTTCGATGATCCGCAGGTCTACCACCTTTATTACGGCGACGAATTCGGCACGCCGGGATCGGTCATGACCTATTTCCCCTTCCCGCATATTGCACCGGGACGCCCGGGGACCGGCGAAGTGGGCGACACCTATTTTGCTGTTCCGAAGGGCGCAATGAAATTCTGGAAAGACCGGCTGGTCGCGCAGGACGTCAGCGGCCTCGAAGAAAGTGAGGTCTTTGGTGAAAAACGGCTGCGCTTCAATGGCCCCGACCGCGACAGTTTCTCCCTGATCGAAGTCGACAATGACAGCCGAAACGGCTGGCAGCACGGCGACATTGCGGCCTCAGAGGCAATCCAGGGCTTTCGTGGCGCCAGCCTGAGGCTGCAGGACAGCGCAGCCACCAGCGAACTGCTGCGCTTCATGGGCTATCAGCAGGTCGACAGCCAGGGCAACCACAGCCGCTTTGCCATAAGCGGCGGCAATGGCGCCGATGTGATCGACATCGAAACCCTGCAGCAGGCCGACAGTGCGCGGCCGGGCGCCGGTTCCGTGCATCACATCGCCTTTGCGGTGGAAGACCGGGCAGCACAGCTTGAGGTCCGCAAAGCGCTGCTGGACACCGGCTATCAGGTCACGCCGGTGATCGACCGCGACTATTTCTGGGCGATCTATTTCCGCACACCCGGTGGTGTGCTGTTCGAGGTCGCCACCAATGAACCCGGTTTTGACCGCGACGAGGACATCGCCCACCTGGGTGAGAGCCTGAAATTGCCGAGCCGCTACGAGCCGCATCGCGCGCAAATTCAGCAGCAGCTCGAACCGATCACGGATTAATTTTGCGGCGGCTTTTGCCCCGCCCCTGGAGTTTTGAATCATGCCGACACCCCACTATCACGCACGGACGAAAGCCCCCACTGCCGATGCCCCCCTGGTCTTCACCTTCCACGGCACGGGTGGTGACGAGCACCAGTTCAGCGCGTTGGTCGAAAACAGTCTGCCCAATGCAGGCATCGTGTCGCCACGCGGCGATGTTTCGGAAAACGGCGCCCTGCGCTTCTTTCGCCGCACCGGCGAGGGCGTCTACGATATGGCCGATCTGGCCAGTCGGACGCAGCAGATGGCGGATTTTATCGCTGATCACAAGACGGCCAATCCCGGCCATGCGATCTATGGGCTTGGCTATTCAAACGGCGCCAATATTCTGGCCTCCGTCGCCTTTGCCCATCCCGGCCTGTTCGACAGGATTGCCCTGCTCCATCCGCTGATCCCCTGGGTGCCTGAGGACAATCCACAGCTTGCGGGAAAACAGGTGCTGATCACCGCTGGACGGCGTGATCCGATCTGCCCTCTGCCGCTGACCGAGCGCCTCATCAGCTATTTCAACGCGCAGGGCAGCCAGATGCAAACCAGTCTCCATGACGGCGGTCACGAGATCCGTCAGACTGAACTGTCCGCACTGCAGGCATTCCTGTCTGCACCGCCACAGGAGGCACGACCATGATCCTGATCCATGAAGGGGGAAACCGCGGCCACACCGACATGGGGTGGCTGAAGAGTGATCACACGTTTTCCTTCGGCGGTTTTCAGGACCCGACGCGCATGGGCTACGCCGCACTGCGCGTCATCAATGAAGACCGCATCGCCCCCGGCTCCGGCTTCTCGCAACATGCCCACAAGGACATGGATATTCTGACCCTGGTGCTGTCGGGCGCGCTTACCCATGAGGATACGCTGGGCAATGTCGCCACCATCGCCCCGGGCGAGGTGCAATTGATGTCGGCGGGAAGCGGCATCCGCCATTCGGAAATGAATGCCTCGCAGAGCAATGCCGCGCATTTCCTGCAAATCTGGCTGATACCTGACAGGTTTGGGGGCGCGCCGACCTACCAGCAGGCCCCTTTGCCGGCCCGGGACAGGGCAACCGACTGGACCCTGCTGGCAAGCGGCACGGACGAAAACGCTCCCCTGACCTTGCTTTCCGACAGCCACGTGTCGATCGCCTACCCGCGTGAAGGCATGGCGACGTCTGTTCCGCAAACCAGGGGCAGAGTATCCTTCGTGCAGATCGTCGAAGGCGTCGCCATGGTGGAGGGCGAACGGCTGGGCAGCGGCGACGGTTTGCAGATCGGCGATGAAGACATGCCGGACCTTACCTGGCTGACCGATGGACAGGCGATCCTGTTCGATATGCGGCGTTGAAAATGGGGCGCTTGCGACAGGCGCCCGGATCGCAATCACCAACACAAACGGCAGGCAATCGAAAAGGAGAATGACATGAGCTGGAACCCGACGCTTGAGCCCCATTGCCCGGATGCGGCAAGCCTTGATGCCATTGAAACCATCATCATCCCGCGCGCCCGCGATCTGGGCGGCTTCGAAGTGCGCCGTGCCCTACCAGCCCCGGCGCGCCAGATGGTCGACCCCTTCATCTTTTTCGACCAGATGGGCCCCGCCGAATTCATCACCGGCGGCGGCATCGATGTGCGGCCTCATCCCCATATCGGACTGGCAACCGTCACCTATCTCTACCAGGGCGAATTTCAGCACCGTGACAGTCTGGGCACCAATCAGATGATCTATCCGGGCGAAGTCAACTGGATGATCGCCGGCAATGGCGTCACCCATTCCGAGCGGACCAGCCAGGCGACGCGCCAGGGCAAGAGCAGCCTCTATGGAATCCAGACCTGGGTGGCGCTGCCGGAAAAGAATGAGGAAATGGACGCCGGCTTCGAGCACCAGGGCAAGGACGCCCTGCCCCAACTTCACAGTGAAGGCCTCGATGTACGCCTCATTCTCGGCAATGCCTGGGGCGAGAAGGCCCCTGTGCGCACATTTTCCGAAATGTTCTATGCCGATGCCCTGCTTCAGCCCGGCGCCAGACTGCCGCTGCCGCAGGATCACGAGGACCGCGGCCTCTATGTGGTGGAAGGCGAAGTCGAGATCGCCGGCGATCTTTTCGCGGCCGGGCGCATGATGGTGTTCAGACCGGGCGACAAAATCACAGTTAAGGCGACAGAAGGCGGCGCGCGGCTGATGCTGCTTGGCGGGGAAACCCTCAACGGCCCACGCTACATCTCGTGGAACTTCGTTGCCTCATCGCCGGAAAAGATCAAGGCCGCCAAGGCTGCCTGGGCCGAAGGTGACTGGCAACACGGCCGCTTCAACCTGCCGCCGGGCGACACTGAGGAATTCATTCCGCTGCCGGACTGACGGCGGGAGGTGTGTTGAAAAGCGGCATTTTACCCTGAATAGGCAGATCAGACTGGGTGCGGCACAGGCCGCTGAAGCCCTCTGGTTCTGCCAATGCACGGCTGCTGCTTTTCCATTTGCCCCGCCTGCGATGCATGGCAATGAGAGTATGAAGACCAAAGAAGACCCGACACTCACGCGCAGCCTGGGTCATTAGTGGGTTTTGCCTCCATCGTCCGTCCATCCGGGCGGGGCTGCAATCATACCTGCTGCCATGCCGGCCAGGCCTGGCGCCCGGCCGAAGGTGTCACAGGCCGCATATTTGGGCTTGCCGCCGAAATAGGACCTGATTTTTTGTCCGGAAGGCATTGTGACCGCGAATATTGAGGGCGAGGCCCCCTTGATCAGCAGGGTGGAAAAATCCGAACCATAGGATGTTGCAAGGCTGTAGGCGTCGCCCACCGCTGAAACCCGCGGACTGTTGGTGATCGAATTGGCACCTTTCGACCAAAGGATTGCCGCTATCTGCGTGCCTGTCTTGTCGACAGCCTCTCCCTCGACAGCCACCGCCCCAAGACCGAGCGGCAGCCGCGGAACGCTGACTGGCAGAACAAAACCGGTTCCGGCCGTGACGACCGCCGACACGCCGGCCACCGCCTTGTTTGTGGGCACCAGATCGGTGATGACATTGTGCACCGTCATATCTGCAAAGTGATCCGGTCCGACGATCTGGTATTTGTCGCTCAATGCCACGCAGAGCGCCCGATCCAGCACATTGCTGACCAGCGCACGATCCTGCGGCCGTTTGACCCGGTTTGCAGCCTTTGGAGCGTAGACCGATGGAAGGATACGCACCGTTTTCACCGCCGCAACCGCGGCCTTGTCAACGAAGGTGCGCTTCTTGCCGAATGTCCCCGTCTCCTTGCCCAGATTTTCATAGGACGACAGGCCTCCACCCTGCTGCAGTGGCACGGATGTACAGGCCGTAAGCGCCGAGAGCACCGGCATGCACACCGCAAGAAAAAACAGGCTGCGCCGAAGCCTTGCCGCTGCCGATATTTTGAAATGAGAGTGGGTCAAACCTGTGGAAGCGACGGTGCTGACGGGTGCGAGGGTAATGGGCTTTCTCCTTTAGTGCCCCCGCACAGAAGCGAGGGATGCGCCATATCCCTATAGCCTCCGCAATGATTGATCATTGCCGTTTTTTTTGATCCTGAATTTCCTGCTGGTTGATGATTGCGGACATTGCGTGTCTGGCGAGGCAAATGGGATAGGCAGCACAACCAGCGCGCTCCCCCCTGAAAAAGCGCCAACCGGGTGGCCCAGAATCGCAGAGCAGATCACGTTCATAGCTTATACAAAAGATCGATGATTTGTGTGACGCAGGCCGCAGCGGATCGCCTTCAAAGCCCAGCCGGATTGCCGGGCAACCATTCATGGTATTTCAGCCGGAACAGCGGCAGGGCATCCCTGTCCGGCAGGATGAGATCGATCCCTCCGTCATAGGGCCCGAAAATCGCATGGGTCACTTGCGAGACAAACATGATCGGTGCCTCGCGGCCCTCTGCGATTGCCCGGATCAGGTCATTGAACCCACCGGAGCGCCAAATAGTCTCGGCGACGTTTACGGGGAACTCATATTCAAGCCCTGGCAATTCCTCCATCGTCATGTTGAAGCAATGGATGAAATCAAACTGATCCAGATGAGAATTATCTTCATTTGGCAAGGGATCAATGCCACGGCAAACAACCAGCCAGCATTTGGCGCCTTCGCCCAGAATATGCTCGCCAAGCTGATTGTGGCGATCAAACAGGATCGACCATTCGTCCTCGGTTTGCGCATAGCGCTTTGAGTCCGGCAGCGCGTGAAATCGGATCCAGCGGTCGCGCAGGCTTTCACGCAGGGCGAAACAGGCCGGCTTCAGGCCGGGAAAATGGCTGTTCCAGAACCTCGTGAAGTCATGGTCATGGGGTTTGACGACCCTCAATCTGCCCGCTTCCCGGCGCGCGAAATCCTGCTGCAGCAGGCCCTGCATCCGCCGCGATATCTGGAAGCTGTTGTCGGGTTGACCTGTTGCTTCATCAATATCCGCCCAATACCAGATGGAATAATGGTGGATAGAAAAGTCATCGATGAGCCATGATTCAATTTCCCGCCACGTCCCTTCCGACGGAACGCCATCATCAGCGAATGCGGCGGATGCCAGGATGAGATCCATCAGCAGGCATTTTTCATCCTCATTCAGTCCGGCCAGCACATAGGCGACCAGAAATTCCTCGATGCGGTTTGCGTCGGCAAAATGGCGCTCCCAGTCCTGAATATCACCGTGATCTTCAAATCCGAGTCGTGCCGACAGGCTGGCCCGCGCTGCCGCCGTCGGGTGGCGCTCCGGAGGAACCGGGAGGTGTGAATAGTCCATCATATCAATCCGCCTGATCCAAAAATCTGTCACAAAATGAAGCTGGCCCACCCGCCAGGCAGATCATTGGGCAACCTGCGGCTCGACCATACGAACGCCTCTGTCCGGGTCATTTGCAAGCGCGTCTTCAATGTTGATGCACTTGCCTTGGTAATGCAGGCGATACCCCGGTGGACAGTCCGTGCGCTGGTTGAAATTTACAAAGGCATAATAGCGTGTGAGCCAGGACGCGGGTCTTTCTCCTCTCACCCATTCAAGGCTTTGGGTGCGGGCAAAATCGGCCTGCGCATCCTTTTTTCTGGCAAGCCGCAAGGCAATGTCGATGAAGCTCGACGTACGCACCACAGGAACGGCAAAGGCATCACCGTCAGAATCCCTGCGGCAATCCTGCCATGCGTCACGGCAGACATAATATTCGTATAGGGCGCCCTGATGGAATGCATGCGACCCATCAACCGCACACAGGAGAGCGCCACTTTGTCGATAGTGCTTTGGCGTCGGCGCCGCGCCCTGATTCCAGATGATGGCGCCATCGGAACTATCTGCAGAGCGCCTGCATCGATCCGCAATATCGCCCTCATTTCCGGGCGCTTTGATATCACCCGGAACACCCATGGGCAGCACGGCAATCGAGGCGAGCGCGTCCGCATCCTCAAGAAGATAAATCCCCATCATGTGCGCGCTTATATTGAATTGCCCGGTGCCAGTCTTCGGCACCTCCATCCTGATGCGGTGTATGCGGACGGGATTGGCACGAAAAGCAATCAGATCGAATGTCCGACTGCCTGCCGGAACAGACATCATTGTTTGCGACTGCGGCTGAACGATGCGGGGATCTATGGGGCCCTCACCCGTCTCGGCGATCGCATCAATGCGCATTGTCGCATCGGTGCTGTTGCGAAAGAGGATTTTCGGGGCTTCCGGCGCACTGGTTGCCTCGGCGAGGGCCGAACCAGGCGCCATCAAGAGCCAGAGGCTAACAAAGAGACACAACGTCTTTTCAGGATCCATGGGCTTGGCCTTGTGACGGTGACCGAGGAAGATCGGTCAAAGAAAACACGTGTCAAAATTTCCCGACAGGTGATGGTTCTCCCGTCGTGATGCATCATCTGCGGGCACTATTGCTCATTGATATGGTCGACCCTCGAACCGTCTTCCCAAATGAATTCAATCCTGGCTTTCCCCGGTTTCCAGGTCGTTTGCCGCCCCAGTGTGGCGTCATAGGGCCTGTGTCTGGCGCAATTCTTGAATCCTTGCGCGCAACTGTAGAATTCGTATCGGGATCCCGTCATGAAGAATCCGGTTCCACTTGACCGGCAGAAATAACCGCCCGTCTCATAATAGGCGGAACCGCCGCTGGGGCCGACCAGATACCATTGTTTTGCTGAATTCCAATTGGTCCGCGCACATGCTGCCGATCCGTTCAAAGCCACCTTTGATGTATTGACCTGAACACCTGTGCCGCCGCCACCCGATGGATTGCCGCCGGTTTGATTGCCGCTGGAGGTGCCTACCGGTCCATTGATGTTCGGCCATTTATAGGCAATCAGGTCGTTGGTCAGCCATCTTTGAAAATATCCTGACCAAATCCTGTATTTGCCTCTCATCTGCAAATTGGGCACATCATCCAGCGTGGTGCGGCAGGTCCCCGCGTTGGCGCCGGACACGAAATAATAGGCCATCTTGCAGGTGTCATCGGAATACCCCAGGGAACCGGCCCGGCATATCCTCTCGCACTCGTTCTTCGATACCTCAACCTCCAGCGTCAACTGCGCCCATGAGGCCGTGGAAAACAGAAAAACCATTCCCAGAATAACGAAAGCCCCCAGGGTTCGAGCGCCCCTGAAATCAGGTTTGTTCATGCCATTTCTCCATCAGATAACCCTAACAGCCAAATTGCGGCATGCCGTAAGAGGGAACCGAAAGTTGCGGCCACGGGCCGTTGCCGTGGCTGTTGCGAAAACAGGCATTGCCAATGGCTTCCTGAGCCGACAGATAAGCGACAGAGCAATAGAGGCCGGCGGTCGATGCAGTCGGCGCGACAATGTAAAACGGCCCGACCGCACCGGGGTTGGGACTGCAATGTTTCCAGGTGTATCTGCCCTGTGCATCAGCCACCTTCATATCGATGAAAGAATGGCCTGCAAGCACTGTGCCAGCGATCGCCAATGTTGCGAGAACCTTTTTCATTTGGACGATCCTTGGTTGCAATGGTTACAGAATTTTCTTCTTTCGTTTTTTGAAGCCGCCCATCCGGAGCAAATTGGTTTCATCCGCAAATAAGCGGCCACTCCCGGTCGACGATCCCTGGGCACGGCTGCGCGTTAGCGGATATCCGCACTCCACGAACCGGACCCGCCGCACGAGGCCGAACCTCTGCCTTTCGTCGGAATTCCATTGGTTGTATCGCGCGGGTACCAGGTTCCGGACAACGCGCACCCGGCGGCGCCACCGTTGTAGGGAGAAACGAGAAGCGATCTTCCGTTCATGGTGACGGTCGCCTGCCCCTGGAATCGTTCTCCGCGGGCAGTCCACAGATAGTAGTTCCAGGGACTTGTCGCTGCGCATGTCTGGCGACGCAGTTCGAAACCCCAGATTTTTGGACCGATATCAATTCTCCCCTGCCAATTCGATCCCCTGTTGTCGCAGGGCAATGCATGCGCAACGACCGTCGTCGAAAGGACGAAAATGACCGGCAAGAGCAATCGTTTTAACAGGCGCATCTTTTCTCTCCTCTTGTTCATGCCGGCCTTGTCAAAATTTGCCGGCATGCATCGATCGGCGTCAAAACCTGCAATTGCAGTTCTGGTCACAAATCACCCGACCCTGATCCATCTCTGGCGCCGAATAGTTTCGTCCATACAAGCCACCCTGTTTTGTCAGCCAGCAGGCTTTCTTCCAGGCGTTACGCGCGTTGTTGCCCCAGATGCTATCGACCTGCCAGGGCGCAGGCAGGGTGCCGGGCGGTGCAACCGTGACGACACCGGGGCTGGATTGATTATGAAACCATACGGCCCAGCCATTCGCTGCTCCGGCCAGCCCGGAGGCAGAGCCAGTCAAAAGAACAAGCAGCGCCAATCCAGCGGTCCAATCTCTCATGGTGCGTCCCCAATTTCCGGACAGCATGATCGTTATGAGAAGATTGGCGCAGACAATGCAGAATGACCATTCGGACAATTACGGAAAAATTAGGTACATATACGCATTGAATCCAAGGGCGCGCGCCTCTACCAATTGGTGTGATTGCGCTGACTTTGGTCCCGGATACGTCTGTGTGCGGCGTTGGAATTTCCGCAACAGGTGCGCTACGGGCAATATCCTGGAGACGCCTTGAGGGAATATCGCTCGATGTTGCGAACAATATTCTGGTGCATATTCGGTTTGTTGGTGGTGAGCCAGACTCACGGCGTTCAGGCGGCAGATACTGGACGCAAAGCCCTTTCCTTTCAGGTCCTCAGAGACGTCCCGCAGTCAGCAGACATTGCGGATATCTGTTGCCAAGACGCCCGCTTCTCTTTCCCCGATCAAAAGGTTTCCAGCGTTCGAAGCCGATACGGAGAAACGTCCATCTGGCTGAAAATTGAAGATGTCGGCTCCTATGCGCTTATTCAATTGAACCCTGTTCTTGATGATGTGACCCTGTTTGCAAGGCCCTCGGACACCAGCGCGTGGAGCCGGATATTGACCGGTGACCAGGTCGCAAACGCACAAAAGCTTTTCTCCTCGCCCTTCATGGCTCTGCCGCTGCCCGAAGGGGCTGAGACCGGTGTGATCTACATTCGTATCATCCAGACAACAGCCCTTGCCATCACGGCGACCGCATGGAAACTCTCGCCCTTTATCGAGATGCAGGACATGGACCAGGTCCTGAAAACATTTCTGCTCGGATTTGTTTTCGCGTTGATCGTTTACAACGTTGTGGTCTCCGTTCTGGTCAAGGACCCCACCTTTCTGGTCAACGCCTTGTGTATTTCGTCGCTGCTTGTTCTTTCGCAATATCTTTCCGGTTATGGCGCCGTCTATTTCTGGCCCGGCAAAGTCGGCTGGAGCAATGCAATTCTCACGACATCGCTTTTCTTCAGCATTCTGTTTGGTTCGCTTTTTATCTGGTTGTTCATTCGGGACGAACTTGAAGGCACCCGTGCAGCCTGGCCAATCTTTGTGGGATTGGCCTCCGCCCTTTTGGCGGCAATGAGTGCAATCATTCTACCATTCTGGGCAGTTCAACTCTGGATGCTGGCAAGCGCCGCCCTGTTTTTTGTCTTTGTCTCGTGGTTCATGATCCGGCATGCCTTGGCGGGAGACAAAAGGGCGCGCATTCTATTGGCGCCTTTCGGGCTGGCGGTCATGCCCGGCCTGTCGATGATTGGTCTCAACAAGGTGTTTGGCGTTACCCTCATTCAACTCGGCAACAATGCGATGGAGATCACATTGTGTCTCGAAGCCATCTTTTTCTCCCTGGCTCTGGCGTCCAGAATTCGGGTGACCGAAGAGGCGACATTGCTGGCAAACAACAGGGTTCTGGCGCTGAGGAATGAAAGCGCGACGAAAGCCATTGCGGCGCAGGATGCGGAACGCAGACGCCTGTCCAAGGAACTTCATGATGGCGTCGGTCAGGACTTCCTGGTGGTTCTCAACAATTTGAAGCGTCTTATGACCATCGACCTGCCAGCCGGGATAAAAGCATCGATTGGCGAATGTGTCAGCGCGTCGACAACGGCCCTCAACGGGCTGCGCCGCATATCCCATGACATGCACCCGGCAATGATCGAACATTTCGGGTTGGAAAAGGCCATCCGCAATCTTTTCGAGAATTTCGAAGCGTCACAGAAAATGCACACCCGGCTGGACCTGGACTTCAACGCAACCGCCTTGTCTCGCGACACCGAACTTCATGTTTTCAGAATTATTCAGGAATGTATTTCAAACATCAGCCGGCACGCCGCCGCAACCTGTTGCGAACTGACCATAAAATCGATCGGTGATCGCCTGGAGATTGTCATCGAAGATGATGGCACGGGATTGCAACCCGAGACTGCTGATGAGCCGAAGGGCCTTGGTTTTGTCTCCATCGACGAGCGGGTGCGCACCCTGGGCGGCGCCTGGGAAAAGACCGCAGGGCGCCTGTCCGGCCTCAAGGTTTGCATATCGATCCCGCTGAAAGACGCGAACACGTGAGGAACCGGATGTCCGAGCCGCAAAATGTGCCCGAAGGCGCCCCCGCAGACGTGATTGTTGCTGACGATCACCCCCTGTTTCGCAGCGGTGTCGTCAGTTGCCTGTCGGCTGATACCAGCCTCAAGATCGTTGCCGAGGCCTCTGATGGCGAAGCCTGCATTGCCAAGCTTGAACTCTTCCGACCACATATTCTGATCGCCGACCTGTCCATGCCGCGCATCGACGGGTTCGGGTTGCTCGCCTGGGCCCAGCACAATCAGCCCGCCCTCGAGACCTATGTTCTGTCCATGCACACCGAACTGGCCTATGTGCAAAAGGCCAAAGAGCTCGGGGCAAACGGCTTTCTGGCCAAGGAAGATGCCCAATCGGAGTTGCTGAATGCCGTGAGGCAGGATGCGGGACTGTTCTACACCAGCGAGTCCATTGGCAGGCAAGTGCACGATTACCTCAGCGCACCGCAAAATGAAACGCTGATCCATGCCCTGCGCAATGTATCGAAGGCAGAAAAGAAAGTTCTCGATTTGCTGACCTCATCCCATACAAGCCGCGAAATCGCCGAAAAGCTCAATTTGAGCACCCGCACCGTCGAGGCCCATCGCTCAAGCCTGGCAGAAAAACTGGACGCCAAAGGCCCAAACAAATTGCTCGAACTTGCCATTACAAACCGGCAATTGATTCTGGGGTCTTGAGTTGACCGGGCGCAGCGCGGTTGGTGGTAGTCTCCCTGCCAGTTTCGCGACCAACTGTCAGGAATCCCCGGGAAAAATTTTGCCCCACCCTTTGAGTTTACTCTGGAAGGCTCGGCCCGATAATCCCGATAGGCCAGCCTTTCCGATTGAAGATCAATGCGAAGGAGATAATTCTCTTGATCATCAAGAATGGATGGAATTGTACCGCGTCGAAATCCGCAACGGACATCCCGACCGCCGGGCAGCAAGAGATTATGTTCATCCTGAAAAGTAATATTCAGATCAGCTTCGCTCGGCTGCGCCGGGCAAAATAGACCTGCACCCAGACAGATTTATCAAGAGATGATGCGTGTTCAAACAGGGCAGGCTTTATAGGATATATATGAACGCGTTTGACAAGTTAACCCGTTTTTTCAGCAGCTGTTTGCCATCAATAATTGAGTCGAAACGCACTGAACTGCGGCAAGATTGGAGGTATTGGTAAAGGTAGAAGGCCGCGTTCTTCTCCCTCTCCCGTTACCAGATTTTTTACTCCAATCGCGCCGCAGTTCGGTGCGTTTCTAAAGGAGTATTAAATATATCTTTGCACGCTTTCCAGTTTTGTCGACCTACTTCAATTTCATGCCATCACCTTCCATCGATCAAACTCAGCAGGAAGCATTGCAAGAAACTCTTCATCGGTCATGCTTGCCGGATCGTAAGTAAGGTCGAACTGCCTTAAGACAAATCCAAACCGTCGGGCGCTTCCTCGTCCACTTCCTGCTACCCCTCTTTTGGGTAAATTTTTCTCTGGATCTAGGTACATTCTGCTCGCATGCTGAATGATTACTTCATTGCTCAGGACCTGCTGACGCCCACCTAGCTGTTCGAGTATTTCACCATGAACAGCGAGTGGCGTCTGCCGGGCTTTGGCGGAATCAGAGGTTAGCAAAAAGCGGGCATTTCCGCCATGGTCGTGAACCAGTTGCCAAGGTGTGCGCACCAGATGACGGTAGTAGTGGCGATAGTCTGAGCTCAAAATATAACGATACGGCTTGTCTGGTTTTCGCTTCCCATTGACCTGAGGACACAGCCTGTCAAACCAAACTAGCGCCATGGCGGACCAAAAACCCTGGTCGCGTGAAAATGTTGCGGGTTCGTGTTTTCTCAAAAGTGAATTGAGGTGAATTCCGAAATCAAAGCGGTTGTCGAACAGGCCGCTGCCCATTTCGATATTCTGGCCCTGTATAGGTTGAGAAGTCGTTGGATCGTTAAGTAGCGCCATTGGCGGCTCTCCTTCAGCACCTGAGAGCACGTAATCCTCGAACCTGTCGATCCCCTCCTGATTCAGTTTTCGCAATTTGACCGCCATTACAACTCCACCAGTTGTTTTTTAAGGTTTTTCAGTAAACCTGCATGGCGGCAGAACAGCTGCACACAACGATCAACCCATTCGTTTCGGCTCGCAATGTCGGAGGTACCCTCAAAAGGCACGCCGAGCTCAGTTTTGCAGTACTCTTTCCAATCCTTCTGCCAGACCGCGTCATCCTCATCGTCTCCGTATCCGTCGTCCACAAACAGGTTCTCAAGAACTATCCTGAGTGCTGCCGGAAGCAAAAATGCTTGTATGACCGCGTCCTGCTTCATGCGATTTTTTATATCTGGTATCTTCTGGTTGATGAGCAAAGCAGGCCTGCTGTCCGGCGCAACATCAATGCGCCAGATTTCTTGGCCAAGTTCCTGAAAATGAACTGTCATCAGGCTGCGCCGATCGCCAGCTTCATCATCCTCGTTTGATTTTGCCTGAAGCCTCTCCGCAGAACCAAGAACACGCCCGTGCCAAGCTTCAGTATCGATGACCTTAAGACGGAAATTCACATTTCCGACGTGATCAACTTCAGAAAGCTCCAATTCATGCGTATTGCTGAACTTGCTGACGCTGCCGAGCTCAAATCGCATGCCGGAAGAGCTATGATATGCTTCGAGGATTACCATTGCCGTATCTGGAAAACTGTAGCCGTCCAAGCTCAGCCCAACCTTTGCCTTGAGTGGTGCTCCTGGTGCTGTTTCCAGCATCTGAATTTCGATATGTTCACGGCGTATTCTCTGCCGTCCGGTATAGTTCAGTCTGCGTCTTGCTCCAGCCATTATACAGCCCTCGCATCAACGATCAGATCACGATTAACGTCAAACCCGTCGAACAGCACAGAAAAGTTTGTATCCTCCACTTCGAAAGTGACAATATTCTTATCGAGAACAGTAATTGAGCCGTTGTCAGACACCCACGAAATTGTTCCCGGATTTTTAAGATCGAAGTCAAATTTGCTGTGGCTCTTGAAAGGATTTGAGCCGATAAGATCGTAAGCGACACGAATTCTGATTTTACAGGGGAATGTCCAGTCCTGTGTGCCAGGGCCATTTTTCAGTTCAAAGCCAGCACCGGATTTTCGGATAAGAATCGCCTTTTTAACGGGCTCCAACTCAGGTTTCGGCTTAGGTGTCTTCGGTTTTCTGCCTGCAGCTTTCTGAGCCTGCTCAACAATCGAAAAGAAGTCCAGAAGAAGGTTTTCATCTTTCTCCTCTTCCTGTTCCGCGATCACACTATGCATATCGGGAAGAATGGATCGAACAGCAAGTATATTTTCGCGAACGCCCAGCCAGTTTTGCTGCGCTTTCTCCGCATTGAGCGTCCACTGAGTATGCGCCGGATTCTCCGCGTCGCCCAAAAATTCCGTCAAAGGGTCATCAGTGGCGACCAATGCCGCGTGTGCCTGTCTGCCGCTGAAGACTTTTTGCTCAGACTTCAAGAGAATCGAATTTCGCGCAATCAGTGTGTAGGGCGTTTCTTTTTCACCGAGCGTCTCCATGAAAGTATCAATGTAGGTTTGCTCTTCGGAACCATCCTGTCTTGTCAGTACCAGCGGCACCCTGATGTGTACGTTTCCTCCCTCACGGTACTTCTTTCTGAGCTCCTCCAGTACGTCTCCGTCAAATGTTTCTTCTGACACGCCTGTCAGATTCACTGGCATAGCAATCTCAAAGTCCGGTGCCTGATCCACCTTCTCACTTACAGCTTTTACGAAACGCACCGGAAGTGCGGATGGCAGGTGTTCGCGGTATTGTTCTGCAAGTTTCATGAAAGTCGCGGCCGTCACTTCCGTGTCTCCGACTTCTACTTCTAATCTACCGGAGAGAATTGGGAAGAAATAATTGCTCATCAATGCAGAGACAATACATTCCTCAGTAATGATATCACGAAGAAAAGGTATAATGACAGATAGACCGGTTTGCGCCTCCCGCTGCACGCCCATCAGGCTACAGAAATCTGCGATCTCATCTGCATCATCAACCGGCAGCTGAATATCTTCTGAACCTCCGCGTTCTTTGAACCAGAACCCGTGCGGCTTATACCGGAAGTCTCCGATTTTGTGATTACGCAGGACAGCCTGCCCCATAAGAACAGCCTGGTTCTCACCTTCGCGAACTGTCAAACCATAAAAAATGCGAGCCTTAGAAGAGAGCGCGTAAGTCAGTTTACCAAGTCCCCAACGGCCACCGTGCTTACCCGATTTTGCGGATTGCCCCATTGCCCGCCAGAACAGCTCGAAGTGACCATTTCCATCAAGTTCGCTGATTTCACCAGTGAGTCCCTGTGTATTGAAGTCTTCGATAGCCAGCACCCGGATCTCATTAGCGAGCGAATTTGTATCAAGTTCTGAAGCCTCCATATGAGGCGTGACATCCGCCAACTGATTGCGAAGCCGGACACTCTCTTCGTTGCTGAGCTTTTTTATGGCGAAGCGAACCTTTACAGGGCCAGCTGTATTGATCGCACGCGCATCGGTGGAATTCTGCACCGCTTCACGAACCAAGGCCTCAGGCAATTCGACGTCATCATTGTTGAACTGATCCGCCTGCGTGATTTCCTGCCGCACATCTGATGCGTCAGCACGGTTGAATTCCCATATCCCCATTTAGTCAGCCCCTCAAACTGAATTGGTCTTCCCTACTGCTACCGTCTCCGGAAAACTTGTTTTTCGCCGTATCCAGCTCTTTCTGAAGCGTTTTGAAAATTTTCCGAACGTCTTCATCGGAGTACGTATACGAATTGCGGTTTGACAAATTTCCGATCAGGCGAATGTCATTCATTGTCCGATTTACTCTGGCCTCAGCCAGCTCAATAAACTTTAGTCTTTTGTCGCGCATCAGCTTTTCATCACCCTGGGTTTTGCCGGCAAGGCTGCATCAACCATACGCAAATGTCAATACATTCTGTAAATAAACTTCCTATATCTCGTTTCTGGAGAAAATACGGAATCTATATCTGATATATATAAAATATCTGCAGAATATTAGCAACCTGGAGGAAAGAGCGACGAGTACCTTCAATTTTTCAACCATGATCGACGCACTCTGGAGGCACCCTTGACGCGATGATAAAACCTTATTGCTTTTGCAGACATTTCCACACCAGATCAGCAATCTGGCGTGCGAGGTACGGCGGAACGGCGTTTCCGACCTGCACATATTGTTGAGTTCGGTTGCCAAGGAACAGATAATCATCGGGAAATGTCTGCAGTCGCGCGGCTTCACGCACAGTCAGACTGCGGCACTGCATTGGATCCGGATGGATGAAATAGTGTCCATCTTTCGAGATGTGGCTTGTGATCGTAGTCGAAGCTTTATCGGCAAGTTGAACCCGGAAACGGTCATTGAAAACCCCGCTGTGCCAGTTGCGGTGATCTGGACTGATCGCAAGTGGGAAATCCGCAGCCTTTGGGCTATAGCCACACTTTGCCCCAAACACGGCAGCAAAAAGATACCGCTCGAGATCAGAAGCCATATGCCCTCGCGTCTCGTGCTGAGCAATCGCTCGCAATTGCGGCCGCTCGAGCCAGCGAATAAGTTCATCATTCGAAGATCCATAGCCTTCGGGCAAATATGAGGCTTTGCGAAGTGTAGGTGGTTCGTGTTTCATTTTTTGCGAAATTGATAAAAATGCACCCGTTAGCTGGAGACTCTCTTCACCCTTATGAATGATGGCAAGCCGTTTCGCCGCTTCAATCACCTCTTGTTGCCAAGCCGAAGCATAATCCCCACCGCGGCTTATTCCGCTGCGCAGAGTAGGCATGCCACTGATGGCGTCACTTACGGACCGAACTTTATTGGAAACGGCAATCTCTGCATCAGTTGTTCTTCGAGCGATATCCGAGCGTATACCTACAATTATAACTCTGTGGCGTCGCTGTGGAACACCAAATTCATCCGCACGCACGATGAAATCTGACGGTTTCATCGCCTCTTGAAGGCTAGCCTTACCATTTTGTATCCGGATTGCTCGCAATTCATATTGATGGCCGTTACCCCTGCCAAGGGAGGACAAGTCCTCCATTAGCATCTCGAAGACAAGGCGGCTCTCGATTGTCGAAGACAGCATGCCCTTGACATTCTCCATCACGAAGGCGGCGGGCCGAAGCCTATCTAGCACCCGGATGTATTCGCGGAAAAGGTAATGCCGTGCATCCTCCTCGGGAATGTAACCTGCTTTACCCTTGGCCCTGGCGCGTCCTACCAACGAATATGCCTGACAGGGTGGTCCGCCTATCAGAATCGTATCGTCACATTTAGCTTGAAGCTCGCCACTGGCGTTATCAATCGCCGTTGCTGCAGATTCCGTTCCGAGCTCGAGCGCCCGTGCTTCGACTTGAGCCAAGCGCCACGATTCGCGGTCAATGTCGGACCAGTCTGGTTCAGGAACCAACCCTGCATGAAAATTGATATACTCTCTTGGCAGACCGCCGTGACGCGCGCGGTATTCACGCAGGAACGCACGTAAAGTTAAGGTGCGATGAGCTGATGCCTCATTTTCGACCGATATACCAATCCGAAAAGGTGCATACCCGTCCTCGACAAAAGACGCGAAACCTTCGCCAAGTCCGCCTGGACCAGCAAACAGATCAACAATTCCGAAATTAGCAGGCAAATCAAACTCCTGACGAAAAACACTCAATGCATCTATACTAGGTTTCGTAACCAGAACCAGGGCGCAAATGACCGATATCGTGGATGAACATACCCGCTCCCGCATGATGAGTGAAATTAAGGGCAAAAACACCAAACCGGAGTTAAAGTTGAGGCGCGCGCTTCACACTCGTGGTTTACGGTATCGACTACATGAAAAAAAGTTACCGGGAAAACCTGATCTGGTTTTCCCAAAATACAATGCGGTAGTATTCGTCCACGGTTGCTTCTGGCATCGCCATAAATGTTGCAAATACACTACGAATCCTGCGACAAGAGCGGAGTTTTGGCAGAACAAATTTAGAGACAACGTAGCCAGAGATCAGAGAAACGTTGATGCGTTGATCTTGGCGGGTTGGAGGGTCGCAGTTGTCTGGGAATGCGAGATAAAGGCGAATGCGACAAGCATTTCGGACGATATCACGATTTGGCTAAACTCTGAAAAGGAATCCTTCGGCGTAAATTAGTCCGTTCAGACTGCAACTTGGCATTCTGATCAATCAAGCTGGATCAACCCACTCTACCACTTGGTTACCAGCGCAAGTTATCCACAGGCTGGAACAATGGAAATATCTGATATTTCATTGAAAAATCTGGTAGCGGGAGAGGGACTCGAACCCCCGACACGCGGATTATGATTCCGCTGCTCTAACCACCTGAGCTACCCCGCCAGACCGGCGCGATATAATGGCGCGATATCGCTGGTGTCAAGCGAAAGCTTTGAGAAAATGCCCTGCGCCACTTGCATGGCTGCAGGCTGGCCGATATTGCAACGGCAATGCAATCACTTCAGGCGGATCAGATACCATGAAAACCAATCCGGCAATTGCCGTCATCGGCTGCGGATATTGGGGCCTCAACCATATCAAGACTTTGAGCGGGCTGGGCGCTCTGACGGCTGTTGCCGATGCCGACAGCGCCCGCGCGAAGGCCGTTGGCGCGCAGTTCAATGTTGCTGCCCTGTCACCGGATGCGGTTTTTGAAGATCCCGCCATTGACGCCATCGTGCTGGCCCTGCCGCCGCAATTTCATGCGCAAAACGCCCTGCGCGCCATTGCGGCCGGAAAACATGTGCTGGTGGAAAAGCCCATTGCCCTGAATGTCGCGGACGCCGAGCAGGTGGTCGCGGCAGGCAAGGCTGCCGGCCTGACGGTGATGACCGGCCATGTATTGCGCTTTCACCCGGCCTTCGAGATCCTGTCGGACATGGTGGCCAGAGGTGATCTGGGCACCATACGCTATATCCATTCACACCGTGTCGGGCTGGGCAAATTCCACGCGGAAAACGACGCCCTGTGGGACATTGCGCCCCATGACCTGTCGCTGATCCTGGCGCTGACCGGTGAAGAGCCCTCAGCCGTGCGCGGTGAAGGCACGGCGGTGCTCAATCATCTGAGCGATTTTGCCCATCTGCATCTGACCTTTCCCGGTGGCATCCGCTCGCATGTCTTCGCCTCACGGCTCAATCCCTATCGCGAACGCCGCCTGACGGTCATTGGCGACAAGGCAATGGCGGTTTTCGACGATGTGTCCCCGTGGCACGAAAAACTGGCCATCTATGATCACAAGGTGTGGAAGGACGGCACGTCCCTGCAGTTCGAATCAGCTGAGCCGCGCTATATTGACGCGCCCGAAGGCATGCCCCTGACCAAGGAATGCATGCATTTCATCCATTGCATTCAAAGCGGCGAACCATCGCGCACGCCGGCCGAAGAAGGCCTGGCCGTCATCAGGATCCTGTCTGCGGGCACGGTTACCCACAGCTGATGTGATACACCGGCGAGACTGCCAAACCCCTTGCAGGCGGCTTGTCATGCCTGTGAGGCCGGCCTGTGTGACCGAGCCTGCCCCATAGGCTGATCACCTGCGGTTACAAACTGCGTGCGTGTGTGAAGAGCGCGGGGCTGGAAATCTGTGGAATGACAGCTTATTAGCTGAATTCAAGATTATTTGGGCACAATCGCTTCGCATTCGGGAATAGCCGGATTGAGGGATCAGGTTATCGGGGATTTGGCGCACAACAGGATTTTCCCGCTTTTGCACCAACCCGCCAGTACGCCCGCCACAGCGATTGACCGCAGGGGACATAAATATGCAGTTCATAGATCTCGCCGCACAAAGAATGCGCATTGCAGACCGGCTGGAAAAGGCCGTTTCCAAAGTCATGGCCGAGGGCCGTTACATTCTTGGGCCGGAAGTCAGCGAATTTGAGGAAAAGATTGCAGCCTTTGTCGGCGCAAAACATGCCGTGGCCTGCGCCAATGGCACCGACGCATTGCTGATGCCGCTGATGGCCTGCGGCGTCGGCCCGGGCGATGCGGTCTTTGTTCCCTCGTTTACCTTTGCCGCAACAGCCGAAGTGGTGGCGCTGACCGGCGCGACACCGGTCTTTGTCGAGGTTTCCCAGCAGACCTACAATATCAGCCCGTCGCATCTTGAAGACGCCATAACGGCCATCAAGGCCGAGGGCCGCCTGAACATCAAGGCGATCATTCCGGTCGACCTGTTTGGAACCCCTGCCGATTATCCGGCGATCGAAGCCATCGCGCGCAAACATGATCTGCTGATTCTCTCCGATGCCGCCCAGAGCATCGGTGGCTCGACCCTTGAGGGGCGCTGCGGCGCCTTCGGCAAGGTGGCGGGCACCAGCTTCTATCCGGCAAAGCCGCTCGGCTGCTACGGCGACGGCGGCGCCATGTTCACCGATGACGATGCGCTGATGGAAAAATTGCGCTCCATCGCCTTTCACGGCAAGGGTGACAGCCAGTACGACAATGTGCAGATCGGCATGAACTCGCGCCTGGATACGATCCAGGCGGCCATTCTTCTGGAAAAGCTGGCCATTTTCGACGAGGAACTGGAAGCACGGCAGACTGTGGCCGATTATTATTGCGACAATCTGAAAGACTTTGTGCGTGTGCCGCATGTGCCCGAGGGCATGCAGTCGGCCTGGGCGCAATTCGCCATTGAAACAGCCCATCGCGACGAGCTGAAAGCCCATCTGGCTGAAAATGACATTCCGTCAGTGATCTATTATGTCAAACCGCTGCACATGCAGCCGGCCTATGCCCATTATCCAAAGGGTCCCGGCCCGCTGACAGTCACCGAACATCTGCCAAACACCATTTTGTGCCTGCCGATGCATCCCTATCTGGAACGCTCAGATCAGGATCGCATCATCGAGACCATCGGAACCTTCCTCACGGCCCGTCAGGTTGTCGCTGCAGAATGAAATTGGCCTGATCTGGATTGCACGGCCCGGTCATCGACTTTGCTGACCTGGGGTTTTGGGCTTACCTGGGGTTTTGGGCTTACCTGGGGTTTTGGGCTGACCCAGGATTTTGGGCTTTCCCAAAATTGCGGGGCTGACCTAAGACTGTTGGGCTGACCTACAATTGTTGCAGGTCAGCTTCAGCGCGCTTGCCTGCCAGCAAGTCCTGCAGTAGTTTTTCTGCCTCATCGCTGCGCTCGGTCCGGCTGATAAAGCCGCCACCGAATACGCGGGCGTCTTCGCCGTCGCTGGAATAAAGCACACAGGCCTGCCCCGGCGCAACGCCGGCTTCGCCATCGACCAGTTCCACCATCAGCGCACCGTCACGGTACCAGGCGATGGCCGGGCGCGGCGGACGCGTCGAGCGAACCTTTGCGTAACATTCAAAACCATCCGTCGACAGATCGCTCAGCGGGCCATCGCCCAGCCAGTTGATATCGCGCAGATGCAGCCGGTTGGTCTCCAGCGCCTCCCGCGGGCCGACAATGACCCGTGCGGCGCGCGCATCCAGCTGCACCACATAGAGCGGCTCGCCGACAGCCACGCCGATGCCACGGCGCTGACCGATGGTGTAATGCATGATGCCCTCATGCTCACCCAGCACGCGGCCATCAATATGCACAATATCGCCCTTGCGGGCCGCTTCCGGCCTCAGCTTGGCAATAATATCGCTGTATTTTCCCTGCGGCACAAAACAGATATCCTGGCTTTCCGCCTTGTTGGCGACGTTCAGGTCCATGCTGGCCGCCAGCGCCCGTGTTTCCGCCTTCGACAGATTGCCCAGCGGAAACCGCAGATAGTCGATCTGTTCCTGGGTGGTGGCAAACAGGAAGTAGCTCTGATCCTTGTCGGAATCGACCGGCCGGTAAAGCGCCCGGTGCGCGCCATTGTTGCGCGAGCGGATATAATGGCCGGTGGCCAGCGCATCGGCGCCCAATTCCTGCGCCGTTTTCAACAGATCGGCAAATTTCACCGTCTGATTGCAGGCCACACAGGGGATCGGCGTTTCGCCCGCCACATAGCTGGCGGCAAAGGGATTGATCACCGCTTCGCGAAACCGCTGCTCGTAATCCAGCACATAATGGGGAATGCCGAGGATTTCAGACACGCGCCGCGCGTCGTCAATATCCTGTCCGGCGCAGCATGAGCCGGCACGATGAACGGCAGCGCCATGATCATAGAGCTGCAGCGTTACGCCAACCACGTCATAGCCCTCGCGCTTGAGCAGTCCGGCAACGACGGAGGAATCAACGCCCCCCGACATGGCAACCACAACCCGCGTGTCTTCAGGCTTCTTGTCGATATCTAATGTGTTCAAGGTCTCATTTCCGCGTTCAAAGGCGTTAAAGGCGCCAATCAAGCTTGCGGTCCTGATATAGGCAATTGCCACTTCAACAGCAAGTTCCCTTCTCGTCGCACTTTGCGATTGCCTGCACAAATGGCTTGAAACGGCGCTTTTCGAGTTAAATAAAACTGTCCGGGTTTGTTTAGACAATCTTTAAACCTCGAACTGTATGGTGGCTTCAGTAAGGTCTTTGAGTGTGTATAGAGAGTCCAATGACCGAGATGGTGAGACCAAGAATAAAATACGTGATCGGCCCCGACGGTAGTCCGTTGACCATTGCCGATCTACCTCCGAGCTCGACCAGGCGATGGGTGATCCGACGCAAGGCCGAAGTTGTTGCCGCCGTCAGAGGTGGCCTGCTGAGCCTTGAAGAGGCCTGTGAGCGTTACACGCTGACAGTCGAGGAGTTCCTGTCCTGGCAGGCATCAATCGATGCCTATGGGCTTGCAGGCTTGCGCACGACGCGCATCCAGCAATACCGTCATTGATGGCGCAGGTTCCAATCGACCTGTTGCCCTGCCCTGTGCTTTAAGGCGCGCCCTCATGGCGTGTCTGAGCAATCATCAGACATAGCGGTTACATCGATGAGGCATACGGCTGTCGTGTGCTTATCGAGGTATGCCGCTGCTTTGCATTCTGATTGCTTGCCCGCTTCTATCCGCGTTTTTGCAGCAAAAAATGGCTCAGGGTCACTGCCAGTGCGGATGCGGCGTAGAACCACAGGCCCGGCTGGGTAAATGCGTCCGCCACACCGCTGGTTTTTGCCGCGACAATGACCAGCGCAACCAGCATGACATCCATCATCGACCATTTGGACAAAAGCGGAAACACGCCACGCAAAAATGCTGGTCCGGATTTTTCGCGATCCGGTTTTGATGCCGCCTCAAACAGCACCGTCAGCAGCTTTGCCACCGGAAAGATCGCCGAAAACAGCGCCACCAGCACAGCCAGCAGGAGGTTTCCATCCTGACCAAGCGTCCAGATGATCTGTATCAGCGACGGCGTTTCTTCAAAAAAATAGAGTTTTTCAAACCGCACCAGCGGCAGGGTCAGTCCCAGCGCCAGGCAAAACGGGCCGGCAAAAAGCAAAATTGGCAGCAACAGCCGGTTTAGCACGTTTGGAATGTCCCGGTTTGGTCTTGACAGGTTGGAGCGTTCAGGGGCCCGGCGCAACCAGGTCGCCGGCACCAATGCATATTCAGGCCAGAAGAACCAGCCACTGGTTCCAGCTCTCTGGCCCGCACGCCCCGTGCAAGCCGGGCGCGGTCATTTTTCACTGCAGATTTTACAAGAAAGGTTCACACCACACAATGCGTCTGTGATCAACCCACCTTGGAAGGCCTGCCACTGGCGTCGCGACCTTCAAGCGCCGCGGCCTTTTCCAATTCCGCCTCGGCTTCGGACACCGCAATCGCTGCGGCATCCTGCTGGACACGCAATTCCCGGATTGACCCCTGCAGGTTGTCGGAACGCTGGCGTGCCGCCTTGGCAAATGTGGGATAGGCAAAATGCGTGGGATCGGAAATACCCGATTTTTTCTCCTCGGCCGCAATCTGATATTCCAATTCGGCGGACATGCGTTCGAATTCGGACATCATCAGCTGAATCTGCTCCAGTTGACGACGTTTATCGTTGACCTGAAATTGTTTCAGACGAACAAGGCTCTCACTAGACTTCATACGCAATACTCCCGTGATGCCAGATTTCGGCATGCCAGTTTACCTGTCCGCTGTTCTATGATCGCAATTGCGTCTGTCCAAAGCCTGGAATTCAGCCTGTTTGATCATTTTGGTAACGTTTCGTTTACGGACATCGTTAATCATAGGGACAATCGCTTAAAGCAGAGTAAACGAAATCAAATTGGCTGAAGATTTCTTTCTTGAGTCAAAGGAGTCGTTTACAAGGAATTATTAATGTAAAACTTTAACTTCTGTAATTTTTTTTTACATTTAATTTCAATGACTTAAGCAAAATTACTGAGAAACTAATTAAGGGTTGCCATACCGAATTAGAATTTGTTAACCATTTCATGGCAAGTTTTTGACAGACAGCGACTCGATCCGTGAGTTTAAATGCCGTTGCGGAGATCCGTAACGGAAAAGGGGAATTTCATGCGGGTATTACTCATTGAAGACGACAGCGCCACGGCGCAGAGCATCGAACTGATGCTCAAATCAGAAAGTTTCAACATCTACACCACGGATCTTGGTGAAGAGGGTGTGGATCTTGGGAAGTTGTATGATTACGACATCATCCTTCTGGATCTGAACCTGCCGGACATGTCCGGTTACGAGGTTCTGCGCACGCTTCGCCTTTCCAAGGTAAAGACACCGATCCTGATCCTTTCCGGCATGGCCGGCATTGAAGACAAGGTTCGCGGTCTCGGCTTCGGCGCCGATGACTACATGACCAAGCCCTTTCACAAGGATGAGCTGATCGCCCGCATTCATGCGATCGTGCGTCGCTCCAAAGGTCATGCGCAATCCGTCATCACCACGGGCGATCTGCTGGTCAACCTGGACGCAAAAACCGTTGAAGTCAGCGGCCAGCGCGTCCATCTGACAGGCAAGGAATACCAGATGCTGGAATTGCTTTCCCTGCGCAAGGGCACGACGCTCACCAAGGAAATGTTCCTTAATCATTTATACGGCGGCATGGATGAACCCGAGTTGAAGATCATTGACGTGTTCATCTGCAAGCTGCGCAAGAAACTGGCAACAGCCGCGGATGGTCGCAACTATATTGAAACGGTCTGGGGACGCGGATATGTGCTGCGCGAGCCGGAAGAAAGCGAAATACGCGAAAGCGCCTGAAAAAGCTGGCCTGACAAATCTCGGGCCGACAAAACCTGGCCTGATAAAATACCTGGCCAGGCAAACAGCCGATAGCCAAGCCTGCGAATTCCCCGACCCGTCCGGAACATTTGTTTCAGGCGGGTTTTTGCTGACCAGATGGGCAGATCTGCAGCACGAACGAAGACTGCAATTCAAAAACTGCACCCCAAAGCGGCGTTCAGTAAAATCCTGCAATCGCGCAGGTTCATAAACCAGTGAACATTGCGGTTTGCCCGCCGTGCCAAAAACAGCACATAAATTGCCAGAAATCTTAGCCCGCAGGCATAGCCGGCTGAGTAAATGTCTTTGTCAATATCTGTCGATCAAAGGGCTTGAGAAGAAAATCATCTGCCCCTGCCCGCTTGCCCTGCATCATCAATTTGAGCTTGGCCTCAATCAGGCAATAATAGATTTTAACGTTCGCACCACCGGGCATATCGCGCACCGATTTAATAAGATCTGTTGCACCCTCCATGCACCCATCGACGATCATAACCGACGGAACCGATTCTTCGCAAAATGTAAGAGCACTATCGACATCATGGGCTTCTGAAACCAGAAACCCCAGATCAGAAAGAATTCGTTTTGCCACCTTGCAGATGACAACCGAATCGTCGACGAGAACTAGCCTTTTCATCATCAATTCTCCAGAAGAACTTTCTTGGTATCACAAAGTCACAAGACCTCCGATCACCCGAAAGGGGCGATCGGGCTCATGTACCAATGCTGGAATTATCATAGGTTGCAATTGGATAGATTGCGTTAGCAAACAGGCTTAAGTTTTCACTAATTTGATGCTATTTGAGCAATATGCAAACAATCAGTGGCGTTTTCAGCTGGTCGTGAACTTCACTTCTTCCGGACCGGCTGTCATGCTCACAGCCATTCCGGCCGCCTCCGCAAGCACCACCGTATAATAGGGCTGAATGGAATGTGCATCAATGGGCTCGCTGAGTTCACCGCTGTATATTTCCAGAAATTTCGGTGAAACCCGAACCATTTTCCCCCGCGCAGTCAGCGTGAATTTCGGATTGCTGTCCAGCGATTCGAGAACAATATCAATGGAACCGCCGCGTGGAATGGCACCATAGGCAATCAGAAACAGGTTCAGCAGAAGCTTGACCTTGTTTTTGGCCATGATGGCGCGCTCGCCCTGCCAGTTGATCTCGGTCTTGTTGTCAGCGCCGGCAAAATCAAGAATGGCTCTTTGCGCTTCGCCAGTGTCGATCGAGGCACCGGCCGAGCCGGATGCTCCAAAGGCCAGTCGTGCAAATTTGAGACGGATGGCGGCATTGTTTGCACTGGTCCTGATCAGGTCCATTGCATCATCATCGGCCCCACCTTCATCCAGCAGTTCGAGCCCGTTGTTGATCGCGCCAACGGGGGAAATGATGTCATGGCACACCCGGCTGCACAAAAGCGCCGCCAGATCATTACCGGACAGTGTCAGATTTGGATTCACAGACATCTTCGGCTCCTTTGCAGACCGTTTCAGGCTTTTGCGCCTGCTCGCGGAATGTCCAATTTTCTTTATGCATGAAACGCCTTAAAGACACCACATTTGGTAAACCGACTGTTAATGTCCTGCCCCCATGATATGGGGATATTACGAACATCAGATTAATCCCGTGATGGAGAAACCAATGATCCGCATCAACAGTGCCTTTTCGGCAGCACTCAGGCACGTTTCGGTGACGCTGCTGTTGATGGCTGCTGTGCTTTTTCCAGCAACCGCGCAACAGGTGAGCCAGGACGGCTTTACCTCACAGGAAATGATCGATCAGGGGCATCAGTTTTTTGGCAACGCCACCGATGGTCTGGCCCGCGTCATGGAAAAGGCCTTTGAGAGTTACGGGCTGCCAAACGGCTATGTTCTGGGAGAAGAAGCCTCCGGTGCCTTCATCGGCGGCCTGACCTATGGTGAAGGAAAGATGTACACCAAGAATGCCGGTGAACACCCGCTGTTCTGGCAAGGCCCCTCTGTCGGCTTTGACTATGGTGGCCAGGGCAGCCGCGTGATGATGCTGGTCTATAATCTGCAAAACGTCGATGACGTCTATGGGCGTTTTGGCGGTGTCAGCGGACAGGCCTATGCAATTGCCGGCGCAGGCATGACGGTCCTTCAGGGCGGACATATTGTGCTGGTTCCGGTGCGCACCGGCGTCGGCGCACGGCTTGGTGTCAATATTGGCTATCTCAAACTGACCTCAAGACCCACCTGGAATCCTTTTTGACAGCTTTGAGTTGAGTCCTGCGGCCCGCTCGCGCCTTCCTGCATCGCATCGTGACGGCATGAAGAGCGCAAGCACTCTTTACCGCTCGTCTCAGCCATGTTTAATGCGTGACAGGCATTCCCATGCCGGTCGAAGCGCGTTTTGCGACGTCGCAATACGCAGGATGGGCCGTTAGAATTCGCGGAAGTATAGAGTGATCGGGTTTATTCTCATATTTGCATTGGGCTTCCTGGCGGCGGCAATGCTGGCAATGCTCATAACGCCTGCCATTTACGGCAGGGTCGTGAAACTCACGGAAAAGCGCATCGAAGCGACCGTGCCGACGAGCCATGCGGAAATCAAGAGCAAAGCCGACCTGATGCGCGCGCGTTTCGCAAGCGAAACGGCGAAACTGTCAGCGCAGTTGCGGATGGAGCGGGAAAAAAACACCGCCAACACCATGAAGGCAAACCAGCTGCAAACGGATCTTGCACGCATTTCCGGCGAAAAAAGCCAGGCCGAGCAGACAATCGAGGAATTGTTGACCCAATGCGCCACGCTGAGATCGGATGCGCGCAAGAACGAGCAAATTGTCGAAAAACTATCGGGAAGTGTTGCGGAGCTGGAACGGATCAAACGGTCGGACGATGCGCAAATCAACCATCTGCGCAACGTTCTTGCCAGCATATCGACAGACGTCGAGAGCATGAAAATCGATCTTGCGACCAGTGGCACGGAAACCATGAGCCTGCGCTCGGAAATCGATACGCTGCGCATGGAAAAAAACAGGCTGCTCGGTGATATCAGGGAAATAACGGACACAGCGGTAGCGCTGGAGCGTGACGTTCAAGATCATCAGGAAGACCACGACGAAAGACGCATCGCGCTTGCCGCCGCCCAGTCAATCCTTGCAGACCGCGAAATGCAACTCGAACAGGCAAATGCGCTGATTGACGATCAACAACAGCAGCTTCGTGAGCGCGAAGAGGCAAACCAGTTGCATATGCGCGAACTCGAAGACGCCGAAATGCAGGCCAAGGAGCTGTCGGGGCAGCTCGAGTCGCTGAAGGCGGTTTTGGACGAGAGCAATGCGGAAAAAGCCGACCTGGAGAATAAGATTACCGAACTCAGAGCCGAAAGCCGGCAGATGAGCAAGGAAATCAAATTGGCGACCGACCTGGCAGAGGACATCGAACAACGTCTTGCCGAGGAACAGCGCAATGCCGCCAATCTCAAAACCAGGCTTGAGAAAGCAGAGACGGACCTGAAATCCAGTGAGCAACAGATCACCAAAAGCATGCGGCAAAACAAGACTGACAGCCGGAATTCGGATGAAGCAGCGGTGACCGAGAATAAACGGGCTCAAGCAGAAGAAAAACGCATCGCGGCGCTTGAAAGCCAAATCCGGCACCTCAAACTGGAGCTTGAGCAAAGCCATCAGCAATCAGCCGAATTCAACAATCAGCTGGATACAATGGACCTTGCGGCCAAACAATTGTCCACGCCCCAGGCCTCGACGACCAAAGCAGACGTGATGAAACCCGGCAGCCAGCCGGATGCGCCTTTGCCGATCGTTGAAAGAGAATTGAACGGACTGATGAAATCCCGCGTCGAAGATATCCGTCAGCGGCACGCCCGACTGGTGGAATCACTGAGGCAATCACGTGATTCAAGCACGGATGCCAGCATGCGCGATGAAATCGCAGCCATTGCGGCGACGATTGTCGGCCTGTCAGGACAACGCGACGGTAAAAAATCCCCCATTCACGCAATACTTTCCGATGCCGATCCCAAAAAACGCCCATCGGGCGCACGCTTGAGCCTCGCTGCCCGTGCAAAATCAGAGCTGCAAAACTAAGCTTTCCCAGTCAGAAAACCATCTCACACTTTTGCCAAAACAATCTTTTGCTGGCGCGTTATCTGATCGGAAACGTTATATCCGCCCCTGTCCCGCGGCGATGGAAAACAGTGCAATGCCCGCCGCCATGGCAACGTTCAGACTGTCGAGGTCGGCGGCCTGTGGAATGCGCGCCGTCTTTAACCTGTTCATCAGGGCATCAGGCAGGCCTGCGCCTTCAGTCCCGACCAGCAGGGCAACCCTGCGCCCCGACTTGATCTCTTGAATGGGCAGGTCACCTGCAGGCGACAGGGCCCAGATATCAAAACCCGCCTGATCCAGCGCCGCAATGATCGCCTCAATGCTTCCCTGCCGTGTATAGGGAACACGCAGGCTTGCCCCGACCGAGACGCGTATGGCCTTGCGGTAGAGCGGATCGCAGCATTGTTCATCCAGACAGATCAGATCCGCACAAAATGCCGCCGCGTTGCGAAACAGGCCACCCAGATTGTCGTGATTTGATATCGCATTGCACACCAGCACCAGAGCCTTGGCATCCAGCTGATGGATCGCCTGATGCAAATCAACCGGTGCGCGGGCCTCGCCAATTGCCAGAACGCCGCGATGCATGGGAAATCCGGCAATCGCATCGATCACGTCGCGGCTGCAGACCATGATCGGTATCGACGCATCAAACTGCAAAAGAATATCGGCAATGCCCTCCACCCGGTTTTCCAGCACCAGGATTTTTTTCGCCTGAAATGCGCTGGAGCGCGCCAGCATGCGCAACACGACGGTGCCTTCCGCTATAAAACGGCCTTCACGCCCGACAAGATCGCGTTCACGAATGTTGCAAAAATCGGCTATTTTGCCATCAGCCGGATCGGTAATTTTCACCAGCCGTTGCAAGAGCTCTTGCATTGCTGCGTCCTGGGCCATTGCTGCGTCTTGGGCCATTGCTGCGTCCGGGATCATTCAGGAACCCTGCAAGGCGATTTCCGCTATGATCCGCGCCGTTGCCATATCGAAAATGATCACACGGGCCGCCCCATCAGCCCCCTGTCCATGGAAAAGAACCCGGTTGCCATCCAGCGCCACATGCGCAACCGAAAATCCCTCCGGGAGTTGGGCGGTCAGTTGCAGCGGTGCCTGTGATGGCACCAGGAGTGCATTTGTTGCGACGGGCGGCGCCTCATCTGTCTCGACGACCTTGTAGACAACACCGGCCAGGACCGCCATAACACCCACCAACATGATCGCAATGGAAATGCCCAGAAGCCGAACCATCTTGCGCCGCACTTTTTCCATCTCCGGATCAAGCGGTTTATCTTCTTCCTGGTCCAGTTCCACATTCGCCATGACAGCCCCAATTCAATCCGGATGACTTTATGACTGAACCCTTTACCCAAGCCGCGGGCGAGATGAAAGAGCTGACTGCAGATGAAAATGCCTCCGGTCGACTTGACGCATGGCTGGCAGAGGCTTTTGAGGGGCAAATTTCGCGCAGCCGGATAAAGGCGCTGATGCAGGAAGGCGCCGTGACGGTCAACGGCAGGATCGTGCGGGAGGCCAAACACAAGGTCATGCCGGCCGATCGCATCGAATTCACCATGCCTGAACCGGCGGAAGCCGAGCCACAGCCCGAGAACATCCCCTTCACCGTGCTTTATGAGGATGATGACCTGATCGTGCTGGCCAAGCCGGCCGGGCTTGTGGTCCATCCGGGCGCCGGCAACTGGTCGGGAACCCTGGTCAACGCCCTTCTCCATCATTGCGGCACATCGCTTTCGGGCATCGGCGGGGTCAAACGTCCCGGAATTGTCCATCGGCTGGACAAAAACACCAGTGGCGTCATGGTCGCGGCCAAAAATGACCTTGCCCATCGTCATCTGGCGGATCAGTTCGCCGATCACGGTCGCACAGGGCCCTTGCAACGGGCCTATCTGGCCCTCGTGTGGGGCCGGCCGGAAAGTCTGAAGGGAACCATCAATGCGCCGTTGGGACGTGCTGTGTCGCATCGTACCAAACGCGCCGTCAAGAAAGCCGAGAGTGCAGACGCCAGAACCGCGATAACCCACTATCAGGTCCGGCAGCGCTATGGCGAAAAGCACGGTGGCGAGGCGCTCGCCTGCCTGGTCGAGTGCAGGCTTGAAACCGGCAGAACACACCAGATACGCGTTCATATGGAACATCTGGGCCATCCACTTGTCGGTGATCCTGAATATGGCACCGCCTTCAAGACAAAGATCAATACACTGCCGGAGGCTGCCAGAGCGACCGTCTCACAACTCGACCGCCAGGCGCTGCACGCCTACCTGCTGCAATTCGAACATCCCCGCAGCGGCAAAACCCTGCGCTTCGAGGCACCATTGCCGGACGATCTGCAAAATGTGATTGCCGCTTTTGAAGCGCTTTAGGTCCAATTATTTGCTAGTGGCTTGATATCGCCATCTTTCGTAATTACTTGAGATTCTATTGTGCCTTGACGTGATGAGGCACGGTGGGCTTGCCTTTACAAGGGAGCCCAAACAAAGAAAGGGGGGTGCTGTTATGGCCCGAAACACCTTACCCACAATTTCCTCTGGAGAAGGCGGACTGAACCGTTATCTCGAGGAAATCCGTCGATTCCCCATGCTGGAGCCCCAGCAGGAATATATGCTTGCAAAACGCTACAATGAGCATCAGGACACCAGTGCTGCGCACGAACTTGTGACCAGCCATCTCCGTTTGGTTGCCAAGATCGCAATGGGCTACCGCGGATACGGTCTGCCGATTGGCGAAGTGATTTCCGAAGGCAATGTCGGTCTGATGCAGGCAGTCAAGAAATTTGACCCTGAAAGAGGCTTTCGCCTGGCAACCTATGCCATGTGGTGGATAAAGGCGTCGATTCAGGAATATGTGCTGCGGTCCTGGTCGCTGGTCAAAATGGGAACGACCGCCAACCAGAAGCGGCTGTTTTTCAACCTGCGCAAGCTCAAGGGCAAGATCCAGGCTCTGGAAGAAGGTGATCTTCGTCCCGAACAGGTGGCAGAAATTGCCACCAAGCTGAATGTCAGCGAAGAAGAAGTCATTTCCATGAATCGCCGCCTTTCAGGCGATGCGTCGCTCAATGCGCCCATCAAGGCAGCCGAAGGCGAATCCGGTCAGTGGCAGGATTGGCTGGTTGATGACAGCGAAGATCAGGAAACCATGCTCATCCAGCAGGACGAGCTGGAAGACCGCCGCAACATGCTGGCGTCCGCCATGGATGTGCTCAATGACCGCGAAAAGCGGATATTCAAGGCGCGGCGTCTGTCGGAAGATCCTTTGACGCTGGAAGAATTGTCCGGAGAATTCGGCATCAGTCGTGAAAGAGTGCGACAGATTGAGGTCCGGGCATTTGAAAAAGTGCAGGAGGCCGTGCGCAAACAGGCCCATGACCGCAGCAAAAGCCTGCAGACGGTCGCAGATTAAAATTCGATAGACCACACAAAGCTACTCCGGGATCCGTTTACACGGATCCCGGAGTATTTCATCAATCAGGAAAATTGAAAATGATTCGCTCTATTGCGAATCGCTGGTGCTGTGAGCCTCCCAGGCCCTGATCACCTGATCAAAGACCTCGGCCCCGGTTGAGCCCTTCTCCAGCGTCAGCAATGCGCGTCGACCATTGCCGTAGCTCACAGGCAGATCAATCCAGTTCCGCTCCCGCAAGAGCCGCAGATTGAGCTGAACCGCTTCGACATAATCATTCAGTGCGATCATGAAAAACGTGTCGGTAATTTGAGCGGGCACAGCAATCAGTGAATCACCCGTATCCTGTTCTGTCTGCTTCAATGCAAAATTCTGGACGGATTTGATTCCATTGCCGGTAAAATTGCCGCCCAGATCAAACAGGATTTCGATCAGATGGCTGGCTGGAAGTGACTGATCAGCATTCCGCTTGATTGTCATGAGCGCACCCATGCTTTTTCCGGGAATATTGATCTGCGCCTGAATGGCCGGTTCCGGAGGAAGATTGTCGCCAGGCGATTCTCTGACAATGCTCCAGACCACGGTGCCCTGTTCGGCCGTCGGGGCCTCTTGACCAAGGCGTTCTTCGTAAAGAAACATTTTTTGTCCGACAATCGGCGGCGAAGCCACGTCGCGGCTTTCCAGTTGCCTGTTGTCCGCCACGACGATCTCATTGTCGGCGACAACAGTCTGGCTGGGTGAAATATCCAGGACTGCGGTCGATTTACCTTCCGCACCACTATTGAAGGCTGACCCGGTGCCCGAGTTGCCTTGAACTTCCGTACCATCCGAAAGCAGCCGCTGCGTGAATTTCGTATTATCGCCATCAGCCCCTGAAAGCGAATTGCCTGCGCGGTTCGAATTTTCATCATTGCCAGCAACACTGTTGCGCGATGCCGTAGCATTGGAAGCGGCAGATCTGTCGGTACCGGCGGAAGACTGCATTGATGCCGGTTTTTCAGAACCTGACGGCCCGAAAACCAATTGGCTGATGCTGTCACGGAAAAGAAATCCGCCAATTGCCAGGATTGCCACGATGGCAAGAACGACAAGCGCGATCATCAAGAGCCCACCGGATCGTGATTTCTGCGGCTGCAGATAATCCGAAACATGCTCACCATTCAGATTGCGCCCGGCGCCGTCTCCACCATTCCTGTGGCCTCGGTCAATGTCACCGCCCAGAACCCCGGAATCCATCTCCGGGCCGAAAACCGGCTCTTGCTCCTCATCGGCGTAAAACGGTTCCTCTTGTTCAGCAAACGGCGCCTCTGGTTCGGAAAACGGTGCCTCGGACTCAGCAAAAGGCACTTCCGGTTCGGAAAACAGCTCTTCTGGCTCGTCTTCCTCTTCGCCGAAATAGGTTTCGTCAGCAGCATATTCAACAGGTTCATCGGCCAATATATCGGCGAAGATGTCATCATCGAGTTCCGGCAATGCATCCGCATTACGGCTTTCAATCTCTGTGATGGCTTCTTCAAGCCTGAGCATCTGTCGTTGTCTGGCCGTTTCACTGATCGGCGGATTGATATTATCCAGTTGACGCCCGATCGCGGCACGCGCTTTGCTATAGACCTTTTCCCGCATCTCCGGCGTGTTTTCATTCAGACCATCGACAGCCTTTTCTATAACTGTAACTAAATTCACCATAGAACCGCTCTACACTTTGGTTTTCCGGACCAGACTCAATTCTAGGTCATGGAATTGCGGATATTCCGCCTGAGACTGTTGTACGCACCCTATACAAGTTAGTAAGGAGACGTGCAGAAACCTTTAATAAATTAATCTAATCTTCAAATGGGTCCGTAACAAGGATTGTGTCGTCGCGTTCGGGACTTGTCGACAACAATGCCACAGGCGCACCAATCAGCTCTTCGATATGGCGGACGTATTTGACCGCCTGAGCTGGAAGATCGTTCCAGCTTCGCGCACCGACCGTGGACTCTTTCCACCCTTCAAGCGTCTCATAGACAGGCACGACCCTTGCCTGCTGCCCCTGACTTGCCGGGAAAAAATCCAGCTCCTGATCATCCAGGGTGTAACCGACACAAATTTTCAGTTCGTCCAGCCCGTCAAGCACGTCAAGTTTGGTCAGGGCAATGCCGGTAATGCCATTGGTGGCGACTGCCTGGCGTACCAGCACCGCATCAAACCAACCGCAGCGCCGTTTGCGGCCGGTCACGGTTCCGAATTCATGGCCACGCTCGCCAAGAAACTGACCGATATCATTTTGCTGTTCGGTCGGGAAAGGGCCCTCACCCACACGCGTGGTATAGGCTTTGGTGATTCCCAACACATAACCGAGCGAACCCGGGCCCATGCCGGAACCGGCCGCGGCCTGCCCTGAGACCGTATTGGACGACGTCACAAACGGGTAGGTTCCATGATCAATATCCAAAAGCGTGCCTTGCGCGCCTTCAAACAGAATCCGCTTGCCACTGCGACGCTTTTCATCAAGCAGACGCCAGACCGTATCGCGATAGGGCAACACGCGGCCCGCGACATCGGTCAGTTCGCTCATGATCGTTTCATGCGCAACTTCTTTTTGGCCGAGGCCACGGCGCAAGGCATTGTGATGCGTCAGCAACCGATCGACCTTCGCCGGCAAAGATTCCATATTGGCAAGATCCATCACACGAACGGCACGGCGACCGACCTTGTCTTCATAGGCAGGACCAATACCGCGTCTTGTCGTGCCGATCTTGGTGCCGGAATTCGAAGCGGCGTCTTCCCGGATTGCATCAAGCTCGCGGTGCAGGGACAAAATCAGCGTCGCATTGTCGGCAATGCGCAGATTTTCCGGCGAGACGGCAACGCCCTGCCCGGTCAATCGGTCAATCTCGGCAACCAGGGCATGAGGATCGATCACCACACCATTGCCGATGACCGACAGCTTGCCTTCCCGCACAACACCCGAAGGCAGCAGAGAAAGCTTGTAGGTCACACCATCAACGACAAGCGTATGGCCTGCATTGTGGCCACCCTGAAAGCGCACGATGACATCGGCACGCTCCGACAACCAGTCAACAATCTTGCCTTTGCCTTCGTCGCCCCATTGAGAGCCGACCACCACGACATTCGTCATGATTTCCCCTTGTCGTTACGGCAGCACATCGCTACCACTGTTTCAAACCCGCGCATCTATAGCGCATGTTGATTTCAAGTAAAATCGCCTATCGGGAAAATGTGGCCCTTTGGCGAAATAGATTTGACCAATAATATCATTAACTGTCGGCAATCATGATGACGACACCCATTTTCCCGCCATGCACAGGAATGGAATGATCAATGGCCATTCGCGCCTATTTGCTGCTCACCATCACCGCGATCAGTTGGGCGGGAAATGCCATCGCCGGCAAGCTTGCCGCCGGCCACATCAGTCCGGCGCTGCTGACCAGCGGCCGATGGCTGGTTGCCTTTGTCGTCCTGTTGCCTTTTGCACTTCCCCACGTGCGCCGGGAATGGCCAATCATTGCCAAAAACCTGCCGTTTCTCTTGGTGATGGGCATTGTCGGATTCACCATATTCAACAACCTGCTTTATCTGGCCCTCAACCATACCAGCGCAATCAATGTTACAATTGAGCAGGCTTCCATGCCGCTGGTGGTTTTTCTTGCCAATTTTCTGCTGTTTGGCCAACGTATCAGCCGTGGACAGATTCTGGGTTTCCTGATGACGCTTGTTGGCGTCGCCATGGTTGCAAGCAACGGCAACCTCTACAATCTGCTCAGCCTTGATGTCGGTTATGGTGATGCCCTGTTGCTTCTGGCTGTGGTTTTTTATGGCGCCTACACGGTTGCACTGCGATGGATGCCAAAACTCCACTGGCTCAGCATTATCACAACCCTCGCGGCGGCAGCTTTCATTGGCAGCCTGCCGTTCACTCTGGCTGAAAGCCTCACCGACAATCTGTTGCTGCCTGATACGCGCGGCTGGCTTACCCTGCTCTATGCAGCAATCTTTCCGTCGATCCTGGCTCAGGTGTTCTACATCATGGGCAACCAATTGATCGGCGGCAACCGTGCCGGTCTATTCTTCAATCTGGTCCCGGTCTTCGGAACGTTTTTCGCCGTTCTTCTGCTGGGCGAACACCTCAGGGTCTTTCACCTGATCGCACTGGTCCTGGTGATCGGCGGCATCATGCTGGCGGAACACAAGGCCACCGGGCGCAGAATCGCAAGCAATACGGATCATCCGCCCGGATCGCAGTCCTGAACCGCGATCCGTCACAGTCACTGCATCAGTCTGTTAGCCGGCAATAAAATCCAACGGCTGTTGCTGCGCTTTCGTTGACTCTTACTGAACGTCAAAAACCAGAGATTTGGCGGATTTGATGTCTTTGTTGCTGCGCAACTTATCAAGCACCTTTTCATCAACTCACTCATCAACGTAAAGCAGTGCAACCGCATCGCCGCCGGCATGGTTGCAAACCAGGCAGACGTTGGTGATATTAATCTGGCTGGCACATCTGCAGGCGCTTTTGCCCGGCTGTGCCCGGTCCCTGCCACTGTGGCAGGAATTTCGCTTAAATACTCTACTGCGCCATCAAGGTCAGCCCTCCATATGGGTCAAGTTCGAATCAATGGCCAGACGGAACCCGACAATCGCTTCAAAAGCGTCTGCCAAAAATCAGACAATTCAATTAGACTGAGAGGCCGCATCTTCCAGTGTATCGTCTCCGGCCCACCGGGCAATGAGGTGAATGAGAATGATGATCATAGACACCGGAACCGCGACAGAAATCCACACCATTGGTATTCCAAGGGTATCGGCCGTCAGGCCTGACTGGCGTGCAAGATATCCCTTTGCGAAACCGCCCTTCAAGCCTATGAAGCAGAAGTAGATCACCGGCAGAATAAATGTCAGCACCGCGGCGCTTTGGATGACCAAGGCGCCGGTAGCTAAAAAATGGGGCGGCTTGGGAAAGACGCTTTGCATCAAGACCGCATCGGATTGGGTTTTGAACGACAGTGTCGCCCCCAGAAGGCCAGTCCAAACCATCGCATAGCGCGCGACATCCTCGGTCCAGACGGGGGGCGAAGAGAAAACATAGCGCGCGATGATTTGCACCACGACCGTCACGAACATCACACAGACCGCAAAGACCGCAACGCGGCGCATGATCAGGTGCAAGCGATCGCTGGTGCTGATGATGAGGTGGCGCATGTGTTTCTCCTTTGGAGGATGGCGGACCGCAAGAAACTGCCCGCCATCCGGTTTAGCGGTTCTCGTCGGAGAGCTTTTTCCAAAGCGCTGTATCTTCTGCCGTCATCAGGTCTGAGTCGTAGACTGGCAAAGATGCCGCGCGGAAGACGGCGCGCTCCTCAGGTGTCAGGCGCTGAACAGTAACGCCTTTTTCCTCAAGGGCGACAAGACCCTTCTCTGCCGCTTCACCCAGCCATGTGCGTGTGGCGGCATCGGCTGTCACAACAGCGGCGTCAACAGTGGCGCGATCTGCATCGGACAAGCCGTCATACCAGGCTTTTGACGCGATAACGGCACGCAGCGGCCAGATCACATCGGCAGTGGCAAAGTTTTTGACGAAGTCGGTCTGACCGAACATTACCGGCACGAAGGGTGAGTTGAGATAGCCGTCGATCACCCCTGTTTGCAGACCCGCAGGGACTTCACCCCATGGCACGATCGTGCCGCTGGAGCCCCACGCCTGATACATCGAGATTTGTGCATCGTCCAAGGCGCGCATGCGCAGGCTCGACATATCAGCGGGCGAGCGCACGGCTTGCGTTGTCGTTATCACACCGGAAGCTGGTCCAAGTGGTGCAAGAGCAAGCAGGATTGCGTCTTGTTTGGCGAGGTTCTCGTTGATGCGTGTGAAGACGTCTCCAGCCGCTAAAGCGCGGTCCATATGCGCGATGTTGTCAAAAACGTATGGCAGACGCACGCCGTAGATAAACGGATCGACCTGCGCGACAGCGCGCACATCGGACATGGAGATCTCCAGCAAGCCCGTCGATACCTGATCGAATTTCTCGGCCTCATTGCCAACGGAGCCCCGTGGCATCTCGCGTGTTTCCATCCCGCCCTCGTTGAGCGCTTTGGCAAATGCAAAGGACCAGTTATAGGACCCCGATTGTTCCAGGTCCGGCTTGCCGTCCAGTGCAATTTTGACCTCTGCCGTTGCGGATGTTGCCATTGCCAGTAGTGTCGCCAGTGCAAGTGCTTTGAGTTTCATTGGTCTTCCTCCCTTTGGTTGGGTTAGTTCACGGAAAATCCGAACAGGCGCGGCAAGGTGAGGCTGAGTGCCGGCCAATAGACCAGCGCCAGCAACAACAGCACCTGAACGAAAATGAAAGGCAGCACAGCATAGGCCAGCCGCCAGTAGTTGAGGTTGGTCAGTGCGGATACGACCACAAGGCATTTGCCCAATGGAGGCGTAATCAGACCGACACACAAATTGAAACACAGCACGATACCCAGGTGGATCGGGCTGATGCCTTGCTCCATAGCTTGCGGTGCAAACAGTGGGACCAGCAGGGTAAGGGCCACGGGTGTGTCCATAAACATGCCAGCGATCAGGAAAATGCCTACAAGAAAAAACAGGTATTTCGTGCCGGTCAGCCCGAAGGAGTCTACCCACGATGCCAGCGCGCTGGACCAGCCCAACTGGCCCGCAAGATACCCCAGTACCGAAATCGCTGCGAGGATGATAAAGATCGTACCCGTCATCTTTGCCGTTGCTTCAACAGCGTCGAATATCATGCGCCAGTTCAACCCTTTGTAGAACTGGCCTGCCATCAGTGCGAAGAAGACGGCGATGGCGGAGCCTTCTGTCGGGGTGGCCAGTCCAAAGACCAGCGAGCCAAGGATCACCACGGGCAGACACAAAGCAGGTGCTGCATTTAGCAAGCTCGGCAAAAAGAGCGGAAGATCATCAGATGCCCCGCCCGGATGCCCTTTAGTAAGGGCAATGACGGCGTTCAGGAGCATTAGCGCAGCGGCCAGAATCAGGCCGGGGATCACACCTGCAATGAACAAGGCTGCAACAGAGGCACCGGTCAATCCGCCATAGATGATCATGATGATCGACGGCGGGATTATCGGGCCGATCATTGAGGATGCGGCTGTGATTGCCCCCGCATAATAGGGATCATAGCCACGCGCCTTCATCTCAGGCACGAACGTACGTGACAAGGCGGCACTATCGGCAATAGCAGAGCCTGAAATGCCTGCAAAGAACACGCTTGTGAGAATATTCACATGCCCCAAACCGCCGCGAAAGCGTCCCACGATGGACATGGCGAAATCAATCAGGCTGCGGGTCACGCCCGCGCGACTCATGATCTCTGCGGTCAGGATAAACAGCGGCATCGCCATAAAGGCAAAGACGTCAAGCTGTGCGAAAATACGTTGTGGCAGGATCGACAGGAACTGGGTTTTGTCCACGGCGACAAAGCTCAGGACGGACACCGCACCCATCAAATAGGCAAAGGCCGTGCCGCTTATCAGCAATAAAATAAAGATGATGGGGATCAGCCACATACTACACCGCCGTCCGCACAAGGTGCGAGCTAGGATCCGGTGTTGCCGTCACATCAGGGGGATGCGTCACAATCGAGAGCAGATCCAATCTCGAAGCGGCAAGGGTTTCCATGTTGGCAAGGGGACGCGCTGTTTCAGCAGAGCGGCTGAATAGGATCTCAAGTGCCTTTGCCGCTGCCAGTAATCCCTCATCGCCCCGCACAGAACCCAGCACCTGAAGGCCAAAGGGCATGCCAGCCGCATCGCGGCCACAAGGCAGCGTGATCGAAGGCCCACCGGTCAAGGACCCGCGATAGCATAACGCCAGCCAACGGTAATAGATGTCCATGACCTGCCCATCGACTTCATAGGCGTGGGACTGGGTCCACTGATATGGCGATATAGGTGACGTTGGCAGGACAATCACATCAAAGTCCGCCATCAGGCTGTTGTACTTGCGCAAGATACGGGTCTGCTCTGCGTGCGCCCATCCCCGGTCGGCCAATGACATAGTGTGTCCAAGGGCGACATTGTCCTTGATGTGAGCGCCAAAGCTGTAGGGGTCTTCCGCGACGGCCTTGCCAAAAGCCACGCCAAAACTCTCGGCACGCAAGATATCAAAACAGCGATTCATATCACCCAAATCGAGATCCACCGCGCGGCATTCCTTGACCTGCGGTCGAAGCACCTCAAGTCGGCGGCGAAACGTCTCACGGATGCTTTCCTCGACCGGTGCACCTCCAAAGTCCTCGCTGAAACCAACGCGCAAGTCTTTCAGTGAGACCACAGGCAGCGCCTTGAAGCGATCAGGTAGAACCGGGGCTGACAAAGGGTCGTCTGGATCATAGCCCTGACAAACGTCCAGCATCAACGTCAGGTCATCCATCGTACGTGCCATCGGCCCTAACACGGAAATGCCCGACCACCCCAAAGGCCGCGTGGGGTGAGCAATCACATCAACCGACGGACGATAACCTACGACACCGCAAAGTGCAGCAGGCATCCGAAGCGACCCGCCGGTATCCGACCCCGTGCAAAGGGGCAAAAGATTTGCCGCCAGCGCGGCAGCAGAGCCACCAGACGATCCGCCCGCGATCAAATTTGCATCAAACGGATTGCCTGTCGCACCCCAAACCGGATTACGGCTGTTTCCACCAGCACCCATTTCAGGGACATTTGTTTTCGCAAGGATGATCGCCCCCGCCGCGCGCAAGCGAGCGACCATCGGCAGATCTTCATCAGGGATATAGCCACGCGTCCGGATACTTCCGTGCGTGGTCAGCAGACCTTTGGTATTCTGCAAGTCCTTGACGCCAATCGGCAAACCGTCAAGTACGCCTTTTGGACATCCGTCCTTCCAACGCTGTGTCGCCGCGACAGCGCTGGCGATGGCACCTTCGGTATCCATAGCTGTCAAAGCGTTTATCTTGGGATTGTAGCGCGAGATTTGTTCAAGACAGGCCGCCAGATACGCACTCGGCGTCAGAACCCTGGTTTTAAAAGCTGCAAGAACGTCACAGGCCGAGAGCGCAACGAGACTTGCACTGCTCAACCGCTTGTACCAGTTTTTGTGAATAACCGAACAGACACCCAAGTCCTCCCAAACTGCGCGTTTGGTTAAGATAATGAATAGGTTCAGCAAAAAACAGTGAAATACGCGCCGATATCATTAACGAAAAGGAATGGTATTAATATCTTCAGTGGTTTGCCGCAGGCATTTGAGGAAAAGCGATAGCGCCGCATTCTGCGAAACTTGGTCTTTGCGCCAAAAGCAGCGCGCCTCAGACAACAAGTCGCGCGTGTCCAGCGGCAGGATCACGGTATCACCCCGCGCAGCCTGCGCCTGTGCAAGCCGTTGCGGCAGAAAACCAAGCGCGAGCATCGCCCGTAATAATTCAAGGTTCAAGGCCAGCGACAGGGAAGCAATGGTATTGCTGGGTGGCGACAATCCATTTGCCGCAAAAAGAGCGTCTACGGCCTGGCGCGCTACCGAGTTGGGTTGCGGCAATATCCAGGGATAGCTGGCGACATCTGCCCATTCCACATGACTGCCTTGCGCAAGCGGGTGATTGCGCCCCGCGACAACAACCACGGGTTCCGAGAATAATGCCATCTGGTCAATCCCGGCCAATTCCTGAGGTTGCCAAATCCTCGCGATCACCAGATCCAGCGCACCCGCCTGGAGCTGCGGCAATAGTTCGACGAAATGCCCTTCGGAAACGGATACGTTCGCCTGTGGTGTGCTGCGCTTGAACAAGGCAATGGTGCTGGGCAACAGGGTAGGTGCGACTGAACTGACCACTCCGACAGATACGGAGCCAGAAACGCCGCTTGTCATCGCCTCAATGTCAAATGCTGCTCGATCAAGTTGACCAAGCGCTTGGCGTGCATGATCCGCAAGGCGGGTGCCAATAGGTGTCAGATACAGCCTGTTGCGATCTCGCGTGACAACAGGCACGCCAACGATTTTCTCCAACTCTGCTATCTGTTTTGAAACGGCTGGCTGCGTTACCCCAAGCGCCTCGGAAACGCGTGCGACCAGTTTCAAATCTGATAATGCCACAAGAGCACGCAAGTGCCGAAGCGTTATGCCCTGTTGAAAGCCCTTACTCAAGATATGCGACCCTTCGTCGGAAAACCAAACATAGTGTGTCACAGTTTTTCCGTGGCAGAAACGCTCCAATGCGTATTCAAGATTGATACAGCCATAGCCCGATTTGTTCGGATCGCCTTTGGGGTGCTTTGAGATATGGTGAGACGGTAATTCCTGCAAAAAACCCGAGGGCGCAATCGGCGGCAGCTTTCATCGCCAGCCTTCCGTTCACCCAGGCTGAAAGCATCACGGGCAGTCTTTTGCTGCCTGACACGCGCGGCAGTCTCACCCTGCTCTATGCAGCGATCGTTCCACCCATTTTGGCTCAGGTGTTCCACATCAACGGCAACCAATCGCTCGGTGGCATCATGCTTGCAGAACACAAGGCTGCCGAGCGCAAAACCCCTTGATAAAAACCCGGATCGCGGCCCTGATTGTCTGACAACCGCGATCCGTCGCATTCATTCCTTCAGGTCCTCGTTCAGCCGTTGAGGTCCACCGGCTGTTGCTGCGCTTTCGTTGGCTTTTATTGAACGTCAAAAACCAAAGATTTGGCGGATTTGATGTCTTTGTTGCTGCGCAACTTATCAAGCACCTTTTCATCAACACGCTCATCAACGTAAAGCAGTGCGATGGCATCGCCACCGGCGTGGTTTCGGCCCAGGGAGAAGTTCGCGATATTGACGCCAGCCTCGCCGAAAACGGTACCCAGCAAGCCGATGATACCCGGTGCATCATCATTGGTCGTATAGACCATGTGGGCACCGACCTCGGCGTCAAGATTGATTCCCTTGATCTGGATGAATCGCGGCTTTCCGTCGGAAAATACCGTTCCCGCAATCGACCGCGTCTGGTTTTCCGTTTTCACCGTCAACATGATGTAGCCATCGAAGACGCCGGATTTATCACGCCGGGCTTCGGACAGTATGATGCCGCGCTCCTTCACCATGATCGGTGCCGAAACCATATTGACATCACCCACCTGCGGGCGAATGAGCCCGGCCAGAAGCGCGCTGGTCAGGGCCTTGGTATTCATCTGTGCGGTGGAACCATCATAGAGGATTTCCACTTCCTTGATGGCGCTTTCGGTAACCTGACCGACAAAGGAGCCCAGCACATCGGCAAGCTTGACAAATGGCTTGAGGCGCGGCGCTTCCTCGGCGCTGATCGACGGCATATTGATGGCGTTGGTCACCGCCCCCTTGATCAGATAGTCGGACATCTGTTCGGCCACATGGAGCGCAACATTTTCCTGGGCTTCACTCGTGGAAGCGCCCAGGTGCGGCGTACAGACCACATTTTCAAGACCAAAGAGCGGGCTGTCGACGGCAGGTTCAACTTCAAAAACGTCGAACCCTGCTCCGGCGACCTTGCCGGATTTGATGGCTTCGGCCAGATCGGCTTCGACCACCAGCCCACCGCGGGCGCAATTGATGATGCGCACACCGGTCTTCATTTTGGTGATGGCGTCTGCATTGATGATATTGCGGGTCTTATCGGTCAACGGCACATGCAGGGTGATGAAATCGGCACGGGAAAGCAATTCGTCAAGATCGACTTTTTCAACGCCCAGTTCTTCGGCTTTTTCCTCCGAGAGGAATGGGTCATAGGCAATGACCCGCATCTTCAGGCCGATACCGCGTGTCGCTGCGATCGAACCGATATTGCCGCAACCGATGACGCCAAGTGTCTTGCCGGTGATTTCGACGCCCATGAATTTTGATTTTTCCCATTTGCCAGCCTGGGTCGAGGCATCGGCAGCGGGAATCTGGCGGGCAACGGCCATCAGCAGCGAAATCGCGTGCTCGGCTGTTGTGATGGAATTGCCAAAGGGCGTATTCATCACAATGATACCGCGCCGTGAGGCGGCCGGAATGTCGACATTGTCCACACCGATACCCGCACGACCAATGACCTTGAGTTTGCTGGCCGCATCGATCAGCTTGGCCGTGGCCTTGGTGGCCGAGCGTATGGCCAGGCCATCATATTGGTCGATGATCGACAGCAATTTGTCCTTGTCCTTGCCAACATCCGGCATGAAATCGACGTCAACGCCGCGATCACGGAATATCTGGACAGCAGTTTCGGAGAGTTTATCGGAAACGAGTACGCGCGGTGCCATGAAAGGCCTCCCTGTAAATATTCAAAAATGGAGCAAGGACGGGCCGCTTCAGCGCGGCCCGGTCACGGGGGTCAGGCTGACGCAGCAAGCGTTGCACGCTGCTGCTGGTAAGCCCATTCGAGCCAAGGCATCAGGGCTTCAAGGTCCGAGGCCTCGACGGTTGCACCCGTCCATATGCGCAGACCTGCAGGGGCGTCCCGATAGGCGCCGATATCAAAGGCAATGCCTGCCTTGTCCAGAAGCGCCACCATGCCCTTGGCAAAGCTGGCCTGCGCATCGGCGGCAATCTCTGGATCAACAATTTTCAGGCAAACCGATGTATTGGAGCGTGTTGCAACATCGCTGGCAAGAAAATCAATCCACTCAGCCTGTTCGACAAAACGGCTGATGATCGCCGCATTGCTGTCGGCCCTGTGCACCAGCGCATCCAGCCCACCAACGTTCTCGGCCCAGGCGAGCGCGTCGAGATAGTCTTCGACACAAAGCATGGATGGTGTGTTGATTGTGGCACCCTCAAAGATGCCCTCGATCAGCTTGCCGCCCTTGGTCATGCGGAAAATCTTCGGCAGCGGCCAGGATGGCGTGTAGCTTTCCAGCCGTTCAACGGCGCGCGGGCTCAAGATCAGCATTCCGTGGCCACCTTCGCCACCCAGCACCTTTTGCCAGGAGAAGGTAACAACATCCAGCTTGTCGAATGGCAATTCCTGGGCAAATGCCGCCGATGTGGCGTCGCAGATGGTCAGGCCTTCGCGGTCTGCCGGGATAAAGTCGCCATTGGGCACACGCACACCTGATGTGGTGCCGTTCCACGTAAAGACGACATCGCGGTCAAATTCAATTTTCGAAAGGTCCGGCAACAGTCCGTAGTCTGCTTCCAGAACTTTGACATCGTCGAGCTTCAGCTGTTTGACAACATCCGAGACCCATCCGGCGCCAAAGGATTCCCAGGAAACCATGTGCACGCCGCGCTGGCCAAGCATTGACCACAGCGCCATTTCCACAGCGCCGGTATCGGAGGCCGGCACAATGCCGATGCGATAATCATCAGGCACGCCAAGCAGCGTCCGGGTCTGATCGATTGCCTGTTTGAGTTTTTCCTTGCCGATTTTTGCCCGGTGCGAGCGCCCGAGAGCGGCATCGTCCAGAGCATCTGGCGTCCAACCAGGACGCTTGGTGCAAGGACCAGAAGAGAAACGAGGATTTGCCGGACGCATGTCCGGTTGGGTATTTTTCAACATGTGGCTATCCTTCCAGATAGTGGCCCCTCGTTGGGGAGGGGTGTCCCACAGCGGCAAATAGCGAAAGCCCCGCAAAAGCGCAAGTGATTAAATGACGCAGCTGCCTTTTACTGCCAGTCACCATTCTGTTGACGGGCATCAACGCAGAAAATGTGAAACCTCGTCACCTCAGGCGCGTGGAATATTGGTTCAAGTCAGGAGTGATAGAAATATTTTATTAATACAAACAAATGCTTGATCAATAAATCGCAAAACCGGGGGCATGAATAAACACTTTACTTTCCACGGAATTACCTGTCTTTATCAGATGGATTCAAGCTGCGACGATAAACAGGCAAACCTTCTGACAGAGCAGGCAACGGATGGATCTTTCATTTTTCAATAGTTCACTGGATGATTTTATAACGCTGTTTGTCGTGGTGGATCCCATCGGGTCCATTCCGGTATTCATTGCCTGCACGCAAGGCCTGTCCGCCTCGGAAAGCCGGAAGGTGGCCATCCGCGCCATTATCTATGCCACCGTTATTCTTGGCTTCTTCATCGTTGCCGGCCAGCTCATCATCGAAGCACTCAAGGTTGATCTGACATCATTCCAGTTGGCCGGTGGCATTGTCTTGTTTCTGTTTGCCATGACGATGATATTTGGTGATGGCAAGCCGGCAAATGAACTCAAGGTTCTCAGCGACAATGAAATAAAACAGATCGCCGCCTTTCCCATTGCCATTCCGTCCATCGCAGGGCCCGGCCCCATGCTGGCTGTTGTGACCTTGACCGACAATCATGGCAAATCCGTTCTGGAGCAATCCCTGACGTCGGTTCTGCTTGCTGCGGTTCTTGTAATCACACTGATCCTGCTGTTGCTTGCCGGGCCTATTCACCGCTTCATCGGGACCTCCGGCGCAGCCGTCATCAGCCGGGTCATGGGGATCATTCTGGCCACATTGGCCGTTGACAATATCGTCAACGCAGCGCGCGAGCTGGCCACGACATTCTAAAAGGGATCCAGAATACAAAAGGCGGGCAATGCCCGCCTCGCCAGTTCAAGGATTGTGCCGCTATTCCTACCAGAGTGCGTAGCGCAGCGTCGCCTTGATTTCATGCCTGCTGAAACCATTGTCCGTGCCCTGTACACCCGATGCACCGGCTGTCTGAGATGCACTGTCGAAGGCATAGGTGTCCCCGCCGTCAATATTGACGTAGCGATAGCCCAGATCGGCCTTCAGATTGCGCATGAATTCATAGGAGAAACCAGCCATCAGGGCATAGGTGAAGCGCCAGCTCTGCTCGCCGCCATGCTGGACATTGGCCGGACCAACGCCACAGACATCACCGCCATCAACGCAAGTCTCCTGGGCATTATAACTGTCATAATCCATCAGCGTGTAGCCCGCACCGGCCCCGACATAGGGTGTGAAGCCGACATAGGTGCCAAGATCAACATAGCCGTTGGCCATCAGACCATAGGCATTGAAATCCGCGCTGCCGGCTGTCGAACAGCCGGTCGCCGTATTGACATTGGTACACGGCTGGCTGCCGGAAAAACTGCTGCCACTGAATGTACCGTTTTGATAGTCCAATGCGCCTTCGGCACGAAACCAGTCGGACAGCTGATATCCGACACCAAAGCCGACACTGACATCTGTATCAAAGTCTGATGTGGCATAATTTTGTGTATCGTAGACCAAAGTGGTTGTGTTGAACGTCCGATAGGATGTCGCTGAACCATCTGTTGAAAAATCATAACCGACATCGCCACGCAGATACCAGCCATTGCCGACCTCCACCGGAACGGTGCGCGGCAGTTCCGGCGCAAATATAATATTGTCCAGATCGGCTGAATGCGCAGCCCCTGCACTGCCTGACAACAGCACGGCGATCATGGAACGAGACATGACACTCTTGAACATACAACCAGTCCCTTTACCTGGCTTCGCGTGACCTGCCGTCACCCGAAGCGAATTCTATATCGGCAATATCCGACAAACTGGTTAAGGTGCAGTTAAGCATATTTGTTCACCACATTTGTTTACACTTCATTTTCCATGAAGTTATGTGGCAATGCCCCAAAACAAAACCGCCCGGCAAGCCGGGCGGTTGTTAATCCATCTGTCTGATATTTTATTTGTAAACAGGCGGGATATAGGGCGGAACATAGGGCTCTGGTTCACAGTCACGGCCCGGATAATAACGAAGTCCGGCACGCACCTCATGCACATTGAAATCATGGTCATAGCCAGGGCCGCCGCCGGTTGAATAACCGAACATTTTGCCACCGGAGACATAGCGGTAGCGATAGCCACCATCAACGGCAAGGTCACAGCGTACCTGGTAGGCGCCACCAGCCATCAAAGCTGCACTGAAGCGCCATTCGGCATTGCCGCCATGGGTGATTGTCGGGTCGCAGTCACTTGGATCGCCAACCAGACAGGAGGTATTTTCCAGATCACCCCATTTGACATAGGTGCCACCGACACCACCACCCACATAGGCGGAGAAATTGCCGTAGCTCCAGAAATCCACATAGGCATTGGCCAGCACCGAAAAGGCGTTCATACTGGCAATATCCGTTGATACACAGGGATCGCCGACACCGCAGGACCCGGATGTTGATCCGGTAAAGTCTGCGTCAAACATGTAGTCGAGCGTCACATCAGTGCGCAGATAGCGGTTGATCTGATAACCCACGCCACCACCGATGGACCAGGAGTTGTCCAGCTTCTGCGAGTCAAAATATCCTCGGTCGCCCGGCCCGCCGTAAAGGGCATAGTCGATCCCCCTCAGCTTCGTCCATGAATATCCAAGATCACCGCGAATATAGAGACCATCCCAGGAATTGACGGCAACATCGGTCGACCCCCGCATGTCGACATCATAGACCGGGATGGGTTCTGCGACCGGATCCACGTAAACGTCCGCAGCCATTGCCTGTGTCGCCATTAACACCGTCATGGCTGTCAAAGTGTATAATTTCATATTCATTGCTCCACGCCCCACTCATATTGCGAGACCGTTGCCCGCCAGTTGCGATGTATCTAATTCACAATGGATACAATGAAGCAAAATGGTTAAGAGCGTGTTATCTATGTCCATTTACCGAAAGACAAAAAATTACGCCGTATTTTCAATGCGTAACAGGAAAATACTGGAATGGTAAATGCCCAATGAATTGCAACAATACAGGGAAAACCCGCTCTGCGCACAATCTTTAGCGGCTATTTTGGGACTTCCGGCCTGGCAAGCCGGACGCAATTCAGAAGATCAGACGAAGGGTCGGGCAAACATCTGCACCAGTCTGTTTTGATGCAACAGTCGGTTCTGGTTCAATGCCACATCCACCCTCGGGCAGGAACGAGCGAAACAACCGCATCGCTCAGTACGTCTGACGCGTCATGGAAATCCGGCAATGCCGTTCACGAAGGGCGAAACTTTCGGGCAGAATGCCGTCAAGCAGCGCTGCGCACTCCCGAGATCACGTCCACCAGGCTGTTGACAATGCGCTCAACCAGCACATGGTCATCGCCCTCTGCCATGACCCGTATCAAGGGCTCTGTGCCCGACGGACGGATCACCAGCCGACCGGACGCGCCAAGTTGACTGGTTGCGTCCTTGATTGATTCCTGAACGAATTCATCCTCCAGCGGCTTACCACCGGAGATACGTACATTCTTCAACATTTGCGGTACCGGCTCGAACCGGCGGCATACTTCACTGACAGGCCTGTCCATCCTTTGCACGCAGGCCATGACCTGCAATGCTGCAACCAATCCATCGCCGGTGGTCGCAAAATCGGTCAGAACAATATGCCCCGACTGCTCGCCCCCGACATTGAAGCCGTTGGAACGCATGTGTTCAACAACATGCCGATCGCCCACCTTGGTGCGTGCCAGCGTCAGGTCACGTTCCGCCAGGAACCGCTCCAGCCCGAGGTTGGACATGATGGTTGCCACGATACCGCCACCTTGCAAACGCCCGTCACTGGCCCACGATTCGGCTATGACAGCCATCAACTGATCACCGTCGACAATGTTGCCCTTTTCATCGACGATCAGCACGCGATCTGCATCGCCATCAAGCGCGATACCGATATCGGCCCGCACCTCATGGACCTTTCTTGCCAGCGCCACCGGATGGGTAGAGCCGCAATTCAGGTTGATATTGTGGCCATTGGGTTCATTGCCAAAGGCAATGACCTCAGCACCAAGCTCCCACAGCGCCGCCGGCGCCACTTTGTAGGCAGCACCGTTGGCGCAATCTATGGCGACACGCAAACCGCTCAGTGAGACATCACGTGGCATCGTGCGTTTGGCAAATTCGATATAGCGATCATGCACACCATCGATACGCTTGGCCCGCCCGATTTCCTTGGCCGGTGCCAATTGTTCCGAGATATCAGCGTCAATCAGTCGCTCAATCTGCAATTCGAGTTCATCGGACAATTTGAACCCATCGGGACCAAACAATTTGATGCCATTGTCTTCAAAGTGATTATGCGAAGCGGAAATCATTACACCGATATCGGAGCGAAGCGAGCGCGTCAGCATCGCCACGGCCGGTGTTGGAATGGGACCGAGCAGAAACACATCCATCCCGGCTGCCGTAAATCCGGCGACCAGAGCATTTTCAATCATGTAGCCCGAAAGCCTTGTATCCTTGCCGATCACCACGCGATGCCGGTGATCACCGCGCCTGAAGACCGTGCCGGCGGCAAGGCCGACACGCATGGCAACATCCGGGGTCATTGGAAATTTATTGGATTTTCCGCGGATTCCATCGGTTCCGAAATACTGCCGTTTCATCATGTCCCCCGAAATAATGGCTGCTTGCTTGTTCAATCAATTATAATATGACGTGTCCTGCCACCCGATTAACGTGACGGGGCAACAATAGTTCAAATCCACGATTCTCATTCGCTTCCCTAGCCTCTAGCATTTCTGCCAGCGGTTGTTGATCAGATTTTGTTACGACCTGTTGCAACTGAAAATGGCCGCAATAAGCGGCCATTGTCAAAATTGTATTTATTTTCCGTCCATCACTGAGGCTGCGGCTCCAGGCCTTCATCAGGTTTGTCACCTGATTCTTCTTTTGTTTCCTGGCTTTTGGCGCCGGTTTTCGGCACTGCCGATCCCCTTGACGGCGGGGTATCGTCACCCATATCTCTGGCCGGTTTCTCACCGCGCAGAAGCGCCTTTATCTCATCACCGGACAGGGTTTCATATTCGAGAAGACCTTCTGCCAGCGTATTGAAATCGTCATTCTTCTCTTCCAGGATCTTGCGCGCCGCCGTATAGGCTTCGTCAATCAGGCGATGCACTTCGCTGTCAATTTTCTGAGCCGTGGCTTCAGAGACATTTTTCGTTTGTGCAACGGAATGACCAAGGAAAACTTCCTGCTGATTTTCGCCATAGGACACCAGACCAAGTTCGTCTGAAAATCCCCACTGCGTTACCATGGCACGGGCAAGCTTCGTGGCCTGCTCGATATCGGAAGATGCACCGGAGGTGATATTCTCCTTGCCAAAGGTCAATTCCTCGGCAATGCGTCCGCCCATCATGATCGCCAAACGTGAAATCATGTAGAGGTAACTCATGGAGTAGCGATCGCCTTCAGGCAATTGCATGACCATGCCCAGAGCCCGTCCACGCGGAATAATTGTCGCCTTGTGAACCGGATCGGTGGATCGCACATTCATTGCAACGATGGCGTGGCCAGCCTCGTGATAGGCCGTCAGCTTCTTCTCTTCCTGCGTCATGGCACTGGAGCGGCGTTCCGCGCCCATCATGACCTTGTCCTTGGCATCCTCGAATTCCAGCATGGTCACGAGCCGCTTGTTGCGACGCGCTGCCATCAGGGCTGATTCATTGACAAGGTTCATCAGGTCCGCACCGGAAAATCCGGGCGTGCCGCGTGCGATGACCTTCAGGTCAACATTGGGCGCAAGTGGCACATTGCGCACATGCACTTTCAAGATCCGCTCACGGCCGATGATATCGGGATTAGGCACAACAACCTGACGGTCAAAACGACCTGGCCGCAGCAGGGCCGGGTCCAGCACGTCAGGACGGTTGGTGGCAGCAATCAGGATAACGCCTTCATTGGCCTCAAATCCATCCATCTCCACCAGCAACTGATTGAGGGTCTGTTCCCGCTCGTCGTTACCACCGCCAAGACCGGCGCCACGATGCCGACCAACGGCATCGATTTCATCGATGAAGATGATGCAGGGTGCGTTTTTCTTGGCCTGTTCGAACATGTCGCGGACACGGCTGGCACCGACACCGACAAACATTTCAACAAAATCCGAACCGGAGATCGTGAAGAACGGCACAGCCGCTTCGCCGGCCACTGAACGGGCCAGCAAGGTCTTGCCGGTTCCGGGTGGTCCAACAAGAAGAACGCCGCGTGGAATGCGTCCGCCAAGGCGCTGGAACTTCTGCGGGTCCCTGAGGAACTCGACAATTTCTTCCAGATCTTCCTTTGCTTCGTCCACACCGGCAACATCATCAAATGTTACGCGACCGTGGGCTTCCGTCAGCAACTTGGCCTTGGACTTGCCAAAACCCATGGCGCCTTTTGATCCACCCTGCATCTGGCGCATGAAGAAAATCCACACACCAAGAATGAGCAGGATAGGCAGCCAGGAGATCAGATAGCCCATGAATGTGTTTGATCCATCCACTTCCGGGGCTGCCGTAATGCCAACGCCCTTGTCTTCAAGGCGGGACACGAGACCCGGATCACCCGGCGAATAGGTCTGGAAGGTCTTGCCTCCCTCCGCATAGACGCCGGAGATGGTGTCGCCGACAATCTTGACGTTGCGGATTGTGCCGTTATCCACGTCCGAAAGGAACTGAGAATAGGAAATCTCCCGCGACGAGCTGCGCTCGCTGGGCCCCTGGAACATGTTAAACAGCGCAATAAGCAAAAGCGCAATGATTGCCCAAAGGGCGAAATTTCTGAAATTCGGGTTCATACGGTCCCCTGGAACGACTAATGGCCCGTCATTTGGCGGGCGAACTGATGTGTCCTTAACATAGGTACCTAGGTCCTGCTTGCCAAGGCCACACACCTGCAGTTATGGCAACTTGCTTAATTAGTTTGCCACTTTTCATGCCTGTTCATTGACAAAGGTGATTGCGGATAGGGTGGCAATCCGAAAAGTGTCGCACATATGTTGGCCACATTGCATTCGAATTCAGGCAAAAACAGGTCGAAATGGGCAAAATAACGCAATAGGGACAATTCATCCGATGACTTGATACCCTGGCAGAGCTGGCCGGTCGACATCCCGTCATGCCCGGCCAAAATTGCCGGTTGGGCCTTTATTGCGCGCGAAACCACACCGCGCGGCAATTCAGCAGGCAAATTCTCGATCAGTTCAGACCTTGAAGGGTGCTGATTGCGTGCAAACGGGCCAACAACCAGCGGCAGCGAGGGATGGCGGTTCGTGATGCAGTAGCGTTCGTCCCACAGGGCCTGACAGTCCGGTGCCACCTGCAGGGTCGGTAACGCGCGCATTTCGCGATAGAGGAAAATGCCCTTGGCCCGCCGGTCGATTACGCAGCGACTGAGATTGATTCTCGCAGGTCCCGCACCGGAAACCAACCGTGCAATTTGATCCCGGGCGCTGGCACCCGGCAGGTAGGCACGCCCCCCCAGCAAAGCAGCCAAAAGTCCAATCGCCCGCTGCAGGTCATCGCAATGCGCCGAAAGCGCCAGCGGCAACTGGGCGATCATGTCGCCATGGATAACCACATTGCCGCGCAGAAACCGCGCCAGCGTTTCGGCCTGTCTGCGCCGCACTTCCCCACGCGCAGCCATCGTCTGCAGCATTTGCTCATCGGCCTGCACATCGTGGTCGCGCATCCGGATACGCACACGCTCGAACCGACGGTCCACATTGCTCGGGTCATCGCTCCATGCAATCGATGCGGCAGCAAGTCTTGACCTCAACGCGGCGCGCGAAACCCGCAGCAAGGGTCTCAATATCCAGCATTGGCGACGGTACAATACGGCTTCAGCCATGCCTGCAAGCCCTCTGCCCGCCCCCTTTGCCGCAGCCTTGCCAATCTCTGGGCCAATCTCTGGGCCAGTCTCTGGGCCAGTCTCTGGGCCAGTCTCTGGGCCAGGAACGCGTGCCTGCCGCATGGCAAATGTCTCAATCTGATCATCTCTGCTATGCGCGGTGACAATTGCCTTGGCGCCCAGACTGCGTGCGGCCTCGCACAACAGTTCATAGCGCGCATTGCGGGCAGCATCCTGCAGGCCATTGGCCGGCTTGGGTCCAACCCACGTCATGGTCCGGTGATCAATACCCCGTGATCGGCAAAACTGCGCAACGGCTTCGGCCTCACCTGCAGAAGCGGCGCGCAATCCGTGATCAACGGTCACGGCTGTCAGTCTTTTTGAATGTCGGGTGCCCAGATGATGGTGCAGGAGATGCAGCAGGGCAAGGGAATCGCTGCCACCGGAAACCGCAACACACAGCTTGCCGGTCTCGCCAAATCGTTGCAGAAAGTCTTCAATTGCAGATTCAGGACAAACGTCGCTCACGCCACGGTCCGTTAGCAGCTCATGCGGCTTTGTTCGACAGCCACCTTGTTCTTCACCGCCTCGGAGGAGCCGGGATAACGGGTCAGCACTTCTCTATAGGTCGCACAGGCCGTATCGCGATTATCCAGTGCTGCCAGCGACATACCAAGTTTCAGCAACATTTCCGGCGCCTTTGGCGCATTGGGAAATTGTTTATGGGCCGTCAAAAGTGTTTTGGCCGCTTCATGAAACGACCCTTGAGAATATTGTGCCTCACCCAACCAGAAATAGGCATCGGAAATCTTGTTGCCATCGGGATATTGGGAAATATAGCGGTTGAACGCCACTTCCGCCTGGGGGTAATCCCCCGAAAGCACATAGCCATAAGCTGCCTGATAAAGACCACCAGGCTCTGAATCCGGCAGGGAAGCGGTTTTTGTCAGATCCTGAGCAACAGCTGGCGCCGGCTGTTCCAAAGCCGGATCAGCCTGCTGAATCGCAGTGGCGACATCGCCCTGATTGACGCCAGTGTCGGCGCTGCGGGTCAAAGGCTGAACAGTGCTTTGCGTTGTGGCGACTATCTTGCCGTCATTTGCCGCAGCGCCGGACCCTGCATCAGATCGTTTGCCACTGGCCCCTTCAAGCTCCTGAAAGCGGAACTCATTGTCTTCCTGCATCCGGCGCATATTCTCCTGCACTTCCAGCAGTTGAAATCCCAGCTCTTCAATACGGCCATTGAGCTCGCGGATACGTTCCTCAAGCTGACCGATGCGAAAGATCGCATCGTCGCCAGACTGGGCAAGGATAACCGGTGCGGTTTCAACCTTCTTTCTTCCGAAACCGGGAAGACTGAAAGCCAGTGGCACCGCGTGCTGCTGGCTTTGCACCGATGGGCTGCGGTCTTGCGATGACGAAAGACCCGCCAGTGCCGTTCCCGGCATCAAAAACACTGCGAAACAAAGGGCAATTGTTCGTGAATAGGCGTTCATATTGTTCTTACCTGTTTTCATTCCACTTCGAAGGCGGCGATCGCAAGCCGAGACAAGACTGTGTCAGCATGGCGATCATCCGCCGCACGAAAGCGGGATTAGCTGCTGGCACCTCTCACAACCGTAACGGCACGGCGGTTTTGCGACCAGCAGGAAATATCATCACACACTGCGACGGGACGTTCCTTGCCGTATGATATGGTTTTGATGCGTGCAGCCGACACGCCTTTCGAGATCAGATAGTTGCGCGTTGCTGCTGCCCGCCGGGCACCAAGCGCCAGGTTATAGGCACGCGTGCCGCGCTCATCCGCATTGCCTTCAATCAGCACTGCATCATTGGGATATTTAGCCAGCCATTGCGCCTGACGATCAAGCGTTGCGGCCGAATCGGTCCTGATGGCGGACGAATCGGTATCAAAAAATATCCGGTCGCCCACATTCAGAGTCAGATCCTGCTGCGAACCGGGGACGGCCCCGTTTGCGGCAAGACCCAGTTCGCCCGGGCTGTTGGGCAGTGAATTTTTGGATGCGCAGCCTGACAGTGCGAGCGCAACGGCCAGCCCCAGCACAAGTGGATTGCGCGAAACACTCATCAGCAGATTCATTCTCAGTCTCCTCGAATTAACGAAACAGTTTCATTTGTTGCCACATCTTTGTGTTCTGCTGACTAAAGCCTGAAACACAGCATCTCTTCCATATCCGAATACACGATCCGACCGGGTTCTGACACTTCCGCAAATTCCTTATACAGCAGATTGCGGCGTGGTTGCGACGGGCAAACGGTTATGAACGCCATAATTGTCAACCATGACAGGTTTCCATAACAGTTTTTCCCGTTATTTCAAAAGACCCGCTATTTCAAAAGCGGTGACCATGCCGGGTCGGAACCGAACTCCGGCGTCTGCACCCGCTCTTCATTGTAACCGGTCAGATCGATTGAGTAGAGTTGCGGTCCGGCAGCCCCTGCCGGCTGGCGGAAGAACATGATGACCCGGCCGTTGGGAGACCAGGTCGGCCCCTCATTGTGAAATCCGGTGGTCAAGATACGTTCACCGGAGCCATCAGGCCGCATCACGCCGATCGAGAACTTGCCACCTGATTGCTTGGTAAAGGCAATGAGGTCGCCGCGTGGTGACCAGACCGGAGTGGAATAGGACCCATCACCAAAGGAAATGCGCTTCTGATTGCTGCCATCGGCATTCATCACATAAAGCTGCTGTCTGCCGCCACGATCCGATTCAAACACGATCTGCTGGCCTTCCGGAGAATAGGAAGGCGATGTGTCGATGGCCGTTGTATTGGTCAACCGCGTTGTTTTGCGTGAACGCAGATCCATCGTGTAGATATTGGCGTCGCCGTTCTGCTCCAGGCTCATGATCACTTTCTGCCCGTCTGGCGAAAAGCGCGGAGAGAAGGTCATTCCGGGAAAATTGCCGACAATTTCCCGTTGTCCTGTTTCCAGCTGCAGCAGGTAGACCCGTGGCTGACCGTTGGCAAAGGACATATAGGTTACTTCCTGCCTGCTTGGCGAGAAGCGCGGGGTCAGGACAAGATCGTCACCCTGTGTCAGAAAACGCAAATTCGCGCTGTCCTGATCCATGATGGCCAGGCGTTTTTTCCGATCATTGCGCGGCCCGCTCTCGGAGACGAAAACCACACGCGTATCGAAATAGCCTTTTTCACCCGTCAGCTTTTCGTAGATTGCGTCTGCAATGATATGGGCAACCCGGCGCCAGTTTTCCGGCTGGGTAAAAAACTGCTGGCCGATCAATTGTTCAGCGGCAAACGTATCCCACAAGCGGAATTCGGTGCGCAACCGGCCATCGGCCTCGGCCGTTACCCGACCGACAACCAGTGCCTGTGCATTGATGACGCGCCAGTCTTCAAAGCGTGGCGACAGATTGGGATCCGTTATCTTCTGGATGAAGGCGGCCTTGTTGATGGGCGCAAACAACCCGGATCGCTTCAGGTCATCGGCAATCACGCCTGCAATTTTTGCCCCGATATCATCCTTAGAGGCAAAGTCGGTAATGGCGAGAGGCAGAGCCTCGACATTGCCCTTGGTAATGTCAATTTCGACAACCGCATGCGCTGTGCCCGGCATCAAAATCAGACTGGCCATCAGTACATGCCCGAATATAGCCCAGAATACGGCAGCACGCCGGATATGGGCCATGACAGCACGAGAGGCAGGAAACTGGTTGTCTTTGCGATAAAGGCTCAAGATTTTTTCCTCAGAACATCTGGCTAGGGTCGAAATTGACAATAACATCGGACCACGCATCATATTTCTCATTTGGAAGATTGTAAGGCGCACAACGCAATACTGCTCTTCGTGCGCCACCGGACAAGACGCGTCTTGTCTGTTCCGTACCGCCGCTGGCTTCGACGCTCGGGCGCCCATCTATGGCGCCGTCACGATCCAGGCGCATGGTCACCTTCACACGCACGTCAGCGGCCTCGGACAATCCGGGCACAATCTGCCAGCAACGTTGAATCTGGCCGCGCAATGCATCCATTTCACTTTGCGACAATTGCGATCCCTCAGTGGTGATACGTCCACCCAGAGCCGCTTCGTCGTTGCTTTGTCTGGCACCGCCGCCCGCTGCATCCTGCCGGTTCAACAAGGCAGCAACTTCATCGGCATTGAAATCACTTTCCTTGGCCGAGGCCTGTTTGCTGGTTTCCTTGCGATCCTGGTTGTTCTTGCGTTCAGGCGTCTTGGCAGTCTGGGCCCTTGGTGGTGTCGGACGGGCCGTGGGCACCGGAATATTCTCCGGCACGGTTTCAGCTTCCGGCTTGATGTCAACCGCCTGCGATATGGCCTCTGCAACAGGATCAGGCAGTACCGCCTGTTGCGGTTCAGGCAGGGCGGCCACTTCCGTCGCAGGAACCGGTTCAGGTTCCTTGACCGGTTGCGGCACAATATCCGGTTCGCTTGTCGGTACAGGAACAGGCGTTTCGGCCTTCTCCGGCGATGCCGTCGCCTCAACGGTTGTCGGGGCAGGCTTTGCGTTCTCGACCGATTTCAGGTCAATCTTGTTGTCGCCGACATTTTGCGCATCCTTGACCTGGACCGGCTTGCTGGTGGGAACCGGCGCGGATTTTTCAGCCGCTGGAGCCTTGCGTTCACCCTGCTGAATCTGACTGATGGATGAATAGGGAACGATTGCAACAGGCAACGCCTCTATTTCCACCGCCTCGTGCGGTGGCGGAGCGGACAGCCAGAACAGGCCCCAGCTCAATAGCAGGACGTGGCTCAGTGCGGATATTAATATGCCCAGTTTCATCGTCTGCGATCAACCATCCTGCTCCTGGAGCGTAACAAGACCAAGATTCGTGTATCCTGCCGATGAGATAAGCGCCATGACCTTCATGACCGTACCGTAATCTGCATTGCGATCGCCGCGCACGTAAATCCGTTCCTGATAGCCGGTTGTTGCGATCGCTTGCAGCTTCGCCACGACCTCCTCCAGCGGAATTTCAGTTTCCTGCAAGAATATCAGACCATCCTGCCTGACAGACACGGTAATGGGCTGCGAGTCCGAACTGAGCGCGCCCGCCTGGGTTTCCGGCAAGTCGATCGGCACGCCGACAGTCAGCAGGGGAGCGGCAACCATGAAGATGATCAGCAATACCAGCATGACGTCCACGAAGGGCGTCACGTTGATTTCGCTCATCGGCTGTCTCTTGCGCCCACGCCGGTGGTTGCCCTGGCGCCGTCGGCCCCCGGCTGTTGCGCTGTCTGATCCCATCACCATCGAACCGGCCTCTACTCTGCCGCTTGGCGTGGCTGCAGTTTCTCATCGATCTGACGCGATAAAATACCGGAGAATTCGTCTGCGAAGCCTTCCATCCTGGCTGTCAGCTTGCCCGCATCGGAGGTGAATTTATTATAGGCAATCACCGCCGGAATCGCCGCCAGCAGACCAATGGCAGTGGCAAGCAACGCCTCGGCAATCCCCGGAGCGACAACCGCCAGATTGGTGGATTTGGATCCTGCAATCGCCTGAAACGATGTCATGATACCGATCACGGTTCCAAACAGGCCGATGAAAGGTGCTGCCGAACCGATCGATGCCAGCGAACCAAGGCGCGCTTCCAGCTTTTCAGCTTCCCGCGCCAGCGTGACATCCATTGATTTGTCTATGCGCATTTGCAGCCCCATGGGGGAGCGGGCGCCGCGCTCATAGGATTTCTTCCATTCGCGCATGGCCGCTACAAAGATCGAACTGAGGCCGGTTGTTTTGCGACCCGTCAGCATCTGGTAGAGCTCTTCAAGCGACTGCCCTGACCAGAAGACCTGTTCGAACCTGTCGAACTGTCGTCTTGCCCGAACATAATTGAAACTCTTGTCCAAAATGATGGCCCAGGTCCAAATGGATGCGCCGACCAGCCCAACCATAACCAGCTTGACCACAAAACCGGCCTGTATGAAAAGCGCCCAGAGAGTTACCTCATTCGTGGCCGCCAACCCTACCTGTTCCATAAATACCTAATCCCTGAATCCGTGCGCCCGATACCGACGTGTGTGCAGCACCTTCCTTGGCGCTTGCCTGACACGCAGACCGATTTCGCTATTATTGTTGTCCGTCTCGCTCACCCAGCCTGCATGTGGCGATAAATCTTGGTGAAAGGATGGCGTATGCGAGTCAACCAACCCGTAGGATCCCATTAAGACATGATTATGGTTAATGACAGGTTAGGGAATATGGCAAGTCAAAACGAATGACAACAGTTTGAGCGAAAAGATCATCTCAGTGGGCAAGTTTCCAACAACGCATGAGACCTTTGGCCCAGTGGTGAAACATTATAACGGTTCTTGATTTTTCCCCGACATCACTGACATTTACCGGGATACCCCTGATATTATGAGGTTCAGATCTTGAACAGCATTGCTATCTCCCGGGGCAATCGCCTGGGTCTGCCATTGCGATTGACGATAGCGATGGTCACATGCGCATCAATCAGCTCATTGCCATCACAAAAAATCTTCTGATCGAGCATCAGCCGGGCACCGGTAATCGCTTTGGTGGTCGTGACAATTTCCAGCACATCATCCATTCGGGCGGCGGCCTTGAAGTCAATGTCCATATGACGCACCACAAAGGCCAGGCCATCAGGATCGCCATCCGAAGCCATTTGCCCCTGATGGATGCCGAGGCAGCGCAGATAATCCGTGCGTCCGCGCTCCAGGAAATGCAGATAGCGTGCATGATAGACAACAGTGGAAAAGTCCGTATCCTCGTAGTAGACCCGCTGCCTGAGCCGGTGGCCATTTCCGTCTAGGATTCCTGCGAGTGGATCAGTCAAATGCACCCTCCATCAACAATTATGATTGCCCGTGCGGTTGACGGAACACAATTCTGTTGCCAAATCAATGCCATATCAACCAGCCAGCGGTCCAGTGGCGCCTCTGGCATAGTCATACTGTCACAATCGCGCGCTAACGCTCGCCGCATAGATGCATTTGGAGGTGATTCCCATGAAAATCGCAATTCTTGGTGGTGATGGCTTTGTGGGTTGGCCCACGGCGCTTCATCTGTCGGAGCAAGGTCACGACGTCCACATCGTCGACAATCTGTCACGCCGCTGGATAGACACCGAACTGGGTGTCCAGTCTCTGACGCCGATGGATTCCATTCAGGAGCGCACCCGCATCTGGCATCAGGAAACCGGCCGGCGCATCCATTTTCATCTGATCGACATCGCCCGCGATTACGACCTGTTCAAGTCGTGGCTGGGCGAAAACCGCCCTGAAGCCATCGTGCATTTTGCCGAACAGCGTGCAGCCCCCTATTCGATGAAATCCGATCGCCACAAGAATTACACCGTCAACAACAATGTCAATGCGACGCACAATCTGCTCAATGCGATGGTTGCGACGGGCCTTGATGCCCATCTGGTTCATCTGGGCACCATGGGTGTCTATGGCTACTCCACCGTCGGCGCCGCCATCCCGGAAGGCTATCTGCCCGTCGGTATCGAAACCATGGATGGCAATGTCGTCCAGCAGGACATTCTCTATCCGGCCAATCCCGGCTCCGTCTATCACATGACCAAATGCCTGGATCAATTGCTGTTCCAGTTCTACGCCAAGAATGACGGCGTACGCATCACCGACCTGCACCAGGGCATCGTATGGGGCACCCACACCGAACAGACCCGTCGTCACCCGCAATTGATCAACCGCTTCGATTATGACGGTGACTATGGAACCGTGCTGAACCGCTTTCTCATCCAGGCAGCCATCGGCTATCCCTTGACCGTTCACGGCACCGGTGGGCAGACACGGGCTTTCATCCACATTCAGGATTCCGTGCGCTGCATTGATCTGGCCCTGCAAAATCCGCCGCAGAGCGGTGACAAGGTCAATATCTACAACCAGATGACTGAAACCCACCGCGTCAGGGATCTTGCCGCACTGGTGGCCGGCCTGACCGGAACGGAAATCGCCTATCTGCCAAATCCGCGCAAGGAAGCAGCGGAAAATGATCTGGTCGTCAAGAACAACCAGTTCCTGGAACTGGGCCTTGACCCGATCACCCTGGAACAGGGCCTGCTTTCCGAAGTCGTGGATGTGGCCAGAAAATTTGCCTACCGGGTGGACCGCAGCCGCATTCCTGCCGTTTCGGCCTGGACGAAGGAAATCGAACCCACCATCAACCGCGATCCGGAAGGCAAGAAGCTGAAATCGGCTTCCTGATGGTCACGTCAAGATGATTGACAGGAACAGACCTGACGCGTCCAGGCCGAGTGGCGAGCCGGGCGCGGCGCCCTGCCCCGCAGCAAAACATGCGTTTGTAACCCTTGTTACCAATGGCGATTACGCCCGTGGCGCACTGGCGCTGGTGCGCTCGATCCAATTGTCCGGAACATCTGCGGATATCGTCGTGCTGCATACGCAGGCGGTAACGGAAGATGAATTGTCCGCCGTGCAAATGCTCGGCGCGCGTCTCATTCAGGTCGACCTGCTGCCGACATCCGATGCTTTCAACCAGCGCCATGCGCGTTCGAAAATCCTGCAAAATGCGCCCTTTACCAAGGGACGAAAGCCGACATTCCACACGCCTCTCGACAATTTTGCCAAATTGCGCCTGTGGCAATTGGTGGAATACCAGCGCTGCATCTTTATTGATGCCGATGCGCTGGTCCTGAAAAACATCGACCAATTGTTCCTCTATCCGCAATTTTCCGCAGCGCCCAATGTCTATGAATCGCTGAGTGATTTCCACCGGCTGAACTCCGGTGTCTTTGTCGCTGAACCCTCATTGGAGACCTTTTCCGACATGTTGCGGGCGCTCGACCAGCCTGATGTCTTCTGGAGACGCACCGACCAGACATTCCTGCAAGCCTATTTTCCAAATTGGCATGGGCTACCGGTGTTTTTCAACATGCTGCAATATGTCTGGTTCAACATGCCGGAATTGTGGGATTGGTCGTCCATTGGGGTGCTCCACTATCAGTATGAAAAGCCCTGGGAAACCGGCCATCCGCGATCGCAGCAATTGATGCCATTGATTGACCTGTGGCATGCCTATCTCAGTGGCGAGAACATTCCTGACATCGCATCGCTTCCCAACCCGGTAAAACCTGCGTGACACGCATCCTTGTCACGGGCGGAACCGGGTCGGTCGGCCGTTTCATTGTCACCTGTCTGCTGGAACGCCAATATCAGGTGACCGTGGCTGGCCGCACCCCGCCGCCAGCAAGCATGTTTCAATCACCAGTCGGTTTTCGCCCGCTCACCCTTGATCCAAAAACGCCCTACGGGCCAATCGTCGAGGATATGGACTGCCTTGTTCATGCGGCTTTCGACCATGTTCCGGGGCGCTACCGCGGCGGTGAAGGCGACGACATTCGTGGGTTCTGGGACCGCAATTTCCTGTCGACCCTGTTGCTTTTCCATGCCGCCCAGCAGGCGGGCCTGCGCAGAGGTGTTTTTCTGTCAAGCCGCGCCGTCTATGGTATTCAGTCGCCTGGAAGCAGGCTCGATGAACAGATGGAATGCCACCCCGACACCCATTACGGTGCAGTCAAACTGGCCTGCGAACGCCACCTTTCAAACCTCTCTACAACATCAAACCTGACCATCGCCTCCCTGCGGGCAACAGGCGTCTACGGACAGGCGCGCACGGGCCAAAAACACAAATGGAGAGATCTGTTTGACGATTATCTGAGCGGCAAGACAATTGAACCGCGCTGCGGCACCGAAATCCACGGACGGGATCTGGCCAGAGCCGTCGTTCTTCTGCTGGAGCAACCCGCAAAAGCCCTGTCCGGCGAATGCTTCAATGCCTCTGACCTGCTGCTCGATCACCATGATCTGCTGAACATCGTCAAACAGCACCGTGGCTGCCCACACCCCCTGCCCGCCAGAGTCGATGCGACCGCCTATAACGCGATGAGCACCGAAAGGCTGACGCATCGGGGCTGGCAACCCGGTGGAGAATCACTGCTGAGGCAAAGCGTTGTTGAGATGCTTGAGCGCTTCTCGACCAAATAGGACTATATGTCCTGAACCGCGCTAACGGCCAACAGTATCGCCGGCCTCGGCGTGTGCAGGCGTATCTACCGGCGCGTTTTTGGCCTTGTTTTCCAGATTTCGGCTGGTCGTGAAGATCGACGGCATGCCGCGCGCCTGCAACGCGCCCCACACGCCCCGTTTGTCGACCAGCATCACGACGATGGCAATGGCGCCCATCATCATCAAATACCATGTGCCCCAGTCAGCCGTGAGGCCGCGCAGAACGAAAAAGATGATGACGCCGAGGATCGGTCCCTCAATCGTGCCGATGCCTCCGATAACGACGATGAAGATGACGAAGGCGGTCCACTCGTTGACGCTGAAGGCGGCTTCCGGCGAGATACGCAGCTTCTGCAGGAAGATGAAGGCGCCGGTGAGCCCCGTGACCCCGGCCGTCAACACATAGATGAGAAATTTCGTGCGCCGGGTGCGCACGCCCAGACTCTCGGCAGCCGGCTCTGAGTCGCGAATGGCGGTCAGCGCCAATCCCCAATGCGACCGCAAAAGCGCCCAAACGCCAAACGTCGCCAGCAGTGCAATGGTGAAGGCGACATAATACATGCTCATCTCACGGCTGGCGGTCGACGACCCGATCGACTTGGCGATGGCAACCGGCAGCGAAATTCCCGAGCCGCCACCAAGCGCTGGAAATTGCGCGGCGATCAGCCGGAAAACCTCTGCGATCACCCAGGTGCCAATGGCGAAATAGGCGCCCTGCAGACGGAACGCGACCCAGCCGGTCGGAACCGCGATGAGCGCCGCCGCAACGCCGGCAAGCGGCATGGCGACAAGCGGGTGAAGACCTGCGAACATGGCAAGGCCGAAAAAGACGTATCCACCAAGCCCGACAAACGCCTGCTGGCCGACCGAAACCAGCCCGGTATAGCCGGCAAGCAGATTCCACATTTGCGCCAGGGCAAGAAAACCGAAGGCTTCCATCAGCAAACGCAAATCGGCGCGTCCGGCCCAATAGGGCGCAAAGGCGAGGAGAAGGATGGCCGCGGCCAGCAGGCCACCAAGACCGTGGCGCAACGCGGGTTTGTCGAAAGGCAGGGATTTGGGGGGCATCGATGTCATCCGATCGTCCTGGGAAAGAGCCCCTTCGGGCGTAGAACAAGCACGGCGAGAAAGGCTATATGGCCGGCCAGCATCTGGTATCCGCTGTCGATCTGCGCACCCAGCGTCTGCGCGACGCCCAGAACAATCCCGCCGGCAAGCGTGCCCCAGATGCTGCCAAGGCCACCGATGATGACAGCCTCGAAGGCAAACAGCAGCCGTGATGGACCAGCGGTCGGGTCAAAATTCGTCTTCATCGCCAGGAGCACACCGGCGATCGCCACAACCCCGCTCGCCAGCATGGTGGCAAGCCCGAAGATATGCGCATTGTTGCCACCCATCAGCGGCACGATTTCCGCATCATCAGACGTCGCGCGCAGCAACCGACCGAGGGCCGTGTGATAGAAAATCCACTGCAGGACCCCGAGGATCGCCAGCGCGGCCACGAACATCAACAGCGGCAGCAGTCCGATGGCGACGACATCATTGAACTGGATCGAAACGGTTTCCAGCCAACCGGTCTGGACGCGGCGACTGTCGGCGCTGAAGATTTCAAGCAGCGCATTCTGCAGGATGATCGACATGCCGAAGGTCACCAGAATCGGCGGCAGGATGTCCTTGCCGAGCACCCGGTTCAACAGAAACCGCTGGCCGAGATAACCGGCGATCCCCATGATCACGACGACGAGGCCAATGCCGATGAAAGGGTTCATCCCGGCCATCACCACAGTCGTCATCAGCAGATAGGCCGCAACCACGATGAAATCGCCATGCGCGATATTGACGAAGCGCATGACGCCGAACATCAGCGAAAGCCCCGCAGCGAAAAGTGCGTAGAGCCCGCCGAGCAGGACGCCCTGCAAGAGTGCATTCAACCACACCATCAGACAGTTTCCTCTTGATCAATGCCGAAATAGGCTTTGGCGATATCGGCCCGCGTCAGACTCTGCGGCGTACCCGTCAGCGAAACATGCCCCTCCTGAAAGCAATAGATCCGGTCGGCAACCGCCATGGCCTGGCCAATATCCTGCTCGACAACGACAATGGAGGTGCCGAGATCGCGAATTTGGCAAACCGCCGCGTAGATATCCTTGATGATCTTCGGCGCCAGTCCGAGGCTGATTTCGTCGCATAGCAACAGTTTCGGATTGGACATCAACGACCGGCCGATCGCCACCATCTGCTGCTGCCCACCCGATAGCGCCGTGCCGGGGTTGCGCCGCTTTGTCGTCAGGTCAGGGAAAAGCTCGTAGACCGCGTCCAGCGTCCACGGGCCGGTTCGACCGCCAGACGCGCCGATGAGCAGGTTTTCCTCCACCGACAGGGAGGCAAACAATCGCCTTCCCTCAGGCACCAGGGCAATACCGCGCTTGTGCACAAGGTCGGCGCCCATCCCGGCAATCTGCTCACCGGCAAATCGGATGTCCTGTCCGCCATTGGCGTGCAGCGCGGTGACCGTGCGCAGGAAGGTGGACTTGCCCGCTCCGTTAGAGCCGATGACGGCGACAGTCTCGCCTTCGCCGACGGAAAAATCGATCCCGAACAGCGCCTGGAAATCGCCATAAAAGGCGGTAAGACCCCTTGTCTCAAGCAATGGCTGTTTCATCGACCTCAATCCCCATGTAGATTTCCTGGACCATCGGATCCGCCATGACGGCCCGTGGTTCACCTTCAGCGACCATTTTGCCGAAATTGATCACCACAAGACGCTCGATCACGGCCAGCAGCGCATGCACGATATGCTCGATCCAGACGATCGAGACGCCGGATTCGCGAATGCCCCGAATGGTGGCGACAAGTTCGTGGCATTCACCCTCGGTCAGGCCGCCGGCGATCTCGTCAAGCAGCAAAAGACGCGGCCGAGTGGCCAGCGCACGGGCAAGTTCGAGCCGCTTGCGCTCGAGCAAGGTCAGTCGCCCCGCCTGGATGTTGGCCTTTGCGGCAAGGCCGGTGCGCTCCAGAACATCCCGGCACCATTCCCGCGCATCATCCCCTCCCTGGCCGAACGAGGCGCCGACGAGCAGATTTTCGAAAACGGTCATTCCGATGAAGGGATGCGGGATCTGAAAGGTGCGGGCGATGCCCATGCGGCACCGATCCGCCGCCGCGAACCTTGTTATATCCTTGTCCTGAAAACGGATCGTTCCGGATGAAACCGGTAGCCCGCCTCCGATCAGATTGAACAGCGTCGACTTGCCAGCGCCGTTGGGACCGATGATCCCGACGGCTTCGCCCTGTTCGACGGAAAATTCTACATTGTCAGCGACAGTCAGCGCGCCAAAGTTCTTGTTGACGCCCCGCAAGTCCAGCAGCGTTGTCAAAACGCTCTCCTCCCATGGATCTATTCACTGAAGATTGACCGGCGTGACGCCAGGTCGCAATGCCGTGGGCGGTGTACAATGATACCCTGAAGGTATCTGCTGCTGACAATGACGCCACTACAGGTATTGGAGGATACTTGGAGGGGCATTGAGCAGCGGCCCGCATGCCGATCTACTGGGAGCATATACAGACACGCATTTTTGGGAGGTTCCAATGCGCAACATCACCATCGAAAATCTCACTGACGCCGTCATCAACGCCATGTCGGACGATATTCCCGCCCGCAATCGCGAGGTCATGGAGTCGCTGCTGCGCCATGTTCATGCCTTTTGCAAGGAAGTGAACCTGACCTATGAGGAATGGACCGAGGGGATGGAATTCCTTCGCCGCGCCGGCGACATCTCCAACGATGCACGCAATGAATTCATTTTGATCGCCGACATCATCGGCATGGAAGTGCTGGTCGACATGATCGACAAGCAGCCGACGCACGGCGAGACAGTGCCAACCGTTCTCGGACCCTTCTACCGTGACAACCCGCCGGTCCTGCCAAAGGGCGCGACGATCATTCAAAAGGATTTCGAAAACCAGGAAACTTTGAAAGTGTCCGGCCAGATCCGCGACACCGCCGGTCATCCGGTTGCAGGCGTCACGCTTGACGTGTGGGAAGACGCCCCCAACGGGTTGTACGAGCAGCAGGACCCGGACCAGCCGGACTATAATCTGCGCGGTCGCTTCGAGACTGACGCCGACGGTCGCTACGAGTTCGTCTGCATTCGTCCCGCACCCTACCCCATTCCCTATGACGGGGCGGCTGGCGAATTGCTCAATTACATGGGCCACCATCCCTGGCGTCCGGGCCACATCCACTTCCTGATCCAGAAGGATGGCTACAAGACGCTGGTCTCGCAGATCTACGATTCCGAGACAGAATATCTAGACAACGACTCGGTCTTCGCCGTGAAAGAGGCGCTGATCGGCCAGCTCAAGAAGGCGCCCGCCGGTTCCGCAACTGAACTGGAGATGGAGTTCGATTTCATCATCCGTTCCGACGCAATGCTGCAAGCCGCAGAGTAAGACGCCCTCTCAAGCCCGGCTCCCCGGAGCCGGGTAAGTTCCCTCCCCATACTGGAATACCATCGATGAACGCCACAAACGCTGCAGCGACGGCACCCGTTATCATGCCTGCCGGACTGGATCACGACGCACAAATTCGCGACATCCAGACTGTCATCATCGACGCACCGACCCGCCGCAGCCACAAGCTCGCCAACACAGAAGTTTCGCGTCAGAGCTATGTCCTGGTTTCGCTGCGTCTGGAAAACGGCGTCATCGGATATGGTGAGGCCTCGACGCTGGGCGGTCCGCGCTGGGCCGAAGAGAGCGTCGAATCCATCAAGTCGGTCATCGACACCTACCTGTCGCCGGTTCTCAAGGGACGCTGCGCGTTGAAATTCGAGGCCAATGCTGTGGTCATGGCAGCGGCGGCGCAACGCAATTTCGCGGCCAAGGCAGCGCTTGAATCCGCCATGCTCGACGCCGCAGGCAAAACGCTGGGTTTGCCGGCATCGGCCTTTCTGGGCGGTGCGGTCAGAAGCCGGTTTCCAGTGATTTGGGCACTCGCCTCCGGCGATCCGATCCAGGAAATCGAAGAGGCGCGCCAAAAGATTGCGGCGCGCGAATTCAATCGCTTCAAGATCAAGATCGGCTTTGCCGAGCCAGCCGCCGATATTGCGCGGCTGCAGGCGGTGCGCAGCGCGCTCGGCGACGACACCCTGCTGGTCGTCGACGTCAACCAGGGATGGTCGGAGGCCACCTGTCTGCGCTGGATGCCTGCGCTGGAGGAACTGGGCGTCGATCTAGTCGAACAACCGTTGCCGGCAGGCAAGCTGGAAGCAATGGCCCGCGTGGCACGACGCAGCCGCGTTCCGCTGATGTTGGACGAAGCAGTCTTCACGCCCGAGGAAACGCTGCGCGGAGCAGTAACAGGCGCCGGGTCCGTGTTGTCGCTGAAACTGGTCAAGGCCGGTGGTCTGTTTGCGATGAAGCGGATCGCGGCCATAGCCTCGGCGGGCGGGATGCAACTCTACGGGGGCTGCCTGCTGGAAAGCAGCGTGGGTGCGGCGGCGCATCTGGCCTGTTTTGCGACCCTGCCGACGCTCGAATGGGGCACGGAACATTTCGGGCCAAAGATCCTGATCGAGGATCTGGCGGTCCACGGGCTCGTCTATCGTGATTTCGAAGTGCATCTGCCGGAAGGTCCGGGCCTCGGCGTCGAGCCGGATCCCGAGCGCATCCGGGCATTTTCCAGAAAGGGCTGATGATGAGTGAAACCGACATGATGGTACGGCTGGAGACGATGCAGTCGGCGCTCGCCGACAAACCGCATCTCAAACGTCTCGGCGCATTGTTCTGCGACACGGTCCTGTTTGAAGTCGACGGACACGACTATTACCTGCATTTCCATCGTGGCGCACTGGAACGCATCGAACAGGGGCCAAGCCGCAAGATACCCTGGCAGTTCGCATTTCGCACCGACGCACAGGCCCTGGAGGAGTTCTGGAAAGCGCTTCCCGCACCCGGCTTCCACGACATTTTCGGCTTGGTGAAAATCGGCCGCGCGCGCATCGAGGGCGACATGCTGCGGCTGCTGCGCAATCTGCGATTTTTCAAGGAATTCATGGCGCTGGCGCGTCAGGGAGCGGACACATGACGGACCGTATCGAAGCCATCACAGGGCGTTACGCCAACCTCGACATCGACGGCGTTGCCCAGCGCATCTATTTCGAGGAAAACGGACAGGGCACGCCTGTTGTCTGCCTGCATACCGCCGGTGCCGATACGCGACAATGGCGCTTCATTCTCAATGATGAGGTCTTCGCACGCGCCCATCGTTTCATCGCCTTCGACATGCCCTGGCACGGAAAATCGCTGCCGCCGGATGGCTTCGAGACCGCCGAATATCTGCTGACCACCCAGACCTACATGGAGACTGTGCTGGCCTTCTGCGACGCGCTCGGCCTGGAAAAGCCGATCCTCGCCGGCTGTTCCATGGGCGGGCGGATCGCGCTGCAATTGGCGTTGCATCACCCGGATCGCTTTTCCGGCTTCATCGCCATCGAGGCGTCCGACTTCCAACCGGCCTGGTACGATATCGACTGGTTTCACCGACCCGACGCCCATGGCGGCGAGATGGGCGCGGCGCTGGTCTCGGCCAATATAGCCCCACATGCGCCGGACTCCGGGCGCTGGAGCACCCAATGGATGTTCATGCAATCGGGACCGGGCGTCTTCCGTGGTGACCTCAGCTTCTATACGCGGGACGATTCTCTCAAAGGAAAGCTTGGCGGCATCGATACGGCAAAGACACCCGTGCATATCCTGTGCGGCGCGTACGATCTGACCTGCACCCCGCAGGACGCCAAACGCACCGCCGAGGCCATTCCCGGCGCGAGCCTTGCGGTGATGGCGGAACTGGGGCATTTTCCCATGAGCGAACACCCAACTGCCTTCCGACCGCATTTCGCTGATGCGCTGGCGAGGATGCAGGCAACCTGACGCCGGGAATAAATGGAATTCAAACGGCTCAAATATTTCGTTGCAGTCGCCGAGGAGCGGCATTTCGGCCGTGCAGCCGCGCGCCTCGATATGGCGCAGCCGCCGCTGTCGCGCCAGATATCGCAGTTGGAAAAGGATCTCGGCGTGCAGCTCTTCGACCGCAGCCGCAGCCAGATCCGGCTGACCCAGGCAGGCGAAGTGTTGCTGGAGCGCGCCCGCGAGATACTCGACCGTCTGGAAGCGTCCTATCGCGAGGTGCGGATCATCGGCTCCGGGAGAGCCGGGCGCTTGCGCGTCGCCTTCGTCGGATCCGCCACGCACGGCCCACTGCCCAATCTCATCAAGTCCTATCGTTCGCATTATCCTGACGTCGACCTGTCGCTATCGGCGATGAACAACGCGGAACAGAAACGCGCATTGATCCAGCGCGAGATCGACATCGCCGTGGCAAGGCCATCGCTGGACGACGAGGAATTCCGCAGCGAATTGCTCGATCATGAGCCATTGGTCCTGGCGGTGCCGGACAATTCGCGTCTGAACAATGATCGCCCTTTGCATCTGAAAGATTTGAAAGACGAGCCCTTCGTGCTCTATCCGCAACGCCCGCGGCCCAGCTTCGCCGATCACGTGCTCAACACCTGCCGTGGCGAGGGTTTCGAGCCGACGGACGTGGTGCTGGTGCAGGACTACCAGACGGCGATCAGCCTGGTATCAGTGGGTGTCGGAATTTCGCTCGTTCCGCAATCGGTCTCCGGCAGCCAGAGGGCCGGCGTGTGCTATCGCAAATATGTCGGCAACAATCCCGGCACGTCGCTGACCGTACACGCGCGGCTCGACAATCGCTCGCCGCATGTGGTGAACTTTCTAGACATTGTGAAACGCTATGCCCGGAAAAGCCCGGTCGGACGCTGAAGCATTTGGGGTTTTATGGAACCCTGAACGCTGCGCCATCCGACCGGATTTCATTCAGCCGATCGGCCGCATTTGTGCGGTGGTCGGGATATCGGGATGATCGGCGTTTTCCACGATCTCCAGCACCGGCTTGCCACTGGCCATCGACCATTGCCCGCCGACCAGCGGCGTCTTGGCGATATTGGGCACCGGTCCCTTGGAGAAGTCGATTGTGCCGACAACGGAATCATAGGACGTGGCGGCAATGGCGTCGCGAATGCTGGCCGGATCCGTCGGGTCCTGCGTGCGTTTCAGCGCATCAAGCGCCACCTCGAACAAGGAATGCTTGAATCCCAGTGGCATGGTCCAGGGATTGCCGGTCTCCGCTTCATAGGCCGCCGCCAGTTCCGCCGAACTCTGCCCCGTCGCGCCCGAGACAAAGGGGTGGTGTGGCGACCACCAGACCTCGACAGACAGGCCGTCGGCGCGGTCTCCAAGGGCGGCCATCGCCTGCGGGAATTCGCTCGCCTTGGCAACCGACACGACCTTCGGGTGAAAGCCCTGCTGGGCAGCCTGCGTCCAGAATGTCGTCAGATCCGGTGGTATGACCACGCCGGTAACAATGTCGACACCGGCGCTCTTGAAGGCCGAAATCTGCGCGGTGAAATCGTCGGACATCGACTGGAAGCGCCCTGTATCGACCAGCTGATAGCCAAGCTTGTCGAGCACCGGCGGAAAGCCCAGTTCCGCATCGCCCCAGGCATTGCCGTCGGGATCATTCGGCCACAGCGCGCCGACAACCTTGTTGGCGTCGAGATGGCTCCACAGCCCGGTGAAGGTGGAAACCACGTCCTCAAGGCCCCAGAAGAAATGGTAGGTCCACTCGAAGCCAACCGTCGGATCGCCCTGGCGACCGAAAAAATGCGGCTGCCATGGCGTGTCGTTGGTGATGCAGGGCACACCATTGAGTTCGGCCTGGTCGGCAACCGGATTGGTGGTGTCAGGCGTCGAGGTGGCAGTGATGATGTCGACCTCGTCGGACAGGATCAGCTCCTGTGCCACGGACGACGCGCGGTTGGAGTTGGATTGACTGTCCTTGACGATGAATTCAACCGGGTGCTTCGACCCATTGATCATGACCCCATTGCCGATAGCCGTCTTGAACTGTTCGAGAACGAAGCGATCCGGTTCGGCGAAGATCGCCAATGGACCGGTCTGCGGTGTGACAAAACCGATCCTGATGGTCTTCGGTTTGGCGATGGCCGGCATCGGAAAGCCGCCGATGGCAGCCAGGGCCCCTGCCGCACCCGCAGTCCTCAAGACGGTGCGGCGCGTCACTAAATTCCTTTGAGAACGCATTGATAATTCCTCCTGTTTCAATGGTCGGAATTATCCGGGCATCTCCCACACAAAAGCCATGCCGGGCCGCGTATCGTTTGATACCCGCTCGATCGACAGGGCATGCTGTTTTGGATATCCATGTCATCCAGTTCAACCTTGCCACCTGCTTTCCATGGTTGGAATTTTCCGGTCTCGCATCCGCTTTTACCTTGTGGCCAGAAACCCTGTGACGTCTTGGGTAAAGCGTTCCGCATGCTGGAAGTGAAATGCATGGCCGGAATCGGGAAAGATCGCCAGCTGAGCGCCTGATATTGCCCGGACAAGGGCGACAGAGTTTTCTACCGCAAAAGCCCTGTCCTGATCCCCATTGGCCACCAGCACCGGTACATTGATCTCAGCCAATCGTTTAAAGGCACCATCCTGCCCATAAAAGAATTTCCGCGTCGCCTCTCCCTGAGCCATCAACGTCTGCATGGTGGTTTTGGCTGCAGCACCTGCCACCGCATCTCCACCACCGATCCGGGCCAGCGAGGCCAGTCCTGCGGCCTTGCTTGTTTCAGTATCGGCATAGAAAAGATAGATCATGTCTTCGGGCGAGTTCGACTCTTTCGTTGCTGTGCCCAGCCACTCCGGCGGTATCGGAACAGTGCCATCGATGGCGAAGCTGGGCGTGGTCCCGGCCAAAACGATCCCACCCAATCGATCTCCATACTTTGCGGCAAGTATCTGCGCGGTCATGCCGCCCATCGACCAACCAAGCACATTGGGCTGATCGAGCTTGAGAGCATCGACCAGTCCAATGGTCACATCGGCGGCACCTTCAAGCGTATCAGGTACGGTTCCGCCGCTTTCGCCGACACCCGCGCTGTCAAAGGTGATAACCCGATGATGACAGGCCAGCGCGTCGATCAGGGCTGGATCCCAGTCACCCATGGTGGCACGAAACCGATTCATCATCAGCAGCGGAGGGCCCTCTCCAGCACTACACCATGCTATGGGTACGCCCTTCACCTGCGTCGTGGTGGGTGCTGAGGCCTGTCTTGTTTGCTGTGACATGACTATTCCTTCCTGTCATTCATTGGTAAATCTCAACAGCGCTGGCGATGGGTTCCCACCCGCTGCTATATGACGGCCGCCTGTCTGGTTGCCTTGATTCATGGTGTCTGGGCTCGTTGTCCCGATCCATTTTTCAGCAACAAGCACGGGGACACGATCAAAAATGTGGAAACTGACAAAGGTTAGCTGTGGCCGGGGCGATCGAGAAAGCAGGTTGTCGTTCCCGTCGCAAGAATACGTCCCAAGCTGTCTTCAATGCGGGCCTCGGCCGTCGCCGTTCTGCGGGTGCGATCTATCACCTTGCCGATCGCGCGGACCTGACCTGTTCTGACTGTAATCGGCCGGAGAAACTTTGTTTCGATCCCGAGCGTGACATAGGTCTCACCGGCCTCAAGAATGGTTTGGACGGCACACCCCATCGCGCTGTCCAGCAGAGTCATACTCCAACCGCCATGGATCAAACCCATCGGATTGAAATAGGTCTCGGAAGGATCCCCACGAAATTCCACGACCCCTTCTTCAGCAGTCTCAATCCACTGCTGCATTGTGCGCGCCATGGGCGGGACCGGAAGCTTGCCCAACATGATGGCACGTATGATCTCAAGACCCGATAGTGCCATCAATTGTTCTGCACGCGCTGTGCCGATGGGCGCATCCGGCATCGGAGTCGGGCTGAATAGAGCGTCGTTCGTGGTCATACCCCGCATTGCGTAACTCCTTGATCGTCTGCCCGCCTGTGCACACTGGCGGGCGGCTGAACGACGATGGTTGCTTTCCGGGCACACACACAATGGCCCGCGTTGCCATTAAGATTATTATCGTAATCCTAATATGTCAACATTAGAGTACGAATGCAATCTAATATTCAACCAGGGCCAACACATATCGGCGGGAATAGACACCTTTCGTCCCTCATGGCTCGTCCAAGGCAGATCAGAACCGCACACCCGGCAGAACCACTTCGAGATATCCCGCCCAGACACTTCGTAAACGACGATATCCTCCATGGCACAGGACCATGTGCATTCCCCGATACTGCAGATATATTCAATACGAATATGGATCCGGCGATCTGTCGATATGAATTACAGCTGCACAGACAAAGCGTTTCGAGGGCCTGATTGACTTCTTATTGAAGAGCACGGCAAAGGCATCTCCCATCACGCTTTGCAAAACACAGGTTCAATGCAGCGCAAGCCAATTAAGATTGTAATTGAACTCTAAACAGGTCAATATTGGGTTTGGTCAAATTTTCATCCTGGGATCGCCTTCAGATTTGGTCGCAAACAGACCGCGCAGCATCGCCAGTATCCGGAAATAGAAAGTTGAAAACAGGTGAGAGTGAGCAGGCAAACCGCAGAAAAAAACCGCAAGCGGGTCGTCCGTACCGCAAGTGAGCTGTTTCGCACGCATGGCTTTGATGGGATCGGCATCGCAAATCTGATGAAAGCTGCCGGAATGACCCAGGGGGGTTTTTACAAGCAGTTCGAAAGCAAGCACACGCTTGAAATTGAAGCCACCCAGCTGGCACTGGATGATAATTTCAAAAGATGGTCCGAAACCATGGATTCGGCTGAGGATCCTGTTCAGGCCCTGCAAGACTGGTACCTTTCACCGCAACATATTTCTGCCGTCGGAAAGGGGTGCACCTATGCAACTCTTGGCGCCGAAGCAACACGCCAGGGCAGCGCGATGCAACAGGTTTTTGGCGCAGCCATCGAACGCCAGGCTTCTGCTATTGCTGAAAAGCTTGGTGATCCCGTCGACAAGAGACAAGCCGCACTTCGCACCATGGCTCAGATGATTGGAACATTGATTCTGGCGCGTTCTGTTTCGGATCCAGACCTGCAAAAAGAGATTATCCACGCTGGGAAGAACCGATAGACGCAAAATCATTGTTCTTTACGGGCCATGGATTGTCGCGATTGGCAACGACCCGACCGTTCGGCAGGCCCTACGCTTCCTGGGTCATATAGGGCGGGATCTTGTCGACCGGCAGTCCGCGCAGATCCTTGAAATGAGGGGCGCAGAGTTCGAAGGCCCTGTGCAGGTGGCGTTCGAGCGCCACGGCGGCGCCATCGATATCGCCTTGCAGAAGGTAATTCATCACCGTCTCATGGTCTTCCACAGCCTCCCTCAGCCCTGACCCCTGCTCGCGCAGGCCAAGGTTCCGTTCGACCGTGTCGAAGGTCGAAATGATCGGCAATTGGCAGCGGATAAGCACATTGCGCAATTGCTGGTTGGCGCATCGCAGCACAATATCACTGTGCAACTCTTTCTCGGCCTGACCCATCTCCTCCGGTTCAAAAAGGCCGCGCTTGAGTATGTTGCGAAGATTGTCGCGCAACTGGCGCAAGTGTTGGGGCGTGATGAGCGGCGCCGCCTGACGCAGGGCGACCGGCTCGAGCAGCCAGCGCAATTCGTAGGATTCCTCGATCATCTCATAGGTCAAAGGTCCGGCATACCAGCGCGCATTGGCGCCGAGTCGGGCCAGACCGACACTCTCCAGACCGTCCAGAATTTCATGCGCAACCGTACGGCTGACGCCATAGTGCTCTGCAAGCGCCGACTGGTTGATCCGGAATCGCCCGAAAACCAGGACAGAAGCCACAGCCTGTTCGACCTGCGGGTAGATGGGCTCCTTCAGCTTGCGCTGGGACAGCGCCTTTCGCAGCACCTTGGGAAGCTGCAGCCCGGCATCACCCAGATCCATCTCGATCGGTTCGACCGGGCGATCATTCGAGGCCACCAGAAAGCCGTGCCCGACACGCTTGCGAATCAGCCCCTTGCTTTCCAGCTTTCTCAGCGCCTTGGATACCGGTTCGCGACCGACGCCGAAAGTATTGGAGACGGGCCCCTGACGCAGGATCAGGCCATCCTGAAAAACGCTGCGGACAATGTGATCACGCAGAATGCGGTAGACCAGTTCGTTCTTGGGCAGCGCCGCCAGGCTTGGATCGCTACTGCTGTTGAGGACGTTGTTCATACTTACCCAGAAAGCCCTTTGCTGTTTTGCTGCGGCTGCAACCTTTGCACAGGTTGTGGAACCTATGTTTGTTCGCCGCCAAAGGCAAACCCTCTTGCCTTTGGCATGTAATATTTTTAGCGTATTGCATGCTAAATGCAAAAAGGATACAACAAAGCCGTGAGGAAAGCAAAAAGGCAGTGCGGGTTCAATGCGCTGCCGCGATCGTAAAAATGCAAGGAGGAGCATATGAGAAAGTCGCTTTTAGCCGCGCTGGTCGCGGGTGCGGCGTTGACAGCCGCGGTACCCGTGGCGTCAGCCGAGGACGTGGTTCGCGTCTGGCACACAGAAACAAACCCCCAGTCACAAGAGGCGATGGCCAAGATCATCGCGCGGTTTGAGGCGGGAAATCCTGACATCAAGGTGGAAGCAGAAGCGCTCGCATGGGGCGACCTTGAAGGAAAAATCATGGCCTCGCTCGCCGCCGGTGCGCCGCCGGAGTTGGCCCACGGCCAGCCGGTCACCTGTTCCGCCCTTCAACAGCAGGGCATGCTTGCGCCGCTCGACGATGTCGTGGCGGCGATTGGCGAAGACAACATCTGGGACCAGATCAAGAAATTGTGCCGCTCGGAAGGCAGCTATTACGGCCTGGTCCACGCGGCTGGCACATCGTTGCTGGTCTACCGCAAGGATCTGGCAGAGGAACTCGGCCTGGAGCCACCCAAGACGTGGGATGACCTCTTGGCAAATGCCAAGGCCCTGACCATGGACAAGGACGGCGACGGCAAGATCGATATTTATGGCGTGACCATTCCGGGCGACCGGCTCTTCCTCAACATCATGATGGGCGAGTTGATCAAAGCCAATGGCGGCGTCCTGTTCGACGAGGACAACAAACCGCAGTTCAAGTCGGAAAACATGGCCGGGGTGCTCGAATTCTTCAAAGAGCTCACCAAATACATGCATCCGGGCTGGGAGGGCGACGGCTATCTGGAAACCTTCGCCAACATGTATGGCGAAAAGGCGGCCATCATGTTCCAGGGCTACGGCCGCGGCGCATCCCTTATCGAACAATACGCACCCGAGGACATGCGCAGCACGGATTTCTACGACGTCTGGGTCAAGCCGCATGGACCGAACGGCGACAAGCCGGCCGCTCAGGTGGACCAGGAGACCTGGATGCTGTTCAAGGATTCCGCCAATCCGGAAGCCGCCAAGAAGTTTCTGGCCTTCTTCTATGCAGATGAAAACTATCTGGAATACATCCAGTCTGTTCCGATCCATTTCTTCCCCATCACCAAATCGCTGCGCGCTTCCGAGGATTACCTTGCAACGCCGATGATCAAGCGCTGGGGCGGCTGGCTCGAGGCACAGGAATACTATCTCGACAATGATCTCGTGAAGCCGACGATGATCGTCGAATGGGAAGACCTCAACAACAAACCCTACCTGATGCAGGTTCTGGGTTCGGGCATTCTCAGTGACATGGTGCTTGAGGTCGCCGTTGAAGGCGTATCGATCGACGATGCCACGTCGCGCGCCCAAAAACGGGCCGAGGAACTGATCGAGCGGGCAAAATAGCCCATTCGGCCTGAACCATTGGGAACACATGTTTCCGGCACCTTTCGAAATGGTGCCGGAGACCGTGCCTGCCCGAAAACTTTGCCGGTAACGACGAACCTCACCAACAAACGAGCCTACCCATGCGACTATCCACCAATTCGACTGGCCTTATGTTGGTCGCGCCAGCAGTCCTGTTGCTCGCCGCGCTGACGTTGTATCCGGTGTTTTACGGCATCTGGCTGAGCCTGCACGAGAAACACTCGTTCTTTCCCGCGCAGAGCTTTGTCTGGTTCTCCAATTACAGCTACCTTCTCCAGGACCCTGACTTCTGGACCAGCCTGTGGAACGGGATCATCTATTCTGTCTCCGCAATCGTATTGCAGATCGTTCTGGGCGTCGCCGCAGCGCTCGTTCTCCACGAGCTTTTTCCTGGCCGAAGCCTGGTGCGCGGCATTGTCCTGTTTCCCTATATGGTGCCGACCGTCGTTGCCGTCATCGTCTGGAAGTGGCTGCTCAACAGCCAGTTTGGCATCATCAATTACGGCCTGGTTGAATTGGGGCTTGCCGACGAAGGCATCAACTGGATGGGGCGAAGTTACATCATGGCCTCGCTGATCCTGATCAGCGTGTGGCAATACTTCCCCTTCGTGATGCTGGCCATCCTGGCCCGGCTGCAGACAATTCCCGAAGATCTCTACGAGGCCGCAGAGGTCGATGGTGCAGGGCCGATCCGCCGCTTCATTTACGTCACCCTGCCACAACTTGCCGGGATCCTGTTTGTCGTGATCCTGCTGCGCACCATCTGGATGTTCACCAAATTCGATACGGTCTGGCTGCTCGCCCAGGGCGGCGGCGCCGAGAAATACATCCGCACGCTGCCGGTCTACGCCTATTTGCGCACCTTCAATTACTACGAGGCCGGTCTCGGCTCAGCGATCGCCGTGGTCATGTTCGCCATCCTGGTGATTGCAACGACCATCTATCTCTATGTCTTCACCCGGGAAGAATCGCTATGAGGGGCCGCAAGTCGATGTTCAACCCACGCTCCCTGGTGATCTTTGTCAGCGTCTCCCTGTTGCTGGTGTTCACCGGTTTCCCATTCATCTGGATGGCTGCAACCGCGTTCAAGTCATCGGCGGAAATCTTTGTTTATCCGCCCTATCTGATACCGAAGGACTTCACCTTCGATAATGTCCAGCGGCTCTTCGAAAACACCCGGTTTGTCACCTACTTCAAAAACAGCGTCTATGTTTCGACGATGACGGTCATCCTGAACCTGATCATCGCCACGCCGGGCGCCTATGCGCTGACCCGATTCCGCTTCTTCGGTCGCGAGAAAATCGCAACAGTGATCCTGTTTACCTACATGTTCTCGCCGATCATGATCATCATCCCGTTCTACGTGCTCATCCGCTATCTCGGATTGGTCAATACGCATTTTGCTTTGATCCTGGCCTACACCGCGTTCACGCTGCCGTTCAGTCTGTGGATGCTGCGCACCTTCTTCCAGAGCATACCGCTCGACCTCGAAGAGGCGGCCCTTACCGATGGGGCAAGCAGGCTCAAGGCAGTCTTTTACGTCGTCTTGCCGACAGCCCTGCCGGGCGTTGTCGCGACGTCGATTTTCACCTTCATCCTGGCTTGGAACGACTACATTTTTGTCCGCATCCTGATCTCGTCGGATGAACTCAAGACCCTCTCGGTCGGCATTGCGGATCTCTACAACTCCAGTGTCATCGACTGGGGGATGATCATGTCGGGCTGCGTGCTGATCATTGTCCCGGTGGTCGTGGTCTTCAGCTATCTGCAAAAGTACCTCGTTGCCGGATGGGGAACCGGCGGTGTGAAGGGATGACAATGACACGAATAAAAGAATTGAGGAGGACTTCACATGGCGGGTGTTGAGCTGAGCGGGCTAATCAAATCCTATGGTGCTTTGGACGTCGTGCATGGCATTGATCTGAGCATCGAGGACGGCCAGTTCACAGTGCTTGTCGGCCCCTCCGGATGTGGCAAGTCGACAACGCTGAGGATGATTGCCGGCCTCGAGGAAATCAGCGGCGGCACAATCTCCTTCGACGGCAATGTGATGAATGATCTGCCACCCAAGGAGCGCGATATCGCCATGGTATTCCAGAGCTACGCGCTCTACCCGAACATGACGGTCGGCGGCAATATGGCCTTCGGTCTCAAAATGAAGGGCGTGCCGAAACCGGATCGCGAGACCGCTGTTCGCGAAGCTGCAGAACTCCTCGGAATCACCGAGCTTCTTGGTCGCCGGCCGCGCACCCTTTCGGGTGGTCAACGCCAGCGCGTTGCCATGGGGCGCGCCATGGTCCGGCGACCGGCTGTCTTCCTTTTTGACGAACCGCTGAGCAACCTGGATGCCGCCCTGCGCACCAAGATGCGTCTTGAGATCAAGAAGATCCACCAGCGGCTTCGCACCACCATGATTTACGTCACCCATGACCAGATCGAGGCGATGACGCTTGCCGATCGCATCGTCGTCATGAACAGGGGGATCATCGAGCAGGTCGGGTCACCTCAAGAGCTTTACGCCCAGCCGGTCAACCGGTTCGTGGCAAGCTTCATCGGTTCGCCGGCCATGAATATGCTGTCCGGCAAACTGCTGGAAAGCGGTTCCGGCCTTGTCGCCGAACTGGCCTGTGGCGTCAGCCTGAACATTCCGGCAGACCGTGTTCCCGCCTATCGCGGCATGATCGGTCGCGACATTGAAGTGGGACTGCGGCCCGAACATCTGACGGATGAACCGCAGGCATCTGGTCCCAATGCCGAGTTTTTTGATGTCACCGTTGATGTGGTCGAACCGATCGGCGCCTGCAGCCTCATTTCATTCATGCATGACGGCAATGAATACATCGCCCAGGGCCAGCCGCTCGTGACCCGGCAACCGGGCGAACAGCAGAGACTGCAGGCTGCGATGGACCACATGCACCTGATTGACGTGGCGACCGGTCTGGTCGTCCCGCACAAGGCATCGTCGACGGACACGGGGGCTGTCGAGTCCAGCCCTCAGTCAACCAGCGACGAATCCGCAACGCCTTCGGGCGCACCACTCAACCTGGAGAAGGAAATACAATGATCATCGACCACCGCACCTACACATTCCACCCGTTGAAGATGGCCAAGTGGCTCAAGCTCTATCAGGAAAAAGGCCTTCCGGTTCAATACAAGTATCTCGGCCAGCCCCTGGCCATGTATCGCACCGAGGTCGGCACCCTCAATCAGGTGGTGACGCTCTGGCAGCTCAAGGACATGGGTGAATTCCAAAGCAGTCGCGCTGAACTCGCCAAGGATCCGGAATGGCAGGCCTTTCTGGTCGAGGTCGAAGCACTGAACGCGCTGCTCCACCAGGAAAACAAGTTCATCTCACCCATCGATCTGCCACCCAGAAGCTAAAAGCGACCTGCGAGGCGCAGTCGTAGCACCATGTCGAGCGGCGCTGCGGCCCGCTCTCGCCCAGATAGAAGCAAGAGGAGAATCGCCATGACAGCAGCCAGCGCGCCGCCGGTGGCAACCGCAAAAACAGAGCGGCTTCATTTTATTGACGGTGCCTACACGGCCGGCAACAGCGGCAAGATGTATGACGTCTTCAACCCGGTCGACGGGTCGACAATCTGCCGGGTCCATGAGGCCGGCCCCGCAGAAGTCGACGCCGCAGTAAAGGCGGCCCGCGCCGCATTGTCCGGCGAGTGGGGACAGCTGTCGGTCGCGGCCCGATGCGATTTGCTCTATCAGGTCGCCGACGAGATCAACCGCCGTTTCGACGCATTTCTGGACGCCGAAATCGCCGATACCGGCAAACCGGCGGCCATGGCCCGGATGATCGACATTCCCCGTGGGGCCGCCAATTTCAAGGTCTTCGCCGACACCATCAAGACGATACCGACAGAATCCTTCCACCTGGATACCCCCGATGGAGAAGGCGCCGTCAACTACGCGGTACGGGTTCCCAAGGGCGTCATCGGGGTGATCGCCCCCTGGAACCTGCCGCTTTTGCTGATGACATGGAAGGTCGGACCGGCGCTGACCTGCGGCAATACGGTCGTCGTCAAGCCATCGGAGCAGACACCAAGCACCACGACCCTGCTCGGCGAAGTGATGAATGCTGTCGGCATGCCGAAGGGTGTCTTCAATGTCGTCCACGGCTTCGGCCCGGGTTCCGCCGGCGAATATCTGACCCGGCACCCCGGCGTTGACGCGATCACCTTTACCGGTGAAACGAAAACCGGCGAAGAGATCATGAAGGCAGCGGCCAAGGGAGTGCGGGACGTGTCCTTCGAACTCGGCGGCAAGAATCCCAGCATCATCTTTGCCGATTGCGATTTCGAAAAGGCCGTCGAAGGCACCTTGCGTTCGGTCTTTTCCAATTGCGGCCAACAATGCCTGTCGACCGAACGCGTCTATGTCGAGCGACCGATATTCGATGCCTTCGTCAGCCGGATGAAGGCGGGCGCCGAGGCCATGAAGATCGGTGCTCCCTATGAAAAAGGCACGGAGCTCGGCCCACTGATCAGCCAGGCGCATCGCGAAAAGGTGCTGTCCTACTATCGCCGCGCCGTCGAAGACGGGGCGAGCGTGGTCACCGGTGGCGGTGTGCCCAAAATGCCCGGCGACCTGGACAATGGATATTGGATCGAACCGACGATCTGGACCGGCCTTGCCGACGATTCAGCCGTGATGCGCGACGAAATCTTCGGGCCCTGCTGTCATATCCGCCCCTTTGACACGGAAGAGGAGGTCGTGGCGCTCGCCAATGACACGCCCTATGGCCTGGCCTGCGCCATCTGGACGGCAGACGCCTCGCGGGTTCACCGGGTGGTACGCCGCGTTGAAGCGGGGATCATCTGGGTCAACAGCTGGTTCCTGCGGGATCTGAGGACACCCTTTGGCGGCAGCAAACAGTCGGGGATCGGCCGCGAGGGCGGTGTGCACTCGTTGGAGTTCTATACGGAACTGCGCAATGTCTGCGTAAAGATCTGATGCGCCTTATCGGACGAACACCGCTTGGAAAAGGACCTGCCCGACCATGTTGACAACACCCGACCGGCACGGCGGCCGCATTCTCGCCGACCAATTGCGTCTCCTTGGTGCCGATACTGTTTTCTGCGTTCCAGGCGAGAGCTTTCTTGATCTGCTTGATGGGCTTTATGCCCATCAGGACGACATAAAGGTCATCGCCTGCCGGCATGAATCCGGCGCGTCGAATATGGCCGATGCCTATGGAAAGATGACCGGCAAACCCGGCATTTGCGTGGTGACGCGCGGCCCTGGCGCCACCAATGCCGCAAACGGCATCCATACGGCGTTCCAGGATTCCACGCCGATGATTGTGTTGATCGGCCAGGTGGGGCGCGGCATGAGTGATCGCGAAGCCTTCCAGGAGATGGACTATCGCCGGGTGTTTGGTGAGATGGCCAAATGGATCGCCCAGATCGACGATCCGCGCCGCATTCCCGAATATCTCTCCAGAGCCTGGAAGGTCGCACTTTCAGGCCGTCCGGGGCCCGTTGTTCTGGCGCTTCCAGAGGATATGCTTTCGCAGCGCGTTTCAGTGGAGGATCTGCGTGCGACTCCGCTGCCGAAATCGGCGCCAACACCAGCCGCCATGACCCAACTCGAAACCATGATACGGCAGGCAAAAAAGCCGCTGCTTGTGGTCGGTGGACCGTCGTGGAATGCCCAATGCGCCCAAAAGGTTCAAGCCTTCGCTGAACGCAATGGCCTGCCGGTCGCTGCGTCCTTCCGCTGCCAGGATTACATTGACAATGCCAGCGACAATTATGTCGGCGTTATCGGCATCGCTCCCGCGCCCGGGCTGCGCCAGCGGATGCTGGAAGAGGTCGATCTGCTGATTGCCATCGGAACGCGCTTTGGCGAAATGACGACACAGGGCTATACGCTGCTGGATATTCCGAATCCGCAAATGACATTTGTTCACGTACATCCAGGCGCGGAAATGCTGGGGCAGGTCTATGCACCGGATCTTTCCATCGCATCCGATCCGGAAGCCTTCCTGGACGCCATCAAGGACATTGAGGTGACCGAGGGTCCGCAGAAATGGTCATCCTGGCGCAAGGATCAGCGGGCGGACTATCTCAACTACCTCAAGCCAACGCAGGTGCCCGGCAAGGTCAATATGGGCGAAGTGGTCCAGCATATCAGGCAGGTCATGCCGAAAGAGACCATTATCGCAAGCGGCGCGGGCAATTATACCGTCTGGGTGCATCGCTTCCATCAACACAGGCACTATCGCACTCAGTTGGCTCCGACCAGCGGTTCCATGGGCTACGGTGTCCCGGCGGCAATCGCCGCAAAGCTGTGCCAACCGCAGCGCGAAGTCATCTGCATTGCCGGTGACGGCTGCTTTCTGATGACCAGCCAGGAAATGGCGACGGCGCATCAATACGGTGCGGACATCATCTATATTGTCGTCAACAACGGCATGTATGGCACGATCCGCATGCACCAGGAACGCAATCACCCGGGGCGCGTCATTGCCACCCGATTGGTGAACCCGGACTTTGTTGCCTATGCCGCATCTTTCGGCATTGCCGGAGAGCGGGTTGAAGCCACGCAGGCTTTTGCGCCGGCTCTGCAGCGGGCGCGCAAGGCCAGCGGGGGATACATGATTGAAATCGTGGTCGATCCTGAAGCATTGACGCCTGCGCAATCGCTATCGGCCGCCCGCGAACAGGGCGAGCGCGCCCTTTCCGATTGACATTTGGGACATGAAACAGGGACCATTCAGGCCATGATAGTTGAAGAACGCATCTACACGCTGCAGATCGGCGCAGCGCCACAATATCTGAAACTCTATGAAGAAGAGGGCCTGGCCATCCAGCGTCCGATCCTCGGGCGCATGGTCGGATATTTTTCATCGGAAATCGGCGCCCTGCACCAGATCGTCCACCTGTGGGCCTACAAGGATCTTGCCGAGCGCTCGGAGCGCCGCGCCATCCTGCTGGCTGATCCGCGCTGGAAAGCCTATGCGCAGAAAACCCGCCCCTTGCAGATCAGCCAGGAAAACAAGATCCTGATCCCCGCCCCCTTCAGCCCCTGGGCGACAGATGACCCCGCCCTGGACATGGCAGCCCAGCCGGGAAAATGATCTGGATGGCGTGATGGGCTGCGTTTGCGTCCCCCAAGCAAACAGCCCTCTGGTTTCACCCATTCAATGTCCGGGCTGCCTTTTACCCTTTACGAGGATAAAATGGCCTGCGCCATTTGACATTTAAGACAAATTCAAAAAGCAATTCTGCCGAATTCAGGCACATGGAGCCCAAACGCCGAAATCGCAAAATAAGCGCCCCGCTGCGATCACAGATGTGCGCGACACTCCGCAGCAAGGCTGCTCTGCAGCAAGGCACAATTCGTTCTGGCAAATAGACTGAACTGTTGAAGCGCCATTGAATGAAGCCTGCGCAATTGCACCACGCCAGATACACACAGGCTGCTGCTCAATCGTATTGACAGCATCAAAACCCAGGGTCTCAGAGGCTCTTTTGGCCTGCGTCAAACGATCTGCTGAAACACCCATCGAAAGCATCCTGCATCGCGCGCGACGGCTTGCCGCTGTCCCGGCAAAACGTGCCATGCGCCATCGCCCCCCTTGGCGGCCCCCGTCGCGCAAATTCGACACATCGAAATCAGAGCCTCAACGGTTTGAAGCTGCCAATTAATCTGAAAGAACCTTGCGTCAGCGTCGTGATCAACGCTCCCGAAAGGGTGCATTGAACCCGTTCCGATGGAACGCAAGACGGCATTTTCCACGCACCGTTTTGCTTATTTGAGACCAGCAACGCAAACCAATAATGACAGATCGGTATCTTTTAACGCCTAATTTCTAAAAAATATTTCAATTTTTTTTCTATTAATATCAATAAAATAACAAAAATTGAGACACAGACGTTCCATATACCGCTTTACCTACGCTTGACAAAAAATACCGATCGGTACATAAATTGCCACCATAAGCGTACCGATCGGTAAACTTATGCATTGTTCAAATACACCCGCTCTCAGCCAAATGGAGGTTATAATGAGTGCCCATTCAAAATCGTTCCCCGGAAACCAGATCCGTCAAAGCATCATGGCATTGGCTGGCGCAGCCTTGCTTACAGCATCTGTCGTCAGCAGCGGCGCCCTGGCCGACAACAGTGGACTTCCCGATCCGGGCTTCGAGATCGTTCAGGGCAGAACCGCCCTTTTGGTCACGGACCCGCAGAATGATTTCCTCAGCCCCGATGGCGTGACATGGGGAGTCGTTGGAAAGAATGTCGAAGCCAACGGCACCGTCGAGAACATCGACCGCCTGTTCGCAGCGGCGAAACAGACAGGAATGCCGGTCTTCATTTCTCCGCACTATTATTACCCCCATGATCACGGCTGGAAGTTCGAAGGGGCCCTGGAAGCCCTCATGCACAAGATTGGCATGTTCGACCGCAAGGGACCGCTTTCAACGGAAGGTTTTGAAGGCTCCGGGGCGGACTGGCTCGATCAATACAAGAAATACATCGAGGACGGTGAAACTGTCGTCACCAGCCCACACAAGGTTTTTGGGCCGGAAACGAATGACCTTGTTCTGCAGATGCGCAAACAGGGCATCGACAAGGTCATCATCGCCGGAATGTCGGCCAATCTATGCACCGAATCGCACATGCGGGCACTGATTGAACAGGGTTTCGAAGTCATGGTCGTGCCCGACGCGACCGGCGCCGCCCAGGTTCCCGGCTATGACGGCTTTGCAGCGGCAGTCACCAATTTCCGCATGATCGCCAGCCATGTTGCCAACACCGATATGGCCGTCGCTGCAATCAACGCCGCAGCCGCCCGCTGACACCCGCACATAACACGCGTCCCCGGCGCGCCGCCCCACAGGCGCGCAGGTCTCCGATCATCCGGCCGCTCCCTCCGGACCGGTTGGTCGGAGACCCACCGAACCCTGAAGACAAAAGGATTCGACGGATGACCCGCCCATCACCAGCACCCGGCTCCGCAGCAAAGGCAGCCGCACAATTGCGCCTGGGATGCGTGGGTATCCTGCAAACCCGGTCTCTGAAAGCCTTGCGCCCCTGATAGGTCGCGACAAGGCGCGACGGGATCACCCAGTTCGGCGATGCTATCGCCTGGTGCAGCCTTGATAGCATTCCGATGCCGCCGGTCTCCGGCGGTTCCATTCGCTGACTTTATGGCAAGCGAAATACACCCAAACCGCCTGAAAAATGGCAACAACTGAAAGGAATATCAAGATGAAGACCACCAATAACCTGATCGTCGCAGCAACGCTTGTTGGCGCACTGTTCACCGCAACGTCGGCATTCGCAGTTGATGAATACAATGTCTCGAAGGGAACCACGGTTGATGGACATGGCGTGGCCTTTCGCGCCAACGATGTCGTCGCTCTCGTGAACGGTCTGGGGATCGTGCCGGGCCAGGCCACATACACCCACGTCCATGACGGCGTCGCTTACTATTTCGGTTCGGAAGCAACGCAGAAACAGTTCGCATCGGCGCCGGAGAAATACATGCCCAAATATGGCGGATACTGCGCCTATGGGGTTGCCAAGGGAAAGAAGCTCGACGGCAGCCCCCGTTTCGCCGACATCGTCGATGGCAAGCTCTTCCTCTTCCTCAACGCCGATGTTTTCAGGGCCTATGAGAAAGACAAGGCCGGCGTGCTGGCGAAGGCTGCGGAAAACTGGCCGGCCATGCATCATGTGTCTGTAGCGACGGTCAACGGCGGCGGGAGCTGACTTTTGACTGCGGGTCCCAAAACCCGGAAGGTGAATTGTTGCTGATTGCTGAAAATATTGCGGCAAACAGGGCAACGCGGCAGGCGCGCATCACGATACGCGCCTGCAATTGGCTCTCATCCTTGTAAAATCGACCCAGTCCCGGATGCTGCGGTTGGCGCGGCCTGCTACGATACCGACCGAGGAATACAAATAGAGATATAGGCGGTTCACGAGAGCATTGTTCCAATCAGCAACAAACTTCTGTGGTTCGTCAGGACACCAAACACTAGATGACATGGCTGATCGCTGTCCGCAAAGTCCAGCTCAACCCTTGCGGAAGATACTCCAAATCCACAGTCCCTGACAGGAACGACTCCGCCATTTCCTTGATCACCGTCTGACCAAATCCCTTATGAGTGGGTTGCTTGACGATTGGCCCACCCGATTCAACCCATCTCAAGGCAAGCATTGGCTCAACGTCATCTTCGATCGACCACAGGATGGATACTTCACCGGAATCCTCCGACAAGGCGCCATATTTCAAGGCGTTTGTTGCCAATTCGTGAATGGCCAATCCGATGGGTTGGACTGCATCGGTTTTTAAGACCAACTCCGGACCATCAATATTTATCCGATTGGTCGTCGGGTTTCCGAAAGGAGACAATTGATCGATCACCAAAGAACGCAAGCGAACCCCTGCAAAGTCCATTGAGATAAGCAAAGCCTGGTTGGAGGCAAGTGCGTTCAATCGTTGTGTGAACCGCTCCAGAAAGGTTTCGTGATTGGACTTCCGGCTGGTCATTCTGGCGATCGACTGAATGACTCCAATGAGGTTTTTTGTCCTGTGACGGGATTCACCCATCAGATAGACAAATCTTTCCTCACTTTTTTTAAGCGCGGTGATATCCATTATGGCAACCAGGCCAGAAACCGGTCGCAATTTCGATCCGCTGTCGTCCCTTTCAAATATGACCCGTTTTTTGGCATTCAACCAAAGGATCTCGCCATTTTGATGCACGACCCTGTGTTGAACATTCAGGTCATTGACGCCATCTGCATCCAACAGGCATCGAACCTGGGATTCTATATATCTTTTGTCTTCTACATGCACCTTGGCATGGAGGTCCCGGCGCAAAACAGGCATATCCGCTGGCAAGTCAAACAATTCTGCCGCCCTCTGATCGAGGGTGATTGTATCGGCAATATAATCAACGGATCCAAGACCAAGTTGAGCAAGGCTGACGCCCAATTCCAGTTGGGACGCTGCAAATGAACTGCCTTCAGAGTGCATCTTCAAGACGCCCATCGCTTTTGATCCTGACAATAAGGGTTCGCATTACCGTGCAATAAGCCAGAGCGTCAGCCTTGGGTCGGCAGAACCATGCAACATCATTATCGATCGCATTCCATCGCCACAATAAAATTTGACATAGCAAGTCTATCGCACAGACTTCACCTCATCGCGGTTTCAAACAAATTCCAGCAAATTGAACCATTCCGCATTTTGTGCGTTGGCTTTCCATGGCAATAGAGCTGATCAAGACAGGGTGTTGTGATGGAATGGCGAAAAAACTCTTGATCGTCGAAGACGACCCAATCATCGCAACGGACATGGAACTGTTTTTCTCCGATTGCGGATTTGATGTTGTGGCAGTGGCGCACAATGTGACCACCGCACTTGCGGCTATTGAAGAGCGCTGCCCCGACATCGCTCTATTGGACTTTCAGTTGGGCCAGGAAAACAGTTTGGAAATCGCAGAAACATTGGACAGAATGAAGATTCCATTTTGCTTTTTGACAGCGAGTTCAAGCGCTCAACTTCGCCATGCAATTTTTCCTGACGCAGCAATTTTCTCAAAGCCTGTTCGGTATGAACGCGTCGTGGAGCATATCGCCAAATATTTTACCTGAGGGCCTTTTGGTTTAATGACCTTGAATCATCCATTGTCGCTGAGACAACGACACCCGTGTTCTCAATGCCCCCTGGGTGCCAATTCTGCATTTCGTGCCATGACTGCCGATGAAACGGCATTCATGAAAGACTTCAAACGCGGCGAGCTGCAGGTCCAGGCCACTTCCACATTTTTGGTTGAAGGCAACAATAGTCCACACATGTATACGGTTCTCAGCGGGTGGGGGTTTCGTTACAAAACACTGGAGGACGGACGCAGGCAGATTCTCAATTTCGTTTTGCCGGGAGATCTGGTCGGCCTGCAGGGCACGCTTCTGGCCGAAATGCAGCACTCGGTCGAAGCGCTGTCGGATATGATGCTGTGTGTCTTCGAGCGAAATTCGCTTTACCGGTTATTCAAAAATCGCCCGAGCCTTGGCTTTGATGTGACCTGGCTGGCCGCCAAGGAAGAACAAATACTGGATGAGCATTTGCTCAGCGTGGGGCGTCGCAGTGCATTGGAACGCGCCGCATATCTTATTTCCTTTTTGCATCAGCGCGCCCGCCGGGTAGGTCATCTGCAGCAAGGCCAGCCTCTGGCGCCTTTCACACAAAACCATATCGCAGATACATTGGGTCTTTCGCTCGTGCATACAAACAAGACCCTGAAAAAGCTGCAGGACAAAGGCATCATTGAGTGGTCAGGCAAGACCTGTCTGGTGAAAGACACAAAGAGGCTCATGGATGTCGCCAATTGGGATGGAATTGCGGATATTCAGCGTCCATTTATCTAAAGCAGTTCACGACCAAAGCAGGCTGCATTTGGCAGGTCAAGGTCGTCGTTCCAAGTTCAATCCGGACATTGGTCCTGCGTCGTCGAACTGCTGAGTGCCGGGGACGGGAAATCAATCGTTTGAGGCAAATCAATAAAGGCGTTTCACATCTGTGCGATAAATACACCATTGGAGGAACTGAATATGTACAAAAATATCCTTGTCACGATCGCGCTGGATCACGCAAATGACAGTGCCAATACGCTTGCTATTGCCCGCGCTCTTGCTGCGGAAGGCGCGTCCATCACCGCTTTGAATGTTCTGGAGGAGATACCGGCCTATGTGTCGCAATATCTTCCAGAGGACAACTCCCAAAACCGGCACTCAAATGCCGAAGCGGAGCTGAAGGCGGCGCTTGCCGGTGCTGCTGGCGTCAGACCTGTTGTCGTGAGCGGACATGCGGGCACAACGATTGTTGACTATGCCAGGGAGCACGCAATCGATTGCATCGTGATCGCTTCCCACCGTCCCGGCCTGCAAGACTATTTCCTTGGATCGACCGCCGGCAGGGTCGTTCGCCATGCGCCCTGTGCGGTGCACGTGATCCGGTAAGCCTTCGGGTATACAAAGAAGCTGCCGATCATTCGTCTTGTGAAGATCACAGCGGCACCCGCGACTACCATATCACCTGCCTCAACCGGGCTTCGGTCCTGCCCCCTGACGCACGGGCCAGACTTCCATGACCCCGGCACACAGAACCAATGCGCCACCGGCAAGCTCCAGTGGCGCGAGGGTCTCATTGGCGAGCAGGACGGCTGAGACGGCGCCGACCAGGACTTCGCTCATCAACAGGATGCCGACGCGGGCCGGTTCCAGCCGCACCGTCGCCCACATCAAAGCCACAACCGACAGGCCCCACCACACGCCGCCGGTGACCAGGGCCAGTCCGAGCGAGGCTGCAAGGCTTCCCACCTGCACAGCGCTGGGCACAGGGCCGAGGAATGGTGCGAGTATCAGGGCCGTGCCCGCTGCGCCGATGGCGAAGACAAAGGCTGAGGGGCCCGGCCCGAGACTGGATTTCGCGCGCATGCCCGTTGTTCCGACGGACCACAATATGCCGGCCAGCAGCGCCATCCATTCTCCCGCGCCGCGCGGCAGCGGCAATTGTCCGTCTGCGCCCAGCATCACGGACAGACCGATAAGCCCCACCAGTATCGCCAGAACCCGCAGGCGCGGCGTGTGCCAGCCCATGATGTAGCGCCCGATCAGGGTGCTCCAGACCGGTGTCAGAAAATACAGCAGGATGATGATCGCCACCTGGCCATAGAGAAATGCGACCGAATACAAGGCAAAAGCCGCTCCGCCAATGGCAACGGAGATCAGCGCGATGGAATCTGACGCAAAAAACTGGCGCCGCTTCAGGATCGCGGCAGGTGACAGAAGCAGCGCCGCAGCCATGGTGATCGCCAGCGTGCCCCAGGCGCCGGACACCCCTCCATCGGCCAATGCACGCACGGGTATCCAGTAGAAGCCCCAAAGGACGCCGGTGACGACAACGATCAAGGTCGCCAGAAATGTCGTGCGTTCCTGTGTCATAGGTGGCATTCCAAAGTTTGTGCAAGGGTGCTGACGTTGATCTGTTTTGAATTTTCCAGAGGGCGATCCGCCAAATCAGGGCGTTAATCCGGCCCCTTCACATTCGGCGGTTGGGACTTGCGAATAGCAGGGTAACGCTCCTTCGTCGAAATACCTGTCCATTTTCTGATATCGCCGCGAACATCCACTCTGGCGAGACCGGCAGAACGGATGTAGGGCATAGACATGAGCAGGTCCATCCCGTCACCGGCAATTCAACAGAAGCCCTTGCATGATCAGCATCGCATGTGCCTCCCCGATCAGCCTGTAGTTTACGGCGTAATTGCATCCGCAGATTGCATTTTATTTACAAAGGGGTTTGCCAAGTATTATACTTGAATGTGGGAGCGACCATGCAAAAATTGCACACGAGTTTATCCAGGCGGAGCTTTCTTGGCACATTGGCTGCGACCTTCGCTGTCAGTGATTCAAAAACCCTGTCTGCCGACAATTCAAGGCCTGTCCGAATCAGGCTGAGATCGGATCCCTTTCCGTTTGATCCGGCAAACCACGTCACACCCGAGAACGAAATCGTTTGCCGCGCCGTCTATGCACCGCTGACACGGATGAGCGGAAACGGATGGGTTCCTTTTCTCGCGAAAGAAATCGTCGAGGATCATGACTTCTCCGGTAAAACTCCCAAATGGAGAATAAGAATTTCATTGCCTGCTGGCGCGGTTTGGTCAGGTCCCGATGCGCGGGATATTGAACCGAGAGACATAACGGACACGATAACCCGTCTGCGGGATGCGGGGCTGCCGGCTTGGCAGGATGTTGTTGACGCCGAATTCATTGATGCTCACAACTTGCATCTGGTACTTGCCAGAAAGGACGTGTCTCTCTGGAGAACCGCATTCCCGAGAACGGTTGGAAGCATTACCAAACGCGGCCGGGAGATCAGTATCGAGAATACGCGACAAGGCGAGGCTTCAGGCCCCTATTACCTCGAACAGCATTGGCCGAACGACAGGCTGATGCTTTCTCGGCGGGACGAATGGAACGGAGCTGCGCCCGGCATCAAACGGGCAGAGTTTCTGATCATTCCCCATACGGAGACGGCGCTTGTGCTGTTTCGAAACGGAGAGCTCGATATCATCAATGTCACATCCGCAACCGTTGGAAGCCAGCGACAGGAACGTTTTGACGAGTTTGGCGACAGTTTTGTCGAAGTCAGGGACTCCAGCCGGGTTATCTATGTCGGAATGGACACGAATAACGGCGCCACCGGGGATGAAAATGTCCGCCGCGCCGTGATGGCGGCCATTGATCAGGACGCCGTTGTGAAGGAGACATTTGGCGAGATTGCGGCCATTGCTGCCTACGGTGTGATTCCCCGCCAATTTATCGGTGGCATTGAAAAGAGGACATCAGAAGAACAGGCAGCAGGCAACCCGAACAGGGCAATGGCGATCTTGCAGGAGGCCGGCCACGAAAGGGTCGATACCGAAATTTTCGTTCCTTCGTGGCTTGGGTCTTTAGGTTTGAATATTGCTGAGGTCATCAGTGAGCAATTGAAACCCGCCGGCATACAAGCATCTCCTCGCCTCATTGAAGCTGGAAATTGGATTTCCGAGGGCATGGAACAGCGTGGTATCTTTCTGGACTGGACTTCCGATTCTTTCGATGCGGCGACGGCCCTCGCAGGCTTTTACAGCAAAAGCCAGTACAATCCCTCGGGATTTGAACACCCCGAATACGATGCGCTGTATGAGCAGGCGCTTGTAGTCGGCGACGAAGACCGTTCCGGTTTGTACAGCTCCATGCAAAAAATTCTGACGGACAATGCCGTGGTCGTACCGATAGCCCAGCAAAAAGAGGTCTGGCTTGTGCGTGACGGCCTGTCTCCCAGTTTTGCTCCCAACGGTCAGCTTGGCGATCTGCTGGATTTCCAGGTGCTTCGTTGAAATGTCAAACCGCGTCATCAGGGGAGAGCGGGAACTTGCCATTACCGCACTCGTTTCAATAGCCGTATTTCTCCTTTTGGCTGTCCCGAATGCTAGACCGCCATCGCCGCAATCGCTCATGGAGGAGGCCGTCGAGGAACCCGATTGCGTACGGAGTGCGCCGCTGCGTCAAGTTGATTTAGATGCAGAGCTTCAAGTCGCGGCACTCGACCTCAGTAATGTCGATCTGAGCGGCAAGGATCTCAGCAACAGGGTCTTTGATCGCGTGAATTTCATCGGAGCCGACCTGACAAGGGCCGATCTCGCGAACGCCGTGTTCGACACCGTCGATCTCACCTGTGCAAAGCTGGTTCTGGTTAACGGAAGTGGGGTCAAATTCCTCGTTTCGGATTTGTCCGGCGCCAAGTTGAACGACAGCAGCTTCAAGTCCGCGAGTTTCCAGTTCTCGACAATGGCCTTCACCGATCTCTCCCATGCACGTTTTGAAGACGCCGACGTGCGCGATGTCGACTTTACCGGGGCGATTTTGGTGAACACCGAAATCGCCGGGACGCGGCTGGGAACCTCCGATTTCAAGTTCTCTGACTATCGGCCGGCAGATGCCCCCAAAGGCGGCCAGGCACAGAATGTCGTCGGCATCGATCAAGTCCGCCTGAGCAAGCCCGAATTTGCAGGTCTTAATCAACTTCAAAAGGCCTATGAGGAAGCAGGACTGTCAGCCTCCGCGGCTGACGTCGGCGCCGTTGTCGCCCGTTGGGACCGCTATTTCGATCTTTACGACAATCCCCCTGCATCGTTCGGCGCAAAGGCTATTCATGCAGGAAAAGAATTTCTCTTCGGCGTGATCGCAGCCGACGGCAGCCAGCCTGTCAGGCCATTCTGGATATTGGGAATCGTGATCCTATGTTTCGCGGCCATTTTCTGGATTGCGCTCATGTTCGCGAAGAATCCCTATGAACTGATCCGTTATAAAATCTCGATCGGAGATGACACAAGAATTCCGGATGGTGCCATGAACGCCCTGTGGCCTGCCACCCTGCTCGCCTTGAGCAATTCGTTGCTGATCGCTGCGCCCAAATTCAGCCTGCTTGACGGATTGATGAGGATTTTCGGCAGCGAGGCACCCTATAGAACAGGACGTTGGGTCAGAGCACTGGGATTCGTGCAACCGATTCTGACGCTTGTTGTCCTGATCGGTTGGTATGTCGCCAGGGCGTGATGTATCTGACAGAATGCGCTGATCACTTGGTGAAATCCCGATTCCGACACGGGAAGGGATCTAGGGGGAAACGGCGTCCCCAAAATCACGGTCTCGCACGTACCTCCACCCATCCCGGCGGCTTCGCCTAATCCCGGTCCTCCGGCTCCTGAAACAGGCTGATCTGCTGTTGCGCCAGGTCCTTGGGTGCATTGAGGCCCAGATGGCCCCAGGCGTTGGCGGTGAGCAGCCGGCCGCGCGGGGTGCGCTGGATGAAGCCCTGCTGTATCAGGAATGGCTCGATAATGTCCTCGATCGCATCGCGCGGTTCTGACAGCCCGGCGGCAATGGTCTCGACACCGACCGGCCCGCCGCCGAAATTCTGGGCGATCATCGTCAGGTAGCGCATGTCGAGCTGATCCAGCCCCATATGGTCGACCGACAGCCGCGTCAGGGCATCGTCGGCGATCTCCTGTGTCACCGCCTCGACGCGGGCAACCTCGGCAAAATCACGCACCCGGCGCAGCAGACGCCCGGCAATGCGCGGTGTGCCGCGGGCCCGCCGGGCAATTTCCAGTGCGCCGTCATCGGTGATCGGCAGGCCCATGATCCGGGCGCCGCGCCGCACGATGAATTCCAGTTCCGGCACCGTGTAGAAATTGAGCCTGACGGGAATGCCGAAGCGATCCCGCAGAGGCGTGGTCAAAAGGCCGAGCCGTGTCGTTGCGGCAATCAGCGTGAATTTCGACAGATCGATCTTCACCGAGCGCGCCGCCGGCCCCTCACCAATGATCAGGTCAAGCTGGTAATCTTCCATCGCCGGATAGAGAATCTCTTCAATCGCCGGATTGAGCCGATGTATCTCGTCAATGAACAGGACATCGCGCTCTTCCAGATTGGTCAGCAGCGCGGCCAAATCACCGGCCTTGGCAATGACCGGCCCGGAGGTCGAGCGAAAATTGACGCCCAGTTCCTTCGCCATGATCTGCGCCAGGGTCGTCTTGCCGAGCCCCGGCGGGCCGACAAACAGCACATGATCCAGCGCCTCTCCGCGTGCCTTGGCAGCCTCGATGAAGACTTTCAGATTGGAGCGGGCCTCCGCCTGGCCGGTAAAGTCATCAAGACTTTGCGGGCGCAGTGACATCTCGGCATCTTCACCCAGCGTTTCACCCGTCACAAGTCGCTCTTCGTCACGCATCAATTATTCCCGCTGCCATTTCCACTGCCAATCCCGCTACATGTTCGGCAAGCTGCGCCAATACACTCATTTGGACAATTCCTTCAGGCCAAGCCGGATCAGCGTCGCTGAATTTGCTGTTTCCCCGGCCGAGCGCAGCGCAGCGGCGACCGCATTGGCCGCCTGTTCGCGCGAATAGCCCAGATTGGACAGGGCCGAGACCGCGTCGCTCACCGGCCCGCCGGCAACCCCGTCGCCGAGATCGCGTTTGAGGTCCATGGCCTCGCCCGGATCGCCGGCATAGGCCGGCACCTTGTTTTTCAATTCGGTCACGATCCGCTGGGCCACCTTTGGCCCGATGCCCGGCGCCCGTGCCACCATGGCCTTGTCCTGCAGCGCGATGGCATTGGCAAGGTCGCTGGCCGAAAACGTCGAGAGCACCGCCAGAGCCACCTTGGCGCCGACACCCTGCACCGATTGCAGCAGACGAAACCATTCACGCTCCAGCGCCGAGGCAAATCCGTAGAGTTTCAGCTGGTCTTCACGCACAAAGGTCTCGATTTGCAGCACGACAGCCTCGCCAATGCTGCCAAGTCCGGCGAGCGTGCGGCTCGAGCAAAAGGCGATATAGCACACACCATGGACATCGATCAGAACGTGATCGTCGCCGATTTCCTCAATGGTGCCCTTCAGTTTCCCGATCATTGAAAATCCAATCCTACAGGCTTGCGGCCAGTTTGAGCCGACCGACAATAGATTGCCGGTGATGGGCATGGCAAATGGCGATGGCCAGCGCATCGGCGGCATCATCCGTATCGAACTGCGCCTTCGGCATCAGCACCCGGACCATCTTGAGGATCTGTTTCTTGTCGCCATGCCCGACACCGATCACCGATTTCTTGACCGTATTGGGTGCGTATTCGGCAACCGGCAGCCCGGCAAGCGCCGGAACCAGCAAAGCAATGCCGCGCGCCTGGCCCAGTTTCAGCGTCGCAGTCGCATCCTTGTTGACAAACGTATGCTCCACGGCCGCCTCATGGGGCATGTGGGCATGCACGATTTCATGCAGGCCATCATGCAACTGGCAAAGGCGGGAGGCCAGGTCGAGATCGGCATTGGAGCGAATGGTTCCCGAAGCGACAAAACGCAGGGAATTGCCGAGGCTTTCAATCAGCCCCCAGCCGGTTCTGCGCAGCCCCGGATCAATTCCGATAATACGTGTCGGTTCAGACTGACCCATGTTTTGATCCACCATCTATTGCCGGTGTTCTATGCCACACAAATGCGAACAAAACAAAAACATTCGAGCATTAATAACAAAAACCCGGATCACAAGACCCGGGTTTGAATGTTGTCGACAGAGTATGAAATTATCTCAAAGCGCATCAGGCCTCTTCGAGTTTGGCCATGATCTCGTCGGAAATATCGAAATTGGAATAGACGCTTTGCACGTCGTCATCGTCTTCCAGCGCATCCATCAGCTTCAACAGCGTGCCGGCGCGCTCCTCATCAACGTCAATGGTGTTTTGCGGCCGCCAGATGGGCTTGACCGATTCAGCCTCCCCCAGGGTCGCTTCCAGCGTTGAGGTCACATCACCAATGGCTTCAAATGCACAGATCACGGTGTGTCCGTCCTCGCTTGACTGGACATCATCGGCGCCGGCTTCAATCGCCGCTTCCATCATCGCGTCCTCGTCACCGGCCTCAACCTTGTAGACAATCTCGCCAACCCGGTCGAACATGAAGGCAACAGAGCCGGTTTCACCCAGCGCACCGCCATTTTTTGAAAAACACGAACGCACATTCGAAGCCGAACGATTGCGATTGTCTGTCAGCACTTCGACGATGACAGCAACACCGCCCGGACCATAGCCCTCGTAGCGGATTTCCTCATAGTCGGCAGCGTCGCCGCCTGCGCCCTTGTTGATGGCCCGCTGGATATTGTCCTTGGGCATCGATTGGCCCCTGGCATTCTGCACGGCCAGCCGCAATCTTGGATTGCCGTCGATATCCCCGCCACCCATTTTTGCGGCGACGGTCACTTCCTTCGACAGTTTGGAAAACAGTTTCGAACGCACTGCGTCCTGTCGCCCCTTGCGGTGCATGATATTCTTGAATTTTGAATGGCCTGCCATGGCGCTCCGCCCACTTGCGTAAAAATCTCTGATGCGCCGCCTTATAGGCAAGTCGACTGCAATCGTCCAGACGGTGCGGCCAAAGTCCCCGTCATTAGAACCGTTTGCGTGCAAAATGGCGTGTGTCGACATCATACTTGCACCTTGTGCTGATCAAACACGCGTGAAGCGGCTGGATTTCCGATGGAAGACTGATACACTGAATGTCTGACGGCAGCTATCAGGGTTCACAACGGATCAACGCGCCATGAAACAGACGATTATCAACATTTCCTCCATCGGCCTGTTGCTGGCCGCCGTTCTGGCGTCTTCAGGGTTCACGGTCCTGCCCTCATCTGATGTGGCCACCCCTGTTTTATCCATGAAGACCCAAAAGGCCCAGTCTTCGCAAACCGTCGCACCAAGAGCCGTGTCCACCTGTCAGGCCATCGCCCAATTGCGCGGCGATGTGCGTCTGGCCTCCGGTGAACCCCTGAACCGCGATCAGGTCCGGCTGACCTATATCAATCACTCGACCTATCTGATCGAAACGCCGCAAGGGGTGCGCATTGCCACCGATTACAATGGCTATGCAGGTCCGCGCGAGGTGCCCAATGTCGTCACCATGAACAAGGCCCATAGCGGTCATTTCACCATGAATGCCGACCCGGCCATCGACCATGTGCTGCCCGGCTGGAACCCCGATGGCGGTGCCGCCGATCATGATATTGTGGTGGGGGACACCTATATTCGCAATGTCGCGACCGATATAAGGTCCGGGTTCGGTGGTGCGGAGCCCGACGCCAATTCGATCTTCATCTTTGAGGTTGCCGGTCTTTGCATCGGCCATCTTGGCCATCTGCATCACGAACTGACCGACAGTCACATTGCACAGATCGGCAGGCTCGATGTGCTGATGGTGCCGATTGATGGCGGCCTGACCCTTGGCCACGAGCGGATGAGCGCCATCGTCAAACGTTTGCGGGCATCGGTCATTCTACCCATGCATCGCCGCGGCGCCTCGATCGAATCGTTCCTTCGTTTGTTTGGCAAGGACTTTGCCCACGACTTCCGCAATGAGCCGGACGTTACCGTCTCTCTGCGCAATCTGCCGCGCCAGCCCACCATCATCATTCTCAGCGGCGTCTGATCAATCACCGAAATCCGGCAAAGCCTCGGAAAGCCGCGGCCCGATCCGCAGCGGATGAATTGATTCGGCAAGGCCCGTGCGGTCGGAAATTTCAACGGCCACACCGCAAATTGTCGCCGGTCCCGTCGCCGCTTCAAAACGGTTTTTCGGGACCTTGGAGACGAAGCGGTTGATCGGCTCTTCCTTGTCCATGCCCAGCGACGAATCATAGTCGCCGCACATGCCGGCATCGGACATATAAGCCGTGCCGCCATTCAATATCTGATGGTCTGCGGTCTGAACATGGGTATGGGTGCCAACCACCAGACTTGCCCGCCCATCAACGAAATGGCCGAAACATTGTTTTTCGCTGGTCGCTTCGGCGTGAAAGTCGATGATCACCGCATCGGCCTGCTCGCCCAATGGACAGGCGGCAAGTTCCCGTTCGGCGGCCATGAAAGGATCATCCAGATCGGGATGCATGAACACCCGCCCCATGATGTTGCTGACCAGCACGCGGGCGCCATTGCGTGCAATGAAAACGCCCGAACCATGCCCCGGTGTACCGTCAGGATAATTCGCCGGCCGCAAAAAGCGATCATGTCGCTCACAAAAGCTTAGCGCCTCGCGCTGATCCCACACATGGTTGCCTGTGGTCACCACATCGGCGCCGGCGTCAATTGTCCGCATGTAGATTTCTTCGGTGATGCCAAAACCGCCGGCCGCATTCTCGCCATTGACGACGACAAAGTCGAATTTGTAATCCCGGATGAGGCCGGGCAACTTGTCCCAGACGACCGTGCGCCCGGAACGCCCCACCAAATCACCCAAAAATAGAAATCTCATAACGTCACGACCTGTTTTGGGGCACTTGATAAAACCCGCTTTGTGTTAATATTGCAGACAATGGCACATCATGGGCCTCATGCGGAACCTGCTCGACTTCCTGCAGATCAAATGCCACGCCGATGAGTCTTGGTTGCTGACCCTTTTCATGCAATCGCGCAATCGCCCGATCGTAATGGCCGGCACCATAGCCAATCCGGTTGCCCATCCGGTCAAAGGCCACTAGCGGCACCAGCATGACGGTCGGATCCAGCTCCGCAGCCTGCGGACCCGGACCAAATGTGCCAAATCCCGCATCGATGAATTCTGCGCCCCTGATCAATTCGCGAAAGACAATCCGCGTTCTGTCCAGAACGACAGGCAGACACAATCGCGCGCCCGTTTCTGCCAGATGAAACATCAGGGGGCGAATATCGACTTCGGAGCGCATCGGCCAGAATCCCGAGACAATTTCTCCCGACAAATGACCCAGAGCCTCAAACCCCATTTGATCAATCATCAGGCTGGCTTCAATGCGCGCTTCAATGGTCATGGAATCGCGCGCGGCAAGTGTGCGGCGACGCAATCCAGCTTTCAATTCCTGTGCACACATTGCACTTGTCCTGCTTGTCTGACTGCTCCAGCATGGCGGAACACCAAAGGAACTGCGTGCCGTGGAAGAATGTTTAAGGTGCGGTCCACAACAGCCGGTGGGATTATACGATCCCGGGAACCTACAACGTAGGTGGGTGCCATATGCTGAAACCCACGGGTCTCAACAGGGACAGCTCCCTTAGGATCAATTAAGGCCCCGGGGATTGAGTTCCCTGCCGAGAGGCGCAGACCGCAAGCTGAATATAAGGTCGCTGCGAACAAAGCACCAGCCCCAAATGAGGGTTATTGTGATGGCTGAATAAATATTTGGCAGCGGCTATTGATGGCAGGTTCCCGGGCACATTCCCGGGTACATTCCCCGGTACATTCCAAGACAGGATCAAAGGCACCGGCGCCGCCACGATCAGCGGCGTCCTCAGCTCTTTTCCAGCTTTTGCGCAATGCGCTCTGCCTGGTCGGCGACCTGGCCGATAAGCTTGGCCATAGTGGCATCGGCATCATCAACCTGTGCCAACGCCGTATCACGGGTTTTTTTCAGACTGTCGACTTCACTTTCAAGACCGCGCAATTTGCGCTGCACTTCACTGAGCTCATCCATCACCAGGATGCCGGCCATCACCGTGATGCGCAGGTCACCCATTTCCCCGAACTCACCCTTCAGGTGGCTGACATAGCGGTCAAATTTGCCTGCAAGCTCGGTCAGGTGTTTCTCCTGCCCCTCTTCACAGGCCATGCGATAGGCCTTGCCGTCTATATTTACTGTGACCTGTGCCATAAGATTGCCCTACCGATCCAGAACTGCCCGGATCGTTTCCATTGCTGTGACCAGTCTGCGTGACACTTCCTTGTTGGCTTCGGCCAACCGCTCGGCGCGTTCTTCCGAATGATCGAGCTCCTGGGCAAGCCGCGACCGGTCAGCGTTGAGACGCTGCACCTCTTCTTCGGCGTCGGCAAAATCACGCTCTTTCTCGACGCGGCCGTCAACCGCATTTTCGAGTCTGGAGAGAGCTTTGCTGAGGCCCTGAAGTGCTGTTTTTGCAGTATTCGCACCTGGCATTATTAATTCCTGTGCCTTGCGAGTTCACAATTCGTTTGATTCTCGGGCACTTATACCACAAAGATTAAGCGCTACAGGAAGCCGTCGTCAATCTTCTTGGCAATCTCACCTGTTTTGATTGGGGATAACCTGATCCAATTGGCCAATCCGATAACAATCAGGCATTTACACGGCAGCAATGCAATGATTTGCCACCTCTTAACACCCAAAACAGCGACGAAACAGCCTTTCGGCCATGTCATTTATTGACTTCACCCCATCACCTGCTATGTGTCTCCTGCTTTCAATAGGAGCCCATAACGGGCTGCCGCAAGACACCCTGAAAAAGCTGAATTGTCATGATCCCACGCGAAAAACATGAACGGATGGCCAACGCGATCCGCTTTCTCTCAATGGATGCCGTCGAGAAGGCCAAATCCGGCCACCCTGGGCTGCCAATGGGCGCTGCCGATGTTGCGACAGTCCTGTTCACCAAATTTCTGACCTTCGATCCCAAGCACCCGAAATGGCCGAACCGCGACCGCTTTGTCCTTTCTGCCGGTCATGGATCGATGCTGATCTATTCCCTGCTCTACCTGCTCGGCTACGAAGACATCACCATCGACGAAATCAAGAATTTCCGTCAATTGGGCTCCAAGACGGCAGGCCACCCGGAATACGGTCATGCCGCTGGCATTGAAACCACCACCGGACCCTTGGGTCAGGGCCTTGGCAATGCCGTCGGAATGGCCATCGCGGAACGCAAGCTGGCCGATGAATTCGGCAGCGACATCGTCGATCACCACACCTATGTGCTGGCCGGTGACGGTTGTCTGATGGAAGGCATCAGCCAGGAAGCGCTCTCCCTGGCCGGGCACCTCAAACTCAACAAACTCATCGTCTTTTGGGACAACAATGGAATTTCCATTGACGGCGCCGTGAGCCTCGCCGATTCGACCGATCAGATCGCCCGTTTCAATGCCTCTGGCTGGAACACGATCGCGGTTGACGGCCATGATCCCGATGCCATTGCCTCCGCAATCGAAACGGCGCAGAAATCCGAAAAACCCACCTTGATTGCCTGCAAGACAATCATTGGATTTGGTGCACCGACCAAGGCAGGCACTGCCAAGGCCCATGGTTCACCGCTTGGTGCCGAAGACATCGCCGGTGCGCGCAAGGCGCTCGGATGGACATCGGAACCTTTTGATATCCCTTCAGATATTCTCGATTGCTGGCGCCTTGCCGGCCTGCGCTCGACCAAGGAACGCAAGGCATGGGAAGAGCGCCTGGCTGAAACCGATGCGGACAGCCGTGCAGCCTTCACCCGCCGCATGAGCGGCGACCTGCCGGGCGGCTTCGATTCCGCCATTGATGCCTACAAGAAGAAACTGGCAGATGAACAGCCGAAGCTGGCAACACGCAAATCCTCCGAGGATGCGCTGACCGTCATCAATGGCGTTGTGCCCGAGACGATTGGTGGCTCGGCTGACCTGACCGGCTCGAACAATACCAAGACCGAGCAGACCGCCTCGATCACGCCGGACGATTTTTCCGGGCGCTATATCCACTACGGCATCCGCGAGCACGGCATGGCAGCGGCCATGAACGGCATCGCCCTGCATGGCGGATTGATCCCCTATTCCGGTGGTTTTCTGATCTTTTCCGATTATTGCCGACCGTCGATCCGGCTTGCCGCCCTTATGGGCATTCGCGTCATTCACGTCTTTACCCATGATTCCATCGGGCTTGGCGAAGATGGCCCGACGCATCAGCCGGTGGAACATCTGGCCGCCCTGCGTGCCATTCCCAACCTGCTGACATTCAGACCGGCAGACGCCACTGAAACAGCCGAATGCTGGCAATTGGCGCTGGAATCGGAGGCCAGACCATCGGGCATCGCGCTGACACGCCAGAACCTGCCCTCCGTGCGCACCAGCTATATCGCAGAAAACATGTGCGCTTACGGCGCCTATGATCTGGTGCCGGCCAGTGATGCTGACGTCACCATATTCGCTTCAGGCTCCGAAGTGGAAATTGCACTGGAGGCGCGCGAAAAGATTGAGGCGTCAGGCCACACCGTACGTGTTGTTTCCGTACCAAGTTTTGAACTGTTTGAAGAGCAGTCGGAAGAATACAAGCAATGTATTCTCGGCACCTCACCCGTCAAGGTCGCCATCGAAGCGGCTGTCCGTCAGGGCTGGGACCGGTTCATCGGCAATGACGGTATCTTCATTGGCATGAAAGGCTTTGGCGCATCAGGACCTTATCAGGAACTCTACGCCCATTTCGGAATTACCGCTGACGCAACTTTCGAAGCTGTCGAGGCAAAATTGAACAATTTGGCAGGACAGGAAGAGACCTGATCCCTGCCCGCAGGAAAGGGCGCTGAGCAATCAGGTCCAGCCCGCTGCAATTGCACCTAAAGATCGGAGAAATGTTCATGACCGTTAAAGTTGCCATCAACGGGTTTGGTCGCATAGGCCGCAACGTGCTTCGCGCCATCATCGAATCGGGACGCACCGATATAGAGGTTGTTGCCATCAATGATCTGGGCCCGGTTGAAACCAATGCCCACCTGATGCGCTATGACAGTGTGCATGGCCGCTTTACTGGGACCGTTACTGTTGACGGTGACACGATTGATGTCGGCAGAGGCCCGATCAAGGTCACGGCCATCCGTGATCCAAAGGAATTGCCCTGGGGCGATGTGGATATTGCCATGGAATGCACCGGCATTTTCACGTCCCGTGACAAGGCTGCCCTGCATCTTGCAAACGGCTCGAAACGTGTCCTCGTTTCAGCGCCGGCCAGCGGCGCCGACAAGACCATCGTCTTTGGTGTCAATCACAATACATTGACCAGCGATGATCTGGTTGTTTCCAACGCATCCTGCACCACCAACTGCCTTTCACCGGTTGCCTATGTCCTGAACAAGACCTTTGGCATCGAAAAAGGCTTCATGACAACAATCCACTCCTATACAGGCGACCAGCCGACGCTGGACACCATGCACAAGGATCTGTACCGCGGCCGTGCTGCCGCCGTGTCGATGATCCCCACCTCCACCGGTGCGGCAAAGGCCGTTGGCCTCGTGCTGCCTGAACTCAATGGCAAGCTTGATGGCGTTGCCATTCGTGTGCCGACGCCCAATGTGTCGGTCGTCGACCTGAATGTCATCACCAGCCGCGCCACCACCGTCGAAGAGATCAACAATGCCATTCGCGAAGCAGCCGATGGTGAACTCAAGGGCATCCTGGGCTACACGGATGAGCCTCTGGTCTCCATCGACATGAACCACGATTCCCATTCTTCCATTTTCCACATGGACCAGACAAAGGTTCTGGATGGAACCTTTGTGCGCATTCTGACTTGGTATGATAACGAATGGGGTTTCTCCAACCGCATGTCTGACACGGCAGTGGCCATGGGGAAACTCATCTGAGATCTGTCGACTTCTTGAATTGAGGGTTCGGGCGCATGTTGCAGATAAGGCCGAATTGCGAATATTGCGATAAGGATCTTGCCGCTGACGCGCCCGACGCCCGCATATGCAGCTATGAGTGCACATTCTGCGCTGATTGCGTGGACGATGTGCTGCACAATGTATGCCCGAACTGCGGCGGTGGCTTTGAAAAACGGCCCATTCGGCCGCAGCACGCCCATCGCAGGGGGGCCGGCCTGGCCCATGCACCGGCATCGACGCAGCGGGTGCACCTCAAGCATGACCGCGACACACTCGCCACATTCACCTTGCCATTGAGCAATATTCCGCCAGAAGAGCGCTGATCATGACTGACTTCAAAACACTCGATTCCATTGATAATCTTGCCGGTAAAAAAGTCCTCGTTCGTGTTGATCTCAATGTGCCGGTCCGCGATGGCACTGTCACCGATACGACCCGTATCGAGCGCGTGGCGCCCACATTGCGTGAATTGTCCACCAATGGCGCGCGGGTCATTCTGCTGGCGCATTTTGGCCGTCCGGACGGCCATGTGGTCGAAACCATGTCGCTTCGACCGATTGCCCACAAGGTCGAGGAAATCCTCGACCAAAGGGTGCATTTTGCCACCGATTGCATCGGCGAACCGGCGCAGGAAGCCATAGAGGCCATGACCGATGGCGACATCCTGCTGCTGGAAAACGTCCGGTTTCATCCCGGCGAAGAAAAAAATGATGCCGCCTTTGCAGCGCAACTTGCTCAAAATGGCGATATTTATGTCAATGATGCCTTTTCGGCCGCCCACCGGGCCCATGCATCGACTGAAGGTATCGCCCATCTTCTGCCCTCCTATGCGGGCCGCACCATGCAGGCCGAACTGGAAGCCCTTGAAAAGGGTCTCGGAAACCCGGCACGGCCGGTTGTTGCCATCGTCGGCGGCGCAAAAGTGTCCACCAAGCTGGATCTGCTGATGAACCTTGTCGGCCAGGTGGATGCTTTGGTGATTGGCGGCGGCATGGCCAACACCTTTCTTGCGGCCAAGGGAACAGCCGTTGGAAAATCGCTTTGCGAGCATGATCTGGCAGCCACCGCCAAGCAGATCATGATCGAGGCGGCAGCAAAAAATTGCGCCATCGTTCTGCCGGTGGACGGGGTTGTCGCAGAAGAATTCAAAGCCGGTGCAGCAAACCAGACAGTCGACATCAATGCGGTCCCTGCCAATGCCATGATCCTCGATCTCGGCCCAAAATCCGTTGCGACCATCAACGACTGGATCGCCAAGGCAAGAACCCTTGTGTGGAATGGCCCGCTCGGCGCCTTCGAAATAGAGCCCTTTGATGCGGCAACCGTGGCAGCGGCCAAATTTGCCGCGCAGCAAACCTGTGAAGGCCTGCTGACCTCCGTGGCAGGCGGCGGCGATACGGTCGCCGCACTCAACCTTGCCGGCGTCACCGACGATTTTACCTATGTCTCCACCGCTGGCGGCGCCTTTCTGGAGTGGATGGAAGGCAAACCACTGCCAGGCGTCAATGCCTTGAAGAGGTAGGCCGGTGGATTGACCCAGACGGAAGAGTCCGATTTGGGACTCTCGTCTGATTGCATTTGTTTGAGAAGAGATTTGTGGCGATTCTGCTTGGCTTTCAGCTTTTCAATCTTGTCGGCGAAATCTCCACGGCCATCCGATCCATGATCGCCAGAGCGGCTGGCTTTGTCGAAGCTATCGCTCTCGTCCACTTGCTTTAGATAGGCGTCGAGCCGCTCATCAGCTTCCTTGATGGCTCTCGTCAGGCCCGTCTTGGTGACGTTCTTGTCCTTGGCATTGACCGCCTTGATCCGGGTTCCCTCCACCGCCAGCAACCCACGCCCGAAAAGATCAAGCTTGCGGCACAACATGATAAATTCCCGGAACACTTGTTTGAAGATTGCTCGGGTGTCGCGCCGGAAGTCAGAGGGAATCCCGAAAGGGGCGGGGTTTCACACGGTGTGGATGGTCTTCGCGACAGTTATCTAATTGGCAAAGTATCTTGATAACGTCTGCCTAACTTGGTAACTTAACCAAATGGATAACAATTTATCGAAGCCGTTTCAGGCTTTGGGGGATGCAACGCGTCTTGCTGTCGTGGAACGTCTACTGAAAAGCGATGCGTCCGTTAGTGAACTGGCAGAGCCATTTGAAATGGCACTGCCCGCCTTCACCAAGCACCTTGGCGTTCTGGAACGTGCAGGACTGATTGTAAGCCATAAAACAGGTCGAGTGCGGACGTGCGCTATCAACCCGAACGGTATCAGCCAGATAGAAAAATGGTTCTCTAACAGGCGCAATCTTTGGACAGCCAGACTTGAGCGCTTATCGAACCAAATCACAGATGAAACGAAAGACGACAAATGAAAGTATACCACGACACAATTACACTTGAGCGAGATTTTGATGCCTCTGCCGCAGAAGTTTTTGCGGCTTATGCTGATGTGAAAAAGCGGGAAAAATGGACGACACCCGAAGAAGGGGCGGAGGTTCAGATTACAGCTTGTGATTTTCAAACTGGCGGCAGTGAAACCGCACGATGCGGCACTAAGGGCGCGATGCAGTATGACCTCTCGCTTACGTATCACATGGTCGAACAAGAAAAGCTAATCGTGTTTTCGGAAGAGTTGAGAGAGGGCGACAACGTGCTGACAGTTGCTCTAATCACCTTTGAAATTTCCGAGGGTGAAAATGGCAAGGCGCATCTCAATCTAACGGACCAAGTGACTTCGTTTGTTGGAAAAGATGGAGCAGAAGGCCACCGTCACGGGTATAGCTTGGCATTGGCCAATCTTGCCGCAGTCGCATGATTGAATATACGGAATTCGGTACTGTTTGCGACACCGCGTGTTTGGTGAGTTTGTCCGCATTGTGGTCATTCGAGATCGCTCGCGTGGGGGTTCGAAGCGTCGGGACCACACCACCAGGTGTACGTCAATCAGCTCTGATGCAGCCAGATTTAACTTTATACAAAATGATCTAAGGATTTCAAACGATTGAATATTTTTCAATCGTTTCAATTCCTGATGGTGCTATTTTCCTGACAAAAAACTTCTGCTATCGCCAGTGCAATGTAACCGGCCGGAGCCTGATATCGGGTGCTCCGGCAGACAAACATGCATGGCAGCGCTGTTCATCAATTGGCGGCTGCCGGCAACCGGCATCAGGAGATTCACCAAATGAGCGAACGTCTGGAAGACATAGCCGCAGCGATGGTTGCGTCAGGCAAGGGTCTGTTGGCAGCCGATGAATCCAGCGGAACCATCAAGAAGCGTTTTGACTCGATCAATGTCGAATGCACTGAGGAAAACCGCCGGGACTATCGCGAAATGCTGTTTCGCTCAAATGAGGCCATGCACAATCACATCTCCGGCGTCATCCTTTTTGATGAAACCCTGCGCCAGAAGGCAGCAGACGGAACACCGCTGGTTGACATCATCCGGGCATCCGGCGCCATCCCCGGCATCAAGGTTGACGGCGGGGCCAAGACGCTGGCAGCGCATCCGGGTGAAACAATCACCGAAGGCCTCGACGGACTGCGTGAGCGGCTGGCCGAATATTATCGCCTTGGAGCCCGTTTTGCCAAATGGCGGGGCGTCATCTCGATTTCCTCTTCCCTGCCCACCAGTGGCGCTGTCCATGCCAATGCCGATGCGCTGGCGCGTTATGCGGCGCTGTGCCAGGAAGCCGGTATCGTCCCCATTGTCGAACCGGAAGTCGTCATGGACGGCAAGCCAGGCGATCATTCGATAGACCGCTGCTTTGAAGTAACAGAGCAGGTGCTGCGTGCTGTTTTTGCCGAGCTTTATCAGGCACGTGTCAATCTGGAAGGCACGATCCTGAAGCCAAACATGGTGATCGATGGAAAGAACGCCCGCAAGGCCTCTGTTGAAGAAGTGGCCGAAAAGACCATTCGTTGCCTCAAGGCGACCGTCCCGGCCCTGATACCGGGCATTGCCTTCCTGTCGGGTGGTCAATCCGACGAAGAGGCAACGGCGCATCTGTCCGCCATGAACGCCGGGCATGACCTGCCATGGCAACTGACCTTCTCCTACGGCCGCGCTCTGCAGGCCGCATGCCTGAGTGCATGGGGTGGAAAATCGGAAAATGTCGCAGCCGGTCAGCGGGCCTTCACCCACCGGGCGAAAATGAACGGTCTGGCGACGACCGGCAACTGGACACCGGCGCTCGAAAAGGCCGCCTGAAGGCAGCCCCTCGATAGCACTTTGGCAAATGTTGCAGCAATTGTTCAAGCTTGACACTTTGCCGTCACCGGGGTGAAAAGAGCCGGAGTTTTTTGAAACTGAATCCGGTTCGAACACATGAACACTTTAATCTACAGCCTCGCCAGCTGGCTGCTGGTCCCGGTGGCATTTGTCCAGGGGTTGCAGGTTCGTGCGCGGACACCACGCCTTACCCCGCCTCCAGGGCTGCCATTTGGTCAGGTCGGCGACAAAAGCCCGGACTATCGGCTACTGGTGGTGGGTGATTCCTCGGCGGCAGGTGTTGGCGCTGACAGCATTGATCAAACAGTCGGCCCGCAGGTGGCCCAAATCCTCCATGCAAAAACCGGCCAGTCGGTTTACTGGCGCAACGCCGGTTCGAACTCGGCGATAAGCCAAGAGATTCGCGACCACGTCGTCCCCAATCTGGAGCATCTTCCCTATACCCATATTGTTGTCACCGTGGGCACCAATGACATCAAGAATTTTCTGACCGCACGGCGCTTCAAGAAGGGCTTCGGCGGTCTGCTTTATGCCCTGAGGGCAAAATGGCCGGCGGCGGCGATCATCTGGTCGCCGGTGATTGATCTGCGCACCGTTCCCAATCTGCCACCCCTGCTGGCAAACATCCTGGAAATGCGCGCCAAAATCATGAACAGGCTGGGGCGCCAGCTCTGTGCCGAGCGCTATGCCATCGTTGCTCCGCAATTGCAGACAGTGGATGCCTCCGGTTTCGCAGTGGACGGATTTCACGCAGGTCCGACCGGTTATCATGCCTGGGCGCAATTGCTGGCCACCGCAATTGTCGAAAAAGCACCCCTGGCCGGTCCGGACAAGGGATAGGCCCCTTTAAAACTGAATGGTCACCACGAACATCATTGCAACAAAGGCAAAGATCGCAATCTTCCAGAAGTCGCCGCGCTTTTTCAGCCCCGGAAGACCGAGTGGCTTTATCAGATGCGCAATCATGGCTGCCAGCAGCACAAGCGCGATCACTTTGGTCAAGATAGGCTCCAATTGGGTTTGTCCGGGCGATTGACCCGCCCGGCAATGCATCTGTGCGACTGGTTCAAATCATTGCTGCTAGGCACTGACGTCCAGAATGATTTTTCCGATATGCTGCCCCTCTTCCATGCGGCTATGGGCGGCAGAGGCGCGATCCAGCGGAAACAGGGTATCCATGACAGGCGCGACCTTGCGCGCTTCCAGCAATGGCCAGACCTGCTGTTTGAGCTCCTGGGCAATGACGGCCTTGAATTCGACCGTACGGGGCCGAAGGGTTGAGCCCGTATGGGTCAGCCTTTTCATCATCAGTTTGGAAAAATCCGCCTCCGCGACCGGTCCGTGCAGAAATGCGATCTGCACGATCCGTCCATCCATTGCCGCAGCCTGATAGTTGCGTGCCACATAATCGCCGCCCACCATGTCGAGAATCACATCAGCGCCCTTGCCCTGCGTTGCATCCTTGACGGCAGTGACAAAATCATCGTCGCGATAATTGATCGCCAGATCTGCACCAAGATCGCTGCATGCCTTGCATTTTTCCGCAGACCCTGCCGTGGCGATAACCGTGGCGCCAAAGGCCTTGGCCAGCTGGATTGCGGTCGTGCCAATGCCCGAAGATCCGCCATGAACCAGAAACACCTCACCGGAGCGAAGGCCGCCACGCTGAAAGACATTGTGCCAGACCGTAAAGAAGGTCTCCGGCAACCCTGCAGCTTCACTGAAACTGAAGCCCTTTGGCATCATCAGGGCATTGCGTGCATCAACAGTGCAAAATTGCGCGTAACCACCGCCCGGCAGAAGCGCACAGACCTGGTCACCAGCGGCAAATGAAGTCACCCCCTCGCCCAGGGCAACGACCTCTCCAGCCACTTCCAGCCCGGGAATATTCGGTGCACCCGGCGGCGGCGGATAAGCCCCCTGCCGTTGCAGGCAATCGGGCCGGTTCACACCGGCAGCCCTGACAGCAATCAGCAATTCTCCCGGACCGGCCTGCGGCTTTGGCCGCTCAACAAGTTCCAGAACCTCCGGACCACCGGGCTCACGAATTTCTACAGCTTTCATTACTTACCTCTTTGGACTGGCACCGGCTTGCCACAGCGAGCAGGTTGAAAAGATATCTGATCATCCCTTATCATTCAAAATCGGCAATGCACATGCCGGCAAGGCAGTGGCCGGCAACGAAAGGGAGAAATTCCATGTCCGTTTTTGGCGACGAGCCTGAGAAAAAACCACCTGCCCATGAGGTGGGTTGCGATCTTTCCATGCTCTCTGTTGATGAATTGGCCAATAGAATTGTTTTGCTGAAACACGAAATTACCCGGCTGGAAGCGGAAATATCCGAAAAGCAAAAGAGCAAGAGTGCAGCAGAATCACTGTTTCGCTGATGCCGGGGGGGCAAAAGGCACGCGCATGCATCCGATGCATTTGGCAGCTTTGGCGAAGTTGACGACCGAAACTTGCAAGTTGAAGAGATCCATTAACGCTACATTAAGCTTTACAAGTCTTTATTGTGGATATCCGGAATTTCCGGATTCATGCCGGATGGCTGATGTCATGCAGCGTGATGCCAAACTGTTAACTTCTGAGAGTCGCCATGCGGCTCTTTTTTTTTGCCAGGAATCTGTTTTCTGGGGATAATCATCGTGCTTGCCCGCGATCACCTCCATCACCCAAACAGCGTTAACCCTTCCTTAAGATTTGACTTGCGTAAAACCTTTCAAAGCATCAATGTGCAGCCAAACCACCTAAAAATAAGTGGGTATCCGTGGCTTGATGGCCGTGGCGGCTGGTGTATAAATGGTGAGTATCGGGGCAACGGCGTATGGCTGACACACATAAAAACACAATTTATTTTGCAGAGCATGTGACAAGCTCGGCCTCATTCAAGGCAATTTATTCTGAAGGAATGGGGCTGGTGGAAGAAACCGCCGGCTATCTGGATGGCGAAGGTCGTTCCGCAGCGAAATTGCTGCCGCGCATGGCATCGGTCCTATACGCAGCCGAATCCATGCGTCTGACCACCCGGCTGATGCAATTGGCATCCTGGTTGCTGCTGCAACGGGCCGTCAACAATGGGGAAATGACCCGCGAGCAGGTCGTTGCAGAAAAATCCAAGGTCCGGCTCGATGGCTTTGCCTGTGATCGCACCGCACCCGGCTGGGCAGACCTGCCGGACGCTTTCCGGGACCTTGTGGAACGCTCGTTGCGCCTGCAGTCGCGCGTGGCCATGCTTGATCAGGAAATCTATCAGCGCGATTCTGCGGCGGCACCTCAGATTGCATCTGACAATGAAAATTCCGTGCAGGCACAGCTTTTGCTATTGAACACGGCCTTTGGCGGGCGCTGAAGCGACCGCACGCACTTTTGCAGCTGATCTGCAGACAATCTCACACCAACGAATGACTGCAATAAAAAACCCCGCCTTTTCAAGCGGGGTTTTTTGATAACACAGTCTGATCTGAAGATGAGCCGGGTCGGCTCAATCCCAGAATGGCTCTATATCAGAGACCCAGACCTTCAAAGCGTTTCTTGAACTTGGACACACGACCACCACGGTCCATCAGGTGCTGCTGTCCACCGGTCCAGGCCGGATGGGCCAATGGATCGATTTCCAGAGTCATTGTATCGCCTTCAGAGCCCCATGTGGAGCGGGTCATATATTCAGTACCATCGGTCATGACCACTTTGATCATGTGGTATTCGGGATGAATCTCAGCCTTCATTGCTTTATCCTGCATCATGTGGACGAATGCGCGCCTATCGTGTGCGGCAAACCAGCCCATCTCACAAACAAAGCCGCATACCCGAGAGGTCACGGCTTTTCAATTCGATGGCGAGCCTATACATGAAGGCCAGTAAGGTGACAAGAGGCGCGGCTGATTTTTGCCGCATGAACAGCGATGGAAATCACAATTGGCCAAGAATAGCCGCAGCGACGGCGCTCGCGCAAAAACCCTGCAACCACTGACACGTCTTTTTCCCTATATACTGCGGTATCGCAGTCTTGCAGCCGGAGCACTGGTTGCCCTGTTGCTTGCTGCCGCAGCGACCCTGGTGCTTCCGCTGGCCGTTCGCCGCATGATCGACAAGGGTTTTTCCGCAACAGATGCGAGCTTCATCAACAGCTATTTCACCATGCTGCTGGTCATCGCTGCACTTTTGGCCCTGGCCAGCGCCATGCGCTACTATTTTGTCATCACCATCGGCGAGCGCATTGTTTCTGATCTGCGCAGCGATGTCTTCAGCCATGTCACGTCGCTGTCGCCCTCGTTCTTCGATACCAACCAGTCCGGCGAGATCGTGTCGCGCCTGAGTGCCGACACCACCCAGATCAAATCCGTCGTGGGCGCGACCGCTTCACTGGCATTGCGCAACCTTATCCTGTGTCTCGGGGCGGTCATGATGATGATCGTCACCAGTCCGAAACTGTCACTTCTGGTGCTGCTGGCCATTCCGCTGATCGTCTTTCCGATGGTTGGTTTCGGACGTTCCGTGCGGGCCCGCTCGCGTGAAGCGCAGGATACGCTCGCCCACGCAACGGCCTATGCCAGCGAAACCATCGGCGCCTCGCGCACCCTGCAGGCGTTCAACGGCGAACCTGTTGCCAACCAGCGCTACGCCAGCGCCGTCGAGGGTGCCTTTGAGGCGGCTCGTAGCGCAGTGCGCGCCCGGGCGTTTCTCACCGGCTTTGCCATCATGATGATCTTCGGCAGCGTCGTGGCCATCCTTTGGTATGGCGCGCAAAATGTCATGTCCGGTACGATGACGGCGGGCACGCTTGGCCAATTCCTGCTCTATTCCATCATAGCCGCATCCAGCCTTGGCGCCCTTTCGGAAATCTGGGGTGAAATCTCGCTGGCATCAGGCGCCGCTGAGCGCCTGATGGAATTGCTTGATGAAGTGCCCGCGATAGCGGCTCCCGCCTCGCCACAGGCCCTTCCTGAGCCGGCAATCGGCTCTGTAGCGTTCAAGGATGTGGTCTTCGCCTATCCCGGCCGGCCCAACCAGAGTATCCTGTCGGGCCTTTCCTTCCAGGTGAACCCCGGCGAAACGGTCGCCATTGTCGGTCCTTCGGGTGCAGGCAAAAGCACGCTGTTTTCCCTGATCAGCCGATTCTATGACCCCGATGGCGGCAGCATTGAACTGGACGGGATCAATGTGCGCGAAGCCGATCCGGCTGAAATCCGCCGACGGCTGGCAAGCGTGCCCCAGGATGTGGCGATCTTTGCCAGTTCCGTCAAAGACAACATTGCCTTTGGCCGGCCTGACGCCACAGACGCAGAAATCATTGCAGCTGCGAATGACGCGCTTGCCGATCCCTTCATCGTACAAATGGAAAACGGCTACGATACGCTGGTCGGCGAACGCGGCATCACCCTGTCGGGCGGGCAACGCCAGCGCATTGCCATTGCACGGGCAATCCTGCGCGATGCCCCGATATTGCTTCTTGATGAGGCCACATCAGCGCTCGATGCCGAAAGCGAGACTTTGGTGCAGCAGGCCCTGGCCCGCCTGATGCAGGGCCGCACGACACTGGTGATTGCCCATCGCCTGGCAACCGTGCTCAAGGCCGACCGTATTCTGGTGATGGACAAGGGTCACATTGTTGAAGAGGGCACGCATCAAAGCCTGGTCAAAAAGGGCGGCATCTATGCCCGTCTCGCAAGACTGCAGTTTAACCAGGATGATGCTGATCTCGACGGTTTCGAGATCAGCGAAGCGGCAAAATAGGCCTGCGGCCTATTCGCTGACACCCAACAGGCGCATGGCATTGTCCTTCAGGATCAATGGCCGCACCGCATCCTTGATGGCGATGGTCTCGAAGTCCGCCAGCCAGCGTTCCGGCGCGATCATCGGCCAGTCGGATCCGAAAAGCATCTTGTGCTTGAGGATCGAATTGCAGTAGCGCACGAGAATGTCAGGGAAGTATTTCGGCGACCAGCCGGACAGGTCGATATATACATTGGGCTTGTGCTGGGCGACGGCCAGCGCCTCTTCCTGCCAGGGAAAGGAGGGGTGCGCCAGAATGATCGGCATATCCGGGAAATCGACGGCGACATCATCCAGATACATCGGGTTGGAATATTTCAACCGCATGCCGTTGCCGCCGGGCATGCCGGAACCTACTCCGGTCTGGCCCGTGTGGAAAAGCGCCGGCTTGCCGGTCTCGGCTATCGCCTCATAAAGGGTGTACGCCATGCGGTCATTGGGATAAAAACCCTGAAAGGTGGGATGCAGCTTGAAGCCCTGCACGCCGAAATCCTCGACCAGACGCCGGGCCTCGCGCGCCCCCATTTTTCCCTTGTGCGGATCGATCGAGGCAAAGGGTATCAGCACATCGGAATGTTCCGCCGCCAGTTCGGCAACCTCTTCATTCTTGTAGCGCCGATAGCCGGTTTCGCGTTCGGCATCGACAGGAAAAATCACACTGGCAATATTTTGCGCGCGGTAATGCGCCGCGGTTTCCGGGATGGTCGGCGGGTGGGTCCATGGCGCCCGGAAATATTTTGCCATCGTTGATTGCAGATCATCATAACCGTCATCCGCGTGGCAGCCACAGGGCTCTTCCGCATGGGTATGAAAATCAATTGCACGCACCTTGGAAAAATCAACCATTTGACACTCTCTCTAACCCGGATGGACCTTTGTCACTTCAATCCATACCGGAAAATTATTGCTATTCAATAGAACAATTGTATTGTAGACCTTTCTACAGTGTATTTCCAGAATGGACCGAACGCAATGAATGATGACTCCACAGTTTCAGAGATCTTGAAAATTGCTCTGGATGGCGAGATTGCGGTCCTGACCATGAACCGTCCGAACAAACGCAATGCGATGAATGACACGCTGCTGGACTCCCTCGACCGGTTTTTCTCCAAACCTCCCAAGGATGTTCGCGCCGTTGTCCTGACGGGCACCGCAGGGCATTTTTGTTCCGGACTGGATCTCAGTGAGCATGTATCCCGCTCGACGGAGGAAACCCTGCACCATTCGCGCAATTGGCACCGTGTCATGGATGTCATCCAGTATGGCGGCCTGCCTGTCGTTTCTGCAATATTCGGCGCGGCAATCGGCGGCGGCCTGGAACTTGCTGCCTCCACGCATGTGCGTATCGCCGAGGCATCGTCCATTTTTCAACTGCCTGAAGGGCGGCGCGGCATATTTGTCGGCGGCGGCGCAACCGTTCGGGTCGGGCGTATTCTGGGGGCCGATCGCATGACGGAGATGATGCTTACGGGCCGCAAATATAACGCCACCGAAGCGCTCGGTCTTGGTCTGGCACATTATTCGGTTGCCGATGGGGAAGCCTTTGCACTGGCGATGAAACTTGCCGGAAAAATCGCCCGTAATGCGCCCCTGTCCAACTACCTGATGGTCAACACCATCAGCCGGGTTGATGACATGAGCCGTTCCGACGGATTGTTCGTCGAGAGCCTCAGTGCGGCGATTTCGCAATCCACACCGGATGCCGAGGAGGGCCTGAAGGCCTTTCTTGAAAAACGCCCACCTGTTTTCAGGTGAAGCGAGGCGCCGATCGAAAAGCCCAGGCCATTGATCGCTGAAACTGCAAAAACCAAAACTCTAGATGCGATACCCCGCCCCCGGCAGGACAGTTCGGGGGCCGGTTTATTCGGGTCTGATCAGTTTTCCCTTGGCACCGCGCTGCGCAGAATTTCCAGGAACCGCTTTTGCGGCAGACTGGCAACCCAGCCGGAACGGGTGGTCACGCCGATGGTGCGTTCACTTGGCTCAAGTGCCACATCAATCCGCAGCAGAAGACCCAGTTCGATGTCCCTTTTCACCTGTTCGACGGAAACCAGCGTGATCCGCTGCGACGTCCTGAGCAATCCGAGCATGAAACTGTGCGATCCGGTCTCGATCGGCTGAGAGACATGCGCCGGCGGGTCAAGGCTTGCGTGCAAAGTCTCGAAATGGGCCCTCGCCGGTGCGCCCTCACGCGGCATGATCCACGGAAAGGCCGCCAGTGCCGCTGTCGTTACAGGCCCTGCTGCGCCCCCCGATTTGACAGCCAGAGGATGGCGCGGGTCAGCGACCACCACCAGCGAGTCGCGAAACAAGGCCTCCTGTGACAGATCAAAGACACGCTCTTCACTGCGCAGCGCCCCCAGGATGAGATCAAGATCACCCCGTCGCAATGCCCGGGCCAGACTGGCATAACGCCCATCCAGCACACTGACCAGAACCCGTGGATATTCTGATGCAAACCGGCTGACCGCTTCAGGCAATATGGATGTCTGCACCAGAGGCAGGCTGCCAATGGCCAGACGACCCTCGAACTCACCTTGCCAGCACTTCACATCAAAATGGCCCTGACGGAATTCATTGAGCGCCAGTTTTGCTGCACGTGACAGCTCTTCGGCCTGCAGGGTGGCCCTGGTGCCGACTGACGTCTGTTCGAACAAGGCAATGCCGACGAGCCGTTCCAGATCGCGGCAAGCCCGGTTGACGGTCGACACCTGCCGTTTCAAAGCTGCCGCTCCTGCGCTGAAACCACCCTGTTCCACAGTGGCGATCAGGGCCCGAAGCTGACCGCCTGTTACCAGATGATGCAGGTTTTTGTGCCCGGCAGACACGAAGCCACCCTTCAGATATCCGACGCCCAGCCGGACCCGTTCGGCAAATATCCGGCCCGGTTCGGTCAGCACCATCCCGCCGCTTCTGCGGGCAAAGAGCGCGACACCCAGAGCCGTCTCCAGTCCGGCTACGGCCTGTGTCAGCGCCGGTTGCGACAGACCGATCACCTGCGCCGCCCTCGACAGGACCGCGCAATCGGCAACAGCCAGAAATCCGTTCAAATGTTTCAGGTTGGGCAATTCTTCAAGAGATTGCACGTCATGTCACCCCCAAAACCAATGCAATAAACCAATCATGCCGGTCGGGCCAGAAGCCTTGATCAGAAAGCCTCCCTTTCATTCGGTCCGCAGACCAAAACACAGCTTTATTGCAGATTTTGAATAATGGGACGCATCTATTGCGATATTCAAATTTGCCAAACACCTTTGGCCTGTGATCAACTCTGATACGTCCAAAAACAGGGACCGGGAGACTTTATTACCATGTCTGAAAGCAAAACCGCATTGGTCATCAGCGCCCATTCAGCCGATTTCGTCTGGCGAGCGGGGGGCGCCATCGCTCTGCATGCGAGCCTGGGATACGAGGTGTCGGTGGTTTGCCTCTCCTATGGCGAACGCGGCGAAAGCGCCAAATTGTGGAAGCAGGAAGGCATGACTCTGGAAAAGGTCAAAGCCGGTCGCCGGGTGGAGGCGGAAAACGCCGCCAAGGCGCTGGATGTTCATGACATTCAGTTTTTTGACCTTGGCGATTATCCCCTGGAACTGGACCGCGAAGCGAAATACCGGCTGGTCGATGTGATCCGAGCCGTTCAGCCGCGTTTCATGATGAGCCATTCGCACTATGACCCCTATAATACCGATCACGCCTACGCCACGAATGTCGCCATGGAATGCCGCATGATCGCCCAGGCCTGGGGCCACAATCCCGGTGAAAAGGTTCTGGGCGCACCACAGCTTTACCTGTTCGAACCGCATCAGACGGAGCGCATGGGCTGGGTGCCTGATACCTTCCTCGACATCAGCGATGTGTGGGACAAGAAACGCGCGGCAATCGAGTGCATGGAGGGACAGGAACACCTGTGGGACTATTACACCAATGTTGCTGAAAATCGCGGCAACCATTTCAGGCGCAACTCCGGCGGTCAGGCCGGCGGCAGACCGGCACGCTATGCGGAAGGCTTTCAATCCGTCTATCCACGCACAGTCGATGAGCTTTAGATAATGAACGACATTGCGCATCTCGGCCACGTGGAAATGCTGACCGACCGGTTTGAAGAGAGCCTGGAATTCTTTGTAAACGTCTACGGATTGACCGAAAGCGGGCGCGACGAAAATTCCGCCTATCTCAGAGCCTGGGACGATTACGAGTTCCACACGCTGAAGCTGACCCGCAGCGACAATACCGGCATCGGCCATGCGGCCTATCGCGCCTCATCGCAAGAAGCACTGCTGCGGCGTGTCGCGGCGATAGAGGCCATGGGCTGTGGCATTGGCTGGACAGATGGGGACATGGGCCACGGCCCCGCCTACCAGTTTCATGACCCCGATGGCCATGTTTTCGAGATCTACTGGGAAACCCGCAAATATGTGCCGCCGAAAGAAGAGCGCCCTGCCCTTAAAAACATTGCGCAACGCTATCACGGGCGCGGCGTCGCACCACGCCGCATTGACCATTTCAACCTTCTGGCAAAGGATGTCAGCGTCATTCGGGAATTCCTGCCCAAGGCCCTTGGATCGCGGGTAACCGAACAGATTGTGCTTGACGATGGCACGGTTGGCGGGTGCTGGTTTACCGTTAACAACAAGACCTATGACCTTGCCTACACGCAGGACCATTCCGGCAGCAGCGGTCGCTTCCATCACGTCACCTATGCCGTTGACCAGCGCGAAGATGTGTTGCGCGCCGCCGACATCTTTCTCGAAGCCGGTGTTTATATCGAGACAGGCCCCCACAAACACGCCGTTCAAGGAACCTTTTTCCTCTATGTATGGGAGCCTGCCGGCAATCGGGTGGAAGTGGCCAATGCCGGTGCCCGCCTCATTCTCGCGCCCGACTGGGAGCCGGTGACCTGGACCCAGTCCGACCGGGCAAAAGGTCAGGCCTGGGGCCTGAAGACAATCGAGAGTTTCCATACCCATGGAACACCGCCGGTACCAGCCAAGGAGCATAAATAATGCCTGTTGTTGTTCAGCAATTCGAACGTGCCGATGCCGATATCATTGCCGGTCTGGCAGAAGCCGGTGTCGCAACGGTGCATGAAGCGCAGCAACGCAGCGGTTTGATGGCAAACCATATGCGGCCGATTTATACAGGCGCGCAGATCGCCGGTTCCGCCATTACCGTTTCCGTGCCTCCCGGTGACAATTGGATGCTGCATGTGGCCATCGAACAGGTCCAACCCGGAGACATCATCGTGGTCGCCCCGACATCACCCTGTGATGACGGCTATTTCGGTGACCTGCTTGCAACCTCCCTGCGTGCCCGCGGTGGCATCGGCATCGTCATAGAGGCAGGTGTGCGCGACACCCGTGATCTGACCGCCATGGAATTTCCGGCCTGGTCGAAATGCATTTCGGCCCAGGGCACCGTCAAGGAAACCCTGGGTTCGGTCAATATTCCCATTGCCTGCGCTGGCGCCATCGTCCATCCAGGCGACATCATTGTCGCCGATGATGACGGGGTCTGTGTTGTCAAGCGTCAGGATGCCGCTGCAGTGCTGGCCGCTGCACGCGCCCGGATGGATGCCGAGGAGGGCAAACGCCAACGACTGCTTTCCGGTGAGTTGGGCCTTGATCTCTACGACATGCGCCCGCGGCTGGCGCAAAAGAGCCTCAAATATGTCTGAGGGCATACCCTGCATGTGGATGCGCGGAGGCACCTCCAAAGGGGCCTATTTTCTTGCAGCCGACCTGCCGACCGAGCCGCAGGAACGCGATCGCCTGCTGCTGGAAATCATGGGGTCGCCAGACCCGAACCAGATCGATGGCATTGGCGGGGCGGATCCGCTGACCTCGAAAGTGGCGGTGATCGGACCTTCCCGGCGCGGTGGCGTCGACGTGGATTACCTGTTTCTGCAGGTCTTTGTCGATCAGGCCATCGTTACAGACGCGCAAGGCTGCGGCAATATACTGGCCGGTGTCGGTCCCTTTGCTGTTGAGCGCGGACTGGTCAAGGTGACGGGCGATCTGACCGAAATCGCGATCTTCATGGAAAACACCGGCAAGCTGGCCATTGCCGAAATCCACACGCCCGGCGGTCGCGTCAGCTATGCGGGCAGCGCCAGCATAGACGGGGTACCCGGCCACCATGCGCCTGTTGGCCTGTCTTTCAAGGGCATCGAAGGTTCAACCTGCGGCGCGCTGCTTCCCACCGGCCATGCAGTCGACGTGATCGACGGGGTCGAGGTGACGCTGCTCGACAATGGCATGCCCTGTGTGGTGATGCGGGCAGCCGACATGGGCATCACCGGTTATGAAACACGCGAAGAACTGGAAGCCAATGATACTTTGCGCGCCAGACTTGAGGCCATCCGGCTGCAGGCCGGCCCAATGATGAATCTTGGCGATGTGGCGAAAAAATCAGTGCCCAAAATGACCATGGTGGCACCGCCGCGCCATGGTGGCACAATTTCGACCCGCACCTTCATTCCCCACCGCTGCCACGCCTCCATCGGCGTGTTTGGCGCGGTCAGTGTGGCCACCGCCTGCATGTTGCCCGACACGCCCGCAGCCCGAATGGCCATGGTGCCGGACGGCGCCCGCAAGACCTTGCAGATCGAACATCCCATCGGCGCAACCACCGCACTTTTGAACCTCGACGAGAGGGGTGCGATTGCCGGTGCCGGCATGCTGCGCACAGCGCGCAAACTGTTTGACGGACTGGCTTTTCCACGCGGATAGACACCGCGTGGTGTGTATTATTTACGTGCCTCGATCACCCGCTCGGAGCCTGAATAGATCGCTTCGACCAATTGCGGACGATTGGCAATCACTGCACGCTGGTTGATAGACCCCTTGTCGGTCATTTCACCCTTGTCCAGATCCGGTGCGGTTTCCATCACGATCAGTCGACGCACACGCGTTGAAGATCCCGTTGCCTCAGCAGCAAAAGAACTCAGCCTTTCTTCAAAGGCAGCCCTGACGGCCGCTTCCCCCATAAGCGATGCTATGTCCCGCGCGGTGCCGAGCTTTTGCATGGCATCAATATTGGGCAATACAATCGCCCCGAGATAGCTGCGGCTTTCCCCGACGATGACGGCATCGCGAATGAGCCCGCCGAAATGATTGATCAGTCTGGCGCGCAACGCACCGACAGCCACCCAGGTGCCTGTGGAGAGTTTGAAATTCTCGGCCGTGCGTCCATCGAAGAAAAATCCCCGCGTCAGGTCATCCGGATCGACAGGGCGCAATGCATCACCCAGCATGTAGTAGCCTTCGTCGTCAATATAGGATTTGGCGCCGCCCGCATCGCCGTAATAACCCGGCGTGATCGAAGGGCTTTTGAGTCGCGCTTCCAGTTTGCCGCCATTGGGAACAAGTTTCAGTTTGACGCCCTTTGACGGAACCCCGACATTGCCCGAGAATGCCTGTTGTTGCGTGCACATCAGGGCAAATGGTCCGGTTTCCGTTGCGCCAAGTCCAGTGGTCAAAAGGACCTCATGCCCGGCCGTTTCGCGCGACAGGCGCAGAAGATCGTCCCAGGTGTGTTGGGCCATGCCCGCACCGGCATACATCATCATGTCCAGTCGACTGAAAAAATTCTCTCTGAGAGCATCGTCCTGCTCAAAGGCGCTTACCAGCATTTCATAGCCGACAGGCACATTGAAACACCAGGTCGGGGCAATCTCCTTGAGGTTGCGAATTGTGGCCGCAATGCCCTGCGGCGTTGGCTTGCCTTCGTCGATGTAAAAGGTGCCGCCATTGAACAGCACCATATTGAACACCTTGTTGCCGCCTGCCGTATGGTTCCAGGGAGCCCATTCCACGACGATCGGAGGATGGGCCTTGAGGAAGCGAAAGCAATCGGCAATGATCACCTGATTGGAAGTCATCATGTATTGCGTATTGATCACAGCCTTGGGCGATCCGGTCGAACCCGATGTGAACAGATATTTGCCCACTGTTTGCGGCGTCAGCGTCGCAAATGCCGCATCAGCTGCCGTCGTTTCTGTGCGCTGCGTCAGTGTTTCGAAGAGCAGATCTCTATCATCACGCGGGTTGCGCGACACAGCCACGTGACAGCCTTTACCGGCAATCGCCGCCAGTGCCGGACCGTAAAGCGCGCCGTCAGAGGCAAAGACCAATCCGGGCTTCAGCAAAGATGCAATATCCTTGAGTTTGACGTGATCGGATGACATCAGCGAGTAGGCAGAAGACACCGGTGCATAGGGAACGCCGACGTATTGGGCGGCCAGCCCCAAAAGGGCATGATCGATACTGTTTTCCGAAAGAATAAGCACCGGCCGCTGCGGGCCGAGCCCCATATCAAGCAGTGCATTGCCAACAGCGCGGACAGCATCGAGCACCTGTGCATAGCTCAGGCGGCGCCATTCACCCGCATCATCACGCTCCGCCAGATAGGTCGTATCCGGCTGGATCCCTGCCCATTGCACCAGAAGGTCCGGCATGCTGCGCGGCGGATCGGGCAAATTGCCTTCCTGCGCCATGACAATGGTGCCATCGTCGCGGTGTTCAATATCAAATTTCGGGTTCCAGAAGGCATCCGATTTCCGCTCAGCAATAGGTGACATCAACAATCCTCATCTGTGCCATATATCGAAAAGGCGCTTCGCCCTATCGGGGTGCCATGCGTATGGCGCCATCCAGACGGATGACCTCACCGTTCAACATGGTGTTTTCAACGATATGGCGCACCATCGCTGCAAATTCCGCCGGATCGCCAAGCCGCGATGGAAAGGGAACCTGAAGACCCAGTGATTTTTGCACATCGTCGGGCAACCCGGCCAACAGGGGCGTCAGAAAAATGCCCGGCGCAACGGTGCACACCCGAATACCATGGGAGGCCAGATCCCTTGCCATCGGTAAGGTCATCCCCACGATACCACCCTTTGATGCCGAATAGGCGACCTGACCGATCTGCCCGTCATAGGCGGCAACCGAGGCTGTATTGACGATAACGCCGCGTTCGCCGTCCGGAGAGGAGCCCTCACCTGCAGCCATCAGAGCAGCAGCCTGTGAGGCGCAGTTGAACGTGCCCATCAGGTTGACCCTTATCACCTTTTCAAAGACAGCCGGATCGTGCGCTTCACCGCGCGAAACGGTCTTGGCCGCCGGTCCTATGCCCGCGCAATTGATCAGGATATTCAAACCGCCATGCTGTGTCTTCACAGCGTCAAGCCCCTTGCCGACGCTGGCCGGATCACTGACATCGACCGATTGGAAGCCACCGCCGATTTGTTCGGCCATTGCGGTTCCCAGATCCGCATTCATGTCAAAGATCGTGACCTTTGCGCCCTGCGATGCCAGCTCCTGTGCGACAGCAGCGCCAAGGCCGGATGCACCGCCAGTGACAATCGCCACCGTTTTATCTGTTATTTTCAAGATCAATCCTCCTCATTCTGGACGCGCTGCAACAATGTGATCAACGTCTGGCGCTCCTCACTATTCATGCTCCCAAGAACCCGCTCTTCGTGCCTGTGAACAGCAGCCAGGGCCTTGGCATAGAAATCATGCCCCTTGAGGGTCGCCCGCAATGCATAGGCGCGCCGATCCCCCGGCACCTTTTCGCGGTGGATGAGATCACGCCCCTCCAGCTCGTCGACGATCACAACGGTACCGGAGCGCTCGATCGCGAGCGCTGCTGTGACGGCGCTCTGGCTGATATCAGGGTTGGCAACCACAATGGACAGCACGGAAAATGTCCGCTGCGTGAGCGCCAGTTCGTCCAGCGTCGCCTTGAAATCACGGTGCATATACATGTAGGCGCGCTTGATATTATAGCCGACCAGGCCAAACAGGTCCGACTGCGATACGCTGCCGGTTTCTATTCTGTTTTTCTTGATGCGTGATGGTACCGGCATTGTGCTTCCTCGTGCCCGAACAGCCGCTGCCGGGCAGCAAACAGTCAAAATTTGGTTCTATGGTCGAACAATACTATCGACTAAGCAACCAGATCAAGCAACTAGGAAAATTGAAAAACCGTCGGAATCCGCAACCAAATTACGCTGAAAGCCGATTGTCTTGTGCACGGCCACGACGCCTCAATCGCACAAGCCGCAGCAGCCCGGCCAAGCGCGCCGGGATTGCGTGTCGGATCCATCAAAATGGGATATCAGGCGGGGAGCGCCATGACCTGATCGGGGTCTTTGCCAGAGAAGTATTTCCTCGATATTTCAGCCCCGCTGACTGGCTGGCTGAACAGATAGCCTTGCATTTGGGTGTAGCCGGCTGTCGTGACCATTTCCAACTGCGCCTCGGTTTCCACGCCCTCGGCAGTGGTCTCTATCCCCAGGCTCTTGCTCATGCTGGCAACGGCGCTGACAATGGCGCCATCGCTGCCGCCTTCAATGAAGTCACTGACAAATGACCGGTCAATCTTCAGCTTGTCGAAGGGGAAACTGCGCAAATAGCTCAGCGAAGAATATCCGGTGCCAAAATCATCCATGGCTATGCGTACACCCAGATCGCGCAAACCGTGCAGGGTCTTCAAGGTTGCCTCATTATCGAGCAGCAGGATTTTTTCGGTAATTTCCAGCTCCAGGCGCTTGGCCGCAATGCCTGAATTGGCCAGCGCACTGAAAACGGTGCGCACAAGGTCGTCGCTGCGAAACTGGACCGGAGACAGATTGACGGCCATATTGGTATCAAATGGCCAACTGGAGGCCTGCATGCATGCCGTGCGGATCACCCATTCCCCGATTGGAATGATCAGCGCGGTTTCTTCCGCCAGCGGAATGAACAGATCAGGTGCTAGCAGGCCGCGTTCTGGATGATTCCAGCGCAACAGCGCCTCAAAACCGACGATCTTGCCGCTGACCAGGTCCACCTGGGGTTGGTAGTGAAGTTCGAATTCTTCCCGCTCCAGGGCCAAGCGAAGCTCAAATTCCATCTGGCGCCGCTCTTGCATGAGCGCATCCATCCCCGATTCAAAAAACCGATGGACACCGCGTCCATCATTTTTGGCACGATAAAGCGCCAGATCGGCATTCTTCAGCAAGATATCGGTGTTCTCACCGTCCAGGGGAGCGATTGCAATGCCGACACTGGCGCCAATCACCACGCGATTTTCGCCCAGATCAAAGGGTTTGGCCATCTCCTCGCAGATACGTTTGGCCAGAACGGTCGCTTCATTGGGTTGGAGATCAGACATCTGAACAACTGCAAATTCATCGCCGCCAAGCCTGGCGACAATATCGCCTTCACGGATGCAGCTGCGCAATCGTTCCGCCACGTTCTTGAGCAGTCCGTCACCGACGGAATGCCCCAGGGTATCATTGATGATCTTGAACCGGTCGAGATCAAGAAACATCACGGCGAAGGATTTTCCGCCTTTTGTTCGTTGGATATAATCATCCAATTGCCGTTTCAGGCTCATGCGGTTGGGCAGGCCCGTCAGATCGTCATTGCTTGCAAGGTAATTGATCTGCTTCCAGGCGCGCGTCAGCGAAGCGACGGGCAGATGCCGCAAAACCAGATGGAAGAAAAAGCCGACGACCACGGAGATAAGCCCTATCGTCAATGTTGTAATATAGACATTCTCCATGGAGTGCTCAACGGACACGCGGCCTACAGACTGTCCATAGGAATAAAGAGTTTCTTCATTGCTAAGCGTTGGCCAATTGGAAGGCGCAATGTCCGCAGGAACCTGCACCACGAGCGAGCCACTCTTGTCATAGACCCGATAGACATCTTCTTTGTCGGCGCCCCGTGCGTCATTAAACAGATCAATGATCCGCGTGTCTTCAAATTGCCAAAGATCCGGATTCGCATTGACCAATCTTGAAACCAGCCGCGTGCTGATGGATACACCGGCCTCCAAGGCCCCCTGCGCTCGTTCATAGCCAACATAAAGATATGTCAATGGCGGGACCAGAACCACCAGCAGTACAGTGACCAATGCAAAAGAATTGAGAAGCCCGACAATCTGCCTTCTGTTTTCAACCATCAGGATTAGCCACCTGGCTTGACTGGAGCAACGGGCACCAGATGGCCCGACGCACCGAGAATTGCCGCACCGGCGTCAGACCCCATGAACGCCACGAAGTCGCTGACCAATTCGCTCTGGACTGGCGTGAAGACACGATACAAAATTTTTGCATGGTTGTATTTGCCATCCCTGAGACTTTCCACAGTGCCTTGCTGGCCGTTGAAGGAAAGTATCTTGAGCCGCCGGTTTTCTGTCGTTATCTGGGCAAGGGTCGACAGACCAAGAGAGCCTCGGACCTTCTCCAAAGCCGTTGCGTTATCCTGATCATTGATGGCCACCAGAAGATCACTTCGACCAAGCGCCACTGGAACGGCTTTTTCCATCTGCGGAGAAAGTGACTCCAGAAGTTTAATATCGCTTTCGCTTGGTGGCCGCATGATCAGCCGAAGGTCGGAGCCATCCGGCCATGCTACGGTTTCACCATTGTAAATCTGCGGCAATTCATCCACCGAGATATTGTCTGCCGCAGTTTCCTCATGGGTGGCAAACACGACAGGCGTGCGCGCATATTCGATTGCCGTAACACCCGCGGCGCGCTCGGAGTCCTTCAGGTCTCTGGAACTGATTGCAATATCGATTCTGTTGGCCAAAAGCGCTTTGATACCGCCGCCCGAACCAAGGCTTGGCAAAACAACGACTTTGATTTCGGGGTGAGATTGCATATAGGCTTGAGCAAGCAGCTTCATGCCCCCAAGTGACGTGCCAGTACCACCAATATTGAGGGTTTCACCCTGATCCGCCATCGCCGGACTGCCCGTCAGTGCTGCAAGACATGCAACCACGGGCAACAGATTTCGAAGTCTTTGAAACCCGTAAACTGAACGCATATTTGACATTTCGATACACTTTTTTGCGTCCGTTTTACCAAGTAAACGCTACGGACATCCGTTAAATAAAAACAAACTTGGCGCTTTTTCAGCAACCTTAAGCGGTAATTGTTAAATATTGACTTAGAAATAGGTACGAATACACAGCAATACAGCAGCGCACGACACACCCTGCAACAGAGAAAAAGTTCAATGCGGACGCCACGCAGGGCCCCACTTTTGCCAGAAAACAGAGTATGATCGGATACGAAATTTTATTCAGGTGACGCTTGCCGACGCCCGTCCGGCTGCTCGCCCGGAAAAGATGCATCCACCCAGAAAAGTACCTTCAAGAGCATTATAGCCATGCATGCCACCGCCGCCAAAGCCGGCGACTTCGCCGGCTGCGTAGAGCCCTTCGATGATATTTCCACCAGCGTCCAGAACCCTTGAGGACAGATCTGTATGAAGGCCACCCAGCGTCTTTCTGGTCAGGATATTCAGCCGCACGGCAATCAGCGGTCCGTGTTTCGGGTCAAGTATACGGTGTGGTTTTGCCGTTCTGATAAGCCTGTCGCCAAGATAGTTGCGTGCCCCCCGCATCGCCACGATCTGCATGTCCTTTGAATAGCTGTTGCCCACTTCACGATCCCGCGCCTCAAGCTGCGCACGCAATGCATCGAGCCGGATAAGATTGTTGCCGGTCAAAGCATTCATGCCTTCAACCAGCGCCTCGAGTGTATCGCGAACGACAAAATCCTCGCCCTTGTCCTTGAAGGCTTCAACCGGCGGTGGTGCGCCTTTGCGCGCGCGCTGCAGGACCTTGAGAATGCTCTTGCCGGTCAGGTCGGGATTCTGCTCCGAACCCGAAAGGGCGAATTCCTTTTCAATGATCGACTGGCTGAGAACAAACCAGCTGTAGTCATGGCCGGTGCTCATGATGTGTTTGAGGGTCGACAATGTATCGAAACCCGGCAGGCACGGCAGCGGCATGCGATGCCCTTGCGCATCGCACCAGAAGGATGATGGCCCCGGCAATATGCGTATGCCGTGTTGCGGCCATATGGGATTCCAGTTTCTGACACCTTCCGTGTAGTGCCACATGCGGTCGGAATTGATGACGGATGCGCCGGCGCCGGCGCTGATATCCAGCATGCGACCATCCACATGATGCGGCACGCCTGAAATCATCTCTTTTGGCGGCGGCCCCAGCCGATCAAGCGGCCAGTTCCTGCGCACCAGATCATGATTGCCGCCAATGCCCCCGGAACTGACAATCACGGCGCCTGCCGAATAGGAAAATTCACCGGCGATGGTGCGTGAAGATTTTACACCACGCGCTGCCTGGCTTTCCTCCAGAATGCTGCCTAGCACACCGCTCACCCGCCCATCCGTCGTGATGATCTCATCAACCTGATGGCGAAAACACAGCCTGACCAGGCCCTTTTGAACGCCCAGGCGCACACGCCGCTCGAAGGGTTCGACAAGCGCTGGACCGGTTCCCCAGGTCACATGAAAGCGCGGGACGGAATTACCATGTCCATTGGCCAGCCCGCCGCCCCGTTCAGCCCAGCCAACAACCGGGAACCAGCGCACGCCTTGCTGATGCAGCCACTTGCGTTTTTCCCCGGCGGCAAAATCCACATAGGCTTCGGCCCATTTGCGCGGCCAGAAATCCTCTTCGCGATCAAATTGGGCAGAGCCCAGCCAATCCTGCCATGTCAGATCCCGGCTGTCACGCACACCCAGTCTGCGCTGCTCGGGAGAATCGACAAACAGCAATCCGCCAAAAGACCAGAAGGCCTGGCCGCCCAGATTGGCTTCGTTTTCCTGATCGACAATGATGACCGATTTTCCGGCATCGACAAGCTCGGCGGCCGCTACAAGACCGGCAAGACCGGCTCCCACAACAAGAGCGTCACAATCCATCTGATTCCTCCCGATCCCTGCACCATCTGCTGCACCCCCAAAATCGTCTGGCCAACATTGTCTGGCCAGAAGACGTTACAGCATTTGCCAAACGGATGTCAGCGTTCTGTCAATTTCAGCTCGATGCGTCGATTGATGGCCCGTGCTCTGGGAGAATCACCTTCTTCGATAGGCTGGAATTCACCGAAGCCGGCGGCAACCAGACGATGGGCCGGAACGCCTTGCTCGATCAGAAATTTCACCACCGACGTCGAGCGCGCAGTTGAAAGTTCCCAATTGTCCGCATACCGCCCGGTACCGGACAGGGGAACATTGTCCGTATGGCCGTCAACGCGAAGCACCCAGTTGATATCCGTTGGAATTTCCCGCGCAAGTTCCAAAATTGCACCGGCAAGCTTGGCCATCTCTTCCTTGCCATCCACGTTGAGATCGGAACTGCCGGAAGAAAACAGTACTTCCGACTGCAGCACGAAGCGGTCACCAACAATACGAATGTTCTCACGGTCTGACAGGATCTCGCGCAGGCGTCCGAAGAAGTCCGAACGATAACGATTGAGCTCCTGCACCCTTTGCGCCAGAGCGACATTCAAACGACGTCCGAGATCGGCTATTTTTGTCTGCGACGAACGGTCCTTTGCTTCCGACGCATCCAGCGCATCTTCCAGCGCAGCCATCTGGCGTCGCAATGCGGCGATCTGCTGATTGAGCAGTTCGACCTGCGACATCGCCCGCTGACTGATTTGTTTTTCTTCGTCAAGCGACTGGGTCAGGGCGCCAATCTGCGCTTCGGCTGCACCAGACGCTCCAGCGCCGCGTGACAGCAGCTCCTGAAGTCTGGAGCGTTCACCTTCAGTATCGGAAAGCGTCGCCTGCATATTGGCAAGTGCATCTTCCAGATCCTGCTTGCCCGAGCGCTCCAGCGCCAGCAATTGCGTCAGTTCATTGAGCTGGCTGTTGAGCCGGTTGAGCACCTCGTCCTGGCCACTGATTTCACGACTGAGAAGAAACTGCGCCATGACAAACACGGACAGCAAAAACATCAGAGCGAGCAGCAATGTCGCAAAAGCATCGACAAACCCCGGCCAGTAGTCGACGCCACGGTCACCGCGACGATTGCGCGAAAGTGCCATGGACTAACGGCCCCCGGACTTTTTGTCGTTGCCCATTTTACTGATCTTGTCGCCCAATGCATCCAGCGTCTGCCGCATCGCACGCGCTTCGGTCTGCTGCGATTCTATCCAGTCGCGCAGCATCTGCTGTTCGCTGCGCATGTTTTTCACAAGCCCCTGAATGCCTTCTGCCAGGTTTGCCATGGCTGCTGTTGATCGCTGATTGATACCGCCACCCGATTGGGCCGCCATTGTCTGGACCGTCTCGGACAAGCGTCTGATGTCTTCGGAACTTTCCGCCCCGGCACCGCTTTCTTGTGCAGCACCGTCAAAATCCGGATCGGTCACGGTGGAAAGCCAGTTTTCAAGCTCTGTATAAAAGCGGTTCTGTGCACGCCCGGCCTGAAGATCGAGAAACCCCAGAACAAGCGATCCGGTCAAACCGAATAGCGAAGTGGAAAACGCCGTGCTCATGCCTTCCAGTGGTGACGCCAAGCCGGTTTTCAGCGCCTGCAGGACATCATTGGTGCTGCCAGTACCCGGATCCAGCGATTGAATGACCGAGTTGATCGAATCGAGCGTCAGCAACAGTCCCCAGAATGTGCCCAGAAGGCCAAGAAAGACCAGCAGTCCAATCATGTATCGGGAGGTATCGCGGGATTCGTCCAGTCGTGTGGCGATGGAATCAAGAATTGAGCGAAGCGAACTGGTCGACAGCGACATGGATTGCTTGCGACTGAGTTGCACACGCATCGGTGCGAGCAAGGTCGGGTTGCGGCTGTTGCGAACGTTGTCACCGCCTTGCCTGAAGGAATTGACCCAATTGACCTCGGGGCGCAATCGCAGCACCTGATTAACCGCAAGCAACACGCCGATGGCCAGAACGAACAGGATAAAGCCGTTCAGACCGGGATTGGCAAAAAATGCTGTCGAGATCTGTCTGTAGAGAATGGCTGTCAGAAACCCGGTGATGATCAGAAAAATGACCATCGTTCCGAAAAACACCATGGGGCTCGACAAACGGTGCGGCTCGACGCCCATATCCTGATCAGACAGGCCCCACCCGGAGAGTTTTAGCTTTGCCATATGCGGCGTACCCTAGCCTTTTCCTGCGCCAAATCCGCAACGATTGTACTGATACATTGCGGCTATTCGACTGCATTACCGGAAGCAATCGCCCCTGTGCCGAACGCGAATGGGCAACAAACTTCGCCTATTGTGACTTCTGCCTCAAAAGTCCTGTGAAACTAAACAAAAACTGTAACAAATGAAAAGAGCGGAAATAAAAGAAGTTTGACTTTGTGCTATTGCGTGTCGTTTTTACCATCCGGACCCGGTTTCTTCAGCACCGACATCAATTCCTTGTGGATCCGTTCATTTCCCGCAACAATGCTGTTGGTCTTGAACATTGCACTGCCGCCGGTTTTGTCACTGAGAAAACCACCAGCCTCGCGGATCAGGATGATTCCAGCAGCCATATCCCACGGATGCAGTCCTTCTTCCCAAAACCCGTCGAAACGCCCGGCAGCGACATAGGCCAGATCAAGGGCTGCGGAGCCCAATCTGCGTATCCCCGCCACTTCACCCATGACATGGCTCAAGGCGATCAGATATTTGCCGTGATGGCCGCGCCCCATATGCGGCACACCCGTTCCGATCACACAATCGGGCAATGTCCTGCGCGCAGCCACACGCATGCGCCGGTCATTGAGAAAGGCGCCATTGCCCCGCTCAGCCGTGTATAATTCGTCCATTGCAGGATTATAGATCACGCCGGCGACCACTTCGCCCTGCCGTTCCAGTGCAATTGACACGGAAAATAGCGGAATGCCGTGCAGAAAATTCGTCGTGCCGTCCAGCGGATCGATAATCCACCGGTGCTGACCGTCGGATCCTTTGCTTTCGCCGCTTTCTTCCGCCAATACGCCATAGGTCGGCCGCGCCCGGGACAATTCACGCAGAATGATCTCTTCGGCTTTCTGATCGGCCTGACTGACATAGTCGCCGGGTCCCTTCATCGAGACCTGCAGATTTTGAACTTCGCCAAAGTCCCTTGCTAGAGACCGGCCTGCTTTCAGCGCGGCCTGGACCATGACATTGAGAAGCGCTGAACGTGCCATTTTGCTTTGCCTTGATGCTCTTTGGAGCTTTTGTGGAAAAGCCCGTTCACTTTTCCGATGTGACTACGCGTGAATACCGACCATTTTGGTGTATCACCGGTTCAATGATTACCTGACTGATCCAATCGGTCAAACAATACAATTCAGTCAGCGCGTCGAATATAGGTGATTTCATTGGTATCGACCAGAATACGTTCGCCTGCATCGATAAAGGGAGGCACCATGACACGGACGCCATTTTCCATGACGGCCGGTTTGTAGGATGATGTGGCTGTCTGGCCCTTGACCACCGGATCGGCCTCGGAGATCGTCAGAACCACCTGATCGGGAAGCCTGATGCCAATCGGCTTTTCCTCGTAGAGTTCCACTGTAACCTTCATGCCATCCTGCAGGAACTTGGCGCGATCGCCGACGAATTCCTGTTGCAGTTCGAGCTGCTCATAGGTTTCATTGTCCATGAACACCAGCATTTCGCCCTGCTCGTAGAGAAACTGAAAGTCCTTTTGTTCCAGCCGAACCTTTTCGACGGTGGCCGATGCACGGAACCGCTCGTTGAGTTTCGTACCATCCAGCAGGTTCTTCAATTCGACCTGGTTGAACGCACCACCCTTGCCGGGTTTGACCGCATTGGTCTTGACTGCAACCCAAAGGCTGCCGTTGTGCTCGACCACATTGCCGGGGCGAATTTCATTTCCATTAATTTTCATGGGAGCCGTTCCAATATAGCGACAAATCGGCGCCTCAAGAACACAATTAGGCCGTACATGCAAGCCTGTTCGCAATCAAGGTGCCGGTCCGCCCGGGTAGAATAACCCGGATTATCGCGTTCTGAAATTATTCGAAGCCTCGATTCCGGCTTTTTGTTCTGCCGCAGTCAGCCCCTGAAAGAAGTCTTCCAGACGTCGATCTTCCAATCCGGCGCGACGCGATATAATATACCATTTTGCCGCTTCAATGGGATCGGGCCGGGTGCCAATTGCGTTGATATAGAGGTGGGACAACCGGTTTTGAGCCATGGTATTGCCGGAATTGGCAGCGCGCCGCATCCAACCAAAACCGGCATCATAGTCGATCTTGCCGCCAATCCCGTCGATCAGCCATACACCCAGATCCAATTGCGCTGTATCAAAGCCCGACCGGGCGGCCCGCAGCAGCCATCGGCGCGCGGTATAGGGGTCATCCTTCTCCAGCCCCACGCCATAGGCATAAATCTGCGCCAGGGCGAATTGGGCATCTGCGATACCGTTTTCAGCCGCACTGGTCATGTAGGGAAGCGCCTGCTGCACGCCCTCTCTGCCCGGCTTTTCCGTTATGAGAAGTTGACCGTAATTGAATTGCGCAGAGGAATTGCCGGCATCTGCTGCCCGTCGCATCAACTCTTTTGCATGCACCTTGTCCGGCGTGACGTAACGCCCTTCCAGCAACAGAAGGGCGTATTTGAGTTGCGAAGCCGTATCGCCGCTGCCGGCGGCAATTCCATACCATTTGGCCGCCAACTCCATGTCTTTTGGAACGCCCAGCCCACGCGCGTAGAGTTCGGCAACCAGAGTTTGTGCCGCAGGGTCTCCCAATTTTGCCAATGGCATCGCCAGCTTGATGGCCGTCAGATACCGGCCACGCTGAAACGCACCATAGGCTGCATCGCCCTTCGGTTCGCTTCCGGTTTCAGGCGTCTCGGCAGGCACCATGTCGAGTGTGCTGGGCAGAAAATGCGGCGTATCCTGACCATTTTGACCACCCTGGCCGCCTTGACCATTGTCCGCGGCACCAAAAGCCGTCACCTGCCCAAGTGTTTTGGTCGTCGCAGCCAGTGCCGGCCCGCCTGACACTCCAAAGGGGGCAGAAGCAACACCAGAAACAACGGCACCCAAAGCCAGCAAGCAAAGAATCTTTTTCATCGATTCCATCTAACGCCCAAAACGTGGCGCTTTTTCGTCAAGCAGTGCATTTGCTTCCGCTACCATCTGCGGGGCCTGATCCGGTACCGCAAAGACAGCCAGTCGCAGCGCCACAAACTCGGCGCCGCTTTCGGCAACGTCGACGATTGACTCAATGGCCTGACCGGCCATCACCACACAGGGTATTTCAACCAGCGAAGCCCACCATTCTGCCAGCGCAATATTTTTGGGATGGGCCTCGTCCTTGATGTCGCCCTCCAGCTTCCCGAAAAAAATGTAATCGGGCCGCATTTCTCCTATCTGCAGGGCAGAGTGCCGATCTTTTGCCCTGCCCCCACCGACCATCATGTCCGGGGAAAAACGACCGATGGCATCTTCAAAGACGTCCATGCCCTCTGCAATATGCAGACCATCAGCTTTTACCCGCACGGCCGCCCTGCTGTCACCGGCAACAAAGGCTGCGACATGCGCCTTTTGAACAATCGGCACCAGAGTCTCCAGATATTTTTGAAATCCGGAATCATCCATGGCGTATTGGGGCAGAATGACCGAGGCCACGTCACCGCCGCGAAGTGCATTTCCCATTATTTCGCCGGCAATGACCGGGTCGCTTATATCCGGTGCGACCAGAACGATCCGGCACCTGTTTGCTATATCTGACATTTACACCTCTCTTGATGCGGCAACGGCATCCGTATAGCCGATATCGACAACCTGTGCTCGCTTTTCATTTCATTTGCCGATAGACCACGCGCAGCACAGGATCAACCTCAATCAATGCCGACCGATTTACTCTTTTACGCCGCAGCAGTGCCTGCTGTTATTCTCGTCGGCCTGTCAAAAGGCGGGTTGGGCGGTGCATTGGCATTGATGGGCGTGCCCATTCTGGCCCTCGTCATATCGCCCGTGAAGGCCGCGGCAATCATGTTGCCAATCATGATCATCATGGATTTGGTGGGTCTGTGGGCCTGGCGCAAGTACAATGATCGCACAACGCTGAAAGTCATGCTTCCGGGCGCGATTTTGGGAATTGGTATCGGCTGGATCACGGCATCTCTTGTCACGGCCGGCATGATCCGGCTGATTGTGGGCATTGTGGCAATGGTCTTCGTATTTCGATATTTTTATGACAAATATCGTTCAAATAGAGGCCACCACCTGCCTCCAAGACAGCAAAATCGCGTCAAAGGCACGTTTTGGGCAACCATATCCGGCTTTACCAGTTTCGTGACCCATGCCGGTGGCCCGCCATTCCAGGTCTATGCATTACCCCTGCGGCTGGATCCCAAAGTATATACGGGAACAAGCACCCGGTACTTCGCCGTCGTCAATGCGATCAAACTGATTCCCTACTTTGCTCTTGGCCAGATAGACGCCAGCAATCTGAAGATATCAGCGGTCCTGCTGCCACTTGCCCCGATCGCCACATTTGCCGGCGTATGGCTGGTAAAACGCATGAATCCTGAAGTGTTCTATCCAATTATGTACACAATGGTTCTGCTGACCGCGATCAAGCTTGTCGTTGACGGCTCAAGTGCTGTATTCGGGTGAGCAAAACAGATTTGACATCCCGCAGAACGTCGATTGCCTGGAGAAAAAAATGACTGCCAATCCGTATGAAACCGGCCTTGATCGCAATCCCGCCAATTACCAGCCGTTGACGCCACTTTCCAATCTGGAGCGTGCGGCCCACGTCTATCCGGACCATCTTGCGGTGGTTCATGGCGCATTGCGCATGGACTACAGGACCTTTTATACCCGCTCCAAACAATTGGCCTCGAGCCTGGCCAAACGTGGCGTGAAAAAAGGCGACACGATATCGGTCATGTTGTCCAACACACCTGCCATGCTGGAGGCCCACCATGGCGTTCCAATGGCCGGTGCTGTTCTCCACTCGTTCAACACCAGACTTGATGCGGCCGTGATCGCCTTTCAACTGGACCATGCTGAAACGAAAATCCTGATTGTCGACAGGGAATTTTCCGCGGTGATGGCGCAAGCGCTCGAATTGGCTGATGTTTCACCACTGGTCATTGATTATGATGATCCCAATTACGGAACGGATGCGCCCTTCCCCAAAGGCGCGCGGATTGGCACGGAGGACTATGAGGCTTTCCTTCAGGCCGGCGATCCCGACTACGATTGGTCAGGCCCCGATGATGAATGGGATTCGATCTCGCTCAATTATACATCCGGAACGACGGGCAATCCGAAAGGCGTGGTCTATCACCACCGGGGTGCGGCCCTGATGGGCTATTCGAATGTCATTGCCTCAGGCATGCAAAAGCACCCGGTCTATCTTTGGACCCTGCCCATGTTTCACTGCAATGGCTGGTGCTTTCCCTGGACACTCGGCGTTGTTGCCGGAACCCATGTATGCCTGAGATGGGTGCGAGCCGGGGCGATGTATGACGCCCTTGCCGATCATGGCGTCACCCATCTGTGCGGTGCACCGATTGTCATGTCGACGCTTCTCAATGCCCCCGATAACGAAAAACGCAGCTTTGACCAGACGGTTTCATTCAATACGGCAGCAGCACCACCACCCGAAACCGTTCTGGCGGGCATGGCCGAAGCTGGATTTGAAGTGGTGCATCTTTATGGTCTGACGGAAACCTATGGCCCGGCAGTCGTCAATGAGTGGAACCGCGATTGGGATCGGCTGGATCCGCACAACCGCATTGCACTCAAGGCACGCCAAGGTGTGCGCTACAACGCCTTGGAAGGATTGAGCATTCGCGATCCGGAGACGATGGAACCGGTTCCTGACGACGGCGAGACCATCGGCGAAGTGATGTTTCGCGGCAATATTGTGATGAAAGGCTATCTGAAAAATCTCGAAGCCAGTTCCGAGGCCTTTGCCGGCGGCTGGTTCCATTCCGGTGACCTTGGCGTCATGCATCCCGACGGCTATATCCAGTTGAAGGACAGGTCCAAGGACATCATCATTTCTGGCGGCGAGAACATCTCTTCAATTGAAGTCGAGGATGCGCTCTATCGTCATCCCGGCGTCCAGACCGCAGCCGTGGTGGCAAGGCCCGATGACAAATGGGGAGAAACACCCTGTGCCTTCATCGAATTGAAGCCCGGCCATACAGCAACGCGAGAAGAAATAATCGACCATTGCCGCGCATTGCTGGCCCATTTCAAATGCCCGCGGCATGTCGTTTTCCAGGAGGTGCCAAAAACATCGACCGGAAAAATCCAGAAATTCGTGCTGCGTGAGCAGGCAAAAATTCTGTAGAGAATTTATCATCGAATGGATTGGGAAAACGGTCTGGATTGATGCAAAACAACACCGCTTACAGGATCGGCGCATGGTGGGAAATCCATGCGCCGACTTTACGAGAACGGATTTTCAATCAGCCTCGTCTAGATTGGTAGGTGGACTTGAACCGGCTAGTTGTATTGCAGCTCGCCTGATTCAGTCACTTCGCTACGCAATCGCTCAATCTCATCTTTGAGACGCAGTTTTCGTCGCTTGATGTCATTGATTGTCGTATCGTCAATGGAAGGTTGGTTGAGAACAGTGTGCAATTCCTCTTCGAGAGCGCCGTGTTTTTTTTCAAGCGTTACAAGATGAGCATCTATTGTCATTCAACAACTCCTTTTATCAGTGTAACAGCCTTTGAAAGGCTGCAACTTGCAAGTTTGCCACTAATATATGGTGATTGTCGAAGAATAATTTCAAGATGGTGGACAAGTTCCTAATCTTAGGTGTTTTGCACCTTTCGACAAAGTGCTAGAGCATGCCGCAGGTCACTGATGGTGAACCGAACCAGAGCAAAACCCCGCGAATCACCGCACCGTCAGGCCGTCGTCAGGGTATGTCTCTAACCGTAGCGCAGACAGGAAGATGGTATGTCCGATCAGGATCAGGCAGAATTGCGATTAAATGCCGCACGCTTGCGCCAGGAGCATGAGGATTTCGACATCGCCATCAATGCCATGATTCAGACAGGTTGTGATGCTCTTCGTGTACAGCGTATGAAAAAGAAGAAACTTGCACTCAAAGACAGATTGTCCCTTGTCGAAGACCAGATTATTCCCGATATCATTGCCTGAAAACAGACAGGAAATCACATGACCACCATGCCGCCGGTTGCCATCATCATGGGAAGCCAGTCAGACTGGCCGACCATGAAACATGCGGCAGAAACACTTGATGAACTGAAAATCGCCTATGAGGCGCTGATCATATCAGCGCATCGCACGCCGGACAGAATGGTTGAATTTGCCAAGACAGCACGAGGCAAAGGCTTCAAGACAATCATCGCCGGTGCCGGCGGGGCAGCGCATCTGCCCGGCATGACGGCCGCCCTGACCCCCTTGCCTGTTTTTGGTGTGCCGATACAGTCAAAGGCGCTGTCAGGTCAGGACAGTCTTCTGTCCATCGTGCAAATGCCTGCCGGTATCCCGGTCGGCACCCTGGCAATCGGACAGGCGGGCGCTGTCAACGCAGCTCTGCTGTCGGCAGCCGTGTTGGCCCTTGGTGATGAACAGCTCGCAACCCGTCTTGACGAATGGCGGGCAAGCCGCCACGACGCAGTGCCGATACAACCATCAGATGGGGGTTGAACATGCCGAATGAACATTCGTCTTCGCTGCCCGCGGGCAGCACCATCGGCATTGTCGGTGGCGGTCAACTGGGGCGGATGCTGGCCATGGCAGCGGCGCGTCTGGGCTATCATACCATTGTGCTTGAGCCCGACGAAAAATGTCCCGCCATGCAGGTCTCCAGCAGCCAGATCACAGCCACCTATGATGACCCCGACGCCATCGATACGCTTGGCGTGTTGTGCGATGTCATCACCTATGAATTTGAGAACGTACCGCTTGAAACAGCCAGAACATTGGCTTCCAAAACACCGGTCTTTCCGCCACCTGCGGCTTTGGAAATTGCCCAGGATCGCCTTGTAGAAAAAAATTTCCTCAATGATTGCAGCATTGCAACGGCGACGTTTGTCGCCATCGACGGACAGCAGGAACTGGAAGATGCCCTGTCAAAAATGGGTGGCTGCGGCGTCCTGAAGACGCGCCGACTTGGCTATGACGGCAAGGGTCAGATAATGTTCAATGGCCCCGAAGACGACCCGCAGGGTGCCTTTGGCCAACTCGGCAGCGTACCGCAGATACTGGAAAGCCTTGTGCCCTTCGTTGCAGAGATATCCATTATCGCCGCGCGCGACCGCGCCGGATCCATTGTCAGCTATGACCCTTCCCGCAACCACCACAAGAGTGGAATTCTGCATCTTTCAACGGTTCCCTCCGGCGTCCCGCACGAGGCAATCAGAGCCGCGCAGCAGGCAGCAGCGTCCATATTGACCAGGCTTGATTACGTCGGCGTTATCGGTGTCGAGTTTTTCGTCATGGAAGATGGCAGCATTCTGGCAAACGAACTTGCGCCGCGCGTGCATAATTCAGGTCACTGGACTGAAGCTGCCTGTGCCGTATCCCAGTTCGAACAGCACATTCGCGCCATCTGCGGCCTTCCTCTGGCCGATTGCCATCGCCATTCTGACTGCGAAATGGAAAACATCATCGGTGAGGATGTCCAGCGGATCGGCCAGATGCTGCTGGAAAAGGACGCCGTACTTCATATGTATGGCAAAAGCGAAGTGCGACCGGGACGAAAAATGGGGCATGTTACGCGGTTAAAACGCTAGGATCTGTTGACAGAAATAGCGGTTGCGGGTACATGCATGGCAGAATTGAGCGCGTCGAAAGGCGCGCTTTTGTTTATTGTCGGCTCAACGGTCAATCCGACCTTGTGAGCGCTGATCATGGATCTGGAACAATGAAAATCAAAAACTCGCTTAAAGCGCTCAAGACACGTCATCGCGAAAACCGTCTGGTACGTCGCAAGGGTCGCGTTTACATCATCAACAAGCAGAATCCCCGTTTCAAGGCACGCCAGGGCTAATGGCGATCGGCATCAATCTTTGCCGATTCGATCCGTTCACCAAAAATTGCCTTTGACCATCGGCGCGTCCGCCATATATTTATGGCATGCGCCGATTTCTCTTGATTCTTGCTAGACAGACCAGCATTGCCATTGCTACTGCAATGGCAATGGGGGCAGTCGTGTCTTTGGCTCAGGTTGACAGTGCACCTCCTGCCGAGCCGCAAAGCCAGACCGGCGAGAAGGCTCTGTCCAAGCCTGAACGCCTTGATGCATATTTCCTGCAGCTAAAACGTGTAGCCGACCCCAAGCCGGCACGGCGCATAGCCGACAAGATCTGGAAAGAATGGCGGCTGTCCGACAGCCCAACAGCAAATCAGCTGATGGAATGGGCCAATGAAGCCATGCAGGACAACCGCAATTTTGTCGCGCTTGATCTGCTCGATCAGGTCACCGTTCTCGAGCCCGATTTTGCCGAAGGCTGGAACCGTCGTGCAACCCTTCATTACGTCATGGGAAGCCATGCTAAATCCATGGCCGACATCAACAGGGTTCTGGCGCTGGAGCCACGACACTTTGGCGCGCTGATGGGAATGGCCTCGATCCTGTCTGCAGCAGGCAGCGATGAAGCTGCGCTTGGAACCTACCTCAAAGTGCTGGAAATCTATCCGGCCATGCGCAATGCTCAAAAAAGAGTGGACGAATTGAGTGAAGAACTTGCCGGTGATGATATTTGACGATGTGTAACAAGCCAGCCTCGTGACCAACTATTTGTTCCTGACCATCATTTCACTCGTTCTTTGCCTGTCCCTGTTCACCTGGTTTCAGGTTCGACGCATTGAACAACGCTACCCGGCCACCGGCGATTTCACCGATGTGGGTGGCTACCGGCTGCATGCTGTTCATCTGCCAAAACCCAAGGATGCAGACCTGCCGTCCCTGGTGTTCATCCACGGCGCCAGTGGCAACCTGCATGATCAGATGCAGGCGTTCCGCAGCCGGCTGGAGGGACGCGCAGAAATGCTGTTTGTCGATCGCCCCGGCCATGGCTGGTCCGGCAGACCCGCAAAAGACGGCCATTTACCCGAAAGCCAGGCACGTGCCATCGCTGTCCTGATGGAGCAAAAGGGGATTTCCCAGGCGATCATCATCGGGCACTCATTTGGCGGCGTAATCGCCCTGACAATGGCTTTGGAAAAACCGGAGAAAGTTGCCGGCCTGTTGCTGCTTTCAACGCCATCACACCCCTGGCCCGGCGGGGTGGATTGGCATTACACTTTTGCAGCAACGCCATTTTTTGGAAAAATCTTCACCTGGCTTGCCACCATGCCGGCGGGCCTGTTGCAGATCAGAGCTTCCGCTCAATCCGTTTTCACGCCCAATGCTTTTCCCCAGGACTACCTGCAAAAAACCGCTACGGCACTGGTGCTGCGGCCCCGGACATTTCGCAACAATGCCGCCGATATCGCCTGGCTGCGCAGGCATGTGGTGAAGACATCACCGCACTACAAAACCATCAAGAAGCCGACAATCATTTTGACGGGGGAGGATGATGACGTCGTTTCCCCAACGATCCACTCAGGCGTTCTTGCCAGCGATATAGAGGGCGCTAGGCTGATCAGGCTTCCGGGTATCGGGCACAAACCTGATTATGCAGCAACAGATCTGTGCATTGCAGCCCTGGAGGAAATTTCGGGCAAAGCTGCCGATTTTTTACCGACAGCGGACCCGAGTGCACCACTTGCAGATGATGCACTGCGGGGAAATCAGATCCCGGTCAGGCCATCGGATCCGATATAGGCAATCCGCAGCATGTTGGTTGCTCCAGGCGTGCCAAGCGGCACACCGGCAGAGATGATCACGCGGTCACCCGGCTTGCCGAACTCTTCCCGCACCACAATGCGACAGGCCCGGTCCACCATATCGTCCAGATCATGCGCATCTTCTGTGACAACACAGTGCAGCCCCCATACGACCGACAACCGGCGGGCCGTCTGGATCACCGGAGACAGCGCTATGATCGGCACCTGTGGACGCTCGCGTGAGGTACGCATTCCGGTGGTGCCGGAGGATGTGTAGCAAACAATGGCTGACAGTTTGAGCGTTTCAGCGATCTGCCGGGCTGCCAGCGATATTGCATCGGCACCGGTCGCCTCGGGCTCCGAGCGCTGGGCCTGCATGATCCCGGTATAATTCGGATCGGTCTCCACTTTGCGGGCAATCGCAGCCATGGTTGACACGGCTTCGACCGGATAATCTCCAGCCGCCGATTCCGCCGACAGCATGATCGCATCAGCGCCTTCGAAGACGGCCGTTGCCACATCGGAGACTTCCGCCCTTGTGGGCACCGGCGCAGTGATCATCGATTCCAGCATCTGGGTTGCGACTACAACCGGCTTGCCTGCCCGTCTGCAGGCGCGCGTCAACTGTTTTTGCAAACCGGGAACGGATTCGATCGGCATCTCGACACCAAGATCGCCACGCGCAACCATCAAGGCATCTGAAAGCTCGATGATTTCGTCGATCCGCTCTATGGCCTGGGGTTTTTCGATTTTCGCCATCAAACCGACCCGCGAGCGGGCAATCTTGCGCACTTCGGCAATATCTTCCGGGCGCTGAATAAAGGACAAAGCCACCCAGTCGACGTCATCGGTCGCCAAAACAGCATCCAGGTCCAGATGATCTTTCGGGGTCAATGCGCTGACGCCCAAAGTGCTGTCCGGCAGACTGACGCCCTTGCGATCGGAGATCTTTGTTCCGGACACGACCGTACATACAATCGATTTTCCGTCACAGGTTTCGGCCTTCAGGTGCAGCCGTCCATCATCAATCAGTAATCGGTGACCCGGTTGCACGGCGTCAAATATTTCCGGATGCGGAAGCTGGGCGCGCGTTGAATCTCCAGGGGTTTCATCCTGATCCAGCGTAAAGGTCTGACCGGCAACCAATTGCGCCGAACCTTCTGCAAATTTGCCGACACGCAGTTTTGGTCCCTGCAGGTCTGCAAGAATGCCGATGGGATGGCCGCAGCGCTTTTCGACATTGCGAATCCGCTCAATGAGGGTACGCATCATATCATGGCTTGAATGACTCATGTTGATGCGGAAAAGATCTGCTCCGGCTTCATGCAGCTTCTGTATCGTTCCTTCGTCAGAAGACGCCGGCCCCAGGGTAGCGAGGATTTTGACTTTGCGTAGACGCCTCATCAATTTTGACCTTCTTCAATATCTGCCGTATCGGAAAGCTGGACCATCCAGCTGGACTGCTGTCCGGTATCATATTCCTTGAACCCCATGCGCATGAAGCCTCTGGTGAAACAATTGTGCACACCGGTAATCTTGAATTCGTCTTCTGCCACGCACATGTTGACATCCCCACCCCAGCGGCCACCTCTGGCAGCATCTTCCGCGTAGAGATAATAATAGCGTGAGGCCAGCGCACCTTCGATCACGGTCGCGCAGGAGGTTGCGGGCACCTGCCACCAGCCCTCCGTAATCCAGCCATCATCACCGCGATAGCCGATCGCCACTCCAACAAGGTTTTGAGTGCCGTTGCATACACGGAAATCCGCACGCGCTTCCGGAGCCACCAAAAAAGCACCCAAAAGAGCCAACAGGCCCAAGGTACCCTGCCACTTGAAAATACCTAAAGCTGACACTGTATGCTTCATTTCCTCAATTGAATGTGCTGGACTGTTATGTGCCGCATTGCACGGTCCAATGTCAACGAAACCGATTGAAATCAGCCTCTGCGTACCCAGCAAACACACATTAATGATCGATTTGCCCTTTCACCTTGAAAAATGGACCGTAATAAGGCTTTGAATGGTAAATACCAATGAGGATACTGATTTGATCCGGCCTGGCGGCCCGGCATGCGACTCAAGCCCGTATGCAGCTTTCTACAACGTGCCTGCATACAGCTTTCTGCAACGAGAAAGAGAACCGATGACACAATTGAGCAAACAACAACGCACAGAATTCGAAGCAGCGGCGTTTCGCACATTGGTTGCCCATTTGCGCAACCGCACGGATGTGCAGAATATTGATCTGATGAACCTTGGCGGTTTTTGCCGAAACTGTCTTTCCAATTGGTATCAGGATGCGGCCAATGCCGCCGGTGTGGAGCTCGACAAAGCACAGGCCCGCGAAATCATCTACGGAATGCCCTATGAAACCTGGAAGGAAAAACACCAGAGCGAGGCAACCGACGAACAGAAAGCGGCGCTGGCTGCGTCCCACAAGGACCACTGATTTCCGGTTCAGAGCGTATTGTAACCAATAGCGTATTGTACCCAATAGAGAGACCACAGGCCGGTGCGGCGCAATAATTTGGAGCCCTTTGTCAAATACACTTGACGCGGCTTCATTCGCAAGGCACCTGTCCGCGTCGTTCCAACAGCACAGGAGTTACTTATGTCGGAAGCCCATGGAGTAGCCAGAGATCAATTGCGCGCCTTTGTTGAGCGTATTGAAAGACTGGAAGAAGAAAAAAAGACCATCGCTGATGATATCAAGGAAGTCTACGGCGAAGCCAAATCCATGGGATTTGACACCAAGGTGCTGCGCAAGGTGATTTCAATTCGCAAGCTCGATCAAAATGATCGCATGGAACAGGAAGCCATCCTCGATACCTATCTGCATGCTCTGGGCATGGCCGAAGCCCCACCGGAATAATGAAGCCAGGCTTGCAAGCCGGCAATATCCGGCTTTCACGACACAGCGAGAAACTGCTTGTCGACAAGTTCAGGCGGCTTTGCGACAGCACAACGCGCCATTCCAGAGTGCGGCCAAAGCACGGCCAGGGCGCGGACAAAGGGCGCGGACAAGGGCACGGACAAGGGGCCGATAGCGCGCGCCATCATTGTGCAAGGCATTACTGGCTACGGGTATTGAAGCGCGCGACAGTCATGAAATTGACTGCCGTTCCCGAGAACTGATCGGCGCTGGCAATGCGGTTTTCTCTTGAAAATCCATCAATATGAACCGTAGCGGGTGCCGAGCGCATGTAGTTTGAAACAAATTCCGGCGCTCTGAATGAATCACTCATGACGGCAATGCGGTTGGTCTCAAACGCGCGCGGGGTCAACATGTTCTGCGTCAGCACCGGCTTCTGCCGCACCGATGTTGGACGATGTCCCGCCGCATCGCTGGCGCTCGGGCGTCCGGCTTTGCCTGTCGGCAATTCCTCAGTTTTTCGCGTCGGCAATGTGGCTGGCGGCGGCATGACAACATTGCCACCGCTCTGATCCGTCAGGCCTGTGGACGGGGCCAAAGCCACCTGAACCGGGGCGATGGGCTCATCCGGTACGGCGGAGCGGGCGAAAGGTGATGGCGTCGGCACGGGAATGCCAAAGGCTGGTTTTGCATCCGGCTGCACAGCATCACTCGGGCCATTCGGATTAAACGCTGCAGTCACGATCTGCGCATCAGGCAAGCTTCTTTCCGGTCGTGATGAAGGCAGCGGCACAAAGGCGAGTTGCGGGCCAGATGCTTCGCCCTGTGGGCCAGTTTCTTCACCCTGCGGGGAAATGGAGACTGCAATGTCAGCACCTGTCTCGGGAGGCTGCCGCCTCAGAATGCCGGAAGCTGGCTGCCTCAGCAAAGCGCCAGGCAACACGTCAAACCGTCCATTGCCCGCTGCCGAAGCCAGGGTGACAGGCGTATCGGCATCACCCGTGCCGGGCGACGCAATCCGAATGGCCTGGCCGGCCGAATTGGAGGCCTTCGCCGAAGCCAGCGCCGCCAGAACAACAGGATCTTCCGGTTCAGGCTTCGTCGGCACCACGATGGGAACCCCGCCGCCTTCAGGAATCGAAGCGCCCGCCGCAACAATTTGGGTCGCAGGGCTGTTGTTTTCGGCCACCGGTTCTTTTACCGGAGCAAGTGCAATCTGCACGCCGGTGTCGGCAGGAACGGGTCGTCTTTGGGGCCGGGGAACGATGGCCGGATCCGGGACATAGGAAGATACCTGCGTGCGATCAACGGAGGCGACCGCAACAGCAGCAACCTGTGCTGGTACTTCATCGTCATCCTCATCTTCATTACGACCAAACAGGGTGGCCAACAAACCGCCGCCACCTGAAGATTGGCTGCGTGCGCCACCGCCGGCAACCTGAATGCTTTTGGAATTGACCCGCGATTTGTAGTCCGACAGAGCCTGGCTGTAACCGGGAAGCGGCTTGCCGTCGGATGGCAGATGCAGGGTCTTGCCTTTCGGAAAGATGCTGGCAAGTTCCTTGCGATTCATCCTTGGCCATGAGCGCACACTGCCAACATCGAGATGCACAAAGGGCGAGCCCGATTTCGGATAATAACCGACACCGCCCACCTGAAACTGCATGCCGATCCGGCGCAATTTTGAAATCGGTACGTCCGGCAGGTAGAAATCCATTGCCCGTCCGAGAATGTGCTGGCTCTTGCTGGCCACACCGCGTGAACGTTTGCGCAACATCGCATTGGTTTTCGGCGAACGATAGGCCGACACCACATGGATATGTTTTTTTGATCCGCTGGCCTGATAGACCTCCCAAACCAGATCAAACAGCCGCGGATCCATATTGGTGGATTCCTTCTGGCGCCAGTCACGAAGAAACCGGTTGAGTTTTTTCAGGCCGCTTTGAATATAGCGCCCGTCCTTCTTGAAGGTAATGGTCGCCCGTTCCTTGGTGTGAACGAAATATACATTGAGAGAGCGCGTTTCTGCGCTCGCCGGCCCGGCAACCAACACGCATAGCAGTGCCGCAACCAGCATCACCAGCAGGTGGCCGTGTCGATTGGCCCGTCGGACAAATCTGTGTGTGCGCCTCAGCAAATCTCTATAAATCCCTGCATTACCGCCGTCTGCCTAGATCATTCTGCCTAACTGCTTCCCGGTCAACAGTCCATGACCGGTAAACCTGGTATATTCAGGGTCAGATTCACCCACCCGGAATACAGCTGAACGAAAATTGAGGTGACAGCATGGCACTTCGCTCTTACCGCGTTTCAGGCGATATTTATAGTGAACAAAGAACTAACAATGAATGAATTGATTCGGCTTTTTCGCGTCGCACCCGCTTCAAACCATGAAAATTTGCCAAAACCTTCGATAATCCGGAAATTTTTGCGGCCAGACAAGCACCAATTGTCTGGAGATTTGTCGCAATATCCCCCATATGAGATCGAGCAACTCCGTGAGAGGCCCCGTCTATGTTTCTGAAATCAACCACCGCCAATCAAACAGTCCGCCCGTCAGCGTCCGATACGTTCCGCGGCACACCATCGCCCCAGGACAATGGATCGAACGGAGCGCTCGACAACCTGCCGGAATGGAATCTGGGCGATCTTTATTCGGGTCTGGATGCACCCGAACTCGCCCGCGACATCGAAAACGCCGCACGTGGCTGCTCGGCCTTTGAGGACACATGGAAAGGCGAGCTGGAAAAAGCTGCAAAGGCAGGCGGAGAAAACGGCCTGGGTGCTGCATTGCGTCAGTATGAAGCACTGGAGGAACTGATGGGACGTATCATGTCCTTCGCCGGACTGACCTATTTCACCGATACCAGTGATCCCGCACGCGCCAAATTCTACGGCGACATTCAGTCGAGGATCACGGATATAAGCAGTCGGCTTTTGTTCTTCACCCTGGAACTCAATCGGATAGAAGACAGCGTGATCGAGGCGGCCATCAGCAATGATCCGCAGACACGCCATTACAGCCCCTGGCTGATCGATCTGAGAAAAGACCGGCCTTTTCAGCTGGAAGACCGTATTGAACAGCTCTTTCACGAAAAATCACTGACCGGACATGGCGCCTGGAACCGGCTTTTCGACGAGACCATGTCGTCATTGCGTTTCGACGTCAATGGCAAGACACAGTCGCTGGAACCCACACTGAACATGCTGCAATCGGCCGATGGCACAGAGCGCAAGGCATCCGCCATGGCCTTGTCCAAGACCTTTGGCGAGAACATCCGCACATTCACGCTGATTACCAATACGCTTGCCAAGGACAAGGAGATTTCCGACCGCTGGCGCGGTTTCGAGGATATCGCCGACAGCCGCCATCTGGCCAACCGCGTGGAGCGCGAGGTCGTCGATGCCCTGGCCGATGCCGTGACGCAGGCCTATCCGCGGCTTTCCCATCGCTACTATGCCATGAAGGCCAAATGGCTGGGCATGGATGTGATGGACTTCTGGGATCGCAATGCGCCGCTGCCGGAAACACCTCAGGCCTTGATAAGCTGGGATCAGGCCCGCGATACGGTGCTGTCTGCCTACCGTGATTTCGATCCGGAAATGTCCAATATCGCCGCCCGCTTCTTTGACGGAAAATGGATCGATGCACCGGTACGCCCCGGCAAGGCCCCCGGCGCCTTTGCGCATCCGACGGTTCCCTCCGCCCATCCCTATGTTCTGCTGAACTACATGGGCAAGCCCAGGGATGTCATGACATTGGCCCATGAGCTTGGGCATGGGGTGCATCAGGTTCTGGCCGGCAAACAGGGCGCGCTGATGGCGCATACGCCACTAACGCTTGCAGAAACCGCATCCGTCTTTGGCGAGATGCTGACGTTCAGGGCGTTGCTCAATGCCACGCGCGACGTCAAGGAGCGCAAGGCCATGCTGGCCCAGAAGGTCGAGGACATGATCAACACGGTGGTACGGCAGATTGCCTTCTATCAGTTTGAACGCAAGGTTCATACGGCACGGCGCGAGGGAGAACTGACCGCGCAGCAGATCGGTGAATTGTGGATGTCCGTGCAGAGCGAGAGCCTTGGACCCGCCATTCGCATTTCACCCGAATATGAAACCTTCTGGACCTATATTCCGCATTTCATCCATTCGCCCTTCTACGTCTATGCCTATGCATTCGGCGATTGTCTGGTCAATTCGCTCTATGCAGTCTACCAGAACGCCGAGGATGGGTTTCAGGAAAAATATTTTGAAATGCTGCGCGCGGGCGGTACAAAACACCACTCGGAACTGCTTGCCCCCTTCAATCTTGATGCTTCGGATCCATCCTTCTGGAACCGCGGCCTGTCCATGATCGAAGGTCTGATCGATGAACTGGAAGCCCTTGACGCCTGAGGAACGGAAGGTCGCGCATCAATGCACTGCATGGTGAGCGACCTTCAATGCATTCACTTTGTGCAAGTGCCGCTCTGCCAGCCCTGCCGCGATCATCCGAACAATTGATGATCAAACGCGTGCCCGCCAGCGCCAGATCCCTGAAAAACTGCAAAATAGCGATCAGCGCAGCCACGCAATTGCATTTACCCACTTCCATCAGCAATGGCTTTGTGCTTTAGCACCAACCGAGATTGCTCATTGAAATTTTGAAAAGCAACGCGCGCAATCAGCGGCCAAAGCCAGCTGAACACGCAGACCGATAACCCTTGTAAAATCAGAACCTGAAAATGGTGAAAGGACCCGTCATGGCGAATGCCGAATATCCTGTTTACGGTGAAATAACCGGCCCGATTGTCATGATCGGTTTCGGCTCCATCGGGCATGGCACCCTGCCCCTGATCGAACGTCATTTCAAATATGACAAGAGTCGCATGGTAATTGTCGATCCACGCAGTGAGGACGAACTCGCCCTGAAGGACAAGGGCGTGCGTCACCTCCAGGCAGCAGTGACACGGGAAAATTACAAGGAACTGCTCAAGCCTCTTCTGAAGGAAGGCGAAGGCCAGGGGTTCTGTGTGAACCTTTCGGTCGATACGTCGTCGCTGGACCTGATGAAATTCTGCCGTGAAATCGGCGTCCTCTATATCGACACAGTCGTTGAGCCCTGGCTTGGCTTCTACTTTGATGACACCGTCGACAATGCGGCACGCACAAATTATGCCCTGCGCGAAACCGTGCGTCAGGAAAAACGCGCCAATCCCGGCGGCACAACGGCTGTTTCATGCTGCGGAGCAAATCCCGGCATGGTATCGTGGTTCGTCAAACAGGGACTGGTCAATCTTGCCAATGACATGGGCATGACCTTTGATATTCCCCAGCAGGGTGACCGCAGCGGTTGGGCCAGATTGATGCAGCAGGTCGGCGTCAAGGGCATCCATATTGCCGAACGCGACACGCAGCGCGCCAAAACGCCCAAGCCACTCAATGTGTTCTGGAATACCTGGTCGGCCGAAGGTTTCATCTCGGAAGGTCTGCAGCCTTCGGAACTGGGATGGGGAACCCATGAAAAATGGAAGCCCGAAAATGCCCATGGCTATACCTATGGCAGTCAGGCATCCATCTATCTGGACCAGCCTGGCGCCAATACGCGGGTGCGCACCTGGTGTCCGACCCCGGGACCGCAATACGGTTTCCTGGTGACCCACAATGAATCGATATCGATTGCCGATTTTTTCACGCTCAGCGAAAACGGTCAGGTCACCTATCGCCCGACCTGCCACTATGCCTATCACCCTGCCAATGACGCTGTCTTGTCCTTGCATGAGATGTTCGGCAATGGCGGCAAGCAGCAGCCGGTACTGCATGTGCTTGAAGAAGACGAACTGGTCGACGGCATCGATGAACTCGGCGTATTGCTTTATGGCCATGACAAGAATGCCTATTGGTTTGGCTCACGCCTGTCTGTCGAAGAAACCCGCACTCTGGCTCCCTGGCAAAATGCAACCGGATTGCAGGTGACATCGGCGGTTCTGGCCGGCATGGTCTGGGCTTTGGAAAATCCGCAGGCTGGCATTGTCGAGACTGATGAGATGGATTTCCGCCGTTGCCTCGAAGTTCAGCTTCCCTATCTGGGTCCGGTCGAAGGCCATTATACGGACTGGACTCCGCTGACCGGGCGCCCGGGTCTGTTCCCCGAAGATCTGGACGAAAAAGACGCCTGGCAGTTCCGGAACGTTTTGGTCCATTGAGCGTTCCGTCCATCAGGTTCCCTGTTCCAGGAACGAAAAGCTGATGAATGCATGGCCGGGGCCGGTCGATTGGTGAGACCCCAATTGCCCGCGTCCCGACCGTTTCAAAGGGATCATGTTGCAGTGATTGCCTGAGCGATGTTATCAGTTGCAGAAATATTTTGGAACACTACCGGAAATAGTGACAACATTTTCCGCCAACTATACTATAACAAATACAGATGCAGCATGCAGCGCGGAGGCAAAAATGCGGATTTGGATCAGGCTTATCATTCTTATGGCCGTGGCAACGGGCCTGGCGGCCTGTCAATCAGGCTATAGTGGCGGACCTGGATATAATCGAAACTCGATCGAGGGCTACTGGCTCGACCCGAATGGTATTCAGTCGCGTTTCTCAGCAGGCACGTTCGAGACACGGACAACCGACACCAATACGCTGCTGGCGACAGGCAAATACACGCAGATCAACAGCCGGCTGGTGCAGATTGATATTCGCTCGCTTGTCCGAAATACCAATTCACGCGTCAATTGCTCGCTTGTGTCATCGACGCGGCTGAACTGCACGTCCAGCTCCGGCGCCCAGTTCATGCTGTCCCGCCGAAACGCCTGACGAAACGCTTGCTGAATTATGACCCGCTGTCTGGCCGCCTGAACATGGCCAGGCAGAACAGCGCGGCTGCAGCTTTGATCGCAGCCAGCGCTTAACAAACCCTGCCCCAAAGACGAAAGAGGAGACATTCGTCTTGCCTGATTTTTTTGACGATCTGGAAATCCGTGAGCCGCAGCAAAGGGAACAGGATCTTTTTTCTGCATTGCCCGGTTTTCTTGCCCAGTCCATCAGCAAGGCCGAAGGGCTTGCCAAATGGTTGCAGGGTATTGATCCTGCAAAAATCACCAGTCGCCAGGCGCTGGCCACCCTGCCGGTCCTGCGCAAACCGGATCTGATGGCGATGCAGGCCGCCAATCCGCCCTTTGGTGGCCTTGCTGATCCCGATGCGCTGCGCGGCAACCATGTATTCATGTCACCCGGTCCGGTGTGGGAACCTCAGGGTTTCGGTGCGGATCCCTGGCAATCGGCCCGCAGCCTTTTTGCTGTCGGTATCCGGCCGGGCGACATTGTTCACAACGCCTTTTCCTATCACATGACCCCCGGCGCCTTCATCCTCGACGAGGGTGCAAGAGCATTGGGATGTCTGGTCTTTCCAGCCGGTGTCGGCAATACGGAAACCCAGATTGAAGCGGCTGCGACGCTGCGTCCTTCAGCCTTTGCCGGTACGCCGGATTACCTGAAAGTTCTTTTGGACAAGGCCGAGGACATGGGCCGCGATCTTTCCTCCATCAAACGCGCCCTGGTCTCCGGCGGCGCTCTTTTTCCATCGCTGCGTGACGAATATGCAAAACGCGGCGTCCATGTGCTGCAGGCCTTTGCCACCGCTGATATTGGCATCATTGCCTATGAAAGCGCTGATGCCAATGGGCAGCCCCATCCCGGCATGATCCTCAATGAAAACCTGATTGTCGAAATCGTCCGCCCCGGCACAGGCGACCCGGTGGCTGATGGCCAGGTCGGCGAAATTGTCGTGACATCGCTCAATCCGGCCTACCCTCTGGTGCGCTTCGGCACCGGCGACATGTCGGCCGTGCTGGAGGGGCGCTCTCCCTGTGGCCGCACCGGCACCCGCATCAAGGGATGGATGGGACGCGCCGACCAGCGCACGAAGGTCAAGGGCATGTTTGTCGACCCCAAGCAGATCGCCGCTGTTCTGGAGCGTCACAAGGACGTGACGCGGGCCCGTCTCGTGGTCGCCCGTGATGGCGATCAGGATGCCATGACATTGCATGTCGAATGCGCTGAAGGCGCAAAGCCGGATCTCGACGCCATAGCAACCAGCCTTTCCGATCTGACAAAACTCAAAGGCGAAGTGGTGACAGCAGAAACCGGCAGCCTTCCCAATGACGGAAAAATCATCGCCGATGAGCGCGATTATGACAGCTGAACGACAGGCGCATGAAGGTTTTCTGCTTTCCAGTGGAACACATACGCTATTGACCGAATTCGCCCGTCTGTCGGCAGTTGACGCTTGCGATTTGGCCGATTTGGTGAAAGCATGGACGTCTGTCGTGGCGGAGTATCCGCCGTATGAATGTCGCTGAGCGCCAGTGTTTTCCAGTGGCCAGTGTTTGCCAGTGCAAATGATTGCCAGTGCAAGTGTGGGCCTGTGTAATTTGGCATGGCGTTCGGCGAAAATGCACAAATAGTAACGAGGCCGGCTCCGCCAGACGAAGAGGCGCCGGTCATATCAATCCCGGGAAAATGCAACGGAGCCGTCAATGTCGAAATTTCTGACCCGCCTTTCCCTGTCAGCTGCTGTACTGGTTACAACAACCAGCCTGGCATTGGCAGATTTTGAACTCAACGTTCTTCATTTCAACGACTTTCACAGTCGCATTGAACCCATCAACAAATATGATTCAACCTGCTCGGCCGAAGATGAAACCGAAGGCAAGTGCTTTGGTGGCGTTGCCCGCATGAAAACAGCGATTGACCAGCGCAAGGCAGCGCTGGACAATGTTCTGCTGCTTTCCGCCGGTGACAATTTCCAGGGCTCGTTGTTTTATACGACCTACAAGGGCGCTGCCGAAGCCGAGTTCATGGACCAGCTCGGACTTGACGCCATGGTGCTTGGTAATCATGAATTTGACGATGGCGACGGTGTCCTTGCTACCTTCGTCGACAAGACAACATTTCCCATCATCTACGGCAATGCCCTGATTGGCGCCGATAGCCCGCTTGCCGGTAAAATGGTGGAATATGTCATCAAGGATATGGGCACTGAAAAAATTGCCATCATTGGTGCTGTCACCGCCGACACCGGTGAACTTTCCTCGCCCAGTGATTCAGTCCTGTTCATTGATCCGGTGCTTTATCTCAATGATGCCGTGGCCGCTGTGAAAGCAGCAGGCGCCAGCAAGATCATCGCACTGACCCATACCGGCTTTAGCAAGGACAAGGAAATTGCTGCGCAGGTCGATGGCATTGATCTGATCATTGGTGGACACAGCAACACGTTCCTGTCCAATACCAGCGACAAGGCCGATGACGTGTACCCGGTCATGATGACAGGCCCCTCCGGCAACCCCGTGGCCATTGTGACGGCCTATGCCCATTCCAAATATCTGGGTGAAGTCAAAATCATCTTCGATGATGACGGCAACATCAAATCAGCCGTTGGTGAGCCCATCCTGCTGGATGCCAGCTTCAAGCCGAATGAAGCCATGGTGACCCGAATTGCGGAAATGTCCGCGCCCATCAAGGAAGCAATGGAAGTTGTCGTTGCCAATGCAACCGCACCCATTGATGGTGACCGCAAGAGCTGTCGCGCCGGGGAATGCGAAATGGGCAATCTGGTCGCTGATGCCATGCTGGCACGCGTTGCCTCGCAGGGTATTCAGATGGCCATCCAGAATGGCGGCGGACTGCGTGCTTCCATTGATGGCGGCGACGTGACCATGGGCGAAGTTGTTACCGTTCTGCCATTTCAGAACACGCTTTCCACATTCAAGCTGAAAGGCTCTGATGTCGTCGTGGCGCTTGAAAACGGCGTCAGCCAGATTGAAGAAGGTGGCGGCCGCTTCCCGCAGGTTGCCGGCCTCAAGTTTACCGTCAACACCGCAAAACCTGCCGGTGAACGCATTTCCGATCTGATGGTCTCCATGGATGGAAAATTCGCACCACTGGATGAGACAGCAACCTACGGCGTGGTATCAAACAACTTCATGCGCGCGGGTGGAGACGGCTACAAGGTCTTCGCCACAGATGGTATGGAAGCCTATGACTATGGTCCCGGACTGGAAGATGTTGTTGCAAACTATCTGAGCCAGAACACGCCCTACAAGCCCTTCATTGACGGTCGCATCACTCTGGTTTCCATGGAACCGGAAGCCGAAATGAAAGACGCCGCTGGGACCGAGGAAACCGCTGCCAGCGACACCGAGATGGTGAAGGATGCAGTCGTTTCCGAAGTCAAGAAGGTGGAAGGCGCTGTGGAAGAGACAGCAATGGCGGCAAAAACCCACGTTGTGACCGCAGGCGACAACCTATGGGATCTGGCTAAAAAATATCTGGGTGACGGAACAAGATGGGGCGAAATCGCCAAGGCCAATCCGTCCAACAACCCCAAGAAGCTGGATGTCGGAACGGAACTGACCATTCCCGCAAAATAGCACGGAATGTTTCAGCTTTGCACGGCCCGGAGAAATCCGGGCCGTTTTGTTTTCCAGCCCCGGCAACCAATTCACGGGTCCCAGCCGCGAGAAAAATGACAATTGGCTATAAAACGCATGCGCACGAATATTGTACAGATGAAGCCGCTTGAAATATTCAAGCAGCCCCATATGTTCCCAGGTAACAGCAAATCGGAACAATGATGAAAAACAGCGAGAGCACCGAACAAATCATGGCATCTTTGCCGGCAGACCACCCGAATGTTCGATTTGGCAAAGTGGGTGTGCTCCTCGTCAATCTGGGAACACCTGACGCCACCGACTACAAGTCGATGCGACGCTATTTGCGGGAATTCCTGTCGGACAAGCGCGTTATCGAATGGTCGCGTCTGTTCTGGTATCCGATTCTCTACGGCATCGTTCTGAACACCCGTCCCGGAAAGGTTGGCAAGGCCTATGACACCATCTGGAATCGCGATCTGGATGAAAGTTATCTGCGGACCTATACCCGCAATCAGTCCGATCAGCTGAGCCTTGCCATGCAAGGCCATCCCCCCATCATGGTCGATTGGGCCATGCGCTATGGGCAGCCCTCCATTGCCGACAAGCTGACAGCTCTGAAGGATGCCGGCTGCGAACGCATCCTGCTGTTTCCCCTCTATCCGCAATATGCCGCCAGCACCACCGCGACCGTCAATGACAAGGCCTTCGAGACCTTGATGGCGATGCGCTGGCAGCCGGCTTTGCGCACGGTTCCGCCCTATCATGACGATCCGGCCTATATCGAAGCCATTGCCCATTCCATCCAGTCCCATCTGGCGGGTCTGGACTGGGAACCGGAACGGGTGCTTGCATCCTTTCACGGCATACCCCAGTCCTATTTCCAGAAGGGCGATCCCTATCACTGCCATTGCATGAAAACGACACGGCTTGTGCGCGAATATCTGGGGTGGGACAAGGACCGGCTGATGACGACCTTTCAGTCCCGGTTCGGACCGGAGGAATGGCTGCAGCCCTATACGGACAAGACGCTTGAGAAGCTTGCACAGGAAGGCATAAAGCGGATTGCCGTCATCAATCCAGGTTTCGTGTCCGATTGCCTGGAAACGCTGGAGGAAATCGCCGTTGAAGCCGGCGAGACGTTCCATGCCAATGGTGGCGAACATTTCGCCCACATCCCCTGCCTCAATGACAGCTCCTCAGGCATGAGGGTTATTGAAGCAGTGGTTCGCCGAGAGCTGCAGGGCTGGATCTGAACTTCGCCCGACCATAGCGCATTGTGTGGCAATCATTTGCAACTTTCGACGCAAACACTCATCTTTTGTAAAAGCTGACGTGTTATAGGTTGATTCGATTGAATGTGTCTGCGCCTGAAAAATCCCGGAATTTTCGGGGCCCCTTTGAGGTGCACTGAAAAATTTCCTATGAGGAGGAATGAATATGCCTTTGGAAGGCTTCGACATCGCGGTTATCGTCTTCGTAGTACTCGCCATTTTTCTGCTGTTTTCCGGCGTCAAAGCCGTGCCTCAAGGTTTCAGTTACACGATTGAACGGTTTGGTCGCTATACAAGAACACTGAGCCCCGGCCTGAACCTGATCGTGCCGTTCATGGACCGTATTGGCTCACGCATCAACATGATGGAACAGGTACTGGATGTGCCGACCCAGGAGGTCATAACAAAGGACAATGCCAGCGTGGCGGCCGACGCAGTCGCCTTCTACCAGATTCTCAATGCGCCGCAGGCAGCCTACCAGGTCAGTAACCTGCAAAATGCACTCCTGAACCTTACCATGACAAATATTCGCTCCGTCATGGGCTCGATGGATCTGGATGAACTCCTGTCAAACCGCGACGCGATCAATGACCGGCTTCTGCGCATTGTCGACGAAGCGGCAAGCCCATGGGGTATCAAGATCACCCGTGTGGAAATCAAGGACATCAACCCGCCTTCAGATCTGATTGAATCGATGGGACGGCAAATGAAGGCCGAGCGTGAAAAACGCGCTGAGATCCTCGAGGCCGAAGGTTCACGCAACTCGCAGATCCTGCGCGCCGAAGGCGCCAAACAGGCTGCCATTCTTGAGGCCGAAGGCGTCAAGGAAGCCGCTTTCCGGGAAGCCGAAGCGCGCGAAAGGCTTGCCGAAGCAGAGGCGAAAGCAACCATTGTTGTCTCCGAAGCCATTTCCGGTGGCAACGTTCAGGCCATCAATTATTTCGTCGCACAGAAATACACCGAAGCCCTGACCGCCATCGGAACGGCCAAGAACCAGAAGGTCATCCTGATGCCAATGGAAGCATCCGCGCTGATTGGCTCCCTGGGCGGTATTGGTTCAATCGCAAAGGAAGTCTTCGGTGATGGCGAAAACGGCCAGGACGCGGCCCAACGTCGTGGCAGGACTGTTCCATCCGCGGGAAACCGGGGCAATGACGAATGATTGAGCGGATCGTCCAGGAACTGGGCCCATGGAACTGGTGGGTTCTGGGCCTGGTCCTCCTCACGGCCGAAATACTGCTGCCAGGCGTATTCCTGATCTGGATAGGCATTGCAGCGCTGATTGTCGGCGGCATCTCCCTTTTGTTTTGGGGTGATCCATTCTGGACGTGGCAGATTCAGATCCTCATCTTCGCTGTTCTGACCGTTATTTCAGCCATTATCGGCCGTCGTATCATGGCCAATAGCGCACAAACCGACGAGCCGCACCTCAACCAGAGAGGGGCCAGTCTGGTCGGTCGAACAGCAACGCTGAGTGAGCCGATCTCGGAAGGTCGTGGGCGCATTCGCCTCGATGACACCATGTGGGTGGTCAATGGGCCGGACCTGCCCGCTGGAACCCATGTGCGCGTCGTGGAAAGCACCGGGCGCGAACTGCGGGTGGAAAGCAGTTAGAACTACCAGCCTTTTGATGCGCCTTGTAAAGGAAGCCTTAACCACGAAGCTTTACGGTTTGAAAAGATTTTCAAACTTGCTGGTTCAGGCCAAAAATGGCGCCGATGAGACGCAATCACATAGACACCCTGCTGCCTGCCGCACCTGTGCGCGCGGGGATGGTCTTTGGCGCTCTGGCACTCGCCCTGTGCCATATCCCGCAACCGGCAAGCGCCCAGAGCACCGCGAATGAGAACACGGCACTGCGCGGTACCGTAGAAGATGACGGCCGGACATTGTCCGAACGCCGCCGCTTTCTGCGCGCAGCCGAACGGGTCAACGAAGAGGTTGCCGACGAAGAAACGGAAACCGTCGCCGAAGAGACTGAAATCGAAACCGAGGTGCTGACCGGCGCCGTGCCGCGGGTTCAGACATCACAGACAGTCAATCCCCGGCGCACGACCGTTGATTCGATCAATCGTCAGGATGATCCCGATCCCTTTGATCCGGTCGGCATCCGTGTCGGTACATTCGTTTTGCGCCCGTCAATCACCCAGCAGATCGCCCATGAAAACCAACATATTGGCGGCGCCAAGCTCTCAAGGACGTTCAGCCGCACTCAATTCAACGGGGAACTGGAATCCGACTGGTCACGGCATCAATTGACCATCAACGGCGAACATGTGCTGGACAATACACTCAGAGGTACTGGTGCTGAAAATCCCAGCACAAGTGTCAACGGGGCTTTGCGGCTCGACCTTTCCTCCGTCACCACAGCCAATTTCGCCCTTGGATATCAGTATGGACAGGAAAACCAGACTGACGCCAATGCGGTTGACAATGCCGTGGCCCAATCTGAATTGCACCTCTACAATGCAAGTGCATCTGTCAGCCGGATATTCGGCTCCTGGCGCGGAACAGCAGGAATAAGTGGTGGTCGGTCGACTTATGGCCCGGTCGAACTGACCAATGGCACAGAGCTGTCCCAGGCCGAACGTGATGCAAACAATTACACCGTAACGCTGCGCGCCGGCGTGGACATTGGCGCTGCCTATCTGCCCTTTGTCGAAGCTGAATTTGGCCAGATCCTCTACGATGAGCCCGTGGATGCATCGGGCTTTGCCCGATCTTCGCAAACCTACGGATTGCGAACCGGTATAGCGGCCGACTTCGGTGAAAAATACAAAGGCGAAATTTCCGCCGGCTACGTCCAACGCAATATTGACGACACAAGGCTTGCCGCCATTCAGGCCTTCACGCTGGACAGTGCTGCAACCTGGTCTCCGAGACGCGGCACGGATGTGGTGATGGGCCTTTCAACCTCCCTGTCGGATTCGACAACGGCAAATGAACCGGGATCGGTCTACTATGCAGCCACCGCCGAAATCAGCCACGAACTGAGCGCAAACCTGGTTGCCAATGCCAGCGGCGTGGTCGGCTGGCGCGACTATGTCGGCACAACGCCCAACCAGATCGTCTACGGCGCAGGTGCAGGCTTCACCTGGTGGCTAAGCCGCTACTTCGGCATCGACGGCGACGTCTCCTTTGACCGCACGGTCACCGACGGCGGCGATACCGATGATGAATTGTCCATCGGAATTGGCATCAAGATTCAGCGTTAGCCCTGCCCTGAATCGGGCAAGCAGTATCCCGGTCGCCAAATAGCACTCCGGTTTTTGTGCCTACAAAAGCGTATCCAGCATGCGGCGCAGGTCGTCTTCGACCTTGACGCGTATGTCGTCGCGTTTCAGTGCGAAGGATACATTGGCGCGAATGAAGCCCTCCTTTGACCCGCAGTCAAAAGTGCTGCCACGGAACCGATAGCCGGAAAAATCCTGCTTTTCGGCCAGTTTCAGCATGGCGTCGGTGATTTGTATTTCATTGCCCGCGCCGGTTTCCTGGGTTTCAAGGATGGAAAAAATCTCCGGTTGCAGAATATAGCGACCATTGATGAAGTAGTTTGATGGCGCGGTTCCCATCGGTGGTTTCTCCACCATGGCATTGATGCGGAAACCATCCTCGCTGATATCCTCACCGACACCGACAACACCATAACGGTGGGTTTCTTCCTCCGGCACCTCTTCGACCGAAATCACATTGCCGCCGACCTTGTGGTACTGCTCGACCATGCCGGTCAGACATCCTTTGTCATGCTGCATGACCATGTCGGGCAGCAGCAGGGCAAAAGGCTCATCCCCCACCAGTTCGCGCGCGCACCATACGGCATGACCAAGACCCAGTGGCTCTTGCTGGCGTGTGAAACTTGTTTGTCCGGGTTTGGGCTGCATTGCCTGCAGATTGCCCAATTCATCCAGTTTGCCACGCTTTCTCAGCGTGTCGTAGAGCTCCACCTGAATATCGAAATGGTCTTCTATGACCGCCTTGTTGCGGCCGGTGACAAAAATGAAATGCTCGATACCCGCCGCACGCGCTTCATCAACCACATATTGAATGACCGGCTTGTCCACGACGGTCAGCATCTCCTTGGGGATGGCCTTTGTGGCCGGCAAGAACCGTGTACCCAGTCCTGCGACCGGAAACACTGCTTTTCTGACTCTGCGTTGCTGCGTCATGGATTCTGCCTTTCACTGCGCCGATGGGTGCCAGCATATTTCTGTCTGATACTGATGCTTATATCTGCAAGGACGACGGCTCAATGCCTAACCAACCTTATGGTCAAGGCATTATTGATGCGTCAACGTCATTGCGCCAGTCGCAATGTTGAAAAAGGTGATGAATCCAGCCTTTTTTCCGCCTTGTGCTGCAGGTACAATGGCTTCAGGAACAGTCATGACGGAGAATCAAATGAGCCTATGCAACAGCAAACGCACCATGAGTATGCTTTTGTTCTTGTTTTTTACCTCCGCCATGCTCTTTCAGATGCCACAGGCGTCAGCGGATGCCGGGTTTCGCAAATGGATCTCTGATTTCTACCCGGTCGCTGCCAAGGCAGGCATAAGCAAATCGACCTATAGAAAGGCCTTTGCGGGCGTGCGTGAACCGGACCCTGAAGTGCTTGAAAAGGCGCGATTTCAACCGGAATTCAAAGAGGATACCTGGAGTTATGTCGATACCAGGGTGCATTCTTCGACCGTTGCCACCGGCCAGCAGATGGGTGAGCGCTATGATGCTGTCCTGTCCAGTATCGAACGGCGTTTCAAGGTTTCACGCTCCGTAATCCTTGCGATTTGGTCTGTCGAATCGAGCTACGGCAATGTTTTCAATTATCCCGATCGGCTTCACTACGTTCCCCGTGCATTGGCAACACTTGCCTATGCGGATCGCAAACGCGCCAAATATGCCCGCAGCCAATTGATCGCCGCTCTCAAGATCCTGCAATCGGGCAATGTGACGAAGAAGGAACTGACAGGCTCATGGGCTGGCGCCATGGGCCATACCCAGTTCATCCCCACAAGCTATCGCGCCTTTGCCGTGGACCAGGATGGCGATGGTCGTCGCGACATATGGAAATCCATTCCCGACGCCCTGGCCACCGCGGCAAACCTGCTGCACAGAAACGGCTGGCGAAACGGGGAGACTTGGGGCTATGAAGTCAGCGTGCCGCGCAAGGCCGCGCGTTATACGGGCAAGTCAAAAACCATTGGCCAATGGTCTAAACTTGGTTTGAAACGGCCGAACGGCAGACCTTTTGGAAACAATCGCGCCAAGGCAGTTTTGAAAATGCCCGCCGGCAACAAAGGCCCGGCGTTTTTGATGCTCAAGAATTTCTACGTGCTCAAGACCTATAACAATTCCGACAGCTACGCGCTTGCTGTCGGGCTGCTGGCCGATCGGATTGGTGGATACAGCGGGCTGAAACAGTCCTGGGAAAAGCCCAACGGCGTATTGTCGATGGACCAGCGCCGTGAAATTCAGGTCCATCTCAAGTCACTGGGGTATTACAAGGGCGAGATTGATGGCAATATTGGCTCGGGTTCACAACAGGCCATCAGAACCTACCAGCAGCGCGCCGGCTTGACGCCGGATGGTGTTCCATCGCAAAGCCTGTTAAAAAAACTGAAGCGATGACGGGAGACCATTTTGGTCGGTTTGTTCAAATTTCTGTTGCAGTGCAGGCTGGGCAAAGCCTCTCCGGCCAAAGGCATGCTGGGCATTGGCGTCCTTGTCATCAGTGTTTTTGCCATGTCCGCAGCTCTTCCTGTTGTATCGGCTGACGCGCAATTCAGATTCAACCGCAAATCCGTCGTCGAGTTTTTTTTCGGGCCACGCGAGGTGCGGCGCGAAAAGACAAACCGTCAGCCAAGCCAGCCCGTTAAAAGAAGAAAAAGTGCGTCGAAGAGCGCCTCGCCTTCAGTGGCAAAAGCCGCAGCAATTCCAGAAAAAAGCGAAAACGCCCGCAAGGTTCTTGTGATTGGCGATTTCATGGCCAGTTCGCTGGCTGATGGCCTGCAAACGGCATTCCGGGAAGCGCCGGGCATGGTCATCTTGAAAAAGGCCAATGGTTCATCCGGTCTGGTGCGCGATGATTTCTACAATTGGCCAGAGGTGCTTCCGGGCATGTTGGACGATATCCAGCCCGCTGTTGCAATCATCATGATCGGGTCCAATGACCGCCAGCAATTGCGGCAGGGCAATAACCGCATTCCGGTCGGCTCCGAGCTATGGAACAGCCAATATAAACAGCGTGTCGAACTGTTGGCCAAAGCTGTCCGCTCCAGAAATATTCCGCTGATTTGGGTCGGTGCGCCGCCCTATAAGTCGGCTACGATGTCCGCCGATATCCTGGCCATAAACGGTATGTTCAAGACAGTGGTCGATGACCATGAGGGCGAATATGTCGATATCTGGGATGGTTTCGTCGATGCAAATGGCAAATTTGTCTATACCGGCTCCGATATCAAAGGTCAGCAGGTGCGCCTGCGAACCAAAGACGGAATTCGCATGACCAGAGCGGGAACCCGCAAATTGGCGTTCTATCTGGAAAAGCCGATCAGGCGGCTGCTCGGCAATGCAGCAAACGACGCCATCGCGGCGCTTGGCGAAGACAATCAGCCTGACCTTACGGTGCAGCAACCCGGCAAGATTGCCATGATCACCCGCACCAATCCGATTGGAATGACAGACCCAGGGCTTGACGGCTTTTCCGAACTGCTCGGCGAAACACCAATCCAGCCGGCATCTCTGACGCCCACACCTCTCGATGATCTGATTCTTGATGGCAAGACATCAGCACCGCCGCAGGGCCGTGCCGACAATTTCAGTTGGCCTAACTGAGATCAACAATCATCAATCTTTGAGATTACCTCGGCAGCGTGGTCGTTCCCATCAACGCCTTGTCGATCGCATGCGCAGCCTGGCGTCCCTCACGGATGGCCCAGACGACCAGCGATTGGCCACGGCGTACATCCCCGGCTGCCCACATTCCGTCCAGCGATGTTTGGTAATCATCATCATTGGCCTCGACAAAGGTTGACCCGCGCGCATCAACGCCGATCACCAGACGCTCACCGAGGTCCTTGAGAACGCCATTTTCCATCGGGCCGCGAAACCCGATTGCGATAAAGGCCAGGTCCGCCTTGATGATGAATTCACTGTCGGCAATGGGCCGCCTTTTTTCATCAACCTGGCAGCACTTAACACCTGTCAGCACGCCGTTTTCTCCGACAAATGCCAATGTGCCGACCTGAAATTCCCGCACCGCACCCTCGGCCTGTGACGAAGACGTGCGCATTTTTGTTGCCCAATAGGGCCAGACGGCGAGTTTATCCTCGTGCGCCGGCGGCTGCGGCCGAATATCCAGTTGGGTCACCTTCACGGCACCCTGCCGGAAGGCCGTGCCGACACAGTCCGAAGCGGTATCACCACCGCCGACAACCACCACATGTTTTGCATTGGCGCGGATGGGTTCCGATGGCCAACCCACCGAATTGATGTCCTTGCGTTCGACCCGTTTGTTCTGCTGCACAAGGTAGGGCATGGCATCATGGACACCCAGGAGATCGACCCCTGGAATGCCGGCATCACGCGGTTTTTCCGAGCCGCCGCAATAGAGAACAGCGTCATGATCAGACTTCAGGCTGTCAATAGTGACATCGACACCGACATGCACATTGTAGTGAAAAGTGACCCCCTCACCCTCCATCTGAACAATCCGACGGTCAATATGGTGTTTTTCCATCTTGAAGTCGGGAATGCCGTAACGCAGAAGGCCACCGGCATTGCTTTCACGCTCATAGACATGAACTTCGTGCCCGGCCCTGCCCAATTGCTGTGCGGCAGCCATGCCGGCTGGTCCAGAGCCAATGATCGCAACCTTTTTGCCGGTCTGCTGCTCTGCAGGTTGCGGCACCACATAGCCCATATCATGGGCCTTGTCGGCAAGCGCCTGTTCCACCGTCTTGATGGCGACGGGAACATCCTCGAGATTGAGCGTGCAGGCCTCTTCGCAAGGGGCTGGACAAATGCGTCCGGTGAATTCGGGAAAATTATTGGTCGAATGCAGGTTGCGGATCGCCTCTTCCCAATTGTCATTGAAGAGCAGATCGTTCCAGTCGGGAATCTGATTGTGAATCGGACAGCCCGTTGGACCATGACAAAAGGGAACGCCGCAATCCATGCAACGGGTGGCCTGTTTGACAACCTCCTGATCGGACATCGCAATGGAAAATTCCCTGAAATGGCGAATGCGATCCGACGCAGGCTGGTATTTCGCAACCTGACGATCAATTTCCAGAAAACCCGTAACCTTGCCCATATGCGTTCCTTACTCTTGTTCCACCCAGCGGGCGCCCACCCTTGCGACCTGCCTTACTCGGCAGCAACGCCCATGCGCATGCGCTCCATTTCCTCAAGTGCACGGCGATATTCCACCGGCATCACCTTGCGGAATTTCGGGCGGTATTCGGCCCAATTGTCCAGAATGTCCCTGCCTCTGTCCGAACCGGTATAATGGACATGGTTGGCGATCAGCTGTTTGAGCCGTTCCTCATCATGCCGTGTCATGTCACCGGATACATCCACCCGTCCCTTGTGATCCAGATCGCCGCCGTGATGATGGAATTCTTCCAGGATGTCATCTTCCTCGGGAACCGGTTCAAGTTCCACCATGGCCATATTGCAACGCTCGGCAAAATCACCGGCTTCATCCAGCACATAGGCGACACCGCCAGACATGCCGGCCGCGAAATTGCGTCCCGTCTGTCCGATGACGACGACAATACCACCGGTCATATATTCGCAACCGTGATCGCCCACACCTTCAACAACGGCAATGGCGCCGGAATTGCGCACGGCAAACCGTTCTCCGGCGACACCGCGGAAATAACATTCCCCTTCAATCGCGCCATAAAGAACCGTATTGCCGACGATGATGGAATCTTCGGCAATGATCTGGCTGTCTTCCGGAGGCCGGATGACAATACGTCCGCCACACAGTCCCTTTCCGACATAATCATTGCCGTCTCCTATGAGATCGAAGGAGACGCCACGTGCCAGAAATGCGCCGAAAGACTGTCCTGCCGTTCCCCGCAAGGTGACCGAAATCGTGTCATCGGCAAGTCCCTTGAGACCATAACGGCGCGCTATCTCGCCCGACAGCATGGCGCCGGTTGAACGATCGACATTGCGAATGGCCGTCTGGAAGACGACCGGTGTTCTACTTTCCAGCGCCTCAGCGGCATTCTCGATCAATTTGCGGTCGAGAACATCGTCAATCGGATGCTGTTGGCGCTGCGTCCAGTAGATGGCTTCCCTGGGAGCATCCGGTTTGTAGAAAACCTTGCTGAAATCAAGCCCCCTGGCTTTCCAGTGGCTGACCATCTCATCCTTCTTGAGCAGATCCGATTGGCCGATAATGTCGTTGAGCTTGCGATAGCCCATGGCGGCGAGCATTTCGCGCACTTCTTCGGCCACAAAGAAGAAATAGTTGATGACGTGTTCCGGCGTGCCCTTGAAGCGTTTGCGCAGGACCGGATCCTGCGTCGCAATACCGACCGGGCAGGTGTTGAGATGACACTTGCGCATCATCAGGCACCCGGCAGCGATCAACGGCGCCGTGGCGAAGCCGAATTCATCGGCGCCAAGCAATGCGCCGACAATCACATCGCGCCCCGTGCGCAATCCACCGTCAACCTGCAGCGCCACGCGGGAACGCAGGCCGTTCAAGACAAGGGTTTGGTGCGTTTCAGCCAGCCCCATTTCCCACGGAGAACCGGCATGTTTCAGGGACGTCAGCGGTGACGCACCTGTGCCGCCGTCATAGCCGGAAATGGTGATGTGATCTGCCCGGGCCTTGGCCACGCCCGCAGCAACGGTGCCGACGCCGACTTCCGACACCAGCTTGACCGAAATATCGGCCCGCGTGTTGACGTTCTTCAAATCGAAAATCAACTGCGCCAGATCCTCGATGGAATAGATATCATGATGCGGCGGCGGCGATATCAGGCCGACACCCGGCGTCGAATGGCGGGTTTTGGCAATGGTCGCATCGACCTTGTGACCAGGCAATTGTCCGCCTTCGCCGGGTTTTGCACCCTGCGCCACCTTGATCTGGATCATGTCGGAATTGACCAGATAGTCCGCCGTCACGCCAAAACGTCCCGATGCGACCTGCTTGATCGCGGAGCGTTCCGGGTTCATTGAACCATCGGCCAGCGGCATGTAGCGATCCGGCTCTTCGCCACCTTCCCCTGTATTGGACTTGCCGCCAATCCGGTTCATGGCAATGGCCAGAGTGGTATGGGCTTCCCGGCTGATCGATCCAAACGACATGGCGCCGGTGGAAAACCGCCGAACAATATCAACCGCAGGCTCGACCTCGTCAAGCGCAACGGCCGGACGGCCGGCGCTCTGCGCATCGCTGATCTGGAACAGGCCACGAATGGTGTTCATGCCTTCGGTATGGGCATTCACCATGTGGGCAAATTCACGATATTTATCCGGCTGATTGCCGCGCACGGCATGCTGCAGCAATGCAACCGAATCCGGCGACCAGACATGGTTCTCACCGCGCATGCGGTAAAGATACTCGCCGCCCACATCCAGCGATGTGGCCAGCACAGGATCATGCCCGAAAGCCAGAGCGTGACGCCGATGCGATTCGATGGCGATTTCATCAATCCCGACACCCTCGATCAGGGTGGTCGTGCCGGCAAAATATTTGTCTACAAATGCACTGGTGAGACCCACGGCGTCAAATATCTGAGCGCCGCAATAGGACTGATAGGTCGAGATGCCCATTTTGGACATGACCTTCAGCAGGCCCTTGTCGATCGCCTTGATGTAGCGATGCACGGTCTCATAGGCATCAACGGCGGCCGGGAAAGCGCCCTTTTCGTGCATGTCTGCAAGCGTATCAAAGGCCAGATAGGGATTGATGGCCTCAGCGCCGTAGCCGGCCAGTGCCGCGAAATGATGCACCTCTCTTGGCTCGCCCGATTCAACCACCAGACCGACCGATGTGCGCAAACCCTTGCGAATGAGGTGATGGTGCACAGCCGCCGTTGCCAGCAGCGGTGGTATGGCGATCCTGTCGGCAGAGACCAGCCGGTCGGACAGGATGATGATGTTGTAACCGCTCTTGACCGCACCTTCGGCCCGGGCGCACAGCCGCTCGATCGCTTCCGCAAGATAGCTCGCATCGCGATTGTGACGATAGGTGATATCCAGCGTCTTGGTTTGAAACTGGTTGTCGGAAATATCACCGATGGCGCGGATTTTTTCCAGATCCTGATTGGTCAGGATCGGTTGGCGAACCTCAAGCCGGCGGCGATCCGCAAGGCCTTCCAGATCAAACAGGTTTGGCCGTGGCCCGATAAACGAGACAAGGCTCATCACCGATTCTTCACGAATCGGGTCAATCGGCGGATTGGTGACCTGCGCGAAATTCTGTTTGAAATAGGTGTAAAGCAGCTTTGCCTTGTCCGACATGGCCGAAATGGGCGTATCCGTTCCCATTGAACCAAGCGCTTCCTGGCCCGTGGTGGCCATCGGCGACATCAACAGCTTCAGATCTTCCTGGCTGTAGCCGAAGGCCTGCTGCTGGTCGAGCAGTGCCGCATGATGCGACTGGCGCACCGGGCGTGCCGATACCGGCATGTCCTCCAGCACGATCTGCGTGCGATCAAGCCACTTCTGATAGGGGTTGGTATTGGCAAGCTCCCGCTTGATCTCGGCATCGGAAACGATCCGACCCTTTTCCATGTCGATCAGCAGCATCTTGCCCGGCTGCAGACGCCATTTGCGCACGATGGATTTTTCATCAACCGGCAGAACACCGGCCTCCGAGGCCATGATGACACGATCATCGTCTGTAACAATATAGCGGGCAGGACGCAGACCATTGCGGTCAAGCGTTGCGCCCACCTGGCGGCCATCGGTAAAGGCCACAGCGGCCGGTCCGTCCCACGGCTCCATCAGCGCTGCGTGATACTCGTAGAAGGCCTTGCGGTCGTCATGCATCAATTTGTTGCCGGCCCAGGCTTCGGGGATCAACATCATCACCGCATGGGTGAGCGAATACCCCCCCTGCACCAGAAACTCCAGCGCATTGTCAAAACAGGCCGTATCCGATTGCCCCTCATAGGAAATCGGCCACAACTTGCTGATATCCTTGCCGAACAGCGGTGAAGAGACGGAAGCCTGACGGGCGGCCATCCAGTTCACATTGCCGCGCAACGTGTTGATTTCGCCATTGTGGGCAACCATCCGGTAGGGATGCGCCAATTTCCAGGACGGGAAAGTATTGGTCGAGAAACGCTGATGGACCAGCGCCAGAGCCGATGAAAACCGCTCGTCCTTCAGGTCCTTGAAATAGGCGCCGACCTGAAAGGCCAGGAACATGCCCTTGTAGACAATCGTTCTGCTGGAAAGAGAAACAATGTAGAAGCCGTTGTCGCGCCCATCGGTTTCATCAAAAATCCGGTTGGAAATCACCTTGCGCAGGATAAACAGCCGACGCTCGAATTCCTCTTCGGTTTCGCAATCGGCGTGTCGACCGATGAAGACCTGCCGGTGAAAGGGCTCCGTTGCAGCAATGGCTGGAGCCTGCGATAGCGAAGAATTGTCAACCGGCACGTCGCGGTATCCAATTATCTGCTGGCCTTCGCTGGCGACCACTTCGGCGATGATTTCCTCGATGTGGACACGCAGTTCGGGTTCCTGCGGCATGAACAGATAACCGACGGCATAGTGACCGACTTCAGGCAAGGCGATGTCCTGCAGCGCCATTTCTTCGCGCAACAGCTGATCTGGAATCTGCACCAGCATGCCTGCGCCGTCTCCCATAAGGGGATCAGCACCGACGGCACCGCGATGGGTCAGGTTCTCAAGCATGAGCAACCCGTCCTCGATGATCTGATGGGATTTCACGCCGCGCATATGCGCCACAAAGCCGACGCCGCAGGCATCGTGCTCATTGCGCGGATCATAAAGGCCCTGCTTTTCCGGGAAAGCCGAAACGCCGCTGCGTTTGGCTGTCAGCACATGTGTCGACTGGTCCACAATTGCTGCCTGTGATGGCGATCTATCCGTCATCTTTTCCCTCCTGTCATGGCCATTATCATGGCCGTGAAACCATCCGGTTTCCCGGGGCGACCTGATTGTCCGTGCCGGTTATCTAACGTCCGGTACAGTTTTGTCATGCGTAAAATTCGAGCAATGAGCCGAATACAGCATTTTGCGTCCCGATCTCAACCGGTTTCGCAATGGAACGTTTTGCGATAATCCGATAGCAGATCCTGATCTCGCATCTGCCCTATGGCTTTTGCGTCAACCTGAATGCGCGCCTTCGTTTTCTTGCGCATTCACATTATAGCCGCGAATGCGGCCTTGTGGATACCGGATTTGCAGGCAAGCCTCAGCATCCAATTAGGACAGTATAGCTGTCCTAATTCTCTATGCCAGAAAGCGACGCCCGGAGCAAGATAGAGAAGGCAAATTTGTGTGTTTCCCAGCACCCATAGGGCTGTTTTGCAACTGATTTTCGGCAAATGAACCTGGTCGTTTCTCATACACGGGCTCTTTGCCTGCCGTGATTTCCGTGGCATCACATTGTTCAGATCATTTGAAACGCGGAAGTGTCCCATGTATTTTTCTTCAGACAATTGGGCAGGCGCCCATCCAGACATAACCGATGCGTTGGCGCGCCATGCTGCCGGCTTTGCCGCCGCCTATGGCGCAAGTGACCTCGATAAAAAGGTCGAGGCGAAATTCAATGCGCTGTTCGAACGTGATGTCGCCGTTTTCTTTGTGGGAACAGGTACAGCTGCCAATTCACTGGCTTTGTCCACATTCAACAGACCGGGCGGCGTTTCCTTCTGCCACCGTGAAGCGCACATGTTTGAAGATGAGTGCGGCGCTCCGGAGTTTTTTTCCCACGGTGCGCGTCTTGCCCCGGTCGACGGGATTTATGGCAAAATCGACCCTCAGTTGCTTGAAGAGGAAATACGGCGCTTTCCTCCAAACGCCATTCATGCCGGCCAGCCGATGGCGGTCAGCCTAACGCAGGCAACCGAAGTCGGCACGGTCTACCGGGCAGCCGAAGTGGATGACATTGCCGCAATCTGCCGCAAACATGATTTGCCGCTGCATATGGATGGCGCCCGCTTTGCCAACGCATTGGTCGCCCTTGAACTCAGTCCAGCAGAGATGACCTGGCGGCGCGGCGTTGATATTTTGTCCTTCGGCGCGACGAAAAACGGCTGCTGGTGCGCCGAGGCGATCGTTGTCTTCGATCCTCACAAGGCCAGGGAATTGCCCTTTCTGCGCAAACGCTCGGCGCAACTCTTTTCCAAGACCCGTTTCATTTCTGCCCAGTTTGAAGCCTATTTTGAAAACGATCTGTGGCTGCATCTGGCATCACAGGCCAACGCGATGTCTGGCCTCTTGCAGGATGCAATCCGGCAATCTTCCAATGCGCGGCTGGCCTGGAAAAGCGATGCCAATGAAGTCTTTGCCGTGATGACCCGCGAAAAATATGCGGCCCTGTTGCAGCAGGGCGCGCAATTCTACGAATGGAAGAAACCGCATTCGCTCGGGGATATTCTCGAAGACAATGAAATAATCGTCCGAATGGTGACAGGATTTGCCACCACCCAGGAACACGTCAGCGCCTTTGCGGATATATTGGGCTGACGGATGGCTTCCACCAAAGATCGGTGATCCTCTACGCAGCGATTCACGATCACGCGCGTTGACGCCATTGTCACGAAATACACACTCAAGATAACAGGCTATTGATTTCCACTTTATCGGCATTTTCTTCACACTGGTTCCATCGCCCCCATAGGGGGGAGGACAAAAGCTGAGGAGATCAACATGTCCAAGAAAACAATCATAGGCGCATCCGCCATTGCCGGTGCCGTTGCCATGGCTTTGTCCGGCGCGACACTGGTGACATCCACAAGCACGGCTTCGGCCAAGGAAAAATGCTTCGGCGTTGCCATGGCCGGCGAGAATGACTGCGCAGCCGGACCCGGCACGACCTGCGCCGGTACGTCAAAAGTCGACTATCAGGGCAACGCCTGGTCCCTGGTTGACGACGGAACCTGCACCACGATGAAACTGCCAGATGGTCGCACTGGATCTCTGGAAGCACTGGACCGTGATCTGCCGGCCTAATAGCCTTTGACATGCGCATGCTTGACGACAGGTCCCAAGACGGGAATCGCCGCATGCGCGTGTCACAAGACCGATGTCAGAAGCCCCGTGCCACAAGGCCAATGCCTCATGAAAGGGAAATCAATATGACGCCTTCCACCTCCAGGGCGAACGCGCGTATCGAAACCCGTTTCAATGACAGCACTGTTCCCGCGCGTGCGGGCGCGGGTCTGAAGGCGGAGCATGTGGATGCAATTCTGCAGGACGACTACCGCATCGGTTTTCTGGAAGTTCACGCGGAAAACTATATGGGCGACGGCGGCGCACCGCATCGCGCTTTGAGCGCCATCCGGCAGAATTTCCCGCTCTGCGTTCACGGTGTCGGCCTTTCGATCGGCAGTGAGAAGGGCCTCGACAAAGCACATCTGGATCGGTTGAAAAAGGTCGTGGAACGCTATGAACCGGGTCTCGTATCCGAACATCTTGCCTGGTCCACCCATGACAACAGCTACTACAATGACCTCTTGCCGGTTCCCTATGATCAGCCAACCCTCGACAGGGTCTGCGACCATATCGATCAGGTGCAGGAAGTCCTCGGCCGCAAGATTCTGCTGGAAAACCCATCGACCTATTTGCAGTTCGACCACTCGACCATGAGCGAAACCGATTTCATCGCTCAGATTGCCCGCCGAACCGGTTGTGGCCTGCTGCTGGATATCAACAATGTCTTTGTCTCTGCCACCAATCAGCATTATCGGCCTTTGACCTATCTGTCCGAATTTCCGCTTGAGAAAGTGGAGGAGATTCATCTTGCCGGTCATGCCACCGATACCGATGACGACGGTCGACCGCTGTTGATCGACGCCCATGACCGCCCGGTCGACGACGCGGTCTGGAAGCTCTATGACATCGTGATTGGTCAGATGGGCCCGGTGCCGACCCTGATCGAATGGGACAATGATGTACCCGACTGGCCGGTGCTGCGCCGCGAAGCCCAGCGCGCCGACGAGATCCTTGAACGTCGGGCTGGAAACTACATGCTGGGGAGCCGCCATGCGGCGATCTGCTGAAATTTCCGCCCCCGGAAAAATTGCGCCATTGGGAGATTTCACCAATGCCCTTGTCAACCCGGATTTGCCAACACCCAAGGGCGTGATCGGTCCAGGCGGAGCGAAAGCCGACAAGCGCTTCAATGTCTACCGCAACAATGTCACCGTCGGACTGGTCAATGCGCTGGTCGACATTTTCCCGGCGGTCCACCGACTGGTCGGCGACGCGTTTTTTCGACAAATGGCCCGGGTCTATGTTCAGGCGGAAAGACCCCACTCCCCTTTGCTGTTTGAATATGGCGGCACGTTCCCGCAATTTCTGGAGACCTTTGCGCCGGTCAAACATCTTTCCTATCTTGCCGATGTGGCCCGCCTTGAACGTCAATGGCTGGATGCCTTTCATGCTGCGGACAGCCCTGTTCTGGAGGCCCAGGATCTGGGTGCCGTGAACCCGGAAGATCTGCCGCAAGCCCGCTTCACCCGCCATCCCGCCGTTCATGTCTTGCGATCATCCTTTGCAGTCGTCTCCATATTCTCAGCCAATCGATCAGGTCAAAGCCTTGCCGACATCGATCCGGATGCAGCAGAGGATGGTCTTGTCTCACGGCCTCACCATGACGTCGAGGTCAGGCAATTGCCGCCGGGCGCTGCGGTTTTCCTGATGATGCTGATGGATGGAGAGACCTTGGGGGAGGCCGCATCTCAAGCCGCAGACGAGGCGGAAGATTTTGATCTCGCGTCAGCCATTTCCGGCATGCTCGAAGCCGGCATTTTTGCCGGAATTTCAATCAACACGAATAGGAAGAGAGAGACCATCCATGACCAGAGTGATTGAGTTCTTCCGACAATTGCATGACACGATATTTCGCCTGGTTGAAAGACTGACCGACGGATGGTTCTTTGGGTTGTTTGCGCGCTTTGTCTTTGCCGGCACACTCTATGTATACTTTCTGAATTCTGCCAAAACCAAGGTTGGAGAGGGCATTCTCGGGTTTTTCCAGGTGTCTGATGGCGCCTATATACAGATCGTCGGCAAGGCATTTGAAGCGGCCGGATATGATTCCAGTGCCTTGCCATTGTCGGCCCATATCATGGTCATTGCCGGCACCTATGCAGAATTCATCTTGCCGCTGCTGGTCATTCTCGGGCTGTTTGCCCGCATCGGCGCCGTCGGCATGATCGTCTTTATCTTCGTGCAGTCCTATGTCGATGTCACCGCCCATGGCGTTGCATTGGGATCGCTTTTCAGCGGGCAGCCGGGCGATATCATGGCACAGCGTCTCCTGTGGCTCGTACCACTTGTCTACATTGCCCTGAGGGGCGCCGGAAAAATCGCCCTGGATTTCCCCCTGTCACGCTGGTGGCAGCGAAAAATGACCGGGTGGTAGAAGGCCCGTAAAAAACTATGCACAAACGCAAAAAAACGGCGCCACCGGGGCGCCGTTTTCAATTGAAAGATCAGCTGATCAGTTGACCGTTTCAGCTTCGATCTGTTTTGTCCCACCTTCCGCGCCGGCTGCAGAAATCGCGATTCGCCGCGGCTTCATGGCTTCGGGAATTTCCCGCACAAGATCCACGTGCAGCAACCCGTTTTCCAGTGAAGCACCTTTGATTTCCACATATTCGGCAAGCTGGAAACGACGCTCGAATGCGCGCTTCGCGATACCGCGGTACAGGAATTCGCCGTTTGCCTGATCGGCATTCTCGGCCTTCTCGCCCTTGACCATCAGCACATGTTCGCGTGCTTCGATCGACAGTTCGCTTTCGCTGAATCCAGCGACTGCCATGGTGATTCGGTAAGAATTCTCACCGGTGCTTTCAATGTTGTAGGGTGGGTATGTCTGAACCTGTTCTGGCTGTGCCAGACTGTCCAGCATTGTAAACATGCGGTCGAAACCGACTGTTGAACGATAGAGTGGTGAAAAATCGACGTGACGCATAGTTTGTCCTCCAATGAGCGACGGTTGTTGATCTGGCATCGTCAACCCCCGGCATGCGGCGGGTCATTCAGCCAGCAGGCCCTTGTTGGCGCCTGCAGACCATAAGTGGGAACTGTATTTCCAAGTTTCAAGATTTACCGGCCAGCACATGCACTTGCGTCTGCTGCCGGTTGATTATCAGGATTGCAGAGCCTCTGCAGGCTCTGTAAACAGACAGGCAGGAGCGCCTGAATGACCAGCAGCATCATATTCGATACACCGGACAATCCGGCACCGCAGAACGCCATTACCGGGTATTTCGATACCCACGACGGAACAAAGCTGCGCTATGCCATATTCCGTTCAAAGGCCACGCTTGCCAAAGGCACGATTGTTCTGCTGCAAGGGCGCAATGAAACAATTGAAAAATACTATGAAACCATAGGCGACCTGACCGAGGCAGGCCTTTGGGTGGCCACCTTTGACTGGCGTGGCCAGGGCGGATCCCAGAGACTGTTGCTGGATTCGAATGCCGGTTATGTGGAGCGCTTTGCCGACTATGAGCGTGATCTGGAATTTTTTCTCGAAAATATTGTTCTGCCGGACGCCCGCCTGCCGTTCTATGTCATCGGTCATTCCACCGGTGGGCTGATTGCCCTGTCGGCCGCTCCGCGGCTGGCCAACCGGGTGGAGCGAATGGCCGTATTCTCACCCTTCATCGGCCTGAGCCATGCCCAATTCAGCCAGCGCACACTGCGCATTCTGACACGGCTTGCCAGCCAGTTGGGATTTGGCAAATATCCCGCACCCGGTCGCCAAAACAGCAGTGCAGATTTCACCGGTAATGTCCTGACCTCGGATGCAGCACGGTTCAAACGCAACCGGGCAATCTATGAGACCTGCCCCCAATTTACACTTGGCGGGCCGACACTACGCTGGATATCGGAATCACTGCGCACAATGAAACGGGTCAATGATCCTGCGCACCTGGCATCGATTCGCATCCCCACCCTGATAATGGGCGCTGGTGCCGATACGATTGTGCCCATTACCGCCATTGAACAGATGGCGACGCGATTTCGCGCCTGCGATCTGATCACCGTTGACTATGCACGCCATGAAATGTTTCAGGAGGCCGATCTGTACCGCGACCAGGTGATGGCTGCACTCACGGCCTTCATTCCCGGCGAGGCCTGAATATCTTTCATTAAATTCAACCGTTGAGCAAAGCCATGGCCTCTTGATGAACCGCTTTGCTTCCGGCTGCAATAATATTGCCGCCCTTCTCGGGCCGCCCGCCATCCCAGGTCGTCACGATGGCCCCGGCCGATTCCAGCACCATGATCAGTCCGCCGATATCATAGGGCTGAAGATCATTTTCGATGACCAGATCGATATGCCCGGCTGCGATCAGTGAATAGGCGTAGCAATCGCAACCATAGCGGAACAGATTGACCTTTTGCTCGACGGCGCCATAACGCGCGGCCTGATCACCGGTAAAAAGATGCGGCGATGTCGTCAGCAATGTGGCCTGCGCCAATGATGTGCATGGGCGCGATTTGACCTGTAATTTGCCCTCGGGGCCGCGATAATAGGTGCCGCTGCGATCGGCCACATAGCGCTCTCCGGTAAACGGCTGATCCATCAGGCCAAGCACCGCTCGGCCCTTGTGATACAGTCCGATCAATGTGCCCCAGACCGGCAGGCCGGAAATGAATGCACGCGTGCCGTCAATCGGATCGATGACCCAGACATAATCCCGATCCAGCCCCACATTGCCATGTTCCTCACCCATGATTCCATGATCTTCAAAATGCGCGTGAATCAGCGCACGAATGGCGGTTTCCGCTGATCGATCCGCTTCGGTTACCGGATCAAAACCGCTGTGCAACTTATTGCTGATGGCCGCGCCCGTGCGAAACCGCGGCAGCGTTTCCTTTGCTGCGGCGTCAGCCAGCAGATGGAGAAATTCAAGATCAGGCTGCATGGTTGCTCTCTGTGGAAAACGCACGCGATCGAATGTCGGTGCAGGAGGGTGAACGTCTATTTTGCTGCATGTGCGAAAAGATTAACAAAAATCCTTGACTTTTGTGCAGCGCAACATTAATTTGAAAGTGCAGCCAACGGCTGTATCTGCCCTTCTTGGGCATTTCCTCCCTAGACTCGACCGCTCCTCAATGGTGCGGTCTTTTTTTTGGCAGAACGCCGTCTGCGTCGACCAATAAAGTCTATTCGGCGGCCAAAGCAATCTCGGAATAATTATTGGCAAAAGACTCCGTCAGCAAAGTCATGAACCGGGTCAGGTCCTCCTGCAACGCTTCAAAACCACTCTCCTTCTCGAAAGTGTGTTCATTTACATAAAGCCCGCGATTGATTTCGATCTGCAGCGCATGAAGACCGCGGCCTGGCCTGCCATAATGTTCTGTGATGAATCCGCCGGCATAGGGCTTGTTGCGTGAAACCGTGTAGCCCATGTCCTGCAATAGCCCCAGGGCCAATTGAGACAAGGGCTCAGTCGCACTTGTTCCATAACGGTCACCCAGAACAAAATCCGGGCGGTTGCGATTGTTGGCCTGGGCATTGGCCGGCATCGAATGGCAATCGATCAGCACGCCATAGCCAAACCGGGCATGGGTCTTCACCAGCAATGTGCGCAACCGCTCGTGATAGGGCCGGTAATAACGCTCAATGCGATCAAGCCCCTCCTGAACCGGCAGGCGATGACGGTAAATTTCCATATTCTCCGCCACCAGCCTTGGAATTGTACCAAGCCCCCCGGCGACCCGAATCGAGTTTGAATTGGTAAAATTGGGCACCTTTCCCAGGAACATGCGCGGATCGAGTTCATAGGGCTCGCGATTGACATCAATGAAGGCTCTGGGAAAATGTGCGCATTGCAGCGGCGCGCCGATAGTGGGTGCGGCGGCAAACAGCTCATCGACGAAATAGTCTTCCGAGCGCCGGATCGCGTGCCGGTCAAGGCGCGAGGCTGCCAAAAAGGCTTCGGGATAGGTTCGGCCGCTATGGGGCGAATTGAAGACAAACGGAACGCTCTGTTCCAATGGTAGGCGAACTTCAATGGATGAATGATCGCAATTCATGTCTTCGATCAAATGCTTGTTCCAACTGTTGGCAGTTTGCATGCTGTTGCGGTTCCACAGACAAACCGGCACGCCTCCAAATCACGCTTGCCCCGGCCCATTTTGCCAGTTGAATGCGGCCAAGTCCAGACGCATCCGATGATGGCTGGAATAGCATTGCGGAGCGATTGCAAAACCCCCAAAATTCTGGCAAGTATTCATTCGATATTTACCTGACAGGGTTTAATGGCAGCAACTGCATGCAATGCAGCGGGCGGCCGACTCTACAGGAGCACGCGCTGACACAGGCGACATTTGCTCTATGCGATTCGTGTGCTGTGTAATAAGCTGAAATTTGACGTTGAATGCGTCCAAGGGGCATGAGAGGCAGTATGAGAATACTACTTGCGGAAGATGATAATGATATGCGCCGCTTTCTGGTCAAGGCACTGGAAAAAGCCGGATATTCCGTTCAATCCTATGATAATGGAGCCAGCGCCTATGAGCGACTGCGTGAAGAACCGTTTTCGCTTCTGCTGACCGATATTGTCATGCCGGAAATGGATGGCATCGAGCTGGCACGACGGGCAACCGAGCTCGATCCGGACCTGAAAGTCATGTTCATCACCGGGTTTGCCGCTGTGGCGCTGAACCCGGAATCGAACACCCCGAAGAATGCAACAGTCCTGTCCAAGCCATTCCACCTGCGTGATCTTGTCAACGAAGTGGAAAAGATCCTTCAGGCTGCATGATTTTTTTCCGATCGAACGCCACTTTGGGCTAAAATGGGCTTGACGTCCCATAGGCTTCGTGGTGTATGCGGTCGTTCAGATGGGCGGTTAGCTCAGCGGGAGAGCACTACGTTGACATCGTAGGGGTCACTGGTTCAATCCCAGTACCGCCCACCATCTTTTCAAGAGAACATTTTTTCGCCAGCCGGACCTCAGATGCCAATATTAGGCATTTGATCCGCTTTAAATCTGCCATTGGGCAAAAAAATACCGCTGGCTTCATTTCAGAAGAATAGCATTTCTTCATTCCCACCACCCAAACGACGAAAATAACCCCAACGGACACAGGTCCCTACAGGGTTATCGGCATGATTGATCAAAACCGCAAACTTGCGACATTTCCGGCCTTCTTCAAGGTTGCCGGCAAAAAGATTGCTATATTCGGCAATGGTGAGGAAGCTTTTGCCAAAACGCGTTTGCTGGCCAATACATCCGGTGCGATCACCGTCTTTGCCGATGCACCGGAGCCGGCCTTTGCAAAATTCATTGAGCAAAAACATGTCACCACAATCAAGGCAGCCTATCGTGCCGATCAGCTGGATGGTGCGACCCTTGCCTTTGCGGCAACCGGCAATGCAGCGCTCGACGTCAAAATCGTCACCGATGCCAGGGCCCTGCGCATTCCGGCCAATGCCGTGGATCAGCCCGACTATTGCGACTTCCTGACACCCGCTCTGGTCAATCGCGCACCGCTTGCCATTGCCATCGGCACGGAAGGCGCCGGACCGGTTCTGGCACAGATGATTCGCGCCCGGATCGATCAGATGCTTGCACCATCACTCGGGCCACTCGCCCAGCTTGCCGAACATTTTCGGGATTCCGTCGACCGGCATGTGCCGCGCGGCGCCACGCGCAGGCAATTCTGGCGGCATTTTTTCTCCGGCCCGGTTCGCGATGAGGTGGAAAACCGCAATTACCGCGCGGCACAGCGCTCCGTGACCGATTTGATCCACAATACCAACAAGGTGCGTGGACATGTCTGGCTTGTGGGCGCCGGCCCCGGTGCCGTCGACCTTCTGACGTTACGCGCCCAGCGCGTCATGATGGAAGCCGATGTCATTGTTCACGACGCACTTGTTCCCGAAGCCATCGTCGATATGGGCCGGCGCGACGCCGAACGCCTGTCCGTCGGCAAGCGCAAGGGCTGCCATTCCAAATCCCAGGACGAGATCAATGATCTTCTGATTTCACTGGCGCGCCAGGGAAAGAGAATTGTCCGGCTGAAATCCGGTGATCCGCTGATCTATGGTCGCGCCGCCGAAGAAATGGCCGCCCTGCGCCAGGCAGACATCACCTATGAAATCGTGCCGGGCATCACATCGGCCTTTGCCGCCGCTGCCGATTTCGAGTTGCCTCTGACCCTGCGCGGTGTTGCTTCGTCACTGGTCTTCACCACCGGTCATGATCTCAACAGCAAGATTCTTCCCGATTGGGCAAAACTCGCCGTCTCGGGCGCCACCATCTGCGTCTACATGGGCCGTTCCGTCGCCGCCTCCGTTGCAGAACGACTGATCCGGGCAGGCCTTGCCAGCGATACCACGGTTGCCATTGTTGAAAACGCCAGCCGGGCGGAGCGCACGCTCATTCACTGCACATTGGAAGAATTGCCCGCGATCGAAGACCAGACCCAGCTGAATGGCCCGGTCATGGTGATCATTGGTGATGCCGTCGCCGGCGCCAATTTCGAACACTCCACGCCTTTGTCCGCGCTGGTTCGCCAATCCGAAGCAGCCTGACAGAACAAAAGGATGAATGCCATGATGAAAGTACTTACCGCCAACCGTCTGTCTGATGGCATTGCCGTTTGGCTTGGCGCCAATGGTCAATGGCTGGAAAACATCGACAATGCCCTGATTGCCCGCCATGAGGCTGCCGCTGATGCATTGGATGAAGCCGGGAAGTCCGCTTTCAATGCCAATGTCGTTGTCGATATCGCCTTGATTGATGTGGACGAACAGGATGGCGAAATTTATCCGATCCGCCTGCGGGAACGCATCCGCGCCACCGGCCCGACCATCCGTCTGGATCTGGGCAAACAGGCCGACCTCAAACAAGCCAGCGCAGCCTGACCCTCAGGTCTTCGCACCAGGCCCGACCATCAGGTCTTCGCACCAGGAGTAACCCATGTACCGTTATGATGAGTTCGACCATGATTTTGTCAATCAGCGTGTTGGACAATATCGCGACCAGGTTGAGCGCCGCCTTTCCGGCGAACTGGAAGAGGATGCGTTCAAGCCATTGCGGCTGATGAATGGCGTCTATCTGCAATTGCATGCCTATATGCTGCGCGTGGCCATTCCCTATGGCACGCTGAACAGCACGCAGATGCGTCGTCTCGCGCGCATTGCCCGCGACTACGACAAGGGTTACGGTCACTTCACCACCCGTCAGAATATCCAGTACAATTGGCCAGCGCTCTCCGACACGCCGGCCATTCTGGAAGAATTGGCGGAAGTGGAAATGCATGCCATTCAGACATCCGGCAATTGCATACGCAATGTCTCGGCAGACCATTTTGCCGGTGCCGCCGCTGACGAAGTGGCCGACCCGCGCCCCTATGCTGAAATCCTGCGCCAATGGTCGTCAAACCACCCGGAATATTCCTTCCTGCCGCGCAAGTTCAAGATTGCCGTCACTGGTGCGGAGCGTGACCGCGCCGCCATCCAGGTGCATGATATCGGGCTGCATCTGAAGCGCGATGAGGCCGGTGAACTTGGCTTTGCCGTCTATGTTGGCGGCGGACAGGGCCGCACACCGATCATCGCCAAAAAGATCCGCGACTTCCTGCCGGAAGCCGATCTTCTGTCCTACACAACGGCGATCATGCGCGTTTACAATCTGAACGGACGCCGCGACAACAAATACAAGGCGCGGATCAAGATCCTTGTGCATGAAACCGGTGAGGCCGATTTCACCGCACAGGTGGAAGCCGAATGGAAAAAGCTGCGGGAAACCAGCCTGAAGCTGCCCGATGCGGATCTGGCCTCCATAGCCAGCTATTTTGCCCCACCGGAACTGCAGGATCGCGCGGAGGGCTGGGCACGCATCGCAACCGGCAAGAAAGCCGATGCCGGCTTCGCCGCCTGGGTCCATCAGAACGTCACACCGCATCGTCATCCCGATTACGGTGTCGTGACCATTTCGCTCAAGCCCATCGGCGGGATCCCCGGCGATGCCAGCGATGCCCAGATGGAAATCGTCGCCGATCTTGCAGAGAGATATGGACACGATGAAATCCGCGTCTCGCATGAACAGAATCTTGTTCTGCCCCATGTGGCGCTGGCCGATCTGGAGATTGTCTATCGCGCTTTGCTGGATGCGAACCTGGCAACGGCCAATGCCGGCTTGATCACTGACATCATCGCCTGCCCGGGCCTTGACTATTGTGCACTGGCCAATGCCCGCTCGATCCCGGTTGCCCAGGAAATTTCGGAGCGTTTCGGCTCGCTGCAGCGACAGCAGGAAATCGGCGAACTGAAAATCAAGATTTCCGGCTGCATCAATGCCTGCGGCCATCACCATGTCGGCCATATCGGCATTCTGGGTGTCGAGAAAAAGGGTGCCGAGCTCTACCAGATCACATTGGGTGGTTCGGGCGATGAACAGACATCCATCGGTCAGATCATCGGTCGCGGTTTCGAGCCCGACAAGGTCACCGATGCCATTGAGACGATTGTCGATACCTATATGGGGCTGCGGCTCAACGCCGATGAAACCTTCATCATGGCCTATCGGCGCACCGGGCCTGCTCCCTACAAGCTGGCACTATACGGCGAAGCCTCCAAAGCGGCATGATTGAAAGAGACAGTCCCATGAGCGACACGAAACTGTGGAAAGCCGATGGCTTCATCGCCGACGACCCCTGGTCCTTGCTTGACGAGGAGACAATGCCGGATGCATTGGCTGCACCGATCACATCGGAATCAAACGCCAAATTGCTGGTGCCACTGGCGCAATATCTGGCGCTTTCCGATAGCCAAAGACAGGCTGGCAACATTGGCATTGTGCTGGCGCCTGCCGATGATGTCGCACGGCTGCAACCCTATCTTGAGCATATCGCGCTGATCGCGGTGACGTTCCCGGCCTTCAGCGATGGTCGCGCCTATTCCCAGGCGTCCCTGTTGCGTTCGCGCTACGGCTATGAGGCCGAGATACGCGCCATCGGCGATGTGTTGATCGATCAGATTCCCCTGATGCTGCGCTGTGGGATCAATACATTTGCCGTGTCCAATGCCACGGCGATCCGCCGCCTTTCTGAAGGCCGACTGCCCGCCATCAGCGCCCATTACCAGCCTTCGGCGCAATCTGCAGCGCCGGGAAAATCCTACAGCTGGCGTCATCGTTCAGGTTCGCCAGCCTGAACCCCATTGGTCCATCAAAACAAGCGCGCCATAGGCGGCAGAGGACATGAGATGAGTGAAGTGATTGATACGGACATCCTGATTGTCGGAGCCGGACCCGTCGGGCTTTTTGCAGTCTTTGAACTTGGTCTGCTGGATATGCGCGCCCATGTGGTCGACATTCTTGATCGGCCGGGCGGCCAATGCGCCGAGCTCTATCCGGAAAAACCGATTTACGACATTCCCGGCCTGCCGGAAGTCACCGGCCAGGAACTGACGGACAATCTTCTCAAACAGATTGCACCCTTCAAGCCGCAATTCCACTACAGCCAGATGGTAACGGCGCTTGCCAAACGCGACGATGGTTCCTTTGACGTCGAAACAGATGCGGGTACGCGGTTCAAGGCAAAGGTGGTGATCGTTGCCGCTGGTGGTGGGTCGTTCCAGCCCAAGCGGCCTCCCGTGCCTCAGATCCAGGATTATGAGGGAAAATCCGTGTTCTATTCCGTCCGCCAGATCGAAGCCTTCCGCAATGAAGATGTGGTGATTGTCGGCGGCGGCGACAGTGCGCTGGACTGGACCCTTGCGCTGCAGCCTGCAGCCCGGTCGGTCACCCTGGTTCATCGCCGCGCCGAATTTCGCGCTGCAGATGCAACCGTCAACCGCATGTGGGAACTGGAAAAGGCTGGCAAGGTCCGGTTCAAACTGGGTCAGGTGACAGAGCTCAACGGTGCTGACGGCACACTTGAATCCCTTGTGCTGAAATCCAAAGAGAGTGAAGAAACGCTGGCGGCCACACGTTTGCTGCCCTTTTTCGGACTGACGATGAAACTCGGACCGGTTGCCGAATGGGGCCTCAACCTCAATGAAAACCTCATCCCGGTCGATACGGAAAAATTCGAAACTTCGGTGCCCGGCATATTCTCCATCGGGGACATCAACACCTATCCTGGAAAACTCAAACTCATTCTGTCCGGCTTCCATGAGGCAGCCCTGATGGCCCATGCCGCCAAGAAAATCGTCTCGCCCGGCGAGCGGGTCGTCTTTCAATACACCACCTCATCCACCAGCCTGCAGAAGAAGTTGAAGGCGGCCTGAGCGAGATCCGAAAAGTGTGAAGCGGTTTTCGGATAAATCGAGCGATATGTAAAAGCGAGTTCAGATGCAGATTCATGTGACAGATCAGAAGGGCAACCGCCATTCACTCGAGGCGCTGGAAGGTTTCCGGCTGATGGAAATCATTCGTGACTGGGGTCTCGACGTCAAGGCCGAATGCGGTGGCGCTTGCGCCTGTGCAACCTGCCATGTCTATGTCGAGCCCGACTGGATCGGCAAATTGTATGAGGCCGAGGACGAAGAAATCGACATGCTCGACAATGCATTCGCCGTCGAGGACAACTCCCGCCTGTCGTGCCAGCTTCTGATGAGCGAAGACTTGGACGGCATCGAACTCACGCTTGCGCCCGGCACGCAAAAGGACGACGCAGCAGCAGCCTGAAGCTTAGAGCATACGTGGCCACCAGCAACGTTACGGCATTGCTCTATGAAATAACCGGTCATTGTTGCCGCGCCGCGCCGTATGAAAGCGGTTTTCTTTGTGATAATTCAGCGACGGGACCATCGAACAGGCAACTGATTCGATCAAATATTCATGCGCAGAGGAAACCGGACTCGTGAAAAAATACATACTGACAATAAGTTGCCCGGACAGGCCCGGCATTGTGGCGGAAGTTGCGACCAAACTCTTCGCCAATGGCGGCAATATTATTGAAGCGCAGCAGTTTGATGATTCCCAGACCGGCCATTTTTTCATGCGGATCGAATTTACACTGACGCAGCCGCCGCAAAAATTTGAAACCGACTTTGCGGCCACCGCAGCATCCTTCGATATGAAATGGACCATAAGAGCGGCTGACAGCAGGCGTAAAATCCTGATCCTGGTGTCGAAATTCGACCATTGCATGGGCGATCTTCTCTACCGGATGCGCATTGGCGAATTGAACATGGAGACCGTCGCCATTGTATCCAACCATTCGCAGGAAATGCTGAACCTGACCACGGATGCCAACATCCCCTATTATCACTTCCCCATTACCCGTGACACCAAGGCTGAGCAGGAAGCGCAGATCAAGCAGGTCATCGAAGACACCGGAGCAGAACTGGTGGTGCTTGCCCGTTACATGCAGATATTGTCCGATGATTTTTCCGCCTATCTGTCCGGCCGCTGCATCAATATCCACCACAGTTTCCTGCCTGGTTTCAAGGGCGCCAAACCCTATCATCAGGCCCATGCGCGTGGCGTCAAAATGATCGGCGCCACCGCGCATTATGTGACCGGTGACCTCGATGAAGGTCCGATCATTTCGCAGGACGTGGAACATGTCAGCCATTCGGACACGCCGGACGATCTGGTGCGCAAGGGCCGTGACATTGAAAGACGGGTTCTGGCCCGCGCCATCGGATACCATCTGGAAGATCGTGTGCTGCTGAACGGCAACAAGACAGTGGTGTTCCGCAACTAGAGCAATATTCGTTCAAGATTCGGGAGATCACGACATGCATATGGCATTTATCGGTTTTGGCGAGGCGGCACGGGCCTTTCAGGAAAGCCTTCAGATCCTGAATCCATCGCTGCGGTTTTCGGCCTATGACATGCTTCTGGACGATCCGAATAATGCGCCGGCCATGTTGGAAGCCATGAAGGATCGCGGCGTTGCGGTGGCTCTTGCCGGTAGCGATCTGGGTTCCGCCGATATTGTTTTCAGCGCCGTCACGGCCGATCAATGCGGCCCTGCGGCCACGGCCGCCGCCTCATGGCTGCGGGCAGGTCAGATCTTCGTCGACATTAATTCCGTCTCGCCGGGTCAAAAGCGCGCCAATGCCGAAGGCCTGGCCGGGCGGTCCGTGGATTACGTCGACATGGCCGTCATGGCCCCTGTCCATCCACGCGGTCACAAAACGCCGCTGTTGTTGGCCGGAGATGTCACGGACCGTCTTGTCGCGACGCTGGATCAACTCGGTTTTGATTTTGAGACAATTTCCGACAGTGCCGGAGACGCGACGGCCATCAAGATGGTGCGATCCATGTTTGTCAAAGGGCTGGAGGCCATTACCGTCGAAACCCTGTCAGCTGCATCCAAATCCGGCTGTTTTGACTATACCTGGCAGTCGCTTCAAAAGTCCTTTCCAGGCCTTGGCTGGCCGAATTTCGCACACTACCAGTTCGAGCGCACCACACAGCACGGCAAAAGACGCGCGGCAGAAATGCGCGAATGCGCCCGCACCTTCGCTGACCTTGGATTGAGCGGTGCCCTGGGCGATGCGATTGCCGACGTGCAGCAGCGCATGGGCGATACAAAGCAAATTCCGCCGGAAATCAAGCGGCTCTCGAAGTAATTTCTGCAATCAAAATCAAAATGATACGGACTGGCCCGCACCGGTCTCCTCGGCCCGCTTTGTCACGTGGTAAGCGGTGGCAAGGTCCTGGGCTGCGATGCCCAGTGAGCGATAAAGCGTCATTTCCGCCGCATCGGACCGGCCTTTCAGACTCCCGCCCAGAACCGCACCAATTTCACCCCTGATATCCGATTCCACCATTTGTCCGGTGCGGATCATCTCGACGATTTCACCTGCCTGTGCCAGCGTGGAGGGCAGGTAATCGACCCAGATCGAGGCCCGTTTGACCATGGCGTCATCAATCTCCCGCATCGAAGGGATGGAGGAGCCGACCACATTCACATGGGTGCCGGGCGCAATCCAGTCACCCTGCAGGATCGGCGTGGGCGATGCCGTCACGGTGCAGACAATATCGGCTTCGCGAACAGCAGCCTGAACATCATCGCCGGAATGAAACGCCACTGCAGGATATTTGACCTTCGCATGGTCGCAAAAGGCCTTGGCCTTCTGTGCAGAACGTCCCGCCACATGCACCTGGCGAATGTCCCGAACAGCGCAGATGGCATCGAGATGATGTTCACCCTGTTCGCCATAACCGATGATGGCAAGCCTTTGTGCATCTTCGCGCGCCAGGGCGCGGGTGGCGACAGCACTGGCGGCAGCGGTGCGAATGGCGGTCAGCAGGCTGGCATCCATCATTGATACGGCGCCGCCCGTCTCCTCTTCAAACAAGACCAGAGCGCCGCGATGGGAGGATAATCCCCGCGCCGGATTGCCGGGAAAAAGGCTGACCAGCTTCACACCGAAACAGGCCGGATTGCCGATAGCGCCCGGCATGATGCCCATTTTATTGTTGCCGCCCACCGGCATGACATTGCGCAGCGGCAAGGTCGCGCCGCCATTGGAAACATCCACCATGGCGCGCGCCACCACATCGATCGCTTCGCTCATAGGAAGCAGCGTCGCGACGTCCTGACTGCTCAGCACAATCACAGAGCGCGTTCCTCACCCGCGCCCCAATCGGGGCCACTGACCTTCAGGCCCATGACCTGTTCCAGCAGCGCAGTATAATCTGCCGGACGCGCCACATAGGGGAAATGGCCGCCGTCCAGAAACCGGTAGGCCACGGATGGAGAAAGACGGGCCCGCACCGCCGCACGCATCTCCGGCGGGATCAACGGATCATCATCGGCCTGAATGGTCACGATATCTGTTGCAGGCAAAGGCATGGCAGGCAGTTCCGGACCGGTCTTGAGCGCCGAGAGACGGGCCCGTAACTCGCTTTCCAGAATGCGGCCACCGGCCTCCTGCAGCAGGAGTTCGACCAGTTCCACCTGATCGGGATGCGCCTCGGCCCAGGCGCCCAGACCGGCGCCAAACCCGGCACGCAGATCTTCAATCGGTGCATTCTGCAGATCCAGCGCATAGGGCATGCGCTGATCAAGACCCACCACCGAATGCAATGTATTGGCGGCAATCAGGCGGGTGGTGCGTTCAGGGCTGGTCGCCGCAAAATATTGCGCCAGATAGCCGCCAAGGGAGGATCCAAGAACGCTGGCCTTTGCAATGCCCAGCTTGTCCATCATCAGGGCAATATCCTCGGCCCATTCGGCAACGCCACCGCTTGACGGATAACTGACAGCCACGATGCGCAATCGGTCCGACAGTGCCACGATCTGATTCCAGAAGACATCGCCGCGTCCCAATGTGCCGGGGATCAGGATCAGCGCAGGCCCCTGGCCCACATCGCGCAGGCCCCAATCACGGCCATTCAGGACCATGCGGGTTTCGGGATAGGCCGTGGCAAAACGGTTGCGAGATTCGATCAATGAGTTGGTCATGCAAAGGGGTCCTCAATGGCTGGCCAGTAATTGCGAGCGCGTTGTGTATAGGGAATATTGGCGAAATCAGGTGTGATCGCACCCGGTGTCGCCACAGCGATCACCCGTGAGGCAATCGGATTGAACCCTGCCTGATAATGGTTCGAGGATTTGACGCAGACCAGGGCGCGTTGGGACAGGTCAATGCCCAATTGCTCGAAAGCTTCCGGGTGGAATGTCTGGGTACGCACATCATTGATCACGATATCAACGCCCTGAGTCTCGATCCAGACCGTTTCACCCAGCGGCGCCGGCAATGTGCCGAAGCGCTGGGTCAGGCCCGAGGCACATTTGCGCACCGTGACCACCAGGTCAAGCGGGTCGCCCGACATGGCGCCACATTTGCCACCCAGACGCAGCGGCAGCGTTGCCCCCTCACCGGCCTCGCGGCAGATGCGCACGGCGATCGGGTCCCAGAAAATGCCACTGGCAACAGAGTTCAGACCGCGTGCCAGGATCGCACGCAGCAGGAATGTCGCGTCCGATGGCGCACCGCCACCGGCATTGTCCGACACATCCGCCATGACAATTGGCCCTTCTGTCTCAGCTTCAGCCATATCCAGCGCCTGCTCGATATCGGGAAGCGGCCGGTTCAATTCAGAGCGCAAGGCATAAAGGCTTTCACCCAGTTCCTGCGCCAGGGCCTCGGCCTGTTCGCCGTTCCCGTCACAGATCGCCAGTGCCCGGGTACCGGTGCGTGGATGGTCGCCCCAGGGGAAGCCATGGGCAATGGAGAGCGACAGAATGCCATTCTTGCCTTCGCGTGCCGCCATGGCATCGACAAAGGTTCGCATCACGCCGGAAGGCGTCGGCATGGCAAGGATCATCCGGCAATCATAGTCACGCATCACGGGTTTGATGCTGCCCTCGGCTGTTGCAGCCGCGAGACGAAACAGATCGTCAGCGCGTTCTGGTACATCTACATGCGGATATTCCTTGAAGGCAACCAGCAGGGAGGCATTGTCCAGCATGGCCTCGGTCAAATGGCAATGCGGGTCAAGCAACCCGCCAATGACGGCATCGGGTGCAAGGCGGCGGCAATGGGCCATCAGGTCGCCTTCGCAATCCTCATAGCCATCAGCCATCATGGCGCCATGCAGGGCCAAGAGGATGATGTCGACAGGTCCTGCAGCCTCAAGGTCGCTGAGAATTTCGTCGCGGAACCCCTCATAGACGGCACGAACCGTCGGACCGGCAGGTTGCGCATGGGCGGACAGGGATTCCACCACCGTCCAGTCCCGTGCCACGGCCTGCTTGCGCCAGATATGCAGTGGTGCGGTCCAATAGTGCACCACATCGCTGGTGGCGTTACCGTGGTGGATGGAGCCTTCTTCAAAACTCAGCATGCCGGTCGGCAAGGGTGAAAAGGAATTGGTTTCGGTGCTCAGACCGGCGATGAAGATTTTCATGAATGGACTTCCTGTCCTGTCGATGCATGGGTGTTTTTGTCGGTCAGGCGCATCATCAACCCGGCCAGCATGTGGATCGCGATCAGCACAAAGGCGATGGGAACAGCGGCCGTAAACCAGATCATCGGCACACCGATCATTTCCGCCTGCCGTTCAAGGCTGCGGCCCAGAAAACCACGCGCCAGATTCATGTTGGGACCAAACAGCGAATACCAGATGACCGGCGCGGCAAACAATGCCACGCCAATGCCCCGGATCAGCGCCAGTCCCGTACCCATTCGCCCTGCCACATCGCGCATGCCGGGAAACAAGGTCGGGTCCGCCTGCGCGTGATAGGCGCAGGAGGCACCCAGCATCCCCGCCCAGACCATGGCGCGACGCGCCAATTCCTCGGTCCAGACAGGCGGCGCATCAAGAACGTAGCGGGCGATGACCTGCCATGAGGCGGAGAATGCCATGACCAGCACCGCCGCGACCGCGCCCCAGAGCGCAATCCGGTTCAGTCCGTGGGATACCCGGCTCAGAAAAATCGCCAACGCCCGCATGATTCTATTTCCCCTTGGCAGCTTCCCATTCGGCAATCTGCTCTGCACTCAGCAGGCCACTTTCATAGGCCGGCGCCGATGCTGCACGGAAAGCGTCACGGGCAGCCTGGTCCAGCCGTTCGACGGTGACACCGGCAGCTTCAAGTTTGCCAAGAACGGCATCCTGGGTTTCCAGCCATTTGCGGTTGGCCTTGTTGGCCGCATCAGCCGCCGCATCAACCGTGGCGCGATCGGCATCGCTCAGGCCCTGATACCAGTCTTCGGACACGATGGTGATGCGCAACGATGGCGCAATGGCCGCATCAGTATAGAACTTGATGAAATCGGTATGACCGAACAGCAAGGGAACGAAGGCCGGGTTCAGATAACCGTGGGCAACACCTGTCTGCAGCGCGTTGGGCACTTCGGCCCAGCTGACGATGGTGCCGGCAGCACCCCATGCCTTGTAAAGTTCAATCTGGCTTTCATCCAGCGCGCGCATGCGCAGGCCGGCCATGTCGGCAACCGATTTTACCGGTTTCTGCGTGTTGAAAATGCCGGTCGCCTGGCCCACGGTGTTGAGCGAGAGCACCCGAACCCCTGCCTTGGTCGTGGCCTCATTGATGCGTTCCAGCATCTTTCCTTCGTAAAGCGCATGATCCACTTCGGCCTGGTCGGCGAAGAAATAGGGCAGACGCAGACCGTAGATCAGGGGATCGAGAGAGCCAACAATGTTCAGCGGTGAAAGCGAGACTTCCAGCAGACCCTGGCTGACCTGATCGAAAAGTTCATCATCGCCGCCCAGTGCGCCGCGCTGGAATTCTTCCGCAGGCATTCCATGCTCATTGAGATAGGTGCTGAATGTGTTGGCCCATACATAACTGCCCGAGCCTTCCATGTCCGGCGGACTGTCGAGTGCGATTTTCACCTGAGCGGACGCGCCCCCCGCAAAGGCAAGTGCGACGGCCAGTGCCGTGCCCTGGATAAATTTGGAAACGTTCATTGTAGTGCTCCTTCCAGTTTTTGGTTTTGGTTTCGTTTTGGTTATCTCATCGTCAACATTCAATTCCCGCCGGCAAGTCCGAAGGCGCGCGGCAGCGTCAGACTGATTGCCGGAAACCAGATGATCAGCGCCAGCACCACCACCTGCACCAGAACAAAGGGCAGCACCGCGCGCGCCAGTTTCCAGTAGTTTACGCCCGTCACGGTCGAGACGACCAGCAGGCAGCCACCCATCGGCGGCGATACCAGCCCGATGCACAGATTGAAGCACAGAATGATGCCCAGATGCACCGGATCCACCCCCTGGGCGAGCGCCACCGGGGCCAGCAGCGGCACCAGCAGGGCCAGCGCCACCGGAATGTCCAGCACCATGCCGGCCAGCAGAAAAATGACATTCAATGTCAGCATGTAGCCCACGGGCCCAAGCCCCAGCGCCGTGACGGCGTTTGAAATCGCTTCGGGAATACGCTCCAGCGCGCCCAGGTGCCCGAGCGCCGAAACCGCGCAGATGATGATGAAAATCGATCCCGACAGCATCGCCGTGCGGCGCAGACCGTCCAGCACAGACGGCCAGGTCAGCCCCTCATAGAACCAGCCCGCAGCCAATGCCGTGAACACGGCAGCCGCCGCCGCCTCGGTGGGCGTCATCCAGCCAAAGACGATACCGCCCAGAATGATCACCGGCAGCGCCAGCGCAGGCAGCGAGCGCACAAGGGTTGGCAGAAAGGGCGGCATGTCCTGCCGCTCGACCCGCGGATGATCTTCACGCATGGCAAAATAGCCATTCAGGATGATCAGCGCCGCCGCCAGCACAAGGCCGGGCACGATCCCTGCCAGAAACAGCGCCGTGACCGATGTTCCCATCAGCGCGCCATAGAAAATCAATATGATCGACGGCGGAACGATCGGCCCGATGATCGATGATGCGGCGGTAATGGCGCTGGCATAGGTCAGGCTGTAGCCGCGCTTGCGCATCTCGGGAACAAGCGTATTGGAAAGGGCTGCCGCATCGGCCACTGCCGAGCCGGAAATACCGGCGAAAAACACGCTGGTCAGAATATTCACATGGCCCAGCCCGCCGCGCAGCCGCCCGACCAGCGCCATGGACAGATTGATCAGCGCGCCTGTGACGCCGCCGCGATTCATCAGCTCCCCGGCAAGAATGAACAGCGGCATGGCCATCAGGGCAAATACATCGATACGCGAAAAAATCTGCTGCGGCAGGATCGCCAGATAACGGCTGTTGTCCGTAACGATGAAAGCCAGCACGGCCCCGCCGCCGATGACATAGGCAATCGCCAGACCGGAAGCCAGCAGGATTGCGGCGACAACAGGAGGAAGAAGTCCGATCATGCGACCAGCCTTTCGCGACGCCGGGACAGGCCAAGCGCACCCACCCCTTCAGCCTGGATATCATCGGGAATGGGGCGACCCAATACCAGAGCGGCAGCCGTGCGGGCCAGCGCCGGAGCAGACTGGATACCGTAGCCACCCTGCCCTGCCAGCCAGAAAAACCCCGGCACATCAGGGTCAAACCCGGCCACGGGACATTTGTCGGCGACAAAACTGCGCAGACCCGCCCATTTATGCTCAATGCGTCGCACCGAAAGGTCGAAGGCCGTTTCAATGCGATCCACGCAGATCGCCACATCCATCTCGTCAGGCTGGGCGTCACAGGGTGGCGATGGGGTTTCATCCGCTGGTGAAATCAGCAAGTTGCCGGCGTCTGGTTTCAGATAAAACTGCTCGTCGGCATCCACCACCATCGGCCAATGGCCAGTCGCAACCTGATCCGGCGCCGAGACCAGCAGCGCCGTGCGCCGCATCGGCACCAGACCGACAGGCACCACATTGGCCATTGTGGCAACCTCATCGGCCCAGGCACCGGCCGCATTGATCACGATGGGCGCATAAAATTGCCCCTGCGCCGTATCCACCTGCCAGCCTTTTCCGTCATGAGTCAGCGCCTTCACCACGGCGTCGGTCTGCAATGCGCCGCCACCGGCACGAAATGTCTTGAGATAATGCTGATGCAATGCCGCCACATCAATATCCGCCGCTGACCCGTCAAGCAGCGCACCGGCGACATAATTGGCCCGCAACAGAGGCACCAGATCCCGCGCCTCTTTGGCGCCCACCGGTACAATTGCGTCTCCCAGTTCCGCTTGCAGGGCCGCCAGCGACCCGATCTGATCGGCGCGTGCCACGAACAGTGCACCGCGCGATTGCAAAAGGGGATGGTCGACATAGGGGCTTTTGGGATTATTGAAAAAAGCACCCGAGGCTCTGCTCAGGGCGCGGATCAACGGTGGCCCGTAGGCACATGTATAAAGAGCGGCTGACCGCCCTGTGGTGTGATAGCCGGGCTGCGATTCCGCTTCCAGCAACAGCACTCGGGCATCTGAAATGAGCTCGGCGGCAATCGACGCACCGGCAATGCCCGCGCCGATGACAATCATGTCGAATGGTCCAGCCTGCTCTGCCATGCGCGCTCCCCAAAGCCCTTCCGGTATCTGTCTGGAGAAAACGTAACACTGATTTTCCAATAGGAAAAGATATTTTTTCCAATAGGAAAATTCCCAAATTACACTTAGACTGCCATCCATGAGCGAAGAAGAAACCCATGACAGCCAGCGGGTGGCGTTTGGTCGTCGCCTGCGTCAGTTGCGGCGTCAAAACAACTGGACTCTGGCAGACGTCGCCGAGCGCGCCGGACTGGCCATCTCGACCATCTCCAAAGCCGAGCGCGGCATCATTGCGCTGACCTATGACCGTATGGCCCTTCTGGCCGACGGACTGGGCGTGGATATGGCCGCCCTGTTTGCCGAGCGGGGACAAAATTTCACCCCCGGCTCTTTTGCTGTCGCGCGCAAGGGTGAATTTCACCGGCAGGAAACCAGCAATTACGTCTATGAAATGCTGTTTCCGGAACTGTGGAACAAATCCATGAGCCCGATGATGGGCACGCTCAAGGCCCATAACGTGATGGATTTTGAAGAATTCGTGCGCCATCCCGGGCAGGAATTTCTGGTCGTCATGGAAGGTGCCGTCACCGTGCATGTGGAGGGGCGCGAACCGGTCACCCTGCAACAGGGCGACAGCATCTATTTCGACAGTGCCCTGGGCCATCTTTACGCATCCGATGGCGACAATGACGCCCGCATTCTGGTGGTCTGTTCCGCCAGTTGAACGGCTGGCGCGGCTGCTTGTTCCAAAGATCGATGATTATGGGAGCGGCGATGACGGATGTATTCATGGCAGCCATTAAGGTTATCGGCTTTCAAGACCATAGTGACGTCAGCCCGACACCGGCGGCCACGCCCGGCATGGCCAAAGCGTCAATGCAATTTATCCGCAGAATCAGACGGTACAGGCTTTGGGGGACAGCAATATCCATTCCATCAAGACCGGGCGGCCTTCGCTGAAGGCAAGCATTCTCTCGTCGTCACTCCAATCAGCCAATTCGGTAAATCCGTTCACTTTTGGCCCCTGTCGTTCGATAGGCCGAATATCAAAGTATTTGCCGGCGTTTTTGAACAGGTTGTCACGACGATCATCTTCCACCCTGATAAAACCGTCGTGCAGTTCGACAATGACCGTGGAATTTTGCAGCGTGTTGAGCATGGCGTCGTTCAACAAATCGAATTCGCCTCCCTCAATGTCGCATAGCACAACACTCGGGCCCTGGATTTCAACAATTTCGGCCAAAGCTGCAACGTCAGCTTCTCCCCTTACAACAATCCTGCCGTCAACGGCGTTGAGGCGAGCATTTTCACGGGTCACATCACGTCCTCTTTCAACAATTTCAAAAGCGGTGGCCGATGTGTAGAGACCGGATTTGACACAACCGACAACGTAATAACCATCTGCTGCGCCAATATCGACAAAATGGTCATGTGATCTGCTTAACGCAACGATCTCGGCGAGTACATGGCACTCGTATTGGCCCAACAGTTTGCTTGCCAGATCATAACGACCCCACCAGGCGTTGCTGCTGACCTTCATTCCGCGAAAAGGACCATGGGCAATCTCGTTTTCAAACATTTGCTGAGCATCTGTTCGTATTTTTTCCTTTGTTAGTTGCAGCCGATCCAGCAAGCCAATTTTTTGCAGACTATCGCTGGCTATGGTGGAACAAACATATCGCGGCCCGTATGCGGTCAGAAGCGCCATCAGCCTTTTGATTTTTCTTCTCATTTTTTCCTGTCTGATGTTCCTGCGGCTTTCGGAAAGTCAGCCATAAAACCGAACCCCTTGCAAAGCTCTTTGAATTTTGGTTCTTCAGCAGATTCACGCTTTTACGCTTCAATCATTTGCTGCTGCGGCCTTCAAACCACTGGGGGTTTGCCAGAGGATGTTTGTTTCAGGTTGGAGTATCCGTTTTGATCAAGCTTTTGTTTTCGTTCTATTTTATTTGGTCTCTGACAAGAGCGTTTGCCGGTACGAACAGTTTACGTCTGGTCTTGAAGCGCTGAGAAACCGAATTCAACTTGCCGCAGGCCCCTTGCTGGTCGCAACAAGGGCACCCTTGGCGCAATTTCCACATCACAGCCTTCAAAACAGAGGGGTTTCAAGGCTTCTACGGCCTCGGCTGCCCTTCGAGCCGGGGCATATCTGGCATGGATAAATGCTACCACACCAGTTAAATAATCACGATTAACAAATTCCGCAAAAAACAACACCGTCTAGCAGAATTGCGTTGAAATGGTTTTTTCCGATCCTGCCTTTATTTTCTGGTTCCTGCCGTTTGCGCTGATTTTGGGTCTTTCATGCATTCGCACAGCCCTCTTCCCGTGGGTTGTGTTCGCTGTCAGCCTATTGTTCTATTACTGGACATCAGGGAGCTATACGCTCTTGTTGGTTTCCAGTATTGCCTTGAATTTTTGTGGTGGACTTATAATTCACCGTTTTCAGAACAAGTTACTTTTCGGCACCCTTATATTTCTGAATCTGGCATTGATTGCCTATTATAAATATGCTGGTTTTATTGTTTCAGACATTGTACCCAGCGCCGATCCTGAGGTGGTGGCCTTTTTCAAATCCATTGTTCTGCCGATCGGCATCTCATTTTTCACGTTCCAAGGCATCTCCTATCTGATCGATGTCAGGCGACGGCAGATCGAGCCTGAGCGCAATTTTATCCTGTTTGGAGCCTATCTTTCGTTCTTTCCGCAATTGATTGCCGGTCCGATCGTCCGGTTTAAAGATGTGCAAGCAGACTTTCATGCGCCGAACTTGTCGGTCGATATGTTCGCAGCCGGTGCCTCCAGGTTTATGGTGGGACTCGCAAAGAAGTTGTTGGTTGCAGACACTATGGCACGGGTAGCAGATGCTGCTTTCGCAATGCCAGCAGGTGATATCTCTTTTGCAGGAGCCTGGCTCGGGGCAATCGCCTATACGATCCAGATCTACTTTGATTTTTCAGGCTATTCGGACATGGCGATTGGCATAGGTATGATGTTTGGCATCCGTTTTTTTGAGAATTTCAATCACCCCTACGCGTCATCCACCGTAACGGAATTTTGGCGGCGTTGGCATATGTCGCTATCAAGTTGGTTTCGGGATTATCTTTATATTCCGCTGGGCGGTAACCGCAGAGGGATCAGCCGCACTTTTTTTAATTTTCTAATCGTCTTTTGTGCCACGGGTCTGTGGCACGGTGCAGCTTGGGTGTTCGTGCTCTGGGGACTCTGGCATGGCGGGTTCCTGATACTCGAGAGAATAGTGCTTGGCGACCGGGCCCCGGCTATGGGTTCGCCAGCGCTTCGGTTCATTTATCTTTTTCCAGTGGTGATCTTTGGTTGGGTATTGTTCCGGGCACCTGATATTGGATCATTTCTTTCCTATTCCCAGTCGATGTTGACACCCCTCTCTGAAGAGAGTTTCCGCTTGCCCTTGTCCATGCTGCTTGTGGTTTCACCCATCGAGATTGTTGTGCTGGCGCTCGCAGGCGCTTCTATCGTTTTGCAGGGCAAGATCCAGCCACTCGGCGTCGTGTTTGGCAATCCGGATGCAGGCCAATTGATTGCCGCCATCCGGGTTGGGTTCATGATATGCGCTGCCATTGCCACTGCGATGTTTTCGCTATCGAGTGAATTTTCGCCATTTCTCTATTTTAGGTTCTGAAATGCGCCCCGCGAATCTTCTTGCCGCCCTGCTCTTTTCGATCTTCCTTGCAACTCCCCTCGCCTCGTTGATGGTGGGCGGGTATGCGAGTAAGGCCAATGAGAAGCCAAGCTGGGGTGACATTTCAGTCTCAACACTCATCGGTCCAAATGATACCTACCGCAAGAAAATTGCCAGGGCGGTAATTTCGGGTGCGCCCGTAGCGATGGATTTGATTTCGGCCAAAGCCTATTTTGATTACCGAATCATGGGTTTTATCAATTCAACACGAGTGATTTCCACACGTGACGGCTGGTTATTCTACAAACAGCAATTTTCCGGGGGCAAGCCGCTATTTGCCGGGGGAAAGTGTGAGGATCAAGTACAGCAACGCGAAGCAATAGATGCTGCAAACGCTTTGCGCTTGGTTGCTGAGGGGGCGGGTATTGACCTGCGTTTCAGCGTATCGCCCGACAAATCGATTGTCGAACAGGATATGCTCGACCAGCGGGTAAGGGCCTTCTCCGGTTGCAAGATCCAGTCAGCAGAGAAGTGGCGATTATACAATAGGGATGTGGGCGCACCGATTATCGACCATCTGGAAGAGTTTCGGACCTTTGGCGGTGATCAACAGCTTTATTTTGCGACCGACACACACTGGAACACTCGTGCTCAATTGCTGGCGCTGACGCGTCTGGCAAAGGAGTATTTCGGATTGCCAATGGTGGCACCAAAAAAAGTCGGCAATACAGAGCACTCCTCCGTGCGTGATTTGACAGCGATGTTGCGGCTTAATTTCGTCGAGAGGGATTTTACCCCAGCTGCTTTTGATATCTCGCCCCTATTGGTAGAAAATCACACAGACCCCAGCAGTTTGCTTGTCCTGCATGATTCCTTTTATGGGGGCTTGACCAATCAGCTCAAGCTTCTTTTTCCCAATGTCCTGATGGTCCATCTGGACCACCGGGATGTCGATCAGGCGATGGCCTCTGGAGCGGCGCATATATTGATCAATTCGATAGAGCGTTCATTCTTTCAGCGCATTCTGTCAACAACGCTTTCCTGGAATTCTGTTTTTGCCAAACATCTGCTGCGCCTCAATGCTGAGAAGGCGGATTGCCAATTGACAGAAATTGCTGGCGACAAGCTGCGTCCGGTAAGCATCGAAGACGGTGGTGACAATCCTGTGGCTGGCAGAAATCTAAACATACTGGTCGATTTGCCTGCGATGGAAAACGCATCAAAAGTATGTGTAAGGGTTGCCTTTGATAGCGCCAGTGAGACCGGGACACAGATATTTCTGCCTACACTCATGAAAGAGACATTGAATCAATATCGGACCGGGCGTTCCATTTATTTCGCAAACAGCAAACCGGGAAGCAGATCGATCATTTTAGCCTTGCCAGGCCGCTTTGCTGGAACCCGCCTCCGCATTGATCCGATTGCGGATTCCCGAACCGTCGAAGGATTGAAAATCGAGGTTGGCGCATACTAGGTTTCCGCCCATTCGACGGCATCAAATGGCTTCCGTCAAAAGACCTGCCTACGCCAATTCCCATTAATCCCGCTTTTGGCTGATGGTATTCCTCAGAACCCCGAGGCCGTCGATTTCCAGTTCGACGACGTCACCGGGCTGCAGGAAACGTCCCAATTCCAACCCACAGCCACCGCCGACGGTGCCGGATCCGATGAATTCGCCCGGGTGGAGATCCTCGTCTCTGGAAATATGCTCTATGATACGGGAAAAATCGTGGTGCATGCTGGATGAATTGCCGCGCGACCATTCCTTTCCATTCACCCTGGCAACCATGTTGAGACCGGAGCCATCACCGATTTCGTCGCGTGTGACAAGCCAGGGCCCGAGCGCATTGGCGGTACGGAAATCCTTGCCTTTTGCAGGCCCCAATCCACCGGCCATTTCCGCGATCTGGTGATCACGGGCGCTGAAATCATTGAAGATCACAAAGCCGAATATATGGTCAAGCGCATCCGTACGGGCGATATCACCGCCGCCCTTGCCGATGACCGCACCCAGTTCAAGTTCATAATCCAGCCGTGTCTCGCCAAGCGGCCATAGGATTTCATCCTCAGGACCGGAAACGGAGAAGCGATTGCACTTGTAGTAGATGGGTTGATCGTACCAGATTTGCGGAAGCTCCACCTCTTCCGGGTTGCGTTTTGGCTGTTTCGGATCGAACAGATAGCGGTTTGCTCTGGCCTGCCTGAGGTGTTTTTCAAATGTCAGTGCGTCGCGCATCTGGACGGGCCGCGGCAATGGCGCGAGCAGCCGAACGTCAGACTGTTGAACATGTTCGCAAGCGGGTATCGCCTGTCTGGCCGCTTCCAATCCTTCCGGACCTGCTTCGATAAGCGCCAACATGGAGGAAAATTGCGGATTGTCGTCGCCATCCAGAACTGCAATCTGTGTATCGATCACAATGCCGATTTCCTGGTTCCGACTGTTCAGCCGGTTAAACGTCACAAGTTTCATGATGCATCCCTCAGGTCCGTATAGATATCCGATACCCTGCTGCCGGGAAAATAGGTCTTCTGATAGGCATCACGTTGCTGGATCGCCTGCCACCAGCGTTCAAAATTCTCCGCCCCTTTCCATATTTGCGAAAGACCAAGATCCCGCATGCGGTCAATGGTCGGCACCACACAATAGTCGGCAAGACTGAGTTCATCCCCGATCAGCCATTGCGTCTGGGCAAGTGCGGCGTCCATCCTTGCGATGGTGTTTTCAAGCTGTTGCAGCGACGCCTCGGTCTCCTTTTCGGAAAATCCGCTGCGCCCCATGCGCTGGTAGAAATGCTTCCTCAGCGGGCGATCGTCAGCATTGGCCTGCAATGCCTGATCTTCCAGATCCGAATAATGGCGCACAAATGCCTTGTTGAAGCTTGGTACACGAATGGCCGTCGTTGGCACTTCTTCGATGTACCGCAACCAGGCACGCATGCGCGCCCGCTCATAGGGATCGGCAGGCGAGAGTGGTTTATCGGGGAAAACATCTTCAAGATATTCAATGATGACGGAACTGTCGATGACAGGCCTGCCATCATGCAGAAGTGTCGGCACCACGCCGTTCGGGTTGAGCTTCAGGTAAGAGGGCGAAAGGTGCTCCTTTTTCCTGAAATCCAATGTGGTATTGACGAATTCCAACTGCTTTTCATGAAGACACAGGCGCACCTTCTGCGAGCAGGTGGAGATCGGATTGTTCAACAGTTCGATCACGCGTGATTTCCTTTCTTCGAATGACAGCCGCATGGGGCATCGTGGGGACAATCGGCGCCCTTGCGGTAGCGGAGCATCTGACGCATGATTTCAGCCCTGTCCGGCACGATCGCACCCTTCGACAAATCCCTGTAAATATTGGCAACATTGGCGACAACACGCTCGCGGTCCAGCCAGCTGTCAAAGGCATCATAGCCAATCAGGAAAGCCGCTTCTTCCCAGGGCAGACCTGCCGCAAACATTTGCTCAGACTGCTGGTAGATATGCAGCAGATAATGGCGCATTTCCCGCACGGCCTGTTTGTCACCAATGGGGCCATGTCCCGGGACGACAGTTTCGACATCCCACGTGAGAATCCTGTCGCAGGCGTCAATCCAGTTTTGAACCGGTCCGGCCCACACGATGGGATGGCCACCGGAAAACAGGATGTCACCGGTGTAAACGGTTTTGGCATCAGGGACATGAACAATGATGTCGCCACGGGTATGGGCCGGGCCCATCTCGTGCAGTTCGATCTTCCGATCTCCAATGGTGATATCCCGCCGCCCGTTGAACAATTCTGTCGGGGGCACATGGGCTATGTCGGAGAAGTCAAAATGCTGTCCCATGGTTTCGTGCAGGAATGCCCCGACATCGCCGTGGTTTTTCCAATTCATGACAAGATCGGCAAACACTTCTGCCGGTCGTTCATTCATTTCTTCCATGCAGGCAGTCGAGCCGATAATGCGCGCTCCGCCGACCATGTGGTTGCCGAATGTATGGTCGCCATTGGCATGGGTATTGACGAGCACGTCAATCTGTTCTGCGGCAGGCGATACACGTCTGTATTCCCGCAACATGTCGCTGGTCAGACGGCCGGTAAAAAGCGTATCGATCAACAGGCTTTCATCGCCTGAAATGATCAGCCCGCTGTTGCTCCAGCCCCACGAACCATCGCCCTGTATATAGGCAAACAATCCGTTGCCGAGCTCATGCAAGGTCGATTCAACACGGGTTTGGGACATCTATGGCTCCACAGCGTTTTCAAAGCAGGACGGTTGCAAGTTCAGGGAACATCAGGAGAAGCCCGATCAGGGCCACCATGATGAGCGCGAAGGGCGCTGCGCCCGCGAAAATATCATTCAGCGTGATCCGATCATCATCAAGGTTGGCCTTGATGACGAAACAGGCGACGCCCAGCGGTGGCGTCAACAGCCCCACCTCCACAGCCACAATCGTCACGATACCAAACCACACCATGTCAATGGAGAACGGTTCGACGACCGGCAGGATGAGCGGCAGAAGAATAAGCAGGATCGAGGAACTGTCGAGGATTGTGCCCAACAGCACGATTGCGATCAGATAAAGAATGAGGATACCGAACAGGCCCAGATTCCATGCCGACAACAGGTCGGTCATGGCATTTGGCAAGCCGGTCAAGGCCAACAGCCGCGAATACATGTGTGCCGCAATGATGAGAAAGGTGATGGAGGCGGTCACCTGTCCGGTTTCCAGCAGAATGCGTCCGAACACTTTCAGCCCCAGACCGCCCTTGATCTGAGCAATGATCAGCGCGCCCAGCGCACCGACCCCACCGGCTTCGGTCGGCGTGAAGAAACCGCCATAGATTCCGCCGAGAACCAGAATGATAAGCACCGCTATCGGTGCAGCCCGGGCCAGCATGGTGCCGGTCGACATCAGTGGACGGCCATCGATATTGCTGGCCACACCGGTAAAACCGGGCGCGAAACGGGCCATGAGTGCGATGGCAAAGCAAAACAGCAATGCCAGCAAGATGCCGGGAACAATGCCCGCCGTAAACAGATCACCGATCGAGACTTCGGCAATGATGCCATAGAGGATGAGCAGCAAAGACGGCGGAATGAGCATCCCCAGAACCGAAGACCCGGCGACCACGCCAACCGAGAAGCGAGCGGTATAGCCCTGACGGATCAGTTCCGGCACGGCCACTTTTGTAAACACCGACGCTGACGCAATGGAGGTGCCGTTGACGGCTGCGAAAATGGCATTGGCAAAGACAGTTGCAATGCCCAGTCCGCCGCGGAAGCGGCGAAACAATTGACCCGCCACATCGAACATATCGCGCCCAAGACCCGAGACGCCCACAAGGACCCCCATCAGCACGAACAGGGGAATGACACCAAAGGAATAACGCGCCACACTGTCCAAAGCCGCCTGCGAAAGAAGCGCCCCGGCGATCACCACTTTGCCTTTGACCAGATAGACGCCGATGAATGAGACGCTCATCAACGCAATGGCCACATGCATTCCAAGCTGAATGAACACGAGAATGACGGCAATTGAGGCAATTCCGATTTCCACATTGGTCATGGTGCGCCTCGCGTTGAAAACAGATTGATGGCGAGTGATGCGGTCAGCAGAACATATTGAAGCAATGTCAGCGCACAGCCGATCAGCACGGCAACAACAAAGGGCCATCGCGGCACAGTGAACACGCCGTAAAGGCCAACTGTTTCATGCCCGTCAATGGCGCCATATATTTGCGGCCAGATATAACGCAGCAAGACGGCAAGAATGACCGCGCCAACCAGATGGTGAAAAAGGTCCAACGCCATTTCCATGCGCGGCGAGCGATTGCGCAAGAGCGTCATCAGCATGTCCGAGCGCACATTGCGCCCCATGGCGGTGGCAAAGGGCAATTGCATGAACACGATGGAAACGATCGAGGCACTGACAATTTCAGCCGTGGCAGGCACGGGCATCGATAATAGTCCGCGCCCCACCACATCTGCATTGATAAGCAGCATGATGCCGACGGTCCCCAGACCGCCGACAACAGCACACGCCAGGGCAATACGATTGGCCAGGATGGTAATTTGATGAAACATGGTCCTGTGCCCGCCCGGCGTAGACGGCAGCGCTATTGCGCTGCCCAATCCCTTGAGAATCCCAGTCCGGCTTCCTTGGAAAGGCGGATATAGGTCTCCAGGGTTTTGGTACCGGGAAGTCCCTGCGCATCAAGCTTGGCGGCCCATTCGGTCGCAAGCGGAGGCAGCTTGGCGGCATAGGCAGAGCGTTGTTCGGCGCTCAGTTCGAGTACCGAGGCACCATTTTCAACAGCCTTTGCAATACTGGCAACCCCGGCATCATAATAGGCTTTCGCCGTGCGATCGCGATATTCATCCGCAACCGTTTCCATGATCTGCTGCACATCCTCCGGCAGGCTGTTCCAGGTATCCAGATTGACCGTCAGCGCAGAGGAGTATTTTGCACCGAAGTTGATCTTCGTGATGTAGGGCGCAACCTCGTAGAACTTGTAGGGTGCGATCGCCGATTCGAATGTCATGATGCCATCGTACAATCCGGTTGACATGGCATTGTAGTAGGTGGTCAGCGCGCCGGAAACCGGAATGGCGCCAGTGCCCTTCAGCCAGTTGAGAGCCAGTCCGCCGGCCCCGATTTTCTTGCCTTCAAGATCGGCGATATCCTTGACTTCGAAAGCTGTCATGAACTGGTAGGTATCAATGCCAACCGGCGCCAGAAGCTTCTGATTGGCCTTGCTCCAGCCTTCATTCATCTCCGGAATTTCGTCATGCAGTTGAACGATAATCTTCATCAGCTTCTGAAGATCGTCGGTACCAAAGGGTGTGACATAGGTGATCTGCTCGAGCGGCAGTTTGTCACCTTCAAAAAGATGCGGCACATAACCAAACTCGGCAACGCCACTTTCGACGGCCTCCAGAACACCCTTCACGTCTGCAACCGCACCCGCGTAGGCTTCAGTCCATTTGATCGTATGTTCGCCTTTTTCCGCAAGCCTGCGGTTGACTTCCGGAATGAAAAAATCCCGAATGCCGGCAACACCCTTGGTGATGGGTGGATGACCCGCCACAACAGTGAATGAAAAATCCTCCGCCAGAGACGGCGCCGCAGCATAGGCCATGACAGACGTGGCAAGGCATAGTTTCATAATCGATTTCATTATCTTCTCCCTGGGTTTTGTTTGAGTGCTGCGGCCCTGGAGCCGCTCAGACACCATTTTCTCGATTGTCTTTCATATCCGCCCCGAAGGCATTGACGATGAAGGCGACAAGTTCACTGCGCAGTGCATTGCGATCAGAAGGATCACAAAGACCACCCGACAATCGCGCCATGCGACTGTCCGGACCTGCGTCACTCAACATCACCTGAATCGCCCCCATCATGATGTGGTAACGCCAATGGACTTCGCGCTCGTTCAGATGCGGCGCAGCCATTGCCAATGCTGCTATGTAGCGTTTGGCCATCGGGTCCAGTTCGTCGCGAACCATCGCTCGCGTCCAGTCATTTGGCTCAAGCCGATGCTTGAGAACCAGATGCGCCAGAAGAACGCCCGTCTTGGGATCATCCTCATTCACATAGGCGTCGATAAAGGCTTCAACAATATCCCGAATTTCGGGCCTTTCACCTTTGGAAGCGGCCTGCCCAAGCACCTGATCGAGCCCTTCCAGACGACGAATGGCCGTGCGCCGCGCAACGTCACGAAAAACCTCGATGGTCAAATTGTCCTTGTTGCCAAAGTGATAATTGACAGCCGCCGTGTTCACCTCGGCTTTTTTTGCCAAAGCACGGGTTGTGACGCCATTGATACCGGCCTCGGCAAACAATTCGACCGCTGCGATTCGAATACGATCGCGGGTCGCGGCTTCCTTGTGTGATTGATCGGTGGAGCGCATGTTTAAAACATATGATTGAAACACGCGTTTGTCAAACGGATTTGACAGGAAATTCGCTCATACCCAAAGGCACAATTCAACGTTGCCGTTGGGCCAGCCCCACGATCTTTGCAGTTGCAGTGGTGTCGCTTAATCCAGCACGCAGCAGACCCGGCGACCAGCTTGCGGCCTATGGGAAAAATGGAATATCGGAATTCTGGCGCAGCCATCGAAATCACCGGCAAAGGTCTCGGATCTTCCCGCAGATTCCAACGCATTGGACGCTGTCTGGTCAGCAGCGCAGACCTATCTGCTTGGCGCATTTGTCGAAGCCGGACGGCAATCAGCCTCTAGGCTTCCTTGTGGATTTCCACCTGATGCGGATAGGGAATGGAAATGCCACCCTTGTCGAAGGCTTCCTTGACATTCTTTGTCATGGCAAATTTCAATTCCCAGTAATCCTCCGCCTTGCACCAAAGACGCACGCCCAGATCAACGGATGAATCGTTGAGATTGACCACCCGAACCCAGGGTTCGGGATCGTTCAGAAAGCGATTATCAGCGGCGGCGCATTTGAGGATGATCGCCATGGCCTTGTCTGCATCATCGCCATAGTCGATGCCGAATGTCAGATCGACACGGCGCGTTGCATGGGCCGAGTAATTGGTGATCACCGAGCCCCAGGCCCGGCCATTGGGCATGATGATCTGAACATTGTCCGGGGTCGCCAGTTCGGTAAAGAACAGATTGAGATCCTTGACGGTGCCCGAGGTTCCGCCAATGTCCACGAATTGCCCCAGCTTGAACGGCCTGAAAACGATCAGCATCACACCGGCAGCAATATCGGCCAGGGTTCCCTGCAGCGCCAGACCAATGGCCAGTGTCGCAGCACCCAGGACGGCCACAAGGCTGGTCGCCTGAAACCCGAACAATTGCAGGACGGCGATCACCACCACGGCCATGATCAGCCATTTGGCGATGGACGCAAAAAAATTGCCCAGCGTATTGTCCAGCCTTGCACTGGCATTGACGCGCCGACGAATGGTCCCCGAAACCCATCCGGCAATGAGATAGCCGACAATCAGAAAAATCAGCGCCTTGATGGCGCTGTATAGCATGGGCGCAAAAGCACCCAATTGCTCGGAAATCTCGGCCATTGTTCATCCTTCAAACTGTTTAGGCTTCTGGCTAGCGTTTAGCAGCCTAAAGCAATTTGGACAATATTGAAGGGTCAGCCCGGCCTGCGTTTGCCAGCATTGGTTTCAGACTAATCCAGTTCTTCCAGAATGGCGCTCGCTCTGGCGCTGTTCAGCCTGCGAATTTCAACGTGATCGCGAATGGCAGCAAAGGCCTCGCTCGCCATCAGTTGATTGGCCAGATCCTGGGGCAATGACAGGAGCACCTGGTTGCGTTCGGCGCCATCGATGCCATCCACCGATTTTGCCCGCGTCTGGATCATCCCGCCCGCAACCGTATTGTTGGTATCCGGATCGATCAGGATGAAAGCACCGGTATTGCGGTTGGTCTCATAGGGATCGAACATGGCCAGTTCATCAAAGGAAAGATGCACCGTGCCGATGGCGTTGAGCGGCAGATTGTCGGAACTCTTCCACTGGCCGGTCTTCAGGTCCAGCATGGAGCGCGGGTCAACGCGCACCCGCTGACGGCGGCTGGAGGATTTCAGCCAGTAGCGCTTGTCGGCACGGATGCCCCCGCCGTTCAGAGCCACCAGCTTGGCTTCAAAGGCAAGACCAAGTGCCGGCGCCGCATCGATCGATGCAATCATGTCGCCCCGGGCAACATCAACGGGCCGGTCCAGCACCAGCGTGATGGCATCCCCTGCGACAGCCGCGTTGCGCACCAGATCATAGGTGACGATCTGCTTGACATTGGCCACCGTGCCGGACGGCAGGACCACCACACTGTCTCCGGGCTTGACGGAGCCACCGGCAACCGTGCCCTGATAACCGCGGAAGCCCTCATTGGGCCGGCTGACACGCTGTACGGGGAAGCGAAAACCCACAGCCTGCGCCGTGCGTTGCGTCGCCAGCTCCAGCACATTCACCAGCGTTGGGCCATCATACCAGGGCATGGCTGATTTGCCTGACACAACGACATTCTCACCAAGCAGCGCTGACATCGGAATGGCCTTGATGTCCGTAACGCCGAGCGACAGGGCCAATTGCCGGAATTCGGCTGCAATATGATCAAAGCGCTGCTGATCATAGTCGATCAGGTCGATCTTGTTGACCGCCAGAACAAATTGCCGGATGCCCATCAATGTGGCGATGGTGGCGTGGCGGCGGGTCTGTTCGAGAATGCCGGTGCGCGCATCCACCAGCAGCACGGCAAGATCCGCCGTCGAAGCGCCGGTCGCCATGTTGCGGGTATATTGCTCGTGTCCCGGCGTATCGGCCACGATGAAGGAGCGTCTGTCGGTGGCAAAATAACGGTAGGCAACATCGATGGTAATGCCCTGCTCGCGTTCAGCCTGGAGGCCATCCAGCAACAGCGCAAAATCCGGCAGGCCAAGCTCGTTTTGCGAATGGCGATCATCGCGCGCCAGGGCGTCGGCCTGATCGTCCTTGACCGCCTTGGTGTCCCACAACAGCCGCCCGATCAGCGTTGATTTGCCGTCATCGACACTGCCGCAGGTGATCAGCCGCAGCGGTCTGGCATTGCGATCTGCCGTGCGTACGGCAGCTTCAGTTTCAACATCGGTGCTGATGCGTTCAGCAATTGCGGAATTGACACTCATCAGAAATAGCCTTCGCGTTTTTTCTTTTCCATGGATCCGGCTTCGTCCCGGTCAATTGCCCGGCCCTGGCGCTCCGAAACAGTGGCTGTTTCCAGCTCGCTGATGATCGCATCAAGGGTCGTGGCAGTGGAGTGGATGGCGCCGGTCAGCGGAAAGCAGCCGAGCGTGCGAAACCGGATGGTCTCGACCCGTTTGACTTCGCCCGGCTGGAGTTCAAGCCTCTTGTCTTCCGCCAGGATCAACATCCCGTCGCGTTCCACAACCGGTCGCGGGGCGGCAAAATACAGCGGAACGATCGGAATGTCCTCCACCTGAATGTATCGCCAGATATCGACCTCGGTCCAGTTTGACAGGGGAAAGGCCCTTACGCTCTCGCCCTTGCGGATCATGCCATTATAGATGGACCATAATTCCGGCCGCTGGTTGCGCGGATCCCAGCCGTGATCAGGTGTGCGGAAGGAATAGATCCGCTCCTTGGCGCGCGATGCTTCCTCGTCACGACGTGCGCCGCCGAAAGCCGCATCATACTGACCGGCATCCAGCGCCTGGCGCAGAGCCTCGGTCTTCATGATATTGGTATAGACCGAAGACCCATGGGAAAACGGCGAGACGCCTTCCAGCTTGCCGCGCGGATTGGTGTGCGAGACGAGATCCAGATCATAGTCCGAGACGACGCGATCGCGAAAAGCGATCATCTCCTTGAACTTCCAGCCCGTATCGACATGCAGCAAGGGGAACGGGATCTTGCCGGGATAAAAGGCCTTCCGGGCCAGGTGCAGCAGAACAGACGAATCCTTGCCCACCGAATAGAGCATCACGGGACGTTCAAATTCGGCCGCAACCTCGCGAAAAATGTGGATCGCTTCGCTCTCCAGCGCCTTGAGATTGGGATCAAGAGGCGGTTTTGTCTCAGACATATGGTTTCCTGTCTTATCCGTTCACTGCAGACGCCGGCACGGAAGGCTGATCGCCTTCCCGGGCAACATGCAGTCCGCATTCGCGTTGTTCGTCGTTTTCCCACCACCAGCGTCCGGCCCGCTCGTCTTCGCCCGGCTTGATGGCCCGCGTGCAGGGCTCACATCCGATGGAAGGATAGCCGCGCGCATGCAACGGATTGATCGGTATGGCGTGCGTGGCAACGTGGCTTTTGATATCTTCAATGCTCCAGTCGGCCAGTGGGTTGGCCTTGATGAGCTGGCGCTCGGCGTCATATTCGATGAAATCGGCGCTGGAACGGCTGGCCGACTGGCCACGCCGCAGGCCAGTGATCCAAAGGTCCGCACCGCTCAGGGCACGGGCCAGGGGCTCCAGCTTGCGCACGCCGCAACAGGCGTGGCGCGCGGCGACACTTTCATAAAAACCGTTCATTCCAAATTGCGCGGCATATTCGGCCAGCTGCGATTCATCCGGCCGGAAACGTTCAATGGTGATGCCGTAGCGCTCCTGCGTCTCGTCGATGAGCGCCATCGTCTCTTCAAACAGGCGGCCGGTTTCAAGCGTAACAATGCGCACCCGGGGCGCAGCAACACTCAGCGCGGCCGTAAGAACCTGGTCTTCAATCCCAAGGCTGGTTGTGAAAACCGGATTCTTCCGCCCCTCGACAAGATATGCCAGCCGCTCATTCAGCGACATTTTCGTATAGTCTGCGTCAAGGACACGGTCATGCCCATTGTGGTGGCCGGACTGCATGGATCCTACTCCGGTTGATCTTGGCACCAAGAGTGAACCAGTTCTGGTGCCAAATGAAACAACAGGGTTCTATAAGTGTGCGCATTGGGACAATGAATTGTCCCACCAGCACCCGAAGGCGGAAAATGCGTTTTCGCCGCGCACAAAGACCTTGCATGTCCCTTTCCCTCACAGGCCACGACCTGTATGGGTTTCGCGTGAAAAATCTTTGGGAGAAACGCACCATGCCGCGCACCATATCCTTGTCAGAACTGTCCGGTCTGGTTGGCACCGAACTGGGTGTTTCCGACTGGATCGAGGTCGACCAGTCCATGATCGACCAATTTGCCGACGCCACCCATGATCATCAGTTCATCCATGTCGATGTGGCGCGCGCAAAGGCGGAAACGCCTTTCAAAGGCACCATTGCCCATGGCTTTCTGACGCTCTCCCTGCTCTCGGCCATGAACTACAGCGCTGTGCCGCAAATCCGGGAACGGCGCATGGGCATCAACTACGGTTTTGACAAAGTCCGGCTGATAACGCCCGTCAAGAGCGGCGCGCGGGTGCGCGGCCGCTTTATCCTGAAAGCCACCCGCCTGCGCGGGGCAGACATGATGATGCTGACCTTTGATGTCACGGTGGAAATCGATGGGCAGAAAAATCCTGCATTGACCGCGGAATGGCTGACCATTGCCCAGTTCGACCCAAAGGACCGCCCGGACGCATAGGTCGCATCATCTAACTGCGGACAACGAAGCCCTTGGCGATATGATTTCGGCAGCATAACCGAGGCGGAAATCCACTTAACGAAACGCCCCAGACTGTTCAGACAAACCGAGTCACTTCAATCCCCGATCATGCCATTTGTTTGAACAGATGGTTTGCCCGGGTGGAGTATGCCACGCATTCCTTTAAGGCCAGGATTCAGACCGAAGTTCTTTCACTTGCGGCGACGTGGCCTGCCGAGCAGTGTCGCCCGACAGTCGGCTTTTGATGCATCGGACTTCTGTGTCATCTCAATCTCCCAATCGAAAAGATGAAGCAGAAATCCTCCATTGTTCAAACTCTCAAATCTGCCCCAATGCTGCTGATGTCGGACACGTTGACAGAACCCTTTTCAAGACTCATCGACACATCGCTGATGTGCAACGCGTTGCCAACTTTCTTGCTGATATTTTTCAATTCCAGCATCAAAAAATCCTATTCCGCTGCAAATACCTGCAGTTTTTTGTTCTGATTCATGAATGTATCGAGGCGTATCTTCTGCTGTTCGGTGAAGCGAATGCCAAGCTTGCTTCTGCGCCACACCACATCATCGGCGGTTTGCGCCCACTCGTTGTTGATCAGATAGCGCACTTCAGCTTCGCTCAGGCCGAGGCCAAAGTCCTCGCCCAGTTCCTCGGGGGTTTTGGCCGCCTGAAGTATATCGAAGGCCTTCAACCCATAGGAACGCACAAGCCTCTCGCTCTGGGCCGCTGCCAGGAATGGAAAATCTGAACGTACTTTGGCAAGCAGATCGGCAAAGCCCGACACACCGAACTCACCCCCGGGCAAAAAACTTTTCCTTGTCCAGGGTGCGCCCTTGGCGCCCAGAACACCCTCCACCTTCTCAAGCATTGATTCAGCCAGGCGTCGGTATGTGGTGATCTTGCCGCCAAAGACATTGATCACTTTGAGATCTTCATTGTCGCCATCCGTCCGCAACACATAATCGCGGGTGGCCTCCTGAGCCTTGGAAGCCCCATCATCATAGAGCGGGCGCACGCCGGAATAGGTCCACACGATATCGTCTTTGGTGACAGGCTTCCTGAAATACTGGCTCGCACCGGCACAAAGATAGTCAATTTCCTCCGAGGAGATTTTCACATCGGAAAGTTCGCCCACATAGTCCTGATCTGTTGTGCCAATCAGGGTAAAATCCTGTTCATAGGGTATTGCGAAAAAAATACGATCATCCGCGTTCTGGAAAAAATAGGCTTTTGGATGATCAAACTTCTTGCGCACGACGATATGGCTGCCCTGCACAAGCCTTACATTGTGGGCGTCATTTCTTCCCAGCGAGGTTTGCAGTATCTCGTCGACCCAGGGGCCGCCTGCATTGATGATGAGCTTTGCACAGACCTTGTGCGTGGCGCCCGTATCGGTTGACTGCAGCGTGATTTCCCAATGCGCGCCCACGCGGTTTGCGGAAATGACCTTGGTGCGCGTGTGTATTTCCGCGCCCCTTGCCTGGGCGTCCATCGCATTAAGGACAACCAGACGGGCATCGTTCACCCAGCAATCCGAATATTCGAATGCCTTGGAATATTCCTCTTTCAAGGGTTTGCCGGCAATATCCGATTTCAGATCGACGACCCTGGTACCCGGCAGAATTTTCCGTCCACCCAGATGATCATAGAAAAACAACCCGAGACGCAGCAACCAGGCCGGTCGCAACCCCTTGTGATGCGGCAGCACAAAGCGCATGGGCCAAATGATGTGTGGCGCCATATTCAACAGGACTTCACGTTCGATGAGCGCCTTGCGAACCAGCAGAAACTCGTAGTGTTCCAGATAGCGCAACCCGCCGTGGATGAGTTTTGTAGACCAGGAGGACGTGCCCGAAGCCAGGTCATTCATTTCCGCCAGGCAAACGGAATAGCCACGGCCGGCAGCATCGCGCGCGATACCGCATCCGTTAATCCCGCCGCCAATGACGAAGATATCAAACACCGTGGACAAAATTTCCTCCCGAAATGGGCATCACTATCCATAAAGTGAAACCTATCTCAGAGAAAACGAAAACACATCGAATGTCAAACGACATTTTTGCGAAAGTCGATGGTATCAATACATACTTTAAGACGAGACAATGGTGGATGCACACCCAATTGCCGTGCTGCAATTGGTCTATTGGTCAAACAGACTACAAGAACGCCGGTTACGATCCGGAACCGACCTCAATGAGACGCACATCATTCTCCTCGCAAACCTTTCGGATATCATCGCTGACACAATGATCCGTCACAAAGGTGTCGACTTGCGAGATGTGTGCAATTCGAACCGGTGCAGTGCGTTCAAATTTTGTCGAATCGGCAACCAGAATGACGTTGCGGGCATTCTCGATAATCGCCTGGGCGACTTTCACTTCACGAATATCAAAGTCCAGCAATGCACCATCAGCATCAATCGCTGATGTTCCGATCACAGCGTGGTCAACTTTGAACTGGCGAATGAAATCAACGGCGGTTTCGCCGACGATTCCGCCATCCGTGCTGCGCACAACGCCGCCTGCCATAACAACTTCAAACTTCGGATAGAGGCGCAGACGGTTGGCAACATTGATATTGTTGGTGATCGCCATCAGCCCGACGTGATCCAGCAGTGCTTCGCTCACCGCTTCGGTTGTTGTGCCGATATTGATGAAAAGAGACGATTCATTTGGGATGAGCGCCGCTGCCGCCTTGCCGATTGCGGTTTTTTCCAGCGCCGCAATCTGCCGGCGATCCTCATACTCGAAATTGGCGACCCCGGACGGGAATTCCGCCCCGCCATGAATGCGCGTCAGAAGTCTCTGTTTACACAGATCATTCAGGTCCTTGCGGATGGTTTGCGGCGTCACGTCAAAGCGCGCAGCAAGTTCATCAACCAGCACCCGCTCCTCCAGTTTTGCCAGTTCGAGGATTTGTTCATGACGCGGACTCAGATACATGGATGCTCTCGACTTTCACATTGCTTTCGTTTCCACTATAATCGAAAGCAATGGAGATTCAAATCATTCTGCATCGGGCAGCCACCGATCCGTTTTATCGAGGACAGCATGAAACAAACCGGTTTTTCCAGTGACCTTTTCCAGGGCCAGACAATTGTCGTTACCGGCGCCGGACGTGGCATCGGGTTTTGCGTCGCTAACGCCTTTGCCGAACATGGGGCCAGCGTCATCGTTCACAGCGGGCGTAGCGGATCGGCTGAGAAATTCGCAGACACCCGCATTCAGGCGATTGAAGCAGACTTCACCAAAGGCGCAGAGACACAGGGTTTTATTGATACGGTGCTGTCAAAAACCCGGTCTATTGATGTGTTGGTCAACAATGCAGGCACAATGCATGGCAGATTTCCCGCGAGCGATTTGACCGACGCCCAATATGATGACCTGGTGATGCTCAATCAAACCAGCGTCGTCATGGTGTGCCGGGGGCTTCTGCCAAAGCTGCGATCAGCTGACAATGCCTCCATCATCAATACGGTTTCCATATCAGCGCGAACAGGCGGCAGCCCGGGATCATCGATCTACAGCGCCACCAAGGCATTTGTTGCGACATATACAAAGGCACTTGCGCGCGAACTGGCCCCGCAGGGCATACGCGCCAACGCTGTTTCTCCCGGAACCATCAATACGGATTTCCACAGTCGATATTCTTCCCAGGAAAAACTGGAAAATACCCGCGAATCCATTCCCCTGCAAAGGTTGGGAACGCCCGAGGATTGCGCACCAGCCTATCTGTTTCTGGCAAGCAATGCCTTGTCAGGCTATATCACGGGGCAGGTTCTCGAGATCAATGGCGGCCAATTGATGCTGTAGCATTTGAGACCAATGTTATTGATCGGAGTTTTTCTTGTTCAATCAAGCGCCGCTTCTGGCGGCAGATATGTCTGCAGCTTCTGATAGCACGTCCTGGTGCCGTTTGATTTCCGTGTGATCCTTGACGGCACGGCAACCATTCAGTTTCTGATAGCATTCGTTCTAATAGCTGCAATCAGGGCGGTCCGATTTTGCACGTTTGACTTCCCGATCGAAATTTTCTCTGGTTCTGTTTTTATTGGCGGCGGAATAGACCGGCCAGATCAACTCCGGATCAATACCCGTTTGAACCAGTGTATTGACCATCAAATCACCGTAGGACGCATGGGCGGGCAATTGTCCCGCCTGCATCAAGCGCAGCAGTTTCGGTGCGGCGGACTTGGCATGCGGCCCCGCCAGACACAGGCCGATCAACCCTGCAAGATACGGATGTTGATAGGCGTTCGATCTGTAAAACCTGTCACCCCCTTCGAGCCCTGCGTCGATTTGCTCCAACAGCGTTGGAACCGCCCGCTTCCCATGAATGTGGAGTTGGGAGACAAAGCGCCAGGCTGCCGTTTGCACGGCTTGATCCGAGGCCAGTTTCACGTGGCGTTCAAAGTGCGGCAACAGATATTCATCCGGCAGTCTTCGAAGCCCTGCGGCCAGGTTTGCAAGCTCATTATTGCGCGAAACCTTGAGATGTTGCGCGCTGGTTGTTCCATCTTCCATGCGCGAAATCATCATTTCAGTCAGATGCGCAATCTGCAGCGGCGTGGCGTTTCTTACCGCATGGTTTACCACCTGGTACAACCGTGGCGGTGTCGGGAATTTTCTGTTTTCCAGCATTTGATAGGCAATTGCAAAATCCGATCCGGCGGCATCGGCATTGGGTATCAACCCCCTGCGATCAAGATAATCCGAAAAGGAATTCCATTCCTCCGGGCTGGGGGATCTGTTTTCAGCCAGAACTGTTTCCATGTTTTCGACAATGCGTTTTTCGGCAAACCCGCCGTCGAGTTGAAGATCGAGCCCAAGAGTCCCGGTCAGGAAAAGCGGCCAATCTGATTTGTCATCATATCTTTTTGCAATGTTGATCCGCTGGACAGTTCGCCACCAGCCCATGTTCACGTCAAAGCCATATCCGGACTGCGGGGCAGGCACCAATATCCATGCAAACGGTTTGAATGTCACACCGGTCCACCGGTAGACTTCATTGAATACGCCATCCATTGCCATCTTCTGATGCACGGTGATCCTGTCAGCAATGATCGTATCTGTGAACAGTCGAAAGCCGGGGCGTGATGCATCAGACCCACCGGAAATGGCCCGCCCCCTGGTTATGACGATATCGGCGTCAGACAGTTTTGCCTTTTTGGAGACCAGACACTCTCCCTCGCTGATTTTCAGCTTGATCAGTGCCACCGCATTGGCAGTTCCTTTCTTGCGGGATTTGCCATTGGGCAGAGAAAGTGTGTGTCGACCGGATGCAAATGTGGTCTCCGGGCATTGCGGCAATCTCTCTATGGTGAATTCCACGGCCTCTGCATCCGGCTGCAGTGGCGCAAATGGTTCCCTGGATTCCAGCATCAGAATGCTTCGGGCCGAGCCGCTCAACAGGGCGTGCAGGCAAAATCCGTCGCAGCGCGTGGACGAATCCTTGGCATATTTGCCTGACCCTTCGGTTGCGACGGCTATTTTGCCCAAAGGAAGAGGCAAAGTCAGGCTGTTGTGGTCATGTGATACGTGGGAAAAGGCTTGCTTCTCTATTTGCAGGTTCATCATGTAAGCCGGTATTGCCAGTAGAATGCCGCTGAGACCGACGGCCAAAAGCGCGCCTGTCCGCCCGGAAAAACCCATTGCATGATAAATCACATAACTGATGGTCGCGATCAAAAACAGCGCCGGAACAGACCAATAGGCGATGGAAATGGGTATTCCGATGATGACCAGCATCGGCAAAATGCCAAGTTCCGGCACAGCAAGCACAACAATGGACAGCAAGCCCAGAAGGGCAAGGACAATGATGTGTTTTCGTTTCATATTCTGTCCCGGTTTAATGGTTTTTGGTCTGCCTGCCGGTCCTGAAAAGCCTGGTTGGCATTTGAAACAGCAGGGCAAACACGTTCTTTGGCGTGAATTGTTGCAGATATTGTTTACCCGCCGATGAACAAGCACCTTGCAACAATGGATGGCCGTGACCCCAATTCGGGAATATGCACCCATTGCCGCGTAAGCACGACCGATAGACGTCTGCGTGAGGTCGGCAAAGGCCCAAGATGTCACATGGAATGCGACGCGATCACCTGCTATCCAGACCTCATGCCATCGGAGATGTATTTTGGACCAAACCGAGCTCTATACGCTGCCAAATACCAACGTCCAGCTGTTGGCGCCGCCAGCTGACCTTGATTTTTTCGACCAACAGACCATCCGGCTTTCCAGATCCGTCACCCCGCTTGAGGCGTGGGGCATCATGACCTCTCGGCCATCACCCGCGTTAAGATGGGCGTTCCGCATCAGGGACGCCATTTCGTCGCTGTTTGGGGTAAAGAAGATCAGCGGCTTCTCCACCGCCTCACGCAACACCGTTTCAGTCGGTCAAAAGCTGGATTTCTTCCTGGTAGAACACGTCTCAAACGAAGTGCTCTCTTTGTCAGCACGCGACAGCCATCTGGATGTCTTGACGTGCATATCGAGGAACGGAAAAGAACTGACCATTACGTCGTCAGTGAAAACCTACAGAGCATTTGGCCGAATATATATGCTCCCGGTTGCGCCTGCCCACAAAGTGATTGTGCGATCATTCCTGCGCCGCCTCAAGAAACAATGCCAATAGTTTGTAAAACGAACGCGAGCACATTGGTTACGGCAAAAATTCTCCCCGTCAGATCATTGGCGCACGGGCGGCATCACTGAGAAATGCCAAGACATAGGCAGAAAACGAACGCCAGCATTCAACCCGGAAGACATTGTCCTCTTCACGCAGAAGCACGATTTCGGCCTTGCCGAGGATTGTGCGCGAGCAGGCGCCGACGGCAAAGGCATCCAGCGACAGGTTTTGCGGACACCCGGCGCTGATGACGGCCTCGGCCCCCTGGCCAGACACGATAATAGCCGTATTGCGATGCGAGACATCAACGGCCGCATGGAGGCCCTTGGCCTTGGCACAGGCCCCCATCAGATCCGCACCGGCCTCGTCGATCACCAGCCACTCATCGGGCCCCAGCCAAAGGGCCACCCGCTGCTTGGTTTTGGCGGCGGTTGAACGGACCGATGTCTTGGGTTGATCCGGGAGTTTGATGCCAAGCGCTTTCGACAATGCGGCCACGGCTTCAGGCCGTGCGCGCAATGAAATGCGGCTGGCAGGCGCTGCCTCGGTGAGACTGACCAGCCGTGAGGCTATGCCCTGACCTTCGAGCATTGTGTGTCGCGCGGCGGCCATTTGCCTGGCTCCAGTATTCTTAGCCATGTGTCCGCTCTCCCTTTTCATCAAAGAAAACCGTGCCGGTCACTTCCACTTCAATTGTGCGATCGGCCATGGGCACATAGAGCGTTTCACCCATTCTGGACCGCCCGCCGGCCAGCAAGGCCATGGCAATCGACCGGCCGCAATTTTCCGACCAGTAGGAAGACGTCACATGCCCGAGCATGGTCATCGGTATGGCCTGGTTGGGATCGGCGACAATCTGTGCGCCCTCCTCCAGAACCGTTTTGGGATCTTTGGTCTTCAGGCCGATCAGCTGCTTGCGGCCATCGGCGACGATATCAGGGCGCGTCAGGCCGCGAATACCGACAAAATCCGGTTTGCTTTTCGCAATGGCCCATCCAAGGCCTGCATCCTGCGGCGTCACCGTCCCGTCCGTGTCCTGACCGACGATGATAAAGCCCTTTTCAGCCCGCAATATATGCATGGCCTCGGTGCCATAGACGCAAGCCCCCAAGGGTTCGGCCCGCTGCCAGATGGCCTCCCACACGGCCTGCCCGTAGTCGGCAGGAACATTGACTTCAAAACCGGCCTCCCCGGTAAAGGAAACCCGGAACAGACGTGTCGGCACCCCGCAGATTGTGCCCTCTCGGGCACTCATATGCGGCATGGATTCACTGGAAAGATCGATCCCTTCCACCAGCGGCGCGATGATTTCCCGCGCCTTTGGTCCCTGCACGGCAATGACCGCCCATTGTTCACTGGTCGACGTCAGCCAGACATCAAGTTCGGGAAATTCCGTTTGAAGGTAGTCTTCCATGTGATTGAGAACACGCGGCGCTCCGCCGGTCGTTGTCGTGACATGGAACCGGTCTTCAGCAATCCGCGCAACCACGCCATCATCGTAGATGAAGCCATCCTCGCGCAGCATGATTCCGTATTTGCACCGGCCCGGCTGTAACTTGGCCCAGCCATTGGTATAGATAATATCAAGGAATTTTGCCGCATCCGGACCCACCACTTCGATCTTGCCCAATGTTGATGCATCAAACAGGCCGGCGATTTCGCGCACGGTGCGGCATTCGCGATTGACGGCCGCATGCATGTCCTCGCCGACACGCGGAAGATACCAGGCCCGTTTCCACTGGCCGACATCCTCAAAGACGGCCCCATGCGCCTCCTGCCAGGCATGCATCGCCGTCTTGCGTGCCGGATCAAACAATTTGCCACGTCCGTGATTGACAATGGCCCCGAAGGTCACCGGCGTATAGGGCGCACGGAAAGTCGTCAGACCCACCTGCGGCATCTCCCGGTCCAGCGCTTCCGCGGCGATTGCAAGCCCATGAATATTCGAGGTTTTCCCCTGATCGGATGCCATACCGGTGGTGGTAAAGCGCTTGATATGCTCGATGGAATGCATGCCCTCGCGCACAGCCAGTCGAATATCCTTGGCTGTGACATCGTTCTGGAAGTCCACAAAGGCCTTGACGTTCGCGTTGGCTCCGGCCACGCCGCCAGCGCTGCCTGCCATGCCACCGGACCAGTCGCCGGCCCCCTCACCCACAATTTTCAGTGCGCCAGCGGATTTTCGTCCGGTCTGCCCTGCAGCCTTGCGCCCGGCCAAAAGAGCTTCATCGATGCTGGCCTGCAGACCATCCGTGCCGTTGCAGGCGCCAACGCTGACGCATTCCTGCGCATGTTCGCCGGGCAAGAACCGTTCGGTTGCCGCATCCCAGGCAACTTTTCCGCGTGATTGTGAGAACATGTGAACCGATGGCGTCCAGCCGGCGGACATGATCAGCGCATCCACCGCAAAGGTCCGGCTGCCACCGCCTCCCTTGCGTTCGACAATCATCGCATTGACGCGCCGGGCACCCTTGGTGTCGACCACACAATGGCCGGTCAGCACCTCGATATCCAGATCGGCGGCTTTTGACAGGAGACCTTCACCGGGATGATCCCGGCAATCAATGATGGCCTCGATGGAAATTCCGGCGCGCTTGAGATCAAATGCGCTCTCATAGGCGCTGTCATTGGCCGTATAGACGCCGACCTTGGTGCCGACTGCCACACCATATTGGTTGAGATAGATACGTGCTGCCGAGGACAACATGATCCCGGGGCGATCATTGTTGGCAAAGACCATGTGGCGCTCGATGGCGCCCGTGGCGATGATCACTTTTTTGGCGCGCACCTGCCAGACCCGTTCGCGTGGCAGGCTTGCAGCCGGATCCGCAAGATGATCTGTCACCCGCTCCACCAGAGCCACAAAATTCTGGGCATAATAGCCAAAGGCGGTTGTTCGCGTCAGAACCCGCACATTGTCCATGGCAACCAGTTGCCGGGCGATGTCACTGGCCCAATCGATGCCGGGTCTGCCATCCACCCTGACGCCGCTGTCATAGGAAAGCGCGCCGCCGATCCGGGCCTGTTCGTCGCACAGGATCACATCCGCGCCGGATCGCGCTGCCGCCAGCGCAGCAGTCAGCCCGGAGACACCCCCACCAATGATCATCACGTCCGTATGGATATACCGGCTGGCATAATAGTCGGTGTCGGCTGCATCCGGCGCAACACCCAGGCCTGCAGCACTGCGAATCACCGGCTCATAGAGTTTTTCCCAGGCCATTTTCGGCCACATGAAGGTCTTGTAGTAAAACCCGGCAGCAAAAAGCGGCGACAGGAGATTGTTCACCGAACCGACATCGAAGGCCAGAGACGGCCAGCGGTTCTGGGAAACGGCCACCATCCCCTCGAAGACTTCCTGAACGGTGGCGCGTACATTGGGCTGCTGGCGCGATTTGTCCCGCTCGATCCCCATCAGCGCATTCGGTTCCTCCGAGCCTGCTCCCAGAACACCGCGCGGGCGATGATATTTGAAGGAACGGCCCATCAGATGCACGCCATTGGCCAGCAAAGCCGAGGCCAGCGTGTCACCTTCAAGCGCAGTGTAAATCTCACCGTCAAAGGTGAAGCGGAGTTTTTTTGCCGGTGTGAGCCGACCAGCGCCGGCAATGCGGTTTGCCCCACTCATGTCTTTGCACCCTTTGATTTGCCCTTGCCATTGCCGATATCAGGGTCACGCCGGTCAGGATGCGGCAGGCCGGCCTCATAGGTCATGGCAAATCGGTCTGTCACCGTATCACGCACCGCATTGAAGAAGCGCCCGCATCCATGAATATGCCGCCACCGCTCATGGGCCGTGCCCTTCGGATTGCTGCGCAGAAAGAAGAATTGGGTGAATTCCTCATCACTGATGGAGGCGATGTCGGCCGGGCGCGCAATATGGGCTTCGCCGGCATGGCGAAACTCCAGTTCGGGGCGCTCTTCGCGGCAATAGGGACAATGTATCAATAACATGATGAAACCGCCTGACCTGTTAATGCGCCACAGCCGCAGCGGCGGCTTCGTCAATCAGACGGCCGGTGCGGAAGCGTTCAAGGGTAAAGGGTGCGTTGATGGCGTGCGGCGCATCATTGGCAATCGTATGGGCAAACACATGCGCGGATCCGGGCGTTGCCTTGAACCCGCCGGTTCCCCAGCCGCAATTGACATAGAGCCCTGGCACCGGCGTTTTTGCCAGGATCGGCGAACGATCCGGCGTCACATCGACAATCCCGCCCCAGGAACGCAGCATTTTCATCCGCGTGAAGATCGGGAACATCTCGCAGATGGCATCCAGCGTATGGCTGAGAATATGCAGCCCGCCGGTTTGCGAATAGGAGGTATATTGGTCGGTTCCCGCTCCGATCACCAGTTCGCCCTTGTCGGACTGGGATATATAGGCGTGCACCGTATTGGACATGACCACACAGGGAAAGAT
>TARA_R110000751_G_scaffold307898_2_pt1 | contig 244426 bp, 206 predicted proteins | sample TARA_R110000751 | Tara Oceans TARA_R110000751 (sample SAMEA4398001) | marine metagenome | biome: Polar Biome; feature: [MES] marine water layer (ENVO:01000295) within the mesopelagic zone...; material: water (ENVO:00002006), including particulate matter (ENVO:01000060) such... | reverse complement strand
GGTCGAGACCGCATCAAAGGCCGTCACTGTGGTCGGGTTATCACCTAAGTCATCGTTACCCAGTAACGTACCGGATAATTGGGTGTTTTCATCCATTCTAAAGTTGTCGTTTACCGCATCGGGCAGTAAATTCACGTTAGCGACATTGACCGTCACGGTGGCGGTGCTAGTGTCACCGTCGGCATCGGTTATGGTATAAGTGAAGGTATCTGAACCCACGAAATCTGTTACCGGTGTATAAGTAAAATTACCCTCAGCGTCAACGCTCACTGTGCCACCATTGGTTGATGTACCATCGAAACCTGTTACTGTTGTCGCTTCATCACCTAGATCATCGTTACCTAATAGACTGCCGTTTAGCGAAGTATTTTCATTTATGTCGAAGACGTCATCTACAGCTTCTGGCAGGTTATTATCGTTGGCGATGTTCACTGTCACAGTGGCAGTACTAGTGTCGCCATCTGCATCGGTAATGGTATAGGTAAAGGTATCTGTACCTACAAAATCCGCCACTGGGGTATAAGTGAAATTACCATCCGCGTCTACAGTTACCGCACCTCCATTTGTTGAGGTGCTATCAAATTCCGTGACTGTAGTTTCTTCGTCACCTAAATCATCATTACCTAAAAGAGTACCCGTTAATTGAGTGTTTTCTTCTATTTCAAAGGTATCATCAACGGCCTCTGGCAACTTATTAACGTTTGCAATGTTTAGGGTCACCGTTGCTGTACTCGTGTCGCCGTCGGCATCAGTAATGGTATAGGTAAAGCTATCTGAACCTACAAAATCTGTTACTGGGGTATAAGTAAAATTACCTTCGGCATCTACAGTTACCGTTCCACCATTTGCTGAAGTACTGTCAAAATCGGTTACCGTGGTATCTTCGTCGCCTAAATCATCATTTCCTAAAAGGCTACCAGTGAGTTGCGTATTTTCATCCATAGCAAACTCATCATCCACTGCTTCCGGTAACTGATTGACATTAGCGATGTTCACAGTCGCAGTTGCAGTACTGGTGTCTCCATCTGAATCAGTAATGGTATAGCTAAATGTATCGGTTCCTACAAAGTCTGCTACTGGCGTGTAAGTAAAGTTACCCGAGCCATCAACTGTTACTTCACCACCATTGCTAGAGGTACCATCAAATGCGGTCACTGTGGTTGCTTGGTCACCCAAATCATCATTACCTAAGAGAGTTCCCGTTAACTGGGTGTTTTCATCCATAGAAAAGGTATCATCAACTGCCTCTGGCAAAGCATTGGCGTTGTCGATTGGGTCAACTAATGTAGGGACTTCTGGGATACCAGCCGCATTGTCTAGTTCAGTGGTATCGTAACCAGCGCCGGCTAATAATTGATTGCCATCTCTAGCCAAGGTAACAAAACTTGTTCCTTCATTATCGTTTAAACCACCAGCTGCGGTATCTGGCACGTCAACCTCATCGCCGGACTCGATTAGTGCTTGAATTGCGTCGATGTCCGCCTGTGAATCAGTGGGAAAATTTTCTTCGGAAGTTTGTGATTGTGCTATTGCTGTTTCCGGGGCCGCCGCCATTGTTTGAGCATCGCTTGCCAATAATTCTCCAGACTCACCGGTTATTTTCTGTTCTGTGCCATCCGCAAATATCAGAGTGATTTCACTACCTAGAGCAAAGGTTAATACTGTGCCAGGCACTAGACTATCCCCTATTTGCAATACGGTATTTTGTGAGGTTCCACTCTGAACTAATCCTTTAACATCAACTATTTGAGAATCTTTTGAAATAGTGAAATTTTGCATAGATAACATTCCTAATAATTTACTTAAATCACATATTAAACCGAATAAGCCTTCCAACTGAACAGGGCTTCAACTTAATTCTAGTGCTACTTAGTAGTTCATCTTAGTATTTAAATTTATTAACACAGGTAATCAGGGTAACAAAATATCCTTACGATCATCAGTGCAGTTTTGACTAAATAAGCGTCAAAATCGTATGTAATATGATACGCAAGTATGAAAATTAACCGTTTTAATTACCTCATGTCATCAATAAACACTTAGAAATAATCAACGTTTAACTTAGCAACGAAATTTATTAAGATACTAAGATGAGGGAAACTAACAAAAACACCTTGAAGATCTTTAGTGCTATTTGGCTGTATAAGTCGATAATGAGGTATATCATCTTATACATATGAATGAATTTTCTGGGAAGTAGACTTGGACTATTTCAGTATAAAAATAGTCCAATCAACAACTAACGTTTAAGTCTGCGGACTCCTAAACCAAGAAGTGCTAAACCAAAAATAGTAAAGGAAGCTGGTTCAGGTACATCTATAATTCGTTTAAAAACATAATTAATAACATCACTACCAGCTCTATCATTTATATAAGCTGATGAATCACCCGAGCTCTGATACAAGCCATCACCATTACCATCAGCTACAATCGACTCACCTTTTGCGATAGCTACACTACCAGCAAACTCATCGTAGTAAGCAAGATGATCTACCGATGTAATTACAGTTGATGTTGCGAATACTTCGTTGGCCCCTAATGCAAAAAGCATTGCTGCAGCTTCAAGACCATTTAAAGGATTGGCATAGTCACCCCAGCATGTATTCATATCTGCACCAATTAAGTAACAGCTACCGTCAGCGTCATCCCAATCTGGTCCATCTGCTAAATTATATAAACCCACATATGACCAATTAATGCCATCAGAGTCCTGTAGGGTATCACCCACAACTAGGGTTGCGTTAGCTTGACCAAACATCCCAATTGACATGGCAACTGCAAAAATCACTTTTAAGAATTTACTACTCATAACATTCTCCAATTATTAACATCGCATCTTGATGCGACTAACCTTGCTATCTAACAAGCATTTGACCGTAATAGTGGTCTTACTAAATCTTAGCTTAGTGGTTATTTTATATACTTATCGAATTTTAATAACAATACAACAGATAAATCACTACTAATGTATAACTGTACAAAACATCTTACCGTATTGGATACTATACATTAGTATAAAATCTAAAATTGAAGATTGATAAACTTCAATTTAATTCATCGTTAAATTACAACCTGTTGTATTACTACCAAGTCAAATAGGAAACAACGAAGCCAACCTAGACACAACCAAGCAGCATACATGCCATATTTAAAAGTAATGTTAAATCAGCAACTTACACAAACAGGGTAATTTAATTTATCTAAAGTTGTTAAAAATACTGACATAATTTTACATTCAAGGTCGCGCGATCAACTCATGAATTTCTTTTAATGAAGGCAGTCTAAAGGACTCTTGATAAAACAATCGGTTGAGCCTACCCAATAAATTAACAGCTCGACTAGGATCATGGGATTTACGCCTAGAATCACTCGAATTTTGTAGAAACTCCCAAGGTTTCAAATTCCACTCTAAAACCTGTTCATTTGAAATTTTCTGTTCCGCGATACTACTCAAAATACGTTCGGTTTTACTTTCTTGGATGTTAATAGAGACATTGTGATAACGGTTGCTTAGTGGCGCACTGACAGCCTCAATAGCGTAATCAATACCTCGCCAAATTTCATCGTGACTAGGGTGCACACCTCGTGGTGCGTAATAACCCATTACTTCCCACTCTAACTCTGCATTATGCTTGGCGATGGAACTGCCAACTAAGGGGGAAAATGAAAGATCTGGTCGAGCGCCGATATTATATGCATCAACCGAAAGCCCTATATTGATGGCGATATCACCAATATTTTTTTTATCTAAATAAATGGCCTCAAATGCAGCTCGTTTTACCCCCATCCAGCCATAAACAACGGGGGGTACACTCGCGAAGTGACGTACGTCATCGGGTAGATCTTCACCATACTTATCGATAAACAATGGGGTGGGATCCAGTTGCACATTTTCGTCGGGTACCCACACTTCATATTCTTGTCTGTTATCACCTTTACCACGACTTTTAATTCCGTAGGACAAGTTCCGAGGTCGACAAATACTTCTATCCTCATCAACTTTATGAAAAAACTCTGAGCGAAAACGTTTGATAAAAGGTGCATCTAAACCTGCAATCGCTGCAGTAGGGTAACGAAATCCAATATCACTGTTATTGACAATATAAAGTCCAGAAACTTCTCGCTGCAAAATATTCTTCACCCCCGCAAAAGATAGATAGTCTTGTACTATTAAACTTCTCTCTGGTTCAATAGTTAATCTGCGGCCATCTGCGGTGATGAATTTGGGAGTTTTGTGGTACACATAGTCGTTGAGGCCAAGACTTTGTGCATAGGAATTTCTAGCCATCGCCAACTCGCTAAAAAGCGCATCGTGGTTTCGAATATGTTTAAAAAGAGGCCTGTGCTTAACCATAAATGCTCTACAAGTCTGAATTTACTTTATTAATTTTTAATAAGAATTTGTCCAAAAAATCCCCCGCAATACCCGTAATAGATAGACTTGTTTACTACTCATTGAAAGTATTCGAATCGTAGATGACTAAATAAAATCTAAATCAGGTTCAATTCACGGGCTCGATTAACTGCATTAATTCGTTTATCCACAACAAGTTTTGTAAAAATATTTTTTAAATGAAATTTCACTGTATTACCAGTCATACCTAAATTTCTGGCAATTTCTTTATTCGCTTTTCCCATTGCTAAATCTTTCAACACATCCATTTCCCTTTTACTTAACGCCATAGTATGAAACTCACCCATAGGTGTCAGTTGGAGACTTTTATTGAGTGCAACACATGAACGTAAGAAATTAACTTCAAGCAATCTGTCTGAATTCCCAGCGTTTAACTCAATGGCAACAAGCATTAAATCCATAGTAGTAGAAAACTTGAGAAAAGGAGTTTTTATCGACTCACTCGCCGCGAACTGCGCAGCTTCGAGTATATGTTCAACACCTGCTTCAACGGCACTTTTGGAATAGCCCACCGTCCCTTTCAAAACAAGTAATCGAATTAAATATAAAGTTGCCCCAATACTGCGCACTATTTCTAACCCAATATTCAAGCGACTTTCTAAACTTTCAGTCTTATAACCCTCTAAATAAGCCGATCCTAAGGAAAGTGTAATTTCACAAAAAGGTAACCAATTATACCGATAATCTTCTTTATTCAAACATACCCAATCCTCAGAAATTTCTTCAATTGCAAGCGTTATTAAATTGGTATCATGACTTATAAGAGCTGCGGTCAAGCGAAGGGATAATTCGAGTTCGGCTAATCTTTTGATCTGCCTGCTGCGCGCCGTTAAAGTAATTAAATGAATGACGTCCCACGCAAGTTCTTTTTTTTCGTAAATCCTCAAATTCTCGATAATTGATGTAAAACCTGAAGCGTATATTTCAAACCACCCATCAGTATCACAGGCGTTAGACAACAACTCTAACATTTTGACTGAATCCAACTGGCTAGGTTCTTGCCAAAAATTTAGTGCCTGTATATTAATATCACAATTTGTTTTAAGGCGGCTATCATTACCAAAATTGATTTCTGCCATGTTTCCAGCTTCTATTAAATACGCTTGCGACTTATCTAGATTGGCTTGGTGCAATTCAATTTGACCTAAATGAATACAAAGATAGTTCACACCGAGAATAGATTCGGCTTGGCGCATCTCCTGAATCCCAGCTTGTGCTGCCTTTTTTGCAATTAAAAATTTACCGCAAGCAAGAGCGCATAGAGTGAGGGAAGCCCTTAATATAGCTAGTCCTAGGATATCTTTTTTATTCAGCTTACTAGCAACACTTTCTAGCTTGGATATTGAGTCAGGTGATCTGTAATCATCTTTATACAGACTTAAAAGCGAATGAAGTACATAAAAATCTCTCTTCGGTGCTGTAGCTAAACCGACTTCTTCGTCAATAATCTGAATCTTTTTCAGCTGTGCATCTGCCTCTTGAATATTTCCATCTTTCATCATTAAATAAATGTAGGCTAGTCGCACTTGTGGATGGCGCTCAAAATCTTTCACCGAAAAGTTACGTAATAAATTGCGCATCAAACCTACACCACCATAAAGCACAAGCTCCCAACCACCCGCTTTTAGAAAGAGAGCCACAGCTCTGTCTACATCACCAGATAGTTTTGCATGTTTGACAGCTTCATCAATTTGGTTGGATTGCTCAAACCATAACGACGCTTTGCCATGCAGGTCGTAAACCGTTTCCTCACTGTCTCTTTTTAAGTTATTTAACAGTAAATCAGAAAATAAATGGTGATACCTAAACCATGTTTCTTCAATATCAAGAGTGACAATAAGTGATTGAATATTTTTTGAATCATAAATAAGTTTAGGTACATCATCGATACCAGAAACCGCTTTGGCTAAGCCCACATTAAATTTGTCTAAAATAGAGGTGCAAAGTAAAAATCTCTTTTCTAGCGGGGTCGATCGATCGAGGATTTGCTCGGTAAAGTAGCTTACAATATATTGTTGCTTACCGCTGAAAAGGTTGACGATTTCCTTGTTGCCTTTATTTGCCACTATCGCTAGCTGGATTGCTACCGCCCAGCCTTCAGTCTGGTCCAATAACATTTCAGCGCAGTCTTCGCCATACTCATCGCCCACATAGTCTTTTATTTCTTTTAAACTAAAATATAAAGACTGCTTTTCAACTTCAAATGCTGTGCCATTAACCACTTTAGAACCAACTTGCATATCTGGCTGTGAACGAGAACTTAGAATAATATGCAGATTAGCAGGAGCGTGTTCTAGTAGTATGGATACGAAGTGGTTTACTTCGGTACTCTCAGCTTGATAATAATCATCTAGGATCAAGAAAACACTTTTATTAATGTTAACCACTGCATGAATTATTTTTGACACAATTGAATTTATTGAGAGTTCAACCAGACATTGTTCAGCAGCAAAAGTTAACTGCTCCATATCCACACCCGCTCTATCCAAAGCCATAATCATGTAGCTGGCAAACCGCCTAACATCTGAATCGGAGTAATCCAGTGATACCCAACCTACAATATTGCCTTTTTTTAATGACGCTTGGTACCATTGGGTCAGAACTGAAGACTTGCCAAACCCCGCAGGAGCGGTGATCAGCCCTAAGGGATATTGACTTGCTTCTTCCACACAAGACAACGCAGAACCTCTGTGCATAAGAGAGTTTTTTGTCTTTGGCGGTGACAACTTGGTCATAAAGAACCAAGGGGTAGGACTAGAAATTGAGTTGGTCTTTTTAACCATGATTGATTTAACGTAAAGCCCCTATGTTCTATGTGTTGATTACACCTCAATCAGTTTTTTTTAGCAAACCATTTGTCACTTCTAAAGTCATCCTACCTAACCAGCCACCCATAAGGGTAGTTGTAAGATTATGACCTAGATTGTAATACTCTATCGGTCCGACACATTCATACGTGACTGATACACATAAAGAATTCTCACCAATAAATAAAAAGAGAGAAAAGGCATGCTTAATAATTCAAGTTTCCACAAACGCAAAACGTTAATATCGCTTTCCGTTACTGCTGCACTTTTAACGATCCCCCAGAGCTTGATGGCACAACAGCAAAGCCCACAAACAGAAAACGCTGAGATAGAACGTATTGTGGTTGAATCTAGAGGTAGAAAAGAAACCATTATCGAAGTGCCACTCTCTGAAAAATACTTTTCATCTCAAGAAATTTCTGACGCAAGAATTAAAGCCGTAGATGACTTTATTGGCCTAACGCCAGGTATCACTATCGCTAACTCACAAGATGCGGGGACAAACTTCATTACCATTCGTGGTGTATCACAAGTACGAAATGGTGAACCACCTGTAGCCGTTATAGTCGATGGTGTATTACAGACGAATGCTCGAAGCTTCGACCAAGGATTATTCGACCTTGAAAGTATCGAGGTTTTACGGGGACCACAAGGAGCACTATACGGCCGAAATGCCACACAAGGTGCCATCATAATTAATACCCAGAAACCAACCGATTATTTAGAAGGTTATATAGAAGCTGGTATAGGCCGAGGTGATGAATATAAAATTGAAGGCTCGATAACTGGCCCCATCAGTGAAAGTGTGCGATTCAGAGTATCAGGAAATTATACCGCCAGTGATGGTATTTTTGAGAATGTCGCCACAGGCCAAAACGTGGGTTTTAAGGAAGAGTTAAACTTACGGGGTCATCTCAATTTTATTGTCAGTGATGAGCTGCAAATCGATCTTCGAGCCAGCTACACAGATACCACAGCCGACGCCTTACAATTTTCCTTTCAAGGAGTGACCACTGACCCAACTACAGGTGAAGTGGATGGTTTTACCAACATAAATGATTCAAATGTTGTACAAAGAAGACTGTCTGCCAATAACCTTGGCTTTGATGAGCGTGAAGTTAGCCAATTGTCATTGCGAGTAAACTATGAGACAGACTTCGGCACTTTAAAAGCCGTGACTGCCTACGATACTATCGATCAATCAAGTGGCGGTGATCAATTTCCTTACACCGCGAATTCCACCGCAAACCCAGGCTTATCATTTTTCGATGGCACTCAAACACAAAGCGTAGATATATCAACCATGAGCCAAGATATTCGTTTTGTGTCCAACGATGACCAAGCATTCAGATGGATGGTTGGTGCTTATTATCTATCTACCGACCGTTTTATTGCGTCTACAACTGGTTTTGATTTGGACAACGGAATCCTTCCCATTACCAGTACACCTGTTTTAGGCGGGACCATTAATCCTACAGGTACTTATGCTGCTGATGATAATGAAAATACTGCCTATGCAGGGTATTTCAACTTCGCCTATGACATAACCGAAGCGCTTGAGTTCTCTTTTGCTGGTCGATATGACCGTGATGAAAGAGAGCAGATAGTCGACCCTCAGCAGGGTGGTTATGACGTTGATGGTAACTTGGCTTTTGCAATCGGCGAAGCCGGGGCAGTCAATAAAGCCACCTTTTCTCACTTCCAACCTAAAGTCAGCCTACGTTACTTGTTAAGTAATGATGCATCTATCTACACCTCTTGGGGTGAGGGTTTCAGAAGTGGTCAATTCAATCAAAACGGTGTGGGTGTTTCAGCAGAAGCACTGGGCTTAACAGGCATACCCGATGTATTAGACAAGGAAGTAACTGAAACTTTCGAAATTGGTTTTAAAGCTGATTTCTTAGGCGGTGATCTAAAGACTGCTGGCGCACTATTTAATACGAATGTTGAAAATGCGCCATTCTACGTATTTGTTGGGGTTTTGGGTGCTCAAGTATTAGTGGGTATTGAAGAAGTCGATATTACTGGTGGTGAACTTGAAGCCGCCTACGCATTCACAGATGAACTTACAGGTTATCTTGGTTATGCCTATGCAGACAGTGAAGTTAAAGAGTATCAACTTGACCCAACCGCCGTGGGTAATAATGCCCCATATGTTCCAAAATCAACCATCAATGCAGGATTACAATATCGTACCAACCTAACCACTAACCTAGACATTTTTGCTCGAGCTGATTATGAATCACGTGGTAAGCAATTCTGGGATCCTACCAACTTGACTGAAAGAGACACAGTTAACTTAGTTAATTTTGGGCTCGGACTCGAAGATGTCGAGGGCACCTGGGCTTTAACAGCGTCAGTTAATAACCTTTTTGATGAAGAGTATAACGCTGAATATGTCACTGGAGGCTTTGCTTTTTCTGCGCCTCCAGCAATATGGCGTCTAGATTTCAGATATAACTTCATAGATTAATCCGTTATAGAGTCTGAAAAATAAACACTTAAATATAGATTTTAAAAATAGGTAAATATATGAAGTTGATACGTGCAGCAAGTGACATTGGTGGAACCTTTACAGATCTTGTTTACTACACAGTAGACGAGAAAAGTGGTCTCGCTACTGACATCAAAGCAGTCAAAACTCATACCACCCCTACTGAATTTCAGCAGGGGGTCATGGACTCTTTTGACAAAGCCAAAGTAAACCTCAATGAAGTAAAATTTTTCGCTCATGGTTCAACCGTAGTGATTAACGCCCTAACGGAAAGAAAAGGCGTTAAGACGGGTTTAATTACCACACAAGGGTTTAGAGACATATTAGAAATAGCCCGAGGCAATAGACCGGATTTTTTCAACTTACAATATCAAAAGCCCAAGCCTTTTATTCCCAGATATTTACGTCACGAAATCAAAGAACGCATGGATTTCAAGGGAAATATACTAACCCCTATAGATACACAAGATTTGCTCCCCATACTCAAAGCGTTTAAAGAAGAAGGTGTTGAGGCAATAGCCGTATGCTTTTTGCATAGTTATATAAACCCTCTACATGAAGAGTTGGTAGCAACATTTATCAACAAAGAATGGCCAGAGGTGGCGTTAGTTGCATCTCATCAAATATCCAGAGAGTGGCGAGAATACGAGCGTACCAACACTGCTGCTCTTTGTGCTTACGTGCAGCCCATTGCCGAAAAGTATTTAACAAAAATGCAAGCTGCACTAAAAGAACGTGAATTTGATGGTTCGTTTTACGTAATGCAATCAAACGGCGGGATCGACACAGTAGACGCGGTGAAAAAAACACCTATATCTATTGTCGAATCTGGCCCAGCCAGTGGTGTGTTAGGTGCTGCTTCGCTGGGCAAACTAATAAATGAAAACAATATCATTGCCTTTGATATAGGCGGTACTACTGCTAAATGTTCACTGATCGACCAAGGAAGGGTCAATATTACCAACCAATATATGATCGAAAAAGATGACTTGTCGGCGGGGTACCCGGTGATGACACCAGTGGTCGATATTGTTGAAATCGGTAATGGCGGCGGCTCCATTGGCTGGGTTGATGAATACGATAAAATGCATGTCGGCCCCCAGAGTGCCGGCGCATTCCCAGGCCCAGTTGCGTATGCCAATGGAGGCACCGAGCCGACAACCACAGATGCCAACTTAATGCTGGGTAGGATCAACCCCAATTATTTTATTGGTGGTGAAATTACTGCTGATATGGAAGGTGTTCGCAAGGCATTTGAAAATTTGGGCAATAAGTTAGGTTTAACTGCAATAGAAGCAGCAAGAGGCGTCATTCAGCTTGCTAACCATAATATGAGCAACGCTCTAAAATTGATTTCAATCAATAAAGGCTATGATCCTAGAGATTTTGCTTTACTCGCTTTTGGCGGAGGAGGATCTATGCATGCCTGCACGTTGGCAGCTGAGCTCAATATTCCTAAGGTCATCATTCCCGCTAATGCGTCGGTTTTTTCTGCTTGGGGTATGTTGATGTCCGACTTACGCCGAGATTACATTCGCACTCAACCTGTTACTTTCGGTGTTGAACATGCAAACGCTATTTCGAATACGCTAAGCGCCATGCAATCTGAGGCGATAGAAGCATATGAGAAAGAAGGTGTGCAAAAACAGGATATATATTTCGAACAACTCCTAGAAATGCGTTATACAGGTCAAGAACATACGGTGCAAGTTAACGTCGAAGGGAGCGATATATCTAGCGATTATATAATCAAACTGAAAGCGAATTTTAATTATGAGTACAAGAAAAAGTTCACCTATGAATTAACTAACTCCATAGAATTAGTCAGCTATAAAGTCACGGCCTATGCAAAAGTCGATCGCCCTTCATTGGCTAAAATCACTTCAACAGGCCAAATAGAGGATGCACTAAAAGAAACTCGTGAGGTGGACTTTGATCGTGCCGGGATCCTCGATACACCTATTTACAATCGAGATTTATTCTTTGCTGGAGCGACTTTTTCAGGTCCTGCAATAATTGAAGAGTCCGGAAGCACCACTGTTATATTACCTAATCAGCAAGTGCTTGTTGATGACTACGGAAATCTGCATATAGAGACGGAGGCGACTAGCCATGACTAAGCCAAATATTGATCCTATTACCATTGAAATAATCCAAAGTTCAATGAAAGCGATTACCGATGAAATGTTTATCACTATGAGAAAGACGGCGATGAGCTCAGTCATTTACGAAGTACTAGACTTTGGTGTGGCTATGTTTGATAAACATGGTCAACTTGCCAGTTCAGGATCTGGCATTCCCGGATTTATTGGGATGCTTGAACCCGGGGTGCAATCAGTCAGAGCTAAATTTGACGACACATCTATTCATCCTGGCGATATTTTTATTACCAACATCCCCCATAACGGCGGCGTCAGCCATTTAAATGATGTAGTGTTGATATTACCGGTATTTTTTGAAGGTGCCCGTATTGGATGGTTAGCCAACAAAGCCCATTGGGTCGATGTAGGTGGAGCATTCCCTGGCAGTATCAGTGCAGAAGCCACGGAGATTTATCAAGAAGGATTACAACTACCTTGCATAAAAGTCATAGAAAAAGGCAAAGTAAATCAGGCAGTAGTTGACATAATGGAGATCAATAGTCGTCAACCGGAAACCACGGTTGGTGATTTTTGGGCCGGTATCGCCTCGATGCGTGCAGGCGAAAAAAGATTTCTTGGTTTAGCCGAAAAATATGGTGCCGACATATTAGATTATGCCATTGCAGACTATATACAGCTGGCTGAAAAAATATCTAGGAAAGCCTTAAATACACTCCCTGAAGGCGTTTATCATGCCAGTGAAGTCACCGACGACGAATTAGATATTCAAGTCACTATAACTATCTCTAAAGACGAATTTCTGGTTGATTTGACCGGTAATCCGCCGCAACAAGCCAATGCACTCAACGCATCATTTGATGCCACTATGGTTGATGTGCAAATGATATTTAAAGCTATCGCCAGTCCACAAACATTTGCCAACTCTGGTAGTTTTAAACCAGTTCGCTTATTGGTAGACGACGATTCTATGTTCGCGGCTAAATATCCTTCAGCTATGAGCGTTTATTATGAAACAAGCATCATGGTCTTTGATTTATTATGGAAAGCTTTAGCCACAGCAGTACCTGAATCACTTCCAGCGGGTCACTACGCTTCGATCTGTGGGACATTTTTGGGTGGACCACACCCAGACACAGGTGCCGCCCTAGGAATTGTCGAACCTCAAATAGGTGGTTGGGGAGCAAGCAATAGTAGAAACGGCGTGAATGCACTTTATACCGGTTACCACGGCGATACATTTAACGTGCCCGCTGAAGTATCGGAACAAAGAAATGGCATCATGATTGAACGCCTTGAACTGAACGATGAGCCAGGAGGCGAAGGAAAATTTATCGGCGGTAAAGGCATCAAATTATATTATAAAATCCTAGCAGATAATTGGTGGATCACTATGGCTTACGTTAGATCTTGCGTGGGACCATGGGGCATGGAAGGCGGGCTGAGAGGCTCCCATAATTACATCAATGTAGTAAAAAAGGACGGTAAAAAAACACGGTTTAGAATTTGTACCGCATTAACTTTAAATAAGGGAGATGTGATTGAAGTATTTACTGCAAACGGTGGCGGTTTTGGAAAACCTTCTGAACGCCCTAAACAAGCTGTGTTGCAGGATATAAAAAATGGTTACATTACCCCTGAACGAGCAAAAGAAGTATATGGGGTTAGCTGACATCTCATTTAACCAACACTTCGCTGTAGAGACTTCTGTTGGTAATTTTGTCATCGAGTTAAAAGTAAAGCAGGCGCCAATAACGTGCGCCTACTTTATTCAACTTCTGTCGAGTGGAACATTAACAAATGGCACTTTATTTCGTGTGCTAACAGACAAAAATCAACAAGCGGCACCTCGCATTAATGTCGTACAACTGGGTAGTGACAAAAAGCTAGACGAGTTACGCACCACTATTGAACATGAAAGCACATCGATTAGTGGGTTATCCCATAAGAAGTGGTGTGTATCATTAGCTAGGTTCAACCCGGGAGAGGCATATCAGAGCTTTTTCGTTTGTATGCGCGACGAACCTGCGCTCAATTTAGGAGGAACTAGGCACCCAGATGGACAGGGATTTGCTTGTTTTGGCGAAGTAGTTAAAGGATATGAAGTAGTAGAAAAACTATACAAAATAGCCGGACATCAAGAGATGCTTGAACCAGCGATTACTATCGACTCGTACCATTTGGTTAACTAAATAAAACTCGATGTGCACACCTGTTATAACTCCTTAAATAAGAAAATAATATGTCACAAAATTTAGTATCCGACAAAATGCAGCATACCGTTGGAGAATGGTTCACAAAAATACACTTCAACCGCAAGCATTTGTTGATAGGTATGTGCCTATTTATGGCTTTTGCCATCGAGTCATGGGAAATGATGATCCTAATCTACAACAGTGGCGCGATAGCACAAGAATTTGAGCTTTCGACTACTCAAGTGGGCTCCCTTATTTCTGCCTTATTTTTAGGCATGATCCCCGGCGCTTTGTTTTGGGGCAGGTTAATGGGGCAGATAGGGCGTAAAAAAACCTTAATATTAAGTCTTGCTCTGTACGGGATATTCCCTCTCATCAGTGCATTTTCAACCTCTTATGAAATATTATGGGCTACTCGTTTCTTATGTGGTGTGGTATTAGTCGGCAGTTTAGTGGTCACATTTCCGTATTTCGAAGAAATAGTTCCTGTTGCATCAAGAGGCAAAGCCACGGTTTATCTGTCATCTGGTTGGCCTGTAGGTGTGTTAATCGCTATCGGTATTACCTTCGCCCTAGAACCAATGGGGTGGCGCGTTATAGTTGGCATGGGTGCATTCACATCACTGTGGGCCATAATCATCTGGAAATTTGTCCCAGAATCACCTTATTGGTTAGCAGAAAAAAATGATGCTGATGGTGCTGCACAATCCATAACCATTCTTTGTAACGGGCAATTTAATCACCCTAAAGTGATATTAGAAAAACAGCATTCATCTCCATCTGGCAACTTATTAGATTTATTTAAAGGAGCTGTAGCTAAAACCACATTTTTACAAATAACCATCAACTTTTGCTTTTCTTGGGGCTACTGGGCCATGGCCAGTTGGATGCCACTATTACTCAGTAAAAAAGGACTCAGCACACCTGAAGGTTTGGGATTTTTGGCCATATCTGCGTTATTTATGTTCCCCGGATATATATCCGCCAGTTATTTAACTGGGAAATTTGGAAGAAAAAAAATAATGGTGATTTACGTGTTTATGGCGGCTATTGCAGGGTTTGCCTTGGCTAAATCAACCAACGTTAATGAACTATATTTTTGGAATTTTACTTTATCGTTTTTCAGCCTCGGCGCTTGGGGTGTATGGAATACATGGTTAGGCGAAGTGTACGATACTCGAAATAGAGGAAATGGTACCGCCGTAGGTGTTGTATCTCAGCGGGTTGCTAATTCTATTGCACCGATAGTCATTGGCTCGATTTTAGCCAGCAGTAGCTTTAACTTCACCGTCGCCTTTATTTCTATGTTTTTTATATTAACACTAATCGCAACCTTATTTTTAAAGGAAACAGAGGGTGTTTCCTTAAAATAAGTTTTCACAACTATTGATAATTATATATAAAAAAGCCGGGAAAACCGGCTTAACATCAGTACTTATCGAACCGTTAAACCGATTTAATATGAAAGACCCCAACCTCAACCTCTATCACTTCTACCTTAGTACCAGAGACAATAAGTTCGTTAGCTTTCAGTTTCCAGTCGATACCTGAATAACGGTAAACAGGTGTCAATTCAGGGGCAACATCTTCTACTAATACAAAACTATGTCCTACCAAATCACCTTTAGCTTTGGTTGTGTCCACCTTAGATTGCATATTTTTTAAAGGTTTCCACAACAAAACAGCTGATAATGCTGTCACAACGCCTGTACTTAGCATTGCCGCCAACAAGGTATCTGGAATAATACCCACATACAGTAAACCTGCAGTGACCACAGCTGCGCATCCAACAAAAAATAATACAAAGGTCGAAAAACCCAGTACTGCAATTTCAATGACTAACAAAAGAATGCCGAGAATGAGCAAACTTTCAGCTAAATTATTGAATGCCCAATCCATACATTACCCCTTATTTAATTGATTAATAATGGTCATGGCTTGAGCAACTACGCCAGCAGCCTCAGTGGAACCATCGGGTAACAATACGACTGACGATTCTTTGGCAATGGCATGTTTTGCTTCAATGGCTTTAGTGGCCAAATCAAGTTGAATCGCTTTTTGCCCTTCTTCTGTGGCAGCCGCTTCACCCACTTGACGCAATGCTTCGGCTTGCGCGGTCGCCACTGCCACTATTGCTTTGGCTTCACCTTCAGCTCGCAGAACCTGTTCTGCTTTATCGGCTTCTGCTGCTAAAACCACCGAGGCTTTTTCACCTTCAGCACGGTTAATCGCCGCTTGTCTGTCACCTTCCGATTCTAAAATTTGCGCTCGCTTCACTCGTTCCGCTTTCATTTGTGCTTCCATGGCTTCCATTACGGATTGAGGTGGCACTATGTCTTTAATTTCGTAACGAAGCACTTGTATACCCCAAGGGCCAGAGGCTTCATTAATAGCAGCAACAATATTAGTATTTAATACGTCTCTTTCTTCAAAGGTTTTATCTAACTCCATTTTACCTAATTCAGAGCGCATAGTGGTTTGTGCAAGTTGTGTCACAGCAAACTCATAATCGTCTACTCCGTAGGTCGCTTTATAAGGATCAAGTACTCGAAAATACAATACGCCATCAACGTGCAATGAAATATTATCTTTAGTAATCGCATTTTGCTCTGGCACATCCACCGCTTTTTCTTTGAGAGAGCGGTCAGCAGAAATTCTGTCAACAAATGGTAAAATGAAATTCAGACCGGCTTCTTTGGTCGATTGGTATTTGCCAAAGCGTTCAATTACGTAGGCGCGATTTTGTGGGACAAACTTAATAGAGGTCTTGAGTAACACCACTACAAACACTAAAACCAGAGTTTGTGCAGTAAAGATATAATCGAGTAAAACTTCCATAACTGACTTCCTTATTCGACACGGCTATATTTGCCGCAACTTAAGATATATGGCCAAATGATACAATTATCAAGCTTTATCGAATTGCTAGTTTAGCCATGCATAACTGAATTTCATAAACACCGAACGTTCACTTTTGGTCAGGGATGTCAGCTCGTCATCTTGGTAAGCTGAGTCAGAATAACCCACAAAAAATTTGCTGAGAGGGTTGAGCTTGTATGAATACAAAAGCTGCGTACCTAGTCCTTTACTAATGGAGTCAACATCAAAGGTATAGTTTTCTTGATTACGTTCAATATCAGAATACACCAAAATCAATCGCAAAAACTGACGTTGATTAAACTGATAGGTGGCGCGGAAATCTGACAGGTTAGCAGTAAACAGTGGCTGATTTTCTACATCAAGGTTTTGATAGGTGTGACGGAGTTTAAATTGTAAACTTTTGCCTAAATTCCAGTGAATAGTTGGGCGCACTAATAATAGTTTTCCCAATCTGTTGTTATCATAATCGATATTATCACCGAAACGAGAAAACGTACTGAGGTACCAGGATGAACTTGGACGCATCTCAAAATAGAAACTCGCCATTTGTTCAGTAAACAAAGTAGTGTTGTTAGTAATACTTAATTTACTTGGATCATCACGCAGGCCAACTTTGTCGCGTGTAAGCAATCCAATTTCAAAATAGGATTGCAATTGACCATTCATGCTCAGATAAGCTTCCGCTTCTTTTTCAATTAACTCTCCGTTGTCGTTATGGCTGATATCCCAATCACCGGACAGTCTAATTTTATTCCACCAGGTGTTTTCACTGAACCAATTATACCCAGCACCAATTACAGACTGATGGCGGTCGGCCAAAGAACCAAAACCTAAATCTGTACGAATACCCGCGCCACGGCTATTACGATATAAAGAGAAATCCCAATTGCGCTCTTCATGGTCATAACTGACCGTATATGCTTTACCACTAAACGCCTGATTTTTTTTCAAACGTAAGGCAGTTTCTGAATAATCGTCATCTTGCTGACAATTGTCGTCACAAAAGTCTTGGTAGAGATCTATTGGGTATTGAGTATCAGACCTTAATATTTGTGCTCGAAAGGTATCTTTATCAGTTAATTGATATTTAGCATCAATGCCGTTTACATGGTTGTAATACCCCTCAGCATCACGCAGTGTGCTAGTCCAGCCTATTGACAATTGTTCAGATAAATCATACCGATAACGTAGCGCCAAATTGAGGGACGCTTCTTCATAAGAGGCGATACTTGAGCCTAAGTTTCCCGGCACTAAAAAAGTGCTAGATTCATCATTAGCGACAAATAAGCCAAAAGTATGTTGGTCAACTCGTCCGGTTACTTTAGCGCCATAGTCAGGCGCACCTACGTTGCGGGTATACACTAAATTGTAATTACTTGAAAAATAATCAGAGTTTTCTAAGAAAAAGGTACGTTTTTCATCAAAAAATAGCGCAAAGGTGTCGTTAATACTCAGTTGAGCGACATCTGCCTCCACCTGCGAAAAGTCTGGATTAAGCGTGGCTTGAAAAGATATTTCTGGGGTAATGCCCCATTTTAAATCCAAACCTAATTCTTTATTGTCTGAGTCTTCCCACGCTAAGCTGTCTTCGGGCTCTCGACTCTGCCCTTTGCCTAATACTAGTGTTGGCACAATCGCCAAGTTTTTACCTTGTTTAGCTTGTTTAAAACCGCCAATCGATCCCATCTGACATAAGTCACAAGCGTTGTTCCGATCTAGTGGCATATTTGAAATACGTAAACGATCGGTTCTTGGGTAATAACGAACCAGTTCAGCTCCCCAAACCTTATGTTTATTACCCTCTTCAAAGTTTAAAATGCGCAACGGAATAGCCATCTCAACCTGATAACCAGCAGCAACAATTTTACCTGCTGACTGCCAGATACCATCCCAGCTGTCACTTTCACTGCCGGTCATTTCATTTTGAATTGAATCCGCTTGGATGCCGAAAGGATTAACAAAAAATTGATAGGCTAAGCGACTGTCGTTAAAAGTATCAAGCTTAATCCCAACCAAATCATCACTCCAAATGCCATCTCGGTCTCGATAAAAAGCGTTAATGTCTTCTATATTTGGATCCTCAGCAATAAAGGCCACATAGAGAGTATTACCGTTCTCAAACATTTTAACTTTAGTGGTTACCGGAGGACGGGTATTTTCAAACGGGCGAGTAACGTAATTAAGCGCTAGCTCTTTCGCTTGTTGCCATTGTTTATCATCAAGTTCCCCATCCACCTTAATCTCTCCCACTATGTTGGGAATATCTAGTAATGCGAAGTGAGGTAAATGATGGGGTTTAGAGGTGGCTTGCTTGGCGATCGTGACATTTATACTGACAAAAAAAAGCAGCAGACAAATCAAAATTTGTGGCATTTATAATAGGTTCCGGTAACAACTACTGATCCAAAATGGCGTTTTTGGAAAATTGCAAAAAGACTAGACCAAATGCACTACAAAATCTTCTTTATTCGTTAAATCAACCAGTTACTTAGGTGAGTTACATTTATTCTTAGAATTCACATTACCTTGAGTTGCTAGTGGCAACCATGTTTAGCTTCATATTAAGTGTTATCAGTAGCAGTGAAGGTATGACTACTTGAGCGCCACATCAATACAATTAATTACCTGACCAACAGTTGCACACTTATCTAAAATCAAGCGTGCAACTCTGTAAATAGAAAAATTAAAACTGTAAAAAACTAGTTCAATTTCAACTCGCGAGTCATATTTTCGTTTTTGTCTCGATGCACTATTATATTATCTTCAATGCGTATGCCGCCAAAAGGCCGCATTTTATCGACTAGGTTCCAGTTAATAAATTTGGATTGTTCACTGCCTTTTAAATCACTCAATAAACTATCAATAAAATATAAACCTGGTTCAATCGTAAATACTTGTCTTGCTTCAATTGTGCGGGTATTTCGCAAGAACGGATGTTCCTTAGGGGTAGGATTAGGTGTACCTCTGTCATCAGAGACATGGCCAGCAACATCATGCACTTGTAAGCCTAAGAAATGCCCAATGCCATGTGGGAAAAACGTATTCACAATTCCCGATTCCAGCACATCATTAGTCGCTAGATTCACCATACCTGCATCACTTAGAAGTGCAGCGATTTGACGATAGGCACTGCAATGGATCTGCACATAAGACACTCCTGGCTTTAGCTCATCCACACATTGTTGGGTAATTAGATGCACAGACTCGATTAAGTCTGCAAACATTCCCGTCTCTTTGGCATAGGTACGGGTAATATCAGCAGCATAACCATTAAAATTTGCCCCCGCGTCAATTAAGAATGAACGTGAATCACAAGGCGCATCAGTGGCGACATCGGTATAGTGCAAAATTGATGCGTTCTCATTTAGCGCAACAATATTGTTATAGGGTACTTGGTTGTCGCCTTGTCTAACCGCACACAGATAAGCCAGATTAATATCAAACTCACTCAATCCCTGTTCAAACGCAATTTTAGCGGCACGATGTCCATCAACTGCGATTCGATTCGCTTCGCGCATACACACTAACTCGTAATCGGTTTTATAGGCTCTCTGGTAATGTAGGTAATGCATGACTCTATCAGGGTTAACTAAGTCAAAACCCAACGCCTTAGCGACTTCTATATATTCGCCGATATAAGCATACTTACTTTTATCAAAAGGTAAGTGTTTTTCCACCGCATCAGCTTGGGTTAGCAATACGATGTCAAACTGCTGCGCCCAAAAGTCATTGGGCTCATCAGGTACTTTATGCCAGAAATCTTTTGGTCTATAAAACACCAACTTGGGTTTATCCACCCCGTTTACTATCAGCCAACAATTAGGGTTATCAATTACTGGCAACCATGCCTTAAATTGCGGGTTCACTTTAAATGGGTAATTGTTGTCATCCAAAAACAACCGCTTACTTTGCCCCGAATGGATGATCAAGCCGTCAATGCTCTCTCGTTGCAGCGCTTCGCGAGTTCGGCTTTGTAATTCAGATATATGTTGCGGATAAGTTTGCTTTAATAGGGATAGAAGTGACATGCTAGACTCTCATCAAAAAATATAGCGTTAGATTAACATAAGCTTAAGGACTCTTGACCTTTGATACACAGTCAAAACTTTTTTAACTTTTTGGTTGTATTTGCATGGTAGCGAGGTCTTTAAATAGGTTTTCACTCCCCCCTAAATGTTGGCTGTATATTTGCTGGTATGCCAGCACCGCCATAACGTAGTTTCGGGTTTCTTTATAGGGAATGGTTTCTATCCACATGTCTAAGGGAATATTGCCTTTTTCAGGCAGCCACTGCTGCACTCTTCGCCAACCAGCATTATAGGACGCCGTGGCTAAAATAGGATTATTATCCATTTTATCCATTAGGTAACGCATATATTGCGTGCCTAGTTCAACATTGATGTTCGGATTAAACAGGCTATTTCTTTTGACTTTTTTCTTAGCCAGATAACGTGCCGTACCCGGCATCATTTGCATCAAGCCGAGGGCTCCTGCATGAGAAGCGGCATCTGGCATAAAAGAGCTTTCACGTCTTACAATGGCATAGGCCCAAGCAACATCAATATTGTTTTTCTTAGCGTTACTTTGTAGTTGGCTATCGTAAGCCATGGGGAAACGTCGGCTCAAATCATCCAGATAACCTGATTTAGAAAAGCCAAAAATAGCTTGGTCATGCCAATTGTTCTGACTTGCTAACACGGCTGCGGTGACTTTTTGCTGCTGGGATAATTGGCTTTGTAAAAAAATCCACTCACGCCTTGCACTGAGATTTCGACCCAAGGTTCTGAATTCAAAGGCTCGTTGGGCAGCAGGCATCGACGCTATTTCATCCAATTCATCTTGGGCTATCTGCAAGGGATTATCATTCATGCTGGCCATTTCAGATAATTGTCCGCTGGCCAAAAAACCATAATAGTGACGTTGTTTGGCTAATTGTTGTAAACCTTTGTCAGACAATTCTTTAGCGCCGACTTCCCCATAAGCGCGCGCTTTCCAATACTGAAACATATTGCCATCGACAATTTCTCCAGGCACAAAGTTTATGACATCCAACGCATGCTGCCAGTTTCGTTGCCGTAAAACATGGGCTAAATGCCAGCGTAATAATTCAGCATCAGGTTCAAAATCTGTCGCCTTTTCTAACCAAAGTTCAGCCTGTTCGTGGTCCGCAAGGGCTAAAAAAATAGCAAAACGATGAGATATTTGTTTGAGCTGAGAGGATGAAAAAACAAATCTACTCGACAGTTTTTCCCAACTACGTAAAGCCAAGTCTCTATTACTGCTGATTAAACGTTTTAACCCATAGACCTGTATCTCAGTTTCCTTCTCGGGGAATTTACCGGGAAAATTGGATAAACGAGAGACTTGACTAGATGATCGACGCACCTTTAGCCAAAGATCAGCTAAATATTGTTGCTCGGTTGGCAGCAGAGTTTTTAAGTAGGGGATAAGCGTGTGGTTACCTCCATCCGCAGCCAAGGATAACCTTTTCCAGACTAATTCTGGTGTGCGTTTTCCTGCTTTTTGCCATTTTTTGAACAATAGGTCACAGTCACTAGGCTGCGACTTACCCACAACCCATAGCTCTTCAGCCAATTTAAATGCCTGTTCATTTGATGGGTCTTTTTGCAGTAATAATTCAGCATATTTGCAATTTAACGCGGTATTGCCCATATCCCGATAAAAATGACTAAACAGCTCAGGTTGATCTTGTTTGCTTAAATAAGCCAACCATTTTTTGCGCAAAGGTCTATCTAAAGGGGCGGATTCATATTGAGCGAGAAAACTCTCAATTTGATTTTTATTCGCCATAAAGGGAAATTTGCTGAGTGTTTTTAACTCGACATAGGGTTTAAGTGGATACCCCTCCAGTTGTTCCATTATTTTTTTAAACGCACTGCTATTTGGATTGTGCGCAAGCCTCTCAGCTTCAATAAAAAGCTTTCGTTGCTGATCAATTTCGAGCACAGGTGCGGCTAGTACAACTTGTGTCAACAAGATACTAGTGATGGCCAGATGAAGAAAATAACGAATAGTCACAAATTCCAATACTTAAAGAAACCTTAGCTAAGATGTTACACCTGATACTAGCAAACTTGTTTACTGATAAATGCGTGTATTTTGAAAAATTCACACATTAACTGGAATGACCAGTTGAATTGGCTATATTTACCCGCATGTAAAGACTATGACTGATTTTGTTGAAAGTTGTTAAAACTAGGTTGCTCTTTCGATTGGTTTTAACAACAATTCATAAAAATTTGTATTCGGAGGGCCCTAGGCCTGCTCCCAACCCACGCTTTGGCAATAGCCACAGGAGATGATAATGATATACCAAGGTAAAAGCCTCACGGTCAAATTACTGCAAGATGGCATTGCAGAATTAGTATTTGATGCCCAAGGTTCAGTAAACAAGTTTGATCAACAAACAGTAGCTGATTTAGATGCTGCAACACAGGCCCTAGTAGCCAATTCAGATGTTAAGGGTGTAGTGGTTAAATCTGCAAAATCCACCTTTATTGTGGGTGCTGATATTACTGAATTTACTGGTTTATTTGATATGCCAGATGAAGAAGTACTGACTTGGGTAAGTAAAACATCCCAAGTATTTGACCGTTTTGAAGACTTACCTTTTCCTACCATCGCAGCGGTGAATGGTTTTGCACTAGGTGGCGGTTGTGAAATGGCCTTAGCCTGTGATTTAAGAGTGGCAGATACCACCGCCAGCATTGGCTTGCCAGAAGTGAAACTTGGCTTAATGCCAGGTTTTGGCGGTACGGTGCGACTACCTCGTCTAATAGGTGCCGATAACGCACTAGAGTGGATGACAACTGGCCGTGACCGTAAAGCCGCAAAAGCCCTAGCTGAAGGGGCAGTAGATGCTGTCGTAGCACCAGAAAAGCTCACTGATGCTGCGCTTAGCATGCTTAAAGACGCAATCGCTGGAGATTTAGATTGGCAAGCCCGTCGAGCAGAGAAAAAAGCACCTCTGCAACTCAACCAAAACGAAGCCATGATGAGCTTTTCAACGGCAAAAGCCATGGTTGCAGCACAGGCCGGTAAACATTATCCAGCGCCACATATGATGGTAGAGACAATTTCAAAAGCAGCTGGCCTTGATAGAGACGGTGCACTTAAATTAGAAAACCAAGGTTTTGCAATATTAGCGAAAACCGACGCAGCCAAAGCCCAAGTAGGTATTTTCTTGGCTGATCAGTTAGTAAAAAGTAAAGGCAAAAAACAAGCTAAAGCAGCTAAAAAAGCCATCAATCAAACAGCTGTGTTAGGCGCAGGTATTATGGGTGGTGGCATTGCTTACCAGTCTGCTGTAAAAGGCACACCTGTAATAATGAAAGATATTAACCAAGCTGCTTTAGACTTAGGTTTAAAAGAAGCCGCCACCATTTTAGGTAAAGGCATGCAGCGCGGTAAAGTAGACGCGACCAAAATGGCAACAACCCTGAATAACATAGTTCCAACCTTAGAGTATTCAGCCATTAAAGATGTCGACTTGGTCATTGAAGCGGTTGTTGAGAATCCTAAAGTCAAAGGCATAGTACTGGCCGAAACCGAGCAACATGTATCTGACGATACGATTATTTGCTCTAACACTTCAACTATCTCAATCAACCATCTAGCCGAAAGTTTACAAAAACCAGAACGCTTCTGCGGCATGCACTTCTTTAACCCTGTACACAAAATGCCTCTAGTTGAGATTATTCGCGGTGAAAAAACCTCAGAAGACACTATTTCAGCCGTGGTTGCCGCTACACTAAAAATGGGCAAAACCCCCATAGTAGTGAACGATTGTCCGGGGTTTTTAGTGAATCGTGTGTTGTTCCCCTATTTCGCTGGATTCAGCAGATTGCTAATGGATGGCGCTGATTTTGTCGCCGTTGATAAAGTCATGGAGAAAATTTTTGGTTGGCCTATGGGTCCAGCATTTTTACTCGATGTGGTAGGTATGGATACAGCTGACCATGCTTCTAGCGTGATGTCAGATGGCATTCCAGAACGTATGCAAAAAATTGCTAACGACCCTGTGACGCTTTTATACAAAGCACAACGTTTAGGACAAAAGAATGGCAAAGGTTTCTATAATTTCAGTCTAGATAAACGTGGCCGCCCGGTGAAAGTAGCGGCACCAGAAGCTTACGAATTGTTCGCGCCTCACTGCGCCGCTAAACGTGATTTCGATAAAGACGAAATTATTGCACGGGTAATGATCCCTATGGCCAATGAAGCCATTCGTTGTTTAGAAGAAGGCATAGTTGCCAGCGCAGCTGAAGCCGATATGGCGTTACTTTATGGCCTTGGTTTCCCTCCATTCAAAGGAGGCATTTTCCGCTATATCGAAACAATGGGTTTAAGTAACTTTGTCGCATTAGCCGATAAATACGCTGACTTAGGTCCGGTTTATCAGATTTCTGATGGTGTGCGCGAAATGGCTGCATCAAACAAATCATATTTTGCACAATAGTCAGAGGAGAAGATCATGAAAGAAGTCGTAGTAGTAGATTGTATACGTACACCTATGGGTCGCTCTAAAGGCGGTATTTTTCGCAATGTGCGCGCAGAAACCTTATCTGCACACTTAATGTCAAAATTGGTCGAACGTAATCCCAATCTTGATCCTAATGACATAGAAGACATCATTTGGGGTTGCGTGCAACAAACCAAAGAGCAGGGTTTCAATATTGCTCGTAATGCACAATTATTAACCGATATCCCTCGATCTACAGGTGCGGTAACAGTAAACCGTTTATGTGGCTCATCTATGCAAGCTTTACACGACGCCACCAGCGGTATCATGTCCGGTCGCGGCGATGTGTATATGATAGGTGGTGTTGAACACATGGGACACGTGCCTATGGATTTTAATCTAGACTTTCATCCTGGCATCGCTAAACATACTGCTAGAGCATCCGGTAGCATGGGTATGACAGCTGAATTATTAGGTCGTCAAAATGGCATTACCCGGGAAATGCAAGACGCTTTTGGCGCCCGCTCACATCAACGCGCCAATCAAGCCACAATCGAAGGCCGTTGGGCAAACGAAATTGTCGCCACACAAGGCCATGATGCTGATGGCATATTAAAATCCATTAGTGTTGATGAAGTGATCCGCCCTGATTCTACTGTAGAAACCATGGCTGCCTTAAGACCGGTATTCGATCCAGTCAACGGAACAGTTACAGCTGGTACATCATCAGCCTTGTCTGATGGCGCCTCTGCTATGTTGATCATGTCTGCCGACAAAGCCAAAGCTCTAGGATTAACGCCTCGCGCTAAAATTCGTGCTATGGCAGTGGCTGGCTGTGATGCAGCTATCATGGGCTTTGGTCCAGTACCTGCCACCCAAAAAGCGTTAAAACGTGCTGGCATGACTATGGCTGACATTGAGCTGGCAGAGTTTAACGAAGCCTTTGCTGCACAAGCCCTGTCTTGTATTAAACAACTCGGCTGGATTGACAATTACGATGACAGAGTCAACTTGAATGGTGGTGCCATTGCACTAGGTCATCCTTTAGGTTGTTCTGGCTCGCGTATTTCTACAACCTTAATCAATCTAATGGAAGCCGAGGATAAATCTATCGGTTTAGCCACTATGTGTATTGGATTAGGTCAGGGGATTGCAACAATATTTGAGCGTGTTTAACTAGCTAAATATCCAATTGAAATAAGGCATTACTGTTACTCTAAGTAATGCCTTAATTTGGATTAATGAGTGCTAGGAATGCTCAAGTCACCTCGATGTGTGATGTATATAGGCAGGGCAAAAGTGCCGAGGTCTAATTTCACTTTAAGTGTGTAGGAAACAGCTTTGTCTCTTTTTTTCAAAAGATCACCAATAAGACGAATCCCCCCAAACAAATCTGCTTGAACATTGAGTTTTATGTCTGCTTCGCCATAAGCTGGCACTATGGGAAGTTGATTAGCGACACCAGAAAACACCTTATTACCTTCAATGCTAGCACTGTAGGACATGCCTTTTAAATTCAACGATATGCTGTTTGGATTTAGCACTCGCAAACCAATTTCAAAGGTGGGGTTAATGCTAGCACCAGGCAGTAATTTAAAGGAATTGACACTGACATCAGGCTCCTCAAAGTTAGGATTTAAACCAACGCATGCCGACAAGATAAAAGTAGCTATGAAGGCGATGAGTGGCTTTACAATGAGTTTCATGGTGTGTCTCCTTTAACATTCTAGAAAATTTAACGTTAAAGCCTAATCGCACCAACCCTAGATTCACTGCTTGATTGCAAACAGGCTCAACACCTGTTTAATTAGTCTATTTGTAGAGCGCCACTTTTTGTTTAATCACTTGAACTAATCGTTGTTTAACATGAGGTGTTAGCCCAAGACTGATTAAAAACGATGAAAACGCAGAAATAAATACAATACTCTTAAGGATTTTTACCCCAGTGAACAACATGGTTATTATCAAAATAGCAGCATAAGCTAATCCAATCATTCCCAAAAATAAGCACAAGCCTTTTAAATCTTTATTCACAATTTCCCCCTATTTTTACAGGCCATAATGGCTTACTCAAATACATTGGTCATTAATAAAAATGTAACTGAATTTATCAACACAGCCAACTGCAGCAGTTGCCACATTATTACTGTCAATCTGGACGAATAATTAGGCTAAATGTAGTTTAAAAAACGCTAACGTACGTGACCAAGCTAACTCAGCGGCTTTCGGATCATAACGACTAGTAGAATCATTGTGGAAACCATGTTGAGTATTCGGATAAAAGTGTGCCTTGTACTTCACATCATTGGCTTTTAATGTTGCTTCGTACTCAGGCCAAGTTGCATTCACTCTTTTATCGTTTTCAGCAAATTGCAGCAAAATAGGCGCTTTGACATTTTTAACTAGGTTACCTTTTGCAGGTGTGCCATAAAAAGGGACGGCGGCATCAATAAGCTCGGGAGTTGCAGCGGCCAACATATTGCTTACGTAACCACCAAAACAAAACCCCACAACTCCTAACTTACCTGTAGTGGAAGCATGTTGTTTCAGGTAACTGGCAGCGGCTTTAAAATCATGATCAATTTTTTCGCTGTCCATACTGCGCTGCATAGCTCGGCCATCATCGTCATTACCCGGATAGCCACCCAAAGGGAAAAGTGCATCGGGTGCAAAGGCAATAAAACCTTGCTTAGCCAAACGTCTTGCTACATCTCGGACGTAAGGATTGAGTCCACGATTCTCATGAACCACTAATACTGCTGGCGCTTTACTAGTCATTTTGCTCGGAACAACCAAATACCCACGACCTTTGCCGTGTCCTTTGGGCGATTCAAATTCTTGGTAAGTCCCTTTAATATCCTCGTCGTTAAACGACACTTGCTCAGCGAGCGCATAATTTGGGGTCAGAGCACTGGTTACCGCTCCAAGGGTAAGTCCTGCAACAGACAATGAGCCCAAACGGCTCAGAAAAGTACGTCTATCGATATCTCCATGAGCATAATCGTCATACCAATCAAAAGCTTGTTGTGGGATCTGTGTAGGGGCAATATGTGGCATAGAATGTCTCCAAAAGGGTGAAGTTGCGGATAATTAGCATAGCCGAAAAAAACACAAAAAGATCACCTTTACAAAAAAAGCTTTTCCAACCTCTTGCGTTAAAAATTTCACCTTTGTGTTTACAGCTTAAAACCATAAAACATCTAGCCACTTTAATAATCGTTGACTGTCTCGACACTGATTATAGGCGCCAATGTCACGGCTAAACCCAATATAATTAGTGGTTAGCAAAATACTAAAGCAAACTAAAAAAGGGAATTAAAACACTCTAATTTCGTGTATTCACTGCTAATCATGGTGAGGCTGTAAATTTCACCTCACACCTTGTAAACATCTCTTCTACAGGGTGTTTACAAAAGCAACCATAGTCGTAAAGTATACGGTACTTTGCCGCAACTCCAGCCACAAACTGATCAGTTAGATGAACTAACAATACAAGCCTAAATCTGTAAAATGCGCGCCTCACTTTATTCGCGTGTTTTTTCGCCTATTTTTATTTTGAGGTATATCAGTGAATTTTCCTAAGCACAGATTTTATGAAGACGTACTCGCACTTTTTTGTGCAGGGGTATTAGTGTCTTTCGGTGTGGTATTGTTTGGCACACACAACTTACTGACTGGTGGCACTGCTGGCATCGCCATTATTGGCACACATATTATTGATATGAACTTTGGGCTACTATTTTTCTTGGTGAATATACCTTTTTACTACATCGCTTGGACCCAATTAAGTAAACGCTTCACTATTAATACCTTTATTTCAGTCACTATGGTGTCTGTCATGACAGAACAGATAGGGCATTTAATTACTATTAAAAGCATTCACCCGTTATTTGCCACCATAGCTGGCGGCATGTTAATTGGTGTGGGTTTATTGATTATGTTTAGGCATAAATCCAGCCTTGGCGGCTTAGGTATTTTAGCCTTGTATCTACAAAGTAAATTTAATATTCGCGCCGGTAATTTTGGATTATTGGTCGACTCGATGATTCTAGGGTCATCGATGTTTATTTTTAATTTCGATATTGTGATTTTATCTGTGATTGGTGCTATCACTCTAAATCTATTAATCGCAGTCAATCATAAACCAGGCAGGTATCAAGCTTATTTAGAGCCTAAAAAATCGAAAAACAAAGACACAACATTAGAAGAAGAGTTATTAAAAGTCGCTCGTTGAGAAAGGCTTTGAAACCCTAAAAAGCCCAAAATATTTTAGTATATTTTGGGCCCTTAATTTTAGAGAATATTAGAAATTAGAAGCTAGAAGCTAGATGCTAGATGCTAGATGCTAGATGCTAGATTTTAGCTTAACGCTCGTAACATCCATGCGGTTTTTTCATGAATCCGCATTCTGTCAGATACTAGGGCAGCGGTAGATTCGTCATCTGCTTGCTGGGCGCTAGATAACACTTTACGGCAGGTTTTTACAACGGCTTCATGGCCAGCTAGAAGTATTTTGACCATTTCCGTTCCGGAAGGCACACCATCTACTTCTTTGATCGAACTCAAACTAGCAAATTCTTTATAAGTGCCTGGTGCAGCCACATCTAGGGTACGGATACGTTCGGCGATATCATCAACCGCTACAGCCAACTCAGTATAATGTTCTTCGAACATTAGATGTAATTCTCTGAATTGCGCTCCGGTAACATTCCAATGAAAGTTATGGGTTTGCAAATACAAAGTATAAGAATCTGCTAACAGACACTTCAGCCCCTGAGCGATGACTTCTCTGTCTTTCTCATTGATACCAATATTGATATTACTCATTATTTTTTTTCCTGTTGGTAGAGAATGTAGAACAAGATTAGGCCTTATTAGGTTAGATTGCTAATGAATATTCTTAAACAATTCAATCTATTAAACTAATCAGCACTAAAATCTTAATAGGTTATTCACATTAACTGGCAAACAGCTGTTGCATGTCCTGAAATGCTTTAAATTCTAAAGCATTGCCACTAGGATCATGAAAAAACATCGTCCCCTGCTCACCTATCTGCCCTTCAAATCGTATGTGCGGCTCAATCACAAAATCTATGGAACTGGCTTTAAGTTTATCGGCTAATTGTTGCCAATCTTGCCAAGGCAAAACCACACCAAAATGTGGCACCGGCACGTCATGATTATCGACTTGGTTATGATTAGGCAAACTTGGCATCGAACTCACTAGGTGAGTCACCAATTGATGTCCAAAAAAATTCCAGTCAATCCATTGCTCGGAATAACGACCTTTTTCACAGCCTAATAATCCGCCATAAAAAGCATTTGCGTGTTCCAAATCGATCACTGGGATCGCAAGGTGGAAAGGAGTCAGTGTCATATCTCACCTATATCAATTTTTTCAAAAGCTTAAATTTCTTATCTGTAAAAGGCGGATATCGTAATGGCACATCAAACCAAAAACTGCGCTTCATTACCGTTTTTAGGTGACTAAAATTGTCAAATCCTATTTTACCATGATACGCACCTGTACCACTGTTACCCACACCACCAAAAGGTAAGTTAGGATTAGCAGCAAACATAAATCCGTCGTTAATACAGACCATGCCGGCGCTAGTGGACCTTAAAACTTGCTGTTCGAAGTGAGTATTTTTACTGAACAGGTACAAAGCTAATGGTTTTTCACGTTTGTTTACATAAGGTATTGCCTGACTAATAGTATCTACCGTAATTATGGGTAAAATCGGCCCAAAAATTTCTTCTTGCATAAGTAAACTGTCAGCGCTTGGGTCTAACACTATTGTGGGTTCAATGTATTTGTTAGCTATATCATGATGGCCACCATGCACTACATTTTGCTCTGCCAAGTACTTGATGATGCGGGAACAGTGACGTTCACTTACTATCCGCCCATAATCTTTAGAAATTGCCACATCGGCACCATAAAACGCAGTGATTTTGTTTTTAAGTGCTTCTATTAGTTGTCCAGCAAAAGACTTTTCTACTAGCACATAATCAGGAGCAACACAGGTCTGGCCTGCATTCATCCATTTACTCCAGACTATTCTAGCGGCGGTAACATCTAAGTCGGTGGAGCTATCAACGATACAAGGGCTTTTTCCACCCAGCTCTAAAGTAACAGGTGTGAGAAATTCAGCAGCAGCTCGCATCACAATCTTACCGACTACATCACCACCGGTATAAATAATATGATCAAATTTATGTTTGAGTAATTCAGTGGTCTCCTCTACTGCGCCTTCCACCACATCTATGGCATCATTATCTAAATATTGCGAAACCATTTTTGCCAATAAGCCAGACATATTGGCTGATAACTCTGAAGGCTTAATTAGCGCGCAATTACCGGCAGAAATAGCTGCAACAAGTGGTGACAAAACCAGTAACAAAGGATAATTCCATGCACCAATAATCAAAATGGTACCTAAAGGCTCTGGCAATATATAACTTTTACCCGGTTGAGCGACAATTGGGGTTGAGACCTTGCGGGGTTTCATCCATTTTTTAAGATGTTTAATTGAATGCTCAACCTCGCTTACTACCCCCCCTAGCTCAGCAGTCCATGATTCCATATCACAGCGACCTAAATCTTTTTGCATCGCAACAAAAATGTCATCTTGTTGTTCAAGCACCATCTTTTTGATTTGTTCGAGCTGCGTAACACGCCAAGCAAATGACTTAGTATTGCCAGTGGCAAAGGTGTTGTTTAATGACTGAATCTTAGGTGCAATATCAGCAACTAAAGTGGCAGTGAATGCTGCAGATTGAGTGTTAGTTTGCATCGAATACCTCTGGTGATTTTATCCACTACATATCTTATCCCATAAAGTGCCAAGAGGATCACCTGGGAATTGAATTAATTCACCCTAGGCAAAGCCTAAACACCACAACAAAAAAACTAAGCCTGATTGATAACAGGTTTAAATAAAATCCCCTCTGTGCAAAATATGATTAATTAACGAATATTTTTACCTGAACAATTTGTAACGCACCTCACAATTTTGTTATTTGGGCTATTACCCCTCTCATTCCAAGGCATTCACCAAAGGAAAATGACTCTCTAGAGAAATCAAATCAAAAGTCACTTGTTGTACTTTCCCTAATGCCACCTCAGCACCATCAGCACATACAACAAACTCATTCCCCAGACGCTAAATCAAAAAACACATTGAGCCTCAACGGCACCTATGGCCAGAATGTTTGTTTGATTCACTGCTAAAAACTCATTATATTCGATGAACAACCGCTTATTTAAAGAACAAAAAAAATACATCATTAACAATCTATCACTTTCAGCCGTTATAAATTAATCAGCGCGGTATTAGGGAATAAATAATGCAATTAATTCGCTCTCAGGTAAGAAACAAAATTCTATTGCTATTGGTTTGCTCGATGTCGGTCATTGTTATGACAGTATTTATAGGCGTTGCGTCTATCAACGATGCGATGACTGGTTATTCTGAAAGTGTTAATAAAGACACAAAAATCATGCTAGAAGTCGCTGATTTAAATGTACAATTTAAGACGCAAGTGCAAGAGTGGAAAAACACCTTGATCAGAGGGAAAGATCCAGAGCAGTTGCGTAAATATTGGGAACGCTTTAATCAATCAGCCATTAAAATACAATCGAGCTATCAAAATTTATTACAGACCATGGACAATAGCGATCCCGCTATGGTGTATATTCAAAAATTTTCCCAAAATTACCCTGATATGTTATCCGCTTATCGCGCCGGATATGATGTGTTTATAGAGTCCAACAAAAATATTGCACAGGCAGATAGCAGCGTTGCCGGTATAGATAGGGAACCCACAGAGAATCTCATTTTAGCCGTAGATGCCGTCAGTAAAAGTATCTTAGGACTCAAAGCTAAAAATGAATCTAAAGCACAATCGACGTTTTTATTTACTAAAGCCAGCACAGTCATCATCATTATTCTTATATTGGTAGGGATCAGTTGGTTTATCAACGCTAAAATTATCTCCCCACTTAAATCCATAACCTTAGCATCTCAAAAAATCGCAGAAGGCGACTTTACTGATGAAATCAATAACAAAAATCCTGATGAAATTGGTCAAGTTGCCAGAAATTTTATACAAATTCAGGAGGGGTTAAGTAAAGTATTACAGCAAATTTTCAACGATATAAAAGGCTTAGGGAAGATAATTGAAAACATGTTTAACGCTTTCAAGAAGGTAAAACTAAGTTTAAGCATTCAAACCCAAGAAACCTCAAAGCTTGCCGAGAATATGCAAAAACTGTCTGAGTCGAATAATTCCGTAAGTAATGCAATTTCTGAGGCGAATTCATTGGTCAGTGACAGTGCCGAGCTCACAGACGCTGGACAGGCTATGTTTAAGGAAAACTTGAACACCAGTCAAAATATGCTCAAAGCCACAAATCATGCTTCAAGTATCATTGCTGACTTAAAAACAGATACCGACAATATTGGAAATGTTGTTAATGTTATTAATGGTATTGCAGATCAAACCAATTTATTGGCACTCAATGCTGCAATTGAGGCAGCTCGAGCAGGAGAGTCAGGCAGAGGATTTGCAGTAGTGGCAGACGAAGTGAGAAGTTTGGCCACTAAAACCCAAGAATCAACCAAACAAATATCTGACAATATTAGCAAACTACAGAGCGAAGCTGATAGTGCGGTACAGGCAATGTCTCAGGGGAAAGATCAAGCTGAAATTAGCTTGTCACAAACAGAAAAATCCCAAGAATTTATCGATTCACTACACAAAATCATCATGCAAATTAGGCGTTTACATGGTGTTATCGAAGTAGAAATGGATGGTCAATTGGAACAAACAGATACCATTAATCAAGCTATAAACAATATTGAATTACAAAATACTCAATCGCTGCAAGAAGCCCAAATCATGGAAGAAACATCGGAAAAACTAGCAGAAATTTACCAACATATTGAGTCATCAACAAAAGAATTAAAGATCAGAACTTAATGCTACTTTGCCGCATAACAAAGGCGGCAATCACAACTTTGTAATCTAGCCATTTAATCCATGGTTCGATGCACATCACCTTCTAAACTTTCTACATCACTTAAGATGATATTGCCGTCGTATACGTCATAGCTAGAAAATCCCTTTGAAGGGTATTTTTGGGAATTCTCTGTGTTGCTCAATGAAACCGCGTTTAAGTAATCAATACCCTTTTCAGAACTGCCATAATACAAAGTATTAGCATCAATTTTCACATGAAAAAAACCATCAGGTAAGGTTACTTGGGTGCTGCTAAATTTCTGTTGTTTAGCGTCTGCTTTAGTACTTTTAGTCATAACATGAGTGCGAAATAAAGCGTTGCTTCGCCGTTCAATAAAGTAACTATATTCAGGATGTTGCTGATCAGATAGCCCATAGGCCCATTCGCCACTTATCTCTTTAACTCTATTATCCTGCAAACTAATCACTACTAACTCAGGTATACCATTTTTAACCTTAGTTATCGCAGCATCATGTATCGACAACCAATCTACAGAGATAATTGGGGCGTTACTCGTAAAAATAAGATGTTCAGGTTTGAGTGTGGTTAACGGGACCAACTGACTCAAATCGCTTGTGGGGATTGCGTATACTTTATTTTCTACGTTTAACAACACACGCTTATCATCCCCAGAAATAGCCATGTAACCTAACCAATCAGATGAGGAGAAGTTGCTGACTATCTCGGCTTTATTGGTGTGGTAGTTTCCTAGGTAGAGTTGCTGGCGGCCACTGCGTTTTGAAATAAACAAATACTCTAAACTATGATGGAATAGCGTGGGGTAAACATCTGCAACTGCTGAGTTGTCAATATTATCTACTTGGCTTGGTGCAACTAACCAGCGGTTACTAAAATTTTTCTGCTCTGTACTAAAAAGTAAGTTCTTTCCATCTGGAAACAGTGACATTCTTGGAGACAAATTTTCAGAAACACTCACAAACTGGCTGGCATTTTTGCCATACAAATCACTCTTAATAATTTGTTTGGCAGGCGCTGCGCCATAGTAGTAAATTTGCTCTGAATCATGATGCCAAATCGCTTCACTAACATGATAGTCAAAGGTCAAACCTTCAGTCATTTGGTTATCAAGTAAATTGAGTACTAATAACTGGGTTTTGTAATCGCTATCAGCGCTCATTACCAATAGTTTATTGCCATCAGGTGATATATCAATACTGTAATGACCTCTACCCCGAGGTTCAACTTGGGTAACAAAACGATGTTTTTTCGTGGTTAAATCATAAGCATAGATTTGATTTGGCCAAAAATTCTGAGGTTGGGCTGCGTAATAGACGACTTTTTTACTAATATGGTAATCAAGGTCTTTAATCCGTTTACCATTGCAAGCAAATAACTTTTTAGTATTGAGCCATTCTTTATTCTTGCTAATCAAGGCTTGATAAACACCACAACTGTCTGGCTTTTTATCATGGTAGAGAAGGTGAGTAGTTTCTTTTTCTAGCCCAGCAACTACAGCAAAAATATTGCTAATGCTGGTGTTCCCTATGTCGACTTCGGTTATTTTTGCGGTATTAACGTCTTTTATATAGAGTGAATATGCTGTGTTTTCGGACGTTCTTTTTAAAAAGTACAAGTCATTAGCATTGGGGTGCATTCGTGCCGACTCTTCCGCACCATTTGCACGCGTTAGCGAGATGCTATAGCGACTTGTATCTTTGTTGTTACTTTTAAATATTTGCCAAATAACCCAAGCAAAAAATAGCAACATTAGGGTAATGATTGTTTTGTTAGGGTAACTCTTTAGTTTGCTTGGTTGATTGTTAGCCGTTTTTTCGGATTGTTCGCCTTTAGGCTGGTCTATAAGAATTGAGTTTGGGTCTTGAAGCGTACTCACTTCACAAATGAGTCGATAACCGCGTTTTGGAATGGTTTGAATGTACCTAGGGTTTTGGGCGTCGTCAGACAGTAGCTTACGCAAGTTGGCAACCATCTTATTGATGGCATTGTCGGTAACAAGGGAGTTTTCCCACAATTTATCTAAAATATCTTGCCTAGAAATAATGCTATTAGGGTGATCTACAAATAGCAGCAATAGCTCAAACAATTTAGGTTCTATGGCTAACTCATCGTCACCGCAAAATAATCTTGCCTGTTTACAATCAAGGATGAATTCGCCAAGCTGGAGCATAAGTTATTGTTTCTAATCTAAATTCGTTACATACCACACTAAGTTTATCACGTTGTTAATTCGTAACAAAAGCCAACCACATGAATAAATTTCTAATCTCTATCGCATTCAAAGCGAACTAGCAGAATTCACCTTTTGTTCACCTTTTTTCCTCGAATATTCATTACACGAGGAAAAGAAAATGTAACTGTAATTCAATATTTATTACCTAAAGTTACAGGCAAGACTACTTCTATGATTAAACTAATTGTTAGCATTTTTATTGTTGCACTGCTCGCTAATATTACTCATGCCAAGGTACGAGGTGAGTCCAGGACTGAGCGCTTAGCGTCAAAAATATTGGCGGAAGAAAGGGAGTTATTAATTTATCTTCCAAATAACTATCAACAAAATACAACGCTAAACTACCCGGTACTATTTTTACTTGATGGTCAGAGAAACTTTGCTCACGCAGCTGGCACCTTAGATTTGCTAAATCAATCTAATATGGCCCAAGAGATGATTATTGTCGCCATTTTAAATACCCACCGAACGAGAGACTTTACCCCAACGTATGATCAGAGTTATAACCAGTGGGGCATATCGGGTGGCGCAGATAATTTTCTTGATTTTATTGAACAAGAACTTATCCCCTATGTGAATAAACAATACCGCACTAATCACTTTAAGATACTGTCTGGTCACTCCTTAGGCGGTCTATTGTCTATTTATGCATTGCAATCTAGGCCAAAACTTTTCCAAGCCTACTTCGCTTTTAGCCCCAGTTTATGGTGGCATGATCAAATAATATTCAAAGATGCCAAAAACTTTTTAACTCGTACTGCAACGCTACATAAATATTTATACATCAATATGGGTAATGAAGGTGGCCATATGTTGAGTACCTTTGAACGCTACAAGCAGCTGTTAAAGGAACATGCGCCTAAAAACTTGGCATTTAATGCTGAGTTAAACACCGCGGAAAACCATAATACAACCGCACTTGTTGGGCATTCTCTAGCCTATCGTTACTTAAATACCACATTACAAGCGCCTAAAGACGTGGTCGCCAATGGCATACCTGCTATAGAGCAGTTTTTCAAAACTCAGTCTGAAAAGTATGCTTATCAGTCGATACCTAGTTACCGAGCTATCAACAGAGCTGGGTACAATGCTTTAAATAAAAAGGACTTTGCAACGGCCATCAAAATATTCGAAGCCAACGTAAAAACCTACCCGCACAAGGCTGATGCTTACGACAGTTTAGCTGATGGCCTTGAAGCAAATGGCGACCTTAACAATGCGTTAAAGGCACGAGGCTTGGCTATTACAAAAAGTAGTAGTGAAAATGTTGAAAGTAATGCCTTTAAGACTCGCTACGTCAATCTGCTCAATTCAATCACCGAAAAAAACGCCAATTAACCTAAGAAGGAAATGTACATGCGTTCATTTATATTACTGGTTGTATTTTTAAGTTTTACTGCTCAATCTCACGAAACCATTTCCCGAGCTGATATTGGTGAATTTTATATAGAATACCAATCGAAAGGGGACTCAGATTTTGTCATTTTACTCGAAACGGGCTCTGGTGGTGATCTACATCGCTGGGATAACATCTTTGATGACTTAGCGAATTTAGGTCACACTATTCGGTATACAAGAGTTGGTAATGAAAATCCAAGCCAACTTAAAAGACAGTTTAGTGCAGAAGAATACTCAGCCCACCTTGATGCCTTCTTAACAACATTAAATATTTCAAAGCCTATAGTCGTTATTTCCCATTCCTACGGAGCACTGATTACCCGGATGTTTGCAGCCAACTTTCCAGAAAGAGTGGCTGGCATGTTGTTAATTGATCCTAATACAGAAGCTGATAACGACATTATGCGAAGTATTAATTTAGAAGAGGCCAATAGAGAAATTGCAGGCTGGATTGAGCAAGGTTCGAAAAACGGCATGGCGAATGACTTTTTAGATTTTTGGGCTAGGCGACACATGCCCGGTTATCCTCAGATAAAAGATATCCCAGTCACTGTGCTTATCAGTTCAAAAAAATATGAACCCACTCCGCACATTTTTTTCACTGATGAAGGCCGTGCTAAAAAAGCAAAATGGCATAAAGACTGGGTCTCGAATTTCCCACAAGGTAAAGCAATTGTCACCACCCAAAGTGGACATTCTATCGATCTGACAGAGCCTGAATTAGTCTTTAACGAATTAAAAATTATTATCAACACATTGAAAATGTCACTGCAACAATAGAGCATGACAAAATTATTGGCTTGTAATGCCTACTCCCTTCAGTTTAATTCCGCTGACGAGTATTGCTGCCCCAAAAGAAATGTTTACTAACGCAAGAAAATAGTCATTTCCACAATAAAACAGGCATCAATAGTGTTCTTTTGGTACATATACCTTTATTAGATTTGGCTTAGTTGTACTTATATTTTCACTACCCAGCAATATTTTCAAACACATTGAGTAGACCCCCTATTGAGTCTGAATATAAATTGGCAGAGCCCCCGACACCTGACAACTTGTAATTGTGCATAATCTAGAAAAGTGGTTTAACTAAGCGTTATTTGCCCGCCTAGTGTTAAGACGAAAAGATTGATCGTCTATTTACTATTTAACGCGCCACAAAACAACCAAACGAAAGCAACTCGAAACAAGCACATTTCAACAATTCAAATTAAATCAAAATTTAATCATTTTAATTCCATTGCATTTCATTTATAGTTTATTTTGAAACGCATTAATCTTTCATCTTGTTTGTTGTAGTTTCAATATAATAAAAAAAAAGGTGATCGGCGTTATATATACCATTGGAAATGTTAATGGCACATTCGTAACGATATTAAGAAAAAATAGCCGTCTATATATTAATAATTAGGCATTCACCAAAGAGAACATTCAGCAGAGCAATTACTTATGAAGAATTTAAAATATATTTTTGTACTTAGTTTACTGGCTACAACTATAACGGGTTGTTGGGAGCAGAGTCTGGACAGTAATGTTGAGCCTGTTGATGAAGCCCTAGTAGCAGCGGTTGCCGCAGCAGAAGCAGCAGCGGAAGCAGAGGCCGAAGCTGCAGCAGAAGCCGCTGCAATTGCCGCCGCCGAAGCTGCTGCTGCCGCGGCTGCCGAAGCAGCAGCGAGTGCCAATGTAGCGCTGATCACTGAAACAGATGATGATATAAGCCCTCTTGGCAATGATATTGATTATGTTTCTTACAAAATAGTGGGCACCGACTTAGTCATATCACAAGCGCATAAAGCACCTAAAGATGCTTGGCACACCATACGGGTATATTTGAACACTGATGATAGTGACACTACTTCTACGCCAATGCCCGGCGGAGCACCAAGCCTGACTGGACTGGTTGCTGAGTATGGTTATATTTTTGAATACACGGGAGAAGGGTGGAATTCATCGAAACAAGTTGTATCCGAAGGTGTTTGGAGTAGTGCGGACTCAACTGCCACCGCAACAGGTGGCGATACTGTCATTACTACTATAACGATCCCGTTAAGTGAAATTGGGGATCCTGATGACGTAACAGCAATCAAAACTATGTTTGTTGGTACAGGAGCTGGTTGGGGGAATGACCAAGCACCAAATGACGGAATGTATCAACATGTCAAACCAATCGTAATCGAAATTGAAGAAACAGATGAAGATATCAGCCCACTTGGTAATGATATTGCCTCGGTTTCAGTTGCCATGGACGATGCGAGTTTAGTCGTTACACAAACGCACAAAGCAGCCAAAGATGCTTGGCATACCATTCGGGTATATTTGAATACTGATGATAGTGATACAGCAACTACGCCATTGCCTGGTGGAGCAGCAAGCTTAACTGGCTTAAGTGCAGAGTATGCTTATAACTTTGAATATACTGGAGAAGGTTGGAACCCTTCGAAAAACGATGCAGATCAAGGCGTTTGGGTCGCAGCTGAAACTACAGCAACTGCACAAGGTGGTGATTCTATAATCACAACTATGACCATTCCTTTAAGTGAAATTGGTAATCCAACAGATATAACCACAATCAAAATGATGTTTGTAGGCACCGGAGCGGGTTGGGGAACTGATCAAGCACCAGACACTGGTATGTTTGATTACTCTGCTGAAGCACCTTAAGCACTTATTATTTAGCTAGATAAAACGGTGTCTTAGTTAGACACCGTTTTGCTTCAAGCCTTCACAAGGTTAATCCTCTTATTACATGCTAAATGCCACTGTTCAACAAGTAATAAGACTATATGCCCATAACCAAAAGACTGGATCGCAATAGCAGCACAGATCTTTTTCGGTTCTATCAATTTTATTGGCAAACTCGCCACATTATTTCCAGCACTCAGGTTAAGCCTGACGGATACACAGCAGAGTAATGACTTATGAAAAACGCTAACAGTATATTGGCTCTTAGTTTACTACTCACCACTCTAGTAGCTTGTGGGGGCGGCGGTAGCGGACAAAAAGCAGACATTGATGCGCCTATAGCGCCAGTACCTGAACCAATACCAGAACCAATTCCCAGCACTGAGCCAGAAACTGAACCTCTAGCAGGCTTTACTGTGATTAAAAAGCAGTATTTAAAGTCTGATGAAGATATTGCTAACCCTGGCAGAGGTTTTTATCAGCATACAGAAACACAAACGAGCTCTTTTAGCCCATTGAGCAAAGCCGAATTAATCGCGAATAGAAACGACTATCAAGCCTCTGATGGGAGTTATAGCGTAAAAAGCACCATAATTTTACGGGCCTTTATATTAGATAACTATGTGAACAATCCCATATTGTCTAATCAGACTTTAACCAACATTCAGGGCGATTTTGATATTGCTCGTGCAGCTGGCATTAAAATGATAGTGCGTTTTTATTATCATAAAAATTCCACTGCGCCTTACGGCGATCCTGAAAAAGAAGTCATTCTTGCCCATATCCAGCAATTAAAGCCAATCTTGACTGCTAATGCCGATGTTATATTGGCGCTGCAACAAGGTTTTATTGGTGCTTGGGGTGAACAATACTATACCGACAACTTTAGCCCTGCTGGCGATGTCACAGCAAGTTATACACAGCAAAACTGGATTGATAGAAATGAGGTAATAACAGCATTGTTAACTGCCATCGATGCACAAACTATGCTGCAAGTGAGAACGCCACAAGCCAAACAAAAATTCATCTACGGCGCAGATGCAGCCATTACTTCAGGACTAAACGGCACCCCGGGGAGTTTAACCGCCGACAACGCTTTTAGTGGCCAAGACATTGCCCGCGTTGGTTTTCATAACGATTGTTTTTTGACTGACGCTTCTGATACTGGCACCTATGCAGATTATGGAACGGCTGGTGGCACTAAAAAAGGAAATGCAATAGGGATCTTTAAAAACTACCACAAAAATGACAGCCAATTTGTGTTGGTTGGTGGCGAAACCTGCAAAGACGAAAGCTGGGCAACACCGCCTGAGCCATATGCCAATGATTGTAGTGATAACGTGGTGAATACCATGGACGAACTGAATTATAGCTACCTAAATGCTGATTATAACAATTCCGTTAATAATGATTGGACCGAAGGTGCCAATGCCTGCATGGAAGAGATTAAAAACAAGTTGGGTTATCGCTTTTCGATGACCAGCTCTACCGCCGTGATGACAGCTAAGGCCGGCAATTATATCCCATTTTTATTAACCATAAACAATGAGGGTTTCACATCACCTGTCACCCCCATGGAAATACGCCTTATTTTAAAACACCAAGTCACAGCCGCAGAAACAACCATAGTGTTAGACGTTACTCGTAATGATATCCGCACTTGGCAACCAGGCACGACTGAACTCGGTGAATATATTAAGTTGCCAGATGACTTAGCGATAGGCGATTACGATTTATCTATACATATAGCCGACATGTCGAATAATGGTGCAATTGCGGCACGCCCTGAATACAGCATGCAACTGGCTAATATTGACACTTGGGATGCAACCAGCGGATACAATAACTTAGCGCAAACTATCAGTGTTGAGCCTTTTATGGCCGGTGATGTTAAAAATACGCAACCTACAGAGCCGTTAATTACGGTCCCTGAACCTACAACTCCAGCCGAGCCATCCATGGTTAATATATCCATCGATGGCGACACTAGCGATTGGGATAATGTTCCCTTGCTTGCGAGTGCTGAAAATCAACAAGCCTTGTCCCTAAAAGTAACAGATGATGAAACCTACCTATATGTGGCTATTGTAGGCATAGGAATGGGGCCACACTTCGATCTTTTTATCAATACAGACGGTGATAGCGCCACTGGCTTTCAATCTTTCGATTGGCCGTTATCGGGCGCGGATTATTTAATTCAACAAGACACAGTTGGTGTTATTAATTTACATAAATCAACAGGTTCTGATTGGAGTTGGCAACAACAAACCACCACTAGCATTGAAGCGAATAGTACCAATCAATTTGTTGAGCTAAAAATCGAAAAAGCTAACTTTGAAGGTATGAATGCCAGCATAAGTTTCGGCTTAAATGATATTGATGCGCAGTGGCAAGTGCAATCGCGCTTACCATTAACCTCAGAAGTCATGGCACCTTATACTTTGTCAGCGGTTGAGTAAGACCTAGAATGATGTAAAGCCTAAGATAAACGCTTTACAAGAATTGGGGCAGTTAATCTGGTAAGGGTTAACTGCTTTTTTGTTTCTCAAACAATTCATTGGCAAACAAATTGCGTTACAGAAATAGAGTCTGATAGTTGGCTTTGGGCGATCAGAAAACAGTCGACGACGATCACCCCTATTGCTGGTTTACTTAGATTGCGGTCAGTGACATCCTCTCGACTATCTACCGGATGCAATCTGTTCCAACCGCTAACCCGACCAGTAAGCTATGACCGGCCGGTATTACCAAAAAATTGACCGTCATTTGAGGTCAATAATTATAGGTGAACACTGCTTCAGTACTCATTAAAAAGAGCACTGTAATTTGTCAGTTTTTTTGGTCACAAAAAAGGGGTTAATAGAATTAACCCCTTAGTATTATCAATGTAAGAAACGAATGTTTATTCCATCCTTAACTTATCTCGATTAAAACTTATATCGAACACCTGCTTTTGCAGTTCTGCCCCATTCAGCATAACTACCTGGTAAGTTAGTTGTACCATTATAACCATGCCAGCCTTCATCCAATAAGTTATCTAACTGGACATAAGCCTCTAAACCTTCAGCAACGTAAAAGGTTGCTGACGCTGATGACCATGTGGTTGGGTCAGCCATACCTTTATAAGTGTCAGTAACACTGCCATCGGTGTCAAAAACGTTAAGTGGCGACCAATGACTGGTGACAAATGCCTCGGTATGATATGCCGATAAATTTAAGCTCATTTTATCGCTGTTGTACATCAAGCTTAGAGAGTAGGAGGTATCAGGTATATTTTCTAAAACACCCACAGAAAAGTCATTAACAATCGATTCCGTATCAATATAGGTATAGTTAGCTACAACACCAAAACCAGAATCAAAGAAATGTTGTAAGGCAAATTCATATCCCAATATTTTTGCTTGGTCTAAATTTCTCGGCCCTGCAATTGTGAATGCTACTTCTTCATAGATACCTGAAGGCGCCCAACGTATTGGGTTTTCCACAAGGTATGTAGGTTTATCTTCTGGATTAGCTTCATAAAGATCGATTCCAGATTGCACAAAACCTCTAATGTCTTTTTGAAATATTGCCGCACTAATTGAAGAACCTTCTTTATAGTACCATTCAACTGATATGTCAGCTTGCTCAGCGGTTACAGGGCTTAAACTAGGGTCACCAATTTTAGTGATATACCATTGATTATACGTAAGTGAGTCATGATCAACCTGTGTCGATAGCTGATCTATGCCTGGCCTTGAAATCACTTCAGCATATGACAAACGTACGAGTAGCTCTTCAGAAAATTCGAATTGTAGATTCATGGAAGGAAGTAACTTGTCGTAATCATTTTCAACTGTAATGGCAACTGTAGGCCCGTAATCGACTACTGATGCCCATATAGTTTGTGGTGCCTCTGAGACACTTAAAATAGGTGAGTCATAGCCTGAAGAAGTAACGTCAGTTTGCACATATCTTAGCCCGAGGTTACCAGAGATATTCACACTATCTAACTCTAGACTAAAGTTACTTTGCACATACAATGACACAGTTTCTTCTTCAACAGCCCCCGACAAATTAGAGTTAAAAACCGGAAATAATGCATCTGAATAACCCTCAACATAGGGCTCACCCGTAAGAGGGTTGATTACATTAGCATTGCCATCGGCCGACTTAATGGCTTCGAATGCTTTTGCCACATCAAAAACGGCAAATTCGCGAGGAAAGTCACCACTGGCACCATCTAAGAAATTATCAAAAGGGAAAGCCCTTACCACATCGGCATCAACATCATCCCAAGTAAAGGGTGCACCACTATATAGCGACATGTTGGCGCTATTATCATATTGTTCCCGCTCTTTAGTACGCTTGTTATATACCAAACCGTATTCAACACTATCGACAATAGGCATGTCCCAATAAATCTTGTGACCTAAAGAAGCACCAATAACTTCGTCATCAATATTGATGCCTTCCAACCTAGTAAAATGTGGGCCAAATTGACCGTTTCCAACGATATCACTGACCTGGGTAATGCCACCCTCATTATCGGCAAAATCAATACTAATACTTGGTAACCCACCGTCTGTTAATTCCATTCTTGCTGTTGTTTCGCCTGCAACTACAGGGACAGATACAACAAATCTATCTTTACCACCGGCTTCACGTGTGGCGCTAGATATATAAACATCACCAGTAAGAACTGAATTGTCGGTGACATTATAAGTAAAGTTTGCACCCAAATTTAGTGTATCTACAACACGATGTTCTTCAAGAGTGACAAGCTGGGGTAATAAGTTTTGTACTGTAATACCGGTAACCATTGTACCTAAAGGGTTTAATTCAGTTTTTATCCCGCCATATGTAGCATCTGAGCCACTAGCGATTACATCTGGAAAGAAATAAGATTCAGTGTACCCTTTACTCGGTGTATCTAAGCGGGTCCACAAAGCATCAACTACTATATCAAGGTCATTATTAGGTCTGTATTGGAAAGCAGCAGAAATCGCTGTACGCTCTTTGTTTTCTTCGCGAGCGGTATAAGCAATAGTACCTGGGAAGATAAGCTCGTCATCCGCAGGGTCATTGGTAAGTCCATCACCATTGCGGTCCCAAGACCAGTTGGTACTTGTTGAAGGTTCCCACCAATTATCTGATAACTCATCAGTTCGGGTTGGTGCTCTGCTGTATAGAGCAGAAACCAAAATTCCCATAGTATCATCATTAAATGTATGACTACCGACACCCGTTAGTTTGTAACCGAATTTATCAGCCTGTTCGCCATATATCCCTTCTGCTCCAAACGAGCCGTGCGTACCAGCGTTGTCGAACGGTCGTGCAGTTTTAAGGTTAATGGCGCCACCAATACTGCCTTCTAATTGAGAAGCAGTAACTGATTTATGCACCCAAGCTTCAGATATGACCGATGATGGTAAAACATCAAAGGCAAAATCACGGCTTGAAGAATCTGTAGCCATGATACGATTATTAATAGTAACAATACTAAATTCTGGCCCCAATCCACGAATACTAACGCCTTGGCCTTCACCACCAGATGTCCTATCAATTGTGACACCTGTGATATGCGATAACGAATCCGCCACGTTAGCATCTGGAAAAACACCTAATTCTGAAGCAGTTATGCCGTCGACAATAGAATCGCTTTGGCGTTTGATATCTAACGCCTTAATAAGGCTTCGTTTCGTAGAAGAAACGGTTATAACTTCAACTTCATCTTCTGGGTCAACTTCATCTGCAGCATAAATATTTGCCGAACAACAAAGCAAACTTATCGCCAATGTTAATTTCGTTTTGTTAAATTTTTCGTTCATGTTCTCACCGCTGGATTTTAGTTTTAATTATATGTCGGGAACTTTTGTATCAAAAACGAACAATGAAATCAAATGAAATATCCATTTTATTTAAAATAAAGTGAAAGATAATGAAATTAGGCATTGCGATTTTTTGTGTTTCCTTATTGAACTTTGACTTTGAATTTACACGAAACATTTCATTTGAAGCTTAGGGATATAGTCATGTTTAAACAATAAAACGGCCGAAAGACAGCGTAACTCATAAATTCGACTAATGTCCAAGCCGGCTACCCTACTTATATTTAGATAAGTGGGGTAGCCAAAGAAGGTGAATTTCATTGGGCAATAAAAAAGGCCGCAAAAAGCAGCCTTATAAAACATCCCAAAACTTAATTTAAGTATTACACCTCAAAAGGATGTCGTAATACTATTGTCTCGTTTCTTTCTGGACCTGTTGAAATAATATCAATTGGTACACCTAAAAGCTCTTCAATGCGCTTAATATAATTTTTAGCCGCTTGAGGTAAGTCATTATATTGAGTCACACCAAAGGAGTTTTCACTCCAACCAGGCATGCTTTCGTATACAGGTGTTATCAAGTCATATCCGTCTGCAGCCATAGGTGGCACATCACTGATGTTACCTTGCGCATCTTTGTAGCCAGTACAAATACTTAAACTTTCTAAGCCATCAAGAACATCCAGCTTAGTTAAGCAGAAACCTGTAATAGAATTAATTTGTACTGCACGTTTCATGGCCACTGCGTCAAACCAACCTGTGCGTCGTTTTCGACCAGTAGTGGCCCCAAATTCATGACCTTTTACACCAAGATGTTGACCGACTTCACAGTCTAACTCAGTTGGGAAAGGACCTGAACCTACGCGAGTGGTGTAAGCTTTAACTATACCTAACACATAGTCCAAATTAAGTGGACCAAAACCAGCACCAGTAGCAACGCCGCCTACTGTTGTATTAGAAGACGTCACATAAGGGTAAGTGCCGTGATCAATATCAAGTAATGTGCCTTGAGCGCCTTCAAACATAATAGCATCGCCACGTAAACGGGCTTTATCTAATACATCGGTAACGTCAACAACCATGGCTTTTAATATATCTGCCACAGCCAGTGCATCGGCCAAGACTTTTTCATAACTGACCGGCTCAACTTTGTAGTAGTTAGTGAGCATAAAGTTATGGTATTCAAGAATTTCTTTTAATTTGACGGCAAAGTCTTGAGGATTAAATAAGTCTCCTACCCGTAAACCACGACGTGAGACTTTATCTTCATAAGCCGGACCAATACCACGACCAGTGGTACCTATGGCTTTTTTGCCTCGCGCTTTTTCGCGGGCCACATCTAGTTCTACGTGATATGGCAATATAAGCGGACAAGCTTCGCTAATGACTAAGCGTTCTTTAACAGGCACACCGCGGGCTTCTAGCATAGCCGTTTCTTCAAGCAGCGCTTCGGGACTTAGCACCACACCATTACCAATAACGCAGGTCACGTTTTCACGTAGAATTCCTGAAGGAATAAGATGTAAAACGGTTTTTTCACCGTCTATGACAAGTGTATGACCAGCATTGTGGCCACCTTGATAACGCACTACATAAGTTGCTTGATCTGTGAGTAAATCAACAACCTTACCTTTACCCTCATCACCCCATTGGGTGCCGAGTACAACAACATTTTTAGCCATGAATAAGACGGGAGTCGTAAAATTAGGCGGGGATTCTAACAAAAAACAATCTGCATCTAAATAGCAAAATCGTGCAGCTTATAATCAATTGCATTACGACGCCTAAAGCGCCCTAAAATATCAAAGCAAATAAAACAAACTCACCACACCTACAGTGACCAAAATACCTCCCGTAGAGCGTAATTGATTAACGGGCTGCTGCGAGATTTGTTGTAGGAAACGTTGCCATTTTTTGGCAAATAACATCGGCCCAACCCCTTCTACAACTAACACCATGGCAATCGCCATCAGAATTACTTCGCCAAAAGAATACATGTATTACCAATCTGCATAAATAAGAATGGCAGCTAGGATAATACGTTAGATGTCTAACGCAAATAAGTAAAAGCGCTTAAGCCAACTCTACACCCTGAGGATTAAACTTATACCCTACCCCCCAAACAGTTTGCACTATTTGCGGTGATGTGGCGTCTTGCTCAATTTTGGCTCGTAACCTATTGATATGGGAATTCACTGTATGCTCGTAGCCGCTGTGATGATAACCCCAAACCGACTCTAGCAATTGACTGCGGCTAAACACTTGATTGGGATGACTCGCTAAATGATGCAACAGTTCAAATTCAGTCGCGGTCAGTTCAAGTTCATTTTCTTGAAAAACCACTTGATGGTTTTTTTGGTTGATATGCAAAGCCCCAATCACTAAGTCCGCATTGCTATCAACCACTTGGGCATTATTGTTGGCGGCCTGAAAAACATGTACTTTACGCATTTGCGATCTGACTCTAGCCTGAAGTTCCCGCACACTAAAAGGTTTAGTCATATAGTCATCGGCGCCTAACTCTAAACCTAAGACTCGGTCTGTCTCTGAGCTTTTTGCCGTAAGCATAATAATCGCCTGTGAAGGCTTTTGCTCTCGCACTTGACGGCAAATATCTAAACCACTGATGCCTGGCAACATAACGTCTAAAACAAGCAATGAGTAATCATTCTCTAATGCCATTTTTAGCGCTTTGTCACCCTGATCTTGCACTGTAGTCACCACACCCAACTCCTGTAAATTAACACGAATAAGTTCGGCTATATCTTGATCATCTTCGACCAATAAAACACTGTCAGACATGTAATTTATTCCTAGTAAGTTTGAAAAAACGCCCAATAAACAATGTATTGAGCGTTTTAGAGTTCAAACTTTTGTCGTTAAAACTTACTCAATACGTGTGACCATAATACGTACTGCTGGGTTGTCGAACTTATGTTGTACTGTTAACACAGAATGACTTAACCCGTCATCTACAGTGACAACACCAGGGTGCATAGCAACATAACCCGTATCTGTTCTGGTAGCGTTAAACCCTTCACCACCATCTGCTGGTCCCGGCATTGTACCAGCGGCTTCAGAATTCACTTCTGTACCCGCATCATACACTCCTGCTGTAGCTGTCCAGCTGTCTCCCACCGCCAATGTACTTAGGTCTAATGCATCAAGACCGCTAAAGGCGTCATTTGTATTCACTAACATAGTAGCCACTGACAATTTTGCATCTGTCATATCTTGAATAGTCACACTAATGGTTTCACTGCCACCGGGACCAATGGCACCTGCGCCTGAAGCCGAAGCCATACCTAAGGCCAACAAACCACCGTTCATGCCACCCTCTGCCATTTGCTCTAAAGCAACTGAAGGCACTTCTCCTACCGAAAACAAATGCCCGTCAGCATGTAAAACAACCGCAGCCGGAGACAAAGGTTGAGAATTAGTTAAGTTGGTGACAGTCACTTCATAACTCACGTCAACCGGAACGGGTTCTGGTGCAGGCACTTCAACTATCACTTCGACTTCTTTGATAACTTCAACTTCGTCGTCACTACAAGCACTTAATAGAACAGGTAACCCCACTAAAAATGCTATTCGTTTTTTATTTAATCTTAAACGTTTAATCATGACAGTCTCCTTAGTTAACGGTCACTGTGACTTTAGCAACAGGGTTTAACCAGCGGTGAATAGAATTAGTCACGTCACTTGTGCCACCAGCTAAATCGTCATCACCAATATTACCTGGGTGAATATGTACATTTGTATTACTACTAACAGCCGTCACACCACTGCCGCCAGTACCTAATGTTAAAAAAGGAGGAGCTGGCATACCCGGCGTTCCCGGTTCACCGCCACCCACTATTTCATCATTGGCTTCGGTACCTGCATCGTAAGCATTTAGATAAACAGTATAAGTGCCCGCCTCTGCAGGAATGGCCCAGTTATCCAGACCAATAAAGCCGTCATTTGAAGGTAAGATCATCGCAACAACAGACAGCACAGTATTGCCATCAGCCGTCATAAATGAACCTGAAACAGATTCTGTTGGCCCTAAAGGCCCCGCAGTAGGCTCAGCTAAAACGTCGGCACTAATTGACGTCGCTATGGTAGTGAGTCCGGCTAAACTGCCACCCTCTGCCATTTCTTGGATCTCAGGGCTAGCTTCTTCACCGACTTCAAAAAGGCTGGCATCTGGCGAATGAGCTACGGCAGCGATAGGCGTGAAGTACATACCTTGAGTAAGGTTTTGAATGGTAATGGTGACATCTGCTGCTAAAGTTTGGCTAGAAGCAAAAACTAATGCGCTAGCAGCGCAAATTTTCGTAAGCTTGTTCATATTATTTCTCGCGTTAAATTAAGTATATTGACGTTGCGAGATAGAGTCTGCAGGGAAGGTATCGCGAAAGTATCACAAAAAGAATACGAATTTATAAAGGCCGATATTTAGGACTCAATAGCTTATTGAGGGGCCATAAAAAAGGGCATAACAGCTGTTATGCCCAAGACCTTACACACATGAAAACAATTTTATTAGTAGTGTCTTACATTAATAGTTGCCAGATATTGGCTTGTAAACTTGAAGTGGTTAATTTTTCAATTTTTGCAAAGCCTGACTTTGCATCCTATTACCTGACAAAGTACAGGCATACAGAGCGGCGCCAATAACAGGGGTATAAACTGGTGCAGAAACCACATAGTGACACGAGTATTGCTGCAAAGCTTCAGTAAAGGGTTCTAGAATAAGTGCTTTCGAACAAAAAACCCCACCTGAATACGACACCTTCACAGGCTCATCTTCCTGGAATTTTAAGGTTTCCTTAGTACTATTGACGATCCGCGCCAACTCATAGCCTGCGTCCTGCATAATCTCTCTAGCTAGTGTGTCCCCTTGCTCCGCTGCTATTGATACAAGTTTTGATAACGCCGCAATTTTACTACGTTCACCTTGCCATTGTGTTAAGACCAAAGCAGTAATATCCAAGTCGATATCAATATCAAGCTCTTGTTTTACGATCTTGTACAAAGGACCTTTAGGTAAACGGCCATCGGCCATTTGAGAAAACCTATTTAAACACTTTATTCCTATCCAGTAGGCTGAACCTTCGTCACTAAATAACTCTCCCCAACCACCACATCTGGCACCCTTATTTTTTCTTACACCGTAAGCAATTGAACCCGTACCGGCAACGATATTAATACCGTCCATACCACCAGACGCAGCGGCCCAGCCGTTAACCATATCGTTGTCACAGCGATAAAGATTTTTGGGTAAAATACCTGAGGGAATCAAATCAACAATTTTATCTACCTTGCTATCTTCACCAAATGCAGGCAAACCCAAAAATGCAAAAGTGAGATCCTTTACTTCTTTTTTGGCTTTAGCCAGTGTTTTGAGGATACCTTCATGTATTACCTTTTCTGTACCGTCAATTCCTACCTGAATGTGATAACAAGTAGGCTCTTGATGTTCTGCGAGCACATTTCCATGCTGGTCGATGAGCACAAAAGCCGTTTTTGTGCCACCACCATCAACCCCTAAATACATGCCATTTTACCTTTCATAAGTTTATCCTGCTTACAAAGCGTGAATATTCACACCCTGTACCACACGGTTAATGGTACCTGAGGAACTAGGGTTATCAGGTGTATTGCCAATAGCCAACGAGTGTTGCAGGGCATACATTTGAGCACAAACAATAAAAGGGAATAATAAAAAGGTATCGTTCACATTGGCGACGCCATCCAACATGATACATTCCCCTTGTTTAAACACAGGATCATCCTTAGCCGTAACAGACAAAATTTGCCCAACTTCTTGGTCCTTTTGTAACTCTGCCAACAGCTCTAAATCATACTGTCGGGTATATGGGTCATTTGATATATAGATAACAACTAAAGTATCACTGTTCACTACAGCTTTAGGACCATGACGGAAACCGAGGGGAGAGTCATAACTTGATAGTGCTTGGCCATCTGTTAGTTCCAGTAATTTTAATGCACTTTCTTGAGCAAGCCCTTTAGATACACCACTTCCCAGATATACCACTCGTGTAAACTTCTTCATAGCCACACTTTTCAACATTAGATTATAGGTTTTCAATAATGCTGACGTGGCGTTTATAGACAGCGCTAAATCCTGGCCAAAGTTATCCGACGGGCAGAATACGTATAGAGCAGTTAACAACATACAACTAAAACTTGACGTCATGGCGAAACTTCTATCGTTTGTTTCTTCGGGCATCAACAACGCCAACTTGTTATCGCCTTCACAACACTTAAACAGCGCGCCTTGGTCGTTACAAGTAATAGCAAGCTGAGCACAATCATTGAGTAACTTTTCAGCACATTCAAATGCTGCAACACTTTCAGGACTGTTACCCGAACGCGCAAAAGACACCATTAAGGTAGGCACATCAGCTTGAAAATACTCATGGGGGTTAGAGACTAAATCAGTGGTAGGAATGGCCTCCACCCTTACCCCTAATTGTTTCATTATAGCGGGGGCAATACTTGCTCCCACAAAAGCAGATGTTCCCGCGCCCGTCAAAATGATGCGAATATCTTTCTTAGCTAAAATAGGTTGTAGAAAGGCGTCAATTTGCGGCTTATTTTCTTCTAACATCTGTAACGTTTTAGCCCAAGTTTCTGGCTGCTGCTGTATTTCCTTAGCAGTCCAATAAGCATCCGTTTCCCGTAGTGTTGATTCTGAATAATCTAAGTAGGTCATTATTTTTAGTTTTCCTTCGAAATACGTATTAGTTGCCGAAACAGGCCGCTGAATATTGTGTCAATACTTCAGAAATTTTATGAAAAATCAATTCTTTAGTATCCCTAGCAATTTCACCATTAACGATGGCGAGGTATTGATTGGGCATATATTGACTAATTAAAGTAAGTGGTGGTGGGTTATTGTCCAAGTTTTTAAGCAATTTATCTAAAGCTGCTGTTACTTCTGGTTGCGGCCAATAATAACGGATACGGTCACTCAAACTGTATTGACAATCGAGTGTCTGCGCTTTGGGGTCTTCTGAATAATACTTTTTCCAATAAACGGGGTTTTCTTGCATAACTTGCAATAAGGTTTGTTTTAAGTTTGCTCGGTTACCTTTCTCAATCCATTCTTGTTCAATTAAATCCAGAGCCCAACAAGCTTCACGCAAGGCGTAGGTTAACCAAGGCCCCACTTTTAATATTGCAAAATGTCCTTTTACCAAATCACACAAATGTTGTGCAGTTTGATAGTCAGTTGAATGCGCTTCGTATACCATCAATGGGTCGCGCTCAATATATTCACTCAGTGAAACTGCACGTTCTGGTTTGAATGCCATGACTTTATGGTGATCAAACTCAACTCCAGGCTGCACTACTAAACCAATTATTCTCGGCCAAGTATCTTCTAAGCCAGCGTTTAAAAATGCACTTTTATGGATAGAAATTGTTTGGGTAGCCGCCTCAACAGAAGTAGGCGTCAATTCATCAAGCCCTTCGTGGGCCCCTCCGGGAACAGGTACTTCAGTTCCAATTATATAAACAGGCGCTTCTCCACCACTGATTTTCCAGGCATTTTCAGCAACCCGACATAACCTTGCGGCGCGCTGAGCAACAAGGTCGTCACCTAAAGGCACAGGATCATCAGCACAAGACATGGAGCAATCTAAGTGGATTTTTCTGAATCCGGCTTTAACGTATTCTGCAATTAACACGTCTGATTTAGCCATGGCTTCTTCTGCAGTAAGATTTTGCCAACAGTTAGGACCTAAATGATCACCGCCAAGAATAATCTGTTGCTGAGGTAAACCCACTTTGTCTGCAATAGAATAAACAAGCGCACAAAAATCAACGGGTAACAGTCCAGTGTATCCACCATCTTGGTTTACTTGATTGGAAGTCGCTTCCAACACTAAACACTCTTTATTCTTTAACGAATGCAACATCGCCGCTTCAATTACCAGCGGGTGAGAGGAACATACAGAGTAAACACCTGTTACATCTCCACTTTTATGTTGCTGAACCATTTCTAACAACGCTTTCAAATGAATCCCCTTAAATCTAAATCATAAATAATTCGTAACGCTTAGGAGTATCCTAACGCAAATAAATACAAAACGAAACATAATTATACTTCACAAAGTTATTTGAAAGAACAAAAAGCAATAAAACCTCCAAAAACAGAGTTGAAATGTATAAATAGAACCAACTTTACTTCATTTTATTATCTACCCACCTTGACAGAGGTTTCAGTTGGCTTCATTATCAACCAAATTCGAAGACACAACATATTATTTATAACTCACAACAAAACATAATAAATGAGAGGGTAATCGTTATGATTAGGAAACTAGAGAACAACTTTAGAAAAACCGCCATTACTACTGCTGTATTAGCAACCTTTAGCGCTACTGTTACCGTTGCACAAGAAGTAGATGAATCAGAAGTGATTGTAATAACTGGCGTAAGAAGCAGCTTAGCTGAGTCATTGGCCAATAAAAAAGATGCAAAATCCTTGGTCGATTCAATTGCTGCAGAAGAACTTGGTCGCTTTCCTGACGATAACGTTGCCGACTCCCTATCCCATATTGCTGGTATTACAGTAAGTAGAACCCGAGGTGGTGAAGCCCAATATGTCAACATTCGGGGCCTTGGACCAGAATTTAGTATCGTTACCCTAAATAATCGTATTCTAGCCACTGATGACGGTGGTCGAAACTTTGCCTTTGACGTGATTCCATCGGAAATGATCAGTGGCGCGGATGTGTGGAAAACCGTGCAAGCCAAAAATATTGAGGGCAGTATTGGTGGCGCAGTTAACCTTAAGTCGGCACGCGCTTTAGATAACCCCGGAATGCAAGGCATAGTATCTGTCACTGGGGATTACAATGATTTGTCAGAAGAAGTGGGTAAAAAATTCAATGGTGTATTTAGTAATACCTTTGCCGATGACACTGTAGGCTTAATTGTCAGCTTGAGCTCTTCATCTGGAAACGAAAGAGCTGATGAAATGTTTGATAATTATGTTTTTGGTATTGACGATGGCATTAATTATGACGTCAATAAAGATGGTGTAATCAGCTCAAACGAAGAAAATTTAGTGGTTCCTGGTTCCTACGCTTTAGGCTCTTATGCGACGGATTTTAATCGTACTGGCTTGACGTCTTCTCTGCAATGGCGACCAAATAGTCGTCTAGAGTTAACAGCCGATATCATGGTAACCAAATTGGAAGCCGATGCGACTGGATTTACCCAATCCTTTTATATGGTGGATGAAAGCGAGGAGCAAAATCGCTTATCTAATATAGTGCTAGACGGTAACGTTATCACTCAGATGGACATTGCCGATGTCAGTATGGAAGTGGTAACGCTAGACGACCACCGTACTGTTGATACCAGCATGTATGCATTTACCGCAGAATATATGTTAAGCGACGATTTAACGATTAAAGGTGACATCTATCAGTCAAACTCTGAACGTGATTCTGGTGGTAAAAATACTTATGTAGTAGCCGGTAATCCAGGTACGCATACAGGTACCTATAAGTTAAATGAAGGGGGATTACCTGACTATATTCCCAATTGGACTGAAGGTCGTTCATCCGATGATTTTGGTAACGATGACTTTTCACCACACTGGGCAGCACGTGACGGCAGCGATATAAAAGATCAAGTCACCGGATATACCTTAGATGGTGATTGGCAGTTTGATCATGAATTCTTGGTTAATATAGATTTTGGAGTCGCTTACACTAGCCGCAACAAAACCAATACCGCCTATGATAACTACACAGATGGCGCCTGTAACTATTGTGGTTATCCTTTCACTTTTGGCGAAGTGGGCGCTGAAGTTGTATTACCTTTCCCTTATGACAATCTATTTGATGGCGAAGCTGGCAACATTCCCCGTTCTTTCCCAATTTTCAGTATTCCGGCCTATGCTGAGGGACTCGCAGCAGCTGATGGTATGACCCTCACTGATTATAACGGTAATACTCGTACTTTTGGTGCGAACGAATCAGCACTATGGGAACCTGTCTATAACCCAGTCAATTCTTATGACATTACTGAAGACACCACTGCAGTGTATTTCCAGGCTAATTTAGAAGGCGAAAATTGGTATGCCAATGTTGGCGCAAGATGGATAGACACTGAGGTCAGCGCCTCCTATTCTTATAACAGTATTTTGTCTATTCAAATAGTCGATCCTAACTCATCTAACCCATCATGGGATGTGGAATACTCTGACAGTTCTGACCAAGCGGCTAAAGGTAGTTACAGTAAACTACTACCTGCTATTAATGCTGGGATCTACCTGAAAGAAGACGTATTACTCAGAGTTGCGGCAGCTCAATCATTATCTCGCCCAACCCTAGACCAATTAGCACCATTAACAACCGACAACGCACAGTCTGGTTTGTTTACCATGGATATCAGCGGCAACCCCGCTATTGAACCTGTTTTTTCAGACCAATATGATTTAGCCCTTGAATGGTACTTTGATGATAACAGCTTACTTGGTGCATCGATCTTCAGAAAAGATCTAGAAGGTTTTATCACCTCGAATACCACCAACATAGAAATAGCCGGAGAGACCTTTACTGTCACACAGCCCATCAATGGTGATTCTGCTGAAGTAACAGGTTTTGAATTAGTACTACAAAAATTCTTTGAAAACGGCTTTGGGGTAACCGCTAGTTACGCATACACAGATTCAAGCACTATTGTAGACGGTGAAGATGCGGGCGCCTTAACGGGAGTAGCTGATAATTCTTATTCATTATCTCTTATTTATGAAAAAGACAAAATCAGTGCTCAGATTGCACTAGATTACACCGGTGAATTAGTATCAGACCCTTTTAGTCCATTAGGTGATAGCTACCAAAGCACCATGGAAGAAGTATCTATGGTAAGTGCTTCACTCAATTATAGCTTGAGCGACAATGCACAGTTATTCATTGAGGGTAATAACTTGTTAGGTGAGTCCAACCGTATCTTCCAAGGACGTAGCGATTTACCTGGTAATATCCAGATATATGGCAGAACCATTAAGTTTGGTGCACGTTACAACTTCTAGTAGTGGAAATTTCAAGGAGCTTAACAGACGATGTTTGGCTCCTTTATTTTAGATCTAGATTTTATTATTGGGTATTCAAAATGCTAGTTTAATGTCATCCAGAATAACAATAATCTGTAGTAAACGTCTTGCTAACCATCATCATTTGCGGCATCAACCATAAATCAATAATAAGAAGAGAGAAACCAACTATGCAATCTAAAAAATGGCTAATTTTTGCAGTAATAGCGACTTTATCTTGGGGACTTTGGGGAGCACTAACCGGCCTATTCGCAGATGCAAGTATTCCGTCAACTATGGTGTATGCTATCTGGGCATTAACTATGATCCCACCTTGTATCATTGCGCTAAAGTTAATTGGCTGGAAGTTAGAACGCGATCCCCGCTCGATTATATTGGGTTGTACTATTGGTCTATTAGGATCAGGTGGCCAAATGTTATTGTTCCAAGCGGTCAATGTCGGCCCCGCATATTTAATTTTTCCGATTATCTCTTTATCACCCATTATTACTATCGCCTTGTCTTTTGGTTTACTCAAAGAGCGCACCGGGAAGTTAGGAGCAGTAGGCATAGTACTTGCCCTGATCGCCTTGCCATTATTTGAATATTCACCGGGTGGTGGCGAGCAAACTGAAGGCGTTTTGTGGTTTGTGTTAGCACTAATCATCATGGCTGCGTGGGGTTTGCAAGCTTACTTTATGAAGTTTTCAAACGAAACCATGAGTGCTGAAAGTATCTTTTTCTACATGACCATCACCGCACTGGCATTAATTCCTGTGGCTTACGCCATGACTGATTTCGAACAAGAGATAAACTTTAGCCTTGCAACCCTATCGACTACTGCTGGCATTCAAGTCCTGAACGCTATTGGAGCCTTATGTTTGGTTTACGCTTTTAGATTCGGTAAAGCCATAGTGGTTTCTCCACTCACCAATGCAGGCGCACCTCTTATCTCTTCTGTTCTGGCAATTATTTTGATGGGTGTCATACCTTCTGACATGAAAGTCATAGGCATCGCCTTAGCAATTATTGCAGCCATTATTCTTGCCATTGAGCCAGAAGAGAAAGCCAATGTTAACCATAAAGTCCAGTAAACAATGACTGTTATGACGCACTCTAGACTAAACAACAAATTACAACCTAGTGTAGCGCTAATGCTCAGCATTGTTTTGGTGGCTTGCTCTGAAACCCACACTTCAGAGCCGCAACAAAGCTCCCCTGCAGCGCTCGAGGAACACTACACTATGGAGGATTTTCCTAGAGTAGAAAAAATTGATGCCCATGTGCATGCGAACAACAATGATCTGAGTTTCTTAGAACAAGCGAAACTGGATAACTTCACTTTGTTATCAATTAATGTTGATTACCCTGATTTCCCCAACATAGCCGAACAACGCAAGATTGCACTACAGCTTAAAAAGTTAGACGAAGAACATTTCAAATTTGCTTCCACTTTTTCAATGAACAACTGGCAACATGAAGACTGGCAACAAAAAGTGATTGAAGATATCGATTTAGCCATTAAGCAAGGAGCAAAAGCGGTAAAAACATGGAAAAACATCGGTATGACTTACAAGGATAAGACAGGGCAATTAGTGATGATAGATCACCCAAGTTTTGATTCTATCTTCGGGCATATGAAAGACAAAAACTTGCCGTTGATTGGGCACCAAGGTGAGCCCCAAAATTGTTGGTTACCCTTAGAAGAAATGACAGTTAACAACGACAGACAATACTTTGCCGCCCACCCAGAATTCCATATGTATTTGCATCCAGAATTCCCTAGTTACGAAGCTCAAATGGAAGCCCGTGACCGTATGTTAGCCAAAAACTCGCAGCTTGCATTTATGGGAGCCCATATGGCGAGCCTAGAGTGGAGCATCGATAAACTTGCTCAATTTCTTGTTTCTCACCCTAATGCTGTAGTTGATATTGCGGCCCGTTCTGGACAAATTCAGTATCAATCTAAACATGATTACCAAAAAGTACGCGACTTTTTTATTAAGTACCAAGATCGTATTTTATATGCCACTGACTTAACTCATGGCCCAGGAAGAGATGCTGCAGAATTCAAACAAGAAGTACAAGATAAATGGCGACAGGATTGGAAATATCTGAGCACACTAGGTGTATCACAAGTGCCTGAAGTGGATGGGGATGTGAAAGGCTTAGCCCTACCAAAATCAGTTATAAACAAAATTTATCGCCTAAACGCACAACGCTTTTTTAACATTAAACAAAGCTAAAAGAGCAACTTAAGGTATTTACGATTTAATTTTAATGGAGTTCAAATGAACATTAAGTTTCGAAAAAAAATAGCTATCGCGCTGTGTAGCTTAGGCTTTGTTAGTGGCCTATTTGGCTGCAGCCATACCGTTAGCCAAGCGACAATTCAACCCGCCCAAGAAGAAGTAATTTACGCTATCCAGAGTGCCTCAGTAGCCGTTGAGTTTGATAAAAATTTGCACAGTCGAATGGTGTCAAAGCTCGCTTCCACGCCACAAATACTTGGCAGTTTTCAAGCTAGTGAATACGTCATATTAGAAAGTGGCTCAGTTGTATCTGATTTTGAGTTTATCAGTGCAAAGGAGACTAAAATAAACACCGAGCTAGGTGTAGGTACGCAATTCTCACTAGTTGGACAAGCCTCTTCAGGCTTGCAAAAAATAACTAATGTCAGTCGTTTTGCACGTTTTCCTACAATGTTGTTTTTTAATATTACTTACAACAATACCTCTGGCAAACCAATCAAAATAACTAAGTGGGTGAATAACCATTACAGCCTTGATGTAAAAGCTGATTCTCCCTCGAACATAGCTGATTTTTGGTCTTATCAAGGTGCGTCATTTGCCGACAGACGTGACTGGGTCATGCCTCTTACTCCTGGTTTTAGCCAGCACAATTACATGGGTATGAACGCCTCTGATTATGGTAGTGGCACTGCGATTTCAGACGTGTGGCGGCAAGATGTAGGTATCGCAGTTGGCCACAGCGAGGTTGACCCTAAATTAGTATCGATTCCTGTTAGTTTTCCGGAAGGAAGTCGTGCCGCACAATTGCATATAGAACTCGAAAAAACGCTTTTATTGCTACCCGGGGAATCCACTCAGACCATTGAAACCTTTGTTAACCTGCATACCGGTGATTATTACGCGACGTTGAAAAACTATCGTAATACCATGGCCGACAAAGGGTTAAAAATAGACGACATTCCTGACTCAGCATATGAATCCATTTGGTGTGCATGGGGCTACGAGCGTGATTTTAGCGTCGATGAGGTATTGGCCACGTTACCTAAAGCCAAAGAAATGGGCTTAAAATGGGCGGTTCTTGACGATGGCTGGCAGACTGCTGAAGGCGATTGGTATTTGCACCCAGATAAATTTCCGAACGGCGATGCCGATATGCAAGCTTTTGTAAAAGAAATTAATGATCAAGGTTTAAAAGCTAAACTATGGTGGGCTCCATTGGCGGTCGATCCAGGTACAGATTTGTTACATGAACACTCAGACATGTTACTTCTCGATGAGTGGGGAGCGGTACATGATGTAACTTGGTGGAATAGTTTTTACCTATGCCCCGCATACGAAGGCACATTGGAATATACCAAAGAACTAGTCAAAAAAATGATGGGCACTTGGGGTTATTCTGGATTAAAAATTGATGGCCAACACTTAAACGGTGTACCTCCTTGTTACAACCCTAAACACAATCACAAATCCCCAGAAGAATCAGTAGAGAAACTCGCAGAGTTTTGGAAAATGGTTTACGACACGGCACTTGAAATAGATAAAGAAGCGGTAGTTGAAATATGTCCATGTGGCACCTCTTACGCTTTTCATAATTTACCTTACATGAACCAAGCGGTGAGTTCAGATCCACTGACTTCTTGGCAAGTGCGCTTAAAAGGCAAAACCCTAAAAGGTCTGATGGGAGAATCGGCGCCTTATTACGGTGACCACGTGGAACTCAGTGACAACGCCAGTGATTTTGCCTCTTCTATGGGAATAGGAGCAGTAGTAGGCACTAAGTTCACTATTCCTTCTGATAACAAAGCAGCTGAGGCCTTTTTATTGAGCACTGAACAAGAGCAAGAATGGACCAAATGGATAGGTCTGTATAATACAAAAATGTTGCCTAAAGGCGAATACTTAGGTGAATTATACGATATTGGTTTTGACCTACCTGAAGCCCATGCCATCGCAAAAGATGACCGCTTATACTATGGTTTTTATGCAGAAAAATGGGATGAAAAGCTAGAATTAAGGGGCTTAAAAGCCCAGCAATATCAGGTGTTTGACTACATTAATAATAAAAACCTAGGCACAGTAACAGGACCACTTGCCAAGTTACCTGCTAAGTTCGAGGATTATCTACTATTGGAACTGATCCCCCTTGCAAACGCCAAGTAAACCAATGAAATCGTTCAAACAACTAATAAGCTTACTTCTTATAACCCATTTAGGCTTGTGCGTTCATAACGCACAAGCCGTGGTTATTAATGATGATGCTCCTAACTTCACACTTAACTCATTACAGGACCAGCAGCCAATAACGTTGGCACAGTTTAAAGGTAAGGTTGTGTATTTGGATTTTTGGGCGTCTTGGTGCCACCCATGCCGACAATCATTCCCTTTCCTTGCGCAATTACAACAGCAATATCAACAAGATGGTTTTGAAGTAGTATCAGTTAATTTAGATAACAACCCAAAACTAGCGACTGACTTTCTTAAACAATTCCCAGTCAACTTTACCCACCTTCAAGGTTTCGATACGGGTATTAGTGAAAAATATGCCATTGAAGCTATGCCAAGCGCTTTTTTTATTGACGCAAAGGGTCGTGTAAGGCTTATTCACAAGGGCTTCAAAGCCAGTCACAAAAAATTTATTAAGGCGGTGTTAGAGAAATTACTAGCTGAGAATTGAGACTAATAACTGGCAAAGTGAAACCAATAGTTGTTTAAATGTTTCATTGTGACTATTATCCTCAACAATAGACTCAGACCGAAAGTTAACACAAAGGAAGACGAATGCGCGATACCAGCCAAAGACGAGTAGAAATTTCTAGGATGCTCAAAGAAAAAGGCAGTGTTCAAGTACCTAGTCTTTCTGAAATGTTCAAGGTTTCCACTGTGACCATTAGAAAAGATCTTAGGTTTTTAGAAAAACAAGGTCTAGCAACACGCTCATATGGTGGGGCTATGTTAAAAGACAGTACCTTAATCGAAACAGAAGTCACAGTGAACGACAAACAAGTTCTACACGCAGTAGAAAAATGCAGTATTGGAGCGGTCGCCGCCAACTTAGTCGAAAATGGTGATTCAATAATACTCGATTCTGGCTCAACAACCTTACAAATTGCCTCTCATTTAGAAAACAAAGAAAACGTCACAATAGTCACTAATGGCTTGAATATTGTGAACGAATTATCCCATCATGAGCAACTCAATGTGATGCTGTTAGGTGGTACCTTGAGACGTAAAAGCCAGTCTTTTTTTGGTAGCTTGGCAGAAAACACCTTAAAGGAGCTACATGTAGACAAGCTGTTTTTAGGTGTGGATGGCTTCCATATGGAACGAGGCATCACCACTCATTTTGAAGCTGAAGCCTTACTCAATAAATTAATGTGCACAGTCGCCAGTGAGGTCATAGTTGTCACAGATTCATCCAAATTCGGCCATGTATGTTTACACAAAATATTGGAGCCAAGTGGGGTCAGAAAAATTGTGACAGATCAAAACATCCCCAAAGACTACCAAGAAGGTCTACAACGACTAGGTATTGAAGTCATTATTGTAGAAATATAGCGTTACTCAGCATAACCACTACCTAAGGCTCTAAATGGCAAGGTTAATCCCAGTTCGGGTACTTGCAATCCCACCCATTGAGGGAATGTGTTGCTGTTAGGGCCTGGAAATAAGGTGTATTCATTAGCCCAAGGATAACGAGCAACGGCATCAGAAATTTTCGGGATCAACGCACTGGCTTTATCACCTTGTATCGATAAGAGTTTTTCTGGTTTCGCTCCATACCAATAACGATCCGGTGTCGCTGTTTGATACTCACGTAGCGCTGGCAAACCACTCTTGACTCTCCAACCTACCACTTCATAAACGGTATACTCGGTGGCATCTTGTGGTTTAACCGCCATCCATGTATGCACTGCAAACCAACCTCGCCAACTAAACGCATCGGCTGCATAGACTTCAATAACAGCATTTCTCTCTGTGGTTGGATCAGCCGCTATGCCTGCAGGCTCTCGACTTGCATCGCGCCAATCAGAATTGCTACAGCTTACCAATAATCCAAGAAGTAATATTACTACTGCACTTTTATTCAAAACCCACCTCAATTGATTGGATATACCTATGACCTAAAAGAAAACCGCTCAGTGCAGACTGCCCACCTTAGTGCTATTTATTTGCTGGAAACTTGTCTGCATTGTTGACTCTAATTGAAATTGATTAAGGGTTACACTGTAATAGAGTCTTTAACTGCTACTTTTTCCCATAAATGGGAGCAGTTTTTAACGAAAGCTTGATGAATCGGATGCGCTTGGTATTCACTCTGCCCCGCTAAATCATCAAACATCATCAATTCAGATACCTGAAAGCTATTATCAACCACATCACGCTTTTCAGTGGTAGCCGGCAACCCTATATGTAAAACCTTTACTGTTGGGACTTGTCTTAGTGTTTGCAATCCTGCAATCAATTGATCACGGTCAGCGGTAGATTCTGGATTTTTCAACCAAAAATAAGCGGTATGGATCAGTTGTGTTTTTGTTGCCATTAATTGCTCTCCTTTTACAGAACCAGCAACAATACTTGCTCCGGTTATGGCCATAAATTGTCTTCTGCTTAATTTACTCATTTTGACTCGACTCTTTTTATTAGGCTAAGGGCTTCATTATTACTTTTCAGACTGGGTAGTCAAACTTTTTGCAATCGTTTACAAGTATTCCAAAAGAGCACTACTCACTGTATTTTCGAATAACCGCCACTTTGCCATCTTCAATTTCCAATACTTCAACTGTGTCGTAAGAGAGCCTCATAAGTTCTCCCGTTTGCGGGTGTTTTCCAGCTAATTGAGTGTTGTATTTAATCACCACAACTTGGTACCCAACAACGACAGTTGCCAGTGTCGCAGTATATTCAGTATGAGTACCTAGATAATAAAGCATCCCTTCCAACATCCGCTGTTTGCCGTCTGCCTCTCTGGTGGCATCCGGATCATAGGGTAAGTGCTGATGACCCACATCATCTTTAAGCAGACTAAGGTAACGCTGTATATCACTCTTAGTGGCCTGAGGAGATTGTGTAGCTTTCCAAACATTAAAATAATGATGACCGAATTGCTCAGTATCAATTGTACCGGCAATTGCAGCGGCATTAACTGATAAAAATAATAGGCCCAACAACAATACAATTTTTTTCATCTCAAACTCGGCTTTTTTTACAGTGTAACAATAGCAGTGCTCAATTGCGGCTAGTCATCACCCTCAACTTTTATCCATTGCTGATTATGTTTTATCACTTCAAATCTGGCCCATTGATGAAACTCAGAACGTAAACAAATATTAGTCTCATAACCACCGTCACCAGCCAATACTTTGTATATAACTTGGTCCAGATGAGGCCGACTGTTGATTGGCGCCGCATCAACAATTTGCCGGATACTCCATAAGCTACCTATTTTTCCATTACTATAGAAGTGCCCAGCAATAATTTCAGAAGGATGAGTAATATTTTTTTCGGCGTGTTGTTTAGCTAATTCTAACAAATCAGCCAATCCTTCAGGAGTTATATCTACGTAGGAATCTAATTCCTGCATAGCAGCAGCAAAGTCTTCATGGGTTAATTCAAATTGCCTGTCCTTGGGCTTAGTCATAACTGTTTTTTTAAGTTTATGGGCTAAATGAGCAGGATAACGACGCCAAGCAAAAAGTGCATTATATACAACGCTCAGTAGCAAAATCACCACTAAGTTAACAGCAATAGGAAGCAGTAAATATTGGTATCCCAGATCCGTTATTGCAGGCCCCCCAATCACCACTGTCAGTGCTGTAGCGCCACCGGGAGGATGAATGCAGCGTAAATAGTACATAGCCCCAATAGCAATTCCCACTGCCAACCCAGCCACAATAAAAGTATTACCAAATAATTTAAAACAGCTAATACCGATTAAACCTGAGATAAGATGACCACCTGCTACTGCCCATGGTTGCGATAGCGCGCCATGAGGCACCGCAAAAAGTAATACTGCACTGGCCCCCATAGAAGCAATCACTAAAATGCCGCTACTTGGATCTAAAGTACCTGCCTGTATTAAGCTATTGGTTATCCAGATAATGCCTGAAATGCTGATCAAGCCACCCAAGGCTGAAATGATTTTTTCGGTGTGGCTAGTGGAGTTGGCAGTAAAACCACCAAGTAATAGTAACTCGTTAACTAAATGTTTTAACGTCATTTTTTAAATTTTCGCACCAAATTGGTGCTGGATACTAAAAGAAAAATAGTCCTTTTTGCAAGCTATTCGTTATGCTGTTTGCGCAATAAACGTGCAATTTTTTATAAGCACTTAAATTTCAAAATACAACTCAAACCAAAGAGGGGGATAACAAGATAACCACTAAACTAATTGGTCAAACTTAACTTCTGGCAGACACTCAAAACCAGGTTTCGCAAAGAAATAGCCTTGCATCAATTCTATGCCTGCATCCCTTAACCATTGCATTTCTTCTAGAGTCTCAACCCCTTCCGCCAGTGGGATAACATCTAGGTCTCGCAACATATTCAAACAATTTTTTATAATAAATTGTCGTGGTCTGTCTTGGTGGATATTACGAATTAACTCCATATCAAACTTTATAATACAGGTCTGAAAATCAGCTAATAATCCCAAGCCTGCATACCCTGACCCAAAATCATCAATTGCAGTTATGAAACCCAGTTTTTCGTAATATTTCACGATTTTCTTAACGACACTAACATCCTCAATCTTTTCAACCTCTGTAAACTCAAACATGATTTTATCTGTTGGAAAGTTATATTTTTTGGCTGCGTCTAATGTTGTACGAATGCATCGTTCGGGTTGATAAATGGCTTTTGGTAAAAAATTTATGCTCAACATAGACTGAAGTTTAAGCTGAGCTGCCAGTGAAATGGCCTTAACTCGGCATAACTGATCAAACAAATAGCGGTTTTCATCGTTCACTTTGGAAATAACCGAATAAGCGGACTCTTGATTTAACCCACGAACTAGCGCTTCATAGCCAAATATTTCACTTTTATAGCAGTTAACAATGGGCTGAAAAGCCATGGTGAAGTCAAAGTCTAGGCTGCCTTTATCAGCACATTTGTTACACGAGAATCTGTCATAAATGATGGGCTCTTTGCTCATTTTGATTCCTTCCTAAGTAATCAAACCTTAATGTTTAGTCTGCTTCAGTACACTATCATATCTTATCATTAACATAGTGCTTCGCTAGTAAGCAATTGAGGGGCCAGATACAGTCTCTGGCTACCCAATTAGAGCATTTTGTTAGCCATCGCGATTGCCTCTTCTACTGTCCCTGAAAATTGTACTTCTTCTGATTTATCACTTATTCCAACACGATGTAATTTCGCTGCCATTCGTTGCTGTAAATTACTGATGATTAGGAAAATATGTTGTTTAGCTAGGCTCTCTGTAATTGACTCCATTGCAACAATAGCGCTCATATCAAGCATGTTAACCTCTGTCATATCGAGTATGACAACCCGAAGGTTTGGCGTCACTGTGGAAATGGCTTGTAGTGCTTTTTGTGCAGAGCCAAAAAACAATGAGCCATTAATGTCGTATATAGCAATGCTATCTGGCAGATCACCATAATCGGCATGGTTTTTCTCAACCCTAGTTGTACTAGTGATTGTGATGCTTCTACGAATAAACAACATAGAGGCCAGCCCTATACCCACCGCAACGGCAATAGTCATATCAAATAGAACGGTTAGCAAAAAACATAAGATCAAAACAATGACATCATCTCTTGGGGCAATTTTAATCGTCCGAATAAATTCTTTTGGCTCACTCATATTCCATGCAACCACTAATAATAGTGCCGCCATAGAAGCCATAGGAATGTAGGCTAACAAAGGCGTAAGAGCGAGTATCGAACCAAGAATAAACAAACCGTGCACCACAGAAGCGAGCGGTGAACTGCTGCCTGCTCTAATACTTGCGGCAGTGCGGGCAATGGCTGCAGTGGCAGGTATCCCTCCAAAAAGCGGCGCGATAAGATTACCTAGACCTTGTCCAATCAGTTCATCGTTAGAGTTATGTTTTTTTCCTGTCATTCCATCGGCAACCACCGCACATAACAGCGATTCAAGGGAACCCAATATCGCAATGGTAATGGCTGATGGTAATAACAGCTTGATCAGTTCAAAGCTTAGACCAATAGGGGTACCGTCGGCTCCCGGTAAATTCCATGGCCACTCGAAACTTGGCAAGATTGCCGGAATACCATTACCAGTGATGCCATTTATCTCATAGTGAAAGCGACTACCAATTGTCGCAACGGAAAAGTCTTGTGTGAATTGGCTAAGTAACCAAGCGGTAACAGAACCTACTAGGAGGGCGATTAGGTGCCCTGGAATTTTTGAGCGAAAGCGCGGCCACAGTAATAGTGTGGTAATGGTTAAGCCACCAATTAAAAGCTCTTGCCAATCAATGCTGGGGAGTGAATTCACTATCAAAATCAGTTTATCAAGATAATCTCCATCTAGAGATTCGATATTCAGGCCGAGAAAATCTTTGATCTGAAAGGTGCCAATAACCACACCTATGCCCGCAGTAAATCCAATGATTACTGGATAAGGAACAATTTCGATAAGTTTTCCGAACTTCCCTAATCCCATCATTATCAAAACAATACCGGCCATAAAACCACTAACCAATAAACCGCCTATCCCAAACTGCTGAACAATCGGCAATAACACCACCACAAATGCAGCAGTAGGGCCTGATATATTGACTTTTGAGCCACCGCCTATGGCGATGACAATGCCAGCAACAATAGCTGTGTACAAACCATGTTGTGGAGGAACACCACTAGCAATGGCGAGCGCCATAGAAAGGGGCAGTGCAATGACCCCAACCGTTAAACCAGCAAGAATGTTAGCTTGAATATCGGAAATTTTCATTCCGCCACCGAAAGATTTCCTAAATGCAGAAAACAAGCTGTACTCCTTTTATATGCTCTAACAAATAATAAAAGTGGTTCCCATGTAAATTCCGTCAAATGCTCCGGTACAACAGCATCAATAGAAAACAACCGTACATAAAAGAACCAGTGAAAACATTTATCAATCTAGCCTTTACAATTCCTAGAAAAGTAGTGGTAACAGATAAATGCAAAATTGATTGACGCTTAAAGCCCAACAACTTCATATATTTAACAAGCCGCAAAACCGTAGTTAGTACCAACTAACAAAAATTTCGAAAAGCAGAGAAGCGTTAGACACAATACTCCTAAGCTTTTAGTGAAATATTTAGCAGCTAATTATAAATTACCACGGCAATGGCGTAATTCTAAATAACCAATCGTTCTTTTATACTTTTGACAACTTAATCTCGTTTAGAAATATGAAAGTGAGGCTTATCAAGTTTGGAATAGACAACTCGACTACTTGTAGATAATCCTTCGAAGTAATACTGCGTATTGTCATAAAGCTAATCTATTATTTATAGTGAAGTTTAAAAATTCACTAGGAAACAAACTAAAAGTCAGCTTTTATTTTTAATTTAAATGCCACATTAATATGCTGTATTCCATCAAAGGTTTTCACATCGGTTAACCAACTAAATTGGCCTTGAGCGATTGATTGTTGTTTTTCTCTGGCAGATAACTTGGGATCATCTAAAAAATGGATCTTGTGCATCCATTGTTTGCCAAACTCTTCAGATACAACAGTAAAATGAAAATGACCACCTTCACGACCTAAGTGATCAGCGGCGGGTCTAATGGTCTTAAACTCAAATTTACCTTGATTGTCAGTTTTTGCCCATCCTTGTATACGCCAAGTCGATAACTCTCTGTCATTCGCACCAAAATCGAATCCCGCATGATCTCTATGATATACATGCACCAGCACGCTATTAGCGAATGTTTGTCCATCAGGTTTAAAAATCTGTCCATGCACAACAAGGGGTATGCCTGGTTCGTTGGGCGACACTATGACACTGCTAACACTCACACTTTCAGGTCGCATAGCAACCGCTTGGTGCCAACTTTTTAGCCATTGTGGGTCAACTTGACCTTGGCTTTGATTTGGTACAGATAAAATAAAAATCACTAACGTTAGCTTAATGGCATGACTGTCATTAAAAGCCAAAGAGTTTAGGGCGGCACGTTTAACCTTAAACAACATAAAATAGATACCTCATTTCAATGAATGCAATCCAAACATATTGCCCTCAGTATCTAACGGCAAAGTGACAAAACCATAACCTCCAATCGCCATTTTGGTTGAGTGCACTTTGCCTCCGGCTCTTTCTAGTCTTGCTGCTTCGACGGCACAATTGTTACAGGAAAAATAAGTAAAGGACATATTGCTGCTAAAAACAACAAAACACTTTGAATGCTTGGTTTTATAAGGCCAAACGTCAGTATTGCTTATTTTTAATAGCAAAAAACCGGCATTTGCCGGTTTATTTGAAGACTTCTCAATCCTAAAGTGCTTTGAGAATTTATTAGCCTAATACAACAACCCATAAATTTTACGACGATACTTCGACTTCAAAGGATCTCCATCAGGCAAGGCATTTATCATATCTAGAGTCAGCTTTTTCGCTTCACCAAAATTAAGGTCTTTATATAAGACAGATAAGATAAGCTCTAAGGCTTCTTCTATTTGATTGGCTTGATGCAATTGCACTGCAAGTTTCACTTTAAGCTCTAGATCATCAGGATTTTGTGCCAATTGCTCTTGTAAGGCTTTTATTTCAGGAGACTCAGCTGCTTGTTCAGCTAACTCAATTTTACCCAAAATACTATTATATAAAGCATCTTGGTCAACCAAGCCAATTGTGTCTAACAAAGCTTTGGCTTGTTTTATTTGCCCCAATTCAACTTGGCAATCGGCCAGTAATAACTTGATATCAGCCCTTTGCCCATTCATATTATGGGCTTGTTTCAGCACAGTATAAGCTTGCTGGTAGTCTCCAGCGCTGACTAGCTCAACCGCTTGTTCATACAAAGCGTCTTCTGGCTTGGGTAAGTGTTTCTCAAATGCAGCAATAATTTCTGCCTCTGTTTGCACACCGGCAAAACCGTCTATGGGTTGGCCTTCTTTTACCAAGATGACTGTAGGTAAGTTTTGCACACCAAATTGCCCAGCGATTTCTTGCTGTTGCTGACAATCAACACGGGCATGTAATAAACTTCCGCTAAATTTCGCAGCCACATTGGCTAACACTGGCGCCAGCTGTTGGCTGGGTTCATAACCTTCAGCCCAAAACTCCACCATCACGACTTGTGTTTGCGAGTCCTGTAAAATAACTTGTTGGAAATTTTCTGGGGTAATATCAACCACATTGTTCATAATAGAGTCCGTATACTTTTGCTTGAACTTTGGATGGGGCCAAATCATTGAAACTCAAGGCATTGGTTGTTTTAGATAGTGATTAAGTGCAAAATTTAAACTGTCGCCTAGTAGACATTTTGCGTTGATTCGCTATGTTAAATTTGTAATCAAACAGCAAGCTAGAAGTAAACCGCCATGACCCAACAAGCGCCTGTACAATTTAACAGTTTTGCCGAATTTTATCCTTATTACCTGTCTGAGCACCAAAACATGACTTGCCGACGTCTGCATTTTGTTGGTTCAACTTTGATTTTATTACTAATCGCCTATGTCGCCATCACAGAACAATGGATGCTGTTATGGTTATTACCTGTTTTGGGCTACGGCTTTGCTTGGGCTGGTCATTTCTTTTTTGAACATAACAAACCAGCCACCTTCAAATATCCCCTCTACAGCTTGATTGGTGATTGGGTTATGTTTAAAGATATGTTACTCGGCAATATCAAACGTTAGGCTTTTTAAGCTTAACTATTTACATATTGGTAACGATTTTACATCAAACACTGGTAAACCAGTTTTTAAATAGCTGCTTTTTATAAAGTCAATATGGTTTGCTTAAAAAAAGTACAAATTTGTTTGATTTCTAGCCTTTCCAAGCCAACAAAAAACCCTTAAACTTGCGCCCCTTTTTAAAGCACGGTCGATTTTTGCACAATTAAAAGTGAAGGAAAGTCATTCTATATTATGCAGATTGGTCCATATGCTCTAGAAAACAATTTGATGCTAGCTCCCATGGCGGGAGTGACAGACCGACCCTTTAGGCAACTATGTAAACGCCTTGGGGCTGGGTTGGTAGTATCAGAAATGCTCTCGTCCAACCCTAGGGTTTGGAATTCAGATAAATCCAAACAACGGATGGATCATGAAGGTGAAGAGGGTGTGCGTTCGGTGCAAATTGCAGGGTCTGATCCTGAATTAATGGCACAAGCAGCACAGTTTAATGTAGGTAACGGCGCGCAAATTGTTGATATCAATATGGGTTGTCCGGCTAAGAAAGTGAATAAAAAGTTAGCAGGCTCAGCATTGCTGCAAGATCCACTACTGGTTGAGAGAATTATTCAGGCGGTAGTAAAAGCAGTTGATGTGCCTGTTACCTTAAAAATACGCACAGGTTGGAATGTTGAAAATCGCAACGGCTTATTAATAGCCCAAATTGCACAAGACAACGGCATTCAATCATTAGCGGTGCATGGTCGCACCAAAGCCTGTATGTACAAAGGCGACGCAGAATACGACACCATTAAGGCAATTAAACAAGCCGTGTCTATACCTGTAGTTGCCAACGGTGATATAACCAGCGCGCAAAAAGCTAAGCACGTATTGGAATACACCGAAGCAGATGCGCTGATGATCGGTCGCGGGGCTCAAGGACATCCTTGGATCTTCCGCGAGATCTTGCACTATCTGCAAACAGGTCAAATATTGCCTGCGCCTGACATTGATGAAGTGAGTAGCGTTTTGCTGGAACACGTCGCCAATGTTCACCAGTTTTATGGTGATTTTATGGGGTGCAGAATTGCTCGCAAACATGTGGGCTGGTATTTGGCTGAACACGACCAGCAAAGGCTGTTCCGTGCAAAGTTCAACGTCATTGAAGATGCAAGGCAGCAACTTGATGCGTTAACTATGTACTTTGATAAATTGGCAGGCGAACCAGCACTTTCATCGGTGACTGAAGACGTTTCACCTGCTGCTTAATATGACTAACTTAAAGAGCTCGATTGTATATGTTCGAACAAAATGTAACTTCTCCATTTACCACTACGGTAACCACACCTTCGCAAACACAGGCTCAAAAACCTCTTCGTGATTCTGTTAAACAAGCGGTAAACAAGTATTTAAAACAACTTGATAATACCAACATCGAAAACTTATATGAGCTAGTCATGGCCGAAGTAGAAGCGCCAATGTTAGAAGAAATAATGACTTTCACACGTGGAAACCAAACAAAAGCATCTACTATGTTAGGTATCAACCGTGGCACCTTACGTAAGAAGCTAAAACAATACGGCATGAACTAAGTTTATTTGCCTAGTTTTAAGAGCACCTTTGGGTGCTCTTTTTGTTTGTGACAAGCATGACCAAATAGTCAACAAACAAAGATACCAATTTATCTGCCAAAACCTTTGCCCTTTACTAGTGGAATAAAAATGCAACAAGACTCTCCAGCAACTTCTATTCGTCGCGCCCTGTTAAGCGTATCTGATAAATCCGGCCTACTTGAGTTTGCCCAATTCTTGGCAAGCCAAGGTGTAGAGCTTTTATCAACTGGTGGTACTGCAAAATTACTCAGTGACAATGGTTTAACCGTCATTGAAGCATCAGATTACACTGGTCACCCAGAAATTATGGATGGCAGAGTGAAAACTTTGCATCCAAAAATTCATGGCGGCATTCTGGCTCGCCGAGGACAAGACGAACAAGTCATGGCTGACAACAACATTCAACCTATCGATTTAGTCGTAGTGAATTTGTACCCTTTCGCCGCGACCGTTGCTAATGAAGACTGTAGCTTAGAAGACGCCATTGAAAACATCGATATTGGTGGCCCTACTATGGTACGTGCCGCAGCTAAAAACCATAACGATGTTACTATTGTGGTTAACGCTAAAGATTACGCTCGGGTTACTGCCGAAATGCAGTCCAACAACAACTCTGTTACCAAAGCCACACGTTTTGATTTAGCCATTGCCGCATTTGAACACACAGCTGAATACGATGGCATGATTGCCAACTACTTCGGCGCCATGATTGAATCAAGCGAATGTGCTACAAACTGTGGTCATCAGCACAGTGAATTCCCGCGCACTTACAATATGCAATTCACTAAAAAACAAGATTTGCGCTATGGTGAAAACAGCCATCAAAGTGCCGCTTTTTATGTTGAAAATACTATTCAAGAAGCATCGGTTGCTACAGCGACTCAGTTGCAAGGTAAAGAATTGTCTTTCAATAATATTGCCGATACCGATGCAGCGTTAGAGTGTGTAAAGGAATTTGATGTACCAGCCTGCGTTATTGTTAAACACGCCAACCCTTGTGGTGTTGCTTTAGGTGATGACATTTTAAGTGCATACAATCGCGCTTATCAAACCGATCCTACTTCAGCTTTTGGTGGCATTATCGCTTTTAACCGCGAACTCGATGCAGCCACGGCTCAAGCAATAGTTGATCGTCAATTTGTTGAAGTGATTATCGCTCCAACTATTAGTGATGCTGCTGTAGCAGTGGTTGCTGCCAAGAAAAACGTACGCTTATTGGCGTGCGGCGATTGGCAAGGTCAGTTAACCGAAGGCCACGACTTCAAGCGCGTTAATGGCGGTTTATTAGTCCAAGACCGTGACTTTGGCATGGTTGAAGAAGACGAACTTCAAGTGGTCACTAAAGTAAAACCCACTGAGCAACAGTTAAAAGATTTAATGTTCACTTGGAAAGTCGCCAAGTATGTGAAATCAAACGCTATTGTGTATTGCAACGACAGCATGACTATAGGTGTAGGCGCAGGTCAAATGAGCCGCGTATACTCTGCAAAAATTGCTGGCATAAAAGCGGCTGATGAAGGCTTACAAGTTGAAGGTTCGGTCATGGCATCTGATGCATTCTTCCCATTCCGTGATGGTATCGACGCTGCTGCTGCTGCAGGTATCAGTGCCATTATTCAACCCGGTGGCTCAATGCGCGACCAAGAAGTGATTGATGCCGCAGACGAACATGGTATTGCTATGGTCTTCACTGGGATGCGCCACTTTAAACACTAATAGTTTAGTTCAATAAGCGGAGTCACCATTGGGGTTAGTTACCCTCAATAATATTGGCTCCGTTTTTTGTTACCTCTTGAGCATATTGTCGATACAATCTAGTTAATCCTAATGTGAATATAAGAGAGAAGATTATGTTTAAACATGTATTAAAAGTTGCAGTTTCTATATCACTACTAAGCTCAACCCCTGTGTTTGCTGATGCCATTATTGATGCCGTGAGCAATGAAAACCGCCCCGCTGAGCAAAGAATTCGCGATGAATACCGCAATCCGCAACAAACTCTGCGCTTCTTTGATGTTCAAGCAGATATGGCTGTGGCAGAAATTTCCCCTGGTGGAGGTTGGTACAGCAATATTTTAGCGCCATTACTTAAAGACAAAGGCCAATATTATGCGGCACATTTTTACCTTTACGATGGTGCGCCAGGTTATTACAAACGTCTGCTTGATGGGTTTAAACAAAAAGTAGCGACAGACCCAAATTATAAAAATGTCAAAGTCACCGCGTTTCATCACATCAAGGCACAAGACTTTGCTCCTGCTGGCTCTTTAGACCGCGTGTTGACCTTTCGCAATGTGCATAATTGGTATATGGATGCGGGACAAGAAGGTATCGAACAAGCGTTTATCAGCTTTGCTAAGGCTCTCAAAAAAGGTGGTGTGCTTGGCGTGGTGGATCACAAACTACCCGAATCAGCCACTGACGAAATGCAAAAGAGATCCGGTTATATGAAACAATCGGCCGTAGTAGCTGCAGCGAAGAAAGCGGGGTTAACCTTAGTAGCTGAGAGTGACATTAACCTCAATCCATTAGATTCATCTGATCATGAGAAAGGCGTTTGGACCCTTCCACCTAGTTTACGTTTAGGCGACAAAGACCGCGCTAAATATTTAGCTATCGGTGAAAGTACTCGAATGACTCTAAAATTTATAAAACCTTAATTAAAGAAAAACTAACACTATGAAAGTATTGATTATTGGCGGCGGTGGTCGCGAACATGCATTGGCTTGGAAAGCGGCTCAGTCAGCAAAAGTCTCTGAAGTTTTCTTAGCACCAGGTAATGCTGGAACAGCAGCCGAAGATAAACTTACCAATGTTGATGTGGGAGCAGAAGACGTTGCTGGATTATTAGCTTTTGCGAAACAAAACCAGATCGACCTAAGCATAGTCGGCCCTGAAGTACCTTTAGTGTTAGGCGTAGTGGATGCGTTTCAAGCCGAGGGGTTAAAGATATTTGGGCCTTCTCAAGCTGCAGCGCAATTAGAAGGTTCAAAAGCCTTTACTAAAGACTTTTTGGAACGTCACAAAATTCCTACCGCTGACTATCAAAATTTTACCGAAATTGAACCTGCCATTGCTTATGTGCAAGAAAAGGGCGCACCAATTGTAGTCAAAGCCGATGGCCTTGCTGCTGGTAAAGGTGTAATAGTGGCCATGACATTAACCGAAGCAGAAGATGCTATCCGTGACATGTTGGCGGGTAACGCTTTTGGTGAAGCCGGAAGCCGCGTGGTGATCGAAGAGTTCCTCGATGGTGAAGAAGCCAGCTTTATTGTGATGGTGGATGGCAAAAACGTTTTACCTTTTGCCACCAGCCAAGATCACAAACGAGTAGGCAATGGTGATACCGGCCCGAATACCGGAGGTATGGGCGCGTATTCACCTGCGCCAGTTGTGACCCCCGATATCCATCAGCGAGTGCTAGAAGAAGTGATTTATCCTACCGTTGCTGGCATGGCTGAGGAAGGTAATACCTACGTGGGCTTTTTGTATGCAGGGCTAATGATAATGGCCGATGGTACGCCTAAAGTCATTGAATATAATTGCCGTTTTGGTGATCCAGAAACGCAACCCATAATGATGCGTTTGCAATCTGACTTAGTTGAATTGGTCGAAACCGCCCTAGATGGCAAACTTGACCAAATTCGAGCAGCCTTTGACGCCAGAGCTGCTGTAGGCGTAGTCCTTGCTGCAGGTGGTTACCCTGGCAGTTACAATAAAGGTGACGTTATAGAAGGCTTAGAACTTGGCGATGCTAACAGTAAAATATTCCATGCTGGTACTAAAAGTGTTGACGGTAAAATCACGACTAATGGTGGTCGTGTACTCTGTGCAACGGCATTAGGCAATACCGTGACCGAAGCTCAGCAAAATGCATATCAATTAGCTAAAACCATTAGCTGCAAAGACATGTTTTATCGTGATGATATTGCTTATCGCGCCATTGCTCGTGAGCAAAACAGCTAACTAGTCTTTGCTATTTAATGAGTAAAAAAGGCGCCTCGGCGCTTTTTTTGTTTACATAACTAAACCTATTCTTCGCACCTACTACTTGATAGCAATAATGGACTATTGACTTAGAAATTCTGTTTTAAGATTTTCTATATCGGCAATTAAATAAGCCATAGAGGCGCTATTTAAACCATTGTAAATGCCACGGATATGGCGGTTTTTATCTATTAGTAAAATACTTTCAGTATGCAGAAAATCATTGGTATTTTGGATATTTCCTAAATCATCACTGGCAAAATAAGCGGTTTTAGCAAGCTTATAAATGGCATCTTTATCACCCGTTACTACATGCCATTTTCCACTTTTAATATCATGCTCATCGGCATAGGCTTTCAATATTTCAACCGTATCTGTAGTAGGACGAATAGAGTGTTGCAGAATTTTTACCTCAGGGTCTTCAACAAAGGTTTCTTGCACTTTAGCTAACTTAGATCTGATCATTGGGCAAATACCCGGGCAGGTGCTAAAGAAAAATCCAGCAACATAGATTTTATTTTCGAAGCTTTTTTCGGTAACGTTTTTACCGTCCTGATCTACAAAACTGAATGAAGGAATTTGATGAAAATTTTCGAGTTTTGCACTAGTTGGCTCGATCCAATGAGGTGTAAATTCTTTACTGTTGTAAAATGGCAAACTCTCAGCAGATACGTTCAATGCGACCACAAGTAGTAGTGTGCTTGTAACTAGCTTAATAATCTTGCGATGCATAATAATCAGGAGAGATAACTTCATTTTCGAGTCCAACACAGTTATTTGCTTTTCTAAGTCCATAAATTCGCCCATTTTTATATTCAAAATTACTGAACAAAGTCCCATTTTTACGCCAAGCCTGTTGTAATCCAACAGGCTTGCCCGCTAGGGTGTTATAGCGTTTAAACTTAGCGCCACTTCGATACCAATGCCAAGCGACCCCTTCTGATTTCCCTTTTACAAAAAAGGTTTCGGAACGAGGATTGCCATTAAACCACCAACTTCGGGTAATGCCTTCCCTCGCCCCCGACACATAATGTGACTCATAACCTAACAGTCCATCCGCAAACCATTTTCTGGCATATCCATGACGTCTACCATTAACAAACTGGTCTGCGGTAGCAAGCTTACCGGGAGTATGGTAGCTCACCATTTCGCCAGTGAAAGCTTGGTTTTGGTAAACACGCTGGCCTTTTTGGTTGATTGAAATTTCTGATTTATCGACAATCAATGGCCCCTGTAGATGTATCCAAACAGATATACAAATGACTGCCAAGGCGACCAATAAGCAACAAACCTCAAAAATACCTAGGCGGCTTTTAATTAATATCACTCGGGGTGCCTTGGAAGTTCCCAGGGAAAATCAAATAATAATCGCCGTTGAGATATTGCTCAGTTGAAACATGATAATGGTACTCTGCATCTTCTGCCCCTGACCCTGTGTACAAGGTCACTGTGCTGTGGCCATTCGACTCATCAAGGTCAGTGGGATAGTCCCCCACAGCGTAGCACCTACGTCCAAAAATAAAGAAGCCATCTGCCATAATACCAACCAATGCATCATCATCATGAGAAATAGCCTTCGGCTCTAAATGATAATGATAGGTTTGGGGGCCAGTATGTGCGCCATTACGATCGAAACCTTGAATAACACCAAGAGACACATCACCGTTACCTTCAGAATCATTGAAGATTGGAGCGCCACTCAATGCAATACCAATTGCACCAAGGGGAGTGGCAGAGGAGCTGCTTGCTAGTTGTGGAGAAACCGAAACGGTCAAGTTAAAATCGTTGGTATAGTCCTCAATATCTCCTGGCGATCGTTGCGCAGCGAATAAAGAGGCATCTTCAGGCTCAACATATAAACCGCTAGCATTACCTGCGTCCCAATAAGAGGAAGTATGGTCCGGTTTTCCTGCAGATTCTAAAGAAACGCTACATCCGTCTTCAGATAACACAACTGTCACATTAGGTGCAGCCACAAATTCCAGAAAGGCGCTCGACAATTCTGTCGCTGGTGTATCACAGGCTGCTGTTGTGCCCGTGCCAGTACCGGTGTCATTGTCTGAATTAGAGTCGGTGGCTGTTGCGGAATTGTTAGAGTCAGACGAGCTTCCCCCACAGGCGCTCAATACTGACAAAACCGCCACACCAAATAGTGCTGCTAAAAAGTTTTTATGAGTAAACATGACTTTTCCTCTAGAGGGCTATCCTATTATTTAGGTACATTTTTAGTAAATGTGAGCATTAACCTGAGCAGAAAAATAAGTTCTTAGTTGCCAATAAATGTCAATTTCGTCTCGGCATTGGGCTAAATATAATCCAGAACGCCTAAGGAAAATGTGCAAAATTTAAGGAAGCGACTTGAAAGAATTTTTGAATGCCATTCTTGGGTGGCACAACGCAGAATTGAGAGGCTGCTAGCACTTCATGAGAAATAATTAACTGAGTTAACTAAATCTAAGCCTAAACGCCGTGCTGAAAGTCACGCAATGCCTGATTAATTTCCTTTTCTGTGTTCATAATTGGATCGAGATAACAGCACAGTGCTTCTAAAACCTTTACTCTAACTGCTTAGATTCGGGTTACCATACCCATCTATATCAATTTTTTGTTCACCTTATTTATACGGAGAGTGTTATGACTCAAGCTGCCTACGAACAAGCTATTAATCTTATTGATAACGCCAACAGTCAGGATCCTAATATTGTGCAAGCTGAAGGTAAAGCTTGGCCAAAGGAGCAGTTATATAGTCGACGCATGTCCGACATGTTAGCGCGTTACAAGCCTGATGCTGACTTTGTAATAAAACTGGCTATTCACGGCCAGCATATTCAACGCTGGCAATCTCCCCGTAGTGCTTACCCTATGAATAAGCAGGGCTATCATAAGTGGCGTAGTGATCTTTATATCTTTCATGCTGATAAAGTGGCCAGCATCATGGTTCAAGCGGGTTTTAGTGAGCAAGAAATTAAACGGGCTAAAGATGCTGTAGCTAAAGTGGGGATTAAATCAAACCCTGATACCCAGTTACTGGAAGACGTGGTTGGCTTAGTTTTTATTGAAAATTACATGCTTGATTTTGCTGCCAAGCATCCTGAATACACAGAGCAAAAGTGGATAGATATCATCCGTAAAACCTGGAAAAAAATGTCTGCTGATGCGCATGAATTTGTTTTAGCTGGCAAAATAACCCTACCAGAATCACTAACCCCAGTGATTTTAAAAGCCGTGGGCTAATTCCTTCGAAAAAGTATTTGGACCACAGAGATGTATGGGCTGCTGTTGGTAAAAGTTTGCTTACTTATTACGCTCCCCTCCAAGGGGGAGGGAGTCCATACATCTCTGTGGTGAGAAGCTTTCGTCTTTTGCTTTCACTGCTTTTTGCTCATAGACGACTGTCGGACACAGTCGCGCTTTGGCACTAGAAAATTCCAGATTCAGAGTGAATAACAACTAATACAATTTAAGCATTTTGTACCCGTGCAATTTGATTATCTACATCCATTAAATGCCCGGTTTTGAGCCACACTTTTGCACCTTTGTTACCCGCTTTTGCTTTGATTTCACTATTTATTGGCACTCGTAACCAGCTTTCTTTAACCAAAGTGTCGCTTTGCTCATCTAAGGTACCTTCCAATACAAGTAATTCTGCGCCACCTTGCACATTTAGTGATATTTCTGCTTCAGGCTCAAAATACAACAAACTCACCTCTTCGAACGCATCTTTATATAAAGGTGTCACAGCAACTTTGCTAAAATCTGGATGTGCAATCTTTGCCATAAAATCAGTTTGTAAACGTATTTGAGTTCTGTTTTCCATTTGAAACTGCCATAGTTTTACAAAGATAACACAACCATTTTTAGAGCCTGGTTGATGCCGAGATTGTGGTGGGTTTCTTATATAGGAGCCAGTAGGAAAATCGCCATGTTCATCTTGAAATACACCATCAAGTACAATAAATTCCTCGCCACCTGTATGCACATGAGGTGAAAATTCACTGTCGGGGGCGTAGCGCACTATGCTTGTTGCACGTGCAATTTCGTCGCCCACTCTATCAAGCGGTCTTCTGTCTACACCAGGCATAGGTGATGGGATCCACTCAAGTGACTCACTATGTACCACAACACGTTGGCTAAAATCGGCTGCAATTTTCATATCTGACTCCTAAATATTAATATCTGTACTTAACCTGCAACACTTGGGCGCTTAGCTACATTTTCTTGCCATGCAACTAAATGTGTTAGCTCACTAGGTATGGCTATTTGTGCAAAACCTGCAAAGACTAACCCAGCAAATAACGTTATATCTGCAACACTAAAGGTGTCACCAGCTACAAATTGTGAGTTAGCTAATACATCATTAAAATACACTAAACCTTGACTGGCTTTTTCTCCTTGTTTATTACCCCATTCTTTATTTTGATAGGTTTCAAGCACTGGACCTAAGCCATCTGTGGCATGGTGGAAATACGTACCTGCCGCATCAAGTACTGTAGACTCGGCACGTTTTTGCATCATGCTGATGATTGCGCGTTCTTTGGCAGTAGTGCCTGTTAAAGAATCGCCTGCAAATTCAGTATCGATATACTCAATAATTGCCGAACATTCAGATATGTACGTGCCGTCATCTAATTCAAGCACAGGCACAGCACCCAATGGATTTTTAGCCAAAAAGGCATCCGTACGGTGCTCACCATTCATTAAATCTACAGCAATGAACTCAACATTCGAAGTGGCATTTTTTTCTGCTAATGCAATACGGACTCTAAGTGGATTGGGAAAGTTTTCTACGTCATATATTTTCATGGATTATCTCTACTAAATGAGTTTTAAAAAAGAGCTACCAGCCTTACCTACCTACTGATAGGTAGTTTATATTATTTAATTTATACTAAGTCAACTTTTAAAATGAAGAGTGGAGATCAAACATGGCGAAAATAACGTGAAAAGAGTATCTGAAAATAATGAAGATCTGCTCTTGCTTGTAAATAATAATTTGCCAGTTGATAATGCCATCACACTGATCGGAAATAGTAAAATGACCAAAAAAGAAGCTCTATTAAAAGCGGCAGAGGATAAGGTACGCCAAGGTGGCTACAGTAATTTTAGCTTTAGGGAGCTTGCTAACGAAGTAGGTATTAAAAGTGCGAGTGTGCACTATCATTTTCCAACAAAAGCCGATTTAGGCGCCGAGGTCGCACATCAATATACTAATTCGTTTTTAGCCGCATTAGGCGATCCCAACAATATTAAAATAAACGGCACAAACCCTATCGATGTATACACTCAACTATTTAGAAGTGCATTAATCACCGATGACAAAATGTGTTTATGTGGATTATTAGGTGCGCAAAGTGAAAGCCTACCAGACAAAGTACGCCTCGAAGTAAAACGTTTTTTTAATGAAAATTTGGCTTGGTTAACGACTGCACATAATGCCAACGGCGAACCTGATCCGGTACACGCAGCTATTGTTACTATTAGTTTGCTTGAAGGCGCCATGATGATAAGCAAAGCCCTTAACGATCACAGCTATTTTGAAAGTGTAACTCAGTAATTTTACTCTGCACTTTGGTGATATTGGCTATCCTCGAAATACTCATATGAGATGTCGAAGGTCTTGTTTTTACCATTCCTTCTTTGCTTGTTCGATTTAAAAATAAATAATATTTTGAACAAAAATACACAGGTCATAGGTCTTCTCTGAGCTAATCTATATCGAGATACCCATGAAATTACCAATACCGTTATTTAAAGCTAAGGCAATAGAATCCAAATACCCTTCCATTTCTAATCAAGTACAGCCTTCTTTATCCTTACTCACAACTATAGTGATGTTTATCAGCCTAATATTTGTTTCCTTAGTTACACTCACATCTAAGGTTAATGCTGCCGATGCTGCATGGCCTTCAAAAACCTCTTATCGTTATGCAAGCATACAAGGAAAACAAATTTTTTACCGAGAAGCCGGTGAACAACATAAACAAACTATAGTGTTATTACATGGTTACCCGTCGTCGTCACATACTTATCGCGAACTTATTCCGCTGTTGTCTGGGCGTTATCATGTTATTGCCCCTGATTATTTAGGCTCAGGTTATAGTGAACGCCCCGATCCAGCAGCGCAAAAATACACCTTTGATTTACTGGCAGAATACGTAAATGGGTTACTTGAGCATATTAAAGTAGAACGATATAGCTTATATATTCAAGACTTTGGCGCGCCGGTTGGTTTTAAAATGTTACTAAACCATCCAGATAAACTAGAAACACTTATTGTTCAAAATGGTAATGCATATTTAGCGGGGTTAACGCCATCTAGACAGGCGTTCTTTAAACAGGCTAATCAAGATAGATCACAAGCTCAGCTAGATAAACTTTATTCGTTTACTGGAGAGCCAGCCATTATCAACAAGCAGTATTTACGTGACGTACCTAACAACTCAGCTATTATGAACCCAGATAGTTGGACTCACGATTTACATTTTTTACAGACCCAAAAAGACCGACTAATTCAAGTTCAATTGCTGCAAGATTATTACAATAACCTGCTAGATTATCCAAAGTGGCAAGCCTACTTAAGAAAGCATCAACCACCCACACTGATTGTCTGGGGTAAGAAAGACCCAGCCTTTATTGCAGCTGGTGCGCAAGCCTACTTAAAAGATGTGCCAAAGGCAGAGTTACACTTATTAGATTCAGGGCATTTTACAGTGGAAGAAAAGCCGGTAGAAGTCGCAAAATATATAATTGGTTTTATGGAGAGCAGCTGCTCTAAGATCGAAAAGTAGTGGATGATGTCAAATGTCGGGGATTGCATTATGCGCGTTTATACAATTAGTTATGAGTTTTCAGTTTGACAGTTCCAGCAAATATTAAAGGATCCAGTATTTTCTTCATCATATTGAGTACACACCTAGGTTTTGGACCGAGTTTTTATTCGGCAACATTTGAAATTGTTTTTACTTAAGAATTAGAGGAATTTGTTATGCGTCAAAAAGTAGAGTTTATCAGTGGTAATCACACACTCAGCGGGCTTTTAGAAACACCCGAGTCGAATGTTAAATTTTATGCTCTCTTCGCCCATTGTTTTACCTGTGGTAAAGACGTGGCAGCGGCATCTCGTATTAGCAGGGCACTGACTGCTAAAGGTATTGCCGTTTTACGCTTTGACTTTACTGGTTTAGGTAATAGTGATGGTGACTTTGCGAATACAAATTTCTCTTCAAATATACAAGATCTAGTCTCAGCAGCAGATTTTTTACGTAAAGAATATAGCGCACCAAAATTACTCATAGGCCACAGTTTAGGTGGTGCGGCAGTATTGGGCGTCGCTCAGAAAGTGCCTGAGTCAGTGGCGGTTGTGACTATTGGCTCGCCATCAGATGCGGCACATGTGACCCATAATTTTGCTGCTCATATTGACGATATAGAAGCAAACGGTGAAGCTGAAGTAAATCTTGCTGGTCGCAAATTTAAGATACAAAAACAGTTCCTAGACGACATTAATAGCTACGATACTGGGCATATCAGTAAACTCAAAAAAGCTCTGTTAGTGTTGCATTCACCGGTAGATACTATTGTTAACATCTCAGAAGCTGAAAAAATTTATCAAGCCGCGCTGCACCCAAAAAGCTTTGTAAGCTTAGACAGCGCAGATCATTTATTAAGCAATAAAAATGATTCTGAATATGCTGCAGCTGTTATAGCAGCATGGGCAAGTAGGTACGTACCAAATGATGCAGAAACCTATCAAAGTAAGGTAGCTCAGGGGCATGTTTTAGTGGAAGAAAAAGATCACAAGTTCACTCAACATGTTAGCACTGCAAGCCACTACTGGTTGGCAGATGAGCCCGTTAAAGTCGGTGGTAAAAATGCAGGTCCAGATCCTTACGAACACCTACTTGCTGGTTTAGGGGCATGTACGTCAATGACATTAAGAATGTACGCTCAGCGTAAAAAGCTGCCCATAGCACATATAAAAGTAGAACTAACACATACACGCAATTACATCGAAGATTGCGACAATTGTGAACAGCAAAACGGCATAGAAGCGATTGTGCGTAATATTAGTTTTATTGGCGATTTGACAGAACAACAAACAGAAAGGTTTTTAGAAATTGCCGATAAATGTCCAGTTCATAAGACATTACACAGTAATGTAACTGTTGTTAGTAAGCTGGTTGAATAGTGATTCGAATGTATTAATAAAACCTCCCAGACGGTTACCCACTTCAATGCAATTAAGGTGGGTATCACCTTTTAACAGCACGCTTCGCGACATATGTTTTTTGCTACCCGATTGACACGCTTTAACATAGTCACTGGCTCATTCTAGCTCCAAAACACTGCAATGAACTCAACTATACTTCGCATCAATCTTCTTCAACGACCTTAAAAACAATCCCAATCCCCCTACAGCTAATACCAAAATCACAATCAACTCAAAAGTTGTCATTGTACGTAGGTTAAATCTTACTGATGAAATTACACCAAAAATTAGGGCGGTGATTGAGCCCAGGGTTAACAGCCAACCTAAAATGTTTTTAGCGTTAAAAAAGACTAGGCCTATGCCAAAAATAAAGGGGATCATGATCATGCCGCCGGTGACACCGAAGTTGTTACCGAAACCGAATAACCTTGAACTTAGGCCAAAGTTGGACGAGACAGTGATGGAATTAAGTAGCAAATAAAAACCGCCACACATCATAATCACGCCAATAAAAAACTGACCAATACCACCTGAACTGCCACCTGCACCATTCATATCTATTACCTTTCTAAGTTATCTTGTCTACTGTGGCCAATTTAAACATGATTTTCAAATTACTTTTTCTTCTTAAAATCATCTTCTGAGGCACCTGACCATACCTTGCTTAACAGATGCATAGCAGTGGCCACGCGATTGATGGGTTTAATTAAATCTGTGGTATCCGACTGTTGCATATCTATTTTTATAGCTTCTAAAGAATTAGAAATGTGACCTAATTGTTGCACCGCTTGGGTGGTGGGGTCGCCTTCAACTTCTAGGCTTTTTTTACTGCCAAAGGCACTACAGATATGTTGCCAACGGGTGGTTTTTTCTGAATCCATCACCCCCCTCAATATGGCTAATTTAAGTAAGTTTTCTTCGGCGCCTGAGGTGAGGGTTTGTGCTTCACCTGTGTAGTGATCGCCTATCAATTGCATAAGTTCGTCATGATTCATTACAGCCGAGATCTTTTCGGCCATTTTGTTCATGTTCCGATAGCTACCTTGCAATTTGAAGGGCGGTTCTTCACGGTAATCTTCAGCAGTGGCCGCTGAGCGAATATATTCAAGGTTCACTTTTAAGATCACGTCTTGAATGGCCGTTAGATGTTTCAAGACACTAATGATTTCATTCACTTCAGCGCTGCTGTATTGATGACTCAAGTCACTACTATTGTTGTTACCACTTTGTGCCATAGCCACTAATTTATACACATCTTGCATGTCACGCAGTGCTAAAGGAGCTAACACAGGATTCGAGGTGAGGGCATTTTCGATATAACTAAGGGCGAACTGCTCCTCTTTACCACCGAGCACATCACCCAAGTTATAAATATCGGCACGGTTGGCTAACATGTCGGGCACTTTAAACACATCGCCAGATTCGGTATAAGGGTTACCGGCCATCACCACACAGAATTTTTTGCCGCGCATGTCATAGGTTTTAGCTTGGCCTTTCCAGACACCTTCAATGCGTCTAGTGCCATCACACAATGAGATAAACTTTTGCAAAAACTCTGGGTGAGTATGTTGAATATCGTCTAAATACAACATCACATTGCTGCCCATTTCTAGGCCAAGATTGAGCTTTTCGAGCTCTTGCCTTGCGGTAGCATTGGGGGCGTTTTCGGGATCGATTGAGGTAACATCATGGCCAAGTGATGGGCAGTTTATTTTCATAAACACTAAGCCTAAGCGATCCGCCACGTACTCCATCAAAGTCGTCTTACCGTAGCCCGGTGGTGAAATTAGTAATAATAAGCCCATTAAATCGGTACGTTTGTTTTCACCTATAGTGCCCATTTGTTTGGCGAGGTTATCACCAATAATCGGCAAATAGACCTCGTTAATTAAACGGTTACGTACAAAAGAACTAAGGGGCTTGGCTTTGTAAGCGTCAAGTTGTAATTCCTTTTTACTGGCCTGCATTTCTTGCTGGCGCAGTTGATGGTAACGATGAAAATTCGCTACATGCCGATTGTGGTATTGGTTGAGTCGTTCGCTGTATTCATCTAACGCAATATTGAGCTGACTGTTTTCAATGTTTTTATGATCGCTGAGTAGCCCATCTACTGTGATGTTCAGATCAACTTTACTCGGTCTAACATTGAGTTTGCCATGGCAAATAAGTAAGGCCGCGGCCTCTGGTAAATAATGAGTTAATTGTGCCTTGTCTTTTTCGCCTAAGGTAGCCGCAAGCCAAGCGTTAGTTAAACTCCATTGCTCTTCTAAACCTGCAATTTGAGTTTGTTTAGGTTCGGCTTGTTCAAGCAATTGATTAAACTGCGCCATGGCGCTTTGGAATTCATGTAAATGCCCTAGGGTGTCTAACTGTTTAGTGAAATTTTCAGACAAACTTTTAGCGGGTTGACTACTGATAAACGCCAACTTAGGCTGGGCTAATTCAGCACTTAAATAGTCAGTGCTTTGTGCAATTTCATGCTCTTCAAAATGAAGTGAAAACTGCAAACAAAAGGCTTGAATTTTTTGCTGGAGTGTTTGCTGTAATTGTTCAAACCCATTGCGGCTATTAAATGATTTGGCGAGCAATTGGGCACTAAAAGCATGGCTTTGCCAAATTTTTTGTTGGTTTTTTTCGCGACTCGAAAAGGCCCAAAATAACATGGCCAAAGCTCGTGATTTAGGCGAAAAACGCAGTAAATCTGCTTTTTGATGCACTGGTAAAATAGCCTGCAATAGTTTGACAGCATCGGAATCATGCACCCCTTTTTCGTAACCTTCTTGGTAACGTTCAGTCATATACTGGCGCACTAATTCCAGCAATGCTTTGGGGTCATGACACCTTTCATACAAAGCATGAATGGATTGACCATTTTGCTGTAACTCACCATCACGAATAATCAGTGAGGTTAAATATTCGACTCGGCTTACCCTATCATTTTCAGAAACTAAGGCTTGTTGCCAGTAAGGTTTAAGGTCGTTGAGTTCTTGACTATCTAAACGTTCAAAATAGTCAGTCCCCACTAAATGACGGTATAAGCCATCGTCTCGGGGCAACAGAGTTAAATCAAGATTTTGTGAATTGACGCTAAATTTGTGTTTACCCAACTTAATAACAGCGCCGCCATCTTCAAAAATATCCTGTTTATCTCTAAGACTGCGAATACCTTGTTCTTTGGCTGCTTTTAATTGGGCTTCTAAATCGTCAGCTTTAACGGGGTCGTTCAGTTCGCGCAACTGAGTGACAAGATCAGCAATTTTCATCACCATAGGATCAGAAGCAAAATAGGTATTGAGTTGGTCTGCATCCTTAAATGACTGCGCACGCCTGCTCACACCTTTTAAGATTCTTTCTGCGGCACCAAATAAGTTTTGCGAGCGGCGCTGTTGGTCTTCTAGTAGGCTTTGTTTACGACTTTCAAATACGCTGTGTAATTCTTCCCGCTTATCCATAATATCGCTGAGAAACTGGTCATATTCGCTAAATTTGGACTCTAACTCTTCTAACTGGATCATTAATCTGGATAACTGCTCATCGGCTTTTTCGGGCGTATCCACCATAGCAATGGCACTGTTGATACTTTGAGAAAACAACCTAAACTGAGCAGCAAATTCGGCTGATGATTCACCTGAACCTAACTCTTTGCGGCGTTTTTTGCCCTGAGCTTTGACTTGGTTAAGCTTGGCGTAAATTTCTGAAATATCATCGAGAATTTTAGTTCTAATGGTGGCATCGTCGACTTTTAAACCATTAAGGATCTCGGTCAATAAATCTAAACCAATAGACAAGTTATCCAATTCTTCAATGAGCGGCTTTATATCCACCACCAAAGTCACTTGGGCTAAGCTATTTTCTAGGGTGGTTATTTTGTCATGATAAGGCTGTAAGGCTTTATCCGCCGCTAAAAATTCAACTGTGGCACTGCTGACGCTCTCAAATTGTTCACTTACTTGGGTATCTAATTCAGCGATACGCTGGCGATTGATGTAGCGCTGCTCTTTGAGAGTGATTAAATGCCCGCGTTGTTGTCGCAACGCCGTTAAACATTCGACATATTGTTCTGGTGATTGCCAATCGCTTATTTTAATGGTGGCTAATACATCAGCTTGTTTTTGCTCGGCTTGAGTAAGGGCTTTGTCAGCTTGCACCCGAATTTGTTCGACTTTTACAAACTCATCAATCACCAGTTCCGCCGTGGCGGTGATTTGTTTAACCACTTCACCTAAACCGTCTACTTCTGGCTCGGCTAACCAGTAATAACTATCAAACATAGTACGGCAGGTTTTGATTAGATCTTCATATAAATTACGGCTTGGATTGGGATTGGCCACACTGCGGTTGATGGCGATTAAATCAGAAATTCCGCGCACTAATTCTTTGTTGCCAATGCGGCTGAAAAAACTATCGGATGTAGGTTGTTTAGCAGCATGCTCTTGACTGAAATACGGGGTTTCCCACACTTGCATGGGATGAACACGGGTAGCTTCGTCTTCGGCAACAAAGACCACCATAGTGCCATTTTCAAACACGCTGTAACCATGGGCATAAATGGGGTTTTGTAACTCTTTACGAATTAGATTGTAAGAGTACAGACCCACTAAGCCCGACTCAGGCTCGTAAAATACATAGAGTACGTCTTCACCATTGGGCGAACGAATGGTGCGTTTAAACTGCAAGCCTTGAATTTCATCTGGGAAAGATTTAGTTTCACCATTTTGTAGATAATAACCGCCAGGGAAAATAATGCCGTGGTCTTCCGGCAAAGACACACAAGCTAAACCAATAGCATCGATACGGTTCACTTGGTTAGTGCGGGTATTAAAGACTAAAAAGCGATACTGTTTTTCTCGATACGGTTGGATTTTTAGCAATATTAAGCTGCCAATTTGTGCATATTGGATGTCGGCATCTGCTAGGCTTTGGGTTTGATCTTCAACCGATTCGTTATAGATACCCAAACCATCTTCAGTATTGTTTTCTACCTTAATCGTTAATTGACCACCTATGGTTTCGACAAACACCTGATCGAGAATATTAACGTGTGGATGTTGCCCCGTCTCATGGGTTTCTCGCCCAGCTTTATGCCATTCAAAATCATGGGAGGCGGCAACCTTAATCGCTCGCTCGCCGCGGTTGTCGATGTAACTGGCGCTACCGTCTTTATTGACTCGCCATTGAAATACTCGAGTGTCATCAATCTTTCGGCCAATTTGAAACACCGCAAACAGGGTTTGATTTTGTACCTTAAGCTGTATTAATCGCGCTTCTTTGTAATAGACATACAACTCGTTAAATTCTTTAACAAAAGTGCTATCTGCTAAAAAACTGCCAGCCAAGTCTTGGGCGTCCAATTCAAAGCCCGAGTCGTTTTGTTTGAGTTTGTACAGGGCAAACACATCTTGGACTTTGGTTTCTTTTTTTAGCCCAATAAAAACGTTGTAACCAAATAAGATATTATCGCCTACAGGCACTATATCCCTAGCCACACAATTATTTTCGGTGCGCACCCGCACCCGGCTAAGCACATCAAGTTTGGCTTGACCAAACTCTGCAATACGCGCCTGATTAAGGCTTTCGACTTTTTGTTTAAGCTTAGATGCTTGTTCGGTTAAACGGGCGCGAATGACTTCATAGGCACCGCCTTCGGCTACTGCTTGATCAACTTGATTTTGATCAGTCGTAGTTTGCTCTGTCATAGAATATGCTCCCAGCTAAATAATATGGGCAGCGAGCGCTGCCCAGGACCTGTTGATTAGCTCGAAGGGTTGTCTGTACTGCTAGCTTTTTTACTTAATGCTTTAGTTACTAAATCCATAATTTGTGGGTTATCTCCCCCTTCTTTAAGAAATTTAGCGACTAAGGCTGTGATAGCCGTGTCTTTAGCATTACCACTGGCACCACCAAATCCGGCCACTAACTCTTTGGCATCTTCTACAAAACTGGCATCACCATTAAAGTGGTCAGCAAAGGCAGTTTGTAAGGTTTCACTCTTACCTATGGTGCCATCAATTGCTTTACCCACAGACAAAGACTTAACAAAACTATCTAAATAACTAGTGTCACCACCGACAATATCGATATTGGCTTCTTTAAGGGCTTCAGAAAGTACCAATGCTTGCTGTTTGGCAATTTCAACATTAGTGGTGATGGATTCCATATTTTGTTCGTGGTGTTTGTCTAAGCGCATTCTAAATTCTTCATGAGCACGTTGTTGTTCAGACATAGTTCCCATGGCTTCAAACTTCTTGGTCATGCCTTCGGCTTCGGCAGCGGCTTTCTTCGCCATCACTTCGGCTTCGGCTACACCGGTTTTCTCAACAGCATCCGCCATGGCTTCTTGGACTCGTACATCTGCCATGCCTTCTTGCTCTTTGGCTATGGCTTTTGCTTCCATCACCTTAGCTTCAGCAAGGCCTGAAGCCGCAGCAAGTGCTTCATTACCTTCTGCTTCTTTACGTTGTGATAAAGCGCGTTTTTCAGCCACATCTAAATCTGCCGCGGCTATTGTGGCTTTCTCTTTAGCGAGGAATTCACTGGATTTTTCTGCAGCTTCTGCCGCTTTAATATCTTTCACTAAGGCTTCTTCAGCATCTGCTTCAGCTGCTATTACTTTTGATTTTCTTAAACGTTCAGCTTCTGAAATTACCCGTACATCGTTAATTTCTTCTTCTTTTTCAGCCACGGTTTTATCCACTTCGACGCGGCTACGAATGACATCAGCAATCTCACGCTTTTCATGCTCGAGTAATTTTTCATTGGCTATACGTTGCAAGGAGGCTTCTTTTTCACGTTCAATTTGTTCTAATTCACGGGCTTTAATCACCCGCTCTTCTTCAATGGCGACGGCTCGTAAACGATTGTTCTCAGCGACTTCTACTTCACGTTGTTTGTTTTGTTCTTGTACTTCAATTTCTTGTTCTGCTTGCACTCGAGCTTGTTCTGCTTTGAGTTTTTCTTCGTGTTGCACTCTCTCAGTTTCAGCTGATTCACGGGCCACAACCGTTTCAACTTCACGTTTTTGTTTGGCTTCGGCATCGGCTTGTTGACGTTCAAGTTCAAGGATGGCTTCGCGAGTTTCCACGTCTTTACGTTTGATTTTCATCTCTTCGTCACGCTGGAATACATTGGTTTGAATGTGTTGTTCAGCGGTCAGTTGAGTTATTTTACGAATACCTTGAGAGTCTAAAATATTATTGGGATCGAGTTTTTCAAGGGGGGTTTGTTCAAGGTAATCAATGGCCACATCTTCGAGTACATAACCGTTAAGATCGGTGCCAATATTATCAATGATCATATCCCGAAACTTGTCACGCTTAGCGTATAACTCTTCAAACTCTAGGGACTTACCTACGGTTTTTAAGGCTTCTGAAAATTTTGCACTAAACAAGTCTTCTAGAGTCGCAATATTCGAGGCTCGCTCACAACCAATTGCCTGAGCAACTTTCATGACATCGTCACGGTTTTTATTCACCTTAACAAAAAAGCCTACTTTGATATCGGCGCGAATATTGTCATTACAAATCAAACCATCAGAGCCACTTCTGTCCACCTCAATGGTTTTCAGGGAAATATCCATGATTTCCATTTTATGGAATACCGGGATCACCACACCACCAGTAAAAGTGACAGTGGGTTCGTTACCCATTTTATTAATGATCATGGCACGACCCTGCTCAACCTTTTTATACAGGCGAGCTAACATCAAAATAATCCCCATCACTAGGACAAAAATTCCTACTGCAAGAGAGATCCAGAAAATTACATCACTTTCGGCATTCATGTGTGTTTACTCCGTTAACTACGACTAAATTTAAGAAAAGGGGGTTATAGATTGGTTGATGACATTGCCATCACTTCGGCTTCAGAAGCTACGATATAACTATCGTCCTCTGTTGAATATTCTAATAAAACAATACGGCTGCCTTTGCACAAATCATTAGGAGTATTCGCTCTTACTGTATACACCATGCCATCATCCGCGGCCGCTTGGCCAAACGACTCAGTCACAGTTTGAGTGGTAACAGTACAAATCACACCGTTCAAATCTTTCTTAGATACGGCTTCATGGGTATGAAAAATTTTACGTAAAGGTTTACAACTAAGGGCGGCGATGGGCAGAGCCACTATCACTGCAAACATTGCAATAATAAAACCCAAAGCGGTAGCTGACACTATGCCATCAAATAGCGGTGTCAAATATTTTCTAGCTAAATAGGTAAAAGCAAAAGCGTAAATGTCAACTAAGGTCAGCGCTATTGAAAGGGGCACACCGTTAAGACCAAAGGTTTCAAGCCACCCTCCTAGGGAAGAATCGGCATCACTCTCTGCATCGACCTCTATATCAAAAATTTCGATATCCACTAGGCCAGCAAAGGCTAATAGCCAAAATAACATTAAGACAATCAGCGGAATGGTGAATAATATCGTAGGGAAGCTAAACACTTCGCTTAGAAAAAGTTCCATTTTGAGATGCTCCGGCATTAGGTTTTAAGGAATCAACCTAACCTCAAGGGTCACTCGTCAAATTACGTTGAGAACCAAGACTTGTCAAATGAATGTGCCGAAAATGGGCTGATAAGAAGTGTAAAGAAACACAAAAATAACGATTTAATAAAAACGGCTTGCCTGCTTTTTAGAGAAAGCAGGCAAGCAATACAAGTTAATTTAAGTGTGTATTAATCCCAGCTATTAACCCATTGAGACGTTCTGCATTTTTACCAATATCGCTTTTACCTATGCGCGACTTGCTTCTGGCATCGAGCAGGGTCATCTGGCCATCGCTTTGAATACGAATAACAACATCATCAACAAAGCCGAAAAAAGTAGTTGTATCGAAAGCTTCAATCAAACCACTGCTTTTGTCAGAATTAACCAATTCTAAGCCCATAGTATTCACTGCTACTAGCGCCGCATCAAAAACTTGATCCCTTGTTTGCTGATACTTTTGTGTTTGCAATTCAGGATAAGCAGCCCGCTGTTGCTTAGCGATTTCTTCACCTTGATATTCAGCAGGGTTAGGCGCATCTGCTCTAAGCGGCAAAATCGCCACAAATTTAGGCGGGTTAACTAAATCGGTACTGATATCGTGAATGGGAGGCACTGATTTGGCTTTATTCATCATGCTAAGTGGTATGACTATCGCCACAGCAGCACATATCACAGCCACACCTGTTGCCGACCAAGAGAGTGTTTTACGCATAAAAATGACTTGGATTAGCGCCAGAACAATAGCCACAGCACCTACTATAAGCGCAATTCGCATGGCTAAAAACGCGTTCATTAGTCCCAATATTTCCGCCTGATATAACGGACCAGATAGCAACAATAATAATAAGGCCAATACACCTGCTATTAATGTAAGAATTTTCATGAAAAGAATGTCCTGTAATTTATTAACACAATGATAATATAGAAATTAAGTCTATATACCTAATTGATTCACTTAAAGAGTAACCATCACTCACTATGATTAATGATACTTGGATTAGGCTTGGGGTTTTCATTTCAGTGCTTGTGATAATGATGCTCTGGGAATACCTAAGACCCAATCGTCTTTCTCCTGTTAGCACAGGGAAACGCTGGTTCAGCAATTTCTTTTTAGTTTTACTTGGCTCGCTAGTTGCTAGATTAATGGTACCAACTGGTTTGGCTGCAATGGCAATCTATGCACAAAACGATCAGATTGGATTGTGGAATCAAATATCGGTGAGCCTCTGGGTAAGTGTGCCTGTTTCAGTGTTGTTATTTGACTGTTTAATTTATTGGCAACATCGACTTTTTCACCGCGTGCCAATGTTCTGGCGTATTCATAGAGTTCACCATGCTGACCCTCACCTTGACGCCTCAACAGGTTTGCGTTTTCACCCGATAGAAATAGCGCTGAGTTTAATCGTAAAAATTGCAGCGGTACTGTTACTAGGTGCACCTGTATTAGCCATTTTGATTTTTGAAGTGTTGCTTAATGCCACATCTATTTTCAATCATAGTAATATTAAACTCCCGACTAAACTCGACAAGTTATTGAAAATATTTATCGTAACCCAGGCCATGCACCGTATTCATCACAGCCAAGTGGTGCACGAAACTGACAGTAACTTTGGATTTAATCTGTCTATCTGGGACAGGTTATTTGGCAGTTATATTGAGGACGCGGCAAATGGTGATGAGGGTATCAAATTGGGTTTGAAAGAGTATGCAAGCCCGCAAACCAATACCAACCTAAAAGCTTTGTTGTTGATGCCTTTTCGCCAAAAGCCAAACCAATGAACCAAGCTTAGGTCTATTGCGCCGCTGTTTTAATGCATTTTGTGTAGGGTTGATATCTGTCGTACAGCCAATTAAAAACAAAGGTATAAATTAGAATAAAAATTAAAAATCCAGCCTCTAAAGTGACAGCGGCTAACCAAGATATATTTAAATACCAAGTTAATGCAGGGAGAGTAATAACAACCATACCCAATTCAAAACCCAAAGCATGGAAAATCCGCACCCATCCCCCTCTTTCTATTCGATTTTGACCGACCCATTTATCAAACACTATGTTGTAAATGTAGTTCCAAAACATAGCAAACAAAGATAAACCCATACCAACTATCAACATTTTTTGGGTTTCCAACCCAGCAATAACAACTGTAGCAGGCACGACTAAAGCTAATGCTGTAACCTCAAAAAAAATGGCCTGAAAAATCCGCTCCATTACTCTCATTGATTATTTCTTTATTTAGTGACGATGGAAGTATTTTCATCCAAAATAAAGATACAATATAGTGAGATAGCATCTGGAAAAGCGATATGTTTAGTATTGAGCAACTTCAAGCCTTTGTTGCAACGGTGGAAACTGGTTCGTTCTCAGCAGCAGCCAGGCATTTAGGTAAGGTTCAATCGGTAACCAGTCAACATATAATTAATTTAGAAATAGATTGTAATGCCACATTATTTACGCGCACTGGCCGCTACCCAAAACTAACTGAAGTTGGTAAAAAATTACTTCCACAAGCTCAAGCATTACTTAGTCAACATCAGCGTTTTAAAAACTCCGCCTTTGCACTAACAAACCATACACCAAACGAGATCACTATTGCCCTCGATGAAGGCATCCCTTTCCAAAAACTCACTAATATTATTAGTGAGTTGGAGCTCAAATATCCGCAAACCACACTCGAATTTTTAAGTGCATCCAGCCTCGATATTATCGATATGCTTAGCAATGATCAGGCTTTAACGGGTGTTGTTTTCAGCGAGCTAATAATTCCTGACTTTTTAGACTTTGAATGTATTGGTGCAGTAAAATTTGATTTATACATTGCTCAATTTCACCCATTGGCAACTCAAGTATGTAAAAACATTGATGATTTGAGAATGTATCGTCAATTGCTGATTCGCTCTCGCAATACGCTAACCAGTAGCTTTCAATTAAAAATAAGCCCTGACATTTGGTATGCAGATAATTACTTTTTATTACTAGAGTTGGTACTGCAGGGCCATGGTTGGTGTTTGCTTCCAAATCATGTGGCAACTGAATCGGTACAAAACGGCAGCCTAATAAAGCTACCACTAGAATTTAAAGAAATGGGCTGGCTGGCCAATGTTGATGTATTGCAACACCAACGCCATAGCAACCAAGATGAATTTAAAGTGCTCAGGAATTTATTACGAAATCTTTTATGATGTGTGACTAAAATGAATAGCGATGCATCCACAATGATAAATGTGGGCAATCAGTGATGACCAATAGGAATTGGCCACCATTAAAGCAAAGATACTAATAGAATATTTGCTAAGCCATTTAAAATAACTTACCAAAATATCTTTATTTACAAAGACTTAATCATCCCTATCAAAAGAGGGGTCCGGTTGATGGCGTTTTTTGGACTCACTGTTTTTCAGTCTTTTTTCACGTTGCTTTTTTTCAAGCTCAGCTCGAATTTTGGCGGCACTTTTATTTTTTGATGAACCGATTATTTCTTCTTCATCAAAGTCGTCTAACTTAACACGATTGTCTTTACCCATGATACTTAGCTACTTTAAATTAATAAATACTCTATGTTAGGGTTTGATTGTAATGCCAAAATTTAAAAAAATCACCTGTTCAAATATTATCGTATGAGCAAATGAAAAATACAGTCTCACTTTAGCTGTTATTTAACCAACTCTGGATTATTTACTACTTAATACCTTCAGGACAGGTTGCCGCTTTCCATTCACCAATAGTAGTAATATTATTTTTCCCCATAGCCCCCATATCCGCTATGACCTGGCTTTCTATACGCTTTGAGTTAATTGATTTAGTACTAATAGTCATGGTCGTTGCTCCACCTGCACAAGTCAGAACGCCACTAAACTCCTCTGAGGTACTTTTATTCACTTTTAGATCACAATCATTACCCGCAGACTTAAATGATTCCTTCATTTGCTTTTCCATATTATTAAGTGAATCTTGGGTAATACATTGTTTTACGACAGGTATCTTCATTCGACTGGACATCATTGCGCGAATGGTTTCTCTTTGGGATTCAGGAATACTCGCCAGCATAGCTTCAATGTCCATCTCAGACGTTGTTTCCCAATAACCTAACTCCATATTTAACGGCACCAGTTCAACTTCGGCCTTAACTTGATGAGTCGCAATAACTAACAATAATATAAATAGTTTTTTCATCACAATTCCTTTTAATTGAGTTTATTGAGTCAATCTAACCTTTATTAATTTAGCCTGTTAAGTGTTTGGTATCCAGTCATTATCCTCACTGCTGCGGTAATCATACAGGCTGCAGTATAGACCAATGCTATAGGAATAAAGTTCTCAGGGAACAAACAAAACAAACATAATACAACTATGGTTTCGAACCCCTCTGCCAATCCCCCCATATAATGCATACTTTTATTAGGGTATTGCGGATTGTCAATATTGTGTTTGCTGGCCATGATTGCAAAGGCTAAAAAGCAACTTCCCGTTGCTGTAAACGACAACATTAATAAGCTGCCCGCAATAGCATTTTGTTCTGGATGACTGACAATAAAGGCAAAAGGGATGGCAGAGTAAAAAATAAAATCCAAGCTAATATCTAAAAAACCACCTGCATCTGTGGTTTGTGTTTGTCGGGCAACCGCGCCATCTAAGCCATCGCTCAATCGGTTCAGCAATATAAGGATTAATGCAAGGTCAAAATGTTCCGCAATAATAGCAGGTACCGCCATCATCCCTAACACAAAGCCACATACAGTCACTTGGTTTGCAGTGATACCCAAACGAACCAAAGGTTTGGCAGCTAACGCTAGGGGTGGTCTAATAATTTTATTCAGTAAGGGATCAATCATTGCTTATTTTTGCTCTAACGTTTGATAATAATCAGCTAAACATAATTGTTGAGCTGCATCAGGAATGTCTTCTACATCATGAGACACCATAACACTGGGAATGTTTTGCTCGGCGAGTTGCTGAAATGCCCAAGTCCCCATTTTTTCTCTAGTACTGGGATCTAGTGCTGCAAAGGGTTCGTCTAGTAACATCACTTGCGGCTGATTGGCTAATGCTCTAATCAATCCCACCCTAGAACGCTCACCACCACTAAGGTTTTGAGGATAGCGACTTGCAAGATGCGTTAAGTTAATTTGCGCAAGTAAATCCATAGCCGCAGCCCGTCTTTGTTTTTTAGAGGAGCGCAGCGGAGTTTTAGGTAAGGCAAAACAAATATTATCCAGCACATTGAGATGGGGAAATAAATACACATCTTGCATCAATAACCCAACTCGTCTTTGTTCGATAGGCAATTCGGTTAGGTTGTTGCCCGACAGAATAATCTTGCCTTTCATCACTACATGCTGAGGAATATTGCCCAACAACCAATGTAATAAGGTTGATTTTCCGATACCACTAGGGCCAGTGATCACCAGTAACTCACCTTTATGCACCTGAATGTTTGGCAAAGTGATACGCCATGTTTTGGTTTCGATTTGGCAATCAATAATCTCTAGCAACTTCCCCTCCCTTAGTATTCATTTCAACACTGCCTCGAAATCTGCGGGCCAACAAGGCTGCAATAAAAAATGCCATAAAAGGTAACAGGGATTGCAATAACACATAGAGTGCAATCAGATCTTGCTGACTGCCAGTGCCAATGGCGACCGCTTCAGTAGTGATAGTTGTCACTCGTCCTGCCCCTATCATTAAAGTAGGTATGTATTGAGCGATACTCACCGAAAATGCAATGGCAAATGCAGTAAAAACAGCGGGTAATAGCAACCTAAATCGCACCAACCACCAGCTTTCCCATACTGAATAGCCAAAACTTGCAGCTAACAATTCAAAACGAACATCAACATTCTGAAACGGGCCTTTTAATACTAAATAGGCATAGGCAAAAGTAAAAGGTAGGTGGGATAACACTATCCAACCACTATGGTAACTGCCTTGTGACCAGATATGCACAACTTGCCAACCTAACACCATACTCAACTGGGGTAAGATGATAGCTAACAACCAATAATAATCAGGCCAAAATTTTCCTGTTTGTCTTTGTAGTTCCAATGCCAATAAGGCTAAAGCGACCCCAAACAAAGCTGACAATACACCGAGCAACAATGAGTTTTGTAAAGGTAAGGCAAAAAACACCCATTCATCTTGCCACAATCCCATGCTTAGCTCCTTAAACGCCAAGCCTTCACCCTGCCAGTTAAAGCCCAATGACCACAACGCGAATACCACCACCATAATAGCGGTCAACACACCTAATATAGGTAACCAGGCTTTAAATACAGGATTAACGCTTCCCACAAGGAAACGACTACCTTGGGTTGCTAGCGCTTTACATCCAGCATGGGCAAGCTTTTCATGGGCATATAGAATGAATACTGACACCGCCAGCAGTATCAGCAACAGAACATTAGACCAAAACGCTAAGGCTTGATCACCAGCAGCAAAGCTGGTTTGCCAACGATAAACCGATACGGCAAATAGCTCGGGTATATTGGGTCCAACCAACAAACTCACATCTACCACCGACAGCGTATAAGCCGTAGCAGCTAACAAAGCTAAACGAGATTGTTTAAGTAGCGCCGGAAACACCAAAAACCACCAACAACGATAGGCTTCATATCCCAAAGCTTTACCCTGAATTAGCCAATATTTGATCGGTAACTGGCGACCAATAGCACTAAAAATCAATAGGAAAAAAGGGACTTCTTTTATAACTATCGCCATCATCAGCGTAGACAACCCCTTGCGTGGCAATCCTGAATCAGCAAAAAATACGCTGCCATCACTGAACAAAAACACTAGGCCGAGAGCAATAGCCAGATGAGGTAACGATAAAAGTGGTGCGAGGTATTTTTCAAAGGAGCGTAAGCGTTGACTATTGTGATACTGGCTATACACCATAAATGCAATATACAAGGATATTAAGGTGCTAAATATGGCACTGAATAAGGTCATAAAAATCGAAATGGATATACCTTGATAGGCCAAAAAAGGCTTAATATCGGCAAAACTGAGCTGCTCTGGTGGCCACAATCCAATTACTATGCCTAAAATTGGCAGCAATGAAATGAAAGACACCAGCAACCATCCACTGGCGAGCGCTAATTGTGGGATTCGCACTAGCGGCGCTAGCCGCCGTATCGTTGCTGCCATACGTCCTCAATAATCACATGCCATGAACTGTGAAGTTCAGGATGAGCAGGCATAGTGGCATTTTCATCAAACAGAGAAGTAATCACAGCAGGATCACCCCATACACCAGTAAACTTTTCTTGTTGGGCTTTTTCACTCAACATAAAGTTAATCACAACTATAGCCGCATCTGGACTAGGTGCAGACTTAGGGATCGCCAAGTTATGACTATTGGTGATGGCACCATTAGCAAAATAGCGCCTCTCGCTGGACTCAGAAATTTGTTGAGTATTTTTTTCTTTTAACCATTGGTTCGGATTAAAGCTTACTGTCATTGAGAGATTTTTTTGTTGATACAATAAAAATTGTTCCGCTGCCGAACTCGGAAAAGCTTTACCTTGCTGCCATAAGAAGGGGTGTAACTTATCTAAATACTGCCATAAGGCTGGCAGCAACTCCTCTTTGGCTTGCTCTGTCGCGAATTGATACAAGCGAGGATCAGCTTTACTTAAATCGATTAACAATTGTTTTAAAAAAGTGGTGCCATGAAATTCCGGCGGTCTAGGGTAAGTCACGGATTGTGGATGATTTTTAGCAACATCTAACAAAGACTTGGCACTAAGTTGAGGTTGCGGATACGCAGCTTTTTCCGCAATCAAGTTAAATTGCCCAATACCCCAAGGTACTTCAAAGCCGTCCATAGGCTCACCAAAATCGACGGTTATAGGTAATTTATCCACCGCTAAAGAAGCAGAATTAGGAATAGCTGTCCATAAATCACCCAATAAAAATCCCTGCTCCTTGAGGTAGGCAAAATTTTCACCATTGACCCAGATTAAATCAATTGCGCTAGTTCGACCGTTTTCAGCTTTGAGTCGTGACACTGGCTCAGAGGGGTCAGTGACTTTAACGTGAATTAACCTAATTCGATATTGTTGGGCAATTTCTCTGGTTGCCCAACGCAAATAATCGTTCACCGCCTTGGAGCCGCCCCAGGCATAAAAATACACTGACTGCCCCTGCGCGGCCTTTAAGGTTTGTTGCCATTGGGCATTGTTTTGTTGAATAACACTATCAGCCTTTGTACCGGAATTAGCATGGCTGGTAGCTGCGTATAAACACACTAAACAAGCAATAAATAGGCGGCTTAAAACCTTAAAAAGTAGCGATGTCATTTAACCGCCAATCATAATCTAGATAACGAATACTATAGTTTTGTTTTTGCAACCAAGACAGTTGTTGAGGATAGTCGGCCAGATCCCCTTGATACGCTTTAATAAGGTCTTTAAGACTAGTAAACCCTTGCTGCCCTTTCTCAAAATCCTCTCCGTACCATTTAAAAATAGACGAAAGGTACACCTGATTTTCACTTACCTTAACAGTATTACGTTGATCGTCAGATAAAAACTGCGACATTTGAGCATCTAGTTGCTGTTCCAGTTTATCAGCGACGAAAGCTTCCTGCCGCAAGGGAGGACAACTCACAGCAGCACACACTAGGGCTGCATGAATACGTGGACGTTCAAACCACTTACGGATCATATCGTGTTCAATTGCGTCTAAATTGCGCTTTTTATCCAGCAGGGTAAAAAACGATTGTTTCCATGGGCTAGAAAAAAAACTGCCTAAGTCTTTAATGGACTCAGCTTTGCCACTCTGAAACTTTGGGTAGTTCTGAACAATCAGCTGTAAGGTAAAACCGTTATAGGCATTGATCAGAAAGCTAAGCTGCTCATCACTTTTCCAGAGCTGGTATTCACTTTGTTTAACTGCAGATAATTGTGCCAAATATTGGTTTAACTGTTCAGGCTGCTTAAAAAGTTGCCCATAATCTACCCGGGTTTGTTTTTTATTAAGCGACAGTTTGACTACTTCACTCAACACTTGAGTGAAGTTTTGGTGCTGATGGTCAAACGCTTGCACTTGACTTGAAAGCATCATCGAAGCTGCCATAAATAAATAACACACCATTTTAGTTCTAATGAATTTATTAGTCATTTAGTTACGACGCCAAGTATGAAAACGTTCAACAAATGCCAGCAACTTTTCAGGTGTGTGGGCTTTTTTCCAGTTCCCTGCGGCGTACTTGCTCGCTTCAGCCATAGTGGGGTAGATATGAATAGTGCCGAGAAGTTTATTCATACCAAGATTGTATTTCATTGCTAGCACAAACTCTGCAATGAGCTCCCCTGCGTGGGCCCCAACAATAGTTGCACCAAGTATTTTATCTTTACCTGGAGGCGTCAGCACTTTTACAAACCCACGAGCATGATCGTCTGCTAAGGCTCGGTCTAAGCCACCAATATCATAACGGGTCACTTCGTACGCTATATTTTGCTCTTTTGCCGCTTGTTCGTTTAGCCCCACAGTGGCAATTTCAGGATCGGTAAAGGTTGCCCAAGGAATAACCCGATAATCCACTTTGAATGTTTTAAAGGGTCTAAATAACGCATTTACCGCTGCATACCAAGCCTGATGGGCTGCGGTATGGGTAAACTGATAGGGCCCCGCAACGTCGCCAGCGGCCAGTATATTGGGGTATTTTGTTTGTAACATCTCATTGGTCACCACCACTCTATTGGTTTCAATGCCCAGCTTTTCGAGACCAAAACCTTTTAAGTTAGCCATTCTACCCACTGCGATTAATATTTCATCAAAGGGTAACTTCTCTTGTTTACCGTCTTTTTCCAAAACAATAAACTTACCTTCAGCGGTTTTTTCAATGGCGGTAGCAGTTGTATTTAAGCGTACATCTACACCGTCTTCGATTAATTGATCATATAAATATTGGGCGGCGTCTGGATCTTCCTTAGCCAGTAATTGCGGCAACATTTCTACTTGGGTGACTTGTGTGCCCAAACGACCAAAAGCTTGAGATAATTCACTGCCTATAGGACCGCCACCTAACACAACTAGGCGTTTAGGTTGTTCGGTTAAATCCCACAAGTTATCAGCCGTTAGGTAATCTATATCCTGCAGACCTGGAATAGGCGGTACAAAGGCACTGGCACCAGTAGCAATCACAATGTTTTTAGTAGTAAGGGATTGCACCCCATCAGCAGTTTGAATATCAACTTGCCAAGGCGAAACTATTGTTGCGCTACCTGTCACGACTTTTACCCCGAGGGACTCATAACGTTCGATAGAATCATGGGGCTCAATGGTTTTGATCACATTATGTACTTGGTTCATCACCGTTTTAAAATCAACTTCTGGTGCGTGGTAATTCACACCTGCATTGGCAGACACTTTATGGGTATGGGCTAATTTACTGGCATGCAATAAACTTTTTGAAGGCACACAACCTGTATTTAAGCAGTCGCCACCCATTTTATGTTTTTCTACTAAAGTGACCGATGCTTTAACTGCCGCTGCAATATAAGCTGTTACTAATCCTGCAGAACCTGCACCAATCACCACCATATTGCGGTCAAAGGTTTTTGGCTTTTCCCAGCCTTTATACACCCGTTTTTGTTTGATGAAATTTAGAATCAATTTAGCAATAATAGGGAAAATACCCAGCAACACAAAAGATAAAATTAATTCTTTGGAGGCAATGTCAGACACCGCTTCTATTTCAGCCAACTGGGTACCAGCATTAACATACACAGCAGTACCAATAAGCATACCTACTTGGCTAACAAGGTAATAAGTGACCGTTTTGATACTGGTCACACCCATCACTAAATTAATAACAAAAAATGGGAAAATAGGTACCAGTCGTAAACTTAATAGATAGAAAGGCCCATCTTTTTCAACACCTTTATCTATTGCCTTAATACGCTCAGAAAAAGTGGCTTTAACCCAGTCCCTAAGTAGAAATCGAGACACCAGAAATGCCAATGTAGCACCGATAGTTGAAGCAAAAGACGCCAAAAGTAATCCAAAACCTAAGCCAAACAACGCCCCCGACCCTAAGGTTAAAATAATAGCACCTGGCAAGCTAAGGGCTGTGGCGGCAACGTAAATAACAAAATAAACAATGAATGCCTGCAACCAATTTGACTGAATATAGTCAGCCAAATCTTGTTGGTGCGCTTTTAAACTCTCCAGCGTTAAATACTGGCCTATATCAAAAATAAAAAAAGCGGCGATCAACATCACTATAGTGACGAGAAGTAACCCTCGTTTAAAATTCATTCAGTTTTGTCCTTTGGTAGCACTAGTAAATCTGTCTATGTAATACATTTTAAATTTGTTTACACAATTGAACATGACAAGACCCGCGCTTAACCAGTTTAATTTCGTGATAATTACAACAGTGGCTAGTGAATATTGGTATTTGTTTGAAACAAAGAAGGCGGTAGTGCTCCCTTTTCTACCCATTGATTGAGCGCCAGCGCAATGCTGCGTACGTCATAAAGCGCGTTGTGAATATGTCCATGCAGTTCTAACCCCAAATGACTCGCCAATTCCCCACTACATAAATGTGCGCCATCAAGCTTGGCCTTACGAGCCATGTTATGTAAATTATAAAAATTCCCTGTAAAATCAGGCATATGAATACCATTAAACAAACAGTTATCAATCAAAATACGCTTATCATTACCCCAAGAGTAACAAGGTAAGCTACCTTGCGAACAAAAAGAATGGAATTGTAATAATGCCCCTTGAAAGTCGATGCCCATGTCATCCAACACGTGTTGCTCTATACCCGTTAGCTTGATGATATAGTCACTTAAATTAGGATTGATCACTGGTTTAACTAAGGTATTAAAACTAGAAATAACTTGCGCGCCACTTAGAGATAAAGCCACTTTTACCGCAGCAATTTGAATAATCTCTCGATGTTCCCAATCAAGAGACCAGTTACGTTGAGCAGATCCTTCCCAAGCGGTGAATTCGGTATCAAAGATAATAATTTGCATGGCTCATTAATCCCGAATGACCGCTTAAAGTCAAACCCGAAATGATTTTCGAGGCTAATTTTAAGTCCTCCAAAAAGAACTAACACTTGACCAGTGTGCCAAGCTTGCTTATAAATGACATCCATTAAGCAAGTAAAGTGCGTTGAATGTCTGTAAAACATCCTATTATCGCGATCACTGGTTCGTCTGGTGCTGGTACAACTATGACCACCAATGCCATCAGACATATTTTTCGGAACTTGTCGGTCAATGCAGCAGTAGTGGCAGGGGATAGCTTCCATCGATTCACTCGCCCTGAAATGGAAGTTGAAATCCGCAAAGCACAGGAACAAGGCCGGCACATCAGTTATTTTGGCCCTAAAGCCAATGACTTCGAAATGCTCGAATCTCTATTTACCGAATATGCAGAAACCGGAATGGGCAAACATCGTCAATACCTGCATACCTTTGACGAGGCAGTGCCGTTTAACCAAATGCCCGGCACTTTCACGCCTTGGCAAGATTTACCTGAAAACACCGATGTATTGTTCTATGAAGGATTACACGGTGGTGTAGCCAATGACGAGGTAGATGTTGCCAAACACGTTGACTTGCTAGTAGGCATGGTGCCAATAGTTAATTTAGAATGGATTCAAAAAATAGTTCGCGATACCACAGACAGAGGCCACTCTCGCGAAGCGGTTATGAGTAGCATAGTACGCAGCCTAGACGACTATTTTAAATACATCACACCTCAATTTTCACGCACCCATGTTAATTTTCAGCGTGTCCCAACTGTAGATACTTCTAACCCTTTCAGTGCCAGAGAGATACCCAGCCAAGACGAAAGTTTTGTAGTGGTGCGTTTTCGACGGGAGATGAAAAATGTGGACTACCCTTATTTACTGAAAATGATTGATGGCTCGTTTATGTCCCGTATCAATACTATTGTTGTTCCCGGCGGAAAAATGGGCCTTGCGATGGAGTTGATCTTAATGCCACTGCTGGAAGAATTATTAGATAAAAAACGTCGCGCTGGATTTCAAATGGATTGGGTGAGTGAAAAGTAGCGCTTGTACCTATGAATACTGAACAAAAACTCTCGGTAAAAGTCCGCCTCTTGATTGGCATTATTGCCATACCATCACTGATTTTAGCTGCAATGATTATTTCGATGTTGATTAATCAAACCCAAGGCGAGGTGACTTTTTTCGAAGTGATTTATTCATTAGTAGGGGTGTTTGCTATGTACATTGCTCTGACCGGTAAAAAATTCTTTTAAGTGCAACTCCCCCTGATTTTTACTCTATAACAAGCTTTGCATTACCCTAATTTCTATCAGAACATGTTCACACGGCGCCGAATTTCAGCGCCTAATGGTCATCAATCTAAAGCCAGCTCACTAAAACCAAGCTCTGTCACCTTTTTTATAAGGTAATTCACCGTTATATTTGCCCGGAACGGCCTCATAGCGTAACACCTCGGTCGCCCCTACTTTTGAGGTGAAAAAACTAAACAGGGTTAACTGCTTGATCAGAGTAAAATAATGGGGAAGCGGTTTATCATCACTACTATTTCGGTTGTAGGGGGTGACAGGTAAATAGTAAATTTTTTGTTTATTATTATAAGCTTTGGCATCAACATCCAATTGCGAGACAAACTCAGTTTTCTGTTGACTACTCAATAATAAATACGGCGAACCATAAACTTTATTAGCCTGTTCATTGAGGGATTGTAAACCTTGTACGAGTGAGTCTCGTTCTCGTAAGGTATAACAATCATTCGCTAAAATGAGTGCCATTAATCCCACATTGGCGTCTTTGGCACCGGGAGTGCTGGTGCGCGGTAAAATAACTTCGGCCACTTCATTAAACAAGATAACATCGTCTGACTTAAATATTGTTTTGCTTAGCGGTACTTGGCTTTTCATTTCGTAGCCAATCGCATTGCCCCCCACCATGGCAGCTCCTGTTGTTGCCATGATCATTTTTATCAGGTCGCGTCTATCCATCATAGGTTCCTCTTCTTAAGTTCTTCAACCGCATAATTCGCCGCTCTAGCAGTCAACGCCATATAGGTTAAAGAAGGGTTAACACAGGAAGCCGATGTCATGCAGGCACCATCAGTAACAAACACATTAGGCGCATCCCAGATTTGGTTATGTTTATTGAGTACCGATGTTTTGGGATCTTTACCCATTCTGGCGGTTCCCATTTCGTGAATGCCTTTACCTATTGGTGATTCGTCGTCCCAACCTCGCACATTTTTAACCCCTGCGGCCTCTAACATGTCTATTGCATCTTGTTTCATGTCTTTACGCATGCGTAACTCGTTTGCTTGTAATTCAGCATCCATCGACAAAACAGATAACCCCCATTTATCTTTAACACTTTTATCTAAGGTCACTTTGTTTTTGTGATCTGGCAGTATCTCACCAAAGCCACCCATGCCAATATTCCATGACCCGGGTTCAGCCAAAGCGTTTTTAAAGTCGGCCCCTATACCTAACTCTGCCACATTTTGCTGCCAGTTTGAGCGAGACGCTGACCCCTGATAACCAAAACCACGCACATAATCACGTTTGTCCGTACCCCAGTTACGAAATCTAGGGATATAAAATCCACAAGGACGTCTTCCAGAATAATATTTGTCCTCATAACCTTCTATGGTGCCGTGTGCACCCACAGCTAAATGATGATCCATAACGTTATGACCAAGCTCCCCTGAACTCGAACCTAAGCCATTTTCCCAAACATCAGTGGCAGAATTCATCATGATCCAAGTAGAATTCAAAGTTGAAGCGTTTAAGAAAATAATTTTACTATTAAAGACATAAGTGAGATTGGTTTCTGCATCCAAAACTTCAACACCAGTGGCTCTTTTGCTGTTTTTGTCATACAGCACTTGAGTTACTATGGAATAAGGTCTAACAGTCAAGTTGCCGGTTTTCATGGCCACGGGTAAAGTCGAGGATTGGGTGCTGAAATAACCTCCAAATGGACAGCCAAGCCAACATTTATTTCTGTATTGGCAGCCCACCCTATTTTGTTCGGGCATTGGCTGCGTGATGTTCGCGGTGCGGCTATGTATAAGGTGGCGCATGCCTTTGTAGACTTTTGCTATACGTTTTGCGACATCTTTTTCAACCAAATTTAATGGCACTGGAGGTAAAAACTGACCGTCTGGCAGCACATCTAACCCCTCTTGGGTGCCAGCTATACCTGCAAATTTTTCTACATAGTCATACCAAGGCGCTAAATCTGTGTAGCGAATTGGCCAGTCAACGGCTACCCCATCCTTTAGATTGGCAGTGAAATCTTCAGCATTCCAGCGATAGCTTTGTCGCCCCCAAAGTAAAGAACGCCCACCAAGATGATAACCTCTAAACCAATCAAAACGTTTTACTTCAGTGTAAGGGTGTTCTTTATCGTTTGCCCACATACCACTGGTCATTTCATTGAGGGTATATTCTCGAGCTAACTTAGGGTTATCCGCTTTCATTTGTTGGGTAGGCAACCCTCTATGGGGGTAATCCCAAGTCTCATGCATGGCATTAGTATAATCTTTGATGTGTTCAATGTTGCGGCCGCGCTCAAGCATTAATACTTTGAGGCCTTTTTCTGCTAACTCTTTGGCTGCCCAACCTCCGCTGATTCCAGAGCCTACAACTATTGCATCGTATTCATTCGTGGCCATATCTTTCTTTCCTACTTAATCAATTAACTGTTAACGCTACACATCACATATTTGGATGGCTTGCCGTAAAGACTGTGCTCGCCCTTCAGGCGTTTTCGGAGTGGGAATAAACTCTTGCGCTAAATAACCCTGATAACCTGTTTCTAAAATCGCTTTGACAATGGCGGGATAAAATAGCTCTTGAGTATCGTCTATCTCATTGCGGCCAGGTACACCTGCAGTATGGTAATGACCAAAATACTGGTGATATTCACCAATTGTACGAATGATATCGCCTTCACTAATTTGCATATGATAAATGTCATAGAGCAATTTAAAATTAGGTGAATCTAGTCGTTTGCATAGCTCAATCCCCCATGGCGAATTATCAGCCATATAATCTGGGTGGTCGATTTTACTGTTGAATAGCTCCAACTGAATAAAAATGCCCTTTTTTTCTGCCGCAGGTAAAATGCGCCTTAAACCTTTGACTGCATTTTCTAACCCTTCTTTGGGATCCATTCCTCTAGCGTTACCGCTAAAACACACTAAATTTTTGTATCCTGCCTGCGCCATCAGGTCAATGTGGGCAAGATAACGTTTTGTTAATTCATCATGAAACTGCGGATGGATCCAACCATCTACCAAATTTAACTCCGCGCCATTACACATAGACGAATCAATATTATGCTTTTTAAGAGTTGGCCAATCTTCTGGCCCTACTAAATCGATAGCACTGAACCCTAAGGACTTAACCAACAAACACAGTTGTTCGATGTCTAAATCACCATAAGTCCAACGACTAACAGAATGCTGAACATTGCCCTTGAGTCCATCACTACTATGATCTGTAACCATTGGCTGTGGCGCCTTTCCAGCTGCAACTTTACCTGTTATCAAGGCCGCGCTTGAGAGCACCATGCCTTGTAATACTTTACGCCGAGAATGACTCATACTTTTACCGTTTATTTAATCAATTAAATACAATTGGTTTTTAAATGTAGCCTGTAACAATGTATTGAGGTTAACAATTTTACAACACTTTATTTCCATAATGATAATTAGGTTTTATTGGTGAGTCGATTAAAAATATGCTCTGGTGTCACTGAATCCCATGTAATAAAGTATTGAAGTGGGCGGTGCAGAATAAGGTTATGACAAACTTTGTAACAATCCATCTTGCCTAGGCATTAAGGCAACCTTTTGAATTAAACGCCTTTCACATATAGTGTACTTAATCGCATACCTCACTTTGGATTTTGTCATGGGTCAAGAAACAACAAAAATTTTAGTCGTAGATGACGACATGCGTTTACGTAGCTTGCTAGAACGATACTTAGTTGAACAAGGGTACCAGGTAAGAGCGGCAGGCAACTCTGAACAAATGGATAGACTGTTAGAGCGTGAAAATTTTCATCTTATGGTACTTGATTTGATGTTACCCGGAGAAGACGGCCTAACCATTTGCCGGCGTTTGCGTCAAAAAGAAAACGAAATTCCCATAATAATGCTAACCGCCAAAGGTGATGAAGTTGACCGTATTATTGGCCTTGAAATGGGTGCAGACGACTATCTTCCGAAACCTTTTAATCCCAGAGAATTACTCGCTAGAATTAAAGCAGTGCTGCGCCGTAAAACCATTGAAGCGCCCGGAGCCCCCTCTTTTGAAGAACAAGTCATTGAATTTGGTAAGTATTCTCTTAATTTAGGTACCAGAGAAATGAACGTTGAGGGTCAAGCAATGACACTCACAAGTGGTGAATTTGCAGTGCTAAAATCACTGGTGACTCATCCTAGAGAACCCTTGTCTCGTGATAAATTAATGAATCTAGCGCGAGGACGAGATTACAGTGCCTTGGAACGCAGTATCGATGTACAGGTATCCCGTTTACGCAGAATGCTTGAAGAGGACCCTGCAAATCCCCGTTATATACAAACTGTTTGGGGCCTAGGTTATGTATTTGTGCCCGATGGTGAAAGTAATCCTGCGTAATCTTAAGTGAGATTTCTACCTAAAAGTGCCTTTGGGCAAACTGTTTTGTTAATTGGTATTTTACTGTTTATCAACCAAGTTGTGTCTTTGGTGTCTGTGACCTTTTATTTTGTTAGCCCTAATGTGCAGCAAATCAATAATTTACTTGCGACACAAATCAAACTGGCCTTTGTGGAAGACATTGATAGTCAAACCCCACAGCTAGACCCGCGATTTTACCAAACCGCGGGCATGCAGGTTTACAACTTCTCTGATGCTATTAAAAATGGCTTAGAACAAGCCACGCCTTACCAATCTTGGTCGAGGCAAATGTCAGATAGTTTAGGTGGCGAAGCAAAAGTCAGAATCACCCATGGTGAACCCTATTTATATTGGATCAATCCACCGCAAAATCCTGATATCTGGATCACTATTCCTATGGTGGGTTTGGGGCAAGGCGATGGCTCACCTCATTTGGTATACCTATTGATGATTGGCATTCTCAGTGTAGGTGGTAGTTTAATTTTTGTAAGGCGCTTAAACCGCCCATTAAAAGCCCTACAAGATGCCGCCTTGCTGGTAGGAAGAGGGCAAGTGCCAAAACCTTTAAAAGAAGAAGGCTCTACTGAATTAATAGCGGTAACCCATGCGTTTAATCAAATGTCGAAAGGCATCAAACAGCTTGAAGATGACAGAGCGCTGCTAACCGCTGGTATATCTCATGATTTACGTACGCCTCTGACGCGGATCAGACTCGCGTCGGAAATGTTACCTGAATCACAAGATTGGGTGAAAGAAGGCATAGTCCACGATATTGAAGATATGAATGAAATTATCGATCAATTTATTGATTATGTGCGCCAAGACCAACAAGAATGTATGGAAGAAAGTAATTTAAATGAGTTGATAAAAGACGCCACACAAGTCAGAAATATAGAAGAAAATCATATCATCACTTTGGACCTAGAGCCGCTGCCTAAAACACTGATTAGACGAGTGGCATTAAAAAGAGTCTTAGACAACTTAATCGAAAACGCCTTTAGGTATGGTAGCGACAACATCGAAATCACTTCACGACACAATAAAAAAGAAAAGAAGTTGTGTTTTGCTATTCGTGATTTCGGCCCGGGTATTCCAGAAGATCAAATCCAGAGTCTTTTTGAACCCTTCACCCAAGGAGACAAAGCCAGAGGAAGTTTAGGCTCAGGCCTAGGGTTAGCGATTATAAAACGTATAGTTGAAATGCACTCTGGTAAAGTTACATTGCAAAATCATCCTCAAGGAGGCTTAATTGCCACTGTAACTATTGGTTACCACCTAATGGGTTGACCCATTAATGCAAGGACTTATACGATGAGCAAACCACTTAAACTATTTGCCATTACATTGACTTGCTTAATGTTGTCGAAAATCGCTTTCGCGAAAAAAACCTATGAAAAGCAAGAACCTCCTCGAGAACTCACTGTAGAACAAGCCGAAACTGCAGCCGCGAATTATAAGAAGTATTGTGTGTTATGCCACGGAGAAAACCGCGAAGGACACAAAAATGACCACGCGCCGTCATTGCGCGCTAAAAGTTTATTTGAATCAGGCGTACCCCATTCGATATTACGTCCCATTTCTTATGGCCGAGAAGGCACAGCCATGGGAGGTTACCTTGATGAAATGGGAGGACCAATGACACTTGATGAAGTCTGGGATTTAACCTATTGGTTATTCTGGCAATCTGGCGCTGAACGCGTAAAACTCTCTGAAAATCCCGTAGAGGGGGATGTCACCAGAGGAGCTGTGGTATATCAAGAAAATTGCGCTTCTTGTCATGGTGTAAATGGCGAAGGCGTAAATGCGCCTGCCTTAGGCAATCAGTCAGCGTTAGCCCATAACAAAGATGAGTTTATTCGTTATGCCATTGAACATGGCCGCCAAGATACCCCTATGTTAGCCTTTGATGAGAAGTTATCTGCAGCTGACATAGACAATGTCACCGCTTTTATCCGCAGCCGAGCAAGTGGCTGGACGGCTGAAAAAGTCGTATTGAGTGTTTTACCTACACCCGATCAATACATACTTAATCCAGAAAATGAGGATCCAAACTTTACCTTAGACCAAGGAATGTATGTTTCTTCTAAAGATTTATACCAAGCCATTCAAGAAAAGAAAAAAATGGTATTGCTGGATACCCGAGTAGCCTCTGTATGGCAAAGAGCCCATATTAAAGGCGCCATACCTTTTCCTTATTACACTGAGCTAGAAGGGCACTTAGTAGACTTACCTAAAGATGTACAAATTGTCGGTTATTGCTCCTGTCCAAGAGCGGCGACAGAGTATGTCATTAAGCAACTAAGAGAGCTTGGCTACAACAAAACCGCAGTATTATATGAAGGGATTTTTGGTTGGATGAACTTTGGTTACCCAGTGATGCGTGCAGAAGGCATAGTTGATGAAGCAGAGCCACAACACTGATAAAAACAACACGACTTGTTAAGGCGAGTGTTTATCCGTAATTTTGGCATAAATTTACTGTTCAAAAAAGTGCTCGAAATTCTGTTGTAACTGTTCAAAGTATTGGCCCACGTGTAAGCCATCTACAAGTGCATGATGGACTTCAACTGATACTGGCATGGCTATTTCCCCTTGGGTGTTTTTATATTTCCCCATCACAATTCTGGGTACTGAATCATGTTTGTCTTGTTTTTGTGCATGGGAAAAACTGCTGAAATGTAGCCAAGGTAACACCGAACAAAAAATCTTATTGTTGGTGTTATTAGATGATACTAAAGACTTATGACCGTTTTTTATTTTCTCTAATTGCTGAGCCGCGTGCTGATAAAATACTTCAAAATGACTGCATCTACCAAATTCACAAAAACTAAAACTTTCATCACTGTTTAGCACAGTACAACTTAATTCCAACTCCTCATGGATATCGACTTGGTCTTTATTAATGCGATACCTAAAAGGTGTGATTTGATTTGCTGTGTAGCCCAGAAGAAATAAAGAACAGATAAAAAAAGAAAGCTGATTTTGTTTACAGTAATCTAGCGTTTTAGTGACATCAACCGTGGCACACACATTAAAAAAGGGCTGTTTAAACTCAGAATAAAACTCAAAGTGTTCTTTTCTATTCCAACTACTAAGGTTAATTTTTTTCATATAATTCAATGCTGTATCGGAATTGCGAAGATATTAACCTGTTTACATCTGTTATATAAATAGGTGACTTGAATATATTTAGTGATGGCAGTTTGAAGTCGTGCAGGTTTACCAAACCAATTGAGTATATCAAATCATCACAACTCGATTTCTTCCTTCTTTTTTACCTTGGTACAAAGCTTTATCTGCTAAATCCACACAGTGCTCAATAGTAGAAAGTTGTTCACCTTTAAGTGTACAAATACCTAGAGTGGCCGTTATGTCTAATTGGACGTTATTGTTTAAACTGATGTTTGCTTGTTCAATACTCAGGCGAATGTTATTTGCAATGTCATAGGCTTTTTGTGCGTCTATATCTTTTATCACCACAATAAACTCTTCCCCACCAAATCTGCCCGCCAAGTCACTTGCATTGCGTACATTCTGTTTTATCAATCGTGCAACTTGCTTTAAACATAGGTCTCCAGCCAAATGACCATAACTATCATTGATAGTTTTAAAGTGATCGAGATCTATCATCATCACAGACAAAGAACGCGCTTCATTTTTGGCTTGGTCAATCGCAGTTTGTAAAAAACTCATCACTGAGCGACGATTATTCAAACCGGTTAATAAATCCGTCTCGGCTTGCTCACTAATTTGATTACCCAAAGCGCTATAAATTCGATTAAATTCAACCCCTAATTTTGTTGCCATAAAAACCGCCAAACATAACCATACGGCGCGTGACGCTGTTTTACTGTGCGGAACATTTTCATAAGTAAAATCTGGAAAAACACCAACACTCAAGAACAGGCCAATCACCACAATGATGACCGTCAGGCCAGTCAGCCAAGTATATTTGGCATTGCTGACCAAGGCGACAAAAATGGGAATAATAGGAAATAAATAGGCAAATTGACTATTTATACCACCAGATACAAAAGTGATAGGGGCTAGCACCAGCATACCTACATTGGCTAATAACAGGGGATGCCAAGACTTAGGTTTAGTGTATTTTAAATAAACAAATACACCGCCCATTGCTATTGAATTAACTATTCCTACATAAGTAAATAAAACGTCTTGCTCAATCATCAAGGGCCTAATGATTGTTGCCAATGATGTCATGAAAAAAATTAAAAAAGCGGTTTTTAAGGTGATTACATGCCTAATTTTTTCAATAAACACTCAACTGTCCTTACTCAAATCGGTGTAAGCTTAACCTCAGACTAAACGTTATCATTAAAGTTGACTAAACAACTACCCCTGCCCAACGGGAATATTAAAAGTACCCGCATGAATACTCTCTACATCAATGGCATCAAAGCTATATTCAGTATGGCAATATTGACAATTCATTTTGATATCACCGTCTTTAGCGATAATCTCCAACAACTCCTCTTTACTTAATCCAGAAAGGGCAATTGCGCTACGTTCCTTACTGCAATTACATTTAAATACTACTTCTGTTGCTGGGTATAGCTCAATATCTTCTTGATGGTACAAACGATGCAAAATATCTTCAGCGGATAACCCAAATAACTCTTCATTTTTAATGGTATCTGTGAGAGCACTAAGATGTTCAAACGCAGTGTCGACTTTATCTGTTGCTTGACTGCTAGTAGGTAAAATTTGTAAGAACATGCCACAGGCTTTAGCTTGATTTTTTATGAGCTGAGTTCGCAAAATTACCTTAGTGGCTAGCTGTTCAGATTGTTCAAAATATCCTTCTATACATTCGGCCAAAGTAGGCCTGTCTAGCGCGACCATGCCCTGATAACGTTCTCCGTGTTCTGGAGTAATAGTGATCACCAGCACGCCTTTTTGAATCAATTCATTAAAATTTGTAGGCAGTGTTTTTAAGGCTTCATCCCAACGAGCGACTCCCCTTAATTGTTGGTTGTGGGTGCCATTGATAACAGCATAACTGAGCGCGCCTTCTCCTTGAATTTGGATGGCAATATCCCCTTCAAATTTCAACGTCGCAGTTAATAAACTAGCCGCAGCCATTAGTTCACCTAAAAGCTGCTGGATAACAGGTGGATAGGGATAAGAATCGAGAATAGCCTGAAAACTTTTTTCTAAGCGCACCATCTCCCCTCTAACGTTGCCTTGGTTGAAAAGATATCGATGAAGTTGGTCAAATGCCATGTTGTTTACCTTGCGAATTATTGTTGTTTAAATTGTATGATTTGGCGACGTTGTTTTTTATCTGGTCGATGATCAGGTCTAGGGCTATGAAAAATGCTTAGTTTACGTGCTTCTGCGTTACTTGCACGCAACGTTTCGCTGGCCTGGGTTTCCTGATACATCAATTGCGCAAGTGGCGCCCCTTGCCGTTGTTCTTTTAGCTGCATCACAACGACCTCTTTTAAATCATAACCTTGGGGAACTTTTATGCTTGCCCCCAACTCTACTATTTTGCCGGGTTTACTACGTTGCCCGTTGTATTGCACCTTGCCAGATTGCACAGCATCTCTGGCAATGGAACGAGTTTTATAGAAACGGGCAGCCCAAAGCCATTTGTCTAAGCGTACACTTTTGCTTTCATCTAGATTTTTTTGCATAGGTTAGACTCTTTAAATTTGTAATTTTTTGTAACGATCGAAGATTAAGGTTGTCGCTTTTGCCCCTACTAGTTATCATTGCCAAGTTACGCTTTAATTTTAAACATCCCACCGAGAGACAATGACAGTCGTTAATCATACCGCTAATCAATTATGGCTCCAACTAGTCAAAAACCAACAAAAAATAAATTTGTTGGTGGTGATGCTATTGGCAATTTTTTTACTTGCTTATGCAGCCGAGCTGACATGGCGATTATGGCCACAACCTGCTAGCAATAGTAGGCTAGAAAACATGCCCAATGGTCAACCTGTCATAAAACAAAGTTCTAATAACAATTTAAATTTATTAGACATCAAACGACTTAATCTTTTTGGCAATTATAATGCTGCACCTGTTGCCGTTAAAGAAGTCACAGACGCACCAGTCACAAGGCTTAGCTTGACCTTAACGGGCGTAGTTGCCAGCTCTTCAGAGGATGAAGGTGCTGCAATTATTGAAAACCGTAAGCAACAACAAACCTATGGCATTGGTGAAAAAATTGAGGGCACTAACGCTTCGTTGCAAAAAGTGTATGCTGACCGGGTCATTATCAAAAATGGCGCCACCAATGAAACTTTGATGTTGGATGGTGTGGATTACAAGAAAAATGTCGTGCAAGTGACGAGTCAAGAGCCTGTATCTAGTGGACCACAGAACAACTCTGATTCAGAACGCCGAACATTATCCGATGCAGCCATTCAAGCCAGTAGAGATTTGCAGGAACAACCGGCGAGCTTTATTGACTACATTAACGTATCGCCGCACCGCCCTAATGGAGAATTAACTGGGTATCAGGTGAGTCCTGGCAAAAAGCCTGCTCTGTTTCAGGCCGCGGGGTTAAAATCTGGTGATGTGATCACCGATATAAACGGTTTAGATTTAACCGATATGCAACAAGCATTAGAAGCGATGAACATGCTCAAAGAATTGCAATCGTTGCAAATGACTGTGCAACGCGAAGATGAACTTATTACTATTTACCTTGATCTACCCCAAGGGGAAGAGGAACCAGAAACATGATTTTTATGTCACGCAAACGCTCCAATGTATTTAAAGGATTACTCCTAGTTGTTGGCAGTGCGTTTTTTGCTGTTTCGAGCCTAGTGGCCGCAGCGGACTATTCTCCCAATTTTAAAGACACTGAAATCGGTGAATTTATTAACATAGTGGGTAAAAACCTAAAAAGGACCATTATTGTTGATCCCAATGTACGGGGCAAAATAACGGTACGTAGTTATGATCTTTTAAGCGAGGAACAGTACTACCAATTTTTCCTCAACGTTTTGCAAGTATACGGTTATTCAGCAATAGAGATGTCTAGTGGTGTGATTAAGGTCATACGTTCAAAAGACGCAAAATCATCGAATATTCCCGTAGTGGAAGGCAGCCCATTTGACGGCGATGAAATGATCACTCGCGTTATGCCCGTATATAACGTACCAGTTAGAGAGCTCGCTCCTTTACTTCGCCAGCTTAATGATACTGCAGGGGGGGGTAACGTAGTCAGCCACGATGCATCCAATGTTATGATGCTTACTGGCCGCGCCGCTGTTGTGAATCGTTTAGTTGAGATTATTGAACGTGTCGACCAAGCAGGTGACGAAGAAGTTGAAATCGTTGAGTTAAAATTTGCATCGGCTGCAGAATTAGTGCGTATTATCGACAGTATTAATAAATCTCAAGGCAAAACCAACGCTAGTGATAAATCGGCTCCAAGAGTGGTCGCCGATGATAGAACGAATAGCATCATTGTAAGTGGCGATATTAAAGCCCGTACGCGTTTAGTTAACTTGATTGAGCGTATGGATTCTGAATTAGAAAGCAGTGGTAATACCCGAGTCATCTTTCTTAATTATGCAAAGTCAGAAGATTTAGTAAAAGTACTCCAAGGCGTAAGCGCCAGCATTCAAGCTGAAGGTCAAGGCGCGTCTAAAACTCGCCAAACTACGACTCGTGACGTCAGTATAGACGCGCACCAAGATTCAAATGCATTAGTCATTACCGCTGAACCAGATATGATGCGATCACTAGAAGAAGTGATACGCAAGTTAGATGTACGCCGCGCGCAGGTGCAAGTAGAAGCCATTATTGTAGAAGTGTTTGAAGGTGATGGCACCACTCTAGGGGTACAATGGGCCAACGAAAAAGGCGGCGGAACACAGTTTACTAACGGTGTAGTAGGCATAGGTTCACTGGCGATTGGTGTAGAAGAAGCGGCAGATAGCACCACCACCACTACAGGCTTTGATGACGATGGCGACCCCTACTCCTATGACTCTACAACTGAAGGTGATTTCACCACTTTGGCAAGTCTGCTCGGTGGCGTAAATGGCTTTTTATTAGGTGGCGTCACTAACGGCTGGGGAGCCGTTTTACAAGCGGTTAGTACAGATACTAATTCTAATATCCTAGCCACACCTCACCTGACCACTATGGATAATGAAGAAGCGTTTTTCATTGTGGGTCAAGAAGTGCCTATTATTACTGGCTCAACTACGGGTTCAAGCAATTCAAACCCCTTCCAATCGGTAGATCGTCAAGAAGTGGGGATCAAATTAAAGGTAACCCCACAAATCAACGAAGGCGACGCGGTACAACTGTTAATTGAGCAGGAAGTATCGAGCGTCAGCGGTGCGACATCAGTAGACGTTATTATTAACAAACGCGAAATCAAAACCTCAGTGATTGTTGATGATGGTGGCACAATAGTATTAGGTGGTTTAATCGACGATGCGGTACAAGAAAGTGTTTCAAAAGTACCTTTGTTAGGAGATATACCAATCATAGGACACTTGTTTAAGTCGACCTCTACTAGTGTAAGTAAACGTAACTTGATGGTGTTTATTCGCCCAACTATTGTCCGCGATGGCGTGACTATGAACGAAATTAGCCAGAAGAAATACCAATATATACGGGCTGAACAACTAAAACGTCAGTCACAAGGTATTCCTTTAATGCCCTTTACTGAAGGTCCCTCTTTACCTGAATGGGATGAGACCTTAAGTCTTCCACCTTCATATGAAGAATACCTTCTTAACAAAGACAAAGCAGAGGATAAAGACTAGTTATGTCATCCGCCAACCTAAGCGCAGCGGATGCTGAAGAGCAGGCCTTGCTGGAATCGGGCGCAGATCTGGACACGCCGATCGACGAGCCCGAGCATAAACAATTAGCATTTAGCTTTGCGAAACGTCATCAAGTATTACTTGATACTGGTGAAAAACCTGCCATTTTGTTTCACACTCAAAATACTAAGTTTCCTGTATTTGCTGAAGTGAGACGCTTCTTAGGTGCAGAATTTCGCTTGAAGGAAATCGAACTCGATAAGTTTGAGTCCATACTTACCAGTGCTTTCCAAAGAGATTCATCCGCAGCTAAGCAATTAATGGAAGACATCGGTAACGAAAGTGATTTGTTTAGTCTTGCTGAAGAATTGCCCGATACTGAAGACTTGTTAGAAAGCGAAGATGATGCGCCTATTATTAAACTCATCAACGCCATGCTTGGCGAAGCGATCAAAGAAGGCGCCTCAGATATTCATATTGAAACTTTCGAAACACAACTGTTAGTGCGCTTTAGAGTAGATGGGGTTTTGCGAGAAATTTTGCGTCCTAATCGTAAAATGGCCTCGATGTTAGTATCCCGAATCAAAGTTATGTCGAAAATGGACATTGCAGAAAAACGTGTGCCACAGGATGGTCGTATCACCTTGCGTATTGCTGGTCGCGCGGTGGACGTCCGAGTTTCCACTATGCCGTCTAGTCATGGCGAGCGTGTGGTATTACGTTTACTCGATAAAAACAATGTTCGCCTCAACTTACAAGACTTAGGTATGACTAAGGTCAATCGCGATTTCTTTTCTGACCTAGTACGTAAACCACACGGTATTATCCTAGTTACAGGCCCTACTGGGTCAGGAAAATCTACCACTTTGTATGCGGGTTTAAGTGAAATAAATTCCAAAGACCGGAATATTTTAACGGTTGAAGATCCCATAGAATTTGACTTGCAAGGCATTGGTCAAACTCAGGTAAACGCCAAGGTTGATATGACCTTTGCCCGAGGCTTAAGAGCAATATTGCGTCAAGATCCTGATGTGGTCATGGTGGGTGAAATTCGAGACCTAGAGACAGCACAAATTAGTGTACAAGCAAGTTTAACGGGCCACTTAGTGATGTCGACTTTGCACACTAACACCGCTGCTGGTGCTATAACCCGTTTAGAAGATATGGGTATCGAACCTTTCTTATTGTCCTCTAGCTTATTGGCGGTATTGTCACAACGTTTGGTGCGTACTTTATGCCCAGATTGTAAAACGCCCCATATACCCAGCGAACAAGAATGTCAGATTCTAGGCATAAAATCAGCTGATGCTTCTGGTCACGCTATCCATTCACCTAAAGGTTGCGCCGCTTGTAACCAAACTGGCTATAGAGGCAGAACGGGTATTCACGAATTGTTAGTGGTAGACGAAGGTATACGCGAGCTGGTGCATACTGGGCATGGTGAACAAGCCATTGAAAAATATATTCGTAAAAATACCCCCAGTATTCGTGATGATGGTTGTGCCAAAGTATTATTGGGCATTACTTCACTAGAAGAAGTGCTGCGAGTCACAAGGGAAGATTAAATGGCTGCTTTTGCATATCAAGCCATGGACAAAGGTGGCAAAAATAAGAATGGTGTTTTAGAGGGCGATAACCCTAGGCAAATACGTCAACAATTGCGTGAAAAAGGGTTAATCCCCATGCAAGTTGAACAGGTAGCTGATAAAGAGCGTAAGTCTCAAACAAGCTTTACGTTATTTAAAAACAACATATCTGCAGCAGACTTGTCACTATTAACTCGCCAATTATCTACATTGGTGGAAGCGTCTTTACCTATTGAAGAGGCTTTGCTGGCGGTCGCCGAACAATGTGAAAAACCACGTCAAAAGAATATGATGAGGGCGGTCCGCAGTAAAGTGGTAGAGGGTCACACCTTAGCTGACGCTATGGCAGAATTTCCCCATGTGTTTGATGATTTATTTCGAGCTATGGTGGCAGCAGGTGAAAAATCAGGGCACCTTGATACAGTGCTTAACCGTTTAGCCGATTACACTGAAAAGCGCCAACAAACTAAAAGCCAAATCACCCAAGCTATGGTTTATCCAAGCATTATGATGTTTTTTGCCTTTGCCATAGTCATATTGCTATTAACAGTAGTAGTACCCAAAATTGTTGGTCAATTTCAAAATATGGGGCAAGCACTGCCTACCATTACGCAAATATTGATTGATGTAAGTGACTTTTTACGAACTTATGGCTTAGCCCTAGGCGTTGTATTAATGACACTTATAGTAATAATCAATAGCATGCTTCAAAAGCCAGTAATGAAAAAACGCTATCATAAATTTATTCTGGGTTTACCTCTTATTGGAAACTTATCCAAAGGTTTAAATACTGCGAGATTTGCTCGTACTCTGAGTATTTTGACCTCCAGTGCAGTACCGTTATTAGAAAGCATGCGTATTGCGAGTGAAGTGCTTGAGAACTTACATATAAGGGATGCGGTCAACACCGCGGCGGGTTTCGTAAAAGAAGGTTCAAGCTTGAGAGCCTCCTTAGATCAAACCAAGATGTTTCCACCTATGATGATGCATATGATTGCATCGGGTGAACGTAGCGGTGAATTACAACAAATGTTGTCACGGGCAGCAGATAATCAAGACAGACAATTTGAATCTTTGGTGGGTGTGTCACTCAAAATATTCGAACCTATACTCATTGTGACTATGGCAAGCGTAGTATTATTTATTGTACTGGCAATCCTACAACCTATTTTAGCTTTAAACTCTATGGTGAACATCTAATGAAACAACTCGACTCTGTAAACAGAAACAAACGTAAAAACGCCGGTTTTACCCTTATTGAGGTAATGGTGGTATTGCTTATTATTGGCATAATGGCGGGTATGATCGCACCACAAATATTGGGCAACCAAGAGGAAGCGCAACTTAAATCCGCAGCAATTGATATCCAAAGTTTAGAAAATGCCTTAACTCAATATAAATTGAGCAATAACGTATTCCCGACTACGGAACAAGGTTTAGAAGCATTAGTAAGCGAACCGACGGTCGACCCTATTCCTCGCAACTATAGAAAAAATGGGTATATCACGCGTCTTCCTAATGATCCGTGGAATAATCCTTACCAATTAATTAGCCCTGGGGAACTTGGTCAGATTGATATTTTTTCTAATGGCCCAGATGGCGAACCAGGCACCGAAGACGATATTGGTAACTGGAATATCAACGACTACTTAAACTAATTCAATTAATTGCCAATTAAGATGACCATTCGTCGTTCTCCCATAGCAAAACAGTTTGGTTTTAGCCTGATTGAAGTCATGGTGGTGTTGTTTATCATGGGTATGGCAACAGGTGCTGTGATGCTCAGTTATTCCGGCGAAAGTGGTCAAGATTTACTCAAAAAGCAAAGCCAACGTTTGCAAGTAGTCTTTAACATGGCGTCGGATTACGCGGTACTCAACCAAAAACAATTGGGTTTAAGGGTCGAAAGTAAAGACAACATTTATTATTTTATGTACCTCGATGAAGAACAAGAATGGCAAAAACTTGAGCTTGATGAAACCTTCAGTGACCATCAATTGCCAGAAATGTTTAGTTTGGATTTGTCTTTAACAGACTTACCATGGGAAACCGAAGACAGTCTTTTTAGTAGCGACGCATTTGATGAAGGGCTGTCAGTATCTGAGGATGGAGTAGAAATAGGTGATGAAGAAGAAAAGAAGCTAGACCCTCCGCAAGTTTTTATTTTTTCCAGTGGTGAAATTACGCCATTTTCTGTTACTTTAGCTTACGAACCAGCCTTCAGTAACGACCTACCTAGTTACTTCCGCGTTAATGGCCAAGATAACACCCCTTTAACACTAGAAGGGCCCCTAGATGCGCCCTAACACTCACCTTGATTTAAGTAAAAAACAAAGTGCTGGGATGACCTTGCTTGAAGTACTAGTTGCCTTGTTTATTTTTGCCCTAACAGGCACGGCAATTATGAAGGCTGCAAGTGATCATTTAATTGGTGTAGGACAAATTGAAGATATCACATTCGCTACTTGGGTGGCCAATAATCGTCTCAACCAACTGCAAATAGATACCACATGGCCAATCAAAAACAATAAAAAGGGCGAGCAAGAAATGGCTGGCCGCAAATGGTATTGGCAACAGCGAATAAGTAAAACCAGTGACGATGAGATGGTACAAGTAGAAGTCTCTGTTGGCTTAGACGAACAATACCAAGGCACGGTAACCTCAGTTAGCACTTTTATTGCTAAGCAAATTTGAATATGAGCCTCCCTTCCAAACAACCAAACTATGGTTTTACCTTAATAGAGATTCTGGTGGCCATGGCAATTTTCACTATCATTGGATTAGCGAGTACAGGTGTACTCACATCAGTCATTAATAGTGACCAACTTTCATCAGAACGCTTTGAAAAATTGGAAGAGTTACAAAGGGCAATGCTTACCATGGAGCGCGATATATTGCAGATTGTGCCTCGTACAGTCCGTGTTAATAACGAGTCCGTTAGTGCCGTTCTCTCTGGGGGTGAAGACATATTAGACAGTGATACAGATGGTCTTAGTTTTGTACGAGTTGGCTGGTATAACCCACAAATGTTACTACCTCGCAGTACCTTACAAGCAGTAGGTTATCGAGTACAAGAAAAACAACTGCAGCGCCTATACGGTAATTATGTCGACAATGTAATTGGTTACGAACCTAAAATTAAAATCCTACTTTCAGACATAGAGGACTTTAGAGTTTCTTTCTTAACGGATATAAAACAGTTAGAAGAGCCCGAAAAATGGCAAGAGACCTATGCTAATAGTGCCCTTCCATTAGCTATTTCCATCACTATTGTGAGTAAAACTTTTGGTGAAATTCGTCGCGAATTTATGTTGGCAAACGGCGCATGAATCAGTTTAAAAGCCAACAAAGGGGCGTAGCCCTTATCATAGTGTTATTGATAGTGGCAATCGTAAGTGTGCTTGCTACAGAAATGGGTAGCCGTTTGCAGTTGCAAATAAAACGCGCATCTAACATTAAAGAAAACACTCAAGCCTATTGGTATGCAATGGGGGCAGAGCAGTATGCGCGTAAATCCATCAAACAACTGATAAAATTAGATGGCGAGGTGATACACCTTGAACAACAATGGAACCAAGAATTTGCCTACCCTATTGAAGGGGGAGGCATTCAAGCACAATTAATGGATATGCAAAGCTGCTTTAATCTGAATGCTTTACGAGAACCCCAGGCAGACGCTAATAACGCGACATCGGGCACGACAGCTACCACCTTGTTACCGGAACGTATGTTAGCTTTTGAACGTTTATTGCAGAATGTAGATCCCGCAATACCAAGTTATAATATTGATATGCTACGTGACTCTTTAGTTGATTGGTTAGATCAAAATGAGAGTCCCACTGGGTTCGGTGTTGAAGACAGTGAGTATGAAAGTCTGCAATTCCCGTATGTTGCAGCCAATAACTATATGGTACATAAGTCAGAATTACGCTTAATTAATGGAGTGGAAGTCTCGTGGCTCCGCGAGTTACTTAAACTGGTTTGTGTATTACCAAATGACAGTTTATTTTTAATTAATGTCAACACCGTGAGTGAAGAAAATGCAGCTATCATTTCTGCCGCTACTGGGCTTCCCTTAACCGACGCACAATCTTTACTTGCCAATCGTGGTTCCGAGGGTTATCAAACCACGGCTTCTTTTTTAGAAGACCCCAGCATTCAAGCATTGGAGCCAAAGCTTAGTGAAGAACAGAAATTATGGTTTGATGTAAAAACATCACATTTTATATTACACACTAAAACAAAGTACAATGACGCAACTTTTGCGATGCAAACCTTATTTAAGGTCGACTCTAATAACAATGTAAATGCCATCAGGCGTGATTTTAGTGGATTTTGATGGGCTGGTTTTCAATGAGAAAACATTTTTTAATCCATAACAAGCAACAGGGTATATAAACCTTATGGAACAGTTAGTAGTGCGTTTAGGCGCCGATCCAGATGAAGCAATTCATTGGATAGTATGGTCTAACCAAGAAGACGAAATTATTGCCTCTGGAGTATTACCAGATGCAACACAGTTAACCACCTTAGCAGATAGGGCTGGTAGTAGGCCAATTTGTGCCTTAGTACCTACCAGCGATATTTTGCTTAAATGGGTTGAATTACCTGCAAAAGCAGGGCGTAAAGCAATTGCTGCTATTCCTTACATGTTAGAAGAAGAAATAAGTGGCGATATTTCACAGCAATTTTTTGCCATTGGCCCCAAAAATGGTAATAAACAAGCTGTTGCCATTGTTAACAAAGAAAAGTTACAAAGCTGGCTAAACATTATCGAAGCAGCAGGATTATCCTGTGACCAACTTATACCTGACGTATTGGCTTTACCATTAGCAGATAAAAACGCCTGGTCTATATTAGAATTAGGTGAACAACTCTTAGTTCGCAAGGACGATTGGGCCGGTTTACAAGGAGAGAGAGACTGGCTAATCCAAGCCATTAATCATCTTGCTCGACAATACGCAAATGAGAACGAACAAGCACTTTTAGTGAATGATTATTCTGGCGCCGACTTAACCAATGTGGAGAATCTAGAGGTGACAGTCATGCCACTAGAAATGCCAATGAAAGTCTTAGCAAAAGGCGCTGGATCCACTAAATTCAACTTGTTGCAAGGTGAGTACAAAGTTAGCAAAAAAGTTGGAGGCGATTGGAAAAAATGGCGTTTAGCTGCAGTGTTGGCAGTGATTGCACTGTTTACTAGTTTAATTGATAAAAATATAGAGCAGAGTCGACTAGACACACAATTGACCCGTTTAAAGGCGCAGGTGAGTAGCGAATACAAACGCGCATTTCCTAATGCGGGAGCGTATCGGGATCTTAAAAGCACTATGGAGCGCCAAATGAGAGCGCTAGAGCAAGGTGGCGGAGGCGGTGTCTCAATATTAATTATGCTAAGCCAACTCAAGCCAGCCTTTGAAGAATCTAACATTAAACCGCAAACTTTGCGCTTTGATAGTAGTCGAGCAGAGTTGCGTATCCAAGCAGTAGCCAGTAATTTTGGCGCATTAGATAAATTTAAACGTCAGGCAGAAGCTCAGGGATTTACCGTGGAGCAAGGCTCTATTAACCAAAAAGATAATCAGGTAATCGGCACCATGTCGATTAGGAGTTAATATGGACAAGCTCAAAAAAATGTACTTACAACTCAATGGTCGTGAACAACGATTAGTGCTGATTTCTGCAATTCTGGTAGTGGTGGCCATATTTTATTGGGGTATTTGGTCGCCACTCAATACGTCACTAGAGCGAGGAAAGGTCGCAGTCAAGCATCAAACAGAATTACTTGATTGGGTGCAAAAAAATGCGAACAGAGCAATTCAACTTCGCAGTAGTGCAGGCAAAAATGCATCTTTTTCAGGATCCTTGCCACAAGCGGTTAACCAATCTGCCACTCGTATGAATATTGCTATTTCACGGATGCAACCTCAGGGTGAGGAATTACAGGTATGGATAGATCAGGCCCCATTTAATGACTTGTTGAGTTGGCTAGAGTCACTTGAAAAAACCGGTATAAGTATATTAGACATTGACATCGCAGAATCAGATTTACCGGGGCAAGTTAAAATTCGTCGTTTAAAATTAGGGAAATCATGAAGTCAGTATTGAAATGGGGCGGTTTAAGCCTTGTAGTGTATTTTGTATTTTTAATCGTTAAATTACCTGCAGTTCATGTTTTAACACAAATTCAGCTACCCAAAGGGGTCAGTGTTAGTGGCATCAGTGGCACAATTTGGAATGGCCACGCAAGAAGAGTACAAGTAAATGGATTACCAATCTCCAATGTTGGCTGGAATGTCTCCTTTTTGCCACTATTACTTGGAGAAGTACAAGCTGATATTAAAGCTGGCGATTTACGTGACATAGATCAAATCTCTGCAAATGGATATGTGAGTACCAATGGAAAACACGTCGAAGTTAAGAATTTATTAGCTTACTTACCAACCAACTTGGTGATCAGTTTATTACCTTTGCCAATTCCTGTTCAAGCTGATGGACGTTTTAAAGTGCAACTTGATGACGTTGATTATGAAACCGGCTGCCAACAATTCACAGGAAAAGGTCAATGGCTCAACGCGAACTTTACTGGTACCTCTGGGGTAATAGACTTAGGGACTTTTGATGCCAATTTAAGTTGTGAGAATGGCAGTATTGTAGTTGATGTCAAACAACCTAACAGTTTTGGGTTAACCGCAAAAGCCACTATTCCAGCAGATATGAAATTTAAGATTTCAGGGCGTTTCAAACCCGATGCTAACTTACCAACAGAAGTGCATCAGGCCGCACAGTTTTTTGGTAAGCCTGATGCAGATGGGTATTATCCCATTAAGTTTTAAAAGGATTTAGCAGCTTAACTAACCTTAGTCGCCACTCAACCCAATATAGGGCTGGCCTCAATATCAGCCAATAGATAGCGATAATCCTGTATTGAAGGGAAGTCAGATATGTCTCTCACTGGTTGTTTGCTATCTGGGTTGCTAACCGCTAACAAATGTTTAATACCAAAGTCTTGAGCGGCTTTTAGGATCCCTAAACTGTCATCAACAAATAATGTGTGTTTAGGGTTAAATCCGAGTCTAGTATGCAATTTTTGCCATAATTCTTGAGACTCCTTTGTGACTGCAAATTCGTGGGTCGAAATTAATTGGTCAATATGTTGATCTAGCTGAGTATGTTCAACTTTCAGTGATAAGCTGTTTGGATGGGCATTAGTCACTAATATTACTTCTCGCCCCGATGCTTTTAATGCATCTATAAAAGGCAAACTGTCATCTCGCATACTGATGAGATGCTCTATTTCTCGCTTGGCTTCGACAATATCAATATCTAGTTTTTCGGCCCAATAATCTAAACAATACCAACTCAGCGTTCCCATCACCTGTTGGTACTCTAAAGTCATTTTATCTTTAGCTGCCTGCAGTGGAATGCCAAGCTTTACCGCTAACTTTTTAGGCAAATGTTCTAACCAAAAGTGATTGTCATAGTGCAAATCAAGTAAGGTGCCATCCATATCGAGCAACACAGTGTGAATATCTTTCCAAGCAAGCTTTGACAAGTGGCATGTCCTCTATTTAACAGGTATATTTAAAACTCTCGGGGCTATTGACCTTTCATATATCGATGACATATGAAAGGTCAACAGCCCCTTTAATTCATCGATTTAAAGCTTATTTGACTTCGAACACTCAAAATCGGCTGCTATATTAACGTGAAAAATTCATGAGCAACACAGACAATAAAAAATCACTGCCACAAATTCACTCTCGCAATGTGGTAGCCAATAGTGGACTATTTAAAATAGAACAAGTCGATTTAGAGTTTTCCAACGGCGAAACCCGCATTTTTGAACGTATGTGTGGTAGTGGCAGAGGTGCCGTAATGGTGGTGCCTTTTATTAATGACCATGAATTTTTATTGGTTAGAGAATATGCCGCAGGCACTCATAGTTACGAATTAGGCTTCCCAAAAGGCTTAATTGACCCAGGCGAGTCGCCAGAAGTCGCCGCCAATAGAGAGTTAAAAGAAGAAGTAGGCTTTGGTGCAGAAATGTTACACCTGCTTCAAAGTGTTAATATGGCCCCAGCATTTTTTGACGCAAAAATGACGATTTATATTGCCGAAAATTTGTACCCTGAAGTTTTACCCGGCGATGAGCCTGAACCTTTAGAAGTGGTTAAGTGGTCGATAAATAATATTGACACTTTGTTAGCCAAAGAAGATTTTATAGAAGCAAGGTGTATTGCTGCATTGTTACTTGCTGAGAAATGGAAGGGGGCGCGCTAATGCCGACAGAAAACGCACAACAACTTTTAGAGATAGCTAAAAAAACAGCTGTTAAAGCAGGAAAAGTGGTATTAGAAATATACGACAGCGGTGATTTTACCAGTTTTCAAAAAGAAGACGACTCACCAGTCACCACGGCTGATTACAAAGCTAACGAAGTCATTATGGAAATGTTACAAGAGGCCACCCCTAACATTCCAATCATGTCTGAAGAAACCGAATTGGGTGCATTAGAACTACGCAAAACGTGGACTAGGTATTGGCTAATTGATCCTATTGATGGCACCCAAGAGTTTATCGCCCGTAGTGGTGATTTTGCCGTTAACATCGCACTAATTGAAAACAATGTACCTGTTATGGGAGTGATTTACTGGCCCACAGGTGAAACTTTATATTCCGCATTAAAAGGTCATGGCGCATTTAAAGAATGCCCGGTAGAAAGCAAACAAATTTTTGTACGTAACTTAAAAGCGCCTAATGATGACCCAGTAATAATTGCAATCAGTCGCAGACAAGCTCGCGAAAAAGTGATGTCGAGCCTAAGTGAAGATCGTGTTTATCAAACCCTACCTGCGGGCAGTTGTTCCCTTAAAGCCTGTTTTATTGCAGAAGGAAAAGCAGATGTGTTTCTACGGTTTGGCGTCACTGGTGAATGGGATACCGGTGCATCTCAATGTATAGTGGTCGAAGCGGGGGGTAAAATATTAGCACATGATTTTGCACCTTTAAGCTACAACCTTCGTGAAAGTGTTATTAACCCAGACTTTTTCATTATGGGCGATCAGAATGTTGATTGGCAAAGCATAGTCAAATGTGAATTTGGTAATGACAATCAACTTGTTTAACAACATCATTTATATCTAACTGAGTTAATTATGAAATCTTTATGTACAAGCACTATTTCAGTCGTTTTATTTTTGTTTTGTTTTTCTGCCAACGCCAATTGGATGTTGATTGATAATGAATCGAGCTTAAGTTTTGTATCGACTAAAAATCAACATGTGAGTGAAATTCATCATTTCAGAAAACTGCAAGGAGAATTTAGTGCTGAAGGGAAATTACACATTAAAATTGATTTAGGGAGCATAGATTCTGGCATTGAAATTCGCGATACACGTATGCGTGAAAAACTCTTTGTAGTGAATAAATATCCTACTGCTAATTTGAGCGCCCAGTTACCTGAAAGTGTACTCACACTCGAAAAAGGCAACTCGATATTAGTTACACTTCCAGCGGAATTAAGCGTTATGGGTATCAAAAAAACCATTAATGTTACAGCGCAAGTTACCCGTAAAGCTGACAATGGCATAGTGGCCACCAGCACTCAGCCAATATTAATATTGGCTACGGATTATGGTTTAAGCTCAGGGATAGAAATCTTGCAAAAATTGGCAGGGTTAAGTGGCATTGGGCTAACTGTGCCAGTTAATTTTAATTTAGTTTTTGTGGCTCAGTAAACCATTTTGTTAAGGCTGTAACTAAGTCTCCGATAATTCATATTCCCCAAGCTGTTGCTTGGGGATGATATTCACTGTTTCATGTAATTCAGAATAAACTAAAAGCACTTCCCCTAAGGTTAACTGTACCAACACTTGTTGCACTTTGTCCTCCAATGACACATCAGCTTCACCATATTCGGTACCTTCACGTAGTACAAAACCTTCAATAATATTCAATAACGTATCTTTGCTTAAGTCTGAAATTGGGATAATCATAATGGGTTACCAGAAGATAAGGGAGTAGCCCTGTCAGCAATAAAGGGCTTAAAGAAAGTATTGGCCCTTTGCTGCATCCAAATTTTAGGTCGCCATGGTGTACCTTGCATAAAACCTACGTGGCCACCGTTTTCACTTACTTCAAGACACACACTTGGCGATAACGTCTCTATATCAGGCACAATACTTTGATGCATAAAAGGATCATCTTTCGCATGTACTACTAAGGTAGGCGTACCAATACCCTTAAGAAAATTCAGCGAACTACATTTTTGGTAATAATCGTCTGCACTTACAAACCCATGCAGTGGTGCAGTGATATGCTCATCAAAATCTCGAAAATTCTTAAACTGCTTAATCTGTGACTCTGTCACTTTGAGTAACTTGCCATAGTCGATACTTCGCATCTTAATTAGGAGATTATTCACCATGCTTTTTAATAAATATGCCTGATAAACTTTTGAGAACCCCTGATTGATACTATTTGAACAAATAGCTAAATCGAATGGTGTAGATACCGCCATTGCTGCTTTTACAATGGTTTGTTTGGGTTGTTCACTTAATAATTTAAGTAACATATTCGCCCCTAAGGAAAAACCCATGGCTGCTTTAGGTGTTTCCGGAAATTTCTGCTCAAGCCAGTTCAAAAAATACCACGCATCTGCTGTTTCGCCAGAGTGATAAGCCCTAGGGGTCACATTTTGCTCACCGCCACAGCCACGGAAATGCATAAGCACCACTGCATAACCTTGCTTGACAAAATTCGCCATCATATCGTTAGTGTAGTGGGAGCGAATTGATCCCTCCAAACCATGAAATAGGGCAATTAAACCTGTCGATTTTTGAACATCCCCCGCCCAAATTAAATTAACAAAGTCACCATCAGGCAAAGCTAACTTTTCTTTACGATAGTCAAGCTTGGCGCGTTTTTGTATAAAGCGCGGGAAGATAGTTTGTACATGTCTATTTTTAGCCCACCATGGTGGTACAAAATCACTTTCGACAATTTCACCATAACGGACATTTTGGTTAGTTTGGGACTCAGGAAACATTAACAACTAAAGGGTGGTTTATTATTAGGATAGGGTACCTCAATTGCACTAAAACTTAAAAATCTGTTTTTCTTAAATACAATTTTAACCACAGAGGAAGGTAGAAATGGACAGAGCAATGATAATTTTGCTCTGCCACTTTTGAATTAACTTAGGTGATTAAGGGCAATTCCCTAAGCTCCAGATTATATTATCTGTAGAGTATAGGGTATTGAGCCCGTAGGTTGAGCCTGACATGGCCTCATCAGACCCTTGTGCAAAATAGTTTGGCGCATAAGGGCTGCCTGAACTGTAGGCCCTGCCGGCGGTTTTATGGTAGTAGTTATAGGTGCTGTGTTCGACACATGTTTCGCCCCCTGAACCACCACTTCCGCCGCCTGAACCACCACCTGAACCACTGCAAGCTTGTACTGGTCCGGCACAAGAGGCATCGTTATCCTGCCATAAACACTGACTTGTTCCTGAACTCACTTCGAATAATTTAAAGGCAGCGGTGCTGTATTCCAAATAACAATTGGCGTAGTTGGTATAATTGAGTCGCCCCGCATTAATATGTTGCGACAAGGTAGCAGTCTGTCCTGCGTCAATAGTAAAAGTAATGTTATCTGTACTGGTCTGGGCCGCTTGATCACTAGCTGTTACGGTTGCTGTGTTATTGCCACCGGATAAGCTACATTGAGTGGCAGAATAGCTGGTTTGTGTAATAACCGCAGCAACATTACCGTTGTCAAAGGCAACACTAACAGATGCTAAGTCATCATTGGTATCGACTACATTGCCGCTAACGGTTGCACATTGGCCTGAAACACTCACAAGTATATTGCTGAGCACTGGCGCTGCTGGAGGCGGAGGAGGCCCTACACGAATAGAGCTGTTGTTGGGTACAGAATCTTTTCCTTCATTGTCGGTAGCCAGCAAACTCACTTGGTAAAGGTCATCGGCAAGTGCGGTACTGGTGATCACAAAGTTGCCCACTGAATCTACAGAACTTGTGCCACTGTTTAAACTACCATTTACCCCCGCAAAACTTGCGCTAACCTGTTCCACAGTGCCTTCAGCGTCCTGCGCATTACCACTTACCACAATTTGACTGCCAGAAAGGCTTAACTGAATATTACTCAACACAGGGCCAGCGTTACGGTCAACCCGCTGATTGTTAGTTGCAAAGTACTGTCCCAGATATTCGGCATAATTGATGCTGCTGCCACTTATATAAGAGCCACTGGCGCCCTGACCACCCGACCAAGCATGATCAACACCATTGAACCACAATTTGGATACGCGACCGTCTTGCCATAAAGTTTCATCACCCGTTCGCCCCGCGCCTTCGCTAATAGTATTACTACCAGGTAACACACTCACATTGTATAAATCAGCCATACCCTCGGCATTCTGTGTGTTGTAACACAGGTTCACCGTAGAATCCTGATCCCCTTGGGCTATAGACGCAATTTGACTGGAAAAATGGCTGGAATAAGAACCAGCATATTGCTGACAACGAGCTTGTACATCTGCTGATTCGCAGGGACCAAGCGCCCCATTTGAACTGGTTCCTATGCTGGGACCTGCGCTAATCCCCATGCCCGCGAAAATATCAGGAGCCAAACACGCTGTGGTGTTGGCGAAGGCTGCACCTGAAGATAAACCTGCGATATACACCTGATCAGGGTCTATTCCACGGCTACTATCGCCCGTCAGCGTAGTAGCCAGAGAAATAAGATTTTTGTAATCGCCGTTAGTGCGAGACTTGGTTCCTTGCCAATATGACCAGCAACTATAACCGGCTTTGTTCATAGCGTCTGGTACAGCGATCACCATTCCGTGACTTTCCGCCGCTGACTCGAGATTGGCTGTTAAGTATGCATCAACTGACTGCACACAACCGTGCAACACAATCATTAATGCCTTACCTTGCCCAATAGAAGAAGTGCTATCAGGAGTATAAATATTGACTTTAGTAAAACCACCTAACGACTGATTATTTTGCCAACTACCCGCAAATAAGTGATTAGAAAGAAGTAGTGCGCCTATAACGGGCAGGTATAGTAAAACCTTACTAAGGCCGTGTTTAGTTATCATAATATGCTCCAAAATATTTTTATTATTAAGTCATGGATTATTAACCAGGGCACAACTTCAGAAAATGTACTCTATGTACGTCAGGTCAATTATTTACTGCAGCAAAGACTATAGGCGCTTAAAGTTTAAACAGATGTAGGTATTTAGTACTACATCTCAAAAACACTTATGAATTGCTAGGGTATATTTGATAAAAGTGTGTGATGACCACTCTTTGATTTATTTCTAGATAAAAGACAGTTCGAACGATTATTTACCCTAGTCGTATTGGGTGGTTTGGTAGGTGTTTAATAAAAGGTAAAAGTTACTCACAGCCTTATTGCCTGGTATGTTTTAGCATCACTTTTAAGTATCAGGTTTACTATTTAATATTCGAAGTAAAAGTCCAAATTGAATTTAGAATAAACACTACGTTTTTAACTGTGCAAGAACCTTCAATGCTCGGCGTGCGCCGCTCTGCGCAGTGAAAATCTTTAGCTATTATCTAAATGATATCCACAGGTGCACCCAAATCGCACTTTTTGCATACCAGTTTATGACCGAGCATAGATTGTCGGCCATCTGCTGTGGTAACCCACGGGCGGCTAATCCAAGGTGGATTATGTCTGACGTGTTGAAAATGACCGCAGGTTAGTTCAGCTACCCAGTCATTTTCTTCGTCTTTGTGGTAACCAGCAATGGGGCTATACATTTATTTAAAAAAATTCATTTTAAGCTGTGTGAGCGTTTAAAACGTCTGACTTTGATTCTTACATTTTTCATGGGGGAAGAGGTATTAAATTGGATCATACGACCTAACGTCCACTTGTCATACCAAGGTTTTCCATACAACTGTTGATCATCAAGCTTGTCAATTAAGGTTAAAATATTTGAGGTGACTTCTATCCATATCGAAAGTAAGTCAGTGAAATTAATTTCGCGATGCTGGTATTGAAAATGTTGTGCTAATAGCCCTAACTGATTCCACTTAAAACCTGTTTCGGGAAAGTCTACAGGTCTATTTTTTGACGCTTCTTCATGCCATTTAAGCACCAACTCTCCCCAACCAATAAGATATGCCAAGGTGTCGCATATGCTGATGCAGGTGTTTTTTACATTGCCCTCTATTTCACAGATACGAGAATACTCTTCTGGAATACTCAGGTAATCCTTCTCAAGTTTACAAAATGAGTCCCGTATCGCTGCTATTAACTGCGGCTTATTTAGCGCAATAGAAGTCATATTTAGTCCTGGGAATGACTCTTACTCGGCTAACATATTATCAAATTCTTGCTGTTTAATTTCTAACGTTTCCTGAGCTTCTAACCAATACATTTCTGCTTTTTCTAGACTAGATTTATTATCGGCTTGCTCTACTAGTACTTGTTTGAGTAGAGCTTTATTTTCGGCGTTATATAACTCGCTATCACCAAGCTGCTGTTCAAGGGCGGCTAGTTTTTGTTGCGCATCAGCCATGGTTTTTTCGTGTTTCTCAATGGATTTTCGAATAGGTTTAGTTGCTTGTCTAAACTCTGCTTCTAAGCGTTTAGTGTTTTTACGATCAGGTTTATTACTAGTTTTCTCACTTTCTGTGGTAGTGCCTTTATCTCCTTTGAGGATCCAGTCTTTGTAGTCGTCTAAATCACCATCAAAGGTTTGTACTTGCTTGGAATCCACTAAGTAGAAATCATCACATACAGAAGTTAACAAAAACCTGTCATGGGAAACCAATACCATAGCGCCTTCAAAACCTTGTAACGCAATATTCAGTGCATGACGCATATCTAAGTCTAAATGGTTAGTGGGTTCATCTAGTAATAGCAAATTAGGCTTTTGATAAACGGTTAAGGCTAACACCAAACGAGCTTTTTCACCCCCAGACATAGGTGCTACCTTGCTTAGAGCAGTATCACCTCGAAAGCCAAAGCCACCTAAATAATCTCTTAGGCTTTGCTCGGTGGCTTTTTTGTCTAATCTTTGCATATGCGCTATGGCTGAATCATCGCCACGTAAAAACTCCAATTGATGCTGTGCAAAATAGCCAATTCGTAACCCGGCGGAGGTTTCATACAACCCCTCCATGGGAGACTTTTCACCGGCTAACAATTTGATTAAAGTAGATTTACCCGCACCATTTTTTCCTAATAAACCGATGCGACTTCCCGGCACTAGGTTCAAATGCAGTTTTTCTAAGATAATAGTATCTCCATACCCTACTTTGACCTGCTCCATTTTAATAAGTGGATTAGGTAATTTAGGAGGACTGAAGAATTGGAAACTAAACTCGGAAGCAGCCATTACAGGTAGTAAAGTTTCCATTTTAGCCAATTGTTTTACGCGACTTTGTGCCTGCTTAGCTTTACTGGCTTTGGCACCAAATCGATTGATAAAAGATTCGAGGTGGGCTATTTGATCTTGTTGTTTTGCATATTGTAAACTTTGTAAGCGTAAACGTTCGGCACGTTGTTTTTCGTAAGCATCGTAGTTACCCGTATAACTGACCAGTTGCTGCTGCTCAACACTAATAATTTCATTCACTGTACTGTCCAAAAATGACTTATCGTGAGAAATCAGCAGTAACGTCCCCGTGTAGCGTTGCAGCCATTTTTCTAACCAAATAACCGCATCTAAATCGAGATGGTTTGTGGGTTCATCTAACAATAATAAATCAGAATGGCATAGTAACGCTTGGGCTAAATTTAAACGCATTCGCCAACCACCTGAAAAAGCGGAAACAGGGTTTTTCATCACATCATTGGCAAAACCCAACCCCGCTAAAATTGTCGCTGCGCGGGCATCAATATCATAGGCACCTACATGTTCTAACAAACCATGTAAATGAGCAATTTGTTCACCATTGTGGGCTTGTTCAGCTTCAACCAGTTGAGTTTGAAGCTTTCTATATTGTTTATCACCGTCTATCACATAATCTAGGGCAGAGCGTTCGACAGCAGGCGTTTCTTGCGCAACGGATACAATTTGCCAATTTTTTGGGATATTAAAATCCCCTTGCTCGGTATGCAACTCCCCCTTTATTAACGCAAACAAAGAGGACTTACCACAGCCATTGGCACCTATTAATCCCGCTTTATGACCAGGATAAACGGTGGCATTGGCATCTTGCAGCAATACTTTAGTGCCGCGCATTAAAGAAACATCTGAAAATTGGATCATGTAAACCTGTTATAAACTTTTTAGTTAATGACTCGTATAGTCTTATATTAATGGTACTTAAACGAATACGAGGTAACACTCAAATTTGAATGGGGGTATCATACCAAGATGAACAACCGAAAAAATCTCTTAAACCATGGTTAATAAAATTAAAAAACGTTTTGTCGCTGGAGCGACCTGCCCAAAATGCCGCGCGCTCGACACTATCATGTTGTATTTCGAAAATAATGTAGAAAAATTACAGTGTGTAAAATGCAATTATTCAGAATCTCAAGCAGACAAAAAAGTGGCAAAAGCCACACGGGTCAGTGAGAGCGTAATTGGGGTGTTTAAGCCAGAATAGTCGTTGGGACTGCTAATAGTGTGGCGGAGGCATTTCCTCTTTTTCAGAGGCCATATTACTTGGCTCGATGGCGCTGATTTTTGAGACCATTTGTTTGAGTTGAAATTGCAAATCATCGATTTGTTTTTGCTGTAAAATCAGAGCTTGGTTTAGGCTTTCGATGGTGTCTTCTTGAAACGCCATTTTCATTTGTAATTGTTCGATATCTGTTTGTACTGTATTCATTCGTTTTCTATCTTCCACTTTTCTAGTAGGCCACTGCTACTTTCTGAAATTATTTCACTTTCATTCATAAAACCAACTGAATGCACAACCGCCGATGCGGGTTTACTACCTTCACGGGCGGAGACTCGCCATTCATCTAGCTCCTTACCTGTGTTCACATCCCAGCGATTTATCCTTCTTGCTGGTGAACCTGTTAGTAAGTACTTGCCGTCATCAGAAAACACAGCTACCGTAAATATTCGTTGTCTTGCCATATATTGTAAATTACTGACTTCGTTACCTGTAACCAAATCCCAAACCCTAGCATCACGCTTACTGTCAGCGGTAAACGCATAGCGACCTTGATCATCTAGTGACACTTTAGTGACTCTACTGGTGTGCTCAAACTTGTGAATAACTTGTCCGGTTCGCGTATCCCATAAATAGGCCAAATAATCGTTGCCACCTGTTAACGCATAAAAACCATTGGGTGAAATATCCACACTGTTAATTTTCTCTTGATGGCCTAAAAACTCTAAACGTCTTCCTGTTGAAGGCTCAAAAAACATTGCCTTGCCACTGCCTCGCCCGACCAAAATTCCTCGACCTTGGTTTGAAACAGCAATATCTCGAATGCTGGACTCATCAATACGCCAAAATCCTTCGGGCTCTCCAACATTTAAATTCCATAGAGCAAATGCTTCTCTATCCGATGTCACCACATATGAATTATCAAATGCAATATGAATATTTGTCACGGAATTATTGCCATCATCCTGATGTTGCCATACGAATCGCTGTTCATTAGTAGTCAAATCCCAGACCGTAATACCATTGTCGATAGTGGATACAACAGCAATAGTATTGTCTGCCGAAATTTGAGACGCATGAGATCCCCCTTCAGCATGGCGAAATGAACTGACAGGGACATTACTTGAACCACCACAAGCAATAAGTATTAAGGCGCAAAGCAATATTCCAAAGTAATGAGTGTTAAGTCGTAAGTTCAATGGGTTTCCCTTTGGTCATATGGCATTTAGTATATGCGTTTGCATAGCAATCACATACCGCTAGTTGGAGAATTATAATGAAAATGGCCTCAATCACTTTTTTGATTGTTTCAATATTAATATTATGTGCATGTCAGCCGCCTGATGATCCAATGAAAGTTGAGATGGTAGCCCTTGAAACAGACCTACAAAAGCAGTCTTATGCTATGGGCGCTAGCATGGGTCAAATTATAGAAAATAAAATATCAAATCATAAGGCAATAGGCATTGAATACGAAGAATCTTTGTTGGTTAAAGGATTTATTGCGGCTTTACAAAATCAATCACAACTAAATAAAGAGCAAATTCTTTCTATCACCCAAGAAGCAGAAACCCTTGTGCGAGAAAAGCAAATCGAACTAAAAACTCAGAAGGGCAATGAAAATAAAGCGAAGGGCATGGCATTTTTAGCCAATAACGCTAAACGGACTGACATTATTGTTCTCGATTCTGGTTTGCAATATGAAGTAATTAAAAATGCTGAAGGTCAAAAACCTAAGGCCACGGATACAGTAACAGTCAACTACCTAGGTACACTGCTAGATGGAACTGAATTTGATTCTTCTTATACACGGAACAAACCGGCCACTTTTCCGTTAAACCGTGTAATTAAAGGCTGGACTGAAGGCTTACAATTAATGAGTGTGGGCGCAAAATATAAGTTTTATGTGCCTTCACACTTAGCTTATGGTGCCCGTTCGACTGGCAAAATCACAAGCCATTCAACTTTAATATTTGAAGTGGAATTACTCGAAGTCATTACATCAGATAAACCTGCAACGAAATAATCTAAGTTAGCAAGATTTACATTGCTCAATAAAAAGCCGGACACGTTACCGTGGCCGGCTCTACTTTATCATATTGATAATCAGCTAATCTCCGTGCTGAACCTTATTCCCTTACTTTGTTGCCCTTCAAAAGGGCTGTTTATCCCGATTTAACCGGGTAATTTAAAGCGTAAATAGTTGTCTTTCGACTAAATATGTTTTCAACTTATATGTTTGGATGTCGTTGTTTACCTCAAATCAAGTGTTGCCATGTTCAAAGGTAGTATGACTTGCTCTCTAATTTTCAGTTGATTCAATAAAGAGCGTAAAAAAGGGCAACTCATTTTTACGCTAGGTTCATCAAAGTGTTTATTCTGTAAGGGTTTCCGGTAGTTTTTGATTAAAACTTACTACACTTTGATTGATTCTAAGCATAGTCGATAACCGAGTTTTAACACAGCAAATATTGGCAATTTATTGTAATAAATTGCACTAACAAATTTGTTTTTATTACCTCTTAGTGTTGCAACTTTTTGATCATCGTCTACTGCTTTAAAAAGACCAATCTGGCGAGGGTTGTGCAGCAAAACAGCCCATTTGCACATAGTTCAAATTCAGCTAGAAGCAACTCATTTCTGTCATCGAAATATGCTGTAAATACCTATTAAAGCTAAGTTTTAATCCAATTATAAATAGACCCTTTGGTAAAAGCCCTGGAAAATCTATACTAGCCACAATCGAACGATACTTTGAGCTAAATACAAGATTGAAAACAAAGCTAATAACACCTGAAGGTTATAAAAAGCTCTACGATGAACATGACCATCTGTGGATGAAAAAACGTCCCGAAATCACAAAGATTGTTAGTTGGGCAGCGAGCCTCGGAGATAGATCTGAAAATGCTGATTATCAATACAATAAACGGTTATTACGCCAAATAGACAGGCGAGTTAGGTTTTTAAGGAAACTTCTCCCAGAACTACAGGTTGTGCACCACTCTCCAGCACAAGATGGCAAAGTGTTCTTTGGCGCTTGGGTAGAGATTGAAAATAACGAGGGTCAAGTCAAACGTTTTCGAATTGTTGGTCCAGAAGAAATTTATGGTGAGGATAGGAGTTTCATATCTATTGATTCCCCTATGGCAAGGGCGCTAATCAAAAAATCTGTAGATGACGTCTGCACAGTTAAAACCCCCAGCGGCACCAAAGAATGGTTTATAAATTCAATTAAGTACACAGATGCCTTTGAGAAAGAATGACGTTATTGCCACTTTTATTGATCTAGTGCTGGTAATTTCACTCTTGCACCCCTATATAAAGGCTTAAATGAAAATGAATGACATACAGGGTCTTCGATGATGATAGTGGAAAAGATTGCGCTAGAATTACAAGTACAAGCGCAACAGGTACAAGCTGCAGTAAAATTACTAGATGAAGGGTCTACAGTACCTTTTATTGCTCGCTATAGAAAGGAAGCAACTAATGGTCTTGACGACATAGCCCTAAGAAAATTAGAGCAACGCTTAACCTATTTACGCGATTTAGAAGACCGACGCCTAGTCATTATTAAATCAATTGAAGAACAAGAAAAAATGTCTCCTCAATTGAAGGCGAGCTTACTCAAAGCAGACAATAAAACTGAGTTGGAAGATATATATCTTCCATTCAAACCTAAACGCCGCACTAAAGGTCAAATTGCCATTGAGATGGGATTAGAACCTTTGGCTAATGCATTGTTTGACGATCCTCAGCTTACTCCTGAATCTGAAGCCCAAGCATACGTGAAAGCAAATGGTGATGTGCCAGACACTAAATCAGCCTTAGACGGTGCAAAGTACATTTTAATGGAGCGATTTGCAGAAGACGCACTATTGCTGCAAAAAATTCGTCAGTATTTAAACAAACATGCCCACATTAAAAGCCAAGTAATTGCTGGCAAAGAAATAGAGGGCAGTAAATACAAGGATTATTTTTCACATTCAGAACTGTTGAAAAAAGTACCTTCACATAGATCTTTGGCCATGTTTAGAGGCAGAAACGAAAAATTTCTGCAAGTCAGTCTAGATGCAGATCCTGAGAAAGATGAAGGAGATAAAAGTTCGTATTGCGAGCAAATTATCGCTGAACACTTCAATATTAAATTTGCCAACAGACCCGCAGACGCTTGGTTGGCATCAGTGGTGCAATGGACCTGGCGTGTCAAAACTCTTTTGCATATGGAAAACGAATTATTTGGCGCAGTGCGTGAACAAGCGGAACAGGACGCAATTAATGTGTTCGCCAAAAACCTAAATGATTTGTTAATGGCAGCACCTGCCGGTCCTAAGGTCACTATGGGATTAGATCCGGGTTTGCGGACAGGTGTGAAACTAGCGATTGTAGATGCAACTGGCAAGGTTTTAGCCACCTCTACTATCTTTCCTCATGTGCCACAGAATCTGTGGGACAAATCGTTACGCACCCTAGCAACCTTATGCAAGCAACACAAAGTACAACTTATCAGTATTGGTAATGGTACGGGATCAAGAGAAACAGATAAACTTGTAGCCGAAATGATTAAAGCCAATCCTGACTTAGCTGTGAGTAAAATTATAGTCAGTGAAGCAGGAGCCTCAGTTTATTCGGCATCAGAATTGGCTTCAAACGAATTGCCCGATATGGATGTTTCCCTTCGTGGTGCGGTGTCTATTGCTAGGCGATTACAAGATCCATTAGCTGAATTAGTGAAAATTGAACCTAAAGCCATAGGCGTAGGACAATATCAACATGATGTTAGCCAAAGTAACTTAGGAAAATCCCTCGGTACAGTGATTGAAGACTGCGTAAATGCTGTTGGCGTTGACATCAACACGGCATCAGGCGCTTTGCTAAGCCACGTTTCAGGTTTAAATCGTACCTTAGCGAATAATATTGTCAGTTACCGGGATCAACATGGGGCGTTTAAATTTCGAAAAACCCTACTTGAAGTCGAACGACTTGGACCGAAAGCCTATGAACAGGCGGCAGGTTTTTTGCGAATTATGGGAGGAGCGGATCCACTTGATGCATCTGCTGTGCATCCAGAAGCCTACCCTGTCGTTAATTCTATCGTCGCACATGCTGGTATTGCGATGAACGATATAGTCGGTAATACCGAAGTCCTGAAAAAACTTAAACCTGAAGAATTTGTTACCGATTCGTTTGGCCTACCCACTATCACAGACATTATTAGTGAACTTGACAAACCTGGTCGCGATCCTCGCCCTGAATTTAAAACGGCTAATTTTAAAGATGACGTGCAGTCCTTAAAAGACCTAAAAGTCGGCATGATTTTGGAAGGGGTAGTGAGTAACGTTGCCAACTTTGGCGCTTTTGTCGATGTAGGTGTGCATCAAGATGGTCTTGTACATATAAGTGCTATGACAGACAAATTTATTTCTGACCCCAGAGACATAGTCAAAACGGGAGATATTGTCAAAGTAAAAGTGATGGAAGTGGATGTCGAGAGAAAACGGGTGTCTTTTACTATGCGAATGGGCGATACACCTAACCAAACCGCTAAAACATCATCTCAAAAACATACGTCAGATAAAAAGTCGCACACTCGCGGGGCTAAAAATAATCAACAGCAAACTCAACCTAAACAATCAAATCAAATGATGGGTAATGCATTTGCCGATGCTTTTGCCAAAGCAAAAAAATAACTGTTTTCAGTAATTCTTAAACAATCAAGCCCTCAGTTGAGGGCTTGATTGTTTTACGTAAACTAATTTTAAGCAGACTGTTGAAGCCCCTCAGCCCGAGGACTTGTCACTTGATTATAAAAGCTCTCAATCACTGACACTCTGCGAGTAATGTCTAAGTCTCTATTTTTGAGAAATTCATTTACAACTTCCAAATCAAAGTCAGACTCGTCGCTGGGTTTCTGTTCGGCTTCTAACTGACCGATGTCCAGTGAACGAGTCGGAATTCCCACATCAATTTCATCAACAATGTCTTCAAGTGAGGGTACTTCTCCAATAACAGTATTTTGTTTTGTTTCGCCATTTTGAACTTCAGGTATCGCTTGATTATAAGCCTCTTGAGCTTCTTTGGCTCTTTCAGTTGCAATTTCAGTACGCGCTTCAAGAGCCATTTTAGAGGCTTCAGTTGCTACTCGTAAATCTTGCGCACTAGGCTCTGCAGGAGCCAAGGCTGCGGCTCTCACCTGTTGTGCCTTGCGAATAGTTTCCTCTGGGGTTGATGCTTTTGAGATATCGATTGAAACTTCTCCCTCTACCGCATATCTCTTGCCATCAGGTCCTCTTTCATATTCGTATTGGGGTGGATGAGCATATTGTCCACCCAGTGACGCGTGGGCTTGTTCATGGGCCCTGACTTCTGCATCTCGCTGTTTTAGCTCCGTCAGTTGCTGTTGCTGCGCTAGTTGTTGCTGCTTATCTTCGGCATTTTCTTTACCTGCACTGGCATCTTGCCCATTGTCTTGTGTTGCATCATTTTGAGTATCGAGTTGCTGTCCCGCTTGAGGAACGGGTTTTTCATAGGTTAGAGGTTGTGGAGATTTACCAGGTGTTTTAACCTTATCAGCTTCAGAACCCACAGCAGTTTCAGCAGCAGACTTTTCATTGGCGGCAATTTGTGGCACGGCCTCACGTTGAGTATTATCCCTGCGCACAGATTCAGTATTAACGGTGCCAACATTAAATACTGTAGGAGTGGGTACGGGAGGTAGAATATTCATTACTTAGTAACCCTAACTAGGCCAGAATATCCAATATTGTGCCGATAGTACCGTTTGCAGTATCGACTACTTTTGCCGAAGCTTGGGCATTATTTAGATTGACGGACAACCCGACTAAGTTTGAGGTAATCCCTTCACTCCCTTGAGGAAGCGTTTGTTTAATTGCATTGAGCTGGTTTAAGGTCGCATTTGCCAAAAACTCTTGAGGGTCACTAGAGGGCGTTACAAAAGCGGATAAACTAGCTAAGTTTGACGCATTTTGTGTGATGCCGTCAGATGCTCTTTGAATACCTATAGTGCCGCTAACGATGGCAGAATTCACGTTATTACTAATGTTCATTTTTGTACCTCTACAACCAAACCTCTCATGCTCAATTATTAACCATTTTTGGTTTTTTTCAAAGCTTTACCTCACCTTAGTGATTAAACAATCACTTTTGCTAGTTGTTTTGCAAAATCCTCAGTGTTTGAAATAAAAGGAGCATGAGCTGCATCAGGGATAACATCTATGGTTACTTTAGGGTTGAGTTGCTGAAGCATGGGGGTGACTTCCACTGGCACTAGGGTATCTAAACGACCTAAAAATATCTGACAGGGAATGACTAATGTTGTGAATTGTTCGCGAAGATCAACGCTTTGTAACATATCTAAACCTTCAGCTAATGCCATAGAGGAGGGTAAAGGATAATTTTGCAGCGATTGTTTGATAGTTTTTGCATCTTGCCTAGCATTTACACTTCCCATGGCTTGCACTGCCAAAAAGCGTACTAAGGTTTTAGTAAAATCTTGTTGGAGCTGCTGCCTAAAGAAATCCAGTACTTTAGAATCGATGCCCGGCCATGGGGCATGCTTAGAAAATTTAGGACTAGAACAAATCAAAACCAGTTGTTTAAGCTTTTCTGGCTGAGAGTGAGCTATTTGCTGGGCAACTAAGCCACCTAAAGACCAACCAATGAGAATGCAGTTTACTGGAAGATGAGCTGCTACCATAGTTGCGATAGTTTGCAGGTTATACGGAATGGGTAATTGTAGATGATTTACCCCATATCCAGGTAAATCAATAGTGGTAATACAAAACTGCTCTTTTAGCATATCTATCAAGGGCTGCCAAACTCCACTATTCACACCCCATCCATGTAAAAAAACCAAATTTTTACCACAGCCCTGTGTTGATATTTTTAAACTCTCTGACATTTCTTCTACACTAAACCTCGGGAATACTGATTTTACATTGAGCACAGGGACGATAACCAAAATGAAAATCACTCTAGTTCAAAATTGTTTAGTGTGTAAACAATCTAGCGACACTTCAATATGCCAGTTCTGCTTTGATGATCTTACCCTATTTGATATGGACCGATACCAACATAATTTGATGTTATCGCCAAAGGTGAACTTAGGATTGTCAAAAGTAGATTTCCCCCAAGTATTGGCTCTCGCTGATTATCAATGGCCATTATCGAAATTACTGACGGCTTTGAAATTTTCAAAACAAATTCCAAATGCTCAAGGCCTGGCGACACTTTTTGTTAAACACTGCTTAAATTCTATCCCAGCTTTGCCGCAACTGATTATTCCCATGCCACTATATAAAAATCGATATTTATATAGAAAGTTTAATCAAAGCATAGAATTAGCTAAACAAATTTGTAGGCAAACTCAATTAGATATGGACACTTCTATCATTAGCAGAAACAAATCTACCTCGCCTCAAACCAACTTATCGGCCGCCCAAAGACGCAGAAATATGCAAAATGCCTTTGCAGTCAGTGACGCCGCGCAACTGCGTTTGAAACGCTATAAACATATCGTTTTATTTGACGATGTCATCACCACTGGCAGCACTATGAACTGTGCTTACCGCACTTTACTTAAGCATAATCCTCATTTAAAAATTGATGTTTGGAGCATTTGTCTTACCCTTGCGCATTAATAAACCCAGCCATAAAGATGGCATTGCTCATTAGCCGGCTAGTGCCATACCAAACGCCTCTAAAATTAACATTTGTGGCAAAACCAATGACTTTTCCTTTGCCAAAATTATGCGACACAATTGCAGCGCTTCTAGCAATATGATTCTGTAACTCTTCAGCACTGTAGCCACCCATTAGTGGCGATTTAACATAGTGAGCTACAGTCACAAATGGTTTGTCAGGATGGCGCATCACCAATGCACTATTGCGAAACATAGGTAAGCTTTTTGACTTAAAACCAAAGGCCAGTGGATGACTTATATCCAACTCTGTCTCAAATACGGCGCCTGCGATTCTCTGTTTCGCTTTTAACGCATCCTGGTCTTTATAAGCCAATCCAGTTGTATCAAATGCCAACTTGATTTCATTGGTACTTTTAAAGCTAGTCTTAAGCCAATTTTGATCAGAAAACCAATTTGCAGCTGATTTTTGACCAATGAGAACGCCACCGGAATTCAACCAAGCTTCCATTTTCCTGACGGTTTTATCTGGTACTTCTTTATAAGTTCCTTCGACCCAAATCATATGGGTATAACTTTCCAAGGGAAGCTTTCCCAATTCCGCTAGGTCGGTGATTGAAACAGGCATATCTACATGCTGATCAAGATAATGCCATACTTCCCCAATTTCATATTGAGATGTACCTCGTCCCCCCACTAACAAAACTTTAGGTAGCGTAACGTTGAGCATTTTTCGGCTACCTAAATCAATACCTTGGCGGGTTAACCCAGATGTCACTGAATGAATCGCAATATCTAGCCCTGCATTCTCTGCTGCAATTATGTTTAGCAAATTTTCAGGTTGTGCAAGTGCAAGGGGGACAATTACCGCTCCCGCCGAAAAACTCATACCACCTTGAGCCGTTTGTGCAAAAAACGCATCTCCGGCAATTTTCACATTAACTTTATTGGCCAATAATCGCTGCAACAGTTTGGGTGCTTGATAATTTTCCCAAGAAAACGCATAAGCATAGGCACCAGACACTAATTCAGGGGTAACAGTTGCGGGCTTTTTGGCTGATTGAGTATCTAGCTTTGGTTGCCGCTCAACGGCTTGATATTGGATATTGAAGGCGAGTGGTAAATTCCAATTCGACACATCATAAAAAGTATTGTCATCAAATGACTTACGGAGTGAAAATAAAGACTTTATCAGTCGATACTGAGGTTGATCTAGGGGCACAAACATACTATTAATTGTATCAAATACTTGCCCATCTACCTTTACGTCCTTACTCAAAGGATAATATTGAATCTGATGAGCTGACAAAATTTCTAACATCTTTGAAAACCGAGCCTGGTCAAATTTCTCATTTAGAATATAGCCGGCAATTTCATCATCTTTGATTAACGCCTTAGTTTGCTTAGCAAATTCTAGTTGGTAGGCTAGAATGGCTGGTTTATTAGCTAAAGCACCAGCAAAAGTCGAAAGCGAAGTGGTGACTTGATTCTGTATGGTATCAGTAAACGCCAAGGCGCCATGAGCAGTGTCTTGCAAATGCCCTCTACTGCTGGCTTGTTCAAACAAAATACCAATACTTCCGTGGGCATCAGGATAGGTTGAGCCTTTGCCATAATAAAAATCATCATAACTCTCTTGAGTAAAATATAGCTGTTGAGTTTTGTCTAAGGCAGCGGCATGAAAATCCCCCAGAGCAGTAGTCAAGTCAACATTCTTTAATGGTGTCCATGGATTTTTCCTAGAAGGAATTCCCGGCTGGAAAAAATAGGTGCTGTTGCTGCCCATTTCGTGAAAGTCTGTTAATACGTGTGGTCGCCACTGTTGGAATTGTTTAATCCGCGCCCGAGACTCTGGATGAGTTAACAGCAACCAATCTCGATTTAAGTCAAACCAATAATGATTAGTCCGTCCTGAAGGCCAAGCCTGCTGATGTTCTCTGTTATTAGGATCAGAAACTAAATTGTTACTTTTATGCATATTAGCCCACTGAGCAAACCGCGAAAGCCCATCTGGATTGACACTTGGGTCAAGTAAAACAACATTGTCATTAAGTAGCAGATCTATTAATTCACTCTCACCAGCAGCAAGATAATAAGCAATCAAAAGTGCCGCATTCGAGCCTGAAGGTTCGTCACCATGCACGCTATAACCCATCCAAATAATGAGGGGATCATCTTTGTCGATGGACTGACCTAAATTTTGAATATGTTTGGCTTGGATTTTAGCTAAATTTTTCTGATTTTCAGGGGAGCTAAACGCCAACAAGTAAAGTGGGCGATTTTCGTGAGTACGTCCAGTTTCAACTAAACTGACTCGGTCTGATTGTGAAGCTAAGACTTGCATGTAATTAACTATTTGGTCATGACGCACATGCCACTCACCCACAGTAGCGCCTAATGCTTGCGTAGGAGTAGTAATCCCAGCTTTATATTCAGTGTCAATTGGCAAATATGCGGTATCAACAACGGCTGCAACTTGAACACTATTAAACAACAAACCAAATACAAAAACCCGAAACATCCAATCCATAACAACAGCCCTTACAGTCAACACTTGCAAAAATGGTCGCACGTTTTAGATACAATTAACATAAGGAAAAACCATTACTTGAGTGTTTTAGTCAAGTAATTTTGTTATTATGCAGCTATACACATATTAGAGGTAGATTGCCCATGATTAATATTTCAGAAACAGCGCAAGCACATTTCTGTAAGCTGCTCGCAAACCAAGAACCAGACACCAATATTCGAGTGTTTGTAGTTAGCCCTGGTACGCCTAGTGCTGAGTGTGGCGTATCTTATTGTCCACCAGATGCCGTAGAAGAATCAGATACTGTATTGGAATTTAATGGTTTTGATGCTGTTGTCGATTTGGAAAGTGCACCTTTCTTAGAAGAAGCTGAAATTGATTTTGTCACTGATCAAATGGGCTCTCAACTTACCCTTAAAGCGCCAAATGCTAAAGCACGTAAAGTTGATAGCGATGCCCCCTTAGCTGAACGAGTCAGTTATATGATTGAAGCCGAAATCAACCCACAACTTGCCAGCCATGGCGGTAAAGTAACCTTAGTAGAGATCACCGCAGAAAAAGAAGCCGTATTACTATTCGGTGGAGGCTGTAACGGTTGTGCTCAAGTCGATGTCACTTTAAAAGACGGCATCGAAAAACAAATGTTAGAACAATTTTCTGGTGAATTAACAGCCGTTAAAGACGCAACTGAACATCAAGCTGGTGAGCACTCTTACTACTAGATATACCTCTACCTCTGAAAGGAAACTAGCATTAACTGGTTACAGCGTTTAGGTGAAGATCCAAATAAAAGCTGGGCTTTTTTTAAACGCGGCTTAGGCATTTTTTGCTTAGGCGCTGGCATGATATTAATAGGCACTAAAATAGTGCCTATTATTCAAATTCCCGGATTAGTACTCTTGGCTGTGGGAAGCTATTATTCTATTAAAGGTTATTTAGGTATTTTGGCACACCGCATGACCGCAAGCTTTAAACCACCACCTTCTGAGTTCGACAAAGATAAATAAAGTAACCTCCTAAACTGATTCCTCTAGTCAGTAAAAAAAGTAACATTGCTAACCATAGACCTTGATTTTCATCATCTAAAAACACCCAAAAAGTGGGAAAATAAACAACTAACCCACACAACAACATACTATTTCGCATGGCTTTTGCCCGTGTTAACCCCACAAAAACACCATCAAAGAAGAAGCACCAATGAGCAATGATGGGCAAACAATACACATACATTAAATAATCTTTCATGGCTATTTGCAGGTTGGGCTGGTCAGTTAAAATCGAAATAATTTCACTGCCCAAAGCCACAAAAACCAGTGAATAAAGTACAGCCACAAAACTGGACCATAACAACCCATGTAAAGTAACGTAAATAATACCCTTGGCATTTTTTTTACCTTTTTGTTCACCTACTAAAGCTTCAGCGGCATAAGCGACACCATCAAGACCGAGAGCAATTAGGGTAAAAAATTGCATTAAAATGGCATTAATTGCCGCGGCAGTTGAACCAAAGCCCACCCCCTTAAAAATAAGAAAGGCAATACAAGCCTGTAAGACAAGATTACGAAAAAATGTATCACCGTTAAGAGATAATAAAGGTCGAAGGTACACAAGTGAGAACCATTTTTTTTGTATTAATGGTTTACCAATAATCTTTAGTGCAGCCGTCAAGCTCACTATGGCAATAAAATACTCGGCCACCACGCTGGCAAGGGCCACACCAAATACGTCTAGTCCTAAGCCAAAAACAAACCAAAGGTTCAAGGCTAAATTCAATAGATTTGCTAAGACTTGTATAAGCAACACCTGTTTGGCTTTCTGCTGACCAATTAGCCAACCAATTAGGACCAAATTCAATATTGCAGCTGGCGCCCCCCAAATACGGGTCGAGAAATACTCTGATATAACGGCTTCAATAACAGGACTTGCATCAGCAAAGAACAACCCCAAGGTTAAAATACCATCTTTAAGTAGCAACAAAAAGCAACCCAACACAACACTAATTAGCATACCTTGAAACAAACTTTGGTTTAGCTGATTGGGATCTGCACTGCCTTTTGCTTGTGCGCTTAGTCCCGTGCTCGTCATTCTCAAAAAACCACATAACCAGTACAGTTGCGTGATAATCAAAGACGCGACCGACGCACCAGCAAGAAAATGCGCCCCCTGCATGTGTCCCAACACTGCGGTGTCAACTAATCCCATCAAAGGCGTCGTGACATTACTTAAAATCATTGGTATCGCAATAACAATAATCTTTTGATGCAGACTAATCTGAAAGAAGTTTGATAAAGTAGTATTGTTTTTCATTTAGTAATCATTAGGAAATGCATGAGGAAATATTGGAGTATTATTGTTGCGACTTTAACATGTGCGCTGCTTAGCATAAATACTTGGGCGACAGACAATGCAGTCATACTGTTATATCACCATGTCAGTAAAACCACCCCAAGGTTAACATCAGTTTCACCTGAGACTTTTCGCCAACATATGCAATATTTGGCTGATAATCATAGTGTATTACCTCTCAAACAAGTTATTGAAGCCTTACAAAACAATCATCCATTACCAGATAAAACAGTTGTTATCACCTTTGATGATGGTTATGACAATATTTATGATAATGCACATCCTATCCTTAAGGAGTTTGCATTTCCGTATACCATTTTTGTGAACCCACCTCTTATAGGTGAAGTAAATTATCAACTCAATTGGCAACAAGTAAAACGTATGGCCAAGGAAAATGTGAGTTTTGCCAATCATGGCAAACAACACTCTCATATGCTCACTAAAGAGGCCGGGGAATCTCAGCAAGAATGGCTTGATCGCACTATGCAGGATATTGATGATGCCGAAAAAATATTGCAGCAACACCTTGGCTACAGTCTAAAATATTTTGCTTATCCATATGGAGAATTTGACGATCAATTAAAAAGGCGACTCAGGGCACAAGGTTACGTAGGATTTGCTCAGCACAGTGGCGCTATTGCTTCATACAGTGATTTTGCTGCATTGCCACGATATCCCGCCGCTGGGGTATACAGTAATATTCAAACTTTAGAAGTAAAATTGAATAGTTTAGCCATGCCAGTGTCAGACGTTTACATGAAAGACCCTAAGGTTATGCCACCTTTTCACAATCAGGTGGTAACTTTTAATGTTAAAACTGATGACCTTTCCCCACAACAAATCAACTGCTTTCAGAATGGTCAGGTGCTAGACAAATCATTGAGTAAAAATACCATTTCAATAAAAATAAATTCTATCACGCAACCGGGCAGGCATAGGGTCAACTGTACCGCTCCTAGTATGCAGAAAAAAGGGAGGTATTATTGGTATTCACAGCCTTTTTTCATGGCCACAGCTGAGGGTAATTGGTTAGATTAGCAGTTTGCTTAGATGAAAATAGGAGCCAATGCCTAAGGTTTGCATGCTTGGGCTTACCGCCGATTCGCCTTTTTTTATAAACCCATGGCCTAAATAAAAATTGACTGCTTGCGTATTGATACTTTCCACATCAAGACATAACTCAGACTTGCCAAAGTTTAGCGCTTGCTGCTGCATGTACTCTAATAATGCCGTTCCAACACCTTTTCTTTGATGTTGTTCAGACACACCAAAATGACCAATACACCATTCATGCTCTTTAGGTTTGGGGATACAATCTTGTAAAGCTTGGCTCGACTGCAGTACGGATAAGGTATGAGCAATGCCGTAAAATTTCGTTAGCGCGGCCAAAGTAGTCTGGTGAAAAGACTTGGGTAATTCAGTGTGCCATGCGCTCAAACAGCCAACAACTAACTTGTCGACCTCGGCAACCCAGTGATTGTTATAGCCGTATTGACCATCAGCGTTTAATAAACAGCTTTGTAAAAAATTTGCCGCTGACAACTCATGGTTAATATCAAATATTGCGCTAATAGCAATAGGGGCAGAAGAAAAAACTAAGGCCCCTAAAGCTTTGGCATCTCCTTGATGAGCTTGCCTAATCTTCATGGCATCACTGTTTATTGGGCAACAATTGCCGGCATATCTGCGAGTATTTTTTGCCCTTCGCTAATGGGTAACTTTCCCACAACAAAGTCGGGCTTAAAACGCCCCACAACTTGAGCCTTTGGATTGACTACCACCACAGAGGAGCTGTGATCTACCAAATAGTTTGGGTTATCGGTACTTTCAGACATGGAATACATCATCCCCATAGCTCGCACCAAAGGGAATAACTGCGCATGCTCTCCACTAACGGCAATAAAGTCAGTGTGGAAAAAATTGATATATTCGTTTAAACGTTCTGGCGTATCACGTTTAGGATCCACGGACACTAAAATGACTTGAATTGGAAAGTCTGCGGGTATGTTTTGTAATTCCGGATAGATACCTTTTAATTCTGCCAAGGTAGTCGGGCAAATATCTGGGCAATAGGTATAACCAACAAACACTAGACTCCAGTGCCCTTGTAAATTTTTTGCAGTGAATACCTGGTCATTATGATCTACTAACTGAAAATCTGGTAACACTCTAGCAGCGGGATACAGACTCACATATTGGGTTTCTTTATCGCTTCCTGGGGGAGCGATAAAGATGGCCACCACTATGCCTATAATTAGAGCAATGAACGCAATTAGACCTGCTTGAAATTTACTCATATTGTGAACCGCAAATAATGATCAACTAAGAGCACCACAAACAGCACCATGAGATGAATAATTGAAAACTTAAATGTTTGCATTGCCGTTTTATCGGTGGCAATAAATTTTAACTTCCATGCGTAATATAAAAACCCTGCATTTAACAAAGTAGAACCAATAAGGTATATCAAACCAGTCATGCCAATTAAATAAGGCAGCAAACACACAACGCAAAGTAAAACCGTGTACAACAGAATGGAGGTTTTAGTAAAATCGATACCGTGGGTCACTGGTAGCATAGGTATTTGTGCTTTGGCATAGTCTTTTTCACGATGAATAGCCAAGGCCCAAAAATGTGGTGGCGTCCAGATAAAGACAATAAGCACTAACAACAAAGCGTGAGCGTGAACCTCCCCGGTAACCGATGTCCAACCCAATAATGGCGGGATCGCGCCTGCTAGGCCACCAATGACAATATTTTGCGGCGTAGCACGTTTTAAATACATGGTATAAACCACAGCATACCCAAGCAAACCTGCAAGCGTTAACAAAGCTGTTAAACGATTAACCCATAATTCGAGAATGATATAACCAACCACAGTTAAAAATGCAGCAAAAATGAGTGCTTTTTGTGGACTCACTTTACCTTTGGCTACCGGGCGATTAAAGGTACGCGCCATCTTGCCGTCTATTTTTCGATCCACCACATGGTTGACCACAGCTGCTGCTGAAGATAAAAATCCGATACCCGTTAATCCAGCAATAAAAATCTGCCAACTTATCCAACTATCACTGGCTAAACACATACCAACCAAAGCAGTTAATAATAGTAATAACACAACTTTGGGTTTGGTTAATTCATAATAATCTTGGCAAGTAGACCATAAATTAAATTGATTGTTTTGTTGACTTGCGGTCACGCCCTTACTCACCTTTTTCTCCTAAGTTTTACGATACAGCGTGTAACTAATGGCGACTAACACCAACAACAGGCAGGCTGCTACGGCGTTATGCATCACAGCTACAGCAACGGGTAAACTAAATACTACATTGCTTACACCTAAAATAATCTGTACACCCATAACTACTACCATTAAGGCAGACAATCTTTTAATAAAGCTTGAGCTAGCTACCGCATACAACCTGATACCTAACCAAGATAAATACAAAAAGGTAATCAACGCGCCTAGTCTATGCACAATATGCATAGTCATACGTTCATCATAATCATGGGCACCAAATTCGTAATTTTCAGCCTCAGGAATACTAAAAGCCCCTGCAAAGTCTAGTCTCTCATACCAAGTACCTTCACAAATAGGTAACTCAGTGCACGCGAGCGCCGCGTAGTTTGCGGATGTCCAACCTCCTAACGCAATTTGTCCAATCAATATGATTATGCCTAAAATCGCGTATTTCCCGAACTGACGTGTTCTCTGGTCACCACCAGGAATGCGGTAGGGTGTAAGCCTTAAGTACAGTAAGAACAAACAAGAAAGAACTGTAAAACCGCCTAATAAATGCCCCATTACGACTATGGGTAATAAATTAAGGGTCACTGTCCACATGCCCAAAGCACCTTGGAAACAGACTAGAAATACCAGCAAAAGTGGTAATTTTACCGGTTTATTATAGGCTCGACTAAATAAGCTGTTAATGAAAATAACCAATATTAAAAAACCCAAAGCACTAGCAAAGTAACGATGAATCATCTCATTCCATGCTTTGTGTTCTTCAAAGGGGCGTTCTGGGAAAGCTTGTTGTGCTATTTCGATATTTTTAGTGGTGTTAGAAAAACTTAGATGACCATAACAACCTGGCCAGTCAGGACATCCCAAACCAGCGTCAGTTAAGCGAGTGTATGCACCAAGTACAATCACCACCATGGCTAAAAGAATGCTAAAAAACACCAACTTTTTCATCTAAGTATCCTCTAGCCAATACGCGACAGTTTAAGTACCTTGCGCATATCCGACAAAATATCACGACTATGCAGAATCGCTTGTTCTTTATCAGTTTGTAATGGATAACGCAAAAACACATTATTTAGAGTATCAGCAATGAAAATACCATCAGTGGTGGTTTCTTTAAACACTTGTTGTAGACTTTTTAAGTCGGTACTTAACAAACGGATATTTTGTTTTTTTGTCAGTACCGCGAGCTGCGCTAGATTACTTTGTTCATGGGAAATAACCACCACTTCAGCTCTATCACTTTCTTTACCTAAAGCGCTATGCACTTGAGCAATACTATATAAGGCATTTTCACAATCTAAAGAGCAGTCTTGGGGTAAAACGTAGATTAACTTCCACTTGGGTTCCTGTTGTGTACTTTGTAAAACGCTCATGTCTATTGGAGGTGAAATCAGCTCACCTTTATTGGTCACACCTTGATTAAACCAGCCATTGTCTAGGGCAAGTTTTGCCAACAATACAGGTAGTATAAAAACAGCAGCTAGGAGCAACATCATTGTTTTATTATTTTTTTTGGTGGTACTCACTTTTTATTCCTTTTAAATTTATTTCTTTGGGCAATCATAAATACGGCTAACGCGGCAAATGCCAATAAAAACCATTGTACTGCGTAAGCTAAGTGTTTTTCTGGCGCCATCACCACAGCTTGCCAATCTCTTACAAAAGCTGAATGTTGCTGTGCATTTAAAAGCACCACAAAAGGTAATATCTGTTGATTATAATGTTGCTGAATCACCTTGAGATCTACTTGTTGTATAACCTTTGGCCAATTACCGTCAACTAGGGCCGTTTCTTCTACCATGGCGTTATTTAAAGGCAAGGATATAACACCAGCATAACGAGACTTTTCGCCATCAATTTGAATCTTTGGTAAAATTTCTCTGCTATTAGTGGCTGCGACCCAACCAAAGTTGGCAATAATAGTGCCTGAAGTCGTTTGCAAAGGCACTAGTACTTGGTAGCCCACCCTACCTTTATGGATCTTATTATCCACCAAAAAAAATCGAGTGACTTCTGCGGTGCCCTCAAAACTGATTGGCATATCGAGCATATTATCTAGATTACTGCCTAACACTTGTTGTAAATCGACTTGGGCAGTATTACCAGCTTGTTCTAAAGCTAATAATCGCTGCGTTTTTTGCTCTGCCCTTTGTAATTGCCAACTTCCTAAGGCAAACATAATGACAACACATACAAAAGTTACTAAGGTAGCTACAATGGGTAAACGCGAAAGAAAAGTCCACATTTCAGCTTAGGATATCTTTAGGAGTAAATAGATGTTAATCAAAATACTTGTTGGCGGGTTATTAGTATTTATGGTGTTCAATTTATTTAAAGCCATGATGATTATGCTCAAAGACAATCCAAATGGTCCTTCTATGAGTAAGTATATTGGCCGAAGAGTACTTACATCAGCCATTATTGTTGCACTTATTCTATTGGCTGTTGCCACAGGGCTCATTACTCCAAACCCAACACCACACTAAATATTGTAAAGAGCCACTGCAATTCAGTGGCTCTTTACTCTACTCATTCGCTTCGCTAAAAGATATACACAACAGCAAAGAGTATGACCCAAACGACATCAACAAAATGCCAATACCAACTAGCGGCCATAAAAGCAAAATGGTTATCGGGAGTGAAGTGTCCTTTGAAGACTCGAAGTAACATAATAAAAAGAATTATTGCGCCAAGAGTAACGTGAAAACCATGGAATCCAGTTAATAAAAAGAACGTATTGCCGTAAACACCGGATTGTAAAGTTAGATTCATTTCAGTATAGGCATGAATATATTCCTCAACCTGCATCACCATAAAAATAGCGCCCAGCAATACAGTTAAACCAAGCATTAGCTTGAGTTTGCCACGGTTGTTATTTTCTAGCGCAACATGTGCATAGTGACAAGTCACTGAGGAAGTAAGCAGTAACACAGTGTTAATCAGAGGCAAACCCGTCCAAGGCATCGCTTCTGTTGTGAGGCCGCCAGGTGTTTGTACAAGTGGCCAAATAGCTTCAAAAGCAGGCCATAATACTTCGCCAGTCATATCGTTATTCGATGCACCGCCTAACCATGGCACAGAAATAAATCTAGCGTAAAACAAAGCCCCAAAAAATGCGCCAAAGAACATCACTTCTGAAAAAATGAACCAAGACATACCTTGTCGATAAGAACGCCCCAGCTGAGCACTGTACATACCACTCATAGATTCATGTATTTGATTTCTAAACCAACCTACCAACATGGCAATCAACACTATAAAACCCGCACCTAAAATATAAGCACCATAGCCTTCTTTACCGCGGGTACTTTCAATTACAAAATTGCCCGCCCCAACAGCCATTAAAAATAGCGCAACGGCGCCCATAAAGGGCCAAGGACTTTCTGCGGGAACATAGTATTTTTCGTATTCTTTTTCTGACATTGTGTTCTCCTTCATTCTCAATTCATTGCAACAACATCTGCTGTTGCAGTGACGTTGTATAGAGTATATTGCACAGTAAAATAGGTAATATTTTCAGGCAGTTGAGGGTCGACATAAAATTTCATTGGCATCAACATTTCTTCCCCAGCCTGTAACTTTTGTTGCTCGAAACAAAAACATTCCGTTTTATTCATGTATAACGCCGCTGGCCCGGGCGATACTGATGGTACTGCTTGACCAACAATGTCAGTCGTTGCTGGATTTTTTACGTAAAAATTAACTTGGTTGAGTTGACCAGGATGCACTTTAACTTGCCTAGTCTCTGCCCTAAACTCCCAAGGCATACCAGTGTTAATTCGCGTAATAAAATCCACTGTAATTAAGCGGCTCTCATCAATTTCCACCGACTCATATAAGGCAGCAGTATTTGAAGTTTTGCCATTAATGCCCAATGCATCACAAAGCACATCATATAAAGGCACAAGCGCAAAACCGAAGCCAAACATACCCACAACAATGGCTAATAATTTAAGTACCATTCTGTTGTTTTTATTGTGTGTGTTTGACTCGCTCATTGAAAAAATCTCTACCTATTTAACAACAGGTGGCGTTTCAAAAGTGTGATAAGGCGCTGGAGAAGGTATTTCCCATTCCAAGCCTTCCGCTCCTTCCCACACTTGGGCAGAAACAGGCTCACCTTGTTTTTTGCAGGCTTTAATTAGCAATGCTAAGAAAATTAATTGTGATAAACCAAAAGCGAAACCACCAATACTGATCCATTTATTAAAGTCTGCAAACTGCAAGGCATAATCTGGAATACGTCGTGGCATACCAGCCAATCCAACAAAATGCATAGGGAAGAACAACACATTTACCGAAACCAATGAACACCAAAAATGCCATTTGGCTAAGCCAATATGAAACATTTTCCCGGTCCATTTTGGCAACCAGTAATACACTGCCGCCATGATTGAGAATATGGCTCCAGTCACTAATACATAATGGAAATGTGCTACCACGAAGTAAGTATCATGATATTGGAAATCTACCGGCACAATTGCCAACATTAACCCCGACAAACCACCTATGGTAAATAACACAATAAAGGCGATTGCAAACAACATAGGCACTTCGAAGGTCATAGACCCGCGCCACATAGTTGCAACCCAGTTAAAGACCTTCACACCGGTAGGGACTGATATCAGCATAGTAGCAAACATAAAGAATAGCTCTGCGGCCACTGGCATGCCTGTTGTAAACATGTGGTGCGCCCAAACGATAAATGACAACAAGGCGATAGAAGCCGTCGCATAGACCATAGAGGCATACCCAAATAGCCTTTTGCGAGCAAAGGTAGGCACAATCGCCGAGATAATACCAAAAGCAGGCAAAATCATTATGTACACTTCTGGATGACCAAAGAACCAGAAAATATGCTGGAACATGACAGGATCGCCACCACCAGCTGCGTCAAAGAAGCTGGTTCCGAAGAATTTGTCCGTCAACACCATAGTTACTGCACCTGCTAAAACCGGCATTACCGCAATTAACAAAAAGGCAGTAATTAGCCAGGTCCAAACAAAGAGTGGCATTTTCATCCAAGTCATACCTGGCGCACGCATATTGAAGATAGTTACAATAACGTTAATTGCGCCCATAATCGACGACGCACCCATGATATGAACAGCAAACACAAATAGTGCAGTGCCATCGTTACTATAAGTCGTAGAAAGAGGAGCATAGAAAGTCCAACCAAAAGCAGGGCCGCCACCTTCCATAAACAAAGAAGATAAAAGAATCAGGAAAGCAAAGGGTAAAATCCAAAAGCTCCAGTTATTCATTCGAGGCAACGCCATATCTGGCGCCCCTATCATCATAGGTATTAACCAGTTTGCGAGACCTGTAAAGGCGGGCATGACCGCACCAAACACCATAATTAAACCATGAACTGTGGTCATTTGATTAAAGAAATTAGGGTCAACTATTTGCAATCCAGGTTGAAACAATTCTGCGCGGATAACCATAGCCATTGCACCACCAGTTAAAAACATGATGAATGCAAACCACAAATATAAGGTACCAATATCTTTGTGGTTGGTGGTATATAACCAACGTTTTATACCTGGAGGAATATGATGGTCATGGTGATCATCGTCGTGGTGGCCAGTATTCTGGTGATCATCTATGTGAGTGTTGTCAGTAGCTGTTGTCATGGTCACCTTCTCCTATTGTCCGTTCATGGCTGAATTGATGTCTTTGGCTTGTATTAAGTCGCCAGTATCGTTACCCCAAGCATTTCGCTCATAAGTCACCACTGCGGCAATTTCAGACATAGTTAATTGTTTAGAATAGGCTTGCATAGCCGTTCCTGTTACACCATTGAGTAAAATATCGATATGCTTAGGTTGGTCTGCAATAGCAATTTGACTGCCTTTTAACGCTGGGAACACACCCGGTAAACCTTCACCATTTGGCATATGGCAAGCAGCGCAGTTAGCGTTGTAGATTTTTTCGCCAGCATCCATTGCTTCTTCCATTGTCATATTCATAGCCAAAAGCCTTTGCTCTTCTGCTTTGGCTCGTTCTTGAATAGCTTGTTGCTCTGAAATCCACTTATCATATTCAGCAGGTTCTTTGGCAATCACTACTATGGGCATAAAGCCATGATCTTTACCACAAAGCTCTGCACATTGGCCTCGATAAACACCAGGCTCATTCACCTTAGTCCACGCATCGTTGATAAAGCCAGGATTAGCATCCTGTTTGAACCCAAAGTCTGGCACCCACCAAGAATGGATTACATCATCTGAGGTAATAAGAAAACGTACTTTTTGACCAGTAGGAATAACGAGAGGGCGGTCAACTTCCAGTAAATAATTTTCACCTTTAGGCAGTTTGCCTGAAATTTGCTCCGCTTGGGTGGCCATTTTTGAATAATACTCAACGTCATTATCCATATATTTATAATGCCACTTCCACTGTGAACCCGTTACTAAAATGGATACATCAGGCTCACTGGCATCTTCCATATCAATAAGTAGGTTCATCGCAGGGACAGCCATAAAAATCAAAATAATAAAGGGGATCACTGTCCAGGCAATTTCAACTTTTACGCTTTCATGAAAGTTAGCAGGCTTGGCGCCCCTAGATTTCCTATGGAAATACATAGAGATAAACATTGCGATAAAAACACCAGCACCTATCACTACGCAGATAATAAACATCAACATATGCATGTCGTAGACACCAGCGCTGATATCTGTGACGCCTTTGGTCATGTTTAGCTGGTATTGCTCAATTTTATCACTTGTTTCTGCAAAAACCGGCGCTGTCATCAATGCGGTAAGCATCGTTCCAGCCTTGAACAAAATTCTTTTCACATGGCACCTCATATACGTTAAACGTACTTTTTATTTTTCACTGAAACATCAACTCTAAAACAGTTATCTCCACCATTTGAGTTAACGCATAGTTAATTTCTTGTTATTTTTTACTACTGGAATGTTAAGAGTCGCTCATTTAATAGCTAATAGTCTAGCTTTTTTATATAACTTACAACCAACTGATTGTTTTTTAAACAATAAATTGTTAATAAATGATAAATAACGGAAATAAGGAGGGAAATTGATTACAAAGTGGGTAAAGAAGTGAAAATGCCATTAAAAATGGCGCATTATTAAAAAATAACACGCCCCATCAAAATTACATCCAATCAGCGTTACGAATAACCCCAACTGCGATACCTTCGATATTGAAAGGTTGTGTCGCCAAATCGACTTTAATTGGAGAAAACGCTTCGTTTTCAGCATGCAACAACACCTGTCGGCCTTTTTTCTCAAGTCGTTTCACAGTGACATCTTCATCCACTCTGGCCACTACAACCTGTCCGTTGTGGACATCAGTGGTGCGATGCACTGCTAGCAAATCACCATCTAAAATACCAATATCTTTCATACTCATACCATTAACACGGAGTAAGAAATCAGCGCTGGGTTTAAACAAGCTAGGATCCACTCGATAATGCCCTTCAATATGTTCTTGAGCCAAAATGGGCTCGCCTGCAGCTACCCTACCAATCAAAGGTAACCCAAGCTCTTCAAGTTGGTCTTCAAGGGGTATATTCAATTTAATACCACGGGACGTGCCAGGCAATATTTCTATTACACCTTTACGAGCCAGCGCTTTTAAATGTTCTTCCGCAGCATTAGCGGATTTAAAACCTAATTCTCGAGCAATTTCAGCCCGAGTAGGTGGCATACCTGTATCCAACATAGTATTTTTGATTAGTTGGAGTACTTCTTCTTGTCGTGCAGTTAGTGGACGCATAAACAGCCTGTTTTTCTATACAGTTGATGTCAGTATATACAGTTATCTTTAAATCTCAAATTTGTTTTTATGTGCTGGGTTAGGGCTGTAGGTTTCAGATTCAGTGAATTTATTTCCAAACAGGTGAAACTCTTAATTGACAAGGGCTTGAATGCCATATTTGCGTTCGCGTTTTTCAAAGGCATAACTGCCGCCTTCAAGAATGTTACAAATACTGGCTCTAGTTCCTTCATTACTTATTACACACCCATCCTCCAAAGCGCCAGCTTCATAACTAATAACTTCGCCTTCATTTGATGCAACGATAATCTGTTCTGCATCAGTATTAACAACTAAATTTGCATTATGAGTAACAATTATTACTTGACGGTATTTTTTAATTTCCCTAAATAATGGAACAAGTTGCTCCATTATGAATTCATTGTCTAAGTCATCTTCTGGCTGGTCAAAGACGAATGGACTACCAAATGGGTCAGTAGCCAATTTTAAACAGACATAAAATGTACCTCGCTGTCCTACACTTAACTTATCGACAGTTTTACCCTTATATTCAAACTCTGCATTTACATACAAGTAATTTTTAATACTCTCTGGTGAAAAAAGATAATTGAGGAGTTCAAATCTACCACCTTGATTAAAATATTCTGACTTCCAAAAAAAACTTTCAATCGTAATTTGTTCCGGGTCACCTTCACAATTAATTTGTTTATTTCCTGCAATTAATTCAAAGAAATCTTCCGTAGAGTTAACATTAAAGGTTTCTTTTAAGCGTTGAATAGAGGTCTTTCCCTGTGAGCTTCTAAACTTCCCTTTGTTGATGCAATTTTCAATTCCTTCATAAAATGCTTGTGCATTAAAAATAACTGAGCCTTCAATATGAATATCCGAAAGTATCCCCATTACTAAATTATTCTGGTTTTCATCCCATTCGGCTTTTTTCGCCTTTAAACTGGCGAATGCATCATCAATGCTTTTCTTTTTAGAATCTAAAAAGCTTTTATATTCCAATACCAATTCAGCACGTCTTTCAACGTAAGCAAGTCCTTGTCGTGATTTTTCTTCAATTTCACTAAGCTTTGAATTTGCTGTATCAATAATTAATTGAGACTCGGATACCTTTGAAAGTAGCGATGAAATATCTTGGTTAATTCCTTGCTCTTTAAAATTAACAATAATTTCATCATTTTTAGTCGTAAGCATTTGAATTTGAGTACTAAAGTGTTGAATGTTTTGTTTGATTGAATCAGTTGATTCATCAACTGCAATTTCAGGGATTGGACTTAAAAGTTCATTTCTATCATTTGTTTGATTAATCTTTTGATTAATTTCATTTGAGTATCTATCAATTGTCGAAAGTATTCCTCTCAACCCCTCTATTAGCGTTTTATTATTATTAATTAACTGCGAGTTTTCTTGATACTGTTGAATAAGTTTATTATTTTGAGAGTTTGTTAAAGTCCCAATTAATTTTTTATGTTGCTTAATTAATTTACTCTGAAACCCAGTTGTATTAACTCGCTCATTTTGATGGTTCGTTTGTTCCCAATATTCAACAAAACCTCTATATTTTCCTATTATTTCAGTAAGTTCATCGGTAATAACTTTGTCAAAACTTACATTAAGAATATTAAGCATTCTTTTAATTTCATCGCTTAATAAAACAGGTTCTTTACTATATTTTTGAATATCTCCTTGAGATACGTGTAAATATGAGTAGGTATGATCAGTATCATTAAATGTAATTTCTGTGCCATCCCCTTGGTCAAGGTCAATACTTAATGCTTCTACTTTGACTTCCCTAGCATTCTCAGATTGAGAATTATTATTAAATAACGAATGCATTGAATCTAAAAACAAGCTTTTCCCTGTGCCTCTACCGCCAATAATGGCAACCATGTTCGGATTTAAATCAATAATACTAGGCTCAAATTTTATAATTTGATTAGGGAATATTTCTCCTCCTAAACGCACAGATTTAAACCTTGGTTTCTGAAAAGTTAATTCAGTAAAGTCATCCGTTTGTTGAACACGAGAGTCAGGTTCTATTAAAGTTTGCCGCAAACCTTCAAAAGTTGGCTTTGCCTTTATCCAAGTATAATTTTCACCAATACCAAAGCTTCGATTGTCTGACTCGCCATGACCATCTAAGCTATGAGCATCTGAACAAGCGAATACTGGTTTTGGTAACGCTCCATCGTATCGATTGAGATTGTTTAAAAAGAAATCTCTATCTTCTGCTCGCGCTAAAATGATTTGACCTTGCTTCTCTATTTCGATTGCTAAAGCACGAGATCTACCTTCTTTCATATCAGGTCTAAAACCACCATAACCGTTTGGACAAACAGCTATCAAGTAATCTAAGCCAAAAGTTAAATGATCACTTAAATGTTGTAATAGCAATTTAAAATCAACTATTGCATCTGATAGTTGGAGACCTGCTCTATCCATTGAACTATGAGCACAATAGATAGTTTTATTTTCAAATGTAGTATTTACCAAAGGCAAGGTCGATAAAGCAGTATTTATAGCTTCAGTTGTTTTTGTTTGAGAAAATAAGCAATGGACATTAATCCATTCACCATCTTTATTTTGTTGGTTAATTCTAAACTCAATATTGCCTAAAACTGTTATTGGAGCTAGTTGCTTAGTTATTTCTTCACGAATAATCTCCAATTCACTATCTTCAAAATAAAAATAATTGGTTATTCCTACTAATGAAAGTTGGTGTTCCTTAAGCTTGGCAACATATTCTTCAATAGTTGTATCACCATACCCATTCGCTTGATGAGTCATTGGAGAATGAATGTGTAAATCCCACTTATTCCATACTGAACCAATCATTTACTACTCCTTGTAATTTTAAATATCCAATTTAGGCAGACTTTTCACTATTTTCATTGTTTCCAAACTGACAGTGATAACACGTTTGAATAGCTCTAATGGATATTTTGCATTGCCCATAGTTTCAACTGCCCAATCATTAGCATCATTAGTAATTTGCGAATTTTTATCCGTAGATACGCATTGACGTTCAATTACCCAATCTAGTGCTGGTTTCCCATTAACAACATATTCATAAGCTTCGACTGGAATGTTTTTAATCGTGATTTGATTATTGTATATAATAGTGGTTTGGTCTTTTTCTTTGCCGTTTTTGGAATATTTCATTTTAGTAACGTAATAATCTTCGTTATCAAATTCTTTGATTGATTTACCACCTGTATCCAGTGTTACGGGGTAACAATCTACAGTTTCATAATTTAGGTGTAAGTCAGCTAAATCACGACCAGCTCTAGAGAATAACCAAAAATCATTTTCTGTTTTAACGAAAGGAATTCTTGGTAATGTTTTGGTTAGATTTTCTTCGAATCTGTCGTGGTAATCGGTTGAGTGTAAGACACCATAGATATAATAGAAGATGCTTTCAGAATCAATTTTTTCATTTGCATAAAATTTTTGAAAATTAGTAACCACATTATTATGAATCGCATCTACTCGTTCCAATTTTCCATTATCACTAGCTTCATATAGATATAGAGGAAACCCTTGACCACCTGAATGTTGCAGATTCAGGTCTGGTAAGCCGTCTAGCATAAGGGCAGTTAATTTCTTTCCACTGTTTCCTGAACCACTCAAGTAAATAAGTTTATTTTTCGCCAATGCATTTGGAAAAATATTTGGCATTTGACCTACACGATGATTGAACATGCCATCGTGATAAAGCCATTGTTTATTGAAAGGTCGATAGTATGATTTGATGATATTTTGCTCAGAATACCTTGCAACAACACCTTTACCTACTTTGGGCAATAGACTGCTAGACCAGCTTATTTTAGTAGGGTCATTATTAACAAAGCTTTTTAAGTTCTTCGGTAATATTTCACTATAACGGAATACTTCATCATTATAAAATGAAGCCATTTTCTCCATATTGGATGCAAGTTTCTTTTTAGAGGCGTTATAACACCATGCATCACGTGCTGTCTCTATTCCCCTTGAGTAGTTTTTAAAAATAAAGTCCTCTTTAGAGCCTTTTTCCTTAGTTCCCACTACAACATGTTCATAAAAACTATCATCTCGTTGATTAACCCAATCATGATATTTATCAGGGACAATCTCAGTCCATTTACTTTCTTTTGAAATGCCATTCACACTCACGAACTCACTAACAATATCTAACTTTTGCTGTTGTGTGAGGTAGTCACCAATATCATGCCAGTAGATCTTGCCCTTTTCTTTTGACTCAGGTTTTTTCACTAGAAGTGTAATGGCGATAGGTGCTCTGCTGCCACTACCGAAGATTTTACCACCTTCTTTTCTAGACAATTCACCAGATGTCCTTTGATTTCCTCTCAAATGAAACACATATAGATTACTGTATTCTTCAGCTAAACATTTTCTCACGCCATCGGCTGTATTACCTTCTAGAAAGCCTGCATTGGTCACAAAACCAACTATTCCTTTATTCTCTATTCGGTCACTAGCCCAACGTATTGCTCTGATGTACGAATCGTATAGAGCATTTTTATTCGTAGCGGTTGAATGAGCTGCATAAGTTTCACGAATTCCTGCATCCAACTTTTCATAGGATAAATTTGCATTGTTGTCATTGGCACTGGTTTGTCCTGCTGAATACGGAGGATTACCAATAATCACTTGGATATTATCCAAGTTTTTCTGACGAATTCTGCGCTGACTATTATCGGATAAGCGCTCTTGAATCAGGTCATCTTTTTCGTAAAGCTGAAAGGTATCTGTTAAACAGATGCCATTGAACGGTTCATAGTGAGTTAAATCACCTGTTTCATCTTGCTTGCCAACCAATGAGTGATAAACTGCCTCAATGTTGATTGCCGCAATGTAATAGGCTAATAACACTATCTCGTTGGCATGGATTTCATTTTTATATTTATGTTGAAGCTGCTCTTTAGATATTAGGCCACTTTGTAATAAGCGAGTAATAAAAGTTCCCGTACCAGTAAATGGATCTAGGATATGCACTCCTTTACTGCCAAGGGTCTGACCAAACTCTTTTTGGAGTAAGTCATTAACACTATGAATAATAAAATCAACCACCTCTACAGGGGTATACACAATGCCCAATCGCTCAGTCATTTTAGGAAAAGCATTTCGAAAAAACTTGTCGTATAACTCTACGATAATTTTCTGCTTAGCTGAAGCATCATCAATCCCTTCAGCTCGCATTTCAACGCTGGCGTAGAATTGCTCAAGAGTATCAGCCTCTTTATCTAAACGATGCTCATGTAATAGATCTAACACTTCTTGCATGGCAAGAGATACAGGGTTGTTAGTAGCGAAACTATGATCTTTAAATAAAGCATCAAACACTGGTTTCGTAATTAGATGCTGTGCCAGCATCTCAATGACTTCTGAAGGTGAAATCGCTTCGTTTAGGTCATCTCTTAATTCTTCGACAAAATTATTAAAGGCTTGTGCTTCTTTAACATTCTCAGGATTTTCAACAATGGTTTTAATTCGTATGATGTGGGTATCAGCAATTTTGGCAATATCATTTGCCCATTGCTCCCAATGCTTTCGGTTACCACACTTTTTAACAACTTGGGCATAAAGCGCACGTTCAACTTCCGTTACCTGAAAGTCAAATCCGGCTTGTTCAGCGTTGTGCTCTCCGTATTTTTGCTTAGCCCTACCTTTACGTTCACTACCAATTAAAAAATCACCTTTACCAGCTTGTTTTTTAGACTTGGCTTTTTGTTTAGGTGAGATTTTGTCGGTAATGGAAATAACTTCCATCTTGGATGGCGCTTTACCAATTAGATCAAGCTTGTTAATCATTGCATCAAAGCGATCATCATGTGATCTTAATGCTTGCAGAACATCCCACACAACCTTGAATACTTGGTTATCATTAAGCGCTTCATCAGGCTCCATTCCAGTTGGCACTACTACGGGCAATATTACATAACCACGAGTTTTACCCTCTGACTTACGCATAACACGACCTACAGACTGAACTACATCAACCTGAGAGTTTCTTGGTGTTAAGAATAAAACCGCATCTAATGCAGGAACATCAACACCTTCAGATAAACAGCGAACATTACTTAATATTCGACAAACGTTGTCATCTGTTTTTTCTTTTAACCAGTTTATTTTTTCGCTTTTTTCTGACGCATTCATGCTCCCATCAACGTGCTCTGCTTCACAAAATAAACCATCATCAATATCACTAGCTTCTTGATAAGCTTCAACAACGGATTGAAATACAGCGGCAATATTTTTAGAGCTAACTTTATGTTTTGTTGATTTGCGTTTAGAAGTGCTTTGCGGTTCGATCACTTGGCAGAAAGCCACCGCTTTTTTCATTGGCATGTCATCGTCTGCCAAATCTACCCTTGTATCAAGTTTACTTAACGCCTTCCAACAGCCTATTATTTTGGCGGCATCATCAACTTTCAATTCGTTATTTTCATCTTTTAACAATGATTGTATTCTGCGGCTGATATGAGCTTCATCAACAGTTAGCACTATTACTTTGTAATCACATAATAGGTCTCTTCTAACGGCCTCTGAAAAGGTAATTGTGTGCAAGTCATGGCCGTATAAAGTAGGGTCATCCATAGAGCAGAGCACGACATTGTCTTTTTCAGCATTAGCTTTCGCTGAATTGCCATATAGACGAGGCGTGGCAGTCATATATAAACGTTTTTCAGCCCGAATGAAATTTTGATCATGCACTCGAACAAAGGCACTTTCATCGTCATCAGAAAACGTTGCACCTGTAGTACGGTGAGCTTCATCACAAATAATAAGGTCAAAATCAGCGAGTCCATGTTCCTTTTGAGCTTTGCTTATTACTGCAATTGAATGATAGGTAGAATAGACAACGCTCATATGCTCGTTGTCATGACGTAGTTCAAATTCTTTGGCTAATTTGTCTGCTTGTGTTGTTGCCGGGTAACGAAGCTCATGAACAAACGTATGGACAACATCATCTTCATTTTTATCTTTTTTCTTACCTACATCTGAATCTGAACAAACAGCAAAACTATGAAGCGGAATTTCACTTTGTTGTGTCCACTCTGTTAACGTTTGAGACAATAAAGATAAACTTGGGACAAGAAATAAGACTCTTTTACCTTTTCCTGTTTGTTGCTCTGCCAACCTTAAACTTGTAAACGTTTTACCCGTTCCACAAGCCATAATTAACTTACCACGGTCAGCCTTTTTAAACTCTCGGATTACGTTGTCGATAGCGGTTTTTTGATGAGGTCTAGGAGCAAACTTTTTAGTTAGTATAGGGGCTTTATTGGACTCATATTTTGACCAATCTATTAAACTGTTTTCTAAATCATTTAAGTCTATTTTTGACACCGGAATGTGCTGATCCGCCATTGATTCTTCAGCGTGTATACTCCAGTTAGTGGTCGTGGTGACAATTAATCTATGTGTGAAGGGCTTTTTACCTGAAGCGGTAAAGAAACTGTCTATGTCAGACTTTTGAATTCGATAATCTTCGGCATAACATTTACATTGAATAGCATGATATTCATTCGTAGCGTCTGTTTTAGCCACTAAGTCAATGCCTGTATCTCTTGCATCTAAGCCCTTTTCAGCAGCCCAATCCGAGTACAACCAAATGTTGGAATATAAATCTTTATAAGTTGGTTCGTTTTTAAAGTAGGTAACAATGAGTTCTTCGAAGTAAGTACCTTTTTCTCGTTCTGTTTTTGACGTTTGGCGGTAATTTTCTAGTAGTTTACTTAACGGAGTCATGAGTGGAATTGTTCCCTAATATTTAAAATCAGTTTTGGGCTACTAAACAAAAAATGAAAGGCAACCAAATATCAATGTTTATAAGAACAATTTATCACAATCACTTTAATTATAAATCATCTAAATGTTATCTAAGGTTTAGCTTTCATTGCGGGACGTAAAAAAATATGTATTGGTTTCGTTGTGTGTTTTGTCCTATATGAGTTATCAATAAGATGACATTGAGGCAGAAAAATAATTGATGAGTTCAGGGAGTTCTTATTACTTATTGTTTTCAATTTGCCAACTAATGCGACTTTGAGAACAATCAAAACATCTCTTATTATGTTGCCCAATTAACTATGCTATGCCTATATGCTCCTATTTATTAATAAACTGGGAATGAGCTTCTATCAATCTATTTAAAAATGTCATAGCAGCTTTGCTTAAAATATACTTATCCTGAGAAACTTTAAATATAAGGCTCCTACTAGTTAAGTATTCCAACGCCTTGTCCCAATTATCTATCCTTAAAGCCTTTAGTGAACTTGTTAGCAAATCGTCTTGCTTTAATGTATCAATATCGGATTCTTTCAGCCCAAACATTGGATCTTGCAACTGTGCTAAATCGCCTACTGTTGCATAGTACCTTCCAATAAAAAGCAAGATAGATTGAATCTTCATGGCATTATCATCTGATTCATCGTTGTTAGCGTCACGTAGATCTTGAGTGAAGTAAAAGTCTCCTTCTTCATCAAACTTTAGATCAAACCCCATATGCTTAAAGAATAGGGTGAAGTGCTTAACTTTACTAAATACTAGAGTGTATAAATCATCATCTACTATACAGCCGTGGACATCGTCATATCGTTGTTTGTTAAGCACTCGCCCTTGTGAGAATAGTCGATAAATCTCGGTACTTTTGATGTAAGAAATCTCTTCAAAACTATAAATCACTTCGCTTTCCATTAGTCAGCCTCCTGCAAGATGACAATCCTATATACGTAATATTTATTTTCTTGTTGAATGAATGCTTTGTTGTTTGTCTTAATAAGACATTTACCGTCAAGTGTCTTTTTCATGAAATGGACAACCGCATTTATAAGATCAATAAAGTGATATTCTGGTAATAAGCTTTGAAGGCGGTAATGTAAGGTGGCTATTACGTCCTTTGATTCTCTCAACGCGAGCTTTTCTATCAAGTCGTATATTGCTTTTGCTCTTTTTAAGCGATCTTTCGAGGTGAAAGAGACCAAAGCTTGACCTTCTGCTTCAATATCTTCGTTTGATAGAAGTAATTGGTCTTGAATTCGATACTCAAGATCCTTAAATATGTTGTAAAAGTAAGAGCTATTGTTTTCAATTTTTAACCCTTTTGGTCTCGGAATTCGCTTCACATTTTTCATGAAGGGAACTTCATCTGCGAAAGAGTTATCTATTTTTGTACGATTTACACGACCATCCTGAGTCTCTTCATACTTTTTTCTAAAGCGCTCAAAATGCCACTCCATCGCGTTAAACTGGGTTAAACTTTTCTGCGTCTTGCGAATAAAACCGTTTATCTGATTTGAAACGTCTTTTAGCGGGTTAATAATGTTGGTAAAACTGAGTCCATAGCGAAAAACTTGGTCAGAAAGCTCATGTTTACCATGTGCATCAAATAACAACTTTATTGAGTTGATTGTTGCTAGCAGATTACCTCCATCGATCAACTTCACATCAGGATTAACAAACCGTTGGGTAGGCAGAATATGTCTTTCATATAAATGCGTAACATCATCTAGCACTTTTTGCCTGTATTCAACAAAGTCGATTCCGTCTTTGCTCACTTCAAACGATAGCTTTTCCAAGTCACTATTAATACTCTGCATTCTAACTAAGTTTCGTTTAAGCAAATCAAGCAAGCTACCCAGCTTATGAAAGAGTTCTTCTACTAATTCTGTATAGTCATAATCCATTGAATTGAAACTACAGTCATCAGATAGAAGTTTATTTTGAATATGCCAAAAAGAAGCGAGTTCAGCTTTTAATTTTGCATCTGTTAGTTCTTGATATAGAGATGTTTCGCAAAGCCTAAAAATAGAGACAACGGATTCTTGAAACATCAAACGGCTAACGTTATCAACCTGATCTTGATCAGCAACGATGTGTGACTTTGCCAAATTTTCCGTTGCATAAGCTATCTTGAATCGTTGCTGCTCTAGCTTATCAAGGTGCTTTATACTTTCTAACACCTCAAAGGCAACGGCACCCTCACTAATGAAACGCTCATTTTGAGCATCCATTTTTTTAATAACATTAAACATAATGTTAGGTCGTTCTAACATTATTTTAAGTGTTTGGATGGCGCTAAATTGTTTCATTTACACCTTCCAAAAGCTCAATCTGCTCATCTTCTACAAATGATTCAAACGCTTCTTCATTGTAAAATGACTGTGGGCCATCCCAAACTACTCTCGCTCTCTCGGCTGTGTATGGTTTTGCTGTTTTTAAAGCGTCAACATCATAATGATTTCCGATCATGTGAACCAATTCTGCACCAGAGCTATGAGTTCCAGCGGTGAAAAGATAAAAACCACTGTCCTTAATATCATTTAATAGCCACTCGTACTGATTTACATTGATATTTGCTGCCTCATCCATTATTACTGGAAGCTTCACCATACAACTATCAGCACGTAATTTTGCGAGTAAAATCCGTACAAGTTTAAGGTTAATCAGTGCTGTGGTAGACGTTGATTGTTGTTTTGTTTGCCAACTGTCATGACCATCTTTCTTGACTTTATAACTGACTTTTTTGATTACGTCAGACATTACTAGCTTGTTACGTTCACCATCTTTGAAAAACGCATTGCTAAACGCTTGAAGCCTCAGATAAAACTGCTCAGAAAGAGCTTGCTCACTAAACTCGTTATAGCTTTTCTGTATTTCAGAAATGAGGTTTTTAAAACGTTGGTCAACATGGATAGACACTTCAATTTGAGTTAAGTCATTAACCGAAATACCTTCAAAAGAGCGGTTAAGTTGATTCTCAAAGCGGCTAATATGCTCAAAATTTTTATCTAGAATATCAACGTAGTTGCTGACACTTTCATTGTGAGATTTGGTTTTTGATTTTAATAACTGCCTTTGACCTTCAAACTCATCATAAACTTGCTTTACGTTGGAGTAAGCTTGATAGATGGTGCTAGGCATTGGGCTTGGGCTAAACAGATCGTTATCTAGATCTATAAATTCATCCCTTGCGAATTCTCGCAGTCCTTCAAGAATCTTCACTCGCAAATGATCGACCTGTTGCAAGTCATTTTGGAGTAATGACAAATATTCTGGTGTCACAGTAGCAGCATTGTTAAAAACACTCTGCTTATCGAGTTGTTTTTGAATTTTAGGATAGGCTTGCTTAGTACCATTGGCAGTTCCTTGGAGCGTAAATAGCTCGGTTTGTTCGTTGCTGAAAGCTACCTTTTGATGCTTTTCAAATTCTATTTTCTCTGATAATTCAGCTTCTCGCTTTAATAGGCTTTCAACTTGGGGCGTAAACTCGGCAATCACAGCTTGGTTATCACAAAGTTGCTTGTTATAAACCTTTAAAGCACCGATATTATCGTTCAGTTCAGATATAACTGCTTTTTCACGCGCTATAGCCTTTAACTCCCTGTCTAGTTCCTGAAGCTTTTTCTCAACAATTAAAGGATTTGTGGAATCTTGCATTTCAAGTGCAGACTTTTCAGAAAGATCTGTATTTATCTCTGACACAATATTGTCTAATTCTCGCTGTAGGTCTCGACTCATCCTTGTGTTGGATTTTTTAAACTCTTGTCCCCAAAAGTTATATAAATACCCTTGATCACTAAATAAGCCTTTAAAACCTTCAATTGCATCTATTTCATGCTTGTCCAATTCCTTACCCGGATTCGCCAATACCAGTCGTTGATTTATGGAATTAAGTAGTTCCAAGGTATCATTAGGTAACTGTTTTTGAATCGCAAATTCAGAGTTTTTAATTTCTAGCTCAATATTTTGTTGAGTAATTTTATTTTGAGCGACTAGAGCTTCAAGCTTTTTGATTCTTACACGTCTTGCATTTTCATCTTTAAGAGATTGAATTTTATCTTGTGTTTTAATTATTTCTTCATTGAGAATTTCTAGCACTTGTTGCTGACTATAATCTTCACCATAACGACTTAATTCAGACTCTCCCTTATCAATATCTTTTTGAGTTTTAGTGATGCTTTGCTCGGCCGTTTTAATGTTTGCCTTAGCAGTAAACAAATTTTGACTAATTTTCTTAACTTGTTCACTAATAGGAGATAATTGCTGTTGAAGCTCTTTTATTCTATTTGCTGATGTAGTTACTGATCCACTTACCTGTTTTAACTTACTGTTCAGACATAAATAAAAATCAACAAAACGACTCTCAACTTCAGACAATTCACTATACCGAGCAAAATTAGAATTAAGGGCCTCAAACTCTTTTGTCTTATTTTCAATATCAGTTAACTTTTGCTCTTCCAGCTTAAGAGAGTCATGCGCTGCTAAAAAGTTTTGAATATCAAAGTTCAGCGCATCACTCGTCTCTTTTTTTTCTGACTCCACGATATTAGCAACAGCTTTAGCAACTCCTTCATTTGATGTTTCCATATCGAAAAGCATTAAAATTAATGCTCTCAACGACTCTACGTTTTCATCAGATGCATCATTAAGTGGAAAGAGGCTATAGCGCATTTCAGTTTCAGACAGTATGTCTCGTGCATACATCAAGTCCTTTAATTTTTGAGGATCTTTAACTGAAATACAGTACTTATCTTTGGCCTTAATCTTGGCAAACACATCTTGAGTCGATAGTTTTTCTACTCTAGAGCCTATGGTATGTTCGTCATCTTCTTCTACTTGCCAGAATAAATGCTGAATTTTTTGGTAAGGTAAAGCAGTAAAAATACGCTCAAATGAAAGGTTCTTTCCTCTATTTAAAATCTGGCAATGAGTGTATCGTTTGCCAGCAATAACTTTTTCTACTTCAATAATTAAATGCGAGTACTTGCTTGGGAAATAGTGACCAAATGACTCGTTTTTATCATATTCATAGCCATTTGAACTTTTGAAATTAAATTTATCTTTAGCTCGATTAAAATTAACCTCAGGCAGCAGAAATAAACGAATACAATTTAGAAGACTCGATTTACCAACGTTACCTTCGCCAAGCAAAATAGTGTGTTTATCCAATTCGATTTCAGAATAACAAAATCCCGCTGAGTCCACTAAAACTAGCTTTTTAAGAACAAAATTAAATTGGTGAGACATGTTGATTTCCTTATTCAAAAGCTAAAATAGCTTCTTGTTCCATAAAAAGTTTTGTTGTTAAAAAAAGCCTATTAAGTCTTTTTAAACCTAGATCTTCTGCGGCTTTTACTGCCTTGAGGTATTGATCCTTATTTTTAGGTTTTTTAACAAAGTAAATATCTAAATCGTCAGAATTTGGCTCTAAAAATTGAGCTTTACCGCCAACTATGTTTTTCATAGCCTTAAAAATTTTTAAACCACCAAAGTCATAGTCGAAGAAACATAAAACAGACTCGTACTGATTTAAAAATTCTTGGTTATATATGTTGGTAACCTGATTGCCTGAGCCGAAAACTAAATCAGTATTTTCAAATGATAATGAAAGAGAAAAAACTTTGTTCATTTGAGAAAGTAGAGCATCTCTTGAAAAGAAAAGTTCGGAGTTCTCTATTATGAGTACTTGCTTTTTAGGTTGAAATTTAAAGGAAGCATTTTCTTTATTACACACAACAGTGTCAGGATGAATATCATCACATTGTTGGTGGTAAACGAATAGATAACTTGTCGAGGTTTTTACCTTATGGGAGTTACCTAGCAATGTAGCACTAACTCGACTTTCTGGCTCTATCGTCAATTCATACAGGCGCTTTAGTAACTTTTCACATGATATTGTTACGATTACTGAATTTTTTCTAAGAAAGTTAACGGAAGCATTTCTTTCTACATCTTCTTTCAAACTTTCAGGTAACAAAGATAAAAACGCTGAAAAATTGAAAGCTTTCCCATGTTCAATTTTTTCCAAATATTTAGAAATTCTTCCGTCAAACATTAGCTATCCCCGACTTGAGATTCTGATTCTTGGTAGCCGGGAGCAATGGCTAGGTTTTCTGCACCGTATAATGTTTGTCGGTTCCGAAGCCAAAGCTGATATTCACCGCCTGCCAGATTTGCATCTAAAGTACAGTCAACATTCCAACGCCTTAAAAGATATCCAGCCAATGCTGCTCTTACATTCAACTCCAAAACACCGTTTTCCATTCCGTAATCCATAGCTATTGCAATCGGATATTGAACATTATTTGGATGCGCTACGAGCTGCAAAGGCATCATTCGCATCCACTGGTGATCCTCCAATTTGTTTTCATGAGATTCAAAATTCTGAGTCTTAATGGTCACCTTGCTGATCCTCGTTAAAACAAAGTCTCTGAACGATTTGCTTTTACGATCATAAGCTCTAACATGCCAACGTAGTCCATTATCGACAATAGAATGGGGCACAAGCTCTCTAGATTTTGAACCACTGCTTAACGAGGTGTAAATGATACTGACAGATTTTTGATTAAGAATTGCCTGAACAAGTTTTGCTACGACAAATATGTCAGGTACATTTAGTTGACTAGGAGCCTCAACCGGAAATTTAACATCCCCAATTGCGTCAAAGCCATCTGAAATATTGTTAGCAAGTTTTATTAGAGTTTTTCTGGCATCGTGCTTAAAAAGCGGTTTGAATTTATTTGTCTGATAATATTGCTTGGTGGGATTGTCTAGTTCTGCATTGTCCGGCGCTAACTCTTTATAAAGTGAAATATCGCGAGTAGCATTCGCCATTCCCATCTCAAATTTCTTAGTTAAATCACTACGACTAAAAGATCCTTTAAACATTAGCAAAAAATCAATAAAAGCAAGCCGCTGTTTTTGGGCGTAGTTCACATTTATGCTTTCCAAAGTACTCATTAACAAACCAACATATAACCATAATGATTACATAATAGTACATTAATGATTCCATGTGTCAATTAGATATAAATTTGTATTTTTCGATGTATCAGTAATAAATAATCCTCATTAACTACAATTATCATCAAATATCGCTACATATCATTAAACTATCAGTTTTTGTTTTTTTCTAATTTCATATGATTTAGACAGACAAACAGCGAGGAGAAAAGCATGTCTAATCAAAACAACAATCACAAAGGTAATCAAGGAAATAGCAATAAAGGTACTTCAGGAACTAATCCCGCGTATGCTAAAGTTAATGGCAATCGTGGGAAGCAAATGAACCCAAATCAAAACAAATAACTGGTAATGGAGTGACAGGTAATTTATCGCCTGTCACATTTTAAGGATAAATGTGGAAGCAAAAAATACTAAAAAGAACAAACGCAAATTCAAACAGACAAAGCAGCTTGTTAGATTAGCAATCAATGATGGATGGACTCAATCAGAAATAGCAAAAGCTTGTCGAACTCATCAGTCTATCGTTAGTGACTGGTACAAGGGAGTTAATCAAGGAACGGAACAGCAGTTAAAGACACTACTTGAACAATATGGTCACAAATTAAGAAAAAATTCATTTAGAATATATTGGAATATTGAGCCGGAAACCAATTCTCAAGTTTTTCACAAGGTTGAAGGTAAAGTTATTTTGAGCGAAGCCTTTTATGATGCGAGAAGAAATGGGGCAAAGTTAGAAAAGAAAATCCCCCAGCTTAAACTAGTTATTCATCATCAAGGCAACAATAAATTTAGGATTGTCTATCAAAGCCGCTTAACATTCTCAAACACTAATAACGAGTTAGAATCAATGGTTGAGGATGCTATTTGGGGGTCTACTATTTCAGTGCAGTATGATTTGCCTGAGCTATTAAAGATTATTGATAAATATGCAGAAAAAAACCTAGTTAAATACCCAAGTGATGCGAATACATTACCCTTCATTGTTAGACAGGCACTGCTAAATCATGGGTTTAATGTTGAAGGAATTGTTGAATACCCTGCCATCTGGTAATGTACAAAAAAATACAAAAAAGGAACTTGGCACCTTAACGCCAAAACATGTGGGAGACCGCAACCGTTTGAAATACCTTTTTTTGGTAAGCCCTGTAACTAGCCAGTCCGCTACCACAGCGCTATTCAAACAATTGGAGCACATTGTTATCGCTTTGAATTAAGCTAGGCCAAAGGTACTGCCGATCAGCCAAAACATAACATGTGATATGGAATAGGGTGGGTAAAAAGGTCAGCCGTCAGTTTCTGACCGCTGGCTTTTATTCTATTCTGAACGCTACTCAATGGTGCCGATATTTTTTGATTTTTTTAACACTCCATTATTTTAACGTTTATTAAATCTCGACAATTAATAAACATTAAATTATACAAATCAATAACTTGACTCATCCAGCCTGACATTATCATAGCAATTTTTGAAAGACTAATAATTCATCGTAGGGTCAATTTATGGTTCGCAATATTCTTTTAAAATTCCACATTAAATGGCTAACCTTTAGTAAAAATACTCTACCTTTTTAAACGGTAAAATTATGGATAAATTAGAAAATAAACAGTTCTGTGAGTGCTTTGGCTGTGATAGGCAAATGCTGGTTGGAGACAGTTGCCATAACATCACCTATAGCTACGACAAAATTGAATCGTGCCACTTCGCTTGCCCGGCTAAAGCAGTCGCTTTGGGTTCATGGTTGCTTTGAAAAGATGCTGGATAATGGCGAATACAGCGTATTGTAAAAGATGTGGCGAAGTAGTCATTGTTCTACCAATGAATAACGTTAAAGGCAGTGTGTAAATGCGGCGCAAACTAAAGCTCAGATATCAAAAGAAGCGCTATTTAAATCATTTGAAGTTGAAAGCCGATCTTGCTCCCTCCTTATTTAACCCTAGTGAGATAACATACGCTTCTATTACTCAAGTAAAGCGTAAAGGGCAGTATTATCACCAGCAACGACTTTATCTAGAACAAAAGATGAATGCGCGACAACTTAAAAAACATCGAAAAAAACGGCTTAAATCAGGAGCAATTAGCAGCAGGTTTACTGCTATCTGCAAATTACCATTGAAACCAGCGTCTGCTAAGTATCTAAAAATAGGCTAACTTGATGAGGTTGGGTTAGTTGTTATTCACAAACTCATTAATAAGTTGCTCAAAATCAAGCGATTCATTGTTTTTACAGGCGACCAATAATTTTGCTACAAGCGCCTTATTGACAGGAAGACCATCAATTCTATGGTTCGCAATAGCCTCTTTCACATTGTTATAGCTAGCACGCACATTTTCAGAAATACCTTTCTCAATATTTTCACTATTAGCGCAACCATTTAAGGTTTGTACTTTTTTAGAAGAAAAAGTGGTACTCATGATTTCCCTTGTCGCTTATAGCAGTAGGGTTAATTATAACTCAGCGTTAAAATACATCAAAAAAGTGAATTCGATTTTGGCAACTTTGTTTATGGGGCTTGGAACTCCAAAAGCCCCTAAAAGGCGTGAATTGTCTATTTACGTAATAATTGCTGACTCAAGTTTTGCGAGCGGCTCTTATCTTTAGCTGATATGTCGGGTAATTTGATACCTTCGTCACCTGCTACCTCCGCAGGACCGTAATCATCGTAAACTTCGCCCGTATCAGAGTTGATGGCGTAAAGGTTATCTTGAGTTACATCAATGTCATACTGCAAGCCCCAATAATACCAAAACCACTTTTCTTCATTGGTTGTTGAATCCTCAATGATTTGAGTAATAATCCATCTATTGGGATTAATCATCGCTTCAGCTTTCTGCCAGTCTAAAACGAGTGCTTTAGGTAATGTGACAAAGTTAGACTCTTTGTAATAATTAAAGAACTCAAACGCCTCTAGCACTTCAAAGCATTCACTTTTAAAATATTGAGACCAGCGGCGCATGCTCCCGTCATCAAACTGCTGACAAATAGGTTTAATTATTGATGGGCTTGGTAGTGTGATTACACTGCTGTTAGCGAGTTCTAAACGAAGGAATTCGAAAAACTCTTGGTACGACAATATATATTGATATTCCTCAGCAACTTCTCGATGCATACTGCTTAGCTCCTCGTTAGCCAGCAGCTTTTTATACCAGTATTCACCACTTCGATTATCTGGATTTTCTTCATATTCAGCCAACATTTGAGCAGTAAATACGACTGCCATTAAGATAGCCTCACTATCACCAGAGACGATGAGTGATTTTAACGTTTCGAGAATACGCTTTTCTAACAACTCCTCTTCAAATGAAGATTCACTGTAAAACGAGTAAATATCATCTAAAGAAATAGTATCGTATTGCTTCCATACTTTTTCCATAGACTGGCATACCAGCAATGCATTGCCTACATCAAAGCCAATGCCCTGCACGCGATCAAGGCATTGCCTATTGGCTATTGGCTAGTTCAATATTATCAACGTTGATAACGGTAGCAGCTTGAAATGCGGCATAGCTTTTAAAGCCACAGAATGCGGCGAAGGCTTCATATAAATGGCTTTTTTTAATAGCGGTCAGGGTGGGTTTTAGCTCGGTATGAGCTGCAAATATCAAAGGTTTTAAATTTTTCATATACATATCCATATGCTTGAGACAGAGCAATTCTGTTATCAATCATTGCTACACGCGATTACAACACGATCACTCAAGCCATGTATGCATTCTTTAATATTTAAGATAGAAGCGAATATGCTTTTTGCCTTTTCGGGCCGTTTTGCTGTTTTTCACTCGCGTGCAAGTGAGGCTAGCGCCACTAGCAAAGATAAATGATTTAGGGAAATGAGGCAAATTTAACGTCAAAAATATAAAAACTTCGCGATTTCACCTCTGTTTTTTAGATTTAATGATCGCGTCTGTCTGATTTTTAATCGAAACTAGTTATAACCAAAAGCAACAGAACCATTTAATTTTTATAAAAATAATTAATAAGAAATATTATCGTATTTTCATAAGCTTAATGCAAAAAGCCACTAATTTTCACTCCTTTTTTGTAGCTCGACATACAAACCGCATTATACATTTATGTATAATAAATCCTTAGATAACATGAAGTTACGACAAAAAATATACTAGTCTTCTAATTGCAGCAGCCATTTTTTAGTTCTAACATTTTATTCCATTAAAAATTTTGGAAACTAAAAAATGAAAATATCAAAACGTAAAAATTATCTACTGACACTTAAAAAAATACCGTCAACGATAGGGCCAAAACCTATTCCTCCAGTTCAACCTAAAACGTTACTCAGGTTTCGCTTCAAAAGTCTTAACCAGTTAGGTGGAGGGGATCATGTCTGTCGATAGACCCTTCGGTAAAGCCAACACCCATAAACCTGACATTAAACATTATTCTCCCAAATTACGGGCAATGGTCAGTTGCGATAGTTTTCTTGAGAAAAAGAAGTGCTTAGTAATCGACCTTGATAACACTGTTTTATCGTATATGACTCAACCTGATTCAACTTACTTTGAGTTCGAAGGGACGGTGTGTCGTTATACTGCTGATTTCATCGTGCGAACAGAGAACGGCTATGAATTTTGGGAATTAAAACCTACTGCGAAAACATTATCTGAAAAATTTAAACGCAGGCAAGCGATCCTTGAGTTACATTTCAAAAATGTACTAAAAGTCCCCCTTCGCGTAGTCACGGAAGTAGGACTCACAAAGCGTGAATTCATCTCTAATTGTCAGCTACTTTCAGCATTCGTAAATCATTATCAAGACGAAGATATTACTCAAAGAATTATTTCAGACTTATCTGAATTTTCTCATCCTCGCGTGCGTGACGCAGAGCTTATTGCGACTAATTATGGACAATCACCGGATTACGTTTGGGCCATGCTGGCCAATAAAACCCTTAAATTTAATCACGATTTATTGCTAGACCGTGCCACGCAAATAGATATGGAGGCAAGTGACCATGCCTTTTAATCTAGAGTTTAGTGCCTCTATTCAATGCATAGCCTTGAGGCAACAACTGCAAAAATCAAAACGGTATCCCGACGAAGACATTTTTGATCTTTATTACGACTACAAGCAGCTATGGAAGAGCGCAAATTCAAATTCCAAATTACTTACATTACGCGAATTTGAAATGGCCACTCTTTTCATAAAAAAACCAGATTTTAACCCCCAATTTCATCTCAAAACCTAGGAGCATTACATGCAATATACAAAACCTTGGGTAAAACTTCCTTTGGAGCGTTCTTATACCCTTGTCAAAAACTTCTTATGTCATGTCAATGGCATTGGCATTGGCATTGACATTGACAATAAAACGATACCACTTCGCAGTATTTATAGGGCGTATTTAAGCAGTTTACTTGCGAACACAACACCTGTGACTGACAAACAGTTTTTAAACCTTTACCGCCAATTTCAGAAGCATTATCAGTTTAAAAATAGTGGTTCACAACTAGGGAGAAAAAAAGATGCACGCTAATGCAATGTTGTTACGAGAGAACATGCGTATTGATTGGAAAGGCAAAGAAGCAGTCATTCGCAGTGCACAGCCTGATTTCTTGGTAATTGAATACGATGATAAAAAGAAAGATATGCTATCTGGAGACATGGCATATGATGCTTATCTTCACGGTGAAATCACCTTGGTTGAGACCAAACCTTCAGTCGTATACATGCCGTTAACCAACCCTGCGCACGTTGAGGAAGCCAATCGGATGAGTGCTTATCTTAAAGAGCTTGATTCTCGTGCATTCAGTGATTCAATACGCACTAGAGTTAGCGTTACCCAATGCGTATCTAAACGCATCAATGACATGCAACCACCTTCCGAGGGGACATTATACCGTTGGCGTAAAAAATGGTTAGCAAACAACAAAAACGTCATTCCCCTCGTTATCAAACCCAAACAGCAGCGGAAGAAACAGATTGCACAAGCAGAATTAGATTTAGCGTATGAAGTGATTGATGAGGAATATTTACAACTGAATGGTGCCAATAAATTTCAAACTTACATTCGTTTTCAAAATCGTTACGACGCAGAGCTTAAGGATGTAAACAAAAGAAAGTGTATGTGCGCAGAATCATTTTATAAATTGATCAGAGAGTTAGATCCAGCCGAAGTCATTCTCGCTCGTGAAGGTAAAAATGCACTTCGAAGACATGCTCGTACTAGCAATGAGGTTTTTATTACTGACCGTATTATGCAGCATGTAGATATAGACGCTGTTCATTTAAACCTAGGTTTACTGGACGATAATGGCAACTACCTAGGCACAGTTATTCTTTATCTCGCAATTGATGTTCACTCTCGTTACATCGTGGGCTACAAACTTTGTTATGGGATAAACGTTGCTGAAGAATCTTCGGCGGTTATTGAGTTACTTAAACATATCAGTCTTCCCAAAAAACGTAATGGTAACTATCAATCTACTTGGTACGATCTTGGACCACCGACGGAAACATTTGGTGATGCGGGTAAAGCATTTTGCTCAAGTTTGATTATCGCTTTTAGCGCAATGCTCGGCTCTAGTCATACAACCACACAAGCTGGTAGTCCTTGGAAAAAGCCCTTTATTGAGCGCTTCAACAGAACGCTGCGTTCACAGTTTGCCAGTAAAATTCCGGGCTATTTTGGTAGACGTGTCGATGGGAAAACACTTGATGGCACTATCGAGCAAAAGGCTTGTGTATCGGTGACAAAGTTTACACAGTATTTAGAAGAGTACATTTGTGATTTTTATCATCAAAACCCACACAAGGGATTAGACGGGCTTTCGCCGCAGCAAGCCGTTGAAAGTCAGCTAGACAATTTCAAGCCACGCACAATTCCAGATATCAATCAAATAAACGCATGTACAGGTGTGGAGCGAACGGCAACGATTCAAGAGCGCAATGGCATCCAAGTGAATCGTATCAGTTATCGTAACAACGAGCTGAAAGCGATTTACGATAAACTCGTTATGCAGGGTAAAAAGCGTGAAGTCAAAATACTCTATAACCAATTCGACATTTCAAAAATCACACTCATTGAGCCTGATACGTTAACACTTCTCATTATTCCTTGCCGCGATAAGCGTATTCAGCCGGGAACAACCTTAAAAGAATATAAAGCGGGTTTGCCTGTTCAGACCGAAGAAACGAAAGCTTTTCCGTCGAAGCATAATGCTCATAAGCCAAAAGCGAAGAAACGCAAAAATACTAAAAACACCAAGCCTACTGAACCGTCTTCTGAATCTTATACAGAAGCAGAGTTAGAAAATATGGTTGAGCAAGGCAAGGAGCGTTTTGGACAAGATCATACGGGTAAACAGTTCAAGGCTGAGTCAAAAAATACTATTCCTGAATCAGCTAGCTCTAGCCGTTCAGGTCGTAAAACTAAAAGCAAGATAGTTTAATTATGTTAAAGCAAGAAACAATAGAATTTAATAACAAAGCATCACTACATCCAAATTTTGAAGCAGGCATTAATGCTCTTTCAAATGTGATGAAGTACAAAGGAGTTAAGTCATATGGCGTGATGATTCTGGGTGATCCGGGATGTGGTAAAACGTTCCTGCTAGATACCTTCCAGCGCATGCACCCAGACATTTTCACCCGTCGAAAAACAGAAGTACCGATGGTGCGCATAGATTCTCCACCGGAAATCAATGCAGGGTCGATGTATAGTGAATTACTTGAGGCACTTGGCGACCCATGTGCCGATGAAGGGGCACCCAAATCGCTCAGAAAAAGACTAAAGAAACTCCTTAAAAACCTTAACTCTAAGCTTATGAGCATTGATGAGGCCCATGATTTTTTACCCAGTTCTGGGCTTTCCAAGACATCGATAGTGTTAAAAGTCATCAAATGGTTAATGAACAACACCAATGTACCGCTAATTTTAGCAGGGAAGCCTGAAACCAAAAACTTACTTGATTGCGATGACCAGTTAGAGGGTCGGTTTCTGGAAGTCATCAAATTAGAAAATTTTTCATGTATTACTACTGAAAAATCATTAGATAGTGCCGACTTTTTCGATGGCCTGTTTTCGGTGTTTCCTCGACAAACAATTGGGTTGGAGTTCTTAGATGAGTTCGAATCTGCTGACGGTGAATTTCATTACAAGTTAAACAACAATTTTAGTAATTTACTGCGCTTTATCCTCGCCACATCTGGTAACCCTAGGTTGATTAACAAATTGCTGTTGGAGGTTATTGAATCAACTAATAAAGAAGATGTCCTCGCTATTGCTGACTTTGCGACAGCGTGGGAAAAAATATTGCAATCAAAGATGGTATTCAAATTCAATCCTTTTACCGCAGACCTATCTGTAGTGAAGAAAAATGCCAGTGAGAGAGGCTTGTATGAAGAGTAAGCCCAAAATTCTATATCGCCCTTTGCCTACAAAGAAGGAAGCTGTCAAAGGCTATCTAATGCGAGTTGCCTATGAGAATGGGTATGACTTTCTTAACTTATTAAGTAAAGCTATTGGTCATAGTATTGGTCCAGCGCTTTATTTAAATGACTTACCTGAACATAATAAAGTCAACAAAATTCTGAGACACCATCTATGTCTAACGCCCGAAGAATTTGGGCTTTGTGATATAAAAGATCACTCGTTGAGACAAAGCAATCGCTCAGTTATCAATATTACGGATAACAGAATAAAGTTTTGTATTGAATGCTTAAAAGAGACGCCCATGCTGCTTAAAAAGTGGGAAGCAATTCATACGACACACTGTATTAAACATAGATGCGAGCTAGTACACACCTGTCCTAGCTGCGATAAACCTTTTACCGAGAATACAAAACTATTTGATTGCTGCTCACGATGTGAGCTGAAATGGGCAGATATAAATATGGTAAAAAGTTGTCCCCCCGTTTTTCAGCAAATTGATGAAGGTTTAACAGGTGATAAGCAGGTAGCATTCAGAGCTGCGCTTTATCAAATGATTGTTTTTGTTACTAGGCCATTTGACTTGCAATTAGCGGTATATCAGCAGTTTCCAAAATTTATTCTTGAAGCCGACATGATTCAGTATTTTAACTACGCATTTGCCATGTTAACTAATGAGCAGTTCACAAAATCTATGTTAAATCGACGAAAAGAGATTGTCAGAGCACAAGGAAACATACGACTTTTATTACCGCGACTCTCATATTTCGACGAAAAAATTCATCAGTCGATTAAAAGTGTTGAGATGCTTGAACTACAAAATACAGATGAAGATTTAAAGCTTCCAGATGGGTTGGATAATGCAAGTCTTCATAAAAATAGTGAGGATATCCACTCAAAAGACTATCCATTTAAGATTAAACATAACGCAGTAGCTGATTTACTTGGTGTTAGTGCTATAGAGCTAAATCAATTAGCAGGAGAGGAGGTGATAAAAGGCTTTGAATTTATAAGTATGAAAAAACGTAATTGGTTTGACATCCGAACTGTAGAAGACAGCTTACAATCAATAGATCCTTATGTTGAATATTCTGACATTAGCCATAAACAATGGATAAACCTTTACGGCATGTCATCATCATTGCACCGCAATAATCTATCTTTTGCTAAAGCGCTTAAATTAGTCATTTCAAATGGCTTAACAATTATCACTAACAAACATAACTGGCAGCTTTCTGATCTGAAAGTTTGTAGAAATGATGCGGTTAAACTTTTTGAAGCACACTTTATTGCATCTTTATCTGGCCCAATTCAAAAAAGAGATATTCTCAACTACTTCCAATTCAATGGAAAACAGTTCGAAGCGTTCAAGTCATTATTTAAAGATGAGCTTATTTTTGAAAAATGTGATTTTGGCTATATTCCCGGTGAGGCGATAAAACGACTATTCGATAATTACATTTTGCTAAACAAGCAATGCCAATTAAAAAAAGTAAATTTGAAAAAATGTGTCAATGAACTAAAAGCCGCTGGGTTATTACCGGATAACTCTAAAGTTGCACAATCGAACCTTTTTCTCTATAAAAAATCTTCCCATATTCAAGCAGCAGTTAATGCAATCACCCTTCGTTTAGCTCGAAAATAAACGTCCACTTTTCATAGAAAACACTCCATTTTCACAATTTAAGCTATACTCTCTCAAAGCCCTATAGATAGTGCTTTACGCGATTTCGCCCCCTAAAAAACAGATTGCATTTTAGCTGGATTTTTCAGTAGCAAATGCAGGGTTAGTTAGAAAAAATGAGATTCCTTAATTGGAAACTTTTAGCTAAGTACTTGATAAATATAGAACCTACGGTTTCACTTTTCAGTAGCACCTACAGGGCAGAAATAAAATGGTTGTGTCCGATTATCAAAGATAAACAGCTAGGAATGTCTGTGGTATCCTTCGCAAGTTTTTTAACTGCGAGCAAAATAGTATGTTGTGGCTACATAAATTGCTGTTGGCAATTGTATCCGTACCGGTAAAATGGCTGGTAAAGGTAAACAGTATTCCAAGTGATCTAAGATCCGAATTGGGCATAGACAAAGATCGGCCCATTGTTTATTTGCTTCGTACCCATTCTGTTACAGACCAATTAGCGTTAAAAATGTCTGCTGTAGCCTTGGGGCTACCCAAGCCCACACTAAATATTATGATTGCGGGTCAAAGCCATTCTTCCTGTTTATTTTTACAGAAACCGCGCTCTGTGTTCAATCGCAAAACCACAGACACTTCTATTCAAGAAGATGCGGCCAAACTATTCAAGCTGCACAGAGAAAATCCAGATTTGGATATTCAAATAGTGCCAGTGTCTATTCTTTGGGGTAGAGCCCCAGATAAAAACACTTCTGGATGGTCCGACGTTATCGCCAACCAAATGTCCCCAAGTTGGCTACGTAAATTTTTTATTGTGTTGTTTTTAGGTAGAGACAATTTTGTGTGTTACAGCAAAGCCGTTTCTTCAAGAAAAATGATCCAGTTAAAAGGCAGTGATGAGGACATCGCCCATAAGTTAATCCGCGTGGCCGGTACTCATTTTTATCGACGTCATCAAAACTTGACTGGTCCTAACATTCTTGAACGCCATCAATTATATAATGGCGTTTTGGGTGCTAAATCGGTACGTAAAGCTATCGTCGAAGAAGCGCGAAGTAAAAAACTAAGTCATCAACAAGCCAAGCAACAAGCAAAAAAATACGTTAATGAAATTGCTGCTGATTACAGACCCGGGCTAATCAGACTGGGAGAGAGAATTTTAACCAAAATTTGGAACAAAATTTATAACGGCATCGAAGTTAGGCATGCTGAAAAAGTGCGAGCGTTAGCACAAAATGGCCACGAAATTATCTATGTACCTTGTCACCGTAGCCATATGGATTATTTACTGCTCACCTACGTTATTTACCACCAAGGTTTAGTTACACCACATATCGCTGCTGGGATTAACCTTAACTTTCGTCCTGTTGGTGGAATACTACGTAAAGCTGGTGCGTTTTATTTGCGCCGCAGCTTTGCTGGCAACAAACTCTACACTGCGGTGTTTCGTGAGTACTTAGAATTGTTGTTTAACAAAGGGTATTCAGTAAAGTATTTTCCTGAAGGTGGACGCAGTCGAACAGGGCGACTATTACCACCTAAAACGGGCATGCTGGCGATGACATTGCAGGCATTAATCAAAGGTGTTAATCGCCCAGTGAGTATAGTGCCGGTTTATATTGGTTACGAACATGTGATGGAAGTATCTAGCTACCTCAAAGAACTCAATGGCACAGGAAAGAAAAAAGAATCTTTCTTACAGATATTTTCAGCCATTAAGAAACTCAAAAATTATGGCTATGGTTTTCTTAATTTTGGCGAGCCCATTAATTTAACCAATTACCTCGACCAACAAAGGCCTAATTGGCGCGATGAACAAGACAATAATAACGACAAAAAGCCACAATGGCTGACTCCTGTTGTCAACAATCTTGCCACAGATGTGATGGGTCGAATCAACCAAGCCGCAGCCATTAGTGGTATGGCAATTTGTGCTATTTGTTTGTTGTCAGCAAAAAAACATGCGATGGCTCAGACTGAGTTAGAACAGGCCATTGAGCACTTTTTAGAATTGTTAAGTGACGCTCCTTACAGTGTACTGGCCACTATACCGAAAATATCGGGTAAAAAATTACTGGAAAACACCCTCAAGCTGAATAAATTCACTGTATCAGAAGATAATTTTGGTAAGATAATCTCACTAAAAGATCGCAATGCCATTCCTCTTACCTATTACCGAAACAATATTTTGCATATGTTTGCGCTACCGGGGCTAATTGCGGCAATAGTCTTTGCCCACAATGGTTTATCAAAACAACAAATTCTAGATATGGTGGGCAAACTCTATCCATTGTTAAAGCGAGAGTTGTTTATTTATATGAGTGTTGCTCAAGCAGCAGATTATACTGAATCTTTAATCAATAAAATGTTAGAAATGGGGATGCTGGAAACAGACGACACCAAAGTCCAACCACCTGCTGCAACCAGTCAATCCTTTTATTCCGCTTGGTTACTGAATCGTAGTATTCAAGAAACGCTGCAGCGATATGCTGTGGTACTCACGTTATTATCCAGACAAGAACAAGTCAGTCGATCAGAATTAGAAAAGAAAAGTGCACAATTTGCCGAGAGATTAGCCGCATTACATGGCATTAATTCCCCTGAGTTTTTCGATAAAAAAGTACTAGGTACTTTTATCAACGCATTAAAAGAGAATGCATTGATTGAAGCAGATGACAATGGTCAGCTACACCACACCGAACAGAGTGTGATATTAAAAACCGATGTCATTAACTTAATCGAACCTGAGATAGCCCAGCGTTTACAACAGATTTAGTTGCCTCAAACTTATAAAAAACTAGTGGAGTTGAGAGTTTAAAAACTTATATTGTTTACTGATTTTATCTTCTTCATTACAAACACTGAGTAAGTCTTGAATAAAATTATGCAATGCTCGACGTTCAATTTTTTGAATTTGAGCCTGCTGTTTTTCATTTAACATGTGATACATAGATGCGGCACCAAAGTCGCCGAAAATGATATTGGCGTCTTGGTCAAACAAAGTGTTATGTGCATATAAGTCGCCGTGGCAAACCAGATTTTGATGTAAGTGTGTAAATACAAGCTGCATTTGTTCGACTATCTTACTGATCTGCCCAATGGAAAGTGTAAAGCCGACTTTAAAAGTATCCCGAGTACAAGTATCAAAGTCAGGTGGTAAACCTAGATTGTTATAATGTTCAGGGATAAGCTCCATAACCAGAGCTAAACAGTGTTTTTCATTTATCTGTGCCAGTGGCTTAATTAGATTCGCATGCTCACCTACTTTCAGACAGGCTTGCAATTCATCTTCTGGGTATCCGTCGCTAGTCAATTCACTTTTAAATACTTTGATTGCGACCTCTTCAGGAAAAGCTGCGGTAGGCGAATTCCAAACTGCTTTTGAAATCACACCCGAGGCCCCTTGTCCAAGCACATTGTGCAAGGTTAGGCTTGAAGAAGCGACGCTAGGAATGCTCTGAATATCACTTTTAGTACGACTAAAGGGATTACCACTGAATGCTAACCAAGCGAGTTTAGGTAAGTTTAGCAATTGATCTGGAAACTGAGTGATATCGTTCGCTGAAATACGCACTAACTCTAGGTTATACAATTGCGCCAAATTAGCAGGTAATTCCTTAAGTTGATTGCCAGACAAAGCTAATTTTTGCATTCTTGGGCGTTCACCCAAAGAGTCTGGTAAACGAGTTATCTGATTGTCTGTTAAAATTAACCAGCGCAACTTGACTGGTAATGATTGCTCAGGAACGTCCTTAATTTTGTTGGCTTTAAAGCCTATCATTTCCAAACTTTTACACTGCCCAAGACTCTCAGGCAAATCCTCAAAAAGATTATTAGAGGCAAAAATTATCTTCAATTTATTGAGTTGTTTAATCTCAGCGGGTATTGATTTAAGTTGATTATTGGATAAATCTAATATTTCTAATGAATCAGCTAAAGATAAAATTTCAATTGGAAAGGTAGTGAGGTTTTCTGACAAAGTTAAATGAGAAATACCCATCAATTTACCAGACTTTAGCTGTAAGAGTGTTTGCAAAATGCAGGATCCATAATAAGGCTAAAACAAAAGCCAAAAGACTACTAAAAAAGACTTTGAAAAGATAGAAACGACTTGGAGACGGCTGAAGAGTTTAGTAGTAATCCACCTTTATTGCCCAAACACCGACCAACCGGTTTTTCGGGTAAGTAACTCCAACGCTTCTGTGCCAAGTTTACTGTTGCCAATAGTATCCAGCCCCGGTGACCATACTGCGATAGAAGCTTTGCCTGGCGCGATAGCGAGTATGCCTCCACCCACACCACTTTTACCGGGTAGCCCCACTCGATAGGCAAACTCCCCAGAACCATCATAATGACCACACATCAACATCAACGCATTAATACGTTTTGCTCTATTAGGTGACACCACTCTATAACCTGTAATGGGATTAAGACCATCATTAGCTAAAAATAATCCTGCAGTAGCAAGCTGGGCTGTGGTCATGGCAATAGAACAGTGATGAAAATAAGTACCTAATACCGCATCAACAGGATTTTGAAAATGTCCAAAAGAAGCCATAAAATGCGCCAAAGAAGCATTCCTATCACCGGTCATTTCTTCTGAACGCGCCACCTTTTCATCAATGGCGATACTTTCATCATCAGCTAAATAGCGCATAAATTGCAGGATTTCTGCTAAGGTTTCTTTGGGTTGATGACCTTGAATAATGGCGTCTGCAATGGCGATTGCCCCTGCATTGACAAAAGGGTTACGTGGTTTTCCCTGTTCATGCTCAAGTTGCACAATAGAATTAAAAGGGTCACCTGAAGGCTCTCTGCCCACTCTATTCCACACCCTTTCACCAAGTTTTCCTAAGGCTAAGGTCAAAGTAAATACTTTAGAAATACTCTGAATTGAGAATAAAGTTTGCGCACCTCCGGCGCTATAAACTGCTCCATCGGGTAAAGCCACACTGATTGAAAACTGATCAGGGTTAACACAAGCCAATTGGGGAATATAACTAGCGACTATGCCTTTATCGGTTTTAGAGGCTATCTTTGCTGCAATTTCATCAACTATTTTTTGCATTTATAACTCAAAAACACCATTTAAGTCAGACAAGAAAAACTTATATGCAGGGTTATCCGTTTGCTCTTCATACAAATAACCTAATTTGGCTAAATGTTTATCAAATTCACCTCTATCAGCATCGACTATATCAAAACCAGCCAACACTAGACCATCTGCAGCGCCATGATTACGATAATGAAACAATGTAATATTCCACCTTTCTCCCAAGGTATCCAAAAACTTCATTAAGGCCCCAGGATACTCAGGAAATTCAAAGGAAAATAACTTTTCGTTTAGTAGACTAGGAGGCCTGCCGCCTACCATGTAGCGCACATGTAACTTAGCCATTTCATTTTCAGATAAATCAAAACTTTTATATCCATTAACGCTTAGCGAGTCAGTTAACTGGGCTAATTCTTCACGGCCTTTTTTCAACTTAATACCGACAAAAATATGGGCTTCACGATCAGTAGAATAACGGTAGTTAAATTCAGTAATGGCGCGCCCGCCTAGCAGCGCACAAAAATCCCTAAATGCGCCAGTGCGCTCTGGTATTTTAACGGCAATCACCGCTTCTTTTTGTTCACCTAACTCGCAACGTTCAGAGACATAACGTAAGGTATGAAAATTAATATTTGCGCCACATAAAATTCCACCGATTTTTTTGCCCTGCATGGGATTGCTTTTAAGGTATTTGCGTATACCTGCAACCGACAAAGCCCCAGCAGGTTCAGCAATCACACGAGTATCATCAAATATATCTTTGATGGCTGCACAAATTTCGTCTGTGTTGACGGTAATGACTTCATCAACGTATTTTTGGCATAAACGAAAAGGTTCTTCACCAATAATTTTAACGGCCACACCGTCAGCAAAAATACCTACATGATCAAGGGGAACAGGTTTACCTGCTAACATTGCTGCCTGTAAACAGGCTGATTCATCAGACTCGACTGCGATAATTTTAAGATCAGGCTTGAGCTGCTTCAGAAACACCGAGATACCAGCAATGAGACCACCACCACCCACAGCAATAAACAACGTATCCAAATCAGGATTCTGCTCAAGTAATTCACGGGCTATGGTACCTTGCCCTACAATCACATCCTCGTCATCAAAAGGCGAAACCATAGTGTAACCATGCTCTTTCGACAGACGTAAAGCTTCTTCTTTTGCCTGATCGAAACTGGTGCCATGCAACACTATATCGACAAATTCACCGCCAAAATCTCGTACTGCTTCTACTTTTATATCTGGCGCAGTAGCGGGCATCACTATTGTGGCTTTTATGGCTTTTTTCCTCGCTGAATAAGCCACACCTTGGGCATGGTTACCAGCCGACGAAGCCACTACACCTTTGGCGAGTTGTTCATCTGATAATTGGCTTAACTTGTTATAAGCACCGCGCAACTTAAAAGACTTAACCGGTTGCTGGTCTTCTCTTTTCAGCCAAATTTCGTTACCTAAAGAAGCAGATAGTTTTTCTAGCTTTTGAAGATCCGAATTCACCGCCACATCATAAACAGGGGATAACAATATACTCTTTAAGTATTCATTGGCTGAACGGCTCATTTAATCTTCCAATTTTGATGCATCTCGCACCGCACCTTTATCGGCACTGGTGGCTAATAAAGCATAAGCTTTAAGGGCAAGTGACACTTTACGAACACGAGAAACAGGTTTCCATGGCCTTTCACTTGCGTCCATCTTCTCGCGACGCGTTTGTAATGCTTGATCGCTGATATCTATGCCAATTTTACGTGCTGGGATATCGATAAGGATAGTATCACCTTCTTCGACTAAACCAATTCCACCACCACTGGCTGCTTCAGGTGCACAATGTCCAATAGACAAACCTGAGGTACCACCAGAAAAACGTCCATCAGTAATAAGTGCACACTCTTTACCTAAACCCTTGGCTTTAAGATAAGTAGTAGGGTAAAGCATTTCTTGCATACCTGGACCACCTTTAGGACCTTCATAACGAATGATCACCACATCACCGGCAATCACCTGGTCGTCCAGAATTGCTTTTACTGCCTCATCTTGGCTTTCATAGATACGTGCGCGACCAGTAAACTTATGAATAGACTCATCAACGCCCGCGGTTTTTACAATACAACCATTTTCGGCAATGTTACCGAATAACACAGCTAAGCCACCTTCTTCACTAAAGGCATTGGCGCGGTTACGGATACAACCATTTTCGCGATCTGTATCGGCTGTAGGATAACGACAGTTTTGACTGAAGGCTTTAGTAGTACGAATGCCAGCAGGTCCTGCTTTGTAAAATTCCAATGCGTATTCATTTGCAGGATTAGTGATATCCCACTCAGCTATCACTTCACCTATAGTTTTACCTAATACGTGTGGAGAATCGGTATGTAACAATCCGGCACGGTTTATCTCAGCTAAAATACCCAATACACCACCAGCCCGGTGCACATCTTCCATATGATATTGGGGAGTAGAAGGGGCGACTTTACATAAATGTGGTACTTTACGAGATAACCTATCGATGTCATCCAAAGTGAAAGGTATTTCTCCTTCAACGGCAGCGGCTAATAAATGCAATATGGTATTGGTTGAACCGCCCATAGCGATGTCTAAGGTCATAGCGTTTTCAAATGCTTTAAAGTTAGCGATATTTCGCGGCAACACCGACTCGTCATTTTCCTGATAATAACGACGACATAACTCAACAATTTGTGAACCCGCTTGTTTAAACAAACCTTCACGATCGGCATGTGTGGCCAGCATTGAACCATTACCTGGTAAAGATAACCCTAAAGCTTCAGTTAAACAGTTCATTGAGTTAGCAGTAAACATACCTGAACAAGAACCACAAGTTGGGCAAGCAGAACGTTCAACTTGTTCACTCTCTTTGTCGCTCACCTTGTCATCAACACCCGCCACCATAGCGTCCACCAAATCCAATTTAATGATTTGATCAGACAACTTAGTTTTACCGGCTTCCATTGGACCACCAGAAACAAAAATAACCGGTACATTCAAACGCAAAGCGGCCATTAACATGCCGGGAGTGATTTTATCACAGTTGGAAATACACACTATAGCGTCAGCGCAATGAGCATTAACCATATATTCAACTGCATCTGCAATAATTTCCCGTGATGGCAAGCTATACAACATGCCGCTATGGCCCATAGCAATACCGTCATCCACTGCTATGGTATTAAATTCTTTGGCTACGCCACCAGCCGCTTCTATGCTGCGCGCTACTAGTTGTCCCATATCTTTTAGGTGCACATGCCCAGGCACAAATTGAGTAAATGAATTAGATACGGCAATAATTGGCTTACCAAAGTCCCCATCTTTCATGCCTGTGGCTCGCCATAGGGCGCGAGCGCCCGCCATATTGCGTCCTTGGGTACTGGTGGCTGATCGTAACTTTGACATGGTATGTACTCTTTAATTAAATTTATTAAAAATGGCTACTTGGTTAACATTAACCAAACATTGATAAAGCTGTTGTGGGCAATCTATTTCTTAAACTTAGAAGGTAATAACAAAAAACCCCTCGAACTTTCGTGCGGGGGGTTTTAGAATTAACCTCTACCGGCACTATCCCCGCAATAAAATAATCACTAGCCCGTGGACTAGATATGTTGTCACCGCATTGCGCAAAAAAGAATAGAGCATCACATCACAAATTTTATTTATCATTACTGGTTATAGAAATAGCATGAAGGAGATATTTTGATCAAGCATTGCTATATGCCTTTTTAGCGGGTTATATACCCAGACCACCTGAAAAAGGTGGATAAAAAATAACGGGGTTATAAAAGGCCTTAGATAACAATAGTCCTTTTTTAAGACGACTGAATAAAAAATAACAAACCTTAGGGGGCATATGGAAACTTGGTTACATTGGGTTGATTTGGCAGGTGTGGCTGTTTTTGCAATCGCAGGCACCCTAATGGCATATAAAAAACACATGGACGGTTTTGGCGTTGTAGTGCTCGCGTCTGTTACTGCCATTGGCGGTGGTACGTTACGCGACATGATTTTAGATTTACCGGTATTTTGGGTACAAGATCCAAGTTTTTTTTATGTGATCATCCTCGCAGCTTTCTCCACTATTATTTGGTTGCGTAGCAAAGACACCTTTCCTCTTCGCTACCTATTTTTTGCCGATGCCATTGGATTAGCCTTTTTTAATGTCATGGGTTTGCAAAAAGCGTTAACTTACGGAGCCTCTCCTTTAATTGCCATTGCATTAGGTACAATGACTGGAGTTTTTGGAGGGTTAATTCGAGATGTCATTTGTCGAGAAATTCCTATGGTGTTAAAAGGTGAACTCTATGCCACCGCCTGTATTTTAGGTGGAGCAAGTTATATCTTAGGCTTACAACTAGGTTTAAGTACTGTGAGCTGTATGATTATCGGCTTCTGCATTACCTTGTTCTGCCGTTTAGGTGCAATGAAATGGAACTGGCATCTTCCTGTTTTTAATCCTCATGATTCAGTGAAGGATGAATAACTCGCAATTTTAAGATGATTAGCTAGCCTTAAGACTCACCCTGTATGCAAATGGAGTTGCTTCATGTCTTTAGCTGTCGTTTATTCAAGAGCAAGTGTAGGCATTGATGCGCCGCTTATTACCGTTGAAGTACACCTATCCAACGGCCTTCCTTGTTTTAACTTAGTCGGTTTGCCAGAAGCATCGGTTCGGGAAGCCAAAGACAGGGTCCGCAGCGCCTTGATTAATTCGGGCTTTGAGTTCCCAGCTAAACGTATCACTGTAAACCTAGCCCCAGCAGATTTGCCTAAAGAAGGCGGTCGTTTCGATTTAGCCATTGCTATAGGGATTATTGCTGCCACCTTACAGCTGCCAGAAAACCAATTACACAATATTGAACTGGCAGGTGAATTAGCCTTATCTGGAGAAATTCGTGCCATTACAGGAGCTTTACCTTTTACTTATGCCTGCACCCAAGCTAATCGCACCGCCATATTGCCCTTTAAAAACGCCCCAGAAGCCTCTCTGATTAAACAGGCCCAAATTGTCCCAGCGACACAATTATTAGAAGTGTATAGCCACATAAGTGGGCAACAAAGTTTAGACCTATATCACACCCAAACAGTCACTAAACTGGCTGAGTATGAAAATGATTTACAAGATGTTGTTGGTCAAATTGCAGGTAAACGAGCCTTAGAAATTGCCGCTGCCGGTGGCCATAACTTACTTTTTACCGGGCCACCAGGCACTGGTAAAACCATGTTAGCCAGTCGCCTCATCACCATTTTACCCCCTATGACAGATGAAGAAGCACTAGCCACTGCAGCAGTACATTCTATTGTGGGTAAAGCTGTGGATCCCGCCACATGGAAACACCGCGCTTTTCGTCACCCTCATCACACCAGTTCAGCCGTAGCCTTAGTGGGCGGCGGCAGTATTCCAAGACCTGGCGAGATAAGCTTGGCCCATAATGGCGTACTTTTTCTTGATGAACTCCCCGAATTCGACAGAAAAGTATTGGACGTATTACGAGAGCCATTGGAGTCAGGCACAGTGAGTATTTCAAGAGCCGCTCGGCAAGCGCAATTCCCAGCTCGGTTCCAACTAGTCGCCGCCATGAACCCTAGCCCAACAGGCAGTTTAAACGATGGCAGGTGTTCGTCTGAACAAATATTACGTTACTTAAACCGTATTTCAGGACCTTTTTTAGATCGCATAGATCTGCAAGTAGATGTACCTAAATTAGCCAACAATGAATTTTCAGAACAAGTCAAAAGCCGCGGTGAAACCAGTAAAGTGGTACGTGCCAGAGTGATCAAAGCCCACCAACTACAATTAACTCGTTGCGGTAAAACCAACGCTCAATTAGGCAGTAAAGAAGTCCAAAAATATTGTGAATTAAGCCAACAAGATCAACAGTTTTTACAACAAGCAGTAGAAAGATTAGGCCTGTCATTACGCACCTATCACAGAGTATTAAAAGTCGCCCGCACTATTGCCGATCTAGCCAGCACCCCACAAATTCAAAAACAACATCTAGCTGAAGCGCTGCATTATCGGGCGTTTGATAGGATGTTGGCACAGTTAACTAATAACTAATGTTTGAGGCACAGGTTAATAAAAGGGGGATTTCCACCTTAACGCCGGGAACTCATTTACCCTAGCTCTTGTACTTTTACTCAGAAAGTTTACACTTCTGGCTACTTGTCGGAGTGCCCTCGAGGCTGAGACCGTAATTATACGGGATCCGTTGAACCTGATCAGGCTAACACCTGCGTAGGAAACAAAAGTAACTGATTGTTTACCATTTAACCTTATTGGTTAAATAGCAAACTCATATTAACGCCCTAAGTGAATTGCTCATTTATCGGTGTGAATTGAATTAAGTTGCGCAACACTTCTGACAAGCAAATATCCTCTTAACTAACGAGATTTTGCTATGTCTAACAACCCAAGTCGACGTGAACGTCGCGAACAAGCCCAAGCATTTATTGCTAATTTACAACACCAGTCTTACCCCAATTCAACACGTATTTATCTTAATAATTCAGAAGGTGATGTGCGTGTAGGCATGCGGGAAATAGCCTTAAGTGATTCCATCATAGGCGGCAGCAAGGACAAGCCTGACTTCGCCAAAAATGAACCTATCCCAGTTTATGATACTTCTGGTCCTTATACCGATCCAAACATCAGTATTGATGTGAATAAAGGTTTACCCAAATTACGTAGTGCCTGGATAGAGCAACGTCAGGATTGCGAAACTTTATCGGGATCCAATGCTAATTACACCCAGCAACGTTTATCGGACGAGACCTTAGATGAGTTGCGTTTTGAGCACCGACCTTTACCTAAGATAGCCAAACAAGGGCGATGTGTTAGCCAAATGCATTATGCTCGTCGCGGTATAGTCACCAAAGAAATGGAATACATCGCCATACGTGAAAACATGGGCCGTCAACGCATCACTGACGAGATATTACTGCAACAACACCCCGGAGAATCATTCGGAGCCAACCTACCAGAACAAATTACCCCTGAATTTGTACGCCAAGAAGTCGCCCAAGGCCGTGCAATTATTCCCGCGAATATTAATCATCCTGAAAGTGAACCTATGATCATAGGGCGAAATTTTTTAGTTAAAATTAACGCTAACATTGGTAACTCTGCGGTAACTTCGTCTATCGAAGAAGAAGTGGAAAAACTGCTCTGGTCAACGCGCTGGGGCGCAGACACCATAATGGATTTATCGACGGGTCGTAATATTCACGAAACCCGTGAATGGATCATTCGCAATTCCCCTGTACCTATTGGCACTGTACCTATTTACCAAGCGCTGGAAAAAGTCAACGGCATTGCAGAAGACCTCAACTGGCAAGTGTTTTACGACACCTTAGTCGAGCAAGCCGAACAAGGTGTGGATTATTTCACTATCCATGCGGGTGTCTTATTGCGCTATGTACCCATGACCGCCAAACGTGTTACTGGCATTGTGTCACGTGGTGGCTCTATTATGGCTAAGTGGTGTTTATCTCATCATCAAGAAAGTTTCTTATATCTTCGTTTTAGAGAAATCTGCCAGTTGTGCGCCCGTTACGATATCAGTCTTAGCTTGGGTGATGGCCTGCGCCCTGGCTCCATTGCAGATGCCAATGATGAGGCGCAATTTGCCGAATTACATACATTAGGTGAGCTGACTAAAATCGCTTGGGAATATGATGTTCAAGTGATGATTGAAGGTCCAGGACATGTGCCTATGCATATGATTAAAAAGAACATGACTGAAGAATTGCAGCACTGCCACGAAGCGCCATTTTATACCTTAGGGCCGCTTACCACTGATATTGCTCCGGGTTATGATCATTTCACCTCAGGCATTGGGGCAGCTATGATTGGTTGGTTTGGTTGTGCCATGTTGTGTTATGTCACCCCCAAAGAACACTTAGGCCTGCCTGAAAAAGAAGATGTCAAACAAGGGTTAATCACCTACAAAATTGCAGCCCATGCTGCCGATTTAGCCAAAGGTCATCCTGGCGCGCAGATCAGAGATAACGCCTTATCAAAGGCCCGCTTTGAATTTCGCTGGGAAGACCAGTTTAACCTATCTCTTGACCCAGAAACCGCCCGGGACTATCACGATCAAACCATTCCGCAAGAATCTGGCAAGGTTGCGCATTTTTGTTCTATGTGTGGCCCTAAATTCTGCTCCATGAAAATAACAGAAGAAGTCAGAGCTTATGCAGCCAACCTAGAAAATGAACAACAAATTGCGATAAAAATGGTGGATATGCAAGGTCATACCCAAGCGGTACACACCAGTCAATCCGCTATCGAACAGGGCATGCAAAACATGTCGCAGGTATTTAAAGATAAAGGTAGCGAATTGTATCACCGTGCTGACCAAGTGCTCGAAAAGGAAAAGATTTAGTGGACTCGCCCAATAATCAAGCGATATGCATGGCACACCCAAGTGAAGCTCAAACTCAGCATACGCCGCCTGTCATCTGGTCGGTGGCGGGCAGTGACAGCAGTGGTGGCGCCGGCATACAGGCAGATATTAAAACGGCACATGACTTTGCTGTGCATGGGGCGACTATTATCACTGCCATTACGGCACAAAATAGTTTAGGGGTAAGTCACCTTGATGTAGTGTCTGAACAGAGTTTTACTCAGCAACTTGCCAGCCTTACAGAAGACATCCCACCTAAAGTGATAAAGGTGGGTTTGTTAGCATCAGTTGCTCAAGTTAACACCTTAGCCACTTTGATTTTAAAATTTTGGGATACTGGCTCTGGTTTACAACCACGCCCTTTTGTTGTCTTAGATCCTGTTCAAGTCGCTTCAACCGGTGATGTAATGGCGGGCAAAGAGGTAACTGAAGCAATAAAAAACACACTTCTGCCTTTAGTCGACTTGCTGACTCCAAATCTAGTGGAGTTAGCTGTTTTATCTGGCATTGCCTGTGAGGATTTATCTGGGCAGAAATTAGCGGTCGATTTTTTAATTAACAAAGGCTGTAAAGGGATATTGGTCAAAGGTGGCCACGGCAATAGCCAGTATGCTATCGATAAGTATTACGGCCCAGAGCGCTCATTTAGTATGGGCTCTTTGCGTCAAAACAGCCTACATACTCATGGCACGGGCTGTACACTAGCATCAGCTATCAGTGCCGCAATAGCCAAGGGATATCTATTAGACGACGCCCTTGTTATCGCTAAAGCCTATATCAATCAAGGTATTAGATTATCTTATCCATTAGGGCAAGGTACAGGGCCAGTGGCCCATGGTGGATGGCCAGAACAGGCGGCAGACTTCCCTTATATCACCACTACCGAAGACTTAACGCCTAAAGAGCATGAAGAACAGCTAGGCTTTTTACCTTGTAACAAACAGTGGCTAGGTTTATATCCCGTGGTCCCGAATGTGAAATGGTTAACGCTATTATTACAAGCGGGAGTCAAAACAATTCAATTGCGCGTTAAGGACCCTGCAGCAAAAGATTTAGAATCTCAAGTCTATGAAGCAGTCGCCTTGGGACGCGCTTATCAAGCCCAAGTTTTTATTAATGATTACTGGCAGTTGGCAATTAAATACCAAGCCTATGGCGTACATTTAGGTCAAGAAGATCTGCTTTTGGCTGACTTACCTAGCATAAAAGCAGCGGGGTTACGTTTAGGTATTTCTACTCACGGATACCATGAATTACTCATAGCTAAACAACTCAAACCGACCTATATCGCCCTTGGGCACATATTCCCAACCCAAACAAAACAGATGCCATCTAATCCACAAGGTTTAAATAACTTAAAACGCCATGTGAATTTATGTGAGGGTGCAGCCACTGTTGCTATTGGTGGTATTTCAGAACAAAGAGTCAAGGCTGTTCAGCAAACCTCAGTGGACGGCATTGCCATGGTGTCAGCGATTTTACAAGCGCCTAATTGGCAGGCAGTAACCAAGAAATTATTGAAACAATTACTGCCTACTGCAACTAATAACGTTATTGAAGTGGCCCAGCCATGAACAGCAGACTTTCACAACAAGAGCAGTTGCGTTACGCACCACAAATGTTACTACCAGAACTAGGCGAATCAGGTCAGTTACGCCTTAAACAAGCCCAAGTGTTAATTGTAGGCATGGGCGGCTTAGGTTGTCCGGCAGCTATGTATTTGGCAGCTGCCGGTATAGGCCGTTTAGTGATGGCTGACTTTGATACAATAGAACGCAGTAATTTGCATCGACAGATTTTATATCAGAACCAACAAATTGGCAGTAACAAAGCACAACAGGCCGCGATAAACCTAAAGGCCATGGCCCCTGATGTTCGATATCAAGCGGTGACAGAAAAAATCACTGAAGAGAACATAATGAGTCTAATAAAAGATGTGGATTTAGTGCTCGATTGCACCGATAACCTAACAACTCGTTTATTAATCAATCAGGCTTGTGTGCGCTTACAACGGCCACTCATCAGCGGCGCTGCTAGTGGTTTTCAAGGTCAGTTATTAATGCTACCCATGACTTTTAACTCCCCTTGTTATCAATGTATCTACCATTCTACCCCAGAGGATCAAAGCAGTTGTCTACAAGACGGCGTGGTGGGCCCCTTGGTAGGGGTCATTGGCAGTATGCAGGCCTTACAAGGGATTAAATATCTCATTCAAATAAGCCAAGAAGCGAAGTTACATCTATTCGATGCTATCCACATGCAATGGCAAAGTTTGGCAATAGAAATTGACCCAAACTGTGCAATTTGTGCAACCAAAGATTTAAGGAACAACCATGTTTATTAAAGTAAATAATAACACGATACAGATCCCGCCATCATGCACTTTGCAAATATTGATAAACCAACATTATGGGCCTGAAACTGATATAGCAGCAGCCATTAATGACAGTGTCATACCCCACTCTAGATGGGCGTCAACGGCTCTGAATCAAGATGACCATGTCACGCTATTTCAAGCCATAGCAGGGGGTTAAATCTATGCCATTAAAGATTGCAGATAAAACATTTTATTCACGGTTATTTACCGGTACAGGTAAATATTCAAGTGCCGAAGTCATGGCTAATACTATCAAAGCAAGCGGCAGTGAATTGGTGACTGTGGCGTTAAGACGTGCTGATTTACAACAAAAAAATGACAATATACTAAGCCACCTAACACCACTTGGGGTGCAATTACTGCCTAATACATCTGGTGCTCGCACAGCTAAAGAAGCCATATTTGCTGCCCAATTAGGCCGCGAAGCATTAGGCACTCACTGGATAAAATTGGAAATTCACCCCGACCCCAAGTACTTAATGCCTGATCCTATTGAAACTCTGTTAGCTGCCGAACAACTCTGCGCTTTAGGTTTTGTGGTACTACCTTATTGCAGTGCTGACCCGGTTTTATGTAAACGTTTAGCCGAAGTGGGTTGCGCTGCAGTTATGCCTTTGGGCGCTGCAATAGGTTCTAATCAGGGCCTTAGCACTCGTGCGATGTTAGAGATTATTATTGAACAAGCACAAGTGCCAGTCATCATAGATGCCGGCATTGGTGCGCCTTCTGATGCCACCTTAGCCATGGAAATAGGAGCCGATGCGGTATTAGTAAATACCGCCATGGCCGTATCCCCCGACCCAGTTGTTATGGGCAATGCTTTTAAATTGGCGGTGCAAGCAGGACATAACGCCTACCAAGCTGGCTTGGGTGTGCAATGCTCTGGTGCCAATGCCACCAGCTCACTAACAGGTTTTCTCAACGAGATGAGTTTCTAAGACATGCAATATCTACAAAGCAGTTTTTATCAGCAATGGCTGGCGCTTGACGACAGCCAATTACAAGCACATCTCACTCAAGCCAAAGCATCAGACGTGACCCGAGTACTCGCTCAAGCCAATATTGAAGTCGCAGATATGCCTATTTTGTTATCTAAAGCAGCCCAACCTTTTTTAGAACAATTGGCGCAACGTTCACAAGCGTTAACTCGCCAGCGGTTTGGTCATACACTGGGATTTTTTATTCCTTTGTATTTATCAAATTTGTGCGCAAACGACTGCTCTTATTGCGGTTTTTCTATGAGTAATAAACTCAAGCGCACAACTTTAACGCCGCAACAAGTCGAAGCTGAATGCCAAGCTATAAAGGCACTAGGCTTTGACAATATTCTATTAGTCACAGGCGAACACGAAACCAAAGTTGGTATGGCTTATTTCACCCAAGTACTGCCTATCATCAAGCGTTACTTTAGTTATGTCATGTTAGAAGTACAGCCACTATCGACCGAGCAATATAGTGCGGTACGACAGTTAGGTGTCGATGCTGTTTTAGTGTATCAGGAATGCTACCAGCAAGATGTTTATGGGAAGCATCACCTAAAAGGCAACAAAACGGATTTTCGGTGGCGCTTAGAAACCCCGGACAGATTAGGCCAAGCCGAAATGGACAAAGTGGGATTAGGCTGCTTATTAGGCTTAACTGACTGGCGCCTGGACTGCTTAAAACTCGCAATACATTTAGATTACATGCAAAAACGTTATTGGCGAACTCGCTACTCTGTGGCGTTTCCGCGCCTTCGCCCTTGTATGGGTGGCATAGAACCGCAACATCTGCCAAGCAACGCTCAGTTAGTTCAGCTAATTTGCGCCTTTAGATTACTTAGTCCCCAATTAGACATAGTGATGTCCACCAGAGAATCAGCCACCTTGCGAGATAATATTCTTAAGCTAGGCATAACCCAGATAAGCGCAGGATCTAAGACTCAACCAGGGGGCTACGCTGACCAAACTGAAATTCTGAGCCAATTTGATATTGACGACGAACGCAGCCCCGAAAAAATGGCAAAGGTTGTGACTGCAGCAGGCTTAGAAGTTGTCTGGAAAGACTGGGATCCTAGCTATTCTGCTGGGTAAAAACGGTGTTTTTTAAGGCATCAACATCCCCTTTTTGGGGGGAAATCTTGTATGCGATTAAACATCTATTTACATGACACATATAGTGACTCTGAGTACTAGAAAAGCCTTATTGCAAAACTATGTTTAAGTGATAACTCGATAAACCTTTTTCAAAATCATCAATACTGGGATCCTGATAGTGCATGATGTAATCGTCATAATCATCACTATCGTCGCTTTTCAGCAGAATGACCTCAGTTTGAGATATATAACTATCGTTATCGATGATGCCTTCATAGCCATATAACACTGCTGAAATAGGCAGAATACCTGTATTAGGTCCAAACATAGTCCATTTTGCCTTGGTTGCAGTAAATTCATAAGAAAACGAAATAATAGCCATAGGGTAATTTTTTATTTCGCTATAGTCATAATTACCCTCATCCGATAATTCGCTAAAATTAACGCTATCAATATTAACCTTTTCTTCAGGCGCAGAGTTCGCTAATGCAGTACTATAATCGCTTGAGATAACTTGACGTTGACTGGTTATGCTCGACTTACCAAACACAGATGATGTTTCGCTTATAGGGTATGTCGCTATGGTTTTGTATAAAGATTCATTTACATACAGATGGCTATTAAAGACCAAAGTAGAGCTCGCATTTTCAGCAATCCCTGCCGTAAAGTGCTCATCGTCTACAAACAGTTGTGACTGGGTTAATGTTTGATGTGTTTCATCTAGATTAATCTCTTCCCCCACTTCAACCGCAGATAGTGACCATTCATCAGAGGCTTCCGAAAAGTCATTCATAAAATCAGCGGCGCCAATTAGCTTATTGCCATCATTAGTACCTTGAACCATAAAAGAAGTAATAGGCCAGTCTTGGTCAACCTCGCGGCAAAGAGTTACATTACCAAATCGAGTAGATTGGGTACTGACCGACTCCCAATAGTCAAATTCCTGAGAACTATCGACTGCAGTCACGTCCGTTATGGTTCTATGTCGTACCAAAAGATCATGACTTAAACACTCGCATCTAGCATTGTCTTGTAAGCTGTCATAGGTAGCTCGATATACTGTGGGGGTTGCGGAGTTAGCTTGATAATAACTAACGATATCTAAGCTTTCTTCACCATCACCTTCTTGGCTTTTACCTACTAGAGTAAAATTGATGTATTTGTCTGTAGTAGTAAATGTAATGACCCCTTCTTCATCCGCGCTATAACTTTCCAACCATTGCCAGTTTTCGTCTTGCAGTAGCAACTCAATTTGAGTGAAAGGCGTTTCCACTGAACACTGGTTAGCAAGTGAGGCTCGTAAAGAAAATGTGTAAGTGATTCCAGATGAAATGCTGCCATCGCCATCACTATCGCTAGCACCACAAGCTTGTAAAATAGAAACTAAACATAAAGTCGAAAGAGCGCGAATTATTTGAATATACATGGGGCCGCTTTTTTAAATAGTCTTTAAATAAGAATGTGTGCCTGGCGAATAGTTAATTGCCGACAATACAATAGGTTATTTTAGGAACATCACTTTTGATGCACTGCAAAATTGCCTTAGGGTAAACTATAAACTCAAACTATGTGGCAAACAGCGCCTGTAAAAAAGCATTTGCACAAAGTTTCCTTTTTTGAGCCATATTTCCCCTTATTACAGATAACTAGTCATAAATGATTAAATGCTAGGGGTGTCCGAATCTAGGAAACCTGAATTTTGGAGCGCAACAACCAGTATGCGAGGCGACTAAACCTCTCTAACATACTGTTAAAAAGTGTATTTTTAAGAGGAATAGCCGTTCTTAACTGAGGATTTTAAAAGCGTAAACAGCTTTAATTTTTACTGAGAAATTTCAAACTAAGTGATGGGAAACACAGTAGTGGCCATGCCATGAGTTAGATTTGTATGAATAGCGATAAGCTACAAAGCCATCAACATCATAGTCTCCAAATGCGCAGTTTGTGGAAACATATCCATCATAGCCGCGCGTTTTACTTTGTAGCCTTTTGCGACTAAATACTCAGCATCTCTGGCCAAAGTGGCTGCGTCACAGGAAACATATAAAATCTGTTTAGGTCTGAGTTTAACTAAGGTCAGTAAAAACTCAAAAGCCCCGGCTCTTGGAGGGTCGAGTAGAACTTTTGTGACCCCTAAAGAAGTGATAGTTTTTGGGGCGGGTTGGGTTAAATCAGCAGCGATAAACGACAGGTTATCCAACTGATTCTTTTTAGCATTGACTTGACCCGCAGCCACCATACTAGGTTGCACTTCTACCCCAACCACTTGTTTAGCCCGCTTCGCTAAGGGAAGCGAAAAATTGCCTACACCACAAAATAGATCTAACACCACATCGTCTTGATTTGGGGTAAGCCAGTCCATAGCTTGTGCCACCATTTTTTCATTCATAGTAGCATTCACTTGAATAAAATCTTGTGGATAATAGGTCAGATTAAAACCATCTAGTTGATAGTGACGCATGTCTTGTGGAGGCACTTTGGCTCGGTGCTCACCAGGCGTTTGCCAGTATAAATCAACTTGTTGTTGTTCGGCCCATAATTGCCATTTCTGGTGTTCCTCGCTGCTAATAGTAGCCGTTAAGCGCAGCAATACAGATAATCCTTTAGTGTCTTCTAATAATTCTATATGACCAATTTTTGCGGCAACAGAGTCTTGCTTTAACTCAGCCTTTAAGTGCCTAAAAATACCTTGTAGTTGCGGTGTTAATACTAAACAGTTATCAATTGAAACAATGTTTTGTGATGATTTTGCACGAAAACCTAGGCGTAATTGTTGATCTTTAACTCGCACCGCAAGACGGGCTCGTCGGCGATACCCAAAAGGCGAGTCGGTTAATTCTGTCAACCTCTGGTCTGGACATACTTTACGTAATTGCCCTTGCAACCAGTGCATTTTTTCTGCCCGCTGCTGCTCTATTGTTAGATGCTGAAAACTACAACCACCACAGTGTTCATAATGGGGGCACTCGGGCACGACCCGATGCGCGCTCTTTTGCTGGATATCAAGCAGTTTAGCCTCGTCATAACGACGGTTTGATTTAATCACCTGCGCAGTAACAGTTTCACTGGGTAACGCCCCAGCTATAAAAGTCACTTTACCTTGGGAGCGTGCGACACCTTTTGCTTCGTGCGTCAGGCCATCAACCGTAAAATGCTGCACAGGCCCTAGGGCTTGGGAAGGATTTTTACGGCCTCGTTTGTTGTTAGCCGCGCTTTTACTTGGCGACTGGGAGAAAATTGAAGGGGCGCGTTTTTTCAATACAATGACTTTTAAATACTAGGCAATGAAAACTATTATACCAGCACATTTGCTTTTGCCCTTTGAATCAAACAAAAAAGTGTCAAATTCGTTAGATGATTACTCCTAATACTCGACTTCAACACAGGCTTATCGCAGCACGTTACCCTTAAACCTTTTTTGCAAAATAAGTCATTATTTCAGCTTTGCTCAGTTCTTTGGTTTTATTCGAAAAACAATAATAATCAGGGCGTTGATCGCTAAAATATTGCATCTCCATTTCCAACTCTGTTAAGTTTTTAAATAGGCCAACAGGCATATTGTAATCACCGCTTTGTTTGAATCTAAAGAATAAATGGGTGCCACATTCAGTACAAAATCCTCGAGAAGCCCAAGATGATGAATCATACATTTTAATGTTATCGCTTCCTTCAATTTCTACTTGAGTGCCACATTGCACTGCGAAAAAGGGCGCGCCACCCCATCCTCGGCATGCATCACAATGACAGACAGTAAATTTGGGGTTGATTTCATTTGCGGTAATTTTTACTGCGCCACAAAGGCAGTTTGCTTTAGCACTTAACATTGCATACTTTCCCGAATGAATAGACATAAAAATAGCGGAAACCTTTTTGTTTCCGCTTAACCTGTGAAGAAAAGGCGAACAATATTTCCTAAGGCAAGCCAAATTCAGTTTGCCTCCGCTGATTCAGGCGACTACTGCTCCGTTTCTTGCACCATACAAAATCCATTAAGCTTGTTACCGTCTAAATCTCTAAAGTATCCGCCATAAAAACCCGAAGTTGCTCCTTCAGGCCGAAAACCCGGCTTACCTTCACAAGTACCTCCTAGCGCTAATGCTTTATTATAAAAAGCTTGCACTTGCTCAGGCGTTTCTAAGGCAATCGCCACCATATTACCATTGCCAACTGTGGCGGGCTCTTTGTTAAACGGCAGGGTAACTCCAAGTGATGGTTCATTCTCGGCAGTAGCCCATGCTATAAAGTAATTCGGTTCCTCCATAAATCGCTTAGCACCTAAAGTACCAAGTAATGCGTCATAAAATGCCCCTGACTTCGCCAAATCTACTGTGCCTAAAGTTACGTAACCAATCATAAATATCCCCAGTGAGTTGTTTAGTACCTCCACATAGTAGCGGTTTCCTACTGACAGTTACTGTCAGTAGTGTTTCAATAGACTAGATATTAATCATCAACAAGATTTGAGGCCTTGAAAAATGCGAAGAGCTGAGCGACTGAACGACATAGTTCATCATTTGCGAAGAATGCACCAAGCTGTTACCGCAAATGCTTTAGCTGAATCCTTTGAAGTTTCGACACGCACTATATACCGAGATATTCAGAATTTAATTGATTCGGGCGTGCCTATTAATGGTGAGGCGGGGGTAGGGTATGTCATTGATAAAAACTATCACTTACCACCGATAATGTTTGATGCCGATGAATTAGAAGCCATAGCCCTAGGTATTGGTATGGTAGGAAACTGGACAGATGAACAATTCGCAGCCAAAGCACAAAGTGCTTTTAAAAAAATCCAAGCCACCTTGCCAGCGCCCTTAATTCAAGAACTGCATCAAATCAGTACGTTTTCGGCCCCTAGTCATTACAAAATTCCTTGGGAGGTGAGCTTTACCCAAGTAAGAGAGTGTATTCGCCGTAAAAACAAGGTTCAATTCAATTATCTAGACTTACAAAACCAAACCACTCAGCGGATCATTTGGCCATTAGCCCTTGTATCATTTAGCCCAGTTTGGTTATTGACTGGATGGTGTGAGTTACGGCAATCATTTCGCAATTTTCGCCTTGACCGACTATCCGAATTCATAACTTTAAATATCCATTATCCAAATGAAAGAGATAAAAATTTAGCGGCTTATCTAGCGCAAATTAAGCATGAATAATCATATTAATATTTTCAGGCCTTATCTTGTCAGTTTAAAAATTAGGCCACATCAAAATCTATTCGCTCCATTAAATCATGTCTTATTAAACATCTACAATATCAAGAAACTTTGATGCCCTTTACAAATGACCAACGGTCAAATATAGTGACCACCAGTCACTTGTTTGGATGTAAATTGCGTGACACAAAAAAAACGCGTAGTGGTTACCGGTGCAAATGGCCATCTAGGTAGCAATATTGTTAAGCAACTAATTGAACTCGGCTACTATGTTAGAGCGACTGTTAGAGATCTGAATGATCAGCAAAAAACCAGAGTTCTCAAAGCTTTGGGTGCCGAGATTGTTGAGGCTAACCTACTTAATAAAAGCAGCTTAATATCTGCATTTAATGGCATGGATGGCATTTTTCAAATTGCCGCGGGCTTTAAAATGCATGCTAAAAATCCTGAGCTAGAAATACGTAAACCTGCAATGGATGGTACAAATAACGTTATTGAGGCCGCTGCTGAATGTCAGATTAAAAAAGTCATTTATACCTCGTCTGTCGCCTCTGTTGGTTCATCTAAGAAGGGACAAATAAGAAATGAAAGTCACTGGAATGATGATTCCCATGAGTTTTATGCAAAATGTAAAAATGATGCAGAAAGGCTACTTTGGCAAAGAGCGAAAGAGCTTAATATCAATGTGGTTACTATTTTACCAGGCATGATCATAGGCCCTCATTTTAACAAACATACACCATCAACTTATTTATTCGACAAACTCTTGCACGAAAATATGCCGATGATATTACCTGTAGAATTTGCATTAGTTGATGTGAGAGATGTGGCAATTGCCCATATTAAAGCATTTGAAAATGATAAAGCTAAAGGTCGTTATATTGCTGCCGGAGTACCAATTGCAATGCAAGAAGTCATTGGGATCATTAGCAAACAAAGACCCTCACTGACTTTACCAAGCAAATATGCACCGTCATTTTTATATCCGCTTCTACCCTTTTTTGATAAAATGGAATCACTTTTTAGCGGCCGAATGCGCACTGTCACTAAAGGTGTAATAAAGGAATACCTCAATGGTAGTGTACAAAATTTTGATACCGGTAAAATCCAAAACAACCTAAACTGGTCGCCTCGACCGGTGGCACAATCTATTAGAGACACTCTTAACTGGATTGAAGAAAACAAGATACATTTGGAGCAATAAAATAAAACGCGCATATTCTCAACAAGCTAAAGAATTAAAGAAAAATGTCATTCTTGATGCAGCTCAGGACTTACTAAACAGCGGTGATTTTCCATTACCGTCTGTTAATCAAATAATCAAACAAGCCGGTATGGCCAAAGGCACTGTGTATCTTTATTTTTCGAGTCGAGAAGAGATCTACTTATCGTTACTGATGAATTATTTTACCGAGTTTGAACATGAAGTATTGCAAAAGTTGGACGGGATTAAAGAGCAAGAGGTCAGCCAAGTTTTGGTTGATGCATACCTTCAATTTGCCAAGCAATCACCTAAGGCCGTTTACCTTGCTTGTATTGCACCACTCATATTAGAAAATAATTTATCTGCACAATTTATTTGCCAGCTTAAAACACACATCCGTAACCTTACCTTGCAAATTTTACAAAAAATTTCGGATGTCAGTAATGAAGACAACATTGAAACCTTACGTATAAAATTTTTACTCAGTTACAATCTTTTTCTCGCTTCTTGGCAGCATTGTCATCCTGCCCAAAGTGTTCTAAATGTCCTTAGAAATGAAGGGTTGGAAAATATCTTATATGATTTTGAAAAAGAATTTTCACGGGGATTTCATGCAATATGGCAGGGTATTTAAAGAAAATTATTGATACAACCCGTAATACCCAATTAGAACATACTAGTGAATGTCTACTGAAGAGTGATCTCACCAATGATTGCAGCAAATAGAATAAGCTAGATCACAGTTATCAAGATCAGGGTATGCGCTTCATATGAATTATTTCGTAAACTTTAACAATTAAACAAAGCCTGAATAGCCGGCTCATCGGCCCTTTTTTGTAAACAACACAATCCCAATTGATAGGTTTCGATATCATCTAACGTAATGCGATTCACTTTTTGGCCTATGCTGGAATAGTCCAGCACTATCTGCGGCACTATTCCCAAACCACAACCTAAAGCTACCATACTCACTATGGCCTCATTCCCAGCAACTGTGGCATAAACTCTTGGTCTGATACCTTGTTCTGCAAACCAATGATGTACAATACGTTTAGAAGGGCCCGACTCGGGTAAGATGAACGAATGTTGACGCCAATCCACTTGCTCTAAACGATTTAATAAGGTGTCTTTAGGGGCAATAAGCAACAAGGGTATTTCACCGAGCGATAAGAATTTTAGTTCGGCAGGAAAGTCAGGAGTGTGAATAGCAATAGCTGCATCCACTTCTTGTTGCATCACTTTGCTTACCGATAAGGCAGGGTCACCGGTACTTAATTTAATTTCTACTTGAGGATATTTGTGACGAAAATTATCTAAAAGGCTAGGCAAATGACTTTGGCTTGCTGTCACAGAACAAAATAAACTCAGCTCACCTTGTAAATGCTGATGTTCTTGTTGTAATTCCCACTTCACTTTTTTCCATTCAGTTAAAATTTGTTGAGAGAAACTCAGCAATTTTGAACCGGCAGCGGTGAGCTTCACCTTACGATTATCCCGTGCAAACAAAGTAGTGCCGCACTCCTGTTCAAGTCTTTGAATTGCCCGACTCAAAGTAGAAGGACTAACAAACATTGATTCCGCGGTTTTACTAAAATGTAAACTACTCGCTAGATGTTGGAACAACTCTAAACTGCGAATATCCATTAACCTGACCTGCCTTAAGTTGACACCATTGCGTATTATGCAACATTATATTGCAAATATATCGTTTTAAACAACATCGTTTTAGATCTAATATCTAAACATCGCAAGTGACCCAATAACTTGCACTAAACAAGACTAGGAATTTATACATGGCAAATTATTTCAATACATTATCTTTACGTCAGCAACTTGACCAAATTGGTCGTTGTCGTTTTATGCAACGTTCAGAGTTTTCAACAGGTTGTGATTTTCTTAAAGGCAAAAAAATTGTCATAGTGGGTTGTGGCGCACAAGGTTTAAACCAAGGTTTGAACATGCGTGACTCTGGTCTAGATATCTCTTATGCCTTGCGCCAAGCTGCAATTGATGAAAAGCGTGATTCTTTCCAACGTGCAAATGGCAATGGCTTTACCGTTGGTACCTATCAAGAACTTATCCCTACTGCTGACATTGTTTATAACCTTACACCAGATAAGCAACACTCAAGCGTAGTAGAAGCGGTTATGCCTCTTATGAAACAAGGCGCCACTTTAGGTTATTCTCACGGCTTTAATATTGTTGAAGAAGGCCAACAAATTCGTTCTGACTTAACCGTTGTTATGTGTGCACCTAAGTGCCCAGGTACAGAAGTTCGTGAAGAATACAAACGTGGTTTCGGCGTACCTACTCTTATCGCAGTGCACCCTGAAAACGATCCACAAGACCAAGGTTGGGATATCGCTAAAGCATTAGCATCTGCAACTGGTGGAGACCGCGCAGGTGTACTTGAGTCTTCTTTTGTTGCCGAAGTAAAGTCTGACCTAATGGGTGAGCAAACTATCCTATGTGGCATGCAACAAGTGGCAGCTGTTTTAGGCTATGAAAAAATGGTCGCAAATGGCATCGACCCAGGTTATGCCGGTAAATTGATCCAAGACGGGCTAGAAACCATCACCGAAGCGTTAAAAATTGGTGGCGTCACCAATATGATGGACAGACTGTCTAATCCAGCCAAAATCAAAGCCTTTGAATTATCTGAGCAATTGACTGAATTACTTCGCCCTCTTTTTGGCAAACATCAAGATGACATCATCAGCGGAGAATTTTCGCGCACTATGATGGAAGATTGGGCCAATGGTGATGCTAACTTGCTTAAATGGCGTGAAGAAACAGGCGAAACAGGGTTTGAAAACTCCCCAGCATTTGATGGCAACATTGATGAGCAAGAATATTTCGACCACGGTATATTTTTAGTGGCGATGATCAAATCTGGTGTTGAACTCGCTTTTGATGTGATGGTAGAAGCCGGTATTTTACCAGAATCTGCTTACTACGAGTCTTTACATGAAACACCATTGATTTCTAACACTATCGCTCGTAAACGTTTATACGAAATGAACGTTGTTATCTCAGATACTGCAGAATACGGTAACTACTTATTCGCCAACGCAGCTATCCCTCTTTTGGCAGAGAAACTTATGCCTAGCATAGGCACTGACCTTATTGGTAAAGCTTATACCACTGCTACTAACAGTGTTGATAACAAGAAGCTTGTAGATATCAATAAAACCATCAGAGAGCACGGTGTTGAAACTGTTGGCGCTAAGCTACGTGGTTATATGACTGATATGAAAACAATTGTTGAGTCCGCATAAGCGACCACCAATTAACAATTTGAAACGATTTCTGTCGTAAGGTGCTTGATAAAAGCCCTCTTGCCCAGCCATTTTGGCTGGGCTTTTTTATATGTGTGGCTACGAGAAGCCTCACTTAAATAGACGTCAAAGCAATATGATTAATAACGAATTACGAAGAGATCAATAACACTTGTTGACCAAATGAATGATAGTTTTTTGAAGGTGAAATAATTTAGCCGATGCAAGATGTAAAAAAGCGCTATGTATACACCCAAACTGGGTACAACCTATACACAGCGCTTAAAATTGAATGTTCAAGGGTTGAATAAAATCAAACAATCTATTCACTACATGAGTAAGATAAACAAAACTTGCTGAATAAAAGATGAACAACTTATGAACTGAACAACAGATAAGTTGTTTTAAGGCTCAATTGCGTACCAATACAGTACAAACGACAACCCACCAAACCCCAAAAAACCTAAGGCTATGGGTGTAATTGAAGACTCAATAAAACTCCCTACAAATACCGCGGTAGGCACTGAAACAAGGCTACTTAATGAGCCAATAATAGCGGCGCCTAATCCCGCCATTTTACCCAAAGGCTGCATGGCCATAGCATTGATATTACCAAACATAATGCCGATGCAGAAAAACGCACAAAACAACACAGTCACAAATTGCCAAAAGGGCGGCACACCGTCGTTAACTAAACATAAAACACTCAATATCCCCGAAAACAATAACCAACCTAACATTGCCCATGTACACAAGGTGCGCATGCCTAAACGCATGACTAAGGTACCATTAATAAAAGAAGCAAAGCCTATTGAAAAAGCTAACAAAGCAAAATACAAAGGAAACAATTCGCCGGTATCGTAAATATGCTGAAATAACGTTTGAGATGAGCTGATATAGGCCAGAAATGCCCCAAAAATAATCCCAGAGGAAAGGGTATAAAACATCACCAGTTTATGAGTAAGAATAAACTTACTTGAAATCCACAATTGCGACCAACTAAAAGGCAGGCGTTTTTCTTTAGGCAATGTCTCAGGTTGACGAATAAAAAACCATAATCCAGTCAATAACCCAAAAATCAAAAAGGACGAAAAAATATACTGCCATGAGAACCAAAATAGTATGGCTTGGCCAAAACTAGGCGCCAACATAGGGACAAGTATAAAAACCATCATAATAAAAGACATGACTCGCGCCATGGCTTCACCTTCGTATTTATCTCTAATTACAGCTAATGTGGCAATCCGCGGCCCTGACACACCAAAGGCTTGGATAACACGGCCAATCAGCATCACTTCTAACGACTCTGCATAGATACAAACTAGGGAACCGATGGCAAACACAATCAAACCAGAAATTATCGCATAACGCCTGCCTTTGTCGTCAGATAAAGGCCCATAATAGAGTTGACCAAAGGCCATGCCGAAAAAAAACAAAGACACGATTAAATGGGTTTGCCTAGAGTCAGTAATTTCTAGGTCTGCGCCAATTTGAGATAATGCAGGCAATACCGCATCTATACTCAAGGCGACCAAAGACGTCATCAATGCCATAAGCGCAACAAACTCAAACAAGCCAATATCGGGCTTAGTTTTGTTTTTAGTGTTGAGAACTATGGGATTTTGATTGGATGACATGATTAAACCAGTGATTTTTACGGCCAAGGATTCTAGCACTACCTATCAGTTATGCTTAGAATTTTTAGCTAACTCTTTAAGTAGCAACTTATAAAAACGCTTAGTCTGCTAAGTGCTTTTTCAAAAAGGCATTCATGCCCTCAAAAGCGATGTACCTATTGCGTTGGATTCAAGTTAATATTTTTTAAGGCAAATAAAAAAATAGTAATTGTATAGAGAAAAAGTGGGCGTTTATTTCGAAGGAATCTGAAAACTACTCAAACACAGCACTGAATTTTTGCTTTTAAGCACATAAATTGTGCCATATTCAGTTTCTTCTATGGTGATGCTGCCTCCGCCCATTAAAGCCAATAATTCCGGTGTGGTGTTGCTATGACCCACAACTAACACATGATCCTGTGTTTTTAATTCGCTAACCAATTCGGCTAAATTCCGAGGATCATAAACATTTGTTTCTAAGTTTTTTAACGCAGCAACAGGGCTGGCAGTCTCAAGAGTTCGGTTGTAATTAGTCGAATAAAGATGATTCAGAGTTTTATCCGTAAAAAACTCAGCTAGAGCAACGGCTCTGGCTTTTCCTACTTCGGTTAAACTGGGATTATCATTTTGTTGCTTTTCAAAATGACGTACAAAATACCATGTTTGTTGTTCAGCAAAGCTAAGTGTCGAGATAAGCAATAAACAACCACCTAGAAAATATCTGAACATTGACCTATTTCTCTTCTGTAACTTTTGATAAATCTTTTATTCGCCCATTACGCAAACTGTATATCCAGCTATGTACTTGTAATGATTGCCCTCGCTTGTGTGCATCTTTAACTATATTGCTTCGTTTAACATTATCAGCTTGTTCCAGCACATTTAGCTCACAAAGCCGAGCTGACTTTTCGTGCTCGTCAAGTCCGGAAAGCTCCTCTCGATGTTTATACCCAATATCCCTAATATGCCCTAACCAGTTGTCTATTAAGCCAAGCTGCTGATCTTGCAAGGCAGCTTCCACACCACCACAACCGTAATGGCCGCACACAATAACGTGTTTTACTTTCAGCACGTCCACCGCATATTGCAGTACAGACAAACAATTAAAATCAGTGTGAACCACTAAATTCGCTACATTACGGTGTACAAAAATATCACCGGGGATCAGACCCACAATTTGATTAGCAGGAACACGGCTATCAGAACAGCCTATCCATAAATATTCAGGTTTCTGACGTTTGGATAACTTGTTAAAAAATTCAGGATCGGTGCTTTTTAGCTCTTCCGACCATTGTTCGTTGTTTTGCAGAAGTTGTGTTATATCGCTCATTAACCCTCACCTTGTTGAGGCGCAGTATAAAGAAACTGACAAGCACCACAAGTCCAACCTCTATGACACTACTATTCGTATCAAGATGACTGCAGCAGAGCTTCTGTTATCTACGCTTATTATTGATAAATTTGTTTAAAGAGTAATGGGTTTTGCCGATAGTAACACCTTACTTCATAGGTGTTTTTAAACGCAAATATTAGATCTGCGTCATATGACTAATTGAGGAAGAGGACACAAAGTCAATAATAGAGCAACCTAAAAAAGCATAAGACAATCCTATGAATGAAACTAAATGTGCTTCTATCCTATTAGCTGCTGGCTTGTTATTCAGCTCGCCCCAGCTATTGGCAAAAGACTACGAAGAGACTGAAATTAAAGGGCCTGCAACACCCAGCAAAGCCGGAGTAGTGCCCGAAAATATTGATTCGGCGACGCCTGGCTTAATGCCTATTAAACCGCTGAAGGATATTCCTGAAAATGTACTAGCCATTCTTGACGCCTTACCAGAAGCGAAAAGCGAATTTATAAAAAGTGGTAAAAGCAGCGGTATATTAAAATCAGATATTCTATTTGATCTACTCAGCTCGGCTTCTGCCACTGAGGCCGAAGAATATGTTGATACCATAATATCCATCCACGACCAGGTGGAATTTAAAAAAGGACGAGATATTGAATCGATAGAACTTAACAAAGACTCTCCTGAATTTAATAGCTGGCGTTTAAAACGACCTCAGACGATGAACCCCGACAGAGAAGCGGGCCCAATTTCATTAGGCCGTTACTTAGGTGGTGGTCGTTCAGGCATTCCAACCTTTGCCAATGCACCCGTTGCCCTTACACCTGAAGATTTAATAGCCGGTAAGGTCGATGTGGCAATACTAGGAGCACCTTTGGATATGGGATCTGGATGGCGAGATGCTATACATGGTCCAAGAGCAATGCGAATGCTACGCAGAGGTACGGGAGGCCACGACGTATCAACCCTAATCAATCCAAGTTCTGTACTCAACATAGTGGATTATGGCAACGTTGCGATTGACCAATTAAGCACCGAACGCAGTGTACAAGAAGTGCGCTCTATGGTTCGCGAAATTGCTGAAACGGGCGCTATCCCCATCATTATTGGTGGAGACCATTCCCTCGAATATCCAAATGTTGCAGCCATGGCAGACGTCTATGGCAAAGGCAAGATAGCGGTTGTACATTTTGATGCACATTTAGATACTGGAAGAGGACGAGTTCATTTACTTAGTCATGGGCAACCAATTTATCGACTGATGAAAGAAGCGCACGTGCGCCCCGAAGATTTTATACAGGTAGGTTTACGGGCTCACTATAGTAAAAGTTATTATGAGTGGGAAAAAGAAATCGGAATGAAATATCACACTATGGCTGAAGTTGAACGCCGTGGGTGGGATGACGTAATGGAAAGAGTCATCAAAGAAGCAACCGAGAATACAGATTATCTCTATGTCTCTTTTGATGTGGACGTGCTTGACCCAGCATTTCAGCCCGGTACAGGCACCCCTGTTTCAGGCGGATTAACAATGCGCGAGGCTATCCCAATTGTTCGTAGACTTTGTGCTGAAACAAAATTAGTGGGCTTTGATATTGTCGAGCTTGCACCGGCTCTTGACTCAACTTATGTCAGTGCGCTGAATGCAAACAGTTTGATGTTTGCCTGCATGACCGGTATTGCCATGCATAAAAAAGGCATAACCGAAAAAGGCTATATAAGCGAGCTTTCATCAGAGCATGGTCAAGACGATTATTATGGAGATAAGAAATGAGCCTTAAAACATATCTACCCAATACCTCTCTATCTTCGATAGTGATTTCAATGACTGCAATCTGGTTATCTGCATGCGCCAATAACATAGATAATAGTGTTTCCTCTAACGTCAAATTACCCCCTACAGACAATGTGAAACTGCAGCTTTTAACCGACGAGGAATTAGCATTTCTGCGAGATCCAAAACGTTTACGTTGGTTTAATCTGACTGAAGAAAAAGTGCTCAATCAATTGGCCCAACGAGATGAGCAAGGGGTTAAACAATACGTAACCGATATGATGGCAACTATGCGTGCCGCTAGTTTTCAAGATGGCCAAGACAGTACCAGCAACATTAAAAACGGTATTCTCGAGCCTTTATCAACGACAGCTGATGCAACGAGCATTCCTCTGAATGTTGATGCACAAGGTTATAATAAAAGTAAAATTATTCAGCCAGCCATATTCGACAAATACAAACGCACACCTGGCCCTATCAATTTGCAGCGATATATAAATGAACAAGATGGTATCCCTACTTTTGCAGACGCACCAGTCGCGATACGTACTGAAGATTTAGTAGCTGGACAAGTGGAAGTTGCCTTTGTTGGCGTACCGCTTGCGCTAGGTTCTGGATGGCGTGATTCACAACATGCCCCAACTGTGCTCAGAGGTATGTATGGCCTTGGCGGTTATGACATAGCGGGAGGCGTTGATCCAACCCTCACTCTTAGCATCGCCGATTTTGGCAATATCGCCACCTCTTACTTGAGTACCGAACTCAATATTAACCATATCCGCGAGCAAGTTTCAGCCATGATAGAGGCGGGGACTATTCCGTTTATTGTTGGTGGTGACCACTCTATTATGTATCCCAATGTAGCTGCCATGTCTGATAAATACGGTAAATCCGCGTTTAGCGTGGTGCAACTTGACGCACATTTTAACGGTTCTCGTGGTTTAGACCATTATTACTCAGACGTACAAAGTGTGTCGCGTTTAATCGAAGATCAAATCATTGAACCTACAAATTTAATTCAAGTAGGCCTTAGAGGACCTTCTCAAGATAAAGAAGCACTTGAATGGCTGCGCGAAATCGGTGTGAAGTACCACACTATGGTTGAAGTAGAGGAAAAAGGCTGGGAGACAGTACAGAGTAATACTATTGCACAAGCTAAAGGGACTGAATCAACTTTTGTCTCTTTTGATATGAGCGTATTAGACCCCGCATATGCGCCAGGAGCAGGCAGACCCATACCTGGTGGTCTTTCTATCCTTCAAGCCCGTTCCTTAGTGCGCCGTTTGTGTGCAGAAACCAAGGTAATAGGCTTTGAATTGTTAGATGTTGCACCATATTTGGACACGTCCTACAAAACAGCACTAAATGCTAATTACATTATGCATGCTTGTTTAACCGGTATCGCCATGCGAAAACAAGGCATAACAGGCACTAACAGCTTGGATCCCTTGGCCTTTCAACCCTAACGCAGCGGCATTAAGGTAGACGTGAATAAATAATTAGCGGAATAAAACAATATTATCCATTTAGGGAATAATACTTGCTTTTAACATTGCTTAACAAAAGCAATTGATGCGGGTTTTATTCTCTAAATGGTGCAATCCTATTGACGTTTATGGTGCAGCGTTTTTTAAACGCTTTTAAAATTCCCTCAAACAATAATAGATTAAAGCAGTGTTGATAATTTATGTATACGGTTCTTGTAGTAGATGACTCGCCTGATTCGCTGAGTTTGATAAATGATATTTTAGAAAAAGAAGGTATTAGCACTTTGGTAGCCCTCGAAGGGAGCCAAGCCATCACAATTGCAGAACAAATAAAGCCTGACATTATTTTGCTCGATGCGGTGATGCCTAAAATGGACGGATTCGAAACCTGTATTCGTTTAAAACAAAACCGGCTTTTGAATCATATTCCAGTTGTCTTTATGACTGGCCTGAAAGAATCAGACAATGTGTTAAAAGGCTTGAACGCAGGAGGGGTTGATTACATCACTAAACCCGTTAACCCTGAAGAGCTGATCGCACGCATTAAAACTCACATCAATAATGCACAAATAACCTCAAGTGCACAAAAAGCATTGGACAGCATTGGGCAAACCCTATTTTCAGTCAGTAAAACAGGCCAATTAATGTGGGCCACACCACAAACTCACAATTTTTTGTCAACCATCCCCCATGCTGACGACTGGTTAAGCGAGCAATTGCTGCCCTTTGTAGCTGACATAACACGCGGGCCCGTAAAAAATGGCTCTACCTTTAAATTAAAATATGAAGGTGGCTCCTGTGAGTTAGCCTTAGTCTCCAGCCAACCTTCTGGAGACTGCACCTTTCGTATTGGACTCTATACCGAAACATTAACGGGTGAAGAGGTATTAAAATCAAAGCTCAGCATTACCAGTCGAGAGTCTGAAGTACTTTACTGGTTGTCTAATGGCAAAACGAATAAAGAAATTGCCATTATATTAAACATAGGCTCTCGTACCGTAAATAAACATTTAGAGCAGGTGTTTTCCAAATTAGGGGTTGAAAATAGAACCACAGCAGCGGGTATCGCTATTCGCACATTGGCGCAGTCTTAGGGTTATCTTCAGTGCTATTAACTCACAAAAAAAACATGCAAAAACAAGCCTTTAGTGCATTTACACAAGGCGATATAAAAACCGCCCATAGCCTAAGTGTTGAGGTTATTTCCCACGACCCTAACGCCGACGAGTCGTATTTTTTGCTAGCGCTAATTAACGTGCAAATCCATCAATATGTAAAAGCGGGCGAACTCTTCAAACACGCCATTAAAATTAATGATTGCATACGATATCGAGTAGAATTAGCGAAAGTTTATTCATTGCAAGGTATTTCAGATGCTGTCATAGCGATTGTTAATACTATTGATATTCACCAAGTGAAATCATTTTCACAACTCAACACCTTAGGCGTAACACTGAGTATAGTGGGTTTACATAGTCAGGCTTTGGCCTGTTTTGAACGAGCCATAGATCAAAAGCCAGCACCCGAAACCCTTTATAATTATGCGGTATCTGCGAAATTCTGTGGACAGTATAAACAAGCAACAAAGGCGCTTAATCAAGCCATTGCGCTGAAACCCGGTTACCATCAGGCACATTTTGCTTTGGCTGATTTGACAGAAGGAACGGCTTCACAAGCTCATATTGTGACTTTGCAAAATTTATTATCATCCGAAAAACTTAGCACAGAACAAACTATGCATTTAAGTCATGCACTGGCCAAAGAGTTCGAAAAACAAAAAGAATACGGTTTAGCCTATCAGACCTTGCTACAAGCAAAGCAGCAGAAAAAAGTCCACTCGCCTTACCAACGTTCGGCTGATAGCCAGTTATTTGAAGGGCTTAAAGCTGTCTTAGAAAAACCCGTTACTCCTAGCAACTCAAATCTAGGTAATAATAGTGAACGGCCAATTTTTGTTGTAGGCATGCCCCGCTCAGGTACCACTTTGGTAGAACGAATCTTATCGACTCATAGCCAAGTGACTTCAGGGGGTGAATTAGAGGATTTTAGCTTATTGATGAAACATGCAAGTCAATCAGCGAGTCATTCAGTACTTGATGCTAAGGTGTTTTCTGCACACAACAATATCGACTTTGCAACCTTAGCCAAAGCCTATTTAACCCGAACCGCACACATTGGTAAAGGCCAAGGTAAGTTTGTGGACAAACTTCCCTTTAACTTTTTTTATCTACCCTTTATTCGCAAGGCTTTTCCTAAAGCTCGAATAATATGCTTAATGAGAAATCCCCTTGATACCTGCGTGGGAAACTTCAAACAACTTTTTTCTATCAACAACCCTCATTATAACTACACCCAAAGTTTGGAAGATTGTGCGTGGTTTTACCAACAGTTTGAAGCTTGGGTGAGTACTTGGTCAAACCAAGACACACAATATACGCATATGCTTCATTACGAAGAATTAGTCGCTAACCCTGAATTACATATAGGGCAATTGCTGGAATTTTGTAATTTACCTTGGGAACCTGAGTGTTTAAATATCCAAAGCAATACTTCACCAGTGTCGACAGCAAGTAAAATGCAAGTGAGGGAGCCGATTAATCAAAAATCAGTGGGAAGATGGACAAATTTTAGGCCTTACACATCACAAATTGAAACAATTTTCTTATAACTGAATAAAATTGAAATAGCCCTGCGCGCCTTTAAATATAGACATCAACAAACAGTCACCTCTAAATTCAAAATACTGAATGTAAAATCTTTGTTCAATTCTAAGTCAAATGACGTAGACACCGAGGGAAATACACGAGTTCTCAAGTTATACCGCTAACAACATAATGACATGGCAGTGAAATGGAAAGCTGAAATAAGCATTTAGAACATTTTAATTTTACGGTTTTTCTGAACTGCCACGAAATAACTGAACAGCATAATAAGAGACTCACATATGAAGATTACAGGTCAAAACAAACCCAGCAAAGTCGCCATGGCAATCAGTATCGCTCTTTTACCTATTAGTGGATTGTTGACCAGTCAAACTGCATCTGCACAAGAAGTGCCGCTAAGTGCAGCCATTAGCTCAGTAGAAAGAATTGAAGTAACCGCTACAAGACGTTCTGGCACAGTACAAGATGTCCCAATTAATATTTCTGCGCTTTCACCCGACTTAATTGAACAACAAGACATAAGTGAGCTAGAAGACATTGCAAAATGGGTACCTGGCTTAACTATTACTGACCAAGGTGGACGGTATGATGCCCCCATCATAGTCAGAGGTTTAAACACCAACTCATCGGGTCCTGGCTCAGACGGAGGAACCGTAGCGACCTACGTTGGCGAGATACCTTTATTCGTAAACATGCGATTAATTGACATGCAACGTGTTGAAGTACTAATTGGACCTCAAGGCACTTTATATGGTGCAGGTACCTTAGGGGGCGCGCTTCGTTACATCCCAAATCCAGTTGAACTCGATATGACATCAGGTTCTATCTTTGGAGATATTTCGCAAACAACAGAAAGTGATAGTCTAGCGGGAGAGGGTGGTTTCGTATTCAATTTACCCTTGATATCCGACGAGCTAGGTGTACGTATGTCATTAAACTACTTAAATGACCCTGGTTTCATGGACTATACCCATGTTGTAAACGAACCTGGCGTATCGTTACCGGATCCTGATTGGACTGATCCTGAAGCTGTTGCTGCTAACTTACACTCAGTCGCTGACGCGAATGGCGAAAAAACCTTAACAGGAAGAATTGCTCTACGCTGGCAGCCTTCTGAATGGTTTGATAGTACTTTGTCTTACTTTTATCAAAATATGGAATTAGAAGGCCGCTCTATATCTCAGTACAATTCACTTTCGTCAGAAAGTGAATTGTATGGCACAGTGGGTAAATACGAATCTGCCTATCGCTATTTAGAACCATTTGAACGTAAAAATGATCTACTAAGCTTAGAAATGAGTGTTGATTTAGGCTTTGCAGAACTAGTTTCTGCAACAGGTATTACTTCTACAGAAAGAAGTGGAGCCCGTGACCAAACCGACTTACTCATCCGCCTTGCTTATGGATACGAAGAATTTCCTGCCTTTGCAGCCTATACCGATGACGTATCCTCTGATGACACATTTACCCAAGAAGTACGCTTAGTATCAACTTCTGACAGTGCATTTACTTGGATAGTTGGCGGTTATTACAATAAGGCCGAGGGTGAAGGTTATAGTAAAGAACTGACCCCAGGTTTTGATGAGTTTGCCATCGATGTATGGGGAGCCTCTGGTAGCTTGCGTCCTGACTCAATTGAGTATTACTCTCGCAGTGAAAACGAACTGACTGAAAAAGCAATATTTGGTGAATTGAGTTATCAAATAACAGATGACTGGGACGTAACCATTGGAGCAAGAAAATATTGGTATGACGTGTCAGCTTCTTCAGCGGTTGATTTACCTTTATATTACACCGTATTTGGTGACAGAAGTCCTGATTCGTTGGAGTTTGACTATGACACTGTTGCAAACTCAAACGATGGTAACCTATTCAAAATAAACACTAGCTACAAAATTAACGATGACATGTTGGCTTACATGACCATTAGTGAGGGTTTTCGTATAGGTGGTGCTAACGATGTAGCAGCCTGCCCCTCTAATATTGACGAAATTGAAACCCAAATCATATGTGCACTGCCTAACGAGCAACTCTATTTACCAGATACAACTACCAACTATGAATTAGGCCTAAAAACATCTTGGTTTAAAAACAAGTTTTATCTAAATGCGGCGTTGTTTAATGTTGACTGGGACGACGCTCAAGTAAGTGGCGCGACCGTTAATGGGTCGGTAGGGTACACAGCTAATGCTGAAGGCGCTAACTCAAAAGGGTTTGAGTTGTCATCAAGAGCGGTTTTTGACGATATTTCTGTTTACGCCACTTACTCTTATGCCAAGGCTGAACTCAAAGCAGACGCACCGTATTTATTCGGCGTCTTTGATGAAGACGTTCAATACTGGTATGACGGTGCTGACGGAGACCGTTTACCGGGCTCTCCAGAAAGCTCCTTCTCTTTAGGTATAGTGTATACGGGTGAAGTCATGGGTAAGATGCTGGACCTATCTTATGGCTTAACGGGACAAAGTGATGTGTACTCAAAAGTAGGTTTAAAAGATGACGGTGAAGTATTACCAGGCTATGGACTGAGTAATATTACCGCTAAATTATCGGATGAAAGTTGGTCAGTGACTTTTTATGTCAACAACCTATTTAATAAATACACTTTTACATCAGTTAGAGGCGACTTAAGTCAAGTCGGTTTAGGTAAAGAAATCGACCAAAATCGCTATGATTTAACTAGGGGCTATGGACATTATGTCAATACTCCGAGAACTGTAGGCTTGAAATTTAAATATAACTTTGAGCTCTAGTTGCAACAATTGGTCTAGTAAACAGCGGGGAATTCCCCGCTTTTTACTAGATAAATTAACTGATAGTAAAGAAGATGATTATGCCTAAATACAATAAATCGGTTTTGTCATTAATGATGGTTTGCTCACTTATATCAAGTGTTAACTCATTTGCAGATGACCTCACAGATTTGAACATGCCAGCCTCATTTGAAGCAAAAATAAAACACATTTCAACCACTAAAATAGACATCCTAAAATCCCCTCTACCAGCAATGTTATTAGGCAGTATGGAGCGATTTTATAAAGCCATGGAAGGAAAAACCCCTGAAGAAATTGAGCAATTTCTTGATGGAATGATTGAAGTTGAACAAGCAAATCAATTCAACCCCGACACCGACATGGCGTCAATTCCACTTAATACCGAATCGAAACAATTTAATGCTTGGAAAGTAAAACGTCCACAAAGTCTAAATCCCAAACGTGAACCAGGCCCCATCCACTTAAGTCGTTATATGCAATCGCGCCGTGCAGGTATTCGTACTTTTGCCGATGCACCTGTTGCTATTTATCCAGAAGACTTAATTGCTGGTAATGTTGATGTTGCCATAGTGGGTGCACCACTCGATATGGGATCTTACTATCGTGGCCAGCGGTTTGGTCCACAAGCCATGCGTAATGAGTACGGTGCTGGCGGTGTTGATATGAATACTATGGTTAACCCTAGCAAAGTATTGAATATTGTTGATTATGGAGATATTGCCATCGACAATATGAGTACTGAAATTTCTGTACATCATGTTAGAGAGCGAATCAAAGAAATTGCTGAAACAGGCACTATCCCCTTTATTGTAGGCGGTGACCATAGCTTAGAATACCCTGACATTGCAGGTTTGGCAGATGTTCACGGAAAAGGCAGCTTTGGTGTGGTACATTTTGATTCACATTACGATGCTGGTAAAAACAACCCCCATTGGTTGACTCATGGACAGCCTGTTTATCGTGCGGTTAAAGAAGGGCATGTTAATCCAGAGAACTTTATTCAAGTAGGTTTGCGAGGCCCATGGCCAAGTGCTGAGGGTTTTGAGTGGATGCGCAATAACGGAATGCGTTACCACACTATGGCTGAAATTGAAAAAAAGAGCTGGAAAGAAGTAATGAAAACGGCCTTGGCAGAAGCACGTGAAGGTGGCAAAAAGCTATTTATTTCATTTGATGTAGATGTGATTGATCCCGCTTTTATTCCCGGCACTGGTACACCCGTGCCAGGTGGTTTAAACATGAGAGAAGCTATCCCAATTGTTCGAGCACTGTGCTCAGAAAACGACATGGTTGGTTTTGAAATAGTGGAACTGGATCCATTACTAGATCCAACCTATCGTTCGGCCCTAAATGCTAACTTTATAATGCACGCTTGCCTAACGGGTATTGCTATGCGCCGTGAAGGTATTACCAATGGTGATTATTGGTCGGAACTGACCACCGAACATATGCAACCCATGGCCGGTGAAAAAGGACGTGAGCAAAATCTACGTGAAGTGGTAGATTTTGACTACGCCAAACCGAAACAATAACCTAGATAAATACGCAAAAAGCATGAAGGTAAGTGGCTGAAAAGCCTCTTGCCTTCTTATGGTTAAGACGAATTAAGTTGAGAGAATATATGATAAGAAAGCTGTTTCAAGACCCTTTAGTTTTATTTGTTTTTTTCGGCGCGTTGGTGTTTTCTATTTATGCCTATCTTGAGCAAAGTGATAATAATCCGGTGGAATTAAGTGATAGAAACAGACAGTTATTTACCGAACAATTTGAACTGTTAACCGGTAGACAAGCGACACAAGCGGATATTGCTAAAATAGAGAATGATTATATTCAAGAAGAAATATTATTTAGAGAGGCTTTGGAAGCAGGTATTCATTTAGGTAACCCTGAAATACGCGGCACCTTGGTAGAAGAAATGCGCTACCAAGCCACTGGTATCTTTAATGAACCAACAGAAGAACAACTCGTACAGTATTACCTCAAACATATTCAACGATACGTCATAGAACCAGCCATCAGTTTTCAACATGTATTTTTTAATCAATCCCCTGATAAAAGCATGCTTACATTGCTAGCCAATGGAGAAAAAGTGACAGGTGATGAATTTTGGCGTGGACGGATTTTACCAGACTACGGCATAAGTATGATCAGAGGAATGTTTGGTAAAGACTTTTTAGAGCGTCTACAAACGGAGCCTTTGGATACTTGGTATGGCCCCCAAAAATCAATGCTAGGTTGGCATTTTGTAAAAGTAATAGGGACACAGGCAGCCTCACCACTCACCTTTGCAGAAGCCAAAATGCAAGTACAAAACGATTACACTGTTGATGCAATAGCCACTTCTATTGATGACTACATTAGTCAATTTGGTGACAAATATCAGGTTATCCGTCATGTTAATTAAGCGTATAACCCAGTTATTTAAAGTCGTTTTTTTTGCTACGGGATTAACTTTGGTATCAGCCTTACCGGCAATTGCTGACGTTTTTGTATCTGCAGATTTTAGAATTACTCCTGGCGAAGAAACAGGTTCCTATGTATTAAACGCACAATTACCAACTGCTATCATAAATAACACCGATGTGGTTTTTCCAGAGTCTTGTACTTTACAGGGGTTTAATCGCCAAGCATTTGCCGATAAAACTCAGCTAAGGTACGACTTTCAATGTACTCAAGCTTTTAATCAAAACGCCGCAATCATCACTCCTTGGTTTATTGACGGTGCTAAAGTGTTATTGAACATAGATGGCCAATCTACCAGCTTCACTCTTAAACGCAGTTTAGATACCACAGAAATCCCCCTTAACCATACAACTGAGTTAACACTCAGTAAAAGCGAAACCGTAAAACGTTACTTGTGGCAAGGAATGTTGCACATTTGGTTTGGCTGGGATCACCTAGCCTTCGTTTTGTGCTTGTGTTTACTCGCTAGTCATTGGCGTTTACTTACACTTATTACCACTTTTACAGTCGGGCATTCTCTCACTTTAGCCCTAGCGTATTACCAAGTAGTCAATATACCTATCGCGCCTATAGAAATACTCATCGCTTTTTCGATTATGTTAATGGCGCGTGAAGCACTGGTGAGTATGAAATGGAAGCGCTTAGGTTTGCCAACAAAGGCGTTGACTGCTTCGGTGGGCATAGTGCTTCTTTTTGGCTTAATTCATGGTTTAGGCTTTGCCAGTGCCTTATCAGAACTAGGCGTACCGCAAAATGAAATAGGCTTAGCATTGCTGTTTTTTAACCTAGGCGTAGAAGCAGGACAAATACTGTTTATTGCGGCTCTGTATGCGCTATCAAGAGTCTTTTTAACACTTAAAAATAAACAAATTGATTTCTATTTACGCATCAGCGTTTTATACGTCGTCGGTATTCTTGGTTCATTTTGGGTATTTGAACGCCTACTCGGATTTCCCTTTGCTAACCTCAGTTAAGTCATCAAGAGTCTGAATGATTTTTTGAAATTGGCACTGTTGAGCAAAATCTCTTAGGGATTGGTAAGCCTTATCCGGAAATGTATATTCTTCATTAATTTTATTCAGTTTACTGGTAAAGCCGGATAAGTAACCAATTTCTGCTAAAACTTTTAACGCATTGTATTGATTTTTACCCGTGATAGGTTTGGTTGTTATGGGAATTGTGGCGTCGATTACCACGGGTTCATCTATGTCGTGTATCCAAGTTAAATTGAGCCAATGCCCTACTTTTTCTAGCAGTGCATTCACCATAAAAGGTTTTACTAGGTAGTCATTGTGACGACCAATGGCCGTATTAGATACTTCTAGATCTCTTACATTGGCAGACACTATGACAATAGGCTGATTAAAACCGGCGTCCCGCATTTGTTTGGCCGCTTGCCAACCGTTAACATCGGGCATTTTTAAATCAAGTAATATCAAGTCTATTGATTTGTGGTTTAACGCCGACATGGCACTAAACGCTGAATCTGCCGTTTCTACAATAAAGCCAACTGGGCGCATAATATCCCGTATCAGATCTCGCTGAGCCTGTTCGTCATCGACTACCAATATACGTTTAGCTTCGCCTTCGTATCCATTTATACTGCTTTGCGCAATACCTTCGTTTTGAATGGGCTCAATTTTTGGGAGTAAAAGACTCAATTTAAAAATACTACCTTTACCGACTTCACTTTTAACACTGATATCTCCCCCCATTAATTCTGCAAGTGCACTCGATATCGTTAGGCCCAAGCCTGTACCAGCAGTCTTATTTTGGCTTTCTAACACTCGCTCAAAGGGTTTAAAAATAATCTCTTGGTCGCTAGGAGAAATGCCTTCTCCGGTATCTTCAATTGAAAAATATGCCACTTCATTTCGGTACTTAAGGCTAAAACAAACAGAGCCTTGTTGGGTAAATTTAATGGCATTAGATATCAAATTAATCAAAATTTGTCGTAACCGCTGTTTATCTACTGTGACATAGTCGGGAAGATACCCAGGGAAGTGATAGGTAAAATCTAACCCTTTCGATACCGCTTGTAAGCGAAACATATTGACCAACTGCTCAAGTAAGGGGCGCAACTGCACTTCATCTCGATGCACATACAAACGACCCGCTTCAATTTTTGATACTTCCAAAACGCCCTCAATAAGATCAGCTAAATGTTCACCATTGCGTTTCATAGTATTAATTGAGAGACGCGTTTCTTGGCTGAGGGTGGCGTCTTTTGACAATAATTGTGCGTAACCTAATAAGATATTGAGCGGAGTACGTAATTCATGACTTAAGCCAGCTAAATAGCGACTTTTTGCTTGGTTTGCTGATTCAGATGACTTAATAGCAAGTTGATAAGCCTTACTGGTTTTTTCATGGGCACTGACTTCATTGGCCAATGCTGTGGTTTGTCCTCTAAGTTCAGTCAATGCCTCACGGTTACTGGTTCTAGCAAGCGTAAACAACCAACTAACCACACCAACAACGATTAGAATAAAAAAGAAGGTTTTGATTAATAACGACACAAAAATTGCGTCTTGCTGGGCATTGGCGGCCGGCATTTGTTTGTAAATTAAAAACAATATAAGTGCAATGATACTACTGAGTATGGTGGTCAATAGGGCCCATTGGGCTATTGATGTAGAGAATACGTTAGTCGTTTTTTCACTGAAATAGCGCTTAAGGACCGCGCGAACTTGTGCGGAAAACGTAGCATCGCTTCTGCATTTATCACCACACCACACATCAAGAGAACAACACAAAGAACATATAGTTTGATGATAAGCAGGGCAATACGCCATGTCTTGTTCATCAAATTGATTTTCACAAATGCAACATGTAGGTTCTACTTTTAGCGTTTCCTCAGGATGAGTGTCCTCTACCAAATAGTATTTACCCTTAGTAATAATACCTATGATGGGAACTGTAATGAATGGAATCAAAAATGCAATATACGAACCTAAAGCTTGAGCCAACTCCCCCATTAATCCTGAATGAGCAACAAACCCCGCAACCGAAGCAATAATCATTGAAAAAGTACCAACAGGATTAATGTCATAAAGCTTAGAGCGCCTAAACTCTATATGCGGCGGACTTATGCCTAATGGTTTATTAATGATGAGATCAGCAACCACTGAACTTAGCCAGGCTAAGACCAGCACCGAATAGACTTGCAGCATACTCTCAATCGTTTGATACACACCTAGTTCCATTAGGAGCAAAGCAATTAGAATATTAAATACCATCCACACGACTCGCCCAGGATGGTTATGAGTTAAACGGCTAAAAAAGTTTGACCAAGCTAACGAGCCAGCATAGGCGTTGGCCACGTTAATTTTCAATTGCGACAAAATAACAAAAATCGCCGCTATGGCCACACTAAAAGTATGTTCGTTGAGAATGTATCCAAAAGCGATTTGATACATATGGGCTGGATCACTTGCAAGTGAGCGATCAATACCTTGCTGTAAAATAAAGTAAGCTAAAAATGATCCTAGAAACAGTTTTGCGGCACCAACAATCACCCAGCCAGGCCCAGCAAAAATAACGGCCAACCACCATTTTAACGGTTTTTTATCTTCTGATGTGGCAGGTAAGAAACGCAAAAAATCGACTTGTTCACCTATTTGCGCAACCAATGCAAGTAACACCGCTGACGCACCGCCGAATAAAAGAATATTAAAGCTTGCGCCACTTTCACCGGCATCGCCGGTAAAATTGATCCATTCGCTCACATTGCTGGCTGGGTGATTAAATACGTATAACAAAGGTAACAGTTGCAACACCAACCAAATGGGCTGTGTCCACACCTGAAAGCGGCTAATGTTGGTGATCCCATGGGATACCAAAGGAATCACCACCAATGCACTGATGGCATAACCTACCGACAGTGGAATGTTTAGCCATAAAAGCAAAGCCATGGCCATTATAGCGGCTTCTAAAGCAAAAAAAATGAAGGTAAAAGACGCATAAATAAGCGAAGTAATAGTAGAGCCCATATAACCAAAACCAGCGCCCCTACTGAGCAAGTCAGCATCGATGCCATACCTAGCGGCATAATAACTAATAGGCAAACCACTTATAAATATAACTACCACTAACGCCACTATTGCCCAAGCAGCGTTAATAAACCCGTAATTTAATGTAATTGCACCACCTATAGCCTCAAGCACCATAAAAGAAATGATGCCTAGAGCAGTAATCGCAATACGTGAATAAGACCATTTACGGGCCCGTTTTGAGGTGTAGCGTAACGCAAAATCTTCCATCATTTCGTTTGCTACTAGCTGGGTATAAGTACGTCTAGTAAAGGAAGACACCTGCTTTACAGGGATACTTTGATGCGGATGTTTGGCTTTAATGTGCTGAATACCTGTAATGAGGAAAATAAAAATAGCGCGAGTGCGACAAGTCTAGGTCCTTCGATGTTCATCAGCAAGAGGCATATACAGGCATTAACTAAGTAATTTGACTGATGTCTTTTCAACAAGCTAACCGCAATAATCAATTCATCACTTTTGGTAAGCAAAATATTTAACCGAGTACTTTATTTCGCCAAGTACGTTATTCCAAATGTACTAGGGCTAAGAAGTCATCTACAAGGATCCATCATGAAATTAAGAACGATAATAATGATCAGTACTGTTGTGGTAAACACAGTGTTGGGATCATTCGCCTTTGCACAAGAAGACACCATCAAAGTCGGTGTACTACATTCGTTATCAGGCACTATGGCCATTAGTGAAACCACTCTGAAAGACACAGTGTTAATGATGATTGAAGAGCAAAATAAAAAAGGTGGCGTGTTAGGCAAAAAACTTGAAGCTGTAGTGGTTGACCCTGCATCAAACTGGCCATTATTTGCAGAAAAAACCCGTGAATTATTAGCCAAAGACAAAGTCAACGTGATTTTTGGCTGCTGGACGTCTGTATCTCGTAAGTCTGCGTTGCCTGTTTTAGAAGAGCTAAATGGATTACTTTTTTATCCAGTGCAATACGAAGGCGAAGAATCCTCTAAAAATGTGTTTTATACGGGCGCAGCGCCTAACCAACAAGCGATACCAGCTGTGGATTATTTGATGAATGATATAGGTGCGACTCGTTGGGTATTAGCAGGAACAGATTATGTGTACCCACGTACCACTAACAAAATTCTTGAAGCTTATTTATTAGCTAAAGGCGTAAAAGCAGAAGACATTATGATCAACTACACACCTTTTGGTCATTCTGATTGGCAGGGCATAGTCTCAGATATCAAAAAATTTGGATCTCAAGGTAAGAAAACAGCAGTTGTTTCAACTATCAACGGTGATGCCAACATTCCATTTTACAAAGAGCTAGGTAACCAAGGTATTTCTGCTGAAGATATTCCGGTGGTGGCTTTCTCTGTAGGTGAAGAAGAACTGTCTGGTTTTGATACTAAACCTTTAGTAGGTCACTTAGCCGCTTGGAATTATTTCCAAAGTGTTGAATCTGAAAGCAACGATGCCTTTATTGAACAATGGCAAAAATATATTGGGGATGAAGATCGTGTCACCAATGATCCGATGGAAGCCACCTATATCGGCTTTGAAATGTGGGTTAAAGCCGTTGAAAAAGCCGGTACTACTGACGTAGATGCAGTTGAGCAAGCCATGATAGGTGTCGCTGTACCTAACTTAACCGGTGGCACAGCAGTAATGAATGCCAATCATCATTTATCTAAACCTGTTCTTATTGGTGAAATCCAAGAAGATGGTCAATTCGAAGTGGTATGGGAAACCCCAGATACTGTCATTGGTGATGCTTGGTCAGACTTTTTACCTAGCTCTAAAGATCTCATATCTGATTGGACTGCCCCAGTAAGCTGCGGAAACTTTGATGTCAAAACAGCTAAATGTTCAGGTCAAAACTTCTAAGTTTTATGTGTGAGGACGGCGACTGATAATATTTTAGTTCTTTCAGTCCCTGGTTGTTCGGCTTCTCATTTTTTCAGGGGAAGTCGGACTTTTTTAGTTCAAACCGACACTTAGCAAGGAACAGGTAATGCACCGACTATTTATATTATTGCTGCTGTTGTTCATTTCTGGGCAAAGTGATGCTTTGCAGGCAGACCTAGATACAAAAGCCAGTGCAGAATTGACTGAGCTGGTTAATCAGTTACCTAAAACTAAATTAGGTAAAATGGCACCGCTTATTCAGAAAATATCCCAGACCAAACAACCGCAAACTCGAGCCGTATTACAATTTATGCTAGACGGCGATTTGTATTTTTTAAGAGCCAATAAACAAGTTGTGCATGCTCAGGCTACCGAGAATCGCCTTTATGAAATTACCGATGTCTTAAGCCAAGAATCACTGACTGCGGTCAAAAAATCGCGACTCTCTAAAGTAAAAACCAACAATCGCTTACGCAGTGCTTTGCGTAATATTATCGCCAAAATCGATTTAACCGACGACAACAAACAAATACGCTTGCAAGCAGTGCAGCAATTACTTAGCTCTCCAAGCAAAGAATCGGCAGCTATCATCACTGAGTTAATAGCAGACGAAAAAGATCAAGAAGTACAATCGTTAATGGCCACTACCTTGTCGTTACAACAACTTAAAGCCGGTGATTTTGATGAAAAAATTGTAGCCCTTAAAGAACTCAGCGGTTCACTAGAGCCCACAGTTAAAAATGAAATGGTACGTTTACTCGCCAACCTGCCTGAGAAAGAATTAACGACACAACAACAAAGCCTTAAAGTCGCCTTAAATAAAGCCTTAGCTGAAATCGAAAACAGTGCCAGCTTCTACAGCGCAATAGAAACCGTATTTTTTGGCTTAAGCCTAGGCTCAGTATTACTGTTGGCAGCAATAGGACTGGCCATTACTTTTGGGGTAATGGGGGTCATCAATATGGCACACGGCGAAATGATCATGTTAGGTGCCTATACCACTTACGTCATTCAAATAGCCTTTCCCTCCATGATTGAATATTCATTACTGATTGCTGTACCCGCAGCATTTTTGGTATCAGGATTTGTAGGGATATTAATTGAACGTGGTGTCATTCGCTTTTTAAAAGGTCGACCACTGGAAACGCTATTGGCCACTTTTGGCATTAGTTTGATTTTACAGCAACTGGTGAGAACTATTTTTTCGCCTCTAAACCGACAAGTGATTAGTCCAGAATGGATGAGTGGTTCTTGGCAAATCAACCCCATCTTTTCTCTCACTTATAATCGTTTGTACATCATTCTATTTTCAATCTTTGTATTTGTGTCTTTGTTGCTGATCCTTAAGAAAACTTCTCTGGGTCTGCATGTACGCGCAGTCTCGCAAAACCGCGATATGGCGCGAGCCTTAAGTATCAAGAGTGACTGGGTAGATGCCATTACCTTTGGACTTGGTTCTGGCATTGCCGGTGTCGCTGGCGTGGTATTAAGTCAATTAACCAATGTAGGGCCTAACCTAGGGCAGGCCTATATCATCGATTCATTTTTAGTGGTGGTATTTGGTGGCGTGGGCAATTTATGGGGCACTTTAGTAGCCGCCATGTCTCTAGGCCTGACTAATAAGTTTCTAGAGCCACTAACAGGCTCAGTTTTAGCCAATATCATCGTATTAGTTGGTTTGGTGTTGTTTATTCAAAAACGACCCAAAGGACTATTTCCACAAAAAGGGCGGTCGGCAGACTAATGAATAACTCTATCACTGAAGACAGCAATCAAAAGTCACTGTTTCGTAGTAAAGATCCTCTGCATCTTACTATTGGCCTTTTATTTATCACCACTGTGCTGGTGACCTTAGGTAATCTCATTTTTCCTGAGTCATCGGCGTTTCATGTGAGCGATTATACCGTCAGTTTGTTAGGCAAATACCTGTGTTATGCGTTACTGGCCTTAGCCGTAGATTTGGTTTGGGGATATTGCGGTATTTTAAGCTTAGGTCATGGCGCATTTTTTACCTTAGGCGGCTATGCCATGGGCATGTATTTGATGCGCCAAATTGGAGATCGCGGTGTATATGGCAACCCAGATTTACCGGACTTTATGGTCTTTCTGAACTGGACCGAATTACCCTGGTTTTGGGCAGGATCCGACAGCGTAATATGGATGGTGTGCATGGTGTTTTTAGGCCCAGGACTATTGGCCTTTATTTTTGGTAGTTTAGCATTTCGTTCACGTGTGAGCGGGGTGTACTTATCAATCATGACCCAAGCGATGACCTACGCCTTAATGTTGGCATTTTTCCGCAACGAAATGGGCTTTGGTGGAAACAATGGTCTTACTGACTTTAAAGAGATCTTTGGTTTTTCATTACAATCTCCTAGTACTAAGTTGGGCCTATTCATTGCCACTGCTATTGCCTTAGCATTTGCATATTGTGCTTGCCATTTTATCGTTAAATCCAAAATGGGCAGAGTAGTCACAGCCATTCGTGATTCTGAAAGCCGAGTAAGATTTGTGGGTTACAAACCTGAGCATTACAAAGTGTGGATATTTGTGGTCTCGGCCATGTTGGCTGGGCTTGCAGGCGCGTTATATGTGCCGCAAGTGGGCATTATTAATCCGGGTGAGTTTTCGCCACTGAATTCTATTGAAATGGTGATCTGGGTCGCGGTAGGTGGAAGAAATTCCTTATACGGTGCAATTATTGGAGCAATTATTGTCAGCTACGCCAAAACACGCTTTACCGCAATTATGCCAGAAGCGTGGCTCTTTGCCTTAGGCGGATTGTTTGTATTGGTGACTTTGTTATTACCTAAAGGCATCGCAGGGTTACTCCCCAGTATTAAACAAAAATTTGCCAAAACAGCTGATGCAGTGGAGGCAAAATCATGACTGCCAATAAAGCAGGATCGCCCCTAACGGCCCATGAAAACATTGTGCCTGATACGCGCCATGGGGTGATTTTATATGTAGAAGACGTCAACCTGAGTTTTGATGGTTTTAAGGCATTAAATAACCTCAACCTCTATATTAATGATGGTGAGTTGCGCTGTTTGATCGGCGCAAATGGTGCAGGCAAAACAACTTTAATGGATGTGATTACTGGTAAAATCCGCCCCGATACTGGCAAGGTAAATTTTGGACAACAAGTCGATTTATTACAGCTGGATGAATCAGAAATTGCGCGGGCGGGTATTGGACGAAAATTTCAAAAACCCACTGTTTTTGAAGAATTGTCGGTATTTGAAAATATTGAACTGAGCCTTAAAGGTGATAAAGGTATTTGGACCGCCTTATTTCACAAATTAAGCGGCGAACAAAAAGACCGCATCGGTGAGATTTTACACACTATTGGCTTAGTGGCTGAGTGTCACTATCCAGCAGGTAGATTGTCACACGGGCAAAAGCAATGGCTTGAAATTGGCATGTTATTGGCCGCAGAACCAAGAGTGTTGTTGGTGGATGAGCCTGTAGCAGGTATGACAGGGCAAGAAACCGAACGTACTGCAGAATTACTCACCTCTTTGGCAGGCGAACACTCAGTCGTGGTAGTCGAACACGATATGGCTTTTGTGCGTTCAATCGCCAGAAAAGTATCAGTATTGCACCAAGGTTCGGTCTTGGCGGAAGGTACTATGTCTGAGATTCAGGCCAATCCCGATGTAATCCGTGTGTATTTAGGTGAGGAGCAAGGTTAATATGATCACATTAAGCGCAGTCAATCAGAAATACGGCGGCACCCAGATTTTATGGGACTTGGACTTGACCATTAAACCAGGCTCTCGTACCTGCATTATGGGCCGCAATGGGGTCGGCAAAACCACTTTGTTGAAAACCATTATGGGGCTGCTGCCTATTAGTTCCGGCAAACTCACTTTTGGTGATAGAGATATCAGTAATAGTTCAGTTGAATTACGCCCTGACATTGGTATAGGCTATGTGCCTCAAGGGCGGCATATCTTTCCGCAGTTAACCGTGGAAGAAAACTTAACAGTCAGTTTGAATTGTAAGCGTCAAACCAGTAAAACCATACCAGAACACGTATTTGAACTGTTTCCGGTATTAAAGGAAATGTTACATAGACGTGGCGGTGATTTGTCTGGTGGTCAGCAACAGCAACTTGCCATTGGACGCGCTTTGGTACTCAATCCAGAGGTGCTTATTTTGGATGAACCAAATGAAGGCATTCAGCCCAATATCGTGCAGCTAATCCGTGACGTCTTACTTAAATTAAATAAGGAACAAGGCATGACCATTATTTTGGTCGAACAAAAATTGCCTTTTGCCCGAGCCGTGGGTGAAGAATTTGTATTGATGGAAAAAGGCCAAGTCATTTCGTCTGGCCCGATGACAGGGCTAACAGATGAGCTGGTGGGCCAGTATTTAGCCGTTTAAAACAGTGCTTACATTGAGTAACGCTCCTTAACTTAGGTAACCGATGACCGAAGCAGCAATAGATAGAGTAAAAAGTCAGTGGTTAGCAAGCTTAGAATTGCAGTTGGGTCACTCATCTTATGGCACCCAACTGACAAAAACCAAACGTTGTGGTCCCTTAACAATTCAAAAAGCCTTTTATCCTGAAGGTAGAGATTGCGCACATTTGTATTTGTTACATCCACCAGCTGGCATAGTGTCAGGTGATGAATTACAGGTAAAAATTGATGTGCAACCTAAGGCGCACACACTCGTCACCACACCTGGAGCAAACCGCTTTTATCGAGCCCGTACTAATTTAGACATAGGTGATCCTAAGCAAACTCAAGTGACCCAAATTAACTTAGACGCGAATGCCAAGTGTGAACATTTCCCTCTTGAAACTTTGGTGTATAACCAAGCCAATGGGGTGAATAATGTTGCAGTAAAACTCCACAATTCCAGCGTCTACTGTGGCTGGGACATGACTTGTTTAGGCCTGCCTAGCTCAAACGAAAATTTTACTTCTGGGCGTTTTACACAACTCAATACACTATACTGTGACGACATTCTGATTTACCACGATAAAGTATTGATAGAACCCAAAACTAACATTCAACATCACGCCGCAGGATTAGCCGGCAATACAGTATTTGGCACATTTCTAGCTTATGCTGGCTGTGAACAGGTCAGTCATGAACAAAGGTCACAACTGATTGAAGAACTTAGAGAAGTAGTGGATAAAAATAATGCCAACACTTTAATTAGTATTACCGATATTCGGCAACTGTTAGTGATACGTTATTTAGGGCAGCAAGCCCATGAGTGTAAAGGATTATTTATTGAACTTTGGAAACTAATACGTCCTTTGTATATCGAAAAACAAGGCGTACAACCCAGAATTTGGTTTACCTGAAGCGTTAGGCCTGTTGAGCCCAGCTCTTAAATGTATAGTCACAAATGTAGAGATTAAGATGGATTTATTACCAAGAGAAAAAGACAAACTGCTATTGTTCACCGCAGCATTATTAGCCGAACGCCGCCTTAAACGTGGGGTTAAGCTTAATTATCCTGAAGCTATGGCCTATATTTCTATGGAAATCATGGAAGGCGCACGAGATGGTAAAACAGTGGCAGAAATGATGGACTATGGCCGAACCTTATTAACTCGAGACCAAGTGATGGAAGGCATTGCAGAACTTATCAAAGAAGTCCAAGTTGAAGCGACCTTTCCTGATGGCACTAAGTTAGTCACGGTCCACAATCCCATTGTTTAGACACTTTTCATGAACAAATTATATAAAGGCCGCAAAACATGATCCTAGGCGAAATCAAAACAGACTCAGGCGAGCGTGTACTCAATGTTGGCCGCGAAAAGATTGCCATCACAGTTGCCAATTCAGGTGACAGACCCATACAAGTGGGCTCGCACTATCATTTTTATGAAACCAACGCAGCACTGAGCTTTGATCGCGAAAAGTGCAAAGGTTATCGCCTCGATATTACGTCAGGCACAGCAGTTCGCTTTGAGCCGGGGCAAGAACGTCAAGTTACCTTGGTTCCTTTTGCTGGAAAGCGCCATGTATATGGCTTTAGAGCCTTAGTACAAGGAGCATTATAATTATGGCCAGTATAGATAAACATGCTTATGCGCATATGTTTGGTCCCACAGTGGGCGACAGAGTGCGCTTAGCTGATACCGATTTGTGGCTCGAAGTAGAACAAGACGCCACTACCTATGGCGAAGAGGTCAAATTTGGTGGCGGTAAAGTGATCCGTGACGGTATGGGTCAAAGCCAAGCCTCATGTAAAGATACGCCTGATTTGGTGATCACCAACGCCCTAATTGTCGACCACTGGGGCATAGTCAAAGCCGACGTAGGTATTAAAGATGGCCGCATCGCTATCATAGGTAAAGCGGGCAACCCTGATATTCAAGACAACATTGATATTGAAGTGGGTCCTGGTACTGAAGTGATAGCCGGTGAAGGTCAAATACTCACAGCTGGTGGCATCGACGCTCATATTCACTTTATTTGCCCACAACAAATTGACGAAGCTTTGATGTCGGGTGTCACCACTATGATAGGTGGCGGCACAGGACCTGCTACAGGTACCAATGCCACAACCTGCACACCGGGACCTTGGAACATTCACAAGATGTTGCAAGCCACCAACGATTTCCCTATGAATTTTGGCTTTTTAGGCAAAGGCAACGCCAGTTTACCTTTGGCCTTAGAAGAGCAAATTGAAGCTGGTGTTTGTGGCCTAAAACTCCATGAAGATTGGGGCACTACACCTGCGGCTATAGACAACTGTTTATCGGTCGCCGAAAAATACGACGTGCAAATTGCTATTCATACCGACACCTTAAATGAATCCGGTTTTGTGGAAGACACCATAGGCGCATTCAAAGGCCGAACCATACACACCTACCACACTGAAGGTGCTGGTGGTGGGCATTCTCCCGATATTATCCGAGCCTGTGGTGAGGCCAATGTCTTACCCTCGTCAACTAATCCAACACGTCCTTACACCATCAATACTATTGATGAACATTTGGATATGTTGATGGTATGTCACCACTTGGATCCATCGATTCCAGAGGACATTGCCTTTGCCGACTCACGTATTCGTAAAGAAAGTATCGCCGCCGAAGACATCATGCACGACTTAGGTGCCATTAGTATGATTGCTTCTGACTCACAAGCTATGGGTCGTGTGGGTGAAATGATCACCCGTACTTGGCAAACAGCCCACAAAATGAAACAACAAAGAGGCCCGTTAGCCCCAGATACGGAGCGTAATGATAATTTTAGGATCAAGCGTTATATCGCCAAGTACACTATTAACCCTGCAATCAGCCACGGCATTAGCCATGAAGTAGGCTCAATTGAAGTAGGTAAATTGGCCGATTTAGTATTATGGAAACCGGCCTTTTTTGGCATTAAACCGTCGATGATCATCAAATCGGGCTTTATTGCTGCGGCGCCTATGGGTGATGCCAATGCCTCAATCCCTACGCCACAACCCGTTTATTATCGCCCTATGTTTGGGTCATTTGGTAGCGCTTCTGCAAAAACCTCTATGACTTTTATGTCTAAGGCGTCTATCGACTTAGGGGTGCCCGAAAAAATCGGCATGACTCGTATGGTGGCAGAGTGTAAAAACACCCGAAATATCGGCAAAGACGACATGATCCACAACAGCTGGCAACCAGAAATTGAAGTCGACGCACAAACCTATGAGGTACGAGCCAATGGCGAACTACTTACCTGTGAACCCGCCACTGTATTACCATTAGCCCAGCGCTACTGTTTATTTTAATTGTGCTGCGTAGAACGTTCTATTTTGTACAATACATTAGGAATTAATTAAAACATGTTGCAAGCTTTTGAACGCCTCTCTCACAGTCATGATCCCATTGATGATTCAGTCACCTTAGATCATGACACCCGAAAAAAGGCACGTATTAAAATCACCACTGACCAAGGACAAGACTTGGGCATTTTTATGCAGCGAGGCCATCCTTTGCTGGTGGGAGAAGTACTAAAAACCGAGTGTGGTTTGCTTATTGCGGTAAAAGGCAAAGCAGAAGAAGTGTCTACAGCTATCGCCACCGACTGGATGGACTTCAGCCGCATTTGTTACCACTTAGGCAATCGCCACACCACTTTGCAAATTGGTAAGTTATGGGTGCGCTTTAAACCCGACCATGTATTAGAAGAATTGGCAGAAAACTACGGTTTATCAATTAACCGCACACCGGCGATTTTTGAACCTGAGAACGGAGCATATGGAAGCCAAAGTCATGGCCACAGTCATTCCCATTCACATGACTAAAAACAGCATGAGTCAAAACCCTTTGCGTCTTAACAGGTTACTGCAACTATGCAGTGCTAATTTACCTGTAGGTGGGTTTTCGTTTTCTCAGGGGTTGGAATATGCAGTAGAAATGGGCTGGGTGCATGACCCAGCGTCTACCAAAGAATGGATCGCTTTTAATTTAAGCCAGTCCATTGCACATACTGACTTAGCCTTGTTAAATCGTTTACAAAAATCCTTGGCAGAGGATGACTTTGTTAGTTTTCATCAATGGAATCAACACGCTTTAGCATGCCGTGAAAGTAACGAGTTATATTTAGCCGATGTCGCTATGGGTAAAGCTTTGATGCGTTTGCTCAAAGATATTCAAGGCATAGACAGTCAGCAATATGTTGCGTTAATTAAAGAGAAAGAAATCAGCTTTGTGAGTGCCTTTGCTTTAAGTGCTTATCTATTTGGCCTTGAACTCACCACCATGCAAAGTGGTTTTTGTTGGGCTTATATTGATAACCAAGTGGCAGCAGCCACTAAATTAGTGCCATTAGGACAAACCCAAGGGCAAAACTTGTTATTCGAATTAAGCGAACAAGTTGAACATGCGATTGAACAGGCCAATCAGGTGAATGATGATAATATTGGAGCCAGCTTACCGCGTTTAGCCATGGCCAGCGCCTGGCATGAAACCCAGTACACGCGTTTATTTCGGTC